>ERZ1106952.2-NODE-2-length-443980-cov-37.427403_pt1 | contig 443980 bp, 388 predicted proteins | sample MGYA00403677_ERZ1106952 | MGnify/ENA primary metagenome ERZ1106952 (study PRJEB35170, sample SAMEA104062415) | human gut metagenome | biome: human gut; feature: human-associated habitat; material: faeces | place: Denmark | collected 2012-05-14 ... | reverse complement strand
TAGAGCCTTTCAAACCCGCATAAATCAAGGCTTTTTTCGTGGGTGTCAAAGGGTATGCGATACATTTATCCTTTCCCCCCGGAAATGCCGTCCTAATGCGTGACAAAGCCCAAAAACGACACAACACAGAGGGAGGTGATACTATCGCTGATTATATCAGGGCAGACACCACGCTGCCCGCCTATCTTCCATACCCCCGTTTCCTGCTGAAAATGGAGATTTCACAGACCGCCAAGCTGCTGTATGCGCTTTTATTAGACCGCTCCACCCTGTCACAGAAGAACGGCTGGCAGGACGGCGAGGGCAGGATATTCATTGTCTACCCCGTTGCGGAGATAGCGGAAATGCTGGACAAGGGTTGTACCGCCATCAAGGGAGCCTTGAAAGAACTGGACGCAGCCGGGCTTTTAGAACGGGAACGGCGGGGCTTCTCCGCACCCAATCGGCTTTATGTGAAAGTGCCGCCTGTCCCAGTGGTACGGTTTTCCGACCAACTGATGGCCGGAAAAGCGACCCTCATACAGTCGGAAAAGCGACCTTATGACGGTCGGAAAACCGACCCTATGATGGTCGGAAAACCGACCCCTAACAAAACTAATATAAACAACTTAATAGAGAACCAAACAATGAGAGCGAGTGGGGAGCCGCCCACAGCTTATGGCCGATATGAGAATATTTTTCTGTCAAAGGACGAATATGACGAGTTACAGGCAGAATACCCGGACAGGCTGGAACGGCTGATTGAGGAAATGAGCCATTACCTTGCCGCCAGCGGGAAAGCCTACCAGAATTATGCCGCCGCCTTGCACAGATGGGCGGCCAATGACAAAAAGGGAGCCGTAAAACAGGGCATCCCCGACTATACCTGTATGGAGGGAGAAAGCTTATGACAAGTGAAATCAAAGATATTTTGGAGAACATGACAACCGCCGCCCCGGAGATGGAGGACTATATCGGCGAGGACGGACTGCTTTACTGCGGAAAGTGCCATACGCCGAAAGAAGCCTACTTCCCGGAGGGTAAGGAGCTGTTTGGCCGTGACCGCCACCCGGCAGAGTGCGACTGCCAGAGAGCCGCCCGTGAGCAGCGGCAGGCCGCCGAGGAACACCGCCGCCATGTGGAAGCCGTGGAAAATCTGAAACAGAGGGCTTTTGCCGACTCAGCCATGCAGCAATGGACATTCGAGAACGACAACGGCAGAAACCCGCAGACCGGGATTGCCCGGCGGTATGCGGAGCATTGGGAAGAAATGCAGGCCGAAAACATCGGCTGCCTGTTCTGGGGGAACGTCGGCAACGGGAAAAGCTACCTTGCGGGCTGTATCGCAAACGCCCTCATGGAGAAAGAAGTCCCCGTATATATGACGAACTTCGCCGTTATCCTGGGCGACCTCTCTCCCGGCTTTACAGGCCGGAATGAGTATATTTCCCGCCTTTGCCGCTATCCGCTGCTTATCATTGACGACTTCGGCATGGAGCGTGGCACCGACTATGGACTGGAACAGGTATTCCATGTGATTGATACCCGATACCGCAGCAACAAGCCGCTGATCGCCACCACCAACCGCCCGCTGGACGAGTTGAAAAAGCCGACAGACACGGCCCATTCCCGGATTTATGACCGACTGCTGTCCATGTGCGTCCCGATACGCTTTACTGGCGTCAACTTCCGGCAGGAAACCGCAAAGCGGAAAATGGAAACCATGAAGAAACTGCTGGCTGAATGAAAGGAGTATTGCCTATGGAGAATATCAAGCAGCACGACCACCGTACCACCCGCCGCCCCGACTGCGTGACGGAAATCCGCATGGGGAATACCGTTCTTGTCGTGTCCGGCTTTTTCAAGAAAGACACCACCAGCACCGCCGCCGACAAGATGGCGAGGGTACTGGAAGCGGAAGCCGCTGCTACACAAAAAAAGGCGATTTGACAAGCTGTAAAGAAGCAGATTTATCACTTTTACCGCTGTACAGCCGCCCCTGTTCCGTGGTACAATGAAACCACGGAATAGTGGGGCTGGCTGTCGGAAACGGAGGATTTTATGTTAAGACAAGCCACCCAAAACCTCATTACCGCCCTTTATCCGAGATTGTCCCATGAGGACGAATTGCAAGGCGAGAGCAATTCCATTTCCAACCAGAAACGGATTTTGGAAGCCTACGCCAAGCAGAACGGCTTTACCAATCTGCGCTGGTACACCGACGACGGCTACTCAGGTGCGAACTTCCAGCGGCCCGGATTTCAAGCCATGCTTGCAGACATTGAAGCCGGGAAAGTCGGCACCGTCATAGTCAAGGACATGAGCAGGCTGGGGCGTAATTACTTGCAGGTGGGATTTTACACGGAAATGCTGTTCCCTCAAAAGGGCGTGCGTTTTATCGCTGTCAATGACAACGTGGACAGCGCAAACGGCGGCATGGACAATGATTTTACCCCTCTGCGGAACTTATTTAACGAATGGCTGGTGAGAGATACGAGCAAGAAAATCAAGGCAGTAAAGAAAGCAAAAGGCATGAGCGGCAAGCCTGTAACCAGCAAGCCAGTCTATGGCTATCTCATGGACAAGGACGAGAACTATATCGTTGACGAGGAAGCCGCCCCGGTTGTCCGGCAGATTTACCAGCTTTGCCTTGCGGGAAATGGCCCGACCAAGATTGCCCGTATGCTGACGGAGCAGCAAATCCCCACGCCGGGGACGCTGGAATATCAGCGGACAGGCAGCACCCGCCGTTATCACCCAGGCTATGAGTGCAAATGGGCGACCAACACCGTCGTTCATATCCTCGAAAACCGAGAGTACACCGGATGTCTGGTGAACTTCAAAACGGAAAAGCCTTCTTATAAGGTCAAGCACAGCATAGAGAACCCCGTCGAGAAGCAGGCCATTTTCGAGAACCACCATGAGCCGATCATCGACAAGGAAACATGGGAACGGGTGCAGGAGTTACGCAAACAGCGCAAACGCCCGAACCGCTACGATGAAGTGGGGCTGTTCTCCGGGATTTTGTTCTGCGCCGACTGCGGCCATGTGCTGTATCAGCAGCGGTATCAGAACAAAGACCGCAAACAGGACTGCTACATCTGCGGCAGCTACAAGAAGCGCACCCGCAACTGTACGGCGCACTTTATCCGCACCGATCTGTTGACCGCTGGTGTCCTGGCAAATCTCCGGCAAGTGACCGAATACGCAGCCAAGCATGAGAGCCGGTTTGTGAAACTACTTGTCCAGCAGAACGAGATCGGCGGCAAGCGAAAGACCGCCGCAGCCATCAAGCAGCTTGAACAGGCGCAGGAACGCATTTCTGAAATCAGCCGCATTATCAAGCGGCTGTATGAGGACAATGTAAACGGCAAAATCAGCGATGAGCGTTTCATGGAACTGTCGGCTGACTACGAAGCCGAGCAAGCGGAGCTGAAAAAGAGAGCCGCCGCCCTGCAAGCCGAACTGGACAAGTCACAGGCAGCTACCGTCAACGCCGAGAAATTTATGGGCATTGTCCGCAAGCACCTTGCCTTTGAAGAACTGACCCCCACTCTCTTGCGGGAAATGATCGAGAAAATTGTGGTGCATGAGTGCAGCTATGATGAGAACGGCACCCGCAGGCAGGACATTGAGATTTATTACAGCTTTGTCGGCAAGATTGACTTGCCCGAATAACCGCCCGACCTATCCGACACAATGGCCAAGTGTCGGATAGGAACGGCAAAATTTTTTGCACTTCTATTGCTTCTTTATCACACATAAGCAAATTCCGAGGGGTTATTCTTTTGCTCAAAAACAACCAAAAAATTAAAACTGTCCCAAAATTCAGACAGTTTTCTATTGCAAAATTCGGGAATTTGTGATATAATTATTATGTATAAGTATAAGTGTGCTTTCTTTATGTAGGAGGAATTGCAATGGCTAATACTAAAATAAAGCTTACGACATTGCTTGAGTTTCTTCGCCAGGAAACCGATATGGATCATCCGGCAACAACGAATCAAATTATAAAGAGAATGGTCGAGCAGGGAGTATCCTGTGACAGGAAGACGCTTGCTCGTGACGTTGCGCTGCTCAACGAAAGAGGCTATGAAGTGATGAAGACGAGAGTCGGTCATGAAAATGCCTATTATGTGGAGGACAGGGACTTCGACGTTGCAGAACTAAAGCTCTTGATTGATGCAGTTCAAGCTGCCAGTTTCGTTACCGAGAAAAAGACTGAGGCGCTTGTGAAAAAGATTGCTCAGCTCGGAGGAAGCCATCAGGCTGAGATTCTGAATGGTAATTTGGTTCGATTCAACACCCGCAAACATAGCAATGAACAGATTTACTTTAATATTTTCGCTCTTGAAGAAGCAATTCAAAAGCAGTGCAAGGCAATCTTCCTCTACTACGATTTGAATGAAAACAAAGAGAAGATATATCGCCGTGAAGGGCACCACTATGTTATTGAGCCGATTGCTCTTGTATTCTTGGAGGATAACTATTATGTGCTCAGTTATGACTCAAGATATGATAAGGTAACGACTTATCGCGTGGATCGCATGGAGCGAATCGAGATAAAAGAAGATGAGCCGATAAGCGAACGGGCAAAAGAAAAGATTAATGTCGGAGAGTATACCGAGCAGACATTCAAGATGTATAACGGCGAGCTGAAGGATATTACTCTTGAGTTTGACGACAAGTTAATTACATCGGTATACGACAAGTTCGGTGAGAGCATTCAGATGATCCGAACTGGAGAACACACTTGTGTGGCAAGTGTGAAGGTCAGAATTAGTCCTACATTTTGGGGTTGGTTATTCCAGTTTGTAGGGGAAATGAAGATTTTGACACCAACTTATCTTGCGTATGAATATGCAAGATTAGCAGAGAAGATTCACGAAGATTTATTTGAAATAAAATATGACGCAAAGGAGGCGACAGAAAGTGTGGTGTAAAAAATGCAATACTGAGACCAACGATAAAATATGTGAAAGATGCGGGTCGAAAACAGAAGAAGACATCCCGTATGAGATATATTGGTGTGAAGATTGCAATATACCACTGATTAAGGCGGTTAATAGTGCGGATAAAGATTGCTGCCCCATTTGCGGAAAAAAGACGTTATATTTGACGTCAGATATACGCCCGGTTTTTCCTGAAGAACGTCTCCTGCTTGAAATAATGCTGGAAAAGCCCATGGAGTTTTTTGAAAAGTCAGTGTGGGCATCGAACAACAGATATTATATTGATGGCAAAACCATTACAATCAATTCATCACTGTATAAAAAACACACACCGGATTGGATAAGAGAGAAACTTGACGAGTATAGGCATCAAAACAATTATGATTATTTTGACAAATACATCAATCTCTTCGTTCGCGCTAATCGTGATAGACTATCATATCTGATATACGAGGCATCGAATTTTATACAAGAGTCAGCAAAAAATTACCCCAGGGAAAATATTGTAATTTCTTTTTCGGGCGGTAAAGACTCAACGGTGACGGCAGATCTTGTTGTTAAGGCACTATCAGATCCGAGTTTAGTGCATATCTTTGGCAATACAACGCTTGAATTCCCTTCGACAATTGAATATGCCAATCGATTTAGACTAAATAATCCGAAAGCAATATTTAAGATAGCTAAGAATAAAGAGCAGGTTTTTTATGATGTGTGTGAAGACATTGGACCTCCTGCAAGAATGCTTCGCTGGTGCTGCTTTATGTTTAAAACAGGTCCTATCTCACGCATAATAAACAGTCTTTATAGGGATAAAAATATTCTCACATATTATGGCATTCGGAAATGCGAATCTGTGGCAAGAAGTAAGTACAATCGAATTGAAGATAATGCCGAGTCGATAAAAATTCAACAGCAGAGAGTTGCAACACCGATATTCTTTTGGAAAGACATTGATATATGGTTGTATCTTCTTGGAGAAAAAGTTGACTTCAACGATGCGTACAGATTGGGCTATGATCGCGTTGGATGCTGGTGCTGCCCGAACAATAATGCTCGTGCTGAGTTTTTATCAAAAATCTATATGCCTGAACAATACGAGAAATGGCACACGTTTCTGTTGGATTTTGCAAAACGAATTGGAAAGCCGGATCCGGAGGAGTATATTAATTCTGGCAAATGGAAAGCAAGACAAGGTGGTAATGGCCTTGAAGCAGCGTCAGATGTTAAAATAAAATATACCAATTGTACCACGGAAGATCATGCAAAGGTATACCAGCTGAAAAAGCCAATCGATGATTGTTTTGTAGGAATGTTTACGCCTTTTGGTCGGATAGCTCCAGAGTTGGGAAGAAAATTGATAAATGAAACGGTCGTTGTAGACATTCGCACAAATGTGCCGATTTTATCAATCCAGCCTTTTGCTCAGGAAGGATACGAATATGCTGTCAAGATCAAAACAATGAATGTTGCCAGCCATGATGACTTGCAGCGAATGGTGAGCTATCAAATAAAGAAGTATAATGCTTGCAGGAAATGCTTGAAGTGCGAATCTTTGTGCAGATTTGGAGCAATTTCTATAATAGGCGATAAATACTATATAAATGATCAGAAGTGCAGGAGATGCAAAATGTGTGTCACTGCGAAATATCTTGACGGAGGGTGTCTAATGGACCGCTACCTCAAGACGAAAGTTTAAAAGGAGCATAATTATGAAGTTCAGAGCGCATGACACCTTTTTCATACGGAAAGGTTGGCTTAATAAAGGGCTTAGAAATGTAAATATCAATCCCGGCGTTTTTATGGGAGCAATTGGTAATCCTATGGATGTGTTGGGAATCGGTGCCAATATGGTTAAGGCACTTCGGTACTGGTTACAGGCAGTAAAACTTACAACTGAACCAGCAGCAGGTCGCAAGGAACAAACTCTTACTGAGTTCGGAAATGTTATTTTTTCTAATGATCCTTATATAGAAGAAATCGGAACGCTTTGGCTTTTGCATTACCAATTGGCTACAAACAAAGAAGACGCTACGGCATGGTATTATTTCTTTAATGAATTTAAGCAGACAGAATTTTGCAAAGAGGACTTCGTAAAGCAATTGACAAGTTATATCAGTATGGCTGGAGAAGAAGTTTCGGAGAGATCCCTTGAGGACGATTATGCCTGCATTATCAATACCTATGTTCCTCGTATAAAATCCAACCCGGAAAAAGTGCAACCTGAAAACAATATAGACTGTCCGTTTGGGGAACTTGGGCTGATTGACATTAGTAATCGCAAGGAGAAAATTTACCGGAAATCCACGCCCAAAAAGGACATGATACATCCATTAATTCTTCTTGCTGTTATTGTAGATCAAGCTGCTGGCAAAAATGAAATCAAGATATCATCCATACAAAATGATGTGTGTAATGCTGGCAAGGTCTTCAATCTTGATATCATTACTCTGACAGCACTGCTGTATAAAATTGAATTGATGGGTTACATCAAAGTGGTTCGCACAGCAGGACTTGATGTTATCCAATTGACTAAAAATGTATCCTTTATAGATTGCATTAAAGAGTATTATAAGGCAATAAACCAATAAACTACAGGAGGATGTAACCATGATAAAAAACAATATTGATGTTGCCAAAGGGTTCCAAACTTCTGTCAATATTGCGTATGATTTGCACGACGATGTCAAGATAGCGGAATTTATTCCAACAATGTCTTCTCTTGATATTTTGGAGGACATTTTACTTAGCACAGCCCCCAATTCCACTGATAGAGCCAGAATCTTAATTGGTGCGTATGGAAGAGGAAAGTCGCACATTATCCTTGTTTTACTTTCTTTGCTATTCAAAAAAGACAAGTCTTTGTTTGATAGGCTACTCAGGAAAATGCGCGAATACAATCCTGATCTCTATCGCTATACAGAAGAATATCTTAACAGTGATCAAAAATTACTTCCAATTGTTGTTGGTGGCAGTAGCGCAAGCCTGACACAGTCCTTTTTGTACGCATTGCAGCAGGCACTTAACAGAGAGAATCTGACCGATGTTATGCCGGATACTCATTTTACGGCTTCGCTAAATGCAATTGAAGGATGGAAGAGCGAATACCCCGAGACGTATGAAAAACTAATTGCTAAACTTGATGAGCCGATTGACCAGTTCATTATCGGGCTTAAAGAATACAATGTCGCCAGCTATGAAAAGTTTATAGAACTATATCCGCAACTTACTGCGGGTAGTACATTCAATCCATTTCTTGGGTTCGATGTGGTGGAGCTTTACGAAAAGGTCGTTGATAAGCTTGCCAATTATGGATATGAAGGCGCGTATATCATTTACGATGAGTTTAGCAAATATCTTGAATCAAGCATTAACAATGCAACAATCAGCGATATAAAGCTATTACAGGATTTCGCTGAAAAGTGTGCAAGAAGCGGGAAAAAGCAGATGCACCTTATGCTTATCTGCCATAAGGATATTGCAAATTACATAGACAGTCAATTGCCAAAGGAAAAAGTTGACGGTTGGAGAGGAGTATCTGGAAGATTCAAGCATACTAATCTTCATAATAACTTTGCTCAGATGTATGAGATTATATCTGAAGTTATTCAAAAGAAGGAACCGTATTGGACATCCTTTGTTGGCAAACATGAGGAACAGTTCGCTGATTTGGAAAAAAGATATACAGAAAACGGCTTGATTGATAAAGCAAATCCTAATGGTGTTAAAGCAGCTATTTATGGGTGCTATCCATTACATCCAATATCTACTTTCATTTTGCCGAGACTGTCTGAACGCGTTGCTCAGAACGAGAGGACTTTGTTTACATTTCTTTCGGCTGATGATAAGCATACGCTGTCCGCTTTTTTGAAAACGGCAGATGGGGATTTTCCCATCTTGACGCCTGACTATTTATATGATTACTTCGAGCCACTGTTTCGTAAAGAGCCGTACACAAGTGATATTCATAAGATGTATCGTCTAACTTCAACTATTCTTCAGAAGGTTGAGGAGAATTCAATTAGCTCGCGCATTATCAAAACCATTTCACTTATTTATATAGTCGAGCAGTTTGAAAAACTGCCTCCGATTTATGATGTGATTGTTGATGCTTATCGAGAGGTAGTGGATGATACAAAAATAATTAGTGAAGCACTTGCTGATCTTTTGAATAAAGAATGCATTGTTTATCTCAAAAGAAGTAATAATTTCTTAAAGCTCAAGGAGAGTAGCGGTGTCGATATCCCGCAAGAAATCAACAAACGCATTGAGAATCTCAGGGCAACTCTTAGCGTTCGAGATATTTTGAATAAATCTTCCTTTGACAGTTTTATGTATCCGACAAGTTACAACGATGAGCACGAAATCACCAGGTATTTTGATTTTGTCTTTATTGATAGTAATGAGTTTCTGAATGTTGAAGATTGGGAAATGAAGATTCGCAACACTTCTGCCGACGGCGTTGTGTATGCGATCGTTCCACAAAGCGAGGAAGAAATCAAACGAATAAGGGCTACGTTGGTTAATGGCGTGGCGAATGATCGAGTTGTTTTTTGCCTTCCTAAAAAATATGTAAACATTGAAAAAATTGCTTTTGAATATCGAGCTGTCATGGATTTAAAAGCTATGGTCGTTGATGACGAGCTGTTGAGCGATGAATACGATATTTACATTGAAGATTTAGAAGAGGTAATTAGTTCGTTTATTTATTCCTATGCCAGACCGGAAAATGGAGGCGCGGATTACTACTATAATGGCGAAAAAAAGGCGATATTCCGAAAGGCGCAAATGTCTGCGTTGCTTTCTCGGATATGTGAGGAAACCTATCCCCATGCGCCTATAATCAACAACGAATCAATCAACAAAAATATACTGCCTACCGTTGCTATCAATAGCCGCAGCAAATTGCTTCTTGGGTTGGTCGGGACAACGCTTGAAAAAAATCTCGGATTGTCGGGAACAGGACAAGATATTTCTATTATGAGGAGTACCTTGTTACAGACTGGAATCTTAGAGAATATTGATACCGTGCCGACTATTAACCTTACGCCAAATGATGAAAACATTCGATATATGCTTCATACAATTCAGGAATTTATTGTTGGGGCAGGCGTCAATGGAGAACAATGTTTTGGCGATTTATATACGCGTTTAACATCACCAAGATACGGGATAGGCTTGAAAAATGGAGTTATTCCTATCTATATTGCGGTTGTCCTTCACCTATATCGCAATAATATTGTCATTAAAAAGGGAAGTAGTGAACAGAAATTAACTCCTGAACTTCTCAATATGATTAATGACACACCGTCGAGTTTTTCAATCGTTCTTGAAAACTGGAGCGAAGAAAAAACTGCGTATATGAATCAGCTTGAACAACTGTTCCAAGATTATATTCACGAACAGGAGAGATCATACAATAGTTTTTCATATTTGGTTATGGCTATGTGCCGTTGGTATATGGCATTGCCTAAATATGCGAAAGAAATGGTCAGAGAATATAAAGGAATAACCGCAAAAGAGCAGTTCAAGGCGGTATCTACAAGCCACAAGAAGTTTGTGAACAGCCTGAAGCAATTGGACATTAACCCAAGAGCATATCTGTTTGAAAAAATATTTGAGATCTTTGGCTTCCGCGAATTCAACATAAATGTGGTTGACAATATTACACAGACAAAACGAGAATATGATGAGGCGATACCGGCTTTAGTACAAGTTCTTATTTCGGATGTAAAGAGCATATTTGCGAAAAACGGAGACGTTCGGGGTTCGCTAACATCTGTAGTCCAAGATTGGTATGCAGACTTGAATGAATCAACGATGCAACACCTGTTTGCACATAATGAGAACCATATTCTTGAACTAATGAGATCGATCACGAACGATGAAACAAGCTTTATACAAAGATTGGCTAAGGCTGTAACGTCACTTCGTATTGAAGATTGGAATGAGAAAACTGTAAGTGAGTTTATTGAAAGCCTGAAAAACTTCAAAAAGGCAGTTGAAGAATATGATATACAGGGATCTCAAGATCAATCCAATGCGGACACCTACAAACTCGTTACCGTTTCCAGCGATGGCAAGGAAATTGTGAAGAGCTTCAATCGAGGAGAATATAGCGCAAGAGCTAAACTTCTTTATAATGACATTCTCAATTCGATTGATGAAATGGGACAATCAATAACCGAGCAGGAAAAACGGCAGATTCTTTTTGAAATTCTGGAAAAACTTTGCTGAAGGGAGTGAAGTAATTGGATAACATCTCCTATTTTGATAATGCGGCAACAACCTTTCCTAAACCGGAAGCGGTATATTGTTTTGTCGATCACTTTTATAGAACTTGTGGCGTTAATGTGGGAAGAGGACAGCATAAATTGGCATCACAGGCATCAGCGCTTGTAAATGATACCCGTAAAGCGTTGCTTGATCTTTTTCACTGTCCCGTAAAAAAAGTGGTGTTCACACATACAGCAACCGAGGCTATAAACATTGTTCTCCAAGGATTGCCGGTAGAAGATGGTTTCAATATCTATATCACTCCGTTTGAGCACAATGCCGTGACGCGGGTATTGCATCACATCAAAGAAACAAAAAGAATCAACATTTACCAGCTTGACGTGGATCACGACTCATTTCAGTTTGACTTGAAAAGCATAAAAAACAAGTTCGCTGAAAACAAACCCAACTGGGTAATAATGAGCCATGCCAGTAATGTTTGCGGTGTTGTTGCGCCTATACATGAGATATGCAGAATGGCAAAAGAGTATAACTCAACAACCGTAATTGATATGAGTCAGACGGCAGGTTTGATTGATACTGATTTAAGTTCGGATGATATAGATTTTGCTATTTTTGCAGGGCATAAAACATTGTATGCACCGTTGGGCATTGCGGGGATTGTAAGTAGCTTTTTAATCAAGCCAGAGCCATTAATATATGGCGGAACTGGCGTTGAGTCTGCAAACCAATCATTGCCAGAGTCAATACCCGAACGCTATGAGGTTGCAAGTCCTAATATTGAAGCAATCGCAGGACTTAATGCTTCGCTGAGGTGGATTAACGAAACTGGCATAAGTGCAATTTATCGCAAGGAACAGGAAAATCGAGAGAAGCTCTTGGCTGTATTAGGATCTTATTCGAACATCGAGATGATAATCTCGGATAAAGCTGATTCCATAGGAGTGGTGTCTTGTGTGTTTGAAGGTTACAGTAGTGATAATATCGGTCAGATTCTTAGCGAAAAGAATATAGCAGTTAGAACTGGATTGCATTGTGCGCCATTAGCGCATAAGTTTCTCGGAACATTCCCGGCGGGAACGGTTAGGTTCAGCGTGGGTTACTTCAACACAGATGCCGAGTTTGAATGTCTTAGAGCAGCATTAGATTATATAGACGAGAATTCATGAGGGTGGTAGATATGAACTTCCGAGATATAGATATAAAAAAAGAATATCGTTCTTTGTTGGATAATGTTGCAAGGGATTTTTACATACCACTATTAAGTCGTGCTACACTATATCAAAGAGCAGTCGGATTCTTTTCATCAACTGCATTGATTGAAATATCAAAGGGGATAACTGCACTTGCTCAGAATGGCGGCAAGATACAGCTTGTTGCATCACCATATCTTTCGGATGAGGATATTACAGCTATAAAAAATGGATATCAGATGCGTGATAAGATTGTAAAGGCAGCGGTTCTTCGAGAATTGAAACCCGAAACGTCGGTGTCTGGTAGTGCAAGGCTAAATCTATTGGCAAATCTAATAGCGGATGATATTTTAGATATCAAAATTGCTTTTACAGAAGATGAGGACAAGCTCGGGATGTACCACGAAAAAATGGGTATAATTACAGATGCTGACCACAATCAAGTTGCTTTTGCGGGTTCGATGAACGAGTCAGCTACAGCTATGACATTAAATTATGAAACAATTGATGTCTATTGCTCGTGGAAGGGCGAAGAAGAGCGAGTACGAGCCAAGGAAAATGCGTTTGTCTCTATATGGGGAAATACGGAACCTAACATTTCTATAATTGATTTTCCCGAATTGAAGCAAGAGATTATTGACCGCTACAAGCGAGCAAAGCCTGACTACGATCTTGATCGCAAGGAACTTGAACATGAAACGGGATATGTTGAGCTTGTTGGAACTAATGAGAATTATCCTAAATTCCCAGATGGCTTTCACCTTCATGATTATCAGGAACAAGCTATAGAAGAATGGAAACACCAAGGGTTCTGCGGCATATTTGATATGGCAACAGGAACCGGTAAGACCTATACTGGTCTTGGAGCACTAACCACCCTTGCACAGAGTGTAGACAATAAACTTGCGGCAATTATAGTTTGTCCATACCAGCATTTGGTTGAGCAGTGGGTCGAAGACATTGAGAAGTTTAACATTCATCCGATAATTGGTTATAGCGGATCATCACAGAAAGACTGGAAAAAGCAACTTGAAGATGCAATTCGAGACCAAAAGTTGAGAGTGAGAAACAGAGAGTTTTTCTGCTTCGTTTGCACGAATGCAACTTATGCTTCCGAGTTTGTTCAAAAGCAGATAAATAAAATTAAATCTGCAATCTTGTTTATGGTAGACGAGGCACATAATTTTGGCGCACCATATTTGAGTTGCTTGATGCACGAGAGATACACATACAGGTTGGCACTTTCTGCGACAATCAATAGGCATAACGATGAAGAAGGCACAGAAAAACTATTTAATTTCTTTGGAAATAAATGCATTGAGTATACATTGGAGCGTGCAATTAGTGAAAAAAAGCTTACTCCGTATAAGTATTATCCTATTATAGTCACCCTATCGGATGAGGAATTAGAAGCTTATAATCAACTGAGCTATGAAATGGGCAAGTGTATTATAAGAGGGAAAAATGGCAAGGCGAAGCTTAGCAAACAAGGGGAGCGTTTGGCGCTAAAGCGTTCGAGAATAGTTGCAGGTGCAAGAGGAAAACTGAATGCGTTAGAGGAAGCAATTGAACCGTACCGTGGGGATAGTCATTTGCTTGTTTATTGCGGAGCAACAAAGGGACTTGAAGAAAACCAAGAAAACTCTGATGTGGATACAGAAGATCTGCGACAAATAGATGAAGTTACTAACTTGCTGGGCAACAAAATGCAAATGGAAGTTTCACAGTTTACTTCTAAAGAGAATATTGACGAACGAGCAGTTTTGAAACGAGAGTTTTCCATTGGCGAAACATTGAAGGTCTTGATAGCGATTAAGTGCCTTGACGAAGGCGTTAATATCCCGAAAATAAAAACGGCATTTATACTTGCAAGCACAACAAATCCTAAAGAGTATATTCAGAGGCGAGGTCGCGTTCTTAGATTGGCAGAGGGAAAAGAATATGCTGAGATTTACGATTTTATAACACTACCTTATTCACCAGATGATGTTATTTCACTCACAGAGGCACAATTGAAGAGATGCATTACTCTTGTGAAAAACGAATTAAACAGGGCAACAGAGTTTTCAAGACTTTCGCTTAATATGGTTGAAGCCGAAAGCATCCTTGATGAGGTTAGAGATGCGTATTCTCTGAATGATTTTAGTTTTACAACGGAGGAGAATGAAGATTATGGAATCTGAAAAGATCAATGTGAATGGTATTGAGGTCGATACCCGTAAAGCTCAACGAATGTTGCAGCAGATAATAGTCAAAGAGAAGACAAATATTAAGACTAAGCAGTTCAACGATCTTGAAATGGTGAAGAAAATCAAGAAGATGATAGAGGAGGAAGTCCAGTGTTACTAAGAGCATTAAAATTAAAAGACTTCCGTCAGTTTAGGGGAGAACAGACTATTTCGTTTTCGACTGATCCTGAACAAAATGTTACCGTCATTATGGGCGAAAATGGATCGGGAAAGACAACACTTGCTCAAGCGTTTACCTGGTGCTTGTACGGCGATACAGATTTCGATGACAAATCAATGCTGTGTAAAGCTACGGCGCAGGCTATGCTTCCAAACTCTGAACAAAATGTAAGGGTTGAGCTATCTTTAACGCATAGCGGCAGGGACTATGTTTGCATTCGAGAGCAACGGTATTCTAAGGATGCAAATGGTAATCTTCGCAGACCGGGGCAACCCATTTTCAAGATTGCATTCAAAGGAAAAGATGGACAACGAGAATTTGTCCCGGATGGCGAAACTGAACTTAGAATGAAAGAGATTCTCCCCAAGGAGCTTTCTAAGTATTTCTTCTTTGATGGTGAACGCATAGGCAATATGAGTAAAGAAATTAAGAAGGGAAAGAGTCAAGAATTTGCCCAGGCTGTTCGAGGGCTACTTGGACTCAGCGCTTTCCAAGCTGCTCTGGATCATATTAACGGTCGCGCCCCCAAGGTGTCTGTGATGCGTTCTTACAATGAGAGTTATGATTCTAAAAGTAATAACAAGATCGCTCAGTATACAAGAGAAATTGCGGAGTACGATGCACAAATTGCCAAAATCGAAGAGCGTCTCTCTGCAATAGAAGGCGAAGAGGCAATTGCGAACGAGAAAAAAGCAGAACTTGAAGAGGCAATCAGAGCTAACGCAGCAAGTGAAAGACTTGCGAAAGAACGCGATGAATTAAGGGAGAAAATAAAAGGTTTAGTATCTCAAAAGTCTTCCAGCGAAGACTCTTTGCTAAAGACCTTTAATGCAAATGCACACTCCTTCTTTGCAAAAAAAATGATGGGGGATGCGCTTCAACAACTTGCAGATGCCGATAAAATTGACAAGGGGATTCCGCATATTCACGCCCAAACTATTGAGTTCTTACTTAAACGGAAAAAGTGTATTTGCGGCGCTGACATTGAATTCGGAAACGAAGCCTATAAGAAATTAAATGAACTTCTTGATTTTATCCCGCCACAGTCGATTGGAACATTGATTGCTCAATTTGTCAGGGAATGTGAACTTAGGTGCAAGGGATCTGACTCATTGTTTGATGATGTTACAACTAAATATAGCTTTATAAGAGATTTTGAAAACACCCACTCAACATACATGAACTCTATACAGCAGATAAATCAGCAGCTCGAGGGAATGCAAAATGTTGGTGAGTTACAAAGTCGGCTTGGTAAATACACGAAAGCCCTTTCTGACTTACAGGCAGAAAAGGTTCAACTAAACCGCCGGATGGGTTCAAGCACTACTGAACGTGAGCGTAGAGAAACAGAAAGAAAAGAACTTACACTTAAAGACGAGAATAACCGTAGAATAGAGGTATATAAGGCGTATGCACAATATATGTTTGATACTTTAAGTGCGTTATATGCACAGAAAGAGGCGGAAACTCGGACGCAACTTGAGCAAACAGTAAATGAGATTTTCAAGAGCATTTATAATGGCGGTTTTTCGTTGAGTATTGATGAAAAGTATAATATTCAGGTTATCGTAAATGACTACGAAGGGTTTAATGAAGATATTGAAACTTCTACAGCTCAAAGTATTTCTGTGATATTTGCTTTTATAGCCGGAGTTATCAAGATGGCAAGACAAAGCAAAAATCCTGAGAATGAGATGTTGGTTTCCGAACCCTACCCCCTTGTAATGGATGCACCGTTGTCTGCATTTGACAAAAAAAGAATTAATACAGTTTGCGATGCGCTTCCCAAGGTTGCAGAGCAGGTTATCATTTTTATTAAAGACACTGACGGTGAACTTGCTGAGACTTACATGGGACAAAAAGTTGGTCAGCGATATGAATTCCGCAAGGATAATGAGTTTGAAACTCATTTGGTAACGAGGTGATATGTATGTTTGACAAAGAATACTCTTTCCGCGGGAAACACTGCGATTATGTAATCAAGCTTACAGCTGAATATGATGGAAAACGACATAAGTTGTTTCCTACTAATTATGATGTGTATGAGATTGCACCGATTATCGGATTCCTTTATGGACGTCAAGCAGAGCTTGATAAAAGCGGTGATGCAACAAAAATCTTTCCGGACAAGCTTTTGAAAGAGCAGCAAAACCTTCTGTTCAATTATCGACTTATTATGATACTCGATAAAAATCATGAGCCGGACTTGAATGAGCGTTTGAACAAGGCATTTCGCTACTATGGAACAGATAAGGCTGAGATTGACGAAAATTTGTATGAGAGTTATGTTCGAGGTGGAGTTGAGGTTCTCTATGAGAAACTAATCCAGTCTGCAACAAATGAAGAAGATTATTTGAAGAATCTTTATGATTTTCTCGATGAGTTTAATGACAGATATAATGATACCGTGAGCACAGAAGATATTGTTGATCTTTGTCAGTTAGCGAGGAATTAATACGTAAGCTTTGAAAGAAGGTGATGGCTGTTGCATGAGAAGATTATAGAACAATTGTATAAATCGTATTCTCTCAACGGCTATATCACCGAGAGTCAAATATTCGATCTCGTAGAGTCCGAGAATGTTCCTCTTTTCGATATTGAGTATATCATGGATCAGCTTCTCGGAAAAGGAGTAATTATACGAGAGAACGTCGTCGGCAATGAAGAGGATGAAGACGAAACCGATTATTCGGACACAGATTATGAGGCAATATATGCTGAAGTGCTCGATGATTCGCCTGAACTTGAAAGCTTTATTGAGTATGTGAAGAATGTTCGCGCACCCCAGCGACGCGAATGGCGAAATCTTTTGCCACAGGCGCAGAACGGCAATCAGTATGCGAGAACTCGAGTATTTGAAATGTATATGCGAGTTGTCATCAAGATGGCTCTTTCCTATTCAAAAAGGTACGGTTTTTCGCTTCCTGACACAATTCAAGACGGAATGATTGGATTATGGACAGCAATTGACAAGTTTGAATATGGAAAGAACGATACGTTTACTACATATTTTCCTTTTTGGGTCAGGCAAATAATTATGAGAGAGGCTCCAACGCGCAATCCAACAGTTTATTTTCCTGCTCATGCTAAAGATAAGGTTTTCAAATTATACGATATAATAGATTCGCATTATTGCGAGCTGTGCGGGCGAAAAAGCATCTGCAAAAATTTGCTTGAGGAAATCGCATTGGCTGCCGAGTGCGAATTACAAGAAGCGGAGAGATTATATAGCTATTTGATACCATTTGAAAGTCTTGAATATGTGTTAGCCGATGATGACGATACTCTTTCTGATGAAGGAGATAAAGAAAACGAGATTATCGACGGTCTTACTAAAGATGTTTCATCGCAAGGTGTATTGAAAATCATAAACGAAAAACTAACTCAACGTGAAAAAGAAGTAATTCTCTTGAGATATGGGTTTGTTGACGATGTGGCACATACGTTGGATTCCATTGCCGGCAAATATGGTCTTACACGCGAGCGCGTTAGACAGATAGAATCAAAGGCGCTTCGTAAAATCAGCAGGTATATAAACTGAAATAGTAGTTACTTTAATCACGCCACCTATAACTGGGTCAAAACTGACCCAGTTATTTTTTTCTTCTCAAACCCTATTGACAAATCTCTGAAAAGTGATATAATTATATCACAACGAGGACAGACTGTCCCTTATGTAAAAAACGGAGGCACGATCATGGGAGCACCGAGAAAAAAGAACCCGCAATTAAAAGAGAAGATCCTGGAGGTAGTTGAGCAATTCTATTTTGAGAACTACCGTTCACCGTCTTTGGCTGAAATCGCGGCAGAAATCGGTGTTGTTCGTAATACTGTCCACCGTTACTTATATGAGATGGATAGAGATGGTACCTTGAAGTATGACGGCAGTTGTATCAAGACTCCCAAAACAGACAAAGCAGACTTCTCCTCACAATGTGCCCCTGTTGTGGGTAGAATTTCCTGCGGACCTCTGGAGGAGGCGGAAGAAGATTTAGAGGAATTTGTTGCTCTTCCGACCGCCCTGTTTGGAAGTGGAGACTTTATGATCCTTCGTGCATCGGGCGAGTCGATGATCGAACGTGGGATCGACAGTGGAGACTTAGTAGTCATTGAAAAGAATGTAACACCGAGAGACGGAGATATTGTCGCAATCCGAGAGGGAAGCGGTAATACGCTCAAACAGTTCTTTTATGAACCTGATAAGAAGCGGATCAAACTTCATCCGTGGAACTCTACTATGAAGGACATATATTTACATGATCTGGACAATGTTCAAATCTACGGTGTTGCGAGAAAAGTGATTAAGGAACTCTGATTAACCGGAGGTTTGGCATTCGATGAATGAAAACAAAGTAGCAGTAGCTGTCAACTGCTCGGTTGACAGGGATGGATTAACGGTTCCACTTCTCATTTGTTGGAAAGATGGAAGACAGTTTCCCATAGAGCGCGTCCTTCATGTTTGCATGGAAGAGGACGAGGAAGGGGAACGTATTCGGTATGCTGTATCGGTATGCGGAAAGCAGAAATACCTGTATCGTTGCGGTCAACGGTGGTATGTTCTGACTTGAGAAAGATATGGGGTGGATAGTTGAACGGATATTTGACAAAGGGCGAGATAGATGAAATATGCGAATCAATGATTCTCGATTACATGAAAAAGACCTCGCAAACATACATCAAGTGTGTAGATATAGAAGGTTTTCTCATAGACTACCTAAAATGCACACTCATATATGAAAACATAGCAGAGCCGGACGACGCCAACAAGATGGCGTTCAAGGCAAACGGAGTGAAGCCACTTCACATACGGGATAGCAGCGGCAAGATCAAACAGGTGGTTTATCCTGCAAACACGATTGTTTTGGATAAATACTTCCTTGCGTATGAACGTAGTGCGGCAAGGCGCTTCACGATTGGACATGAATACATGGTGTTTGTTTTTTTGTTTCGAAAAATATGGTTGTAGAATGTTCCTCGATCAACATTAAGTGCTTCACAAAGGACATGAACGCTATGAGTGCCGTATATAAGTGATAATATCACAGAACCCTGATTTCAAATCGGATATAATAAAAACACAATAAAGCAAAGGAGGACACGAAGATGTCTGTCATTAAAATTAATAAAGAAAATTTTGCAAGCGAAGTTTTGAATTCTAATAAACCTGTACTTCTCGATTTCTATGCCGATTGGTGCGGCCCTTGCCGTATGGTGGGTCCGATCGTATCGGAAATCGCAAATGAGCGAAGCGATGTTAAGGTCGGTAAAATAAATGTGGACGAACAGCCGGAGCTTGCGGCACGGTTTCAGGTAATGAGCATCCCGATGCTTGCTGTGATCAAAAACGGAAAGCTCGAGAATCAGGTTGTGGGCTACAGACCGAAAGAGCAAATTGAAGCAATGCTGTAAGGAGAAAAAAGATGGGACTGTTTAATTTCTTCCGCAACACCGCCGACATCAACACCGGTGTTGCGGAATACGAAACAAACGACGGAGCTGTATTGCTTGATGTTAGGACGGCAGAGGAATACCGTGACGGGCACATTGACGGAAGCATCAACATACCTCTTGATAAAATTTCTTCCGTTGAGAATATCGTCAAGGACAAAAGCACACCGCTTTATGTGCATTGTTTAAGCGGTGGTAGAAGCGGACAAGCTGTATCCTATTTGAAGCAAATTGGTTACACAAATGCAAAAAATATCGGTGGCATCAGCAGCTACCGTGGAAAGGTGGTAAAATAAATGAAGGTTGTAATTATAGGCGGTGTTGCAGGCGGCGCTACTGCGGCGGCGAGAATACGCAGGCTTGACGAACAAGCGGAAATCGTTGTTTTTGAGCGTTCAGGATTTATTTCATATGCTAACTGTGGTCTGCCGTACTACATCGGCGGCACCATTGAAGATGAAAATGATTTAACCTTGCAGACGCCTGAAAGCTTTTGGAGGCGTTTTAGAGTTAAGATGAATGTTCATCATGAAGCTACGGCAATTCATCCTGATAGCAAAACCGTTACCGTAAAAAACCTTGAAAACGGTAAAATCCTTACCGAGAGTTATGATAAGCTCGTGCTCTCACCCGGTGCTAAGCCGATAAAGCCGAGGTTTGACGGTATTGACAGCGATAAGATATTTACCTTGCGCACTGTTGAGGATACGCTTAGACTCAAGAAATATACGGATGAGCATCATCCGAAATCGGCAGTTGTTGTCGGTGGAGGATTTATCGGAATCGAAGTTGCGGAAAATCTGCGTGAACTCGGAATAGATGTAACACTCGTGGAAGCGGCGGATCAGCTTATGGCTCCGTTTGACAGGGATATGGCATCGTTTATTCATGCTGAAATCCGCAAAAACAGTATCCGCCTCATGCTTGATACTATGGTTGAAGGTTTTGCCGATACCGATTGCGGTATTGATGTGAAACTCAAAAGTGCTCCGACACTTCATACCGATATGGTTGTCATGGCAATCGGCGTCGCTCCCGAAACCACACTTGCGAAAGAAGCGGGTTTGGAACTCGGAATAAAAGGCAGTATTGTGGTCAATGACAAAATGGAAACATCTATACCTGACATTTATGCGGTTGGAGATGCGGTGCAGATCAAAAATTTTGTAACGGATAAGGACACACTCATCTCTCTTGCCGGACCTGCAAACAAGCAGGGTAGAATTGCCGCCGATAATATCTGCGGCGGTGACAGCCATTATACCGGCGGACAGGGCTCATCCGTCATCAAAATATTTGACATGACTGCTGCTACTACGGGTATTAACGAAAAAACCGCAAAGTCCCTTGGTATTGCTACAGACAAAGTCATTCTTTCGCCGATGAGTCACGCAGGATATTATCCCGGCGGTAAAATGATGACTATGAAAGTGCTGTTTGAAAAAGAAAGCTACCGCATTTTAGGTGCACAAATTGTAGGCTTTGACGGTGTCGATAAGAGGATTGATGTGCTTGCAACCGCGATCCGTGCCGATATGAAGGCATACGAGCTTACCGAGCTTGACCTTGCCTATGCTCCGCCGTATTCCTCCGCAAAGGACCCTGTGAATATGGCAGGCTATATCATTGAAAACATGAAAAACGGCATTGTAAAGCAATGGTATTATGAGGAAGATGAAACACTTCCCCGTGACGGGAGCATAACACTTCTTGATACACGTACACCAATGGAATACAGCATGGGGCATGCAAAGGGATTTATCAATATTCCCGTTGATGAACTGCGTGAACGTATAGGTGAGCTGGACAGGAGCAAGCCTGTGTATGTTATCTGCCAAAGTGGATTGAGAAGCTATATCGCAAGCAGAATTTTAATGGGCAACGGTTTTGATGCCTATAACTTTGCAGGTGGTTTCCGATTCTATGATGCAGTCCGTAATGATAAAGCGTTAAATAAAAAATCCACCCCCTGCGGAATGGATGATGAAAAGGACTGAAAAGAAAAAGCGTTGAGAATTCCTTTATTTAAGAAACTCAACGCTTTATTTTATCAAACTATAATCTTTTCAAGTCCGTCTTTGTCTATAATCTCAATCGTTCCGCGGGAGAGTGATATAAACCCTTCGTTCACAAAATACTTTAGCATTCGTGTGACCACTTCACGGGGATTGCCCAAGTGATTGCCGATTGCTTCGTGGGTGATTTTAAGAATGTTAGTGCCTTCGATGTTTGCCTCATTCAAAAGAAAATCAGCAAGTCTTTTATCAAAGCTTTTCCACATTACCCGCTCTATCAGCCACATGACATCTGAAAATCGACTTGCCATAACTTCGTTTGTGTAGTTGGCAAGCGGTGCGGAAACATCCATAATGCTTTTGTAAACTTCTGACGGGATGACTAAAACTTTAGTTTCCTTTTCTGCGGTAACGGTAATATCAAACTGAATGCTGTTCATGATGCAGGATGCAGAGAAAAGGCAAATATCACGTTCAAAAAGGCGGTACATCGTAATCTCTCTGCCATCATCAGATACAGTAAAAGCACGAATTTGACCGGAGAGCACAAGGAGCAGTCCCGTACAATTCTGCGAACCATTATGCAAGAGTTCACCCTTGCCGAATTTACGAACAAAAGATGAGCTTGTAAGCGCGTCTTGCTGTGATTTCGTCAGTTTATCAAATACAGGTAAGTATGTTAAATAATTCATAAGCCGTACCTCCTTTTTCCCATATTTTATTATAACATAATTTCGGGTATATGTCAATAATATTATTGACAAATGCCATAAACAGTGCTATACTATATTAGAAGGTGATAAAATGCCAAGACCAAGAAAATGCAGAAAAGTTTGCCAGATGCCTGAAATCAGGGAATTTCATCCTGTAAGGGAAATTTTGTGTCAATCTGCGGTGGTACTGTCCGTTGATGAGTATGAAGCTATCCGTTTAATTGACAGGCAGGGGTTTTCTCAGGAAGAATGCGGCAGATATATGCAGGTTGCAAGGACAACCGTGCAGATGATTTATGACTCTGCCCGAAAGAAATTAGCAGAAGCCCTTGTGAGCGGACTTCCGCTGAAAATCGAAGGCGGCGATTTTAAGCTGTGTGACGGCAAAGAAGAATATTGCGGTTGCGGAGGCTGCAGAAGGCACCGCCGCAAACAAATGTTAATGCAGCATAAGGAGGACGGTAAAATGAGGATTGCGATTCCTCTTGACGAAAACAGACAGGATATCTGCATTGTTTTGTCAAGAGCGCCCTATTTCTTATTTCAGGATGAGGATTCACAGACCATCGTGGAAAATCCTGCGGCCAAAGCCCAGGGCGGGGCAGGTGTACAGGCTGCCCAATTCTTAGTGGATAACGGAGTAAATGTGCTGATAACCGTACGCTGTGGTCAGAATGCCGCTGATGTATTTACTGCTGCGGGAATGAAAATATACAAATCCGCAGGTAAAACCGCAGCTGAGGATTTAGAAGCATTTGCAGAAGGCAGCCTTGAAGAACTGACGCATTTTCACGACGGGTATCATGGGAACCTGTAAAGAACAGACGCAGATAATAAGTCTGCAGAAAAGAGGACAATTATGAAGATAGCTATTCCTGTTGAAGAAAAAAGTATCAATGTGAGTGTATGTGTGTCTTTCGGAAGAACACCTTATTTCTTAATCTTTGATACTGACACAAATGAAGAAAAATATGTTGAAAACAAAGCTGCATCATCTCAGGGCGGCGCCGGTATTAAGGCGGCACAGACTGTAATTGACGAAGGCGCCGAAGCCGTTATTATTCCGAGGCTCGGACAAAATGCGGCAGATGTTTTCGGTGCAGGTAAAACTGCATTATATAAGGCGGAGTTTGGATCGGTAAAGCATAATATAGAGATGTTAAAGGAGCATAAGCTTTCGGAGCTTACAGAGTTTCATGCGGGTTTTCACGGTCATGGAGGCAGACGATGAATATAGCGGTTTTAAGCGGTAAGGGGGGAACGGGCAAAACCTTTGTATCCTGCAATCTTGCTGTCGCTATCGGAAAATCCGCTTATATTGACTGCGATGTGGAAGAACCAAACGGGCATCTGTTCTTTAAGCCTGCTGAGGTTATCGAAAAACCTGTGTATGTTAAGATACCGCAGATCATAACGGATAAATGTGATCATTGCCGTAAATGTGTGGATTTTTGCCATTTTAATGCTTTGGCATTTATAAACGATAAGCCGATGCTGTTTCGGGGTGTCTGCCATTCCTGCGGCGGTTGCAAGATCGTGTGTCCCAATCATGCGGTCGTGGAAAAGGACTATCCTGTCGGCAGTATCCGGACAGGTAAGCATAATCCGGTTGTTGTAAAATCAGGCATTATGAACACAGGCGAGGAAAGCGGCGTTCCCATTATCAGAGAACTATTAAAGGAATTACCATGTAAGACCAATGTTATCGACTGTCCCCCCGGAAGCGCCTGCACGGTTATGGAGAGCATAAAGAATGCGGATTTTTGTATCATTGTTGCAGAGCCTACTATTTTCGGCGTCCATAACTTTAAAATGGTTTATGAGCTTGTGAAAATACTGGATAAACCATTTGGCATTGTGTTGAACAAGGTGGCCGGCAGCGATAATCCAATGGAAAAACTGTGTGAGGAACTTGACCTGCCCGTTTTGGAGCGGATTCCCTTTGACCGGAAGATCGCGGAACAAAATGCAGTTTGCAACATTGCGTATGAAACAAATTCCGAAGCAAAGGAGATTTTTGACCGGCTGTATGCAACAATATCGGAGGTGGCAAAATGAAAAAACTTCTGATTCTCAGTGGCAAAGGCGGCACAGGAAAAACAACAGTTGCGTCGGCGCTCATTGAGCTTTTCGGCGCAGAGGCGTTTGCTGACTGTGATGTGGACGCTCCGAATCTGCATCTCGTTGAAAGCCGGGGCAAAGAGCCTCATGCTGATGATTTTTACGGCTCTAAAAAAGCGGTTATTGACAGATCCAAATGTGTCTTCTGCGGTACCTGCGCATCTAACTGCCGCTTTGATGCCATAAAACTTGTAAAGTCAAAGTATGCCGTAGATGAGTATGCCTGCGAAGGCTGCGGCGTGTGTGAATATGTTTGTCCGGCAAAAGCGATTCACCTTGAAGATGACATGGCCGGAAAGCTGATGCTGTATAAAGACGGTTTTACCTTTTCTACGGCAGAACTGAAAATGGGCAGAGGCAATTCAGGGAAGCTTGTTACGGCGGTCAAAAAGCAGCTTGATATTAATTCAGATGCAGACCTTGCCGTCATTGACGGTTCGCCCGGTATTGGCTGTCCTGTTATTGCATCCGTCAGCGGTGTAGATATGGTACTGATCGTGGCGGAGCCTTCTTTGTCGGGCATTTCCGATATGGAAAGAATACTCGAAACCATATATCGTTTTGATGTCCCTGTGGCTGTCTGTATTAACAAATATGATACATCTGCTGAAAAAACAGCGGAGATAATATCCTTCTGCAAAGAACATAGTATCCTGTTTGTAGGGGCAATCCCATTTGATAATGAGGTTTTAAAAGCACAAAATAACGGGACAAGCGTAATACACACAGACTGTCCGGCATCAGGGACACTCAAAGAAATATATAACAAAATCAAAAATCTTATGACAGATCTGAAAGGGTGATGAATATGAGCGAGAATTGCTCCCATAACTGTGGGTACTGCAGCGAGGAGTGCAGTGAACGCACACAGGAAAGCCTTTTGGCTCCGCTTCACGAGGGAAGCCAGGTAAAAAGGGTTATAGGCGTAGTCAGCGGCAAGGGCGGTGTGGGCAAAAGTCTGGTGACATCCATGCTTGCTGTTACCGCACAGCGGAATAATTACCGAACCGCTGTTTTGGATGCGGACATTACAGGCCCGTCTATCCCGAAAATGTTCGGTATTCATGAACGTGCAAAAGCTGCCGACAATTGCATTATCCCCGTAAAAACAAAAACTGGGATTTCTGTCATGTCGCTTAATTTGTTGACAGAAGATGAAACAGATCCCGTTATTTGGCGGGGACCGATGATCGCAGGTGTAGTGAAACAGTTTTGGTCGGATGTGATTTGGGGCGACATAGACTATATGTTCATTGATATGCCTCCGGGAACTGGAGATGTACCTCTGACTGTTTTCCAATCGATTCCTGTAGACGGAATTATGATCGTGGCATCCCCGCAGGAACTTGTGGGAATGATTGTAGAAAAAGCGGTTAAGATGGCGAATACGATGGATATTCCCGTCCTTGGACTTGTAGAGAATATGAGTTATGTCAGTTGTCCTAAGTGCGGTGAAGAACTTTATATTTTCGGTGAGAGCCACATTGAAAATATTGCGGAGAAATACAGTATAAATTCCATTGCAAAATTGCCGGTTGAACCGAAATTGGCGAAAGCCTGTGATAAAGGTTCCATTGAACTGTTTGACGGTACCTGGCTTGATGAACTCTTTCAAAATATGAATAAAAACAAAACTAAAGGAGACAACACTATGAAAATCGCAGTATCTTGTAACGGCAATCAGATTTGGGCACATTTCGGTCATTGTGAGAATTTTATGGTCTTTGAAACCGAAAAAGGTAAAATTGTTTCTGAGCAGTCCGTTCCAAATCCCGGCCACAAACCCGGTTTCCTTCCAAACTTCCTTGCGGATATGGGCGTAAAAGTTATGATTTCCGGAGGTATGGGCGGCGGCGCCGTTGATATTTTCAACGAGCGTGATGTTGAGGTAGTGCTCGGCGCCCAAGGGGATGCAAAGAAGGCTGTAGAAGCCTATCTTCGTGGGGAACTGGAATCCACGGGTTCCATCTGCCATGAGCATGAACACGCTGATGAGTGCGGCGGGCATTAAACTTATTAAGAAAGTGATAATATCACGGAATTATAACCTGCGATATACTATTCTTTTATAAAAGCCTGTTTGATTTGGCTATAAACTTATTATATAAGGAGGTCGTAGAGTGAAAAAATATGTTTGTACGGTATGCGGATATATCCATGAAACCGACGGCGAATTGCCCGATGATTTCAAGTGTCCGATTTGCGGTGCAGGTAAGGATGCTTTTGTGCTGAAAAAGGAAACTGCTAAAGCAGAAGAAATCCTTGAAAAGCCGCATACAGAAAAAGAATTATCCCCAATGGAGATGAGCATCATTTGCTCCAATCTGGCCCGTGGGTGCGAAAAGCAGTATATGCCCGAAGAATCCGAGTGCTTTAGAAAACTCGCAGAATTTTTCCATCAAAAAGCAGAGCCTGTCAGCAATGCAGGCACAGAGACACTGCTTGAATTGATTAATCATGATATTTCGGTAGGATTTCCTTACGGAAAATCAGCTGCTGAAGAGCAGCACGACCGTGGCGGACTTCGCTGTCAGGTGTGGGCAGAAAAGGTAACGAGAATGTTGCAGTCGCTTCTCACCCGATATGAGGTTGAGGGTAACAAGATGCTTGAAAACACAGGTGTGTATGTCTGCACAGTCTGCGGATTTGTATTCGTTGGTGATGCACCGCCTGCGCTTTGCCCGGTATGCAAAGTCCCTGCGTGGAAGTTTGAAAAAATAGAAGGAGGTGCAAGATAATGGCAGATAAATATGCAGTACGAAATTTAAGGCTTTGCACAAAAGACTGTCTTTGCCTTTATGTTTGCCCTACCGGCGCTACGGATACAGAAGACAGCATCATTGATCCAAATAAGTGTATCGGCTGCGGCGTATGTGCCGGGGCATGTCCTTCAGGTGCTATTTCAATGATGCCGAAGGAATTACCCCCGCAGCAGCCTAAAACGGATAAAGTAGTCGAGGCGCTGCGTGCTCTCGTTCAAAGCAAAGCGCAGGCTGAAAACATAGCTTCCCAGCTGCCCGATACACTTTCGGAGGCGGTAGCAAAATCGTCTCGACTTATGGCAGAAGACCTTTGCCGGGAAGCAGGCTTTATGCTTCCGCAAAGCGCCAACACAAAAGAATTTTTAGAGCAGATAAAATCCTATCCCGATATTCCGGCGGATGTGGTGGAAGCATTGCTTCATAACATTAATTTCAATGAAAATATAGAAAAGAAAGAGGAAACGAAAATGGCAAAATGGAAATGCACCGTATGCGGTTATATTCACGAGGGAGATACTCCTCCCGAAACCTGTCCTGTCTGCAAACAGCCGAAAGAAAAATTCGTAAAGCTTGAGGAAGAATCCAAGAATCCCTATGCCGGTACCAAGACCGAAAAGAACCTTTGGGAAGCATTTGCAGGCGAATCTCAGGCAAGAAACAAGTATACATACTTTGCTTCTGTTGCAAAGAAGGCAGGCTTCGAGCAAATTGCAGCACTTTTCTTGCAGACTGCCGAAAATGAAAAGGAACATGCGAAACTGTGGTTTAAGGCTCTCGGCGAGCTTGGTGACACTGCCGAAAACCTGCTCCATGCGGCGGAAGGCGAAAATGCTGAGTGGACTGATATGTATGATCGTATGGCAAGAGAAGCTGATGAAGAAGGCTTCCATGATTTAGCCGAGCAGTTCCGTGGTGTTGCCGCTATTGAGAAATCACATGAGGAAAGATACCGTGCTCTTCTTAAAAATGTTGAAACCAGAGCAGTATTTGAAAAGTCCGGTGTAACAGTTTGGGAATGCCGCAATTGCGGACATATCGTTGTTGGTACTACGGCTCCCGAAATATGTCCTGTATGTAAGCATCCGCAAGCTTATTTTGAAGTTCGTAAAGAAAATTATTAAAGAGATAAAGAAAAATGAAAGAAAAGTTTTATATTTGTCGCCATTGCGGTAACTTAATTGGTCTTATTCACGATGCGGGCGTCCCTATGATGTGCTGCGGACAAAAGATGGAGGCGCTGGTTCCTAACACAACTGAAGCCACTGGCGAAAAACACTTGCCTTATGTTCATAAAGAAGACGGTTCCGTTTATGTAAGAGTCGGCGAAACAACCCATCCCATGACCGAGGAGCACTACATTCAATGGGTTTACGTTGAAACTGAGAATGGCGGTCAGCGGAGAGCCTTTAGGCCTGGCGATACACCGGAAGCTACCTTTTGCACCGGCGAAGATAAACCTGTTGCAGTTTATGCTTACTGCAACCTCCACGGCCTGTGGAAAACTGAAATTTAACATGGAGATTCTTGCAAATGAACGAAAAAGTACATGCTCTTATCAATCAACAGATAAATAAGGAATTCTATTCCGCATACCTTTATCTCAATTTTTCAAACTATTTCGAGGAAGTCGGGCTTGACGGCTTTGCCAACTGGTATAAAATTCAGGCTCAGGAAGAGCGTGACCACGCCATGCTTTTCTATCAGTACCTGCAAAACGAAAACCAGAAGGTAACGCTTGAAGCCATTGACAAGCCTGTTCTGAATGCAGCTTGCCATATGGATGTTTTGAAGGCAGGTCTTGAGCACGAAAAATATGTGACCTCGCTGATTCATGATATCTATAGTGAGGCTTACGAAGCAAGGGATTTCCGTACCATGCAGTTCCTCGATTGGTTTGTGAAAGAACAAGGTGAAGAAGAAACCAATGCAAATAATTTGATTTCCAAAATTGAACTCTTTGGCTCCGATCCCAAGAGCTTGTATATGCTCAATCAGGAATTGGCAGCACGAGTTTACTCTGCTCCTTCTTTGGTTCTTTAATCACTATAGCCTATAGATGATGGAAGTATAAAAGGCAGTATGCCGCCTGTCGGTTTCCCGGCAGGCGGTTTTTTACAGAAGGACGCCTATGATTCAGGATAATGCCAGCTTTACCTTTTTACATCGCATAGAGGAAGTAGAACTGAACATTGAGGATGGACGCTGGCTATCTGCTTTGGCATTGGCGCTGACTTTGCCTGATATTTGTGGCGGAATTGCTTTCCCAGAAATTGTAAAGCGTTATCAGGATGGGCGTGCTGTTCTGGACAGAAACCAGAGACCAACTCGTGATGTAGGAAATCAATATATTCGTTGGATTGATACATACGCAGCACCTTTCTTTATCCTTTATATAGTATCGAAGTATCTAAAATTAAAACACGATATGCACAATACGTTAAGCGATTCTTATGTTACTTTGGAGTATTTTAAGTATTTGATATAGCAATATCCACAAGAAGAAAAGGAGATGAAAATACCAAGCAAAAAAGGTGGGAAAGGAAATGACACCAAACTATAACAACCTATGGAAACTTTTAATTGAAAAAGGAATGACGAAAACTGACCTAAGAGTTAAGGCTGAGATGTCAACATCAACGCTTGCAAAAATGGGAAAGAATGAAGTTGTTTCGATGAACGTCATTATAAAGATTTGCGAAATTTTAGATTGTAACGTAAGCGATGTAATGACAGTAGATAAAATCTCGGAGTAGACTTCTCTATACATTATATATAATATATAGGAAGAACGCCAACAAGGAAAACAACTTGGCGAACTTGACAAAGAAGAACGCCAAGTTCGCCAAAAATGCAAAAATTCTTTGGCGAACTTCCCAAATAAGAAAAAGGCACGGTTACGGAACCGTGTTTTTTGTTTGGGAAATGACAGCTTTTTTGTAAGTGTAAGACAATTGTATAAAGGTTTCAATTCAGACATAAGGTCTAAATTGAAACCTTTTTTGTTGCAGAAACTAATTCAAGCGCTGATTTTTGGTAAAATGACCTTAAGTCAGCGCCTTTTTGTAAGCAATTAATTTTAGATAAAAATTTCAAAATCGATGGGAGTTGATACTCGATGAAGAATTAAGGGAATAGGAGCTCGCTTGTGTGTTTTCGAAAGAATATTTGGAATTTCCGGCTTTAATTTTGTCGGTGTTGCATAACTTAATACAGAATACTTTGACGGAATTTTGGATGCAAAATTTTTATAAAAGAATGATTTTACAATTTTTAGATACGATAATCCTATAAAAGTACAACAGATGAGATTATAATAAAAGCATAAAATCCATAAGGAGGAAGACATGAGGAAATTTTTAACATCTTTATTGCTGGCGGTTTCCGCGCTGGTATTTGCGTCGTGCACGGGTGGAGAAATAAGCACGAGTCAACAGCAGTCGGAGAGTTCGATGACGATCGAAATGTCGGAGTTGCCTGAAACGGCGACGGCGGAGCTGGGGGAAAGGTTCGATATCCCCGAGGTCACGGCGAAAAAGGGAGGTAAGGAGATCGCCGTAGCGGTCAGCGTAAAAGATTCCAAAGGGGAAGAAGTGGAGCTTCAAGGGCGCGGAACAAGATTTTCCGCTACCGATATGAACGGTTATGTAGTTACCTTTTCCGCTGGAGAGGGCGAGGAAAAGATCGTTAAAACCCTAAACGTTCAAGTTTCGGATACGAAGGGGCCGGAAATTTCTCTTCCCGCGTCCGCCAATAATATGACGGTCAAAAAAGGCGCGACGGTTTCCGTGCCCGCCGCGACGTGGACGGACAAGAGCGAAGAAGTGACCGACGGGGGCTATAAAGTCATGTTCGGCGACGCCGAAGTTTCCGTCACGAAAGGCGAAGGAGGGGCTGCCGATACTTTCTTGGCGGAAGAATACGGCGAATATACCGTCATTTACGCGGCAACGGATAAATTCGGAAATCGGACGGAAACGCCGGTCGTCATAGAATGTGTGAGATCGGTGGTGCTTGCAAACTTTGACGACCTTTCAAAAGTGTGGGCGTCCGAAGATTACTCTGAAATCGTTTCCGAGCACGCCGTCGAAGGCAAGGCGCTGAAAGTTACATGCAATAACGGGTGGCAGATGATCGCCGTGTATCCCGAATATTACGATCTCGGCGGCTTCGATAAGCTTCAGATCACGGTGTATTCCGATGTGGATATGGATACCTCCGACGAGGGCTTTTATCTCCTGAATAAAAGATACACCCTTTCCGAGGGAAAAAACATCGTTACGATCACGAAAGAGGAGCTGGATTCCCAGTATCCCAACGGGCGAGTTCCTTCCACGGCAAGAGCGGAATATTACGATCTGAAATATCTTTGGTTTCAGGTGAAATCCGAAAGCGGTTCGGTTTGGGTGGATAATCTGATCGGTATCTTCGACAATTATACGGAAGATACAAAGGCGCCCACCGTCGATCTGGGAATCCAGGCGCCTCACGACAAGCTCTCTTTCCAGGTGGGAAGAAAAATGTCCGTTCCTACCGCGGCCGCCTATGACAACAGCATGGAAAAAATCCCCGTATCCTGTATCGTGACGAATAAATCGGGTGCGGACATCACGGCGGAAGCTATCGCGGGGACGTATATCGTCCGGGAAAACGAAGAATATAAAATCGTCTATACGGCGACGGATAAGAGCGGAAACATCGGTACGAAAACGGTAGAAGTGGAGGTTCTTCCCAGGGCGGATATCCCCGATACGGAAAAATCGGACTATTTCCCCGCCGCTCGGGACTATGACATTTTACAGGATTTCGAGGGTGGCGGCGTCGATTGGAGTACTGTAGAAAACAGTTTCGAAACGGACCACGCCATGAACGGTGAAAAATCCGTCCGACTTTCCACGACCTCGGCGGATTGCTGCGTCGTAATGAAGCTTCTGAAAAACGGAAAGCGTCTGGAAACGAAAGACTGGGAAAAATATGCGTATATTCAGGCTTACGTATATGCGGACTGCGAAGGGGCGAGATTTGATTTTTACGGCAAAACCAATTATCTGCAGCTGGGACCTAACGTAATTACGATTACGTCGCAGGAAATAATAGCCGAAATCGCAAAGGCGGCGAATGTTTATGACAGTACGGGCGGATTTTATTTCCAGCTGACGACGGGTACGGTCTATGTGGATTGCATTATCGGCGTCTATCCCGAAGGCTATGTTCCCGAACCGGAGCAGCCCGACGAATTAAAAAATTATTATCCCACGGACAAAGAATACGACGTGTTGCAGGATTTTGAAAGCGCCACCGCGATAGACACCTGGTTTTTTAAGGACAGCGAGGGCTTGACGACAACTCATGCGCTGAAAGGTCACGCTTTCCGCGTTACGGCGGAATCGGCGGATTGGGCGAAGCTTCCTTTGATGATCAAAAAGGACGGAGCCGTTCTGACAGAAAGCGATTGGAGCGCCTATGAATCTTTTAAGCTCGTTATTTACAGCAAAAACGCCTGTAAGTTTGCCTTTTTGAATAAGATTTATGACCTTACCGCGGGATACAACGTAATAGAGATTTCGACGGCCGATATATTGGCTCAGATAAAATCCAACGCGGATTGTTATTCGGCTGCCGGATACTTCTGGTGCCAGGTAAACGGAACGGACGTCGATCTTTACTTCGACGAGTTTATCGGCATCTATCCCGCGGCACCCCAAGAATAAGGTTCCGTAAAAAACGTCCTCTTTCCATGCAAAGGAAAGAGGACGGCTGCGGAAACGATTTCAAGGTTCATTGTTTACGCGGGGGGGGGGTACGATAATCTTTTGGAAGCAAACGCGTCTTTTGAAAAAAAGTTTTCGTAAAATGAGAGCTGTCGTAAAATCCGCATTCCTGTGCAATTGTAGCGATGGAAAAATCGGTATCCGCAAGCATCTTTTTGGCGTTGTCAATCCTCACCGACTGTATATATTCCGTCGGGGAGCAATTGCACAGGGTATGGAACTGGCTCAAAAGCGTAGAGCGCGACATATTGGAAAGCCGGCAGAGATCGTTTAAGGTGATTTTACAATTATAATTATTGTCGATATAGGACAAAACCTTTGTGATTTGTCGGATATCGATGGAGGAGTGTTCGGCTGCGCCGTACTTGTTCGAGGTAACGATACCCGAAAACTCGCAGATCAGGTTGAGCGTTTTGATGCATTTTTCCGTTTCGTGCATATTGTCCGTTGACTGATTTAATTTATAGAGCTTGCCGATCTCGGAAAGAAAGAACATAAAATCGTTTGCGGAGATGTTGGGAAAGATTTTCAAATTACTTTTAGCGCGGAGCCGCGGTTCGATGTTGAACAGAAGCGAAAAGCCGTGCATGGAACGAAGCTCGTCCCGATAGCGCAGGAAAAATTTATCCGAAAGAATAATATGGAAAATGTCGAGGGCGTTTTTTTCCGAATAGCCGTGCCGGACATTCGGCGGTATGATAAAGAAATCCCCGCTGGTGATGGGATAGCTGTTGTTTTCGATATAGTGCCTGCCCGTGCCTTCGGCAATGATGTTGATTTCGTAAAATTCGTGCGAGTGCATCTGGATGGGAAAATCATTTTTATGAAAATAGCAAAACAACATAACTTGTTTTTTCTGCTCGTCGGATAAAAAATATTTTGCGTCCAACGCCTTCTGAAAAGAGTAAATATAATTGTTTTGGATGTCTATAGATTGTGTCATAATCAGATTATAGCACCATTTTACAATAAAATCAACTAAAAAATTGTAATTTATCGCACAAGAAGGCGAGCTTATCATCAAAAAATCTAATGCTCTCATAAAGGAGCGGAGTTTATCGCAACGATTTGAGGAAAGGATGGAAATGGAAGTAAAACGAAAAAGGAAAAGAAAAAAATTATTTATCGCGGTGTCGGCTGTACTGCTGATATATGCCGCGACGATGCTGATCCCCATATATTTTGTCGTCATCAATTCTTTGAAAAGGCCGTTACAGTTTTACGAAAATCCCTGGACGCTGCCGAAAGTGCTTTATCTGGCGAATTACCGTTTCGTTTTTCAGCTGAGCGTGGGCGAAGTGTCTATTTTCAGAATGTATATCAATTCCATTATATTCACCGTCGCTTCCACTCTTATAAGTTGCGCGGCGACGACCGTTACCGCCTACACGGCGGCGAGGTTTGATTTTCGGGGAAAAGGGCTGCTCGTTTCGATCGGGATCGGAGCTATGCTGATCCCGGATTTGGGCTCGAGATCGGTCATTTATAAAATGTACGTCGATCTGAATATCATCGACACGTGGTTTATTCTCATACAGTATGCGACGCCTTTCGGAATGATGTTCCTCATCTCGTACAGTTTGTTTAAGACGGTTTCCAAGACGTACGCCGAGGCGGCGAAGATAGACGGGGCGAGCGAACTGAGGATATTTGTACAGATCATGATCCCCATGGCAAAAGGGGTGATCGGGATGATGATGGTCATGTCTGCGATCGGCGCGTGGAACGATTACTATACGCCTTATATGTATCTGCCTTCCGTAAAGACTCTGGCGCTCGGCATTCAGGAGCTTTCCGAAGAAGCGCAGACGTACTCCAATTTTACGGAGCTGTATGCGGCAATGGTGGTGGCAATTCTGCCCGTAGTGATATTGTTCGTGTGCATGAGGGATACCATTATAAACAACGCCGTCGCCGGCGGTCTGAAGGGATAAAACCGGCGTGAAAAATGCAAATACCGCGGCCGCATTTTTCAGTTTTGGTTATGCCGCCGCCGCGCGGCAGGGTGAACTTATGAATAAAAAATTTGTTTCGTTGTCCATGTCGGCGCTGATGGCCGTATCCCTATTGGGCGGCTGTGCGGGGAACGGAGAAAGCGCAAAGAAGGAAAAGCCGGAAATGCCCGTCTATACGACGTCCGAAACGTTCAGGGTGGGAAACTGGGGCGTTCCCCCTCATGAAAATACGGGGTATATGGAATACGCGAATAACCCCAACTACTGCAACGTAGAAGAATGGACCAAGATGCGGGACTGCGGCTTTAATCTGGCGATCCCCACCGAAGGGGTGAGCGTAAAAGAAATCTGCCGCGATCTGGAGATGGCGGACGCTGTGGGGATGAAGGTTCTCGTTCGGGACCAGACAAGCGCGGGATTTGAAACGATCATCAAGTTTGCCAAAGAAAAGGGCTACACCTACGACGAAACGAGGGAGGAGCTGGAAAAGAGGTCGGAGGAGATCAAGGCGCATATCGACGAATATAAAAAATATAAATCTTTTCAGGGCGTAAACGCCTTCGACGAGCCGAGCATGGATTATTACGAAGCGATAGCCGCCTGCCAGGATTGGTTTTTGAAGTATTATCCCGAGTATGAATTTTATTCCAATCTCCTTCCCGTCTATGCGACGCCCAAACAGCTTTTCGGAGCGTCGGACGGTAAGGGATATGCTTACCCCGATTATGTCGGCGAATTTGTAAAGACGGTCAACCCCGAAAGCCTGAGCTACGACCATTATCCCATTTTGCAGGATTGGGACGAAAGCGCCTACATTAAAGAGGATTTCCTTTACAATCTCAACGTGTTTGCCAAGCAGGCCAAAAAGAAGAATACGCCCGTATATATCTATTTGCAGACGATGGGGTTCTTTTCCAATCTTCCCATTACGACGTATGAGGAATTCGCCTGGCAATGCTATACGAGCCTGTCTTTCGGCGTGTGCGGGATCATGTGCTTCCAATATTGGACGCAGCTTCAGGCACAGCAGTATAACAACGTGCGCGACGGGATCGTCGATCGGGACGGCACGATTACCCCTCTGTATTATAAGGTGCAGGAAGTATTCGACGAGATAGAGGCGATGCAGGACGTCTATCTGCATTATCGCTGGGACGGCGTCAGGACGTACGAGGGCGGACGGGTCATCAACGATATGTTCACGCTCGTGTCCGACCAGCTGGAAAAGCTCGAGGAGATCGAAGCCGTGGAATGCGACGAGGACATTATCGTCGGGCAGTTTAAGGACGACGCGGGGTATGCGTATATGGTTACTAACGCCTCCGTGCCCTTCGAGCCGAAGAGCGCAAACGTAAAGCTGACGTTTGGAAATGAATATGATTACGCGATGGTAGTGAAAAAGGGAACGAGATCCCTCGTCGAGCTTGAAGATCATGTTTTGTCTATGACGCTCGGCTCGGGAGAAGGGTATTTCGTCGTTCCCGTAAAATAAATATAAGGAGGATGGGCATTCTCCGCCGTAAAAGGGCGGAGGTGCCGCTATCGGAAAATGAAAAAATTTGCAAATAAAATTTTGGCCTTGGCTATGGGGACGTTTATCGCCGCGACCTTCTCCGGGTGCGTCGATTTCGGAGAAAGAGAGGAAAGCTCGTCCTCCAGAGATTATACGGGAAACGAAACGGAAATCCTCGTCAGCGTCTATGCCGCGGGCTACGGCCAGGGCTGGATCGACGAGGCGTGCAGGATTTATGAGGAAAATCATCCCGAATACAGGTTCAAAATCAGGGCGAATTCGAGGATGTTCGATACGGTAAAGACGGAGCTTACGAGCGGCACCTGCACGAGCGATATCGTTCTGGTGGCGGGATACGACTATCTGAATCTGGCGACTACGGGAAAGCTGGCGGAGCTGTCTTCCGTGTACGGCAGCAAGATACCCGATTCGGAAAAGACGGTGCGCGAGGTCGTTGCCGACGAACAGTACGCCTACAGGCTGCTCGGGGAAAATAAGGATAAAATTTACGGGATTCCCTGGCAGGATTCGGGCGCAAACGGATTTGTGTATAACAAGAAGATGTTTGACCAAAACGGCTGGACCATCCCTTCGACCATGGACGAATTTTTCTCGCTTTGCGACAAGATTGCGGAGAAAGACATCGCGCCTCTGGTTTACGGCGGCGGTCAGCAAAACGCCTATGTGACGATGACGCCCAATCAGTGGCTCGTGCAGTATTACGGGTACGACTATATGCAGAATACCTTTGAAAAGTACGAGTCGCCCGACCAGTACAAAACGACGGAAGAGGGCCGCCTGAAGGCGTATCAGTATTTGGCGAAACTGCTGAAAGGCAAGACGGCGGACGGCGGAAATATCGCTTTGACGGGCTCCAAATCCTTTACCGCGCAGGCGGCGCAGAGAGAATTTATCAAGGGAAATGCGGCCATGGTGAGCTGCGGCCCCTGGTTCCCTACGGAAATGAAGAGCCTTTTGAAGGATTATCCCGATTTTGAATTCGGATATATTCCCCTGCCCCATATCAATGCGGACAAAAAGGACGTAAACGGAAATGATTCCTCCGCCGTAAATTATTCCCTGGCGGCAAATCTTTTGTGCGTTCCGAGCACGGCGCCTCACGCGGACGTGGCAAGGGACTTCCTTTTGAGCATGTTTACAAAGGAAAGCTATACTACGTTCGTCAAGGAAAACAACGGGGTGACGCGTCCCATCGACGTGGAGATTGACGAGAGCGTTCTCAACGGCTTTTCAAAGGCGATCTATGAGGCGTCGGCGGTAAGCAAGCGGCAGGGCGTGTGCGTATATGAAACGTCCTCCTCTCCCATGGCGATCAACGGATACCTGGGGCTTATGAATTTCAGCGGCGGCGACGCGTACCTCGATATCATCAACAGTCAGTCCTATGAGGACGCCCTGAAGGTGGCGGCGAGCGCGTCCCAAAAGGATTACGAAACCGCGCTTTCCTTCTGGGACAGCAAAACGAACAACTGGGATTCAAAATATCTCGGAATCAATTGAGGAGAACGGCATGGACGGATCCAATCCCTTTACGAAGATCAAATGGAATAAATACAAAAATCCCTTTCGGGTGAAGCTGTTTATTTTCTGTATGCTGGCGATTCCCGTTTTCTGCTTCCTCGTCTATGGCATATATGCCAATTTCGGCGGTTTGATCATGTCCTTCGAGGGGCTTAGCAGAGAACAGGAGAAAGTGATACCCGTCGGATTTGCAAATTACAAAAAGTTTTTCAGCCTGTTTCAAAGGTTCGATTACGGGCGCATGATCGGGGTGTCTTTCGGATATTTTGCGGTGGTCATGTTCATTTCCCTTCCCATTTCCATAGCGGTCGCTTTTTTCCTCTATAAAAAAGTACCCTTCGGGAAGCTGATCGTCATCGTGCTGTTTCTCCCGAACATCATACCCATGTCTTTGCTTGCGGAGTATTATCGTCAGCTTTTCGATCCCAGCAACGGTGTGCTGTATAAAATATTCAATGTGATTTTCGGGTTTACGGGTGAAACGGCTCCCTCCTATCTGTCCGATCCGAAGTATGCCAATCAGATGCTTTATTTATATACCGTATGGTTCGGCTTCGGATATAATTCCATTCTGATCTGGGGCGCCATGACGAGGATTCCCGAAGAGCTGGTGGAATCGGCGCAGCTCGACGGGGCAAACCTCGGCGTGGAGTTTTTCAAAATCACCATCCCCGTCATCTGGCCGACGCTGTCCATGATCTTTGTTTTGACCTGCATGGTGCCGTTTACCGTATATATGCAGCCGATGATCATAGCCTTTAACGGGCAGGCGCAGACGACGACTATTTCGTTGCTTGCGATTCAACAGCTGACCGTGGATCCCTATTATTCCGCCGCTATAAGCGTTTTGATCGCCTGCGTATCCATTCCCAGCGTATTGATCGTCAGAAAATTACTTGACAGAGTATTTCCCGTCGTGGAGATTTAAGAGATTAAAAACATGAATAATTTGAAATTTAGAGAGTATTACGACAAGGTAAAAGGCTGTTATCTTGGAAAGAATATCGGCGGGACGCTCGGCGCGCCGTTCGAGTGTTACAGGGGCGTTTACGACATAGACGGGTTTATGCAGGACGTTTCTTCTCCCATTCCCAACGACGACGTGGATCTGCAGTTGGTCTGGCTTGCCGCCGTCGAGCAGGAGGGCAGGCGGATAGATTCCCATGTATTGGCGGAGTATTGGGATTATTACGTGACCGCCGTCATCTCCGAATACGGCACGGGCAAAAACAATTTCAACAAAGGCATTATGCCGCCGCATACGGGATATCTGCGCAATTTCAACCGCGACAGCAACGGCGCGTGGATCAGGACGGAGATCTGGGCCTGCCTCTGCGCGGGAAATCCCATGCTGGCCGCAACTTACGCCTATTACGATTCCTGCGTCGATCACAGCGACGAGGGGGTAAATTCCGCGGTATTCATAGCGGCGGTGCAGGCGGCGGCTTTTTTTGAAAGCGACGTACATAAGTTGCTGGACATCGGCTTTTCCTTTATCCCGAAAGAGAGCGCGGTTCGCAAGGCCGTGGAGCTTGCGGTGGAGTGCTACGAGGCGGGGGAGGATTGGAGAACCGCCCGAAAAAAGCTTTTCCGGCTCGTTCCTTCAAGCTTCGGGGAGATAGCTGGCGCATGGAAAGGAACGGCGGAAGTGCCCGCCTGCGAAAAATGTCCCGTGCAGGAATGGGAGACGGATATTCCTAAAGCGCAGCACGGCTTCGACGCGCCGTGGAGCATCGGCGCCATCGTAATCGGCTGGCTTTACGGGGAGGGCGATTTCGGAAGGTCCGTCTGCATAGCGACGAATCTCGGCGAAGATACCGATTGTACCGCGGGGACGCTCGGCGCTATCCTCGGCATCATTTCGGGCGCAAGCGGGCTTCCCGCCAAATGGGTGGACGCTTGCTCGGATAAGATCGCCACGTGGACCATCCGCCGCGACGCGAAGCTGAATCCGCCCTCGGATATTTCCGCGCTCTGCGAAAGGCTCGTGCAGCAGACGCCCGTCGTTTTGCGGGGGAGATGCCGGCTTTGCGAAAACGGGAGCTATGAAATCGAGCCGGCGGCGTCCTTTCATTATAAGCCCTCTGCCTTCGAGCCCTTCCGCCAGGAGGATTTTATGGAGGTGTATTCCTGCGGGCACGATACGGTGCGAAAGCATTTCCGCCCCTATACGGTGCTCATCAAATACGACGAGGAGCTGGTGAAAATTTCGGAGGGAAAAGAAAAATCCTTTCTCTTCAAAATATATAACGAGATTTTTGCGCCGCAGTATCTTACCGTTCGTTTTCTGGACGTCCCCGAGGATTGGGAGGTGGAAAACGGCTGTGAAAGATGCGTCGGGCTCGAGCATTGGCACGGCAGCTCCAATGAAAATTTCTTCGCATGGAAATTTATTCCCCGCAATCTCAAACGCGGGAAATATACCCTGATCGTCGAGATATCCGCCGAGGGCAAGGGCGAAAAAAACTATATCCCCATGACGTTTATCAACGGCGCCTGCTGAGCAAAGAAAGGGATACGCGATGAAAGAAAAAATTTGTTTCGATAAATTCGGCGTGATGATCGACTGTTCGAGAAACGCCGTGATGAACGTTTCCGCGTTCAAAAAAATGGCGGATATTCTGTCCTCGCTCGGCTATAACACGATCCGTTTATACACCGAAGATACCTACGAGGTGGACGGGGAACCGTATTTCGGATACCTGAGGGGCAGATATTCCAAAGCGGAGCTGCGGGAAATGGACGCCTACGCGGCGGAACGCGGCGTCGAGCTGATTCCGTGCATTCAGACGCTGGCCCATTTGGGCGCGATTTTCCGATATGCCGAATACGGACAAATTAAAGATATCGACGATATTCTCTTTGTCGGGGAGGAACGGACCTACAAGCTGATAGAGCATATGTTTTTCTCGCTTTCCCAATGCTTTTCGTCGAGAAGCGTGCACATCGGCATGGACGAAGCCTTTATGCTGGGCAGGGGAAAGTATCTCGAAAAAAACGGTCTGGAGGACAGGGCGCTCATCATCAAAAAGCATCTCGACAGAGTATTGGAGATTGCGGAGAGATACGGTTTTAAGTGCGAGATATGGGGAGATATGTATATGCACTCCGCCTACGGCGGAGTATATGAGCATACTAAAGACGACGCCGAAAGGGTGGCAAAGCTCGTCCCCGAAAATTTGAAGCTTTGCTATTGGGACTATTATCATACGGAAGTTGCCCATTATGAGGAATGTATAGAAAAGCACCGCAGATTGACGAAAAACGTCAGCTTTGCGGGCGGAGCCTGGACCTGGACGGGGTTTTGTCCCAACAACCGTTATAGCCTGAGGATTACGGAGGCCGCCGTCAAGGCCTGCCGCAATAAAGGCGTCGGCGAGGTATATTTTACGATGTGGGGGGATAACGGCGGCGAATGTTCCCCCTTCGGCGTCTTGCCCACGCTGGTCGCGGCGGCGGAATTTGCGAAAGGAAACTTCGATATGCAAAGCATACGGGAGATCTTCCGCGAAAAGATCGGCATGGAGTACGATTTGTTCTGCGCTTTGGAAGCGCCCGATACGGTATATGCCGAGTCCGCCGCTCAACCGAACTGTGACGATCCCTCTAAGGTCATGCTGTTCACCGATCCTTTCTGCGGTATTTTCGACGCGCGCGTCCGCGAGGGAGCCGCGCCCGGGTACTATCGGAAAACGTCGGAGCTTTTGAAGCAAGGGGAGAAAAACGGCGAATGGGGATATCTTTTCAAAAGCCTGCGCGCCCTCTGCGACGTATTGGAGGTAAAATTCGACCTCGGCGTAAAGACGAGGAAAGCGTACAAGGCAAACGACAGGTCGGCGCTGAAAAGGCTTGCGGAAGCCGATTATGCCGAGCTTTTGAACAGGCTGGATATTTTTTACGACGCCTTTGAGGAATTTTGGACGACTGAAAAAAAGCCGTTCGGCTTCGAGGTGCAGGATATCCGTCTGGGCGGCGTCAAACAGAGGGTCGCCCACTGTAAAAGGCGGCTCGAAAATTACCTGACGGGAAAGGAAGAAAGTATCCCCGAGCTCGAAGAAGAGATTTTACAGCCGCTGGGGATGTCGGGAGACGGGATCGGGTATAATTACTACGGGGTTCTGCCCACCGCGAATAATATCTGAAGCCCCGCCGAAACGGGGCGGGCGGGAAGTATATGAAAAATTTGATAAAAGATAAAAAACTTTTGATAGGCAATGGATACGAAACGCCGTTTGCGAATAAAGCGGATATCTATCAGGACGGAACGGTGCCCTTCTGCCGCGACAAAACGGGTAAATTATGGGCGATCGGGGGACATTCCCATATGGGGCATATCGGAATGTTTTGCGGCGAGGATTTAACGGACATGAAGGAGGCGTATCCCGTTTCCCTTAATTTTTGCGTGGGGCATGCGGATTATGCCTTTGACAGAATCCCTTATCCCGAAGGCGTCAGGGCCCGCGGCAGCATCTGGCCGTTCGGATTGTATATTTGTCCGCAGACGAACCGCTTTTTCTGCTTTTTCCATAACGAAACGGGCTGGAACGGCAAGGGTACCGCTTACGATTCCCTGGGGCTTTGCGAAACGCCGCGTTTCGATTCGGATTTCAGGCATATCGGGCTGATGCATTCGGACGACGAAGGGAAAAGCTGGACGTTTGACCGTTGGGTGCTTTCCGCCGAAGAGGTCTGTTTTACCGAAAGGTACAACCCTGGGGCGGGGAAAGCGCTCGGGCAAAAGGCGGGCGTAATCGGGCTGGGCAGCGGCGACTTCACGTTGTACGACGATCCGAAGGGTGAGTATCTCTATCTTTTCTATAACGTGGTACGTATAGATATGGCGGGCGGCGTCTGGAAATCCTGCGATACGTATATCGCGCGCTCGAGAAAGAGGCGGGACGGCGTCATGGGAGATTTTGTGAAATATTATAACGGAAGCTTTTGTGAAGCGGGAAATCTGGGAAAGGAATCGGCGATCGTTAAAAACTCATGGCATTCGAGGGTCGTCTTTTCGGAAAAGCTGAACGCTTACCTGATGGCTTCTTCCCCGATCGTTCCCGATTGCAAAACGACCATCGTGGCGGATTATTTGGAATTTCGCACCTCCTACGACCTTTTGTCCTGGAGCGAACCCGTCTGCGTAGAAAAGGACGGCAAAAGGTTCGGCAGCCATTATCACGGCCTGATCTCCTTTCACGGAACAGGCATCCCGCAGAATATAGAAGGGGATAAATTTACGTTGCTGCTCGGCCATAACGGTACCGACGTCGTCGCCTTCGATTTTACCATGACCGCGCATGAAAAAGGCTAAAACTTTATTACTCTACGCCGCTTTTACGCTCGTGGTTATATTGTGCGGGCTCTTCGGCAAAGACAAATGGTACAATATTTTGTTTTCGGCGCTGGCCGTCGTCTATCTTCTGCTTTTGACGGAGGGCAGGCGCTGCGGCTATCTCCTCTGCTGTATCTATGCCGTCGGCTATGCGGTCATTTCACTGCGCACGGGGTTTTACGCAACGGCCGCCTTTCACGGCCTGTTTCTCTTTCCGGTCTCGGTGTATCGATTTTTTGTTCTCTCAAAGAAAAGCGCACGGGCGGCGGCGATCAAAAGGTTATCCTTCAAAGCGTGGATGGCTTCAGTCGTTCTCTGTCCGGCGCTCTCCGTCGGGTTATATTTTCTGCTGCGGAAAACAGGGGACGTTCAGCCCCTTCTGGACAGTGTGATTCTCTCGCTCAGCTTGCTTACAAGCGCAATGATGTTTGGCAATTATCGGGAAATGTGGTGGTTTAATCTCGCGGCTTCCGCGCTTTACGTCGTCATGTGGCTGACGGAATTTTTTTCAAGCGGAACAGGTCTTTCTTTTGCCGTCATGCAAACGGTTGTTTCAGTTATTAACATAAAAGGAATCGTCGATTGGAAAAAGCTTAAAAACGATGGTTAATTTTGTAATGACGTATTGAAAAATTAATTTCCGATTTTCTAAACATGAGGCGCATGTTTTTCAAAGGCGTAAAAAATTTTGAAGCATCTATTGAAATCCCGAGCCGTAAGGGAGATATCGATAGATGCTTTTATTTTCCTTATGCGCGTAAGAGATAAGAGGATAAACGCATACCTGCCCTGTCTCAAGGGCAATTAATCGGGTATCCGCCAAGGCGAAAAAACCCGTGCGACGGCAGCTGACGAAACGTGTTTTTATGGCGGCCTTTTGTGAAATTTCGGCTTGAAAAATGCTCTTTTTCTCGCAAAAAGTACCGTTTATCGTGGGAGGAAAAGCTGCGAGGCGATAACGCAGGATTATAATACGACGGATAGGGACGATTGTTTTATGCTTGACTGAAAATGCTGCCGCCGCCGTAGAAAAAAATATCGGCAAAGTGCATGTTTTTAGTAAATATCGGGCAATAATGCCGAAAACCTCCGATAAAATACGATTTATTGTAAAAGAATTTATTCGCTTTGTTTTCAGGCGTCTTTGAATATGTATTTCGTTTTTCGATTGACAAAAACAGAAAAGATTTTATTTTTCGATAGCCGAAAAACGAGCGGTTTTTTATTTTATAAGTTTTGTTTATAGTATGTATAAAAAAATATGCGGATTAAATCACTGAAATTATGTTTGACAGATGTTTATAAAATATATATAATAAATGAGATAATATAATCTTATTATGACAAAGTGTAATCATTCATAACGTTATATTGCGATGTTCAACCGTGCGGTTGTGCAAATAAAGGGTCAAGGAGAGTAATTAATGAAAGTAAAAAAGCGGTTGTGTATGTTGTTGATGATGCTTTTCTTTACGTTGGGTTTAGTATTTTCGGCAGCTTGCAGCAACAATCCTCGGCCATCGGATAAGCAAGAGGGGCCCGAATCGGGCGTCTATTATTACGATTCCGATGAAGGCGAGTATCTGGTTTCACTCAATAAGGGAGATCAGGCGGTCTTTACCACAACGAAGCTCTCCGTTGTGGGGACTTATTCCGTGGAGGGCTCGACGGTTACGTTCAACGTTCCCAAATCGGAACAGAACGGTGAGGACAAAACTGCAATTTTTTATGCAAAGCTCGCCGATAATGCGCTTACCGTTACATATGAGGAAACCGAGTGCAGATTTTTGAAAAAGGTCATGTACTCAGTTGCCTTTGAAACGGGCGCGGAGGGGGGTACGCTTCCCGACGTTTCCGTCATGAACGGAAAAACGATTGCAAAGCCTGACGATCCCGTTCGTGAAGGATATATTTTCCTCGGCTGGTATGCGGATGCGGAATATCAGAAACTGTACAATTTCGAGACCGAATCCGTTACGGGGAATACGAAACTTTATGCGCGTTGGATGCCGACGGCGCCCGGCCGGACGGAATATGAGATCGGCTTTGATCTCAATTACGAGGGCGCGGAGTCGGTCGCGTCTATCCGAACGATCGGCGGAAAACTGTATAACGTTACGACGCCCCAACGGGAAGGCTACGATTTCGGCGGTTGGTGGGTAAGCCCCTACAACGATCCCGATAAGCTTTCTTATGCCTGTAACGCGGACACGGTGTTTGAGGAAAATCTTACGCTGTACGCCAAATGGCTGCCGAAAAATACGGGGAGCAAACTTGCCTCGCCCGTTATTACGGTAAAGGATACCGGAATCAGCTGGACAAATACCGCTGCGGCCACCTATGCGTTCGAGTTTGCTTTTGTCTCGGAAGACGGCACCGAACAGAAGCTTCAAACCGGGAATATCGGCCAAACAACAAGTTATGCGTACGATTTCTCCTCCGCGAAAGCGGGAACCTACGTCGTGCGCGTGACGTCGGTCGCGTCGGTTTCGGCGAACAACTCCGACACGTCGGTCGTCTATTATATCAATAAGGGCCTTGCGCGGGTTTCCAGCTTCAACGTGTCGGGCGACGCGCTTATTTTCAACGCCGTTCCCCATGCGGAAAAATACCTTATTACCGTCGATTGCGGAAATAAGGAGCACAATCATACGCTGTTCGATAACGGAACTTCCACATATTATAATTTCTCCAACTGCGAGATGCAGGAGGGAGGGATTAAATTTACGGTCACCGCGGTTGCAGACGGATATGCGTCCTCGACCTCCGAAACGTTCGTTTATGAAAGAACACTCGAGGCGGTTTCCGAATTTGCCTTCGATAAGGAAACGGAGACGCTTTCGTGGAAAGCGGTGCCGTCCGCGGCTTCTTATGTCGTCACGATCAAATGCGGCGAAAAGACCGAGGAGATAAACGTCGGCGGCAAGACGAAGATCAGCTTAAAGGAGTATGCGCCGGCCGAAGGCGGCATACAGGTCAGCGTTTATCCCAAAACGAAGGGGTACAATTCGCCCGAGGCTTCAACCTATACATATAATAAAACCGCGCTCGCGGCGCCTTCCGACATCAAAATTCTCGGGACGACTTTAACCTGGTCGGCCGTTGAAGGCGCGGGAAAATATGAAATCCGTATCGGCAACAAGGCGTTTATGACGGAAGCGGCCGAAACGACGTTCGATCTTTCCTCCGTCGATGAGGACATGGGGTGGACGACGGCGAAGGATTACCGTCTCTCTATCCGCGCGTATGCTGCGGAGACTTCTTCTGCGGAGACTTCGTCCTGGAGCGACGATATCGACATTCGTTACTATGCGCTTTACAGTACGCTTTCCTATGCGGAGGGGCGTCTTTCGTGGCGTCGCGTCGTGGGCGCTAAAATGTATGAAGTCAAAATCAACGACGGCGCTTCGCAGTTCGTAGAAGACGGCTCTAACAGTGCGGCCATCACCTTTACGCGCTCCGGCGAAAACGTTCTTTCGGTTCGTTTCATGGATGAAAAGGGCTGGTCTGACTGGGCGACGATCAGTGTCAGAGCATATGAAGTGTCTTTCGACAGTCGTTTGGGCAACGGCGTAGAACCCGTATATAAAGCGGTCGGCGATCCCACAAACTTCCCCGAAGCCAAGCGTGCGGGATATAATTTCGGCGGGTGGTATAATACGCCGTCGGGCGCGGTTAACGGCGCGTTGTATGCGGACGAATTCTTTGCGGAAACGGGCGATATGATGCTCTATGCGTATTGGACGCCGATGTCCTTCAAGGTGACTTACGATTGCGGCGAAGGAAATACTGTCGATAAGGAATTTGGCGAAGTATTGTACGGCAAAGAATATACTTTGGACGTTCCCGTAAATGCAGACAGCTCCATGGTCTTTATGGGTTGGTATGCGGAAGAAAACGGAAAAGGTTTCCAATATACCGATGCAACGGGAAAGAGCATTGAAGTTTGGGGCGTACTCGACGACGTTGTCGTAAAAGCTAACTGGCAGCCTTTGCTCAGCTTCACGAAAGTTTCGGGTGGATATTCGGTAGTCAGAAACAAAGCTGTTTCCTCTTCGCTTTATGTAAATATCACTATACCCGAAACGTATCGGGGCGCGGACGACGCGGCGCCTTTGCCCGTCGTAATCGTTGACGGTTCGGCGTTTTCGTCTTGCACCAAGCTCGAGAATATCCGTATTCCCAATAGTGTAACGATCATCGAGACCACTGCGTTCTCCGGCTGTACAAGTTTGAAAAACGTGGAGATCTATGCTGTCGCAGGCGTGGTCGATCCCGTATATTCGTCTGTCGGCGGAAGCGTCATCTACAAAAACCCGAGGACGAGCGCCGTGGATCTGTTCTATGTTCCTCAAGGAATGACCGGCGACGCAAACGGCGCTTATGTCATTCCCGACGGCGTTACAAACCTTCCGAATAAAGTCTTTAATAAAAACATATTTGCCGAAGTCGTAATTTCCAAAGGCGTTTTATCGATTGAAGAAAGCGCGTTTTACGATTGCAAAAAGCTCAAAAAAGTAACGTGTGCGACGGGTGGTACGGGAGAGCTTGTATTCCGCGGCGACACGTTTAAGTCCTGTTCCGCGTTGGAAGAAATTACCCTTCCCGCACGTATTTCCGAATTTAATCCCGATTTCTTTGCAAGCTGCTCGTCGTTGCAAAAAATAAACCTCGAAGAGGGCGCAAGCAATACCTACTCTTCCGAGGACGGATTGTTGTTCAATAAAAACAAAACCGAGCTTGTATATTGCCCTCAGGGCAGAGCGGGCAGGTACGAGTTTGCCTCCACGGTAGTTTCCGTGGCCGATAAAGCTTTCTATAAATGTAAAAACCTTGAAGAAGTAGTGTTTAACGGTTGGATGCAGTCTATCGGCGACAGCGCGTTTGAGGGCTGTTCTTCGATCGTAAAAATTACATTCAAAGGCGCGGCGAATAACGAAGCCGTCAGCCTTAGGATAGGGGAAGGCGCTTTCAGAAGCTGTACCATGCTGACCGAAGTCCTGTTTGAGGCAAACAGCCGCGTCACGGATCTTGGCGCGCAGGCGTTTAAAGGCTGCGTGAGACTTACGCAAATCTCGTTTCCCGCAAGTCTCACGGTGATCGGAGCCAATGCTTTTGAAAGCACAAAACTTGCCTCGGTAATCTTTGCTGAAAACGGCAATCTTACGGAGATTGGCGCAAGCGCTTTTACAACGCTTCCTCTCGCAGTACTCAAATTCCCCGCAAGTCTCCAAACGATCGGAGAAAGCGCGTTTTATCAAAACCAATCGCTTACCTCTGTCGAATTTGCGGCGGACGGCGCGGATCTTACGATTGGTGACTATGCTTTTCAAAAATGTGAAAAACTCGAAAGTATAGCGATTTCCAAAAACGTTGTTGGAATAGGCGAGGGCGTGTTCCTCGATTGTAAAAAACTCGCTGAAGTTACCGTAGATGAGAATAACCAATACTTTGTAACGGACGACGGCGTTTTGTTTGATAAGGGCTATACGCGTCTCCTGTTTTATCCCGCGGGAAAAACAGGTACATTTGTTCTCCCCGAACAGATGACCTCTATCGGAGCCGGCGTGTTCAAAGAAAATGAAGGATTAACCGGTATTAAAATCGGTAAAAACGTGACATTTATCGGAAAAGAAGCGTTTAAGGATTGCGAAAATTTTGAAACGGTTGAATTTGAAGAAGGAGGGACGGAGGAGCTTGTTTTGGAAGAAGGCGCTTTCAGATGGTGCGATGCGCTTAAACCGTTTACGCTTCCCAATCGTGTAAAGGCTCTTCCCGCTTACTTTGTTTGCGGAAACGATAGTTTAACAAATTTCGTCATTCCCGATTCGGTCGAAAGTATCGGAGAGAGTGCGTTCCTCGGCGTGCCGTTGGAAAACGTAATCATTCCAGCTTCCGTTACTTTTATCGACAAAGGTGCATTCGCCTCGTCCCCTTCAAATGTGACGACTCCTATGACCGTCGTCTTTGAAGAAGGCGATAAGCCTTTGGAAGTCGCAGGTCCCGTTAAGAGCCTTGATTTTGGTGTTTTCTTCTTTAATGAGCGGCTTACGTCCGTAAAGCTTCCCAAGCGCCTTATAAATATTGCCGATGAAATGTTCTCTAGCTGTAAAAATTTGAAGGAAATTACCATTCCTTCCGGGGTAACCTCTGTCGGCCTCGATCCTTTCAGAAACTCCGGAATTGAGAGTGTGGTGTTCGAAAGCTCGACGGATCCCGAGCGGACGGTAACCTTTGCGGACGGTTATTACGAAGAGAGCGGCTCCGATTGGAATCCTACCGTTATCAATCACGGCACGTTCGGCGATCTTGTTTCATTGAAGAACGTGACGCTTCCCAAGGGAACTACGCGTATTGCCGATTATATGTTCTGCGGCTGTACGTCGTTGGAGCAGATTACTATTCCCAATACGATCACAAACGGAACAGACGGCTATTATGCGGTCGGCCGCGCCGCTTTCAAAAACTGTACGGCTCTTAAAACCGTCGATTTCGAGACGGGCGGTACAGGGCAGATCACGATCGGCGGAAATGGATACGGGAAATTAAACCCGAACTATACGACGATAATGCAGTTGGCGAACGTCGGCGCGTTCTACGGTTGCGGCGCGCTCGAAACGATCAATTTTCCCGAAAATCTTGCGGACACGAAAGACCCCAAAGGCTATGACGTAGCCGCGATAAGCGCCGCGGGAATGGTTTTCGAAAATTGCGCCAAACTTGCGAATATTACCGTGGCGAAAGGCGCCGCGACGGACAATTATTACTATGCGGAGAACGGCGTTTTGCTCTGTTACAAGAGCGGAGGCGAAAATATTCTCCTGATGTGTGCGCCCGGAGCGACGGGAAAGGTTGTCGTTCCCAATACCATCACGAAGATTTCCCATCTTGAGTTTGAAAAGAGATATATCGACGAGTCGGATTGCAGGACTGTTCGGGTCGGGTTTGACTTCTGCGAGTCCGTTACGGAAATCGAATTTGAAGCGGGCGGCGCGGCCGATCTCGTAATCGACGGCAATTTCTCTTATAATACGGTACAGTATAACGGCGCGTTCAGCAATATGAAGAGCCTCACAAAGGTGACGTTGCCCGCGCGTCTCACTTCGCTCGGCGGCAATGCGTTTGCGCAAAGTTCCGCTTTGGCCGAAGTGGTGTTTGAAGAAGACTGCAGGCTTACGCAGATCGATCAGTATGCCTTCTATAAAACAGGATTTACGGAAATTGTGCTCCCCGATTCGGTCAAAACGCTTGGCGGATATCTGTTTAAGGATTCCAAATTAGAGACGATCACCTTCCCCGATACGCTTGATACGTTTAATTTCACCTTTGACGGATGCAAAACGTTGAAGACTGTGAATTTGACGGGCGACGGCAGCGGAGAATTCAAATTGAACGGCGGCGTCGTTTATAAAATACTAAAGGACGATGCCGGTACGGTGATCGGCAGAGAGCTTGCCTATTATTCTTATTCAAAAAACGATACCGCATTTGAAATTCCTGCGGACGTTATAAAAATCCAAGCGGTTGCGTTTAAGGACAATCCATATTTACAAACGCTGACCTTTGAAAACAGCACGGCGGCTTTAACGGCCGACAAGAGCAACGCCCTCGTTATCGGCGAAGCGGCTTTCCAGGGTTGTACGGCGCTTGTGTCGGTCAAAATCCCGACAAGGCTGACGACGGTCGGACGCATAGCGTTTGCCGGCTGTACGAAGCTCGCAAAAGTTACCTTTGAGGAGGACTGCGCGCTTCAGACGATCTCTGAAGGAATGTTCCATAAGTGCACGGCTCTTTCTTCTATCACGATACCTAAAAAGATCTCAGCGATCGACAACGGCGCCTTTGTGGCGTCGGGGCTTCAGACGGTGACCTTTGCCGCAGACGGCGCAAAAGTTCAGCTGTATGCGGAGGCTTCCGGTTATTCGACTTCTACTATTCCCGGCAGCAGCACAAGCGCAAAATACGGCGTATTTGGAAATTGTACAAAACTGGAAACGGTCGAGTTCAATAATCGTCTCAGCGGCACGGCGATCCCCGCCTATACCTTCTATTCGTGCGGCGTCCTGAGCGCGCTCGATAAGGTGACGATCAACGACGTCGGACAATATGCGTTCAGAGACTGTAAAGAGCTTGGCGACGGCGTAATCGATTTCAGTAAGCTGACGACGGATACGATCAACCAGTATGCTTTTTATGGCTGTACATCTCTTACAAATATTACTCTTTCCGAGTCCGTTCAGACGATCGATAAATACGCTTTCAGTAAATGTACAAATCTTTCGAAGTTTGTCTTGCCTTCGTCTGTTCAGACAATCAACGGCTATGCGTTTGATGGTTGTACGAAACTTATATTCGTCGAAAATATTTCCGATACGGACGAAGACATAGATGCTTTGAAAAACGTTATGTATCTCAATAGCTATGCGTTTCAAAACTGCAAAGCTCTTACAGGCGTGGATTTGAGCGGTTTCGTCGGTTATGACGCGTCCCATCTGGGCATTCTTTATTCGAGCACGTTTAACGGCTGTACGTCTCTTGCGACGGTCACGTTGCCTTCTTCGTTGATCGAAATCGGCGGCAGTGCGTTTAAGGGTTGTACGAACCTTGCTTCTCTTGCCCTGCCCGAGACGCTTGAAACGATTGGCAGTTCGGCATTCGAAGGCTGTACGTCGCTCGAAACGATAACGTTGTCTTCTGCCTTGAAGAAAATCGGCAGCAGCGCATTTAAAAATTGTACAGCGATTACTTCTCTTACTCTGCCCGAAAGTCTTGAAACGATAGACACTTCCGCATTCGAAAATTGTACAGATCTCGCGTCTGTCAATCTGGAAAAAGTTAAATATATCAATCAAAAGGCCTTTAAGGGCTGTGAGTCGCTGACTTTTGTCGATCTCACCGGTTTCATCGGTTACGGGTCGCCCGCTTCCTATGCAGGTAAACTTTACACAGAAACATTCTGCAATTCGGGATTGACTTCTTTCACGTTCGACAACACAGATCCGGATATGACAAACGTCATTCCCGCAAGAATCAAGTATTTCGGAAGTAAGTTATTTTCCAATACAAAATTGGTGCGTGTCTCGTTTGAGTATTCCGATGAGTCGATTTCCCTCTCCACGGCGTTCGATAGCTGTGCGGAACTTTCCATGGTCAACCTCGGCTCGAGAAAAATGATTGTTTCTGTCGGCGCTTTCAAAAATTGTGCTTCTCTCGGCTCGATTTCCATCGGAAGCGGAGCGACGTCGATCGGCAAAAATGCGTTTCAAGGTTGCGTCAATCTTACCGAGGTGAGCCTTCCCACCGACGGCGCGCTTACGAAAGTAGCGGACGGCGTGTTTACGAACATGGCAAATCTTCAGACGGTATCGTTTACGGGTGTGGGCGGAACGCTTACTTCCATAGATAATAATGCGTTTAAGGGCACAGGGATTACCGAAATCGAAATTCCCGAAGGCGTGACGAGCATCGGTAAATATGCTTTTCAAAACTGTGCTTCTCTCACGAAGATCAGTCTGCCCGCGTCGCTTACGTCGATAGGCGAAGATGCGATCGACGGCTGCGCCAAGCTTTCTTCGATCGACGTTGCTGCCGACAATGAAAACTTCTCCTTCAACGACGGTGCGTTCTATGTTGAGACCAGGGTTGACGAGACCAAGGTCGAGGTCACGCTTGCAATGGTATTACCGAGCAGACCGCAGGGGCCGTTTGTCGTTCCCGAGCGCGTTACGTCGATTGCCGGCTATGCGTTTGCGGACACGAATGTTTCCGAAGTCCGCTTCATGAACGCCGACACGAAGTTGGAAAACTATGCGTTTGCGAATGCGGCGAAACTCGAAAAGGTTACGCTGCCGGCCAATCTTACGGAAATCTCCGAGGGTGCGTTCATGAACAGCGGTCTGAAAGAGATCGTTATTCCCGCAAATATAACGGATATTTATGCTTCTGCTTTCAGCGGTTGCTCGTCTCTTACGTCCGTAACGTTTGAAGGCGAAACGGTTAAGATTGCCAAGCAGGCGTTTAAGGGCTGTACGGCGATCGAAGAAATTGTACTGCCCGCAGGCACGGTTCTGTCCGATATCGAAGTGTTCTCCGGCTGGACGGAAACGCAGACGATCAGAATTCTGCTTTCCGAAACCGAAGCCGGTGCGACGTGGAAAACCGATTGGAATAAGGGCTGCGGCGCGATAATTGTCTGGAAAACGGAAGAGCCTCAGGCTTAATCCGGAAACAACAAAAAATGGCAACGGGATCTGCTTTTGCGGATCCCGTTGTTGCCAAATATCTTGTAAAATTATGGTAAAGGCCTTAATTTTGCCGATTTTTTGTATAAGTATAAATTCTGTTTATACCAAATATAAATATTTTACATGTAAAGTTTCTATAAATATCGTTGACAGGATATCGAAAAAAATGATATAATATATAAACACTATAGATAATATAGTGTGATACGCAGAAATATGCGGCGGAAGGAGGGATATAATGGACAGCAAAAACATGTTTCGCAAGTATCGGAAACGTCTCGTGGCGGAAGGCGTGGCAAAATCGCTTATTTTCGGCCTTTTGGTCGGGTTTGCCGCCAACATTGTCATCGCAACGATTTCGTGCTTTGTCAAAGTAGAAGGCCTGTGGCTTATTTCGATCGGGCTGTTGCTTGTCGGCACGCTGATCAGCGCCCCTATATTTTATTTTGCAAAATTCCGTCCCACGACGAAGCAGATTGCCGCGCGGGTGGACCGTCGTTTGGGTCTTGAGGAACGTACCATTACGATGCTCGAGCTCGAAAACGACGATTCGTATATCGCCATGCGTCAGCGCGAGGACGCAAAAGACGCTCTCGCCGCGACCAATAAAAAAATGAAATCCGACGTCTTTACCTCGGCGTTTATGAAGCCCGGACTTATTGCGGGGCTTTCGGTCGCGTTGGTTTTCAGCGTGACGGCGACCTCCCTTGCGGGATTTATAGCGAATCGTCCCGAAAGGATAATCCCGCCCTCCCGATACACGATTTCGTACGGGATTTCGGACCCGATTTACCCTGAAAAAGAGGAAAAGCCGACAACGGGCGTGAAGTCGCTTTCCGCAAAAAAGACGGACGAGAAGCCGGGAACGGATTCCGAACAGGATAATAAAAAGCCTTTACAAGGCCATATTCACGGACAGACGACGCAGGACGTCGAAGAGGGCAAAACAACGACCACAGTCGTCGCGGTTGCAAACGAAGATTGGGTGTTCGTCGGTTGGAGCGACGGGTATCCCGAAGAGGATAGGACGGACATCGCCGAGGGCGGAGATCGGGAAATCTTGGCGATTTTCCAACCGAAAGGGTTGGATTCCGACGACCTGTCCTTTGGAGACGGTCCCGGTTCAGGGAACGGCAACGGCAACGGTAACGGTAACGGCAATTCCGACGGCAATCCCAGCGATGACCCCAGCGACGGCGAAGGCGAAGGCGGCGGTTCCGGCGGCCAATATACGGACCCTAACGATCAGGTTCTTGACGGCAAAACGGACTATAAAGACGTTTACGAACAATATTATAAAGAAGCGATGGAAATCCTTGCGAACGGGGGCGAAATTCCCGCTTCCCTGCGGAAGATCATCGAAGCTTATCTCAATACGTTAAAATAAACCGAAAACAATCAGAAAACTTACCAAAAGGACGAGGCAAAACACAATCATGGTAACAGAACAAAACATTCAGAAATTCAGCGTGCAATGCAAAGCGATTTTCGAGCAGCTCGGTCGCGACGTGATCGGTATGAGAGAGGTCGTAGAAGGGGCCGTAGTAGCGATGATCGCGGGAGGTAACGTTCTTTTGGAAGGCGTTCCCGGGGTCGGAAAAACCCGTTTGGTGCGTTCGTTGGGGAGGGTGTTCAGCCTTCCCTTTTCGAGAATCCAGTTCACGCCCGACTTAATGCCGGCAGACGTTACGGGTACAAACATCATCGTTAAAGACGATGCGGGAAATTCGACTTTCAGCTTCCAGCCGGGGCCTATTTTCAGCAATATCATTCTCGCGGACGAAATCAACCGTGCGACGCCCAAAACGCAGTCGGCGCTTCTCGAAGCGATGCAGGAGCACACGGTTACGGTCATGGGCGTGTCCAGAAAGCTCAACGAGCCTTTCTTCGTGCTTGCGACGCAGAACCCGATCGAGCAGGACGGTACCTATCCGCTTCCCGAAGCGCAGATGGACCGCTTCATGTTTAAGCTTATCGTAAAGAATCCTACGCTCGACGAGCTGATGGATATCGTAAATATGACGCAGAAGACGATGGCGGAGGTTGCGGAAGCGGCCTGCACCGGGGAGGATCTGCTCGAAATGCGTGCGACGGCAAACCAGATCCCCGTCGCGGAAGAAGTCATGCGTTATGCGATGCGGCTGTGTTCGGCTACTCATCCGGACAGCGAATGCGCTTCGGCGACGGCGAAAAAGTACGTCCGCCTCGGCGCAAGCCCCCGTGCGGGACAGGCGCTCATTTCGGCCGCAAAGGTCAAGGCGCTGATGAACGGTCGCTTTAACGTTTCTTACAACGACGTCAACGAGCTCGCTTATTCCGTGCTCCGTCACAGAATGAAGCTCAACTTCGAGGCGATCGCAGAACGCGTTTCTCCCGACGAGATTATTTCGAAAATCATCGGTGAACTCGGCAAGGGCGAGCGCGTTGCTCCCGTTGAAAATATTCCTCTTCCCGAAGCGGCGCTCGCGGCGGATACGCCCGATATGTCCGAAGAAGAAAAGTCGGAGGGTAAGAAGAAGCGCGGTCTGTTCGGGAGAAAATAATGAAAGTATCTTACTTGAACGATGCGTTTTTCAGCCGCCTGGAAACTTTGGCACTGAATCTTCGCACCGACCTTTCGGGATATTTCGGAGGGAAACACCTCGTCAAGACATACGGTCAGACGGTGGAATTCGCCGATTATCGCGAATATCAGCTCGGAGACGATATCCGACGCATCGATTGGAATCTGTACAGCCGTTTTGAAAAATACTTTCTTAAGCTGTTTACCGACGAGCGTCAAATGCAAATTCAAATATTTCTAGACTGTTCTGCTTCCATGGGTAAGGAGAATCCTAAAAAGGCCGCTTATGCCATCGCTACGGCGGCTGCTTTAGGATTTTTGTCCGTTCATAACATGGACAAAGTTTCCTATAAGCTCATGCGAGAAAACCGTTCGGAGGATCCGTTCGGCACGATTGTCGGAAAAAACGCTTTTTTCCGCGCAATCAGCGAGCTGGAAAACACAGAGTTTTCCGAGGAGACCGATCTCGAAGCCGCGATCAAGGGCTGTCCCAATCTCGGCAACGGCAACGGGCTTGCGGTTATTATTTCCGATTTCTTTACCGACAGCGATTGGAGAAAAGCGGTTGATTATCTCTGCTATCTTCATAAGCAGATCTTGCTGATTCAGGTGCTCACGCCCGAGGAGGAGGAGCCTTCTTACAGCGGCCGGGTTAACCTTATCGATCTCGAATCCGCCGATCTTTCCGACGAAAGGAATATGAAGCTCCGCATTACGGGCAGTATGCACTCCGCCTATAACGAAGCGATGGCAGACTTAAAAGCGGAAATTAAAGAATTTTGCGTTTCCCGCGGGGCGGAGTTTGTTTCCGTGCGCAGCGACCGACCCATTGAGAAAATGTTGTTCGGCGAATTATTGAAAGTAGGAATAATGGGATGAAATTGTTAACGCCGTTGGGGTTATTGGGGTTATTGGGGCTTCTTGTACTCCTCCTCATATACCTTTTGAAACCCAACTATCAACAAAAGATGGTTTCCAGCACGTATGTCTGGAAGCGCAGTCTTCGCTACCGAAAGAGAAAACTCCCAATCAGTAAACTGAGAAACATACTGATCATTATTTGTCAGGTTCTCATCCTTACGGCATGCGCGTTTATTTTGGCTCAGCCGTTTATCAAAAAGGAAGTTCCCCCCGAGATTACGGAAAAGGCCGCGGTGATCGACGCTTCCGCCGCCATGCGCGTGAAAGGGGATCAGGAAACCCGTTTCGAGCGTGCCGTCGAACAGGTCAAAGTACTTTCCGAGGAAACCTTTAAAAATGACGGTATCATGACCGTCGTAATGGCGGGAGCGAAAGCGGAAACCCTGGCTTTCCGTTTCAGACAAGCCGACGCTGAAGAGCTTTTCGAAATTCTCGACGAACTTGTGGCAAACAAATCCTGTACTTACGGAAATGCCGACATCGACGGCGCAATCAAGCTTGCGGGCGAAGTTCTTACGGAAAATCCGTACGCGGACATCGTGCTTTATACGTCGAATACATATATCGATAACGCAAATATCGAGGTCGTTAACGTAAGCGAGGAGACCGAATGGAATGCCGCCATTCTCGATTGCCGTGCAAAGCTGGAGGAAAACTATTATACGTTTTCGATCGACGTCGCGTGCTACGGCAGAAGCGAGCGGCTTACCGTTACGGCGGAGGTTTACGGCACGAATAACGACGGAGATACAATCCAGCTCATTTCCGAGCCCGTTTATTGCGAAAACGGAGTGACGCAGACCGTTGTTTTTAAGCCGAGCGAAAAACAAAGCGAAAAAGTAAAAAATATTTTCAAATTCGATTCCGTTTTCGTGCGGCTCAACGAAGTAGATGACGATCTCAGCGAAGACAATATTTTTTATCTCTACGGCGGAACTGAAGAAACGATCCGCGTGCAGTATTACAGTACTAAACCGAATACCTTTTTCGCCAATGTTTTGATGGTGCTCCGCGACGGTATGCGCGGCCGCTGGCGTCTGGAAATTTCCGAGGTCAGAAAGGGCTCGCCGGAGCTCAGCGGGTTTGATTTCTATATTTTCGAGCATGAGGTACCCTCCGAGCTTCCAAAAGACGGCCTGGTGCTGTTGGTCAATCCTTCGGTTCCTCCGAAAGATTCGGGGCTGACGATAGGAAAAGAAGTTTCGGGAGATTTTAATCTGGCTTTCGGAGAAAAACACGAGATTACACAGTACATGATGCCGGAAATGATGCGGGTCAGCACCTATAGACAGATGGAGTATTCTGAAGAGTTCAAACCGCTGCTTTATTGCGGCAACGATCCGGTTTTTGTTGTCAAAAACACCAGGACTACGAGGCTTGCCGTGATGTCGTTCAGTTTGAATAATGCGGACACTTCGATGGAAATAAATTTCCCTATACTTATCACCAATCTGTTCAATTATTTTATTCCTTCTACGGCTACGGTCACGAAAGTGGTGGACGGCGCGGAGGAGAAAGTGCCTCAATACGTATTCGATGTCAACGAGACCGTATGTATCAATACGCGCGGCACCAATCTTTCTCTTTCGCTCAGCGGAGAGGGAGCCGTAGAGAAAGATTACGAATTTGAAGAGATTCCTTTCGAAATCGCGCTTTCTGCCTGCGGAACATATACCATCAGGCAAACGTTGCTGTCGGGCACTGTAGTTGTAAGCAATATCTATGTAAAAATGCCCTCCGATCAAAGCAATATTTTCCGGACGGTGGACGCGCTGGAAGGCGTTGCCGCCAAAGCCCCCGATAGAGAGGAGGACAAGGATCTTGTCGTCTATGTCGCCGCGGCGCTTATCGCGTTGATGTTTATCGAATGGTGGCTTCAGTCGCGGGAACATTTTTAAGGGAGTAACGAAATATGACGAATTTTTCAATTCAATTTACGTATCCCTGGTTTCTGCTGTTGCTTATTCCGGCGTTATTCTTTTCGTTGTTTCCCTACTTTCGTATGGCGAAAAAGTATCGCCGCACGCGGAACCATATTATTTCCGTCATGCTTCACACCACAGCCATGGTATTGTGCATTTTTGTTTTTTCGGGGATGCACTTCGATTATCAGACGATTAATTCAAATAACGAGGTCTTTCTTCTCGTCGATGTATCGTACAGCGGAAGAGAAACGCAGGAGAAAAAGAACGAATTTGTCCAATCGGTTCTCGATAGCGGAAATTCCGAATATAAAGTAGGAATCATCACCTTCGGTTACGGACAGACGTATGCCGCGGAGCTTTCGACAAACGCGGAAAAGACGTACGAGAGCTATGAAAATTCTCTCCAGGACAATAAGCCCGACGACAGCGCGACGGATATCGCTGCCGCGGTATCCTTTGCACGAACTCATATCAAGCATCCCAATACGGCGAAGCTCGTCATTTTATCCGACGGCATCGAAACGGACGGGGAAGCGCTTGCGGCGATCAAGGCTGCGGCGGCCGACGGCATCCGCGTGGATACGGTTTCCTTTACGGATGAAAAGGAAATCCCGGACGCGCAGATCGTGGGGGCTGTCATGCCCGATTATAACGTTTCGGCCAAGTCGGAGGTCAAGCTGGGCGTAACCGTACAAAGCTCCGTCGCACAGACGGCGCAGATTACGCTTCGGGATAACGAAGGAGAGGAGGAAACGACAGAGGTTTCTTTAGAGCCCGGTGTACAGACGTTTGAAATCGCGCACACGTTTGCCGAACAGGGACTTCATCGGCTTTCCTTTGACCTTTCCTTCAAAAAGCCGGTTGAAATAGAAGACGCGGTCGAAGCGAACAACGAATACAACTCCTATTTGTATATGGAGGTATTCGACGATATTCTCGTCGTAGAAGGCTTTGAGGGCGAATCGGAGAAGCTTCAGAAGCTTTTGAAAGAGGAATATACGCTCACCGTCCTCAATGTGGCCGAAACGGAAAAATTTCCCAAGACGCTTGACGAAATGCGGTTATACGATCAGGTATTGCTCGCCAACGTCTCGCACTCGGATATGCCTGCCGGATTTGAAGACTTGCTCAATTCCTATGTAAAGGACATAGGCGGCGGCCTCTTTACCGTCGGCGGAAGCGAGCCGGACGGCGAAGAGGCTCACGCCTACAACCGCAAAGACTTATACGGTACCACCTATCAGGATATGCTTCCCGTGATTGCCGAAGATTATACGCCTCCGCTCGGGGTCGTCATCATCATCGACTGTTCGGGCAGTATGAGCGACGTACTCGAAAACGCAAAAGCGGGTGCGCGCGCCTGTCTCAACGCCATGACGGAGCGCGATTACTGCGGCGTCATTGCGCTCGACGACGATTATAAGGAAGCTCTTGCACTCACGCCCGTGACGAGGGAATATGAAATCGTCGCCGCGATCGACAACATCGGAAACGGCGGCGGAACATTGCTTACCCCGTCGCTCAAACGTGCGGGAGACTCGCTCAAGGCGCAGACGAATATTGAAAAGAGACACATTATCGTCGTGTCCGACTGTATGTTTTCCGACAACGTCGATAAATACGGCCCCGTCCTTCAATCGAACTTCGAGGCGGGCATTACGATTTCCGTCGTCGGCATCAATACGAGCACGGACAGCGAAAAGGCGGGCAGAGAAATCGTCAAGCTCGGCAACGGCGGCAGCGACGGCGACAGCGAAGAAGAAGCGGAGAAGTGGAAGAGCAAGTATCATCACACCGTTACGGGAGAAGATCTTTCGTCCATCATGCGCGAGGATTTAACCGTCCCCGATATCAAAGAAGTCGAGGCCAAACCCTTTGTCCCTGACATTCGCGTTCATAACGCAGTCGTCAGCGGCGTCGAACAGGCGAACATGCCCCGATTGAACGGCTACTACGGCACCAAGATCAAAGAAGACGCGGAAATTATTCTCGCGGGCGAATTTGTCCCCATTTATGCGCAGTGGAAATACGGCGAGGGCATGGTCGGCAGCTTTATGTGCGATCTAAGCGGAAAATGGTCCTCGGAATTTCTAAGCGACGAAACGGGTCAAAGGATTATCAAAAATATTATCGGCGTGCTGTTTCCCAAGGAGAATATCCGCGCACAGGATATCGAAATCAAGCTCACCGAAAAGAATTACGGAAACGTGCTCAACGTATATACGGATATGAAAGAGGGCGAGCGCGTCGAATTGCAGATTTTTAAGGATTCGGAGTCGAAGCCCGTGCAGACGATTAAGCCCACCGAGAAAGAGGGCTACACGCAGATTCCTTTTACCATAACGGAACCCGGCGTATATGAGCTTGTCGTAAAGAAAAAAGATGCGGCGGGAAAGGACGTATCCGAAGCTACTATCTATAAGGCGTTTTCTTATTCTCAGGAATACAATACGTTTGTGGAAGCGGACGAAGAGACGTCAGTCGCTCTGCTGGAGGCGATGGCCTCGGCGGGAAAAGGGAAGCTTATCGAGACGGGGGAACAGGTTTTTGAAGGGCTCATCAAAAATCTTTCGCACACCTTCGATCCGCGTCTTGCCTTTGTGATTGTTTCGATTGTACTCGTTCTTTTGGATATAGCGGTCCGTAAATTTAAGTTCAAATGGCTTCACGAGATCATCCGTGAGAGAAAGGAGAAACAAGAACTTGGAAAACAAGCGTACAGAAAGGAATAGTTTCTCATGGGACGGGGCGCAGGGCGCGTCGGCATTGGAGGAAAAATGAAAAAACTTCGGTTATTGACGGTCATCGCTCTTATCGCGTGTTATCTCCTGTCCGCCGTGGCGTGTGCGGGAGGCGGCGCCGTACTTGAAACTCCCACGGGGCTTTGGGTAGAGCCTGCCGATTTGATACTCAATTGGGACGAGGTCGAAAACGCAAGTAAATATAAAGTTGACATCAACGGCGAACAAAAAGATACGCGAAGGACCTCGTATTCGCTCTCTTCGCTGAAAGCGGGCGCTTATACGTTACGCGTGAAAGCGCTCGGCGACGGAAAGAACTTTTCCGATTCCGAATGGTCGGTGTCTTACGAATTTGTGCGCGACCCCGAAACGGGACTTTCTTATCGGCTTACCGAGGACGAGAAGGCTTATGAGGTGACGAGCGGGACGACTGCGGAGGGCGCTGTAACGATTGAGAACAGCTATCGCGGCAAGCCTGTCGTGGCCATCGCCGAAAACGCTTTTTACAACGCCAACCGCGTGACCTCCGTCGCAATCGGCGATAACGTGACGGCCATCGGAAAAAGCGCGTTCTATAACTGCGCCGGCCTTGAAAGCGTCACGCTTCCCGAAGCGCTTGTCTCTATCGGCGAAAATGCTTTCCAAAGCTGCCGTAGTCTCAAAGAAATAACGATCCCGGCAAACGTGACGAAAATAGAAGACGGTACGTTTACCCGCTCGGCAATAGAACGCATCGTACTTCCCGAAGCGCTTGTCTCTATCGGCGAAGCTGCTTTTGCGTATTGTCCCAACCTCAAAGAAATTACGCTCGGAAGCAATGTGGCGGAGATCGGCGTTTCCGCTTTCCGCGAATGTACTTCGCTGACGTCCGTCGTTTTGCCCGACAGCCTTATACAGCTTGCCGAAAGGACGTTTTTCGACTGTACGGCGCTTACCTCGGTGGATTTCGGATCGGGCGTCAGATATCTCGGCACCCATGCATTCGAGGGCTGCACGTCGCTTGAAAGCGTTGCGTTTCCCGAAAATATCGAGATGATCGGTACCTCTTGTTTTTACGGCTGCAGCGCGCTTTCGGATATTTCTCTGGGCACAGGCATAAGCTTCATCGGCGCCACCGCGTTCGGAGAGACGGAGTTTTTGCAGAGCCGTGAGGGCGTCGTATATCTCGGCGATACAAATAAATGGCTGATCGTAAATAAAGATATAGAAAACAAGGCCGTCGAAATAGCGGGCGACACCTACGGAATCGCCGCCTATGCCTTTCACGGCAATAAATTTGAAAGCGTAAAGATCCCCGACAGCGTTCAGCTCGTCAATACCGCGGCTTTTTATCAGTGTCAGGAGATGCTCGGCGCGACGATCGGCAACGGGGTGACGGAGTTGAGTTCGGGTATGTTTTCGGGTTGCTCTAAGCTTACCTACGTAACCTTCGGCGCAAACGTTGAAAGAATAGGTTCAAGCGCTTTCTCCGGTTGTACGTTGCTGCAGGAGATCGATATTCCCGATACGGTTACCTCGATCGGAAAAAACGCTTTTTATAACACGGCGCTCTGGAACGCGGCGGGTGCAAATCTGATATATGCCGACAATTGGCTTGTCGGTGACATGAAAGAGCCGTCCGAGATAAACGGAACAAAAATGCCCTACTCGGTTAGCATTAAAGAGGGGACTGTCGGTATTGCAGACTACGTGTTTTCTCAGAAATACGTCGGCGGAGTAACTTTTTCCGACGGAATAAAATATATCGGCGAAGGTGCTTTTTCGTGGAGTTTGCTCGGCTATAACGAAAAGGGAAAGGTAGAAATTCCCGCGAGCGTGACGGAGATCAGAGACTATACTTTTTATTCCTGTTACTATTTACAAAACGTATATCTGCCCAATTCGGCGACGAAGGTCGGAAGATCCGTCTTTTATAAGTGTGTGAACTTGACAAACGTTCATCTTCCCACGGAAATCACGGAAATTTCGGACTATTCATTCTTTGGTTGCAAGTCTCTCAAAATGCTTGCGATCCCCGATAAGGTACAACGGATCGGCATGGCGGCGTTTTACGGGTGCATGTCTTTGGGCTTGGAATACGATTGGGATAAGCTGGCGTATAGTTCCCTTAAGCTCGTTCTTCCCGAAAGCCTGGAAGAAATCGGCGACTATGCCTTTTACAGAAGCGGACTTTCGGAAATAGAATTCGGGAAAAACCTTAAAAAGATCGGCAGGTCGGCATTCTATGAAAACTGGAACCTTAAAAGCGTTTCCCTTCCCGCCGGCGTAACGGAAATTTCCGACTATGCTTTTTACGGCTGCAGCTCACTGGAGCGGATTTCCATGCCGAACGTGGAAAAAATCGGGAGATCCTCCTTTTACGGTTGCAGTTCGCTTAAAAATCTTGCGCTTCCCGCAACGCTAAAATCGATCGGCCAGATGGCGTTTCAGGATTGTTTTGCGCTCGAGACGCTCGTCATTCCCGCAAGCGTCGAAAAAATCGGCGATTTTGCGTTTCTTTGCGGCGACGTTCTCACCATATTCAGCGAAAGAGCGGAAGCGGGCGAAAATTGGAGCCGTTTATGGAATATGCGTAACCGTCCCGTCCTTTGGGGCTGTACGCTTTCGGCGGACAAAACCTACGTCGTATCTTTCACAATGAACGATTCGGTGGAAAATTATACGGCGGAAAACGGCATCAACGCACCCTACCGCGCGGGATATACGTTTGACGGCTGGGCAAGCGCGGCGAATGGCTACGAATGTGACGCAAAAGACGTCTATCAGGCTCCCAACGGCACCGCATTAAGCGCCTTGTGGACGGAGGGTGATCCCGAACCCGATCCCGTACCGTCGCCTACGCCTCCGCCTTTCGTGGAGGAAGAAGAGTAAATTCGAAAAACGGCTTAAGTTTATCGATATAGCGCATTTATAAGGAGATATCATGAAGAAAATCAACAAAATCCTGCTTACGGCGTTTCTCGCCGTCGCGGCGTTCGTCTTTGCGTTGTTGGGGGTGTCCTGTGCGAAGAAGCCCGAATACACCGTGACGTTTATGAACGGCCAGACGGTCGTCGCTACGGTGAAAGGACATGAAGGCGACGCTCTCGAAGCCCCCGACGCTCCTCAGGAGGACGGGTATTCCTTTGTCGGCTGGAGCCTTGGCGAAAGCGGGGAAATCAAAGAATTTCCCGCCACCATTCCCGCCGAGGACGTTACATATTACGCGAATTACGCAAAGCTTTACGAGATCGAACTGAACGTCGGAGACGGTACGCTCGATACGCAGAAGGTATATGCCAGCGCGGGGAGCAATCTCTACGACGCGCTCAAGGCCGTCGTGCCGACCACTTCCGACGATACGTATTTCGGCGCATGGTTTTACGGCAACAAGGAAATCACCGCGGAATCGAATACGATCATGCCCAGAAAGGACATTTCTGTCCGCGCCCGTTATAAAGTCGATTATACGATCAAGCTGTATAAACAGACGGAATTTAACGTCGATGGCTACGACGAGACGCCTATAGAACAAACGGGCTCGGACTATGTCGAAACGACGTTGAGGCCGACGGTCAGCTATCCCGAGGATTACGAGTACGCTTCGGAGGCCGGCGAAAAGACCGAATTAAAGCTTTCGAAAGAGAAAGAGCAAAACGTTTATATCTATTATTGCCGCATTATCGGCGTAACGCTCGATTTTGACGCCAACGCGCCCGCCGAAACCGAGGTCACGGGGGAGATGGACTCCCTCTATGTGCGCAAGGGCACCGAAAAGGAGATAAAGGACTGCGCTTATACGATCGCGGGATATCGCTTTGCCGGCTGGTCCACCAAGGTGGACGGCGACGTCGAGTATAACCCCGGCGATACGTTCGACGGCGAGCAGGATCTTTTCCTCTACGCGGTATGGGATAAGGGTTACACCGACTTGCGCGGCGGGGTCGATTATATCTATATCGACCATTTCGACAGCAGCAAGGCGTACCTTGAAAGAACGGGACTGGACGAAAAGATCGGTACGTATGACGAAACGACGAGGGTTTTCTCGTTTGCAAAGAGCGCTTCCTCCGCCCTTGACGGCCGCATCGCGCTCGACGGCGAAACATTCTATTATTTTGACGACGTCGAAGGCGAATACGACATCTACGACGCCTATACGTACGAGAAGAAGCAAGGAAAAATTAAAATCAACAATCACGAATCTGCGGTCTATACAAACGCCGAAGGAACGGCGGTAAACGGCACTTATACGCTCGGAAAGCAGGGCGATTACGAGTTTACCCCCGAAAGCGGAGAAGGATTTTCTTTCCAGATCGCCAAGGTCGATAAAGACGGAACGGCAGGCTGTCTCATCAGGGGCAGCGAAGCGGGCATGTTCTATTTTTACGACAGCGGTCAGGCTTCCTATGCCGTCATTCTGTCGCTCGACGGTTACGGCAACGTAACGATGCTCGAGTCGCTTACCAATGCCTATAACGGCACCTATACGCTTTCCGAAGTCGTGAAAGACGAGGTGCGAGCCGTTATTTATTACGCGGGGGCATATCGCTTATTTATTTTCCGTCTGGCTGCCCTTCAGGGTTACCCCGTTTTCGTCATGAGCGACGGTATGCAGGCTACTCTCGAATACACGTATAACGACGAGGCTACGGGGGCGCAAAAAAAGGACGTGCTCTTTATCGACGGCTACGGCGCCGCTACCTATACGCCCGACGGCGGCGAACCGATAGAAGGAAGCTACGGCGTGATCGATTCGGAGCTGCGCTATATGCAGTTCGCTCCCAAGGAAGGCGAAGGGTTTAAGCTCTGTTACGATTTCGAGGCCAAGGAGTATCTTCCCATCGAAGAGCACTGCGGAAGCTATCTGTTTAAAAACGGCGGCTCTTTAGAGACGATCATGCTTCAGCTGAAATACGACAAAACGGCGACGATTTATGTTCCTGCCTCCGACGGCAAGACCTGGACGGCTATGGTAAACGGAAAGTATGCGGCGGTTACAACTCCCGAAAACAGCTTTACCTTTACCGCAGACGAGGACGGGTGGATTATTCCCGAAGCGGCTTATCAGGCGAAATTCTCCGCGTTTACTTTCCAGCTCGGTACGGCCAACAGATATCCCGTCTTTGAAATGTATAACGCGGATATGGCGGGTAAGACCATTACGCTCGGCAAAAACGTCTATACGTTTGCGGGATATAATGCCGTAACGTGCAATATCATGACGCAAAATTCGGATGGAACCGAAAGTCTTCAACCTTACAAGGGCGATTACCGCGTCTGTACGCCCGCGGACGGCAACACCTTCTTTACCTATATCGAAATCAAGCTCAGCACGGGCGTGACGGTTCTGCTCGTCGATGTCAGAGAAGACGCGACGGCGGGAAATCCTGAATACAAAGAATGTTTCAGCGGCTCTTACGCCAACAGCTATAACAATCCCGGAAAATATTCCGCGCAGATTTATCCGCTTCTCGGCGATTATGCGGCGGTAGCCGTGCTCGACGCGGCGACGGGCGAATATAAATTTACCTTCCTCGGAACCTTCGTCAATCAGGATAAGGACGAAAACACCGACGCGGACAATTATTACGAGTTTACCGCTACGCAGACGGCGGAAGGAACGTCTCCGGAAATCGTCGAGGAACTCGGGTCTTTCAAGTGTCAGCTTTGGACGCTTTCGGGTACGAGAGTATTTTTGCAGTACGACGAAAGCCGCGTGAAAACCGCCCAAGGAACGGACGGAAGCTCGATGGAATTCAACGCCTATGGCCTGATCGAGTATAAGGCGAGCGCCGCGGCGGAAGCCCAGACGTGCAGATATACCCGCCTCGGGGATCTCTTTGTGCTCACCTCCTTTGCGGACGGCAAGAGCTATCGCTTCCACTTTACAAAGGAAGATGGAACCGCCTATGCTCCTTCCGACGAGAAGGAAGGCGCGTACTATCTCTATAACCCTTCGGAAGGCACGCTCGACACAAGTAAAATTCTCGTGCTCGCAGGCATTTCGGCGACGCTCTATGAGGGAGAGACGGAAACGTCCGGCACCTATGCGTATAACGAAGAAACGGAAGATTATACCTTTACGGCTGCGGACGGACAGAAAAAGAATTTCCGTCTCACGCAGGTAACCAATCAGCAGACGCAGCAGACCTATCCCGTATATTACGTCGCAAGGCCCGAGATTGTTTTCAATCTTTCGGTGGTGGATAAAGACGGGAAAGAAATCGGCTCGATCACGTGCGACAGTTACGGCACGGCCGCCTATAACGACAGCGCTGAGGGAATTACCTATAACGCAGGGCTCGCCTGGAACGAAGCGAAAACCGTATTTGTCGTGAAAACGTACAATGCGGCGGGCAAGCTCCTTGAAACCCGTTATTATGAAGTAAAGGACGAGACCGCTCCCAACGTCGTATGGGAATACGGCTTTGAGAAAAACGTGTATTTCGGTTACGATAACGGACTTTATCTCGATTATGCGCTGTATCTCGACGGACACGGCAATGCGGAAATTCTCAACCTCGAAGGAGAGGCGATTGAAAACGGAACGTACGTGCTTACCGAAAGCGGCACGGCGCTCTATACCAAAAAGGGCGAAACGACGGCTAAAGAATATATGCTCTTTGCGTCGGGCAGCAGCTCTTCGCGCACCTATTTCTGTACGGAGATAGACGAAAACGAGGGCACGTATCACGGAGACGATTGGTCGGTGCTCATTCTCGACGGCTACGAAGTCTCGGCGACGTATATCGACGCCAGGGGTGTCCGTTACAGCGGAAATTATACGATTTTGAAAGAGGGCTATGTGAAGTTTACTTCCTCCGCTCTTTCCGCACCTCTCGTCGTTACGATCGATACGCAGACGGGTAAATATGCGCCCGTCACCGAGCAGTATATCCTCGACGGCAGCGGCAGTAAGCTTCTCGCCTGGGTGGATTATACGCAGACGCAGATCACCCTTCCCGTGAGCGTAACGGAAATCGGCGCCAACGCTTTCCAGAACATGAGATCGCTCGTTTCGATTACAATGCCCGGCGTTACCTCGATCGGCGCAGGTGCGTTCTATTATTGCACCGCGTTGGAGACGGTCGTTGCAAATAAGCTTACTTCGGTGGGCGCAAGCGTCTTCGCTTATTGCGTATCGCTGGCGGAAATCAGCGAAGAAAAAATCGAAACCATCGGCACGCAGGGCTTCTACGGATGCGTTTCCCTCACGGAGCTCAATCTTACGGCGATCAGGACAATCGGCGACTATGCGTTTTTGCAGGCGCTTACGCTCAAAAACGTTACGATCGGAAGCGCGGTCGAAAAAATCGGCAAAAATGCGTTTGCGTATGCCAACGCGAACGGCGAAGAGGGAACCGTCCTTACGGTGACCTTCCTCGGAACGACCGTTCCTGAATTCGGCGAGGAAATTTTCAAGGAAGTCGCCGCTCTCGAAATCGTCGTTGCCGACGAAGCGACAAAGACTGCTTTCGCGGCGGCTTTGGAAGAGTATGCGGAGTATATCGTCGTAGCGTCGGTTACGGTCGCGGCGTAATCGGACAAAAAAGAGGCGGGGCGGAAAAAAGCTTCCTCGCCTGCCTCTTTATTCCCCGGATGGGAGAAGGAGCGCACGGAAACGGGCGCTCCTATAAAAAACAGAAAGGTAAAGCAGCGGTATAATGTTTGCCGTTATAAGAAAATCAGGTCGCTTCTGATAATAACTAACAGAATAAGATATTTATTGAAACGGCTGAAAAATTATTTGCAAAAGCCGCAAGACATGCTTTACTTTTTTTGAGATTTGCTATAAAATATATAATATCATAAAAATATAATCGTGTATTTATGCGGTGCAGGCCGTCTGCGGTCTGCGGCCAAACCGTTTTCGGTTGGTTGCGCGCTTTCGTCGCGGCTGGTTCAGTTTTGTCGTGACGGACAGGTTTATGGATTAAAAAGGAAAGCAAGATGACAAAGTACAAACGTAATATCTTAAAAGTTTTTTCGGTGGGTATCGCCTGCGTCTTGGTTGCGGGCTGTACTGTCGGAGAAATCAATTTCAGGGGAGACGATACGTCGCCTTCCGGGGCGGCCGGGAAAATAGGCTTATACGACGGCTCGCTCGACACCAACGTCGAGGATTATTTCGACAGCTCGGTCGTATATAAACTCCCCGATACGATTGAAAAAAATCAGGATATTTCCGTCATTGTGGAGATGAGCGTCGATAGCGTGCTCGATTCCTATAAAGACAATGCGGACAACAAGCTTTCCGTCGCTGAATATCGGGAGAGCAAAAAGGGCGCCGCAGCTATAAATAAAATCGAAAGAAAACGGGCGGAGCTGGTCAAAATGCTGAATAAGTCGGGGATTTCCTACAAGAGAGGAGAGACCTACGACACCGTTTTAAGCGGCTTTGAAATCACGGTCAAGGCCCACGATTTCGACGAGTTGCAGAAGCTGCTCGGCTCGAAGGCGACGTTGATCGTCGGCGAGGAATACGAGGCGGCGACGGCCGATGTGGTCGAAAACGACGTCAACGTGTATTCGACGGGTATTTTCGACAGCTCCGATTCCGAATATCAGGGCAACGGCGTGGTAATCGCCGTGCTCGATACGGGTCTCGATTATACGCATACGGCGTTCAGCGTAAATAATTTTGCCACGCCCGACGAAGATCTCGCGTTCACGCTCGGCGACGGTTCCGAAAGGGACGTTGCGAAAAAGGTGGGGGCGACCGCTGCGGCGACGTTTACCTCGGGGCTTACCGGTGAGGACGTTTACATAAACAAGAAGGTTCCTTATGCGTACGATTATGCGGATAAGGACCCCGACGTTCTTCCCATCAACAGTGCGCACGGCACGCACGTCGCGGGCATTATCGCGGGACAGGACGACACGATCACGGGCGTTGCGCCCAACGCGCAGCTCGCGATCATGAAGGTGTTTTCCGATTCGTCCGAGGGCGCAAAGACCTCCTGGCTTCTTGCCGCGCTGGAGGATTGCGTCACGCTCGGCGTCGATGTCATCAATATGTCCCTCGGCACCTCCTGCGGCTTTTCCCGCGAGGTTGACGAGAAGGAAAAAAATAAGATCTACGACAGTATCAAGGAGGCGGGGATCAGCTTGATCGCCGCGGCCTCCAACGATTACAACGCTACGTTCAGCTCGGAAAAGAACGGCAACCTCGGCCTTACCTCCAATCCCGATTCGGGTACGGTCGGCGCGCCTTCCACCTATGACGCGGCGCTTTCCGTTGCGTCCATCAGCGGCGTAAAAACCCCGTATCTCACGTACGAGGGCAAGGTCATGTACTTCAAGGAGGCCAACGACAAGGCTTCCAAACCCAAAAATTTCGTCAACGATATACTCGCGGAAAACGAAAACGAAAAAACCTTCGAATACGTGACGATCTCCGGCTTCGGCAGCGCGGTCGATTATAACGGCCTCGACGTAAGGGGAAAGATCGCCCTCGTAAAGCGCGGCACGACGTCGTTCGAGGATAAAGCGAAGGCGGCGAGCGACGCGGGCGCTGCGGGCGTCATCATTTACAACAACGTTTCGGGCGAAATCTCCATGGCGATCGGGTCGGCTTCCGCCCCCGTGTGCTCTATTTCGCAGGACGACGGCGAGCTGCTCGCAAAAAGCAGTACGGGCAAAATCAAGATCAGCCGCGATCAGGTGGCGGGTCCTTTCATGTCCGATTTCTCGTCCTGGGGCCCTACGTCCGATTTGAAAATAAAACCCGAAATCACCGCGCACGGCGGAGATATTCTTTCGTCTGTGCCGGGACAGAGTTACGAAAAGCTTTCGGGTACGTCCATGGCCGCGCCCAACCAGGCCGGCGTAACCTCCCTGATCCGTCAGTACGTCAAGGAGTACGTCGCGGCGGACGCAAACGACACGAAGGACGTCACGGCGCTCGTCAATCAGATCATGATGTCCACGGCGGATATCGCCTATAATAAAATCGGCTTGCCCTACGCGGTAAGAAAGCAGGGCGCGGGTCTTGCCAACCTTACCAAAGCGACTACCACGCCTGCGTATCTGACCACCTTCGAGGGCGATCGGGTAATGGATAAAACCAAGCTCGAGCTCAAGGACGATAAGGATAAGAAGGGCGTGTACGAAATGACCTTTGAGGTCAATAATATCAGCCAGAGAGCACTTACATACGACGTTGACGCCCTTGTGCTCACCGAAGGCGTCAGTTCCACTTATACCTCGCACGGCGAAACGACGGTGACGGAGGAAGGCTATCTTCTGGACGGCGCCGATCGTAAAGTCACCTCAGTTTCCGGGGACGGCTCGAAAAACGGCAACACCGTTACGGTCAGTGCCGGCGGTACGCTTAAAGTGACCGTTACGGTTACCCTGTCCGACAAAGATAAACAATATCTCGACAAATCCTTTGAAAACGGCATGTACGTCGAAGGCTTTGTCACTTTGACCGCGCACGGAAGCAACGGGGTCAATCTCAACGTTCCTTTCCTTGCGTTTTACGGCGATTGGACGCAGGCTCCCATTTTCGACGAGGAATTTTTCGATACCAATGCGGACGAACTCGACGCGGGAATAGACGCGGCAGACAAAGTGATGGCGGACGCCTATCCGACGAAAGTGATCGGCGGGCTGTACAGCGATTATATTTCTTACCTCGGCTCCTACTATTTCAAGCAGGATCCTTCTTCGACGACCCAGATCGCGGCGCAGAGAGAACACGTGGCGCTGTCCAATCAAAACAACGGCGCCGACGGAAACACCACGATCAACAGTCTCTCGTCTATCTGGGCGGGTATGCTCCGCAACGCAAAGCGCGTCGAGATAAAGATCGTGGAGGATTCCACGGGAGAGGTCGTATTTTCAAAGACGAATAACAATCAACGCAAATCTTACAGCTCGGGCGGATCGATCTATTATTCGCCGATTGAGGTAGGGTTCGACGCGATCGAACAGAATCTGAAAAACAACACACAATACACAGTCACGGTCGATGCGTATATCGATTGGGATGGCGAACAAAGCAATAAACGGAGCCGGATCGAATTTCCTCTGTATATGGATTTCGAAGCGCCCGTCGTGACGGACGTCAAGTACCGCACCGTTTATGACAAGATAAACAAAGAAACGAAGCTGTATGCCGATTTAAGCATTTACGACAACCATTACGCGATGGCGGTCAATGTCGGCCAGGTCACGCATAACGGAAAGAGCTTCTCGCTCTCTTCTTTCGGCAAATACCTGACGCCGGTCTATTCGTCGTTCAACTCCACGTCCGTCGTGACGGTAGAGCTTACCGATTATATCAATAAGTTAAAAGAGTCGGACGGTCTCATCTATAATCCGGACGGAACGACATCGCTCGACGAAAATAACAATACGTTTGTCGCGTCGGTTTACGATTACGCGATGAATAACGCGATTTACGAAATTCCTTTGCCCGACGATATCGTTTCCGTTTTCTTCGAAGTCGATGCGGACGCCAAAAAGAGCGCGCTCAACGACAAGCAGATCGCCGCGGGAAATATCGCCGAGGGCGAGCAGGTTCTCGTCATGAGCCCCAACGAAACGTTCAAGCTCACGGATATTCTTCAGGTTTATCCTTCTTCGACCTGGGTTTCGACGCTCGATTACAGCGTGAGCGACGAGAAGATTATCGGGGTGGTCAACGGAACGGTCGTGGCGCGTGCCTCGGGCGACGCGACGATCACGGTAAAGGGTAAAAACGGCGCGGGCGAAGAAGTTTCCGCCACGCTGGACGTCTCGGTACTTTCGCCCGAGGATACCGCGCTCGGATATATGAAATACGACGCGATTGCCGCAAACAGATTCGAAGTGACGGGCTTTACTACGGACGATGCGTTTATCGTTCCGTCAAACGACGATCGTACAATCGGATTTACAGGCAGCAAAAACGTATTCGGGCCGACGCTCGAGATTTCGATGTATCCCTCCGAACAGGTGACCTTGGATTACGTCCTCGACTCCTACTTCCCCGATCGCACAAAGGTTGAATTTTCGTCGTCGAGAGAGGATATCGCTTCCGTTGACGAAAACGGTACGATTACGGCCAAATATACGGCAAACAGAGATACGAAGGCGTATATCGCCGTGTCGCTTCTGTTGGACGACAAGCAGAGTACGAGCGTACGTATCGCGGTCACGGTCAAAAATCCGTTTATTAACAACAGTATTTATCTCAGCTTTTACCGCGGCGCGGGCGACGAAAATAATTGCGTCGTCATTCCCGACGACCTCGGTATAACGACGATCTATCAGTATGCGTTTTCGAGCTACGAGTTTGTGGAAAAGGATCTGGAGAACGGCGACGTCATCACCGAAGAGGACCCTTATCATCTGAAACAACAGTTTATCGGAAACGATAAAATCAAAAAGGTAATCATTCCCGAGGGAGTTACGGAGATTGCCGAGTATGCGTTTGCAGACTGTACGTCGCTCGAGGAAGTGGTACTGCCTTCCACGTTGAAGAAGATCGGCTTCGGCGCGTTCTACAACTGTACTTCCCTGTCGAAGATAAATCTCGAGGACGTTCAGTTTATCAATAAAGAAGCGTTTTACAAGACGGCGATCAAGGAGGCGGATTTCTCTTCCGTCGTATCCTTCGGCGACTATGCTTTCCGCGAAAGCAAGCTGAACGTGCTTTCCCTTCCCTCGTCCTGTCAGTCGATCGGCGTCGGCGCGTTTTACGGCTGTGCGGATCTCGCAAACGTAACGTTTGACGCGGAAAAGGTCAAGGTAGGAAACGCGGCGTTCGCGGGCTGCAAAAAGCTCACCTCCGTTTCCATCAACGCGGCGGTTATTTCCCCGTATGCCTTCAACGGCTGTACGGAACTGAGCAAGGTGACGCTCGGCAAGGACGTCTCCGTCATAGGCGAATATGCGTTTGCGGGCACGAAGGTGGCGAAATTCCGCCTCGATCCTGCCAACACCGCGCTCTCTTTCAAAAACGGCGACGATTCGATCATTTATAAAAATAACGGTACCCAGCTGCTGCTTGCGGCGCCCGCGTCCGCGACGACGAGGGTGACGACGGACGCGACGTCCATCTCTACGGGTGCGTTTTCCGGAAATACAAATCTCATTTCCGTCGTTGCGAATAACGTGACGGAAGTAGGCGATTATGCCTTCTCCGATTGCGCGGCTCTGGCGGCGGTTACGATGAACAAACTGAAGTCTGCGGGCAACTATGCGTTTGCGGGCACCGCAATCACGAAGATCCCCAACGCTGCGGGACTTGCCTCCATCGGAGATTATGCCTTTGCGGGTACGAGACTTTCTTCCGTCGCCTTGCCCGATAACGCGAACGTCGGAAATTATGCGTTTGCGAGCAACGGCTATCTTAAAAATGCAACGCTCGGCAACGGCGTCACGCTCGGAGAGGGAGCTTTCTTCAAGACGGCGCTTGTAAGCGTAACGGCGGGTTCAAATGCGAAAATCGGCGCTGCGGCGTTCAACTCCTTGACGACTCTGACGAGCGTTACCTTGGGCGAGGGCGCGCAGATCGGCGACTACGCTTTCCAAAAAGCGACGGCGCTGACCTCTATTGATCTTTCAAAAGTGAAGTCGATCGGAGAAGGCGCATTCAATTTGGCAAACGGATTGACTTCCGTCGAGCTCACAAATTTGGAAGCTTTGGGCATAGCCGCGTTTTACGGCGCGAGCGGGCTTACCTCTGTCGTGTTCGGCGATAAGCTTACGAGCGTCGCGGAAAATGCGTTCTACGGCTGTACCGCACTTAAAAACGTAACGTTGAGCGATTCGATCGTCGAATTGGGCGCTTATGCGTTTACGGGTGCGATAATCGAGGACATCGATCTCGAGCACGTGACGGTGATCGGGGAGGGCGCGTTGGCTTTGACGCCGATTACGTCGGTCACCCTGTATGCCGAAGGCGTGAAGATCGGCGACGCAGCGTTTAACAATTGTGAAAAGCTTGTCGCCGTAAACAATCTCGATAAAGCCGTATATATCGGCAATTATGCGTTTGTCAACACGGCGCTCGAAAGCGCAAATCTCGAATCCGCGGCCTATATCGGCGATTTCGCTTTTGCGAATACGAAGCTTACTTCCGTATCGTTCGGCGTGACGTTTGACGAAAACGGCAAGCAGGTCAGCACAAATAAACTGCAGTCGCTCGGAGAAAATCCTTTCTCTAATTGCGCAATTGAAACGTATGCGGTGGAAGCCGACGTATATTTCAACGGTAAGGTTGTAGGCACCGAATTGATCGATACTTATGCCGTATCGGACAGCGTAAAAGTAATTTCGGGCGTTCTTTATCAGAATGTTCCCAACGGGCTGGAGCTTGTTTCCTATCCCAAGGCTGATGAGCGCACCTCGTTTGTCGTAGAAGAGGGAACCGTCCGTATCAGCGCAAATGCATTTATGGGAAGCGCGTTGAAAAACGTAACGATCGCTTCCACGGTGACGGCGATCGGCGATAAGGCTTTCTATGCCTGCGAAGCTCTTCGCATGGTTGTATTCAAGGGCTACAAAGCGCCCGTGCTGGAAGAGACGTACGACGAAAGCTATATCAATACGCTGCCTATTCCGTATGAGGGATATTTCTCCTTTACGGGTTCGGATAAAGAGACTTACGTTGTCGAGGGACTGGGCATTTCCCAATATTATATGTGGAACGTGACCTCTATGCTCAACAATTTCTATTACGGCGCGAACTTTGTAAACTATGTAGGCAGAGTCACCGATAAGCTGATTATGGTCAAACCCATAAACGGACTTAATTACGATTCGTTTATCTTCAGTCAGTATTTCGGGACGAAGGTGGAAGGTTCGACGGCAGCCGATCAGACGACGCTTGCGGCAATCGCGGCAATTGCGGAAATTCCCGACGAAATCGTGCTTACGCCCGAATGCGAGGCTCTCGTCGCGGCGGCTCGTACCGCTTACGATAGGATAAATACGGACGATCAGCGCGCGCTGGTAACAAACAGCAGCAGACTGACCGACGCGGAAAGACGACTTGAATATCTCAAATCGCAGCAAATCGTCGATCCTCCCAAAGAAACTCCGGACGAAAAATCCTATACCGCGGTCATCGTCATCAGCGTCTGCTGCGGCGCAGCGGTGATCGGGGGCGCGATAGCGGCGTTCTTTATCCTCAGAGCGCGTAAAAATAAGGGTAAACCCGACGGCGGCGCGACGGAAACGACGGTTGAAACAAACGAGTCGGAAAACGGAACGGACGTCGATGAGGTGAATGGATCGGACGTAGATACGGATGAAAAATCAGAGGATTGACGTACGAGGAGCAAGATGAAAAGAAGAATAAAAACGATAATCGGTCTTGCGTGCGGCGCGTTGCTTTGTGCAGGCTTGGCTGCCTGCACAAGGGCGGAGACGGAACTCGACAAGAAAGAGAAGGAAAACTATATCGTCGGCGTGGTTTACGACCCTAACGGCGGCAAGTTTAATTCTAACCGTACGGGTATAACCGTCGAAAATCGGTTTAATCCCGATAGATTTACGGATGCGGACAACGACGGCAAAATCGAGATCTCGCTGAAAAGCACCGATCCCGTCAATTATTCTCAGGCTCCCTATGAGTTGGGCGCGCCCACAAAGCCGGGTTATGCGTTTGCGGGCTGGTATCGCACCCGCGAGCTTTCCGTCGATTCCGAAAACAGACCGCTCGACGATTACGGAAACGTACTTGAGGAGCGTGCGGACGGAAACCTGTATCTTCCCGGGGCAGAGACCCCGTCGGCTCAGGGCTACGTCTATTCGGAAATGTGGGATTTCAATAACGATAAGCTGATATATGAGTTGGGCAGCGGAAAATACAGCCTTACGCTGTATGCCGCATGGGCGCCCGATTATCAGTTCAATTATTATTATAAGGAAGAAGACTCTTCCGCGTGGACGCTTTTCGGCTCTACGAAGTTCGACTATACGAAGACGCAGACGTTTAAGGAAAGCTATCCTTACGCTCCGGCCGTCAAGCCGACCTCGGACGCCGATTTCCTGTGGACGCCGCAGTGGAGCGGCGCAAACGAAACGGGCGAAATGGTCTATGCCCGCAAATATTCCGACGGAGAAAACTCCTACACCTATACTTTCCCCTCGCTTGAAGGGTACACTTTCCGTTCGGCTTACTCGGACGAGGCGTGCGAGAAGGAAATTCAAGGTTCGTTGCAGCATGGCGGAACGCTCGTTTATGACGAAGAAAGCGAAACGCTGAAGCCGGAAAATCCCGTTCAAAACATTTACGTCCAATTCGAAAAAGGCGAACAATACCGCGTCACCACGGCCGACGAGTTTGTAAAATATGCACAAAAAGCAAACGCTTCCAGCGTATATACGATTTTAGCGCAGGAGCTGGATTTCTCGGATAAGAAATGGCCCGCGAATCTTGTTAGCGGAGAATTTGCGGGAAAAATCGTCGGAAACAATTGTACGTTCAAAAATGTTTCGGCAACGAATACCTCTGACGAGGCGAAAAACGGCGGACTGTTCGCCTCGCTTGCGGCGGGCGCTGAAATTTCCGATATCGCTTTTGTCAACGCGACGTACGATATGGGAAAGGGCACGGCGGCAAATCTCGGAATGGACGGAACGGCATATTTCGGTTTATTGACGGGGTATGCGGACGCCGAAGCGACGATCCGCGGCGTCACAATCGAGGCTTCCTCGCTCCGCATGGGCAAGCTTGCGAGAAACAGCTATACGATCAATCTCGTGGGCAACGGCGTCGCAGGCGTTTCTTCGGACGGCGTGAAGGTTGTGCTCTACGGCGAAGAGTTTAAGCAGGGAGACGCGAAAAAATATCGTTATTTCGTAACTTCCGTCGAGGTGAATGCCGAAACGGGAAGCGTTGTTCCGAAAATCGAAATTTCCAGTCAGAGGGCCGAAATCAGGGACGAAGAAAGCTACATAGCGTATCCTGAGGCAAGCAATTAATTTATAAACTATCATAACGGAGGATTCCCATGAATAAAAAAGCAGTTAAAGCGTTATCGCTTACGCTGAGCGCAATGTTCGTCGCGTCCGCCTGTTATTCTCTTACGGGCTGTAAGAAGAAAAACAAGAAGGACAGTATCGTTTTGATGACGGAGGAACTGAACGGTTTGTTCAATCCTTTTTATGCGACGGCGGGCACCGATATGGACATTGTCGGAATGACGCAGATCGGCATGTTGACTACGGACGACAACGGAAATACGACCTGCGGCGAAAACGAAGCGACCGTGGTGCTCGATTACGAAATTTCGGAGTCGAACGGCAATTCCGTCTATACGTTTGTATTGAAAAACGACATTCTGTTCTCCGACGGCTATGCCCTCACGATGAACGACGTGCTCTTCAATATGTACGAGTATCTCGATCCCGTTTATACGGGTTCTTCCACCATGTATTCTACCAAAATCGAGGGACTTGACGCCTACAGAATGCAGGCCAATCAAGGCTCCGAATCGGACACCACCAAGCAGGCGATTTCCCTTGCCAACGGCCGCAGGCAGGAACTGATCGATATCTATGTCGAGGCGAGTGAAAAGTATGATCCCTCCTCGACGTCTTATAACGTGACCGAGGAGCAAATGCTCAACTTTATCAAGGAATGGGATGCGACGGGCAACTATACCGCCGCCGTGGGCGACCCCCCGGAGGGGAAGGACAGCGATACCTATTACCGCGACATGCTTACCGAGGACTACAATCATATCCGTACGCTTTTCAAAAAAGAGCTGGAAACCGATTTCAAGACGGCGAAGGACGCTTACGATCTGGAGAGCGACAGCCTGCCCTATAAAAAATGGGCGGACGATAAGCATTTCAAAAACGACGTATTCAAGTTTTTCTATTACGAGGGCTTCATTACGCCGAAGTACGAAAAAGTCAACGGCAAGGACAATAAAAACGTCATTGAGAGCTTCGACAACATGAGCCTTCTCGACCGATATAATTCGGAAGAAAAAGCGATCGAGTACATATATACGTATTATATGCAGCAAAAATTCGATCAGGTTTTGACGGGCTGGGGTACCTCCAACACGATCATGACGGAGTTCGAGGCGAAGGCGAAAGAAGTTCTCCTTCAGGACAAAGTGACGGACGGGCTCGAATATCCCAACATTTCGGGCATCGTTTCGCTCGGACATACCACCGATAAAGCTTCCGTTACGGTAAACGGAAAGGAATATAAGGTGGCGCATAATCACGACGAAACCTATCTCAACGGGGACGCGCCCAACAAAAACTACGGCGCCGTTACCGATAAGAGCGAGTACGACGTACTGCAGATTACCGTGGAGGGCACCGATCCCAAAGCGATTTATAACTTCGGCTTTACCGTCGCGCCCGCGCATTACTATTCGGCGGACGAGCAAAATCCCAACGGCAGAAAGATCGATATCAAAAACAACGAGTTCGGCGTGGATTGGGGTTCCTTTACCTATCAGAGCAAGGTAATCCAATCCGAACGTCACGTAGGAGTTCCCGTAGGCGCAGGTCCCTTTGTCGCCACAGACGAAAATAACAAAGACAATCCCGTGCCCGCGGAGTTCTACAGCAGTAACGTCGTATATTTCAAAAAGAACAACAATTTCAGCAGCCTCGGCGAACAGTTCGAGGTGCAGGCCGAAAAGCTTCGTTTCCAGGTCATCAGCTCGAGCAACGCGCTCGACGCCCTTGCAAGCGGCCAGGTCGATTACGTCACGCCTCAGCTTACCACCGACAACAGCAACCGGCTGGACTCCCTGAAAAGTAAGGGAATAGAAAGCATGGCCGGCTGGCAGCTGGGTTACGGCTATATCGGCATCAATGCGGGCAAGGTGCCCAACGTCTATGTGCGCCGTGCGATCATGGCGGCGATGCAGGTCGAGCTTTCCTGCGAATATTATAAGACGGGTACCTGTCAGCCTATCGATTGGCCGATGTCGAAAGTGGGTTGGGCATATCCTTCCACCTCCGATAATGGTCATTCCTATACGCAGTGGGAGGAACTTCCTCAAAACGTTCAAAATCAGACCTATGTCACCACGATAAGCAAAATCAAGCAGCTGATGGCGGAAGGCGGGGTGAGCGAGGGCGATTCCGAATTGAAGATCAAGTTCACCATCGCAGGCTCCTCCATTACGGAGCACCCGACCTACAGCGTGTTCAAGCAGGCGGCGGATATCCTCAATAAGTGCGGCTGGCAGGTAGAAGTGGTGCCCGATTCTCAGGCGCTCGTAAAGCTTTCCACCGGTTCTTTGGCCGTGTGGGCGGCGGCGTGGGGTTCCACGGTCGATCCCGATATGTATCAGGTTTACAGCCCCTATTCGACGGCTACCAGCGTAAAAGCCTGGGGTTATCAGCAAATTTTGTCCAATAGCACGCAGTATTCTTACGAATACGATATTCTCTTTAACCGTACAGAAGGCAACGGCTCGCTTGCCGATATCATCGACGAGGCGCGTTCCACCAACAATAAAGAGGAGCGTAAAGCGCTTTATCAGGAAGCCATGGGGCTGGTTCTCGACCTTGCGATAGAATTGCCCGTCTATCAGAGACAGACGCTCTATGCGTATAACTCCAAAACGATTGCGGGCTTTGCAAACTGTATCGTCAACGATCCGACCAGCGAGAATAACGGACTTGTCAATCCTTATTCGTCTCCTCTCGGCAGAATTTGGGAACTGAAGCTCGTTAAATAATTTTACCGCAAAATAAAAACCGAATTCAATCGGAGAAATAATGTTTAAATATATTCTAAAAAGAATAGGAATTTCAATACTTATCCTTTTCGGCGTTTCCGTTATTTTGTATATTCTGCTGCGCTGTATGCCCACCGATTTCGTCGAGTCGAGAATTTTGGCTTTGACGCAGGGCGGCGCAGACGTGCAGGAGGAGCTGATCCAGGTCATGTATAAGTCTTACGGTCTCGACGGATCGATCATCGAGGGCTACTTTTCATGGCTTGGAAACGCTTTGCGCGGCGATTTCGGCAAAAGCTTTATCAGTCAGCGCGACGTCGTTTCGGAGATATTCAACAAGGACAGGATCGGTACGTCGTTTTTCGTCGCCGCAGTCGCAACCGTTTTCGAATTTCTGATTGCGATTCCTTTGGGTATAACGGCGGCGACGCACCAATATTCGGCGCGCGATTATGTCGTTACCGTTCTCGTGCTCATCGGTATATCGTTGCCCTCGTTCTTCTTCGGACAGCTGCTCAAGGATATTTTTGCAAATAAGCTGGGCTGGTTTCCCGTGTCGGGCATGAAGGACGCGGGCGTAACCTATGCCAACGCGGGCGAAATGATCGCGGATTATCTCCATCATATGTTCCTGCCGATTCTCACGGTCGTAATTTTGAGCATAGGCTCCCGTATGAGAATGACGAGGACGAATATGCTCGAGGTCATGAATTCCGACTATATCCGTACGGCCCGCGCGAAGGGACTGAAGGAGAGCGTCGTCGTGTATAAGCACGCTTTCCGAAACACGATGATCCCCTTGGTGACCAGCCTTGCGGGGCTGATTCCGAGCCTTTTCTCGGGTGCGATGATTACCGAGCAGGTATTCGATCTGACCGGTATAGGCAATTATGCCCTGAAGGCGATGACGCAGGGGGACATTCCCGTCATTATGACGTATAATATGTTCTTGGCCATCTTGTCCGTCGTGGGCGTACTGCTCGCCGACCTGATGTACGCGGTCGTCGATCCTCGGGTCAAGCTCGCTTAAAGGAGAAGATATGGAAGATACCGAAATTTTAGAAGAAGGATTGCCGGAAAATCCGATGCCGTCCGAGGACGGAGAAACGCCGCTCGATAAAAACGTCAAGCTCATGTCGCCCACGCGCATGGTCCTGCGCCGTTTTTTCCGCTCCAAATTGAGTATAGCGGGGCTGATCATGCTTGCGGCGCTGTTCCTGTTTTGCTGGCTGGGGCCCGTCGTGTATCAGCAGTGGGGCGAAACGGAAACGGATTATTCGGGAAATATTACCTATGATTCCCACCAGCAGATGACCGAGGACGGAGAACCTTTTTGGCAGATTATCGTCACCAATAACGGGGTAAATAAGCTCGCGCCGATCAGCGGCGATCATCTTTTGGGCACGGACGAGCAGGGCATGGACGTGTTTACCCGTCTGATGTACGGCGGCAGGCTTTCGTTGACGATTTCTTTCCTCGCCGTGTTTCTTACGTCCGCGCTCGGGATTATCCTGGGCGGCATATCCGGTTATTACGGGGGCTGGGTGGATAACGTCATCATGCGTCTATGCGATATGCTGATGTGTCTGCCGACGCTGCCGCTGATGTTAATTATCGGTACGGTGCTGCAGGCAAACGATGTGCCGTCGCAATATTACATATATCTGTTGATGACGATATTATCGCTGTTCTCCTGGCCGGGAATGGCCCGATTGGTCCGCGGTCAGATTCTGTACCTCCGCGAACAGGAATACATGGTCGCGGCGGAAGCGATGGGATTTTCGACGCCGAGAAAAATTTTCAAGCACCTGATCCCGAATATTCTTCCGCAGATTCTCGTTTCCATGACTCTTTCGCTCGGCAGCATGATTTTGTACGAATCGACGCTTTCCTACCTGGGCTTGGGTGTAAAAGTACCCTTTGCCTCCTGGGGAACCATGGTGGAAATCATTTCCAAGCGTCCCGATATCCTGCAAAACTATTTCAACGTATGGGGACCCTCGGGCATCTGTATCATTATCGCCGTGCTGGGGTTCAACTTTATCGGAGACGGCTTGCGCGACGCGCTTGATCCTAAACAGAGGAGATAAACATGGGCGTATTCAAGTCATTAAAAAAGGACGATGAGAAAAAGACGGCCGAGACGGAAGAAACGGCAGTCACGGAAGAAAGCGCCGCTGCGGAAGACACTGCCGCGGCAGATAAGAAGAAAAGCGCGAAGGCGTCCGCAAAGCAGCATTATCTGACGGGAAAAGAGATCCGGGAAATCGCAAAAGCCAATTCCGTCGAAATGCGTCGTCTGGAGAAGCTGAAAAACCGTAAGCTTCCGGAGTCCGAATATACGACGACGATGAAGGACGACGGCAATATTCTCGAGATCGAAAACCTTCATTCCTATTTCTTTACCGACCAAGGCGTCGTGAAGGCGGTGGACGGCGTGTATTTCAACGTACCGCTCAATTCCACGGTGGGCGTCGTCGGCGAATCGGGCTGCGGAAAATCGGTCACCTCCATGTCGATTATGCGGCTGCTGCAGGGGCCCACGGGGCAGATCGTGGAAGGCTCTATCCGTTTCAAAGCGATCGATTTCAAGCGCGACGAACAGGGAAAATATATTCCCGTCTATGAAAGGGACGAAAACGGCGAACTCGTTTACGAAAACGTCACGGACAAAAAGGGGAACCCCAGGCTCGACAAGGACGGAAATCCGATCAGAAGGCCCAGGCAGGTAAGGGACGAAAACGGAATCGGAGTTTTCGAGAAGGAAGAAAAGGTTTTCGATATCGCAAAGATGCCGATCAAGGAGATGTATCGCCTGCGCGGCAGACAGATGTCCATGGTCTTCCAGGAGCCGATGACCTCCTTAAACCCCGTGTTTACGATCGGCAACCAGCTCGACGAAGTAACTTCGCTTCACGTTCCGGGCGCAACCAAGGAATTTGCGAAAAAACGCTCGATCGAAATGCTGAACATGGTGGGCATCGCCATGCCTGAGCGGGTATATGCCTCTTACCCGCACGAGCTTTCGGGCGGTATGCGCCAGCGCGTCATGATCGCCATGGCGCTGGCCTGCGAGCCTCGTCTGATCATTGCCGACGAGCCCACGACCGCGCTCGACGTGACGATCCAGGCGCAGATTCTCGATTTGTTCAACGATTTGAAGAGCAGGATCAACGGTTCTATTTTGTTGATTACGCACGATCTCGGGGTAATCGCCGAAATGGCGGATTACGTCGTCGTCATGTATGCGGGCAGAATTATAGAGCAGGGCACCGTTTCGGAAATTTTTCATAATCCCTGTCATCCCTATACGCAGGGGCTGCAAAAGTCGAAGCCGACGATGAATTCGTCCGAAGATCAGCTGTTCAATATTCCGGGCAACGTTCCCAATCCCGTCGATATGCCCGCCAATTGCTATTTCAAAGAACGGTGCTCGCAGTGTATAGGCAAATGTTCGGGCGAATATCCCGGCATGGTACAGGTAAGTCCCACGCATTTTGTCGCTTGTCATTTGTACGCCCCGAAGGAAGATTGATATGGAAACAGAAGAAACGAAACAGAATTCACTTGATCCGAAAGAGGAAAATGAGTTTTCAGGTTACGACGATCAGGCGGAATTTGCCCGGGAGCAAGCGGAACGGGACACAAAGGTGGAAGAGGATAAGGTTCTTCCTCCCGATCCCGACGCTCTTTTAGAGGTAAGACATCTGAAGAAATATTTTACCTTGAAAAAGACGGTGATGGGTAAACCCATAACCAGTCTGAAAGCGGTGGACGACGTGTCCTTCAAGATACGATCCGGGGAAACGCTCGGTATCGTCGGCGAGTCCGGCTGCGGAAAGACGACGATGGGCCGAACGATTTTGAAGCTGCATCAACCTACATCCGGCCAGATTTTCTTTGAGGGAAAGGATATCGCGGGCTATAAACTGAAGGAGATGAATGCTCTGCGCACGAAAATGCAGATCGTCTTTCAGGATCCGTATTCGTCCCTGCCCCCGAGAAGCACTGTCGGCGATATTCTTGCCGAGCCCGTCAAGGTGCATAAGATCGTGCCCCCTTCTCAGATAAAGGACTACGTATTGAGCATCATGGAAAAATGCGGGCTTCGGGATTATTATTACGAAAGGTACCCGCACGAGTTTTCGGGCGGACAGCGTCAGCGTATCTGTATCGCGCGGGCGTTGGTCGTCGATCCGAAGCTTGTCGTCTGCGACGAGCCGGTTTCCGCGCTCGACGTTTCCATTCAGGCGCAGATTATCAACCTTCTGAAAAATTTACAGAGGGAAAGACAGCTGACGTATTTGTTTATTTCGCACGATTTGTCGGTTGTGAAATATATTTCCGACCGTATTGGCGTCATGTATCTGGGTTCGATGGTCGAATTCGGCGATAAGGATAAAATCTTCAATCATCCCATGCACCCTTATACCAACGCGCTGTTTTCCGCCGTGCCCAATCCCAACCCGGACGAAAAGGGCAAGCGCGTCGTTCTCAAAGGGGATATTCCCTCTCCCGCAAACCCTCCTTTGGGCTGTAAATTCCATACCCGTTGCCCCAAGGCGATGGAGGTATGTAAGCACATCGCGCCCGTCTATAAGGAATACGAGCCTGGGCATTTTGTTGCCTGCCATTGTTATCCGCAGGAATAAAATCGGAAATATTATCTCGCCGTGCAAGCCGAAAAGGTATGGCGAAAGGGGCGAAGGGCATTAATGTCGAAAAAGAAAAAGAAGAAGAAAAAGGAAAAAGTCGTCTATTACGACGACAATTCGACGATCAGCGATATGTCGCAGGTGACGCGGATCGGCCAAAAAAAACCGTCAGCGCCCCCGTCGGAACCGAGGCGAAAATCGACGTTCGGGGAAAAGTGGAAAACCTATTGGTCGGCAGTGAGGCGAATGCTGTTGCCGATGTGCGTCGTTCTGCTCATTTTGCTGCTTCTTTATCTTTTGCTCATCTTTATTTTTTGACCTGAACTTCTGAAATTTGAAAGGACGAAAAAAGTCCGCGATGGTCTCCCTGTTTGCGGCCTGCGGACGATAAAAAAGAGGATATGCGGTTATAACCGCGTATCCTCTTTTATAAAGGGAAAATTCAAGCTTATGCGCACCCCCCTGCAACAGTAAAGAGTTTGCTCAACAAGTCTGTGTTTTCCTCACAAATTTTCAAAAGAGTTGCCTTTTGAGGGAGACGGACAAAACCGCAAAAACTTCATGCTGTTTCCCTGACGAATACAGTTGCAAAAATGTCATACTATTTCTCTGCCGAACACAGTTGCAAAAACTTCATGCTATTTCTCTGCCGAACACAGCGGCAAAAACGTCATACCATTTCCGTAACGGACGCAACCAAGGCAGAGACGAAAGCCTGCGAGGCCTCCGCTGTCTTTTCCTTCACCTGAAAATACACCTTCAGTTTAGGCTCGGTGCCGCTGGGGCGGACGATCACTCTAAAGCCTTCGCCGCGGAAAGAGAGCACGTCGCTTTTCGGCAGTCCTTCAATTCCCTGCAAGTAATCCTTGAAGGCGAGCACGGGGCGGCCGAGCAGTTTTTTCCAGGGTTCCCTGCGTATCCCCGCAAGAACGGCGTCCATTTCCTCTTTTCCGCTTTTTCCCTTATAGGTCTTTGAAAACAACGAAGTGGTATAGTAGCCGTAAGCTTCGTAAAGCTCCTCCAGCGCGTCGATGAGGCTTTTGCCCTGCGAGCGGTAATAGGCCGCCATTTCCACGATCATCATGGCGGCGGAAACGGCGTCCTTGTCGCGCGCGTGGCGGCCGACGAGGTAGCCGTAGCTCTCTTCAAGGCCCATGATATAGCTGCGCTCGTCCGCAAGCGCGTCGATGGCTTCGCCGATGTATTTGAAGCCCGTCAAAACTTCCTTTACGGCCGCGCCGTATGTTTTTGCGATATCCGTCGCCATATCTGTGGTGACGATGGTTTTGACGACGACGGGGGACGGGGGCAGGGTTCCCTTTTCCTGTCTGCGCTCCAAAATATACTTTTCGAGGAGAACGCCCGTCTCGTTGCCGTTGAACAGCCGATATTCCCCATTTTCCCCGCGCACGGCGATTCCCACGCGATCCGCATCGGGGTCGGTGGCCAAAACAAGTTCCGCATTCTTTTCCTTTGCGAGTGCCAGAGCCAGCGAGAGCGCGGCCTTTTCCTCGGGATTGGGATAGGGACAGGTGGCGAAGCTGCCGTCGGGCGCTTCCTGCTCGGGCACGACGGACAGCGTTTTGACGCCGATCTTTGCGAGGATTTCCCGCACGGGCTTGTTTCCCGTACCGTTTAAGGGCGTATAGACGACCTTCGGCGCATAGTCGCCGCAGTCGGGAAAAAGCGAAAGGGAATAAATTTCCGAGAGAAAGGCGTTTTTGATTTCGTCGTTTAAGACATGGATAAGGCTTTCGTCCTTTTCGTAGGTCTCAAAATACCCGAAGCGCGCGATTTCGGCGGTAATGTCTGCCGCTGCTTCGTCGGTAATCTGGCAGCCTTTCGAGTTATATACTTTATAGCCGTTGTATTCCTTGGGGTTATGGCTTGCGGTGATGACGATTCCCGCCGTGGTTTTCAGCTTTCTCACCGCATAGGAGAGGACGGGCGTGGGCGTCAGCTCGTCGAAAATATACGCCTCTATTCCCTTGGAGGAAAAAATTCCGGCGATTGTAAAGGCAAACTCGCGGGATTTGATGCGGCTGTCGTACGCGATCGCCACGCTCTTTTTTTCTCCCGCCTGTTTCAAAAGATATGCCGCCAGTCCGAACGTAGCCTTTCCCACCGAATAGACGTTCATGCGGTTGGTGCCTGCTCCCAAAACGCCGCGAAGTCCTCCCGTCCCGAAGGACAGCTCGCGGTAAAACCTGTCCTCGACGGCTTTTGCGTCGCCTTTGACGGAAAGCAGCTCCTCGTGCAGCTCGCTGTCCGTGCGGGTATGTTTCAGCCATTCTTCATACAACGGTTCAATCATAGCTTCTCCTTTTTCCCTGTGTTCTGTATTCAAAACAGTATAGCACTTTTTTGCGTTTTTTGCAAGCGAATAAAGCCGAATCGGCCTCAAAGACCGCCGCGCCGCCCTCAGTTTTTTGGAGGAAAATTTCGTATAAGTATTGACACTCGGGCGGATAAGCGGTATAATTATAAATGTAAAAAGGAATAATTTTCCTTTTATAAAAATTGGGAGGGGTTGAAATGTTGGAGAGCTTGAAGGAGCGGGTGTACCGTGAAACTCTAAAATTGAGGGAGTACGGTCTGGCGGTGCCTACGGGGGGAAGCGTAAGCGGGATCGACCGCGAAAAGGGGCTGGTGGTGATCCGGCCGGGCGGCGTTTCCTGCGGAGAACTGACGTCGGCGAATATGCTGGTGGTGGATCTTATAGACGGCAGAGTGGCGGAGGGGAAGCACCGTCCGCCGATCGATACGCCGACGCATCTCTATCTCTACCGCGCGTTTCCCGGGATCGGCGGGCTTGTACATACCCGTTCCGTCAATGCCGCGGCGTGGGCGCAGGCGGGGAAAGACCTCCCGGTTTACGGGGCGACCCAGGCGGACGCTTTTTGCGGGGCCGTCCCCTGTACGCGCGCTCTTACGGAGAAAGAAGTGAAGGGCACGTATGAGCTGAACGTGGGCAAGGTAATCGAAGAGACGTTTGAGGGCAAGGACGCGGCACTGATCCCCGCGGCGCTGGTGAGGGGGCACGGTCCCTTCGTATGGGGCGAAACGCCCGAACGAGCGGTGGAAAACGCGGCGGTTCTGGAATTGTCGGCGGAAACGGCGATCAAAACGCTGTTGCTCGAACCGAACGCGCCGCCCGCGGAAAATTATCTGACGGAGAAGCGATATGCGCGCAGGCACGGGAAAAAAGTGCGCGGAGGGCGTAAAAAGTAAACGGTAAAGGTCGCTTGACAAGCCAAAGGGGAAAGGGTATAATAAAACCTATGGAAGCGGAAACAAAAAAATGTCTTTTGGAAATCCTGAAAAATACGGGCATTACCCTTTTGGTCTTTGCGCTGTGCACAGGGCTGTGCTATTTTTTGGATTATTTTAAGATCAACGATCTCAATTTTCTCATCATTTACGTGCTGGGGATTTTGCTGACCGCGGTTTTTACCAAGGGCTTCGCTTATTCCTCCCTCCTTTCTGTGGTCAGCGTTTTCGGCTATAACTTTTTCTTTACCATTCCCAGGTTCACCTTCCATTTCAACGATAAAATGTATATGGTGACCTTTATCCTGATGTTTTTGGTGGGCTTGGGCATCAGTACCGTCACTTTTCAGCTGAAGCGGAAAATGGAGCAGGTCAGCGTACTGGGCGTCGAACGGATAAAACTGAAATCGGCGGCGGAAAAGGAGCAATTAAAAGCCACGCTGCTGCGCAGTATTTCCCACGATTTGCGCACGCCGTTGACGACGATCAAAAACGGCGCGGAGCTTTTGCTGGACAACCCGCGGCTGGAGGAGGGGATAAGGAAAAAATTCTCGGGGATATCGTTTCGAAATCCGACTGGACGATCCGGCTCGTCGAAAATCTGCTTTCTCTCACGCGGATCGACAGCGAAAAACTGACGTGAAAAAGTCTCCCGAAGCGTTGGAGGAGATTTTGCCTCAGGCCGTCCGCAACGTCAGCGGCAAGCTGGGAATGCGGGCGCTGCCCGAAATCGAGCTTCTGATCGTGCCCGACAACGGGCATTTCTCTTAGGGCGTTTCTCCCGCGAAAGCCTTTTTCGGAAAACTGTTTCACCGAAACAAGCTCCTTCAAAGATATAAGGCGGCAAACAGAATTTTCGATATCGCCGATCTGATCGCCCAGGCGGCGCTGGAAAAGGATGGGCCGAAGGGGGCGATTTTAGCGGAGGTGCTGGCGCGCGCGTTTGGGCGTAGCTGTATCCTCCTCGACGGCAGGGAGCGGCACGCCTCCTCGTGGGCGGGCGAGAGTCTCGGTCCGTTCGACGAAGAAAACGAAAGGACTGTTGCCGAGTGGTGCCGAAAAAACGGCAAGCCCGAGGGCAAGGGCACGGACACCCTGCGCGGCGCGCGCGCCGTCTATTTTCCTTTGGTAAGCGGAGAACAAACCGCCGTAGCGGGCTTTTCCTGTTCGGTATCGAAAATGAGCGTCACGGACAGACTCGTGTTCCGTCAGCTGGAAAATATTTTGAAGTTCGTGCTCTTTGGTTGTCTGCGTTAAAAAACGGTCATTAGATAAAGAAAACGGCTTCTGCGCCTTGACCGACGGAAGAAAAAGTGGTATAATCAACCAAAAGAACATTTCCCGCGGCGGAAAGCGTTATGAAAAAGCGGCGCGGGAGAGAGGGAGATTATGGCAATTCACCACGACAAGACGGCTTACGGAAAATTGGCTTCCGCCCGCGAGGATCTGTCCGAGGAACGGGTTCTGGAAATGCTGCGGCTGTTATCGGAAACTTCGGAGGAAGCGGAAGAAACGGAAAAAAGGAATGTCGGGACCATAGAAAAGACCGACCGCGAGCCGATAGACCAATTCGCAGAAAAGACCGACCGCGAGCCGATAGACCAATTCGCAGAAAAGACCGCCCGCGAGCCGATAGACCAACCCATAGAAAAGGCAAACCGTGCTCCCATAAATCAGCCCGCCGCGCTTGCACCGTCGGTCGAAAGCGGCGCGGCGAAGCCCGCTTCCGCCAGTCAGCCCGCGCCCGTCGATCAGCCCGCTTCCGCGCGGTGAGGGCGGGTCGGCCGCGGTTTTTTCCGCATCGGCGTTTGACAAGCGTTGAAAAGGCGGCTTTTCCGTATCTGTCGTATTTTCCGCGTTGTCCGTATCTGCCATGCCGCCGCATAGAAAGTCAAGACCCGCAAAACGGATCGTGGTATAATCCTCTCATACGGAAGGAGGGCGAAGGGTGGATTGGGTAACGGGCATACAGCGGGCGCTGGACTATACGGAGACGCATCTGACGGAAGAAATCGATTATGAGGCGGTGGCGAAGCAGGCCTATTCGTCGCCCTTTCATTTTCAGCGGATGTTCGGCATGCTCTGCGGATTTTCTTTAGGCGATTATATCCGTATGCGCCGTCTCACGCTGGCCGCCGAGGAATTGGTGCGGACGCGGGGGAAAGTGATAGACGTGGCCTTAAAATACGGTTACGACACGCCCGAAAGCTTTTCCCGCGCGTTTGTGCGCTTTCACGGAATCACGCCCACGGAGGCGCGGCGGGGTAAAACGATCAAATCTTTTTCCAGACTTTCCGTAAAATTAATTTTATCGGGAGGCAACACGATGGATTACAGGATCGAAAAAAGGGAAGCGATGAGGGTGGTCTGCAAAAAGAAGCGGATTGCGAAGCCGCAGGGCGATACCGCCACGGAGGACATTTCCGCGTTCTGGGACGAGTGCGGCGAAAACGGAACGATAGACAAGCTTTGCCGCTACGGCAAATTTGATAATTTGCAGGGTATATTGGGAATTTGTTTTTCCGAAGCGGCGGCGGATTCGGGATTTCCGTACGGCATCGGCGCGGAATATAACGGCGCGCCGCTGGAGAGCGAAGATCTGGAGCTCGTGGAGATTCCCGCCCATACCTATGCGGTTTTCAGCTGTAAAGGAAAGATGCCCGAGGCCTTCAAAGAGACCTATCGGCAGATCTGCACGGAATTTTTTCCGCAGAGCAATTACGAATACGGAAACGGCGTGGAGCTGGAGGTATATCCTTCGGCGGAAGTAGATAACCCCGGCTATTCCTGCGAAATCTGGATAGCGGTGACCGAAAAGGAATAAGTCATAAGCGATTGGCTGATGTGGGCGGCCTATTTCACGGAAATCGGAGCCAAGCGGGAAAAGCCGAGGCTCGCACCGGCCGCCTTTTTGAAGCAAGCGATCGGTCGTCCTTTTCCGATTGGTACGAAACGGAGGACGGAAGCTATCACTGCTTCCGCGCGCGGCATGCAGGATGGTTGTTTCATTCCGCTGTCGGGCGATAAAGCGTAAAGCGAAGGGCCGCCGGGAAAATTTTCGCGGCGGCCCCGTTAATTTTGTCGTTTAAGCGTTGATCAGCAAGGGAACGGCGACAAACAAAACGATTGCGCCGAGGATGATCCGATACCAGCCGAAGGGCGTGAAATCGTGTTTTTTGACAAAGTTCATTAAAAATTTAATGGCGAAGAGGGAGACGACAAACGCCACCGCGCAGCCGATCGACAGAAGAAGAATTTCCGTCCCCGTAAAGGCAAGCCCGAATTTGACGATTTTTAAGAGGCTTGCGCCGAACATGACGGGGATCGCGAGAAAGAAAGTAAATTCCGCGGCTGCGGGGCGGGAGACGCCGACGAGGATCGCGCCCAGGATCGTCGCGCCCGAGCGGGAGGTACCGGGGATGAGGGAAAGCACCTGGAAAGCGCCGATGATCAGGGCGGTTTTATAGTCGATATCCTTTGTCGCGTCGATGCGGGGAAGGCGGTTTTTGTTTCGCTTTTCGACGACGATAAACGCAATCCCGTAAACGATCAGCATGGCGGCGATGACGATCGGCCTCACGTTTTCCGTATAGACGTGCTCGTCGAGAAAGTCGTCGAAGAGGATGCCGAGGATTCCCGCGGGCAGGCAGGCGACAAGCACTTTTCCCCAAAGGGAAAAAATATCCTTTTGCACGACGGGTTTCTCCTTGAAGCGGAAGGGAAACAGCTTTTTCCAGAAGAGCACCACCACCGCGAGGATTGCCCCCAGCTGAATGACCACCATAAACAGGTTCTTGAAGTCCTCGCTCATGTCGAGGCGGATAAAAAAATCGACGAGGTACATGTGCCCCGTGCTGGAGATGGGGAGCCATTCGGTGACGCCCTCCACGATCCCCAGAAAAATGACCTTGAGTATTTCCAAAAAACTGATTTCCATGCGGTTCTCCCGTTTAGATTATGCCGTTGCAGGCCTGACAATGACAAAATTATAACATGCTTTCCCCGATAAGTCCACAAAATTCACAAGATTTTCGAAAAAATGCACAAAATTTCTCGTCTAAACTATTGCATTTGCCAAAAAGATGTGGTATAATGGAGTTGTATTCAAGAAAGAAACTGTGAACGAATGCGGTTTTGAATTTGCCAATAGCAACAATCTCGAGATCGGCGTGTTTGATGTTCTTATTCAGGGGTACAAAAAAATTTTTATTTCTAATGGAGGTACCCGAGATGAGTCAAGGTACGGTAAAATGGTTCAATTCTGAGAAAGGCTACGGCTTTATTGCCAACGATGAGGGCGGCGAGGATGTATTCGTGCATTATTCCGCTATTCAGTCCGACGGTTATAAGAGCCTGAAAGAGGGACAGAAGGTTTCTTTCGATACGGAAGCTGACCCCAAAAATCCCAACAAACTGCGCGCGGTTCACGTCAACGCACTGTAAGCAACAAAAAAAGCAAAAGTGCTTTTGTGTAAGGGGCGCCGTTTGTTTTTGACAAAAACGTCCCGCATAACGGAAAATCGCATTTTTCAACCGCACTTGTCTTGATTAATCGGACGGTGCGGTTCTTTTTTGTTTGTTTTATCGCGGACGCCCGCGCGGAAATCTTACAAAAGCGTAAGGGAAGGGAAATGCTGCGTTAGATAAAAATGTATCTTCTGATGCTATGATAAGCTCATGAAACAGGAAAAAAGGTGTATGCTAAAGAACAAAAATAAAAATCTTTCCTCAGACGAAACAAAAGAAATCCCCTCCGTTCCGCCGACGGGAGACCTCGCGGAAGCGGTACAAAAGTCGGAAGAAAAAACGGATATCGACGCCCAGGCGGACAAAGCCTTGAAGGGCGGGGAAGGGCCGGAAAGCGAAATTTCGGCGGAGCCTGAAGCTTCGTCCGTCGAGGAACGAGAACCCTCGACGGAAGCGGAGAAAGGTGCGAAGCCCGAGGAACAATCGGAAAGCGAAACGCCGGCGGAAACAGAGGAAGCCCCTGAAGCGGAGCCGAAAAAGAAGGGCCTTTTCGTAAGGGGCAAAGAGACGCTTCTTCGCTGGAAAAACACGCTTTTTGCGGCGGTTGACGAGCGCACGACGGAGGTAAAGCATGCCAAGGGCAAACGCATCGCCGTGGGCGTAGGATTGGGCGTTATCGTGGTGTTCTTTATCGTATTCTATTTTACGATAGGCAAAAAGATCGCCTTTCTCATCCAGAACCCCGAGGGGTTTAAGGAATGGCTCAACGGCTTCGGAGACAGCGCGAAAGGGGTTGCCATCTTTATTTTTCTGCGGGTCGTCCAGACGGTGTTAAAGCTGATTCCCGGAGAGGCGCTCGAGATCGCGGCGGGGTGTACGTTCGGCGTATGGTACGGGCTTTTATGGTGTTCCGTCGGCAGTATCATCGGTTCGCTGATCATCGTATTTCTAGGCAAGCGGTACGGCATGAAGATCGTGGGGCTGTTCGTTTCTCCCGAAAAAATGCAGTCCATTTCCTTTTTGAAAAATAAAAAGCGGCTGAACGTAACCTTTTTTTTGCTTTACTTTATCCCCGGAACCCCCAAGGACATGTTTACCTGGCTGGTGTGCCTGACGGACGAAAACATATTCCTTTTTATCCTCCTCACCGCTGTCGCGCGCATTCCTTCCATCGTGACATCTACCTGGTGCGGGCAGGAATTGGTGGAGGAAAACTATCTTCTTTCCTTCGGCATCCTCGGCGGGACGATCCTGTTGGGGATTATAGGCGGGATCATTTATAAGCTCGTGCTCAACAGAAATAAAAAGAAAGCCGCTGCGAACGGCGTTTCGGGCGGCGGACAGACGGAAGAAATGTCATAAATTCTTTTTTTTCCTTTCAAGGCCGCTCGACACAAAAGGCATAAAAAACAAAAACTTTTTGTCGGTTTTGACAATCTTTTCAATTATTCGATGCCATTCGACAAAGAAAGACACCGTAAAACCTTGAAAATTCTCGTACGTGATGGTATAATTAAAGTACAAAATTTACTTGGGAGGATATTTTTTATGGTATCGAATTACTGTGGCAAGGATGAAGGTAAGCTCTCTCTCGAAGAGATGCGCGGAGAAGTGCTGGCGATGTTAAAAGTGTGCTTTGAAGGGGAAGCAGTGGCGGAGGGGGACAAGCTTCGCCTCATCCTGCCCGAGGGCAGATCCTTTACCGTTACGGTCAGCGAGGATTGAACTTTCGGCAGAAAAAAGGACTTATTGTGAAAAAACAAAACGCGCTATTGACAAATAGCGCGTTTTGTTATATAATGATGATTGACGAATACGCCGATAATTTTTCGTCGGCGCGGCAGTTTCGGAAAAAGGACAATCCTCTATGTATCCTCATTCGCTCTTTTTAGGGCTGACGCTCTACGATATATTTATTCTTGTAGGCGTGGTGGCGGCGTTTCTTCTCGCCGACCGCATGACCGTGAAACGCGGCTTTTCCGTCTCTCTCCAGCGCATCGTCATCATCTGCGCGCTTTCGGCGGTGATCGTCGGCTACGGTTCGGCGGTGCTCTTTCAGGCCTTTTACAACATCGCCGAACGCGGCAAATTTGTCATCGACGCCAATACGGGCGCCACCTTTTACGGCGGGCTGATCGGCGGGGCGGGCGCGTTTTTGCTCGTTTATTTTATCGCGGGAAAGCATTTCTGCAAGGATAACGAGGCCGTAAAACGTTTTCCCGATATGCTGGACATCGGCGCGTGTTGCATTCCGCTGGCGCATGCGTTCGGGCGATTGGGCTGCCTTACGGCGGGCTGCTGCCACGGCAGGGAAACGGACGCCTGGTACGGGATCAACATGTATAATTACACCAACGGCGCGGGCGAAGAGGTCTGGCACCGCGTCGTGCCCATTCAGCTGTTTGAAAGCATTTTTCTCTTTGCCCTCGCCGCCGTGCTCATCGTTTTGTTTTTCAAAAACAGGGGAAAACACAAATTTCCGCTGATGCCGCTCTATTGCGTCGGGTACGGCATTTGGCGCTTTTTTATCGAATTTGCGCGCGCGGACGACCGCGGAAACACCTTTATTCCCTTTCTTACCCCCTCGCAGCTTGTGGCGGTGTTGCTGATCGCCGTCGGCGTCGTCTATTTTCTGCTGTGGTTTTTCAAATGGAGAAAAACTCCTCCCCAAACGGATAAAAACGGACAGAACGGCCAAAATGATCGAAGCGCATAAATAAACCGTACGGATTAAAACGACGAAAAAATTGAAAATCGCGGAGAAAAAGTGAAAAATAGCCGTTGACTTTTTGCTTTTTTCATGTTATAATCATTTCGGATGAAAAGGGCGGAATGTCTTTTGACATATGTACTTTAACGTTAAAGTACACATCGCCCGAAAGAGAGGAAAATTCGGAGGTAATCAGGGTATGGAACAGAAGGAAGCGCAAAGCTTGTTTTCACAGCTGTTCGGAGGCGAAGCGGAGGACCTGTTCACCGCGGCGGGGCGCATCAACGTCATCGGCGAGCACGTCGATTATTGCGGGGGCAAGGTGTTTCCCGCGGCGCTCAATTTGAGATGCAACGTCTATGGAAGAAGAAACGGACAAAACGTCATCCGCGTCGCGGCAAGCGATTTCAAAGAGGTGGTGACGCTGGATATCGGCAAGCTGGATTCGTATAAAAGTCTCAAATGGGGCAACTATCAGGCGGGCGTCGCATATTATCTCCGGGAGAGCGGCACGCCCATCGTCGGCTGCGACCTTTTGTACGACTGCACGGTGCCGTTCGGCAGCGGCCTCTCCTCGTCCGCGGCCATCGAAGTTTCTACCGCGGTGGCTCTGTCCGAGTACGCGGGCGGCGGATACGACAAGGTGAAGCTCGCCCTCCTCTCGCAGAAGGCGGAAAACAAATACGCGGGCGTCAACTGCGGCATTATGGATCAGTTCGCCTCCGCCATGGGAAAAAAGGACCATGCTATTCTGCTGGATTGCAGCACGCTCGAGTACGAGTACGTGCCTTTACAGCTTGGGGAATACCGGCTTGTCGTCGCCAACTGCAACAAGCCTCACAACCTCGTGGAGAGCAAGTACAACGTGCGCCGCCACGAAGTGGAAACCGCGCTGAAAGCGATCAATACGATCAAACCCGTTCCTTGCCTCGCCGCGCTGTCGCCGAAAGAATTTAACGAAGTGAAATATGTGCTGTCGGGCGTGGTCTCCAAACGCGCCGAACACGTGGTGATGGAATGCGCCCGCGTTAAGGAAGCCGTCGCCGCGCTGAAGGCGGGCGATCTGGTGGAATTGGGGCGGCTGCTCAACGAAAGCCATTACAGCCTGCGCGATTTGTACGAGGTGACGGGCAAAGAGCTGGATACCCTCAGCGCGCTGGCCAGAAAGGAAACGGACTGCCTCGGTTCGCGCATGATCGGCGCGGGCTTCGGCGGCTGTACTATTTCCATCGTCAAAAAGAGCGGCGTGGAAGGGTTTATCCGCCGCGTGGGCAAAGCGTATTTCGACGCGATCGGCTACCGCGCTTCCTTCTACGAGACCTCGATTGAGGACGGGATTACGGTGAGCAAGCTGTAAGAAAACGAAGGCTTTTCCCAATCGGGGCGGGAAACGAGCGGCAAATTATAAGCGACTGCGAACGGTTTCCCAATCAGGGTGGGAAACGAACGGTAAATTACAAGCGACTGCGGACGGTTTTCCGATCAGGGCGGGAAACGAGCGGTAAATTACAAGCGACTGCGAACGGTTTCCAATCAGGGCGGGAAACGAACGGTAAATTATAAGAGACTGCGAGCGGGTTCCCAAAGAGCAGACGCCGAGAAAGCGGGAAACGTCCGAAGAAAATGAAATTGCGGAGGGCAAATGAGTATGAATCAAGAAATATCCGATTTGTTGGCCTATGCGGCCTTACATCTGGGCATGGAAAGCGCGGACGCGACGTATCTTGCCAATCGGCTGATCGAAAAGCTGGGCCTCGACGGCTTCTCTCCTTACGAAACGGACAAAAAAAGAATTGCCGCGCTGGATTGTCCCGACGAGGTAATTTTGCCCGTCCTCGCCTACGCCAAGGAAAAGGGGCTGGTCGAGGAGGGCGAGGAGGAATTTTTTACCTCCGAAATCCTCGATATGCTTTCCCCCCGTCCCTCCGAAGTGGAAAGACGGTTTTTCGCGGAATATGACGAAAGCCCCGACAAGGCGTTTGACGGGCTTTACGAGCTGGGCGTCAAAAACGATTACGTCAAGCTTTCGGCTATTCGTAAAAATAAATTCTGGATTGCGGAGACGACGAGAAACAAGATTGAAATTACCATCAATCTGAGCAAGCCCGAAAAGAACAACCGCCTGACCGCCAAGCTGAGAAACGTTTCGGCGGGGTATCCCAAGTGTATGCTCTGCCGCGAGAACGTGGGATACGTCGGGCAGGGCAGAACCCGCCGCAATATGCGCACGGTGCCTTTGACGCTTGCGGGAGAGCCTTGGTTTTGGCAGTATTCGCCTTACGCCTATTTCTATCAGCACGGCATCGCCATCAACGCCGAACATACCCCCATGGTGCTGGACGGCGGCACGTTTGCCAAGCTTCTGGATTTTGTCGATTTTGCGCCGCAGTATTTTATCGGCTCCAACGCGCCCCTGCCCATCGTCGGCGGCAGTATTCTCGCGCACGAGCATTTCCAGGGCGGCAAACACGATTTCCCCATGTTTAAAGCGCCCGAGGCGCTGGGGCTTTCCTGCCCCGTCGAGGGCGTGGAAGCGGCTCTGCCCGATTGGTACAACAGCGTGATCGAGCTGAAGGGAAAGGACAAAAAGGCGCTGCGGGCGGCGGCGGAGATCGTCCTCGGAAAGTGGCTGGAGTATTCGGACGAGAGCGTGGGGATTTTTGCGCGGACGGACGCGCAACACAATACGCTGGCGCCGATCGCAAGAAAGACGGCCGACGGCTATCTCCTCTATCTCCTGCTGAGAAACAACCGCTGCGACGAGGAACAGCCCGACGGCATTTTCCACGCGCACAAGGAATATCATAATATCAAGAGCGAATCGATCGGCCTGATCGAGGCGATGGGCATGTTTATTCTGCCCGGGCGGCTGGAGTACCAGCTGAAGGAAACGGAAAAGTTTCTGACGGGGGAAAACAAAGAAATCGCGGAGGACATGACCATCCACAAGGACATGATTGCCTCGCTGCTGCGGGAATACGGCGATCGGCTTTCTAAAGAGGCCGCGCACGAAGCGGTGACGAAACGGGTGGAAAGGGTGTGCGAGAGCATCCTCGACAACACGGCGGTATTTAAGCGCGACGAAAGGGGGCGGGCGGCCTTTCTGAAATTTCTCGGCGTCTGCGGCTTTTCGGCGCTTTGAACGCGATTTTTTAGGGAGCGGTTCCGCGGCGGGCGGGGCCGCTTCGGTTTTTCGAGGGGACGGAAAACGAGACGGACGAATGAACGAGACGGACGAATGAACGAGACGGACGGAAAACGAGACGGACGGATGAACGAGACGGACGGATGAACGAGACGGACGAATGAACGAGACGGACGGGGAGAGGAGACACTGCGGAGGCGGGGGACTGCGCCGAGCGTAAAGGAAAAGGGGGCGCGGGGAGACGGCGTTTGGGAGCGGGCGTAAAGAGTAAGCGAGGAAAAACAAATGACGAAAAGAGTGACGGTGAAAGATATAGCGCGCGCGGCGGGCGTCAGTCCGCAGACGGTTTCGCACGCCTTGAGCGGCGCGGACGATATCTCCGAACCCACCAGAAGAAAGGTAAAGCTCATCGCCGAACGTCTCAATTACGTCAAAAATTCGGCGGCAAGCTCCCTGCGCTCGGGCGGGACGAAAATGATCGCCGTCGTCTATGACGACCCGATCAATCTCTATTTCTCCTTTATGGTCGCCTATCTGCACGAGAGCCTGAAAAAGCGCGGCTATTCCATGCTGATGATGGTGGAGCCCGTGCGGAGCTTTTCCGAGGAGCTGTATCTGTCCGTGCTCTCGCGCAACGTGGACGGCATTTTGAGCTTTATTCAGCCCGCGGAGGAGCTGGGCGGAGCGATCGAGGCGTACGGCGTGCCCGTTGTGCTGGTGGGAAGGCGTTCGGACGTGAAAAACGTGGACTGCATCTATACGGACGACGTAAAGGGCGGGCGGATCGCCGCCGCGTATCTTGCGGACAAGGGACTGAAGCGGATTGCCTTTTTTTCCGAGGACCTCGACCTCACCTGCGCGCGCGACCGTTTCGAGGGCTACCGCGCCGAGCTGCGCGCGCGTAAATTGTACGACGAGGAGCTGTGTCTGTTTTTGGGCGGAGACCCGCCGAAGGAATGCTGGGAAAAATTTCTCGATACGGGCGTCGAATTTGACGGCGTGTTTTGCTTCAGCGACCTGCTCGCCTGCGAAACGGTGTGCCGACTGAAGGAGCGGTGTATCGAGCTGCCCGTCGTGGGCTACGACGACGTGCGGGAGAATATTCCCATTCCCGTTTCCTTTCCCTCCGTCGGCTCGGATAAGCGGGGAATAGCGGAGGCGTCCGTCGGATTTTTGCTGGACAGGATATGCGAACGGGAAACGGAAGACGGGGGCAGGGCTGAGACGAACGCGGAAAGTTTCTCCGCGAGAGGGGAAAAAAGCGAAAAAGACGCGGGAAACGCTTTCGGAAGGAGCACTTGGGGGAAAATAAACGCCGCAGACGACCCGACAAAGGGGGGCAGGGCTGAAACGAACGCAGGCGGCGGGCGCGGAAACGTGGACAGGGCGGAGACGAAGGGGATTTCGGACGGGCGGCGGGAACGGATGTTTGACGTCTGCCTCGTGGAGCGCAAATAGAGGGGGCGACGGGCGTTTTGCTTGACTTTTTTCGCCGCGGGTGATAAGATAAAGACGCCGCCGCATGCTCCTGCGGCGGCGTCTTGACGATAACGGAACGAGAAAAGCGGCCGAAAGAACCTTTCGGCGCAGGCGATATAGAAGGAGTTTTTTTTCGTATGCGGACGGAAGCATCCAAACAGGCCCTGACGCAAGGGCCGATCCGACGAAGTCTTATTTTCTTTGCGCTGCCCATTTTTTTGAGCAACCTTTTTCAGCAACTTTACAATTCGGCCGACTCGATCATCGTCGGACAATTCCTCGGGAAGCAGGCTCTTGCCGCGGTTTCCTCCTCGGGCAGCCTCATCTTTATGCTGGTCGGCTTTTTCAACGGCACCGCCGTGGGCGCGGGCGTCGTCATCGCGCGGCTGTTCGGGGCGAAAAAATACGAGGATATGCGCCGCGCCGTCCATACCGACCTCGCGTTTGCGATCGCCGCGGGAATTATTTTGACCGTCTTGGGCGTGGCCTTCACCCCCGTGCTGTTGAAATGGATGCGCACGCCCGACGAGGTTTTGCCTCAATCCGTCGAGTATTTCCGCGTTTATTTTTACGGGGCGTCGGCCGTCGTGCTCTACAATATCTGCGTCGGGATTTTGCAGGCCGTGGGCGACAGCCGCCATCCCTTATATTATCTCATTTTTTCCGCCTGTCTCAACGTCGTGCTCGATCTGCTTTTTATCGGCGTGTTTCATATGGGCGTCGGTTCGGCCGCCGCGGCCACCGCGATTTCTCAGGCCGTCAGCGCGCTGCTCTGCCTCGTTCAGCTGGTGCGCACAAAAGAGGTGTATAAGGTTTCCCTCAAGGAAATCCGCTTCCATAAGGATATGCTGGGACAGATTTTGCGGTACGGCTTGCCTTCGGGCGTTCAGAATTCCGTCATCGCCATCGCCAATGTCGTCGTACAGTCGAATATCAATTCCTTCGGAGACGACGCCATGGCGGGCTGCGGCAGTTATTCCCGCGTGGAGGGCTTCGCCTTTCTGCCGATTACCTGCTTTTCCATGTCGCTGACTACCTTCATCGGCCAAAATCTCGGCGCACAGAAGTTCGACCGCGCCAAGGCGGGCGCGCGGTTCGGCATCCTATGCTCCGTCGTCATGGCGGAAATCATCGGCGCGGCGATCTGGCTGCTCGCGCCCTATTGTATCGCTTTGTTCAACGATTCGCCCGAAGTGGTGGCGCTCGGCGCGCGACAGGCGCGGACGGAGGCACTCTTCTATTGTCTGCTGGCCTTTTCCCACTGCATTGCGGGCATTTGCCGCGGCGCGGGCAAGGCCAATGTGCCCATGTTTATCATGCTCGCCTGCTGGTGTCTCCTTCGTATCGTCTATATTACCGTCACCGTGCATTTTATCCCCAGCATAGGCGTCGTCTTTTGGGCGTATCCCCTCACCTGGGGATTGAGCTCGGCGGCGTTTCTCGTCTATTACCTGAAATCGGACTGGGTACATGCCTTTGAACGGCGAAGGGCGCGCGAAGAACTTGAAGGGGGAAAAAGCGGGACGACAGAAGAAGCTTCAGAATAAGCGGGACGGCCTGCGGGAGACACAGAAAGGCCGTCTGCGGAAGATGACGGACGGCCTGCGGAATAAAGGGAATTTTTCGGGTAAAACAGGGAAAGCCTTATGAAACAGGCGGAAAAGCCGCTTGGGAACACGTCGGAAAGCTTCGCGGAATAAGGCGGAAAATCGTCGCGGGTGAGGTAAAATTAGTCGCGGAAGATGACGGACGGCCGCCGCGGAATAACTCGGATCGCGGCGTATTTTGACATAAAACATATGCCCGCGCCTGCATACGTGCCCTTTTTCGGGATATATGCGCGGCGGGGCAACTATAAAAAAGGTCGAAAAACGTCGGAAACGGCTTTCGGCAAAATTCGACGAAAAAGGAGGAAAAAGATGAAATACGTACTGGCGCTCGATCAGGGCACCACGTCGTCGCGCGCGGCGCTCATAGACGAAAATCAGCGCGTCGCGGCGATTTTGAGCAGAGAATTTCCGCAGATTTATCCCGCCGAAGGGTGGGTGGAGCATGACCCCATGGATATCTGGTCGAGCCAATACGGGGTGATGATGGAGGTTGTCGCAAAGAGCGGCGTTTCGCCCGAGGATATCGCGGCGATCGGCATTACCAACCAGCGCGAAACTACCGTCGTTTGGGAAAAGGCTACGGGTAAGCCCGTCTATAACGCCATCGTCTGGCAATGCCGGCGCACGGCGTCCATTATTTCGGAGGTAAAGGAAAAGGGCTTCGAAAAGTCGATCCGCGATAAGACGGGGCTGATCCCCGACGCCTATTTTTCCGCGAGCAAGATCAAATGGATTCTCGACCGCGAAGAGGGCCTGAGAGCGCGCGCCGAGCGGGGGGAATTGCTGTTCGGCACGGTGGATACCTGGCTGGTTTGGAAGCTGACGGGCGGAAAAGTGCACGTCACTGACCGCACCAACGCTTCCCGTACCATGTTATTCAATATTCAAACGCTGGAATGGGACGAGGAGCTCTTGAGGCTGTTCGGCGTTCCGCGGGCGATGCTACCCGAAGTGAGAAGCTCGGGCGAGATATACGGCATGGCGAACGTGGGGGGCATGGCTGTGCCTATCGCGGGAATCGCGGGGGACCAGCAGGCCGCTCTGTTCGGGCAGGGGTGCTGGGAAAAGGGGGAGGCGAAAAATACCTACGGCACGGGGTGCTTTCTGCTGATGAACGCGGGCTACGAGAGGCCGGTCAGCAAAAACGGACTGCTGGCCACCGTCGCGGCGACGGCGAAGGGGGAAAGGGTGAGTTACGCGCTCGAAGGCAGCGTGTTTATCGGCGGGGCGGTGATACAGTGGCTTCGGGACGAGATGCGTTTTTTCACGGAGAGCCGCGACGCGGAATATTACGCGCGGAAGGTGACGGACACGGGCGGCGTGTATATCGTGCCCGCATTTACGGGGATCGGCGCGCCCTATTGGGACATGTACGCCCGCGGCGCGATTTTCGGGCTTACGCGGGGCACCAAACGCGAACATATCATCAGGGCCGCTCAGGAATCGATCGCCTATCAGTCGGCCGATCTCGTCGCGGCCATGGAAAAGGATACAGGGGTTGCGCTGAAAGCCCTGAAGGCGGACGGCGGGGCTTCCCGCGACGGCTTTCTCATGCAGTTTCAGGCGGACATCTTAAACAAAAAAGTCATTCGTCCCGCCGTGCACGAAACCACCGCTCTGGGGGCGGCCTCGTTGGCGGGACTGTCGGTAGGCGTATGGAAGGACAGGGCGGAGATCGCAAAGCTGTGGCAGGCGGAGGCGGATTATACTCCGTCGATGGAGGAAGCGACGCGCGCGGAAAAGCTGGCGAAGTGGCACCGGGCGGTGGAACGCTGTCTCGGGTGGGAGCTGCCGTAAAAAGAAAAAAATATTTTATTTAACCGTATTGACAATTGGGCGCGTTTGTAGTATAATAAAACAGAAATGTTCAAGGGATTGAAAGAGCCTTCTTTAACGGAAAAAATTTTGCCGAAAGCCGCGGTGACCGCCGCGCTGGTGATGGTGGGGCTCTACGCGCTGTTTTTCGAGGTGCCCTGCCCGTTTGCAAGGGCGGGGGTGCCCTGTCTGGGGTGCGGGACGACGCACGCGGTGCGCGCGGCTTTGAAATTGGATTTTTCGGGGGCGCTGCGCTGTAACGGAATGTTTTGGGCGCTTCCTTTGCTCTACCTGTATTGGCTGGCCGATTTTAAGCTTTTTAAGAATAAGGCGGTCAACAACGGGATTCTTGCGGCGATTTTAGCGGGGTATATCCTCGACTATTGCATTCGTATCATTTTATAAAAATATAAAGCGGAGGGAATTTTTATGTATTGTGCACATTGCGGAAAAGAGATCAAGGACGACGCTGCTTTTTGCCCCGAATGCGGGGCGGCGGTTTATAAAAAGGAGGGGGAGGCCGCGCCTGTCGCGCCGGAGGACGGCAATTTTAACGCGGCGTTTGACGCGGGCTCCGCTCCTCAGTCCGACTATGCGCAGGGGAATCCCAATCCTAACCCCGAGCCCGGGGCGGGCTATGTCTATACGCCCCCTATTCCCGATCCCAATTACGCGCAGGGCGGCCCTAATCCTCAGCCTCAGAAAAAGAGCTCGAGAAGCAAGATCGCCGCGGGACTTTTGGGAATATTCCTCGGCGGCTGGGGCATCCATAATTTCTATCTGGGCAAAACGTCGATGGGGGTCATTCAGATCGTCGTGACTTTGGTCACGTGCGGAATCGGCAGCCTTTGGGGCTTTGTCGAGGGGATTATGTGCCTTTGCGGACAGGTGACGGACGTGGACGGACTGCCCTTGTCAGACTGATTGTTTTGTAAGCTCGAGTGTGCTTCGCCGCATATGCGGCGCTTGTCGGATATACGATTTTTTATTGAAGCTTTACGTTTCGAAACGCGATTTCAGCCGCCTCGGAACGTATAACAGCCCGCCGCTTTTCAGAAGCGGCGGGCTGTCGGTTTAGCGCAGGAAATTTGACGAAGAAAGGAGTTTGCGGCTTTTTATAGCCGTATTTTAGACGCATCCCTTCCGTTAAAGCGATGTCGTTTAAGGACAGGAATGCGAAAAAGCCGGGCAAGGCATGCTTTCCTCGTTCGGCTTTTAAGGGGACGGACTTTATGGAAAAATAGTTTCCGCAGACAATAGTCAGGAAAATACGGGGATTTTATTGAGATATACCACGTCGGGACGGTCGGCGGCTTCGCCTTCGGCCAACACGAACGCCTTTTTTGCGATAATCCCGCCCGCCTTTTCGACGAGGGCCTCCAGCCCCGAAAGCGACGCGCCCGTCGATACCACGTCATCGACAATGCCTACCTTTTTGCCGCGTAAAAGCTCTACGTCGTGCCTGGAAAGATAGAGCTTTTGCTCCTTGCCCGTCGTGATGGAGGATTCGATCGCCACCTCGATCCCGTCCTGCATATAGAGCTTTTTGCTCTTTCTCGCCACGGCGTAATATCTCTGGCCCAGATTGCGCGCGATACAGTGCGCCAGCTGCAAGCCCTTGGATTCGGCCGTGAGCAGCACTTCGCAGTCCTTCAGTTTTTCCGCCAAAAGTTTGGCGCAGTGCTCGGTGAGCGCGCTGTCACCGTGCAGATTGAAAAAGGCGATCGATACGCCGCTCGGCAGGGGCAGCACGGGCAACTCCGTCTTAAATCCTTCGAAATCCACCGTATAAAATTTCTCTTTCATCGGTAAGCTCCTTGAAAAATCCGTTCGGCTTTTCAGCCTTGTATATTGTAGCACAATTTTTTTGAAAAGTAAACGAATTTTCCTTTTTTCGACAGATTTTGTCCCGTGGAATTAAATGGCGGAAAGGGGAAGGGATTTTTCGAGGCGGTGGGCGCTATAAAGGGAGTGGGGCGCTATAAAGGGAGTGGGACCTTATGAAGGGGTGGAGATAATATGAAGGATTTGGGTCGATATAAAGGATTTGAGATAATATGAAGGGAGTGGGACGATATAAAGGGTTTGGGACATGTTGAAAAGGTTGGACTTTTCGAAGATGGCAGAAATTTTTTGGGGCTGTTGGGGCATTATGAAGATGGTGAAACTTTTCGAAGGGGGGCTTTTCGATACATGTTATCCGATTTCGAAAATCCAGCCCGCGGGCGCTTCCCTCTCGCCCGTCTGAATCCCCGTCAGCGTCTCGCGCAGCTTCGTCAGTATGCAATCCTCTTGCCAGCCCGAGGCGAAGGAGATTTCTTTTCCCGCGCCGCTGATTTTGCCCACGGGAGAGAGGACGGCCGCCGTACCGCACAGTCCGCATTCCGCAAAGGACGCTACCTCGTCAAACGGTACCCGTCTCTCCTCGACGGCCATGCCGAGACAGCGCCCGGCGACGTAGGCGAGCGAACGGCGGGTGATCGAGGGCAGAATGGTGGGAGAGGACGGCGTGACGAATTTTCCGTCTTTTGTGATAAAGACGAGGTTGGCGCCGCCCGTTTCCTCCACAAACGTGCGCGTGGCGGCGTCGAGATACAAATTTTCGTCGAAGCCCCCTGCGTGCGCGAGCACGTTTGCGTGCAGACTCATGGCGTAATTTAAGCCCGCCTTGACGTGTCCCGTACCGCGGGGCGCCGCGCGGTCGAAATCCGAAACCCGCAGGGAAAGCGGCTTTACGCCGCCCTTGAAATAGGGGCCGACAGGGGAGGCGAAAATGCGGAACTCGTATTCGTCGGCGGGCTTTACGCCCAACACGCTGCCCGCGGCAAACATAAACGGCCGCAGATAGAGCGCCGCGCCGCTGCCGTAGGGCGGAACGAACGCCCGATTTGCAAGGACCGTCGCCTTTACCGCTTCCAAAAATTTTTCCTCGGGATAGACGGGCATCTCCAGCTGCGCGGCCGACTGCGCCATGCGCGCCGCGTTGAGGTCGGGACGGAAGCAGACGATACGCCCGTCTTTTGTTTCGTATGCCTTCAGCCCCTCGAAGCAGGATTGAGAATATTGCAGAACGCCCGCGCTTTCGTTGAGCACGATCGAGGCGTCCTCGGTGAGCCTGCCTTCCTCCCAGAACCCGCCGCGAAAGCGGGAGACGAAACGGAGAGGGGTTTTTGTATAGGCGAAGGGAAGATTTTTCCAATCGAGAGGGTTGGGTTGCATAGAGGCGAGCTCCTTAAAATTTGATTTTCCCGTTTATTATAGTCCCCTTTTTACGGGAAGTCAAACTTTTCGCGTATAATCGGGGTTGACTTTTACTTATAATAATGTTACAATATTTTTATACCCCACAGGGCGGAAACGGGCGCGGCTTCGCGCTTAAGGAGGCTTTTTTTGAGCGAAATCACGGCGATTACGCCGCAGGTCAAGGACAAAACGCGGTGCAATATTTTTATAGACGGACGCTTTTACTGCGGCCTGACGCTGGAGGCGGCGGTGAAAAACCGACTGAAGGCGGGACAGACGATCGATCCCGCGCGGCTTTCGGAAATTCAGCTGGAGAGCGAAAAGGCCACCGCGCTGGACAAGGCGCTTACCCATATTTCCGCTTCGCAGAAAACCGAAAAGCAAATCGGGGAATACCTCTCCAAAAAGGGATACCTGCCCGCCGTATCCGAGTATGTGTTGAAAAAAATGCGGGAATACGGCTTTCTCGACGACGGCGCGTACGCGGAAAGCTACGCGGGGTCGGCCGTCAAGCGCAAGGGCGTGCGGCTGATCCGCATGGAGCTGAAAAGCAGGGGCGTAGCGGACGAGCATATCGAAGCCGCGGTAGAAAATCTCGAGGGCGAGGAGGAAACGGCGAAAAGACTGCTTGAAAAATATATGCGGGGAAAGCCATGCGACAAACAGACGCTGTATAAGGCGTTCCGCTATTTGATCGGCAAGGGGTTTGAGTACGAGACGGCGAAAAATGCGCTTTCGGACTTCGGGGAGACGGACGAGGAATAAAACGGGAAAGAAAGAGAGCGGGAGAAGCGGGCAAAGAAGGGCGAGGGAGACGGACAAGGAATAGAGAGGAAAAGAGGGGCGAGAGAGACGAAAGAAGCGTAGAACGGGAAAGAATCATGGGAAAACGGAAGAAGAATAGAACGTGAAGGATAGGCTTCGGCCGAAGAATAAACGGGAAGAACGGAGTCGGGCGAAAGATACGGCGAAGGAAAAGCGGGGAAAGGATAGACGGAAAACGGACGAAAGAGGAAGAAGACATGCGGATTATACGGCTGGAAGAGACGGATTCGACGAACATTTACGCAAAAGCGCGGCTGAAGGAGGGGGAGAACCTCGTCGTTACGGCGCGCCGACAGACGGGCGGCAAGGGCACCAAGGGCAGAAGCTTCGCTTCTCAAGAAGGGGGCGTCTATCTCTCGCGGCTGACCTTTTGGCGGGACATGCCCGCTTCGGACGCGTTCAGAATTATGGCGGACGCCTCCGTCGCGGTGTGCAGAACGGTGGAAAACTACGGCCTTACGGCGGAGATCAAGTGGCCGAACGACGTATATGTGCAGGGGAAAAAGATTTGCGGAATCCTCATCGAAAACGTCTTTTCGGGGGATAGGATTTCCTCGTCGGTGATTGGGATCGGCGTAAACGTCAACAATCTCCTGCCCGAGGAATTGAGAGAAACGGCGATTTCCATGAGCGAGGCGGCGGGGCATCCGTTTGACCGCGAGAACGTGGAGAACACGCTGATCGCGGAGACGGGAAAAGCGTTTGACATGCGGGAATACCGACGGAGAGTGGGGTTTTTGAACCGTACCGTCACCCTTCTTTCGGGCGGAGAGGCGAGAATTGTGCGCGCGCTGGAGGTGGACGAGCGGGGCGGGCTGATCGTGGAAAGCGGCGGAAAAAGGGAACGGGTGACGGCGGCGGAGGTGTCTCTCCGCCTTGCGGCGTTGCCGTAAATAAAGGAGAAGCTATGCGGTATGTACTCACCAACGCGCAGATGCGCGAGGCGGACAAATTTACGATAGAAACGCTGGAGGTGCCCTCTCTGCTGCTGATGGAGCGGGCGGGCGCGGCGCTGGCCGAGGAAGCGGAAAGGCTCTGCCCCGAAGGGGGGATTTTGTGCGTATGCGGGGGCGGCAACAACGGCGGCGACGGGTTTGTCTGCGCCAGAATTCTTATGCAAAAGGGGCTTTCCGTCGAGGCGCTGTGCGTGGCGGATAAGTTTTCCGCGGATTGTAAAAAGAACAGGGACGAATTTGAAAAGCTGGGCGGCGAGGTGTATTCCGTCTTCCCGAGAAAGCGTTTCGCCCTCATCGTCGATTGCCTGTTCGGGACGGGCTTTTCGGGAGAGCTGGAGGGCAAAAACGCCTTTGCGGCGGATTTTATCAATTCGTCGGGCGCGAAGGTGCTTTCGGCGGACATTCCTTCGGGCGTTTCGGGAAATAACGGCCTCGCCGCGAAAAACGCCGTCAGGGCGGACGAGACCTTGTGTATCGGGGAATACAAGGCGGGCGTATTTTTAGGCGACGGCATCGCCCTCGCGGGGAAAATTGCGCGCGCGGATATCGGCATCGCCCTGCCCGCGCTCTCCGAAACGCAAAACGGCTACGCCTTTCTGACGGGAAAAAAGGAGACGGCGGAGCTGCTTCCGCCGAGAAAGAGAAACTCGCACAAGGGGAGCTACGGCCGCGCGGCGATCGTCGCGGGCAGCGCAAAATACACGGGCGCGGCCTATCTTTCCGCCGCCGCGGCTTTGAGGAGCGGCGCGGGATACACTACCCTTTGCGTGCCCGAAAATCTGCTTCCGCTGTATGCCCTCAAATTGCCCGAGGTTCTTCTCGAACCCATGGAGGGCGGGGACAGGGTTGCGTTTACCGAAGCGGGCTTCAAAAAGCTGCTGACTTACGATTCGATCGCGTTCGGCATGGGAACGGAGGCTTCGGAGGATATTTTCGAGGGCGTAGCCTATCTTCTTTGCAACTATAAGGGGCGGCTGATTTTGGACGCGGACGCGCTCAACAGCCTGGCGAAATACGGCGGCAAAGAGACGGAAAGCATTTTTGCCGATAAAAAATGCGACGTTCTTTTGACGCCGCACCTCAAGGAATTTTCGAGATTGACGGGGGAGAGCACGGACGACCTTTCGGCAAAGGGGCTGAACGCGCCGAAGGACTTTGCGAAAAAGCGGGGCGTTACGGTGCTGTTAAAGGGCGCCGCGACCGTGATTTCGGACGGGAAGCGCACGGCTTTGAACGTCGCGGGCACGGCGGGGCAGGCGAAGGGCGGAAGCGGAGACGTGCTTTCGGGACTGATCGCGGGGCTTTGCGCGGGCGGGCTGTCCGCGTTTGACGGCGCGTGTGCGGGCGCGTATCTCGCGGGAAAGGCCGCCGAATTTGCCGCGGCGGAAACGGGGGAATATTCGCTCACCGCTTCGGACGAGATCTCGTATCTGGGCAGGGCTTTCCGCGCTTTGAGAGAATAGGGCGCGTTCAGCGGTAGCCGAAGATGCGCACGAAGATCGAGGAGAGCACCAGCGCGCTTCCGAAAATCAGATAATAGAGCGGAAAGGGCGTGATGAGGGAGGTGAGCAGGATCAGCACTCCCCCCAGCAGAAAACGGCGGCTGTTGCTTTTGGCGAAATACAGGTGCAGCCGTTTTTTCTTTTGGGGCGCGAAGGCGTCTTCGCATAAGTAATGCTCGGGCAGAAAATTTTCTTTTTTCAGCATCAGGTAAGCGTCCGCAGCCGTCGTCGTCTCGATTCCGAACCCCGCGCAGAGCTTTTCCGCTTCGGGCGAAAGCTCGCCGCAGAGCAGGCGCTTTTGTTTGTCCGATTTCGCCCGCACGATCGCCGCCGCTTCGTCCCCGTCCGCGGGACGCACCGTAAAGAGGGGAAAACACAGCTCCTCCGCCGTCTCTATCGCATAAAAGCCCGCGCACGTCCGCACTTTTACGGGCTCCGCCCGTACGGGAGCTTCTTCCGAGGAGGCTTTTTCCGCTTCGCGCTTTGCTTTCGAGGAAAAGTATCCGGCAAAATATTCGGCGTTCTGTTTCTGCGTGGAAAGCGCAAGATGTAAAAGCAGCTTTTCCTTGGCCTCCTCGTCCTGTTTTTTAAGGCACAGCTTTTCCCGCTTTTTGTCGAGAAAGAACCACACGGGCAGGGAGACGAGCAATCCCGCGACAGCGGCGAACAGCAGCGAGGCCGAGAGGGGGAGACGCAGATAGCGCAGCAGGCAGAGGGCGGGCAGAAAAGTCACCGCGAAGGAAAATAATATGTCGGAGATAAAAGCGGATTTTTTCATGTCTTTATTTTTGACGGAAATTTTTCTTTTTAAACTTGAAAAATAAATAAATATGTAGTATAATGTAAATATGAGAATAGGAATTTTCGGCGGGTCGTTTGATCCCGTTCACATAGAACACGTGCGCCTCGCGGAGGCGGCCGTGGAAAGTCTGGCCCTAGACGCGCTGCTGATTATGCCCGCGCACACGCCGCCGCACAAAACGGACAAGGCTCTGTCCTCCGACGGCGACCGTCTGGAAATGTGCCGCCTTGCGTTTGAAGGCTGCAAAAAAACGCAGGTGAGCGACTATGAAATGCGCGCGGGCGGGACGAGCTTTACCTATCTTACCTGCCGGCATTTCCGGAGGCTGTATCCCGACGCAACCCTGTATTGGCTGGTGGGCACGGACATGCTGCGCGATTTTCCCTCCTGGAAAAATCCCGAGGAGATTTTATCCCTGGCGACGCTGGCCGTCTGCGCGAGGAACGAGCCCGTTGCCCGGCTGGAAAAGGAAGCGGCGGATTTTTATGCGCGGTTTTGCGAGCGGTTCGAGGTGATCGCCTACCGCGGCGGGGACGTTTCCTCGACGAGGATCAGGGCGCTGGCGGCGGCGGGGGAGGATATTTCCCCGTTTACAGGGAAGCGGGTCGCGGCATACGTTGCGGACAACGGATTATATGAAATTCCCCATGCGAAAGAGGCGCTTGACCTCGAAAAGCCCTCCCGCCGCGCCCACAGCGTCCGCGTGGCGGTTTTGGCGGCGGAGCGGGCGGCGGGCCTGAAGATAGACGAAAAACGGGCGCTTACGGCCGCGCTCTTTCACGACTGCGCGAAAAATCTCCCGCCCGATTCGCCCCGTCTCGAGGGCTTTACGCCTCCGTCGGGCGTGCCCGACGCCGTTGTGCACCAATACGCGGGCGCATACGTCGCGGAGCATGCTTTCGGGATAAGCGACGGGGAAATCCTCGACGCGATCCGCTATCATACCAGCGGCAGAGAAAACATGTCCCTGCTCGGAAAGCTTATTTTTCTTGCCGATATGCTCGAGAGCGGGCGCGATTTCGAGGGTGTAGAGGAGCTTCGCGCCGCGTTCCGGAAAGACAGGGACAGCCTCGACGAGTGCTTATATCTGGCATTGTCTCATATGCTGAACTATCTCGCGGACGAGGGCAAAGAGGCGTATCCGCTGACGCGGAAGGCCTATGAATTTATCGAAAAGGAAATCCGAAATAAAACCGAAAGGAGGACAAACAATGTCTGAAATCAGCAGTAAGGAATTGGCTTTGGCGGCCTGCAAGGCGCTCGCGGACAGGCGGGGGAGGGATATCGTAACCATTTACGTGCGCGACAAAACCGTGCTTTGCGACTATTTCGTGCTGGCCAGCGGCTCCAGCTCCACGCAGATCCGCGCGCTGGGAGAACACGTCGAGGAGGAAATCGAAAAGGCGTACGCCGTTCAGCCGACCCGCACGGAGGGCGTCCACGACGGGCGTTGGGCCGTAATCGACTACGGCGACGTTATCGTGCATATCTTCAACGACGAGACGAGGCTCTTTTATCACCTCGAACGGCTGTGGGAGGACGGCGGCAATCTCGAAAAGTACGAGGAGGCCGCGCCCGAGGAAAAGTAACGCGCATTTTGCGGCTTCCCGAAAATATATCGGGGTTTGTGTGCGGACGGATAGAGGACGGAAGCGACAGGCAAAACGCCGCCAAAGGGGGTTCCCTATGACGGCGCGAAGGAGCGCTATATTCCCGATATAGAGGGTGAGCGGCTGACGGAGACCGCGGCAGAAGCGTTGGAAGATGAACTGCGGCGGAAGCGGTAAAAGATCAGTCGTAAGGAATGCGTTGAAAAACAAACCGCCGCGGAAACGCTGACAAACCAACCGTGGCGAAAGCGTTGAAAAATTAACTGCCGCGCAGGAAAAGCAAGAGTGCGGCAAAAGAAACAATTTCGTAATTCCCCGCCTTTGCCGTTAACGGCAAAGGCGGGGGTGCTTATTTGAATTTGATTTCTTTCGGCGGGGAATAGGTCTCCCGAGGACGGCGTTTCTTGCGCTCGACGATATAATAGACGGGTTCGGGAGGCTTTTCCGCCGCGGGCGCTTCGGAGGTCTCCTTCGCGGGCGGGTCGCGGCGCGCGGGCTCCGAGCCGCGTTTCTCCGCAGACGACTTTTCGGGAGGGGCGACGTGACGTTTTTGATAATTCCAGCCGATTTTGGCCAGCCGTACGGTGTGGACGGCGAGAAAACTGACGACGAACAGAAGTATTAACCAAAATGCGCCGCTTGCAGCCGCGCTGAGAAGACAATTTTTCATGCTTTCATTATACCTTCCGCGTACTGTCATAAAATGCCTTTTTTTGGAATATATTTCCGTTTTTTGCCGCATACTTTAGGCATGGAAAGCGAAAACAAAACGAAATCGGGCATAGTGCTCTCTCCCAACGAAGCGGAGGAATATTGCGAATTCAAACGCCAGAAGCGTATCGCGGAGGTTGCGGCGGAGCTCGCCAAGTCGGAGCTTTACGCGGCGGAGCGGGATATGGGGATCGGCGATCTCAAAAAAATCGCGGACAGCGCGAAACGGGTTAAATCCGCGGCGGTCCGCGTCAATCCCGTTCACGTGCCCGCAATGAAAAATTTGCTGGGAACGAGCGGCGTATTTATCGATTGCCTCGTGGGCGGTACGGGGGAAACCCTCGTCAAGGCTAAGGGCTACGAGGCCAAGCTTGCCGTCAGGAGCGGCGCGAAAGAAATTACGCTGATCCTTTGCTATTCGGCCATAAAGAGCGGGCGGACGGGGGATACGAAACGCGAAATCAAGCGCGTATGCCGTGCCGCGCGGAAGGCCGTCGTTAAGGTCGCGGCGGACAAAACGCTGACTTATGCGGAAATTCTGCGCCTGGGAAAAATGGCGGCGGACTGCGGCGCAAAATTTCTCACCGTGGAATTTTTTCCCGACTGCGGCAGGCTGAAACGCGACCTGCACGACAGCTGTATGCTGGAGGTGACGGGCGTGGAGACGGCGGCCGATTATAAGACCCTGATCACCGCGGGCGCGGAACGGATCGGTACCTCCCACGCAGAGGAAATCTATGCGGAGCTCATGAAGGAGGCGGAAAATCTGTCCTTTGCCGTCAATTTTGCCGAACCGCTCACCGTGGCTTCGCCCGTTTCCTCGCCCGCGCCGGCGACGCCCGCAATAACGGCGGCGGCTTCGACGCAGACAATTTCCGAAAAGCCCGCGGCCAAAGCCTCCGAAGGGACGCCCTTTAACGCCGCCGAACGGGGTAAAACGGAAAAATCCGAAAAATCGGAAAAGCCCAAAGCGGAACAGATGTCCGTTTTGAACGATAAAAAGCTGCTGGACGGCGTGCCGGGAAAATAGCCCGCGAAAGAGATTAAGCGGCGGTCTGCTTTTTCCAGATAACGGGCGTTACGCCGTCGGATAGCGCCAATAATTTCCGTCGTAAGCCGTGCCGTCGCCGTTGAGCGGCGGCTTAGTTTCGCTGTAATAATATATCGTCGCGCTTTGCAAAGCCTCGTTGCCGGAATCGACGGAAATTTCGTCCCATTCCGCTTTTGTTCCTTTATAATATACGCTTGTCAAGGCGGAACAGTCCTCGAAAGCCCGATTGCCGATAGAAACCAAGCTTTCGGGAAGGGTAATGCTTGTCAGACGGATACAGCCTTGAAAAGCCCCATTTCCGATAGAGGTAACGCTGTCGGGAATGGAAATGCTTGTCAGACTGTCGCAATCGTAGAAAGCGCTATTTCCGATAAAGGTGACGCCAGCGGGAATGGAAATGTTTGTTAAACTATTACAGTTAAAGAAAGCCATGTCTCCGATAGAGGTAACGCCGTCGGGAAGAGAAATGCTCGTTAAGCTGCTACAGTCTTGAAAAGCCAGATTGCCGATAGAAACCAAGTTTTCGGGAAGGGTAATGCTCGTCAGACTGCTACAGTCTGCAAAAGTAAGAAAGTCGATAGAGGTGACGCCGTCAGGAATGGAAATGCTTGTCAAACCGATACAGCCATTGAACGCGCTACTGCCGATAGAAGTTATGTTTTCGGGAATGGAAATGCTTGTCAGACTGCTACAGCCTGCAAAAGTATGATAGTTGATAGAGGTGACGCCGTCGGGAATGGAGATGTTTGTTAAACTACTACAGCCGTAGAATGCTTCATCTCCGATAGAGGTAACGCCGTCGGGAAGGGTAATGCTCGTCAGACTGCTACAGCCTGCAAAAGTAGCACTCCGATAGAGGTAACGCCGTCGGGGATGAAAATGTTTGTTAAACTATTACAGCTAAAGAAAGCCATGTCTCCGATAGAGGTAACGCCGTCGGGAACGGAGATGCTCGTTAAGCTGCTACAGAAGCTGAACGCCCCGTTGCCGATAGAGGTCAGGCTGTCGGGAAGAGAAATTCTTGTCAGATTAGTGCATCCGCCGAAAAGACCGTCGATAGAAGTTACGCCTTCGGGAATAATGATACTCGTCAGACTGTTGCAATAGGCGAAAGCGGCGGCTTCGATCGTCTTTACGCCGGCGGGCAGGACAACGCTTGTCAGACTGTGACAAGATACGAAAGCGTTACAGTCAATAGAGGTTACGCCGGCGGGCAGGGCAACGCTTGTTATGCCGCATTGGCTGAATGCGGCTTGGTCGATTTCCGTTACGGGTAAATTTTGATGGGAAGAGGGGATAACCACGTCTTTATCCGTGCAGGAGCCTATCCCGACAACCGAATATCCGCTGCCTTCGGGGGATAACCTGTAGGCGAGCCCTTCGCTTGCCGTTACGCCGCAGACCGAGCAGACGTTTCCGACAAAATTATGGCCTTTCGGGTAAATGATTTTTTGTTCGAGAATTTCGCCGCTGTGGGTACATTCCTTGTGCTTGCTTCCCGCCTCCGTGCAGGTGGCCTCTTTATCCGTTATCCATTGAAAGGAATCGGAATCAGACGCGAAATCGGACACGGAATCGGCGGAAGCGGAGCCGTGGTCGGAGTCGGGCTTACAGCCCGCAAAGGCGAGCGCGCACCCCGCCGCGATCGCCGCCAACGACAAAAGGATAAGGATTTTTGACTTTTTCATAACGGTTTCCTCACTCTTTCTATGGATTTTTGAAAGCTTATGATGACAATATAGTTATATTTTATCCCTATTTTCCGTTTTTGTCAAGGACTTCCGCGGATTCAATCGGTTGAAAAGTTTTTACGGATTAATAACGGGGAAACGGCAAAGGAAATTTTTACGGTTTTGCTGCGGCGAAAGGATTTTTTGCCCTTTCGGAACGCTTGGTTCATAGAAGGCGCGAAAAAGTCATATAATAACCGTATGAAAAAGGCTGTCTTATTATTTATCGCCGTGGGCTGCGTATTCGTCACGGCGTGGGTTATGTGCGTAAACGCTCTCTCCGTGCCCGTATTTGCCGTTACGCGGCCGATGTGCATCGTCCTTGACGCGGGACACGGCGGAATCGACGGCGGCGTCGTGGGCCGCGAAACGGGAGTGAAGGAAAGCGACCTCAATCTGTCTGTCACGATGAAGCTTAAAACCATTCTCGAGGAGGCGGGGTTCGACGTGGCGCTTACCCGAAAGACGGAGGCAGGGCTTTACGGCACGGCGACAAAGGGCTTCAAAAAACGCGACATGCAAAAGCGCAAAGAGATCATCGAGGAGGCAAAGCCTATCGCGATGATTTCCGTGCACCAAAATTTTTATCCCACCCGCACTTCGCGCGGCGGACAGGTGTTTTATAAAAAGGACAGCGAAAGCGGCAAAAAGCTTGCGGAGGGGATTCAGCACAGCTTCAATAACCTCTACGCCGATCAAGGCGTCAAGCCGCGCGTCGCCGCTTCGGGAGATTATTATATGCTGAAATGCACCGAATACACCTCCGTGATTGCGGAATGCGGCTTCCTTTCCAACCGCGCGGACGAGGCTCTTTTAGTGACGGAGGACTATCAGCGGAAGGTGGCCGAGGCGATCTACGCGGGGCTTGCGGAATATCTCGCCTCGGTGTCGGGCGCATAACCTCGAGAACGCGAAAACGCAAAACGTAAAAGTCGTGCGAAATCGCCCGCAATCGCTTGTATTTTGCGCTTGTTTATGCTATAATAAAAGCGGAAATGCGTAAGCACGAAGTATTTACAGGCATTTCCGCGCCTTATTCAAACATTGCGTAAGCGATGTTATAATAAAAGCGGAAATATTGGGAGCACGAAGTATTTACAGGCATTTCCGCGCCTTATTCAAACATTGCGTAAGCGATGTTATAATAAAAGCGGAAATATTGGGAGCGCGAGGTCTTTATCGGCATTTCCGCGCCTTATTCAAACATAACGTCGGTTATGCTGTCATAAAAGCAAAAATATGCAAGCGCGGAGGAAGAGCGTGTCGGAAACGGTCGGCAGTTTGCCGAGAGAGGAAGCCAAACAGATCAATCCCGTGGTGCTGGCGTTTGTCGGCGACGCGGTGTATTCGCTGTACGTGAGAAAGAAACTGGTGCTTGCGGGGGGCGGCAGGGCGGCCGATTTTCAACGCGCCGCGTCGAAAGTGGTGTCCGCCCACGGGCAGAGCGCGTTTCTGGAAAAGCTGCTGCCCGTGTTTAACGAGGAGGAGGCCGAAGTGTTCCGCCGCGGCCGCAACGCCAAAAAGGCTACGAAGAGCAAAAACGCCTCGGTGGCGGAATACAACCGTTCCACGGGATTTGAAGCGGTGCTGGGCTTTTTGTATCTGTCGGGCGACGTGCAGAGGATCTCGGAGCTTCTCGCCCTGGACGGGGAAGCCTCTTACAAAATCAACGCCGTGAGCGAAGGATATAAGCCGTAAATGAAAACAGAAGGAAGAAACGCCGTAGCGGAGCTTTTGAAAACGGACAAAAACATCGATAAGATTTTAATGGAAAAGGGGGCGCAAGGCTCCCTGTCCGTCATTTTCGCGGAGGCGAGGAAACGGAATATCCGCGTGCAGTTTGCCGACCGCGCGGTGCTGGACAAGGAAAGCGAAAGCCGCAGGCATCAGGGCGTGATCGCCTATACGACCGATTATGAATATTTCGAGCTGGAGGACATTATCGCGGCGAAAAAGAGCGCGGCGGGAGGCTTTATCGTCCTGTGCGACGGCATAGAGGACGTACATAACCTCGGCAGTATTCTGCGCGTGGCGGAGTGTGCGGGTGCGGACGGCGTGGTGATTCCGAAAGCGGGAAGCGCCGTCGTGACGGAAAGCGTGGTCCGCATTTCCGCGGGCGCGGCGGAGCACGTCAAGGTGGCCAAGGTGCCCAACCTCGGAAACGCCGTCGAGACGCTGAAAAAAAACGGGTATTGGGTATATGCCCTGGAAGCGGGCGGCGAGGAAATCTACGCGGAGGACTTTTCGGGCAACGTCGCTTTGGTCGTGGGCGGCGAGGATTCGGGCGTGAGGCGGCTGACAAAGCAAAAGTGCGACAAAGTGCTGTCCATTCCTTTGCAGGGGCAGGTAAATTCCCTCAACGCTTCGGTTGCGCTGGGAATCGCGGCGTACGAGGTCGTGAGAAAGAGGCTGAAAAAGTAAATGAAGAACGGGCAAGGGGAGGCGTTTGAAAGGGCGTCCGAATACGGGAGCGGCGAAGCTGCGGAATACGCGGCGGGAAGCGGGGAAGAAAAGGCGCGCGGAACGTCGGTCGGGAGCGAAAAAGGCGGGACGGCGGAAGAAGTGGCGGAAAGCGGCCGGGCCTTGGACGCAGCGGCCGAATATGAGAGCGACGAAATTTTGGTGAAAGCCGCGCAGAGCGGGGACAAGCAGGCGACGGAAGAACTGCTGGTCAGGTACGCCGGCGCCGTCCGCGGCCGCGCGCGGGGATTTTTCCTCATCGGCGGAGAGACGGAGGACCTTATTCAGGAGGGCATGGTGGGGCTGTATCACGCCGTCGTGGATTACCGTCCCGAAAAAGAAGGAGGCTTAAGCTTCAAAAATTTTGCCTACCTCTGCGTTTCACGGCGGATCATCGACGCGGTAAAGGCGTCAGCGAGAAAAAAGAACGTGCCGCTCAACAATTACGTCTCGCTGTTTCAGTCGGAATGGTCTCTGCCCGTTTCCAGCCCCGAGGAGGAAATGATCCGCAACGAGGACAGACGGGAATTTTTGCAGAAGATGAGCAAGGTACTGTCCGATTTTGAGTTCCGCGCGACGGTGATGTATATGGACGGGTTGAGTTGCGCGGAGATCTGCGAGGCGACGGGCAAGGACGGAAAAAGCATCGACAACGCCATTCAGAGGAGCAAAAAAAAGCTGCTGGCCGTATTGAAATGACGCCGCGCGTGGGCGTTTGGAGAGGCCGAAAGGACGTTGTACGGGCCGTCGGGCGGATAAAAACGCCGTGCAATAAGGCCGTCGGGGGATTGGACGATTTAAAAGCTTACGAGGGAGAGGAGAGAGTATGGCATATCTGGCATTGTACCGCATGTTTCGTCCCGCGGCGCTGGACGACGTGGTGCGGCAGGAACACATCGTTACGATTTTGAAAAATCAGATCGAGACGGGCCGTATCGGCCACGCCTATCTTTTTTGCGGACCGCGGGGTACGGGCAAGACGAGCGTGGCGAAAATCTTCGCCGCCGCCATCAACTGCGAAAGCCCCGTCGAGGGCTCGCCCTGCGGAAAATGCGCCGCCTGCCGTGCGCTGGCCGATCCGTCCAACCTCGATATCTCCGAGATCGACGCCGCTTCCAACAACGGCGTGGACGAGATGCGCGATCTGCGGGAAAAGGTTCAGTATCCGCCCGTCGCGGGCAAATACAAGGTGTATATCGTGGACGAGGTGCACATGCTTTCCACGGGGGCGTTTAACGCCCTGCTCAAGACTTTGGAGGAGCCGCCCGCGCACGCCGTCTTTATTTTGGCGACGACCGAGGCGCAGAAAATCCCCGCGACCATTCTCTCGCGCTGTATGCGGTTTGATTTCAAGCTTATTCCGCAGGCCGACCTCGAACTGCGGCTGAAGGCGATCCTCGATAAAATCGGCAAGCCCTATGACGACGAGGCTGTGGCGGCCATCGCGCGGGCGGGCGCGGGGAGCGTCAGGGACATGCTGTCCGTGGCGGATACCTGCGTGTCGTACAGCGCGGGAAGGCTTACCTACGAGGCGGTGACGGCGGTGCTCGGCAGCGCGGATTTTTCGCAGATGCGCGCGCTGTGCGCGGCGATGCTGAACGGGGAAAGCGGCGAGGCGCTGGAACGGACGGAGGAAATTCTGGCCGAGGGCAAAAGCGTGGGCGTGCTTTTGAAAGACGTGATGAACTTTCTCAACGCTTGCGCGGTGGCCAAAACCTGCCGCGACGCGGAAAAGATACTCGCCCTGCCCGCCGATACCTTTTCTCAACTGGCGGAAACCGCTAAAGCCGCGGACGGGCATCGTCTGCTCCGCGTGACGGAGATTTTTGCCGATACCGAAAACGCTCTGAGATATTCCGTTTCCCCGCGCATCGTCTTCGAGACGGCCGTCATGAAGGCGAGCCTGCCTCAGGCGGATTACAACATAGATTCGTTGATCGCCCGCGTGAACGAGCTGGAACGGAGGTTGGACGAGGGCGCGTTTTCAGCGCCGAAGGCTTCGGCTGCGGGCGGTGCGGCCGAGAAGGACGTCGCAGGGGCGGAAATCGCGGAAGAGCGGGTCAGGGGTGAGACGACGAAGGCTGAAAAGCCTGCGGCGCACCCGAGCGAAAGCACAAAAAGAGAAGCGGAGGCGTATGATGATTACGAGCCGCCCGCGTTCGACGAGGTTCCCCCTCCCGACGAGGAGGCGACGGGCGGAAGCGTCTATTTCGACTCCGCGTTTGAGCTTAAAGATACGTCGGAGCGTAAAGCCCCGACCGTCCGTTCTCCGCGCCGGGCCGCGGAAACGCTCCGTGAAGACCCCGTAGTCCCCGCGCGTGCGGCGACGCCCGCAAAAGCCCCCGTTTCCGCGCCCGAAAAGCCCACGGTACGCGCTTCGGCCGTGCCCGGGGACGCCAAAGCGACCTTCGGAAGCTTTTTGCGGGCGCTTCGGAAGGTGGGGAGGAACGGCGTTCTGTTTACCATCTGCATGGATCTCGACAGCGCCTACGAGGGGTCGGCTTTCGTGCTCTATACGGAGAGCGAAACCATTTACCGCTCGCTGACCAAGGAGGACCATTATTCGCTGATCAAACAGGCGCTCGAGGCGATCGGGATCGCAGACTTCGAGGTGCGTCTCAGGGGCAAGAAAGGGGACGAGTTCAACAGGAGCTTAAGCGAATTGAAGGAAAAGTTTCCCGACGTGAAAATCGATATCAAATGAACGGCGCGCCGTTCTTAAAATAAGACAAAACGGAGGACGAAAAAAATATGGCCGCATTCAAAGGCAACGGTGGCAATATGCAGAATCTGATGCGCCAGGCGCAGAAGATGCAGGAGGAGATGGAAAAGACCGCGGAGATGCTGGACGATTGGGAAATCGTCGGCTCGGCGGCGGGCGAGGCCGTGGTGGTGTATATGAACGCGAAAAAGATCATCAACGGCATCGAGCTGGACGAGAGCGTCGTCGATCCGACGGACGTGGAAATGCTGGAGGACCTCATTATGGCGGCCATCAACGACGGCTACTCGAAGGCGGATAAGGTCTATGAAGAAAAAATGGGGAAATACGGAAATATGGGTTCCCTCGGAGGCATGATTTAACGGATGGACATTTTTATCGAGCCCATCGGGCGGTTGATCAACGAGTTTTCGAAGCTGCCCGGGGTGGGAAAAAAGACGGCGCAGCGGTATGCGTATCGGATCATCAACATGAGCGAATCGGACGCGCGGGCTTTCGCCGACGCGATTGTAAACGTCAAGCGGAAGGTGAGATACTGCAAAGTGTGCGGCAATTTTACGGAAGAGGACGTGTGCGAGGTGTGCCGCACGCGGGATAAAGGCATTATCTGCGTCGTAAAGGAACCCAAGGACGTGGCGGCGATCGAAAAGTTGCACGAGTTTAAGGGCGTTTATCACGTTCTCCACGGCGTCATCGATCCCATGGAGGGCGTCGGCCCCAACGATATCCGCATTAAGGAGCTTTTGGCGCGGATTGGGGAAGGGGAGGTAAAGGAAGTGATCGTGGCGACTAATCCCGACGTGTCGGGAGACGCCACCGCCATGTATCTCGCGCGGCTGATCAAGCCGCTCGGCGTGACCGTGACGAGGCTGGCGCACGGCATACCCGTGGGGTCGGAGATAGAATATACAGACGACGTTACGCTGACGCGGGCGTTTGTCGAGCGCAACGCGCTTTGAAAAAGGAGGGAAAAAAGATGAAAATATCCGTATTGGGCTGCGGAAGATGGGGTTCGTTTATCGCGTGGTATCTGTGCAACAAGGGGTACGACGTCTGCTCGTGGGGGCCGGAGGGAGACTATTCGTACGAAGTGCTGCGCACGACGGGCAAAAACGAATACGTCACGCTGGACAAGCGCATCCGCCTGACCTGCGACCTCGAGGAGGCCGTTACCCGCGCCGAGATCATCGTTATCTCCATTTCTTCGCAGGGGCTTCGCGGGTTTGTGGAGCGTATCCTCGCCTACGACGTTTCGGAAAAGGATTTCGTGCTGTGTATGAAGGGCATAGAGGTCGCCACGGGAGACAGGCTTTCTCAGGTGCTCGCCGGGGCGGGGATTTCGCCCGAGCATATCGCCGTATGGGTCGGCCCCGGGCACATTCAGGCCTTTACGCAGGGGATACCCAACTGCATGGTGATCGATTCCGCGTCGGAAACGCTGAAAAAGCGGCTGGCGGACAATTTCAAGAGCGAGCTTATCCGCTTTTATTACGGCGAAGATCTCATCGGCACGGAGATCGGCGCGGCGGCCAAAAACGTGATGGGGATCGTCGCGGGCGTGCTGGACGGCTGCGGCTATGCGTCCCTCAAGGGGTCGCTGATGTCGCGCGGCGCGCGCGAGGTGGCGCGCCTGATCAAGGCCATGGGCGGAAACGAATTATCCGCTTACGGCCTTGCGCACCTCGGCGATTACGAGGCCACGCTGTTCAGCGAATATTCGCACAACCGCATGTACGGCGAAATGCTGGTGAAGGATAAAAAATTTGAAAAGCTGGCCGAGGGCGTGCCTACCGCCGCGGCGATGAAAAAGCTTGGGGAAAAGTACGGCGTCGATCTGCCGATCACCTGCGCCGTCTATGACCTCTGTTACGGGGAAGCGAAGGAGGGCGAGGACTGCCGCACTCGGTGCGAAAGTCTGCTGGCAAAACTTTTTGCGCGGGATACGAAATCGGAATTTTATTGCTGAAAAAATTTATTTGCTTATAAAGATAGCGGCGCGGCCTAAAAGGGCCGCGCCGTTGCGCTGAATGGGAAATTATTGTTATTTGGAACTATTGCTGAGTGGAAAAGGTGCGCTGAGTGGGAAAGGAACAATGAGTAGAAAACTATCGCTGTGTGGGAAATTCTCGCTGTGTGGGAAATAATTGCTGATTAGGAAACGCGCGCTGAGTGGGAAACGGCCGTTATTTAAGAAACGATCCTTATGCAAAAAATGATCGGCTTACCCGCATATGCGGCAACGAGCATTCGCCGCCGTATATATGCCTGCAAAAATCATTCGCCGTCGCGTTCTCTTTTTCCGCGTTTGAGCCTGCGCCTCAACATGCCGTAAGGTATGGAAATGACGATTAAAGCGACGGCCGCGGCAAAGGCGACCCAACCCGAAGAGGAAAAGGAAAGGCTTGCGTCGGAAAGAAAGGCCCGCAGGGCGGAAAATGCTTCCCCGCCGATTGCCCCCGACCCGATCAGCCTTACGGCGCCTAAAGGCAGCAGTACCAGCAGAAGAAAGGGGAGCCATCCCAGCCAGATGGGAAGCTTGAGCTTGATTGCGGGGTTTCGGGAAAACAGCTTGACGAGTATCTTCAAAATGAGCCACGCCCAAGTAAAGCAGACGAAACAGAGCACGCCGCACGCGATGCGGAGAGCGAGCACGATTTTGTCCGCCGTATCGTCGGAGATTTTTTCCATGAGCGCGCTCTTTATCTCGGCTTTAAGCTCCGCCGCGGCGTCCTCCGCGGCTGCGGAATCCTCCGAAGCGGCTGCCTTTGCCGACGAAAGCGTCCCCGCGGAACGGGAGGCGTCTTTTTCCGATTCGGAAACGCGCAAAAACTGAAGGAGAAGATTGCTGACGAGATTTTCTGCATCGAGCGTTCCGTCCTCGCCCGCGACCGCGGATAAGGCGTCGGAAAAGGTGGTTTTGATCTCTGCTTTGTTTTCTTCGGAGAGGGCGGCGCCCGCAAATTCGCTTTCCCCGCTTTCCTCGAGCTTTTTGAACACTTCTTCCACCGTATCGGCCGCTTTTTGGCTTACGCTGTCAACGGTGGCGCCGTTCTCATACACCGCGTCGAAAATTTTGTCCGTCTGTTCGGCTATGTATGCGTCGGTAAAGCCCGCTTTCTCCAAAAGCGCCGCGACGCGCTCGTCCGTGACGTCGGGATCGTTTTGCTTGAGAAAATTTTTTACCTGCTCCGTCACCGCGTCTTTTACGCCGCGCTTGGCCGCCGAGCGAACAAATTTTTCCGCGATTTTGTTCAGCGCAGGGACAAGCTGATCGACGAGGGAATCGACGTTTCCCTCCAAGACGCGGTTGACGGACGCCTTTGCGTCGGCGTCGGTGAATGAGGCGATCGCGTCGCCCGTCGTTATTTCGAGGGACAGGGCGAGCGGGACGCCTTCCCCCACGACTTCGGCAAGATCGACGTCCTGCGCCTGTTCGCCCAACAGGCTTTCCAACGTTTCTTCCTTCAATAAATAGTCGGCTTTTATCTTCCAGAGCGGCCCGACAAGCGTCGCCGCGATCGCCGCCGCCGAGAGCAGGGCGATGACGACGTTGAAGAGGAATACCGCGAAGCGGCTGCCCGTTTTCGACATGATGTGCCTCCTTTTTTGAAAAGCTTTAATAATGTATATTCAGTTTAACTTATTTTTGTCGAAAAGTCAACGGCTTTTTTCTTTTTCTTGCCCGCGGCGGGTATAAAGTTTGTCCATTTTTCCCAAATTATAGATATGAAACGAGTGAAAACTTTCGACGAAATGAAAACGCGCGACGAGAGGGAAAGTTGTTTTCCCGCGGCGTCGGGCAGAGAAAACAGAAACCTGTCCGCAGGGGCGGACTTACGAGGCGGAGGTGAAAAATGACGGGGAAAAACAGGGAAAATTACAACAAGAATTATATCGCTTACGTCAATTCGTTTGATCCGCCCACGCACCATTTCAAAAACTGCCTCCGCGCCTTTGCCGTCGGCGGGCTTATCTGCTGTATCGGACAATTTTTCCGCTATATGCTGGAATATATTTTCGGCCTCAGCGGCGACGAGCTGGCGGGTACGGTCAGCGTTCTGCTCATCTTTATCGGCACCCTGCTGACGGGGCTCGGCGTTTATGACCGCATCGGCCGAAATGCGGGCGCGGGTTCGATCGTGCCCATTACCGGCTTCGCCAACAGCGTCGCTTCGCCCGCCATAGAGTTCAAAACGGAGGGGCTGATTTACGGCCTGGCCGCGAAAATGTTTATCGTCGCGGGACCCATTATCGTGTATGGGGTTCTGTCGGGCACGATCGTAGGAATCATTTATTGGTTTCTGCGCTGAACGCGATAAGATAGGGGAAATTTGAAAATTATGGCTAAGCATACGATTTATTTTGAGAAACAACCGAGAATTATTTCTACGGGTACGATCGCGGGACCAAAGGAATGTGCGGGCGTCGTCGGAAAGTACGTGGACAGGGCGCTTGTGGACGATATGTTCGGCGAAAGCACCTACGAAAAAGCCGAGTGCAAGATGCTTACTTTTGCCATTCAGACGGCCATCAAAAACGCCGCTTTGGAGGAGGAGGGAATCGATCTGATGATCTCGGGCGATTTGCTCAACCAGATCATTTCCGCCTCCTTTGCCGCGCGCGATTTCGATTTTCCCTTCCTCGGCGTTTACGGCGCCTGTTCCACTATGGCCGAGAGCTTTGCCTTGGCGGCTTCGCTTATCAACGCGGGATATTTCAAAAAAATTGTGGCCGCGACGGGCAGCCACTTTTCCTCGGCGGAACGGCAATACCGCTATCCGCTGGAGCTGGGCACCACCCGTCCCCCTCAATCGCAGTGGACGGTGACGGGCGCGGGCGGCGCGGTGATTGCCGAAAAGGGGAGCCATACCGCGATTACGGGCGCTACGTTCGGGAAGGTGGTGGATTTCGGCGTCACGGACGTCAACAATATGGGCGCGGCCATGGCGCCCGCGGCGTGCGATACCATTTTGACCCACCTGAAGGATACGGGGCGCGGAGCCGATTACTATGACCTGATCGTGACGGGAGACCTCGGGGCGCTGGGCAGCCGTATCGTCAAGGATCTGACCTGGGAAAAGGGCGTCGATATTCAGCCCAACCACGTCGATTGCGGGGAAATCATCTATAAGGTGATCGAGGACGAATTTCAGGGCGGAAGCGGCGCGGGGTGCAGCGCGGTGGTGTTCAATTCGTATATCTACGACAAATTGAAAAGGCGGGAGATCAATCGGGTGCTGTTTGTCGCTACGGGCGCGTTGCTTTCCACGGTGTCGAGCGGGCAGGGGGAAAGCATCCCCTGCATCGCGCACGCGGTGAGTATAGAGAATGTGTAAAAGTTAAAAAGACGCGGCGGAAGCCGCGTCTTTTTTAATGGAGATTTTAGAAAGGTTGAAACGGCCGGCGAGGCCGTTTCAGAGGTCGTTTCAAACGCCGTTTTAGATACCGTCGAATACGAGGCGGATACCCATGTCTTTGATGAGCTTGTTTGCCGTCTTTACCCGATCGGGCTTGTATTCGCGCGCAATGTGGCTGTCGAAGCCTACGCTCAGCTTTACGCCCGATTTTTTTACGATTTCCTGCTGGGACTTGTTTTTGAAAAATTCCGTCACGTAATCGTGCGTGCGGAAACCGTGCAGGCTGTCGAGATTGACATTCATTTCCCAAAAGATGCCCTGCTCCGCCATTTTTCGAAAATACCTGTTCGGCTCCTCGCCGCGCTTTTCGATAAAGGCAAACATGTCCGTGTGGGCGATCCCCGTGGGACAGCCGCAACGCTTCGCAAAGGAAAAAATGTCGCCTTGCGCGATGGAAAGGTTTGTATTGTCGAGGTTTTCCACGAGGCAGTAATCGAAGAAGGAGACGTCCGCGGAATAGGGCAGGGCGTAGCGGTCGCGGCTCTTTAACGTACATATCTCGATTCCGCACAGTACCTTTATCCGATTGCGGTACTTGTCCCTGACGGCGTTGACGTGGTCGTAATACCGCAAAAGCGTTTTGCCGTAGTCCGCGTCGAGGGCGGGACCCTTGTCGTAGCAAAGCTCCGTCCGCCCGCAGCCGATCCCGTAATTGTGGTCGCTGATCCCGATCAGACCGACGCCGCCTAAAAGCGCCGTTTCGATTACCTTTTCTATTTTATCCTCCGAATCGAAGGAATAATACGTATGGGCATGCAGATCCTGTATCATCGGTTTGACCTCTCTTTCGTCCGCGCGCGTTTGCGTTTTGCGTTTTCGTTATTATTATAATCCCTCTCGAGAGATAAAGCAAGCGATTGAAAGAAAAATCAATAGATAAAATTTACGTCGCCTTCGTCCGTGCCGGCGGGGGGAGGCGCGTCCGTCACCACGAGATCGTAAGCGGAAAGCTCGGTGAAACGGTAGGTGGCGTGCGCGCCGAATTTGCTGTGATCGAAAATGAGCAGACGGCGTTTGCAGTGATCGAACGCCGCGCGTTTTACTTCTTTCGTTTCGATCGAGCTTTCATAGACGTCCTTGCCCAGAACGGACGCGCAGGAGGAGATCATCAGATCGAAGGAAAAATCGTTTAACTGCCGCGCCGTCCAGCTCCCCGAAGCGGAATTGGTGTTATTCTGCACGCTGCCGCCTAAAATAATGAGATTGATGTTCGGTTTTTTCGCCAGCTGGAGCGCCGTCTGAAGGTTGTTCGTCACCACCGTTTTGAAGCTTAAATCCAGCCGCTCCGCCAGGGCGAGCGCGGTGGAGGAGCTGTCGATAAACAGAGATTTGAAGGGCGGAATGTGCGGCAGGGCCTTCGTGGCCGCACGCTCCTTTTCGTTGGCGTTTTTCTCCATGCGGAAAAAAATCGAGATTTCTTCCGCGTTTTCGGGTAAAATCGCTCCGCCGTGACTGCGTTCGATCAGCCCCATGCTCTTCATCTCCGCCAGATCGCGGCGGATCGTCGCCTCGCTGACGTACAAGGCCTTGGCTAGAGCATTTACGCTTGCCGTCTTGCTCTCCTTCAAGGTGCGCAGGATTTCATTTTGTCTTTCGTTGATTGCCATAACTCGCTCCGAATCGCCGCTTTTTGCGCGTTTGTGTTTATATCTGTTCATATCATATCATAAAAAAGTTTTTTTGTCAATCTTCCGAACGTATATAGACAAAGGGAAAAAAGTGTGATATAATGTATAGGATAAAAAAGCTCCCGCTTCAGGGCACGGAGGGAATATAAGTGAAATATTATTTGGCAATCGATATCGGAGCGTCGTCGGGACGGCATATTCTGGCGCATCTCGAGGGCGGAAAGATGGTGACGGAGGAGATTTACCGCTTCCGGAACGGCCCCGAAACGGCAAAGGCATTTGACGGGAAAGAACATCTCATGTGGAACCCCGAAGGTCTGTTTGCGGAAATTTTGAACGGACTGAAAAGGGCGAAGGAAATAGGGAAAATTCCCTGTTCCGTCGGCGTGGATACCTGGGGCGTGGATTACGCGCTCCTCGACGAGAACGATCGGGCAATCGGCGGCGTTTACAGCTACCGCGACGCGAGGACGGAAAAGACCGTTCCCGAAGTGCATGCGGCAATGCCGTTTGCGGAGCTTTACGCAAAGACGGGAATTCAGTTTAATACGTTTAACACCGTCTATCAGCTTTTGGACGACGAGAGGACGGGCAGAATGGAAAGGGCGAAGACCATGCTGATGCTACCCGATTATTTTCATTTCCGTCTCACGGGCGTGAAGAAACAGGAATACACCAACGCCACGACGACGGGCATGGTCAACGCGCTGACGCATACGTGGGACGGGGAGATCATCGAAAGGCTGGGGTATAAAAAGGAGCTGTTCGGCGAGCTGTCCCAGCCGGGGACGGAAGCGGGTGAATTTACGGACGAGGTGGCGGCAATCGTCGGATACAAGGCGAAGGTCGTTTTGCCCGCCACGCACGACACGGCAAGCGCCGTGCTCGCCGCGCCGCTTTCGGGACAGACGCCGTATATTTCCAGCGGAACCTGGTCGCTGCTGGGCGTGGAGCAGAACGCCGCTTATACTTCGGCCGCCGCCCGCGAGGCGGACTATTCCAACGAGGGAAGCGTAGGCTTTACCTTCCGTCTGCAAAAGAATATCATGGGGCTTTGGATGATTCAGCAGGTGCGCCATGAGCTGGACGATAAATACAGCTTTGCGGAGCTTGCGTCTCTTGCGCGGGAAAATCCCGTTCCCGACGAAATCGACGTCAACGATCGGCGCTTTCTCGCCCCGAAGAGCATGATCGACGAAATAAACGGCGCGGTGGGCAGAAAGCTCGGCGTCGGGGAAACGGCGTACGTCATTTTCAATAATCTCGCGCGGAGCTATCAAAGCAGTCTCGACGCGCTGGAAAAAGTGACGGGCAAAACGTACGGGACGCTGAACATCATCGGCGGCGGAAGCAAAAACGAGTTTCTCAACGAGCTGACGGCCAAGCATACGGGAAAAAAGATCATCATAGGCCCGACGGAGGGCACGGCGATCGGCAATTTCCTCATGCAGATGGTGGGCAGCGGCGAAGTGAAGGACGTGGCGGAAGGCAGAGAGTATATCAAAAACTCTTTCGATATCCGGGAACTTTGAAAATCGAAAAAAATAAAAGACATAGGGAGAATTTTTATGTCCAGATATGAAGAAGCGAAAAAAATGTATGCGGCTTACGGCATCGACACCGAAGCCGCGATCGGGCGGCTCGGCAAAATCCCCGTGAGCGTGCACTGCTGGCAGGGTGACGACGTGCTGGGTTTTGAAGGCGGCGGCTCTCTCGACGGCGGAATTCAGACGACGGGAAACTATCCCGGCAGAGCGCGCACGCCCGAGGAGCTGTTTGAGGACGCGAAGAAAGCGTTTTCGCTGATGCCGGGCAAAAAACGTATCAACGTGCACGCCTGCTATGCGCTGCTCGGCGCGGATAAGGGCAAGGTGGATCGGGACGAATATACCTATAAGTATTTCGAGCCGTGGGTGAAATGGGCGAAAGAGATCGGCCTCGACGGCGTGGATTTCAATCCGACTTTCTTCGCGCATCCCAAAATGAAGGACGGGCTTTCCCTGTCCTCTCCCGACGAGGAGACGAGAAGGTTTTGGGTGAGGCACGGCAGAGCCTGCCTTGAAATCGCGGCGGAGATGGGCAAGGCCATGAACAGCCCCTGCCTCGTAAATATCTGGATCCCCGACGGATACAAGGATATCCCCGCGGACAGACTTTCTCCCCGTTTGCGCCTGAAAAAGTCGCTCGACGAAATGCTGGAAGGATACGACAAAAAATGGGTGATCCCCGCCGTCGAAAGCAAGGTGTTCGGGATCGGTATCGAAAGCTATACCGTCGGCAGCAACGAGTTTTATCAGAATTATGCGGCGAAAGCGGGCATTTGCTGCCTGATGGATACGGGACACTATCACCCCACGGAAGTGGTTTCCGATAAGCTGCCCGCGCTTCTGGCGTTTTACGACAAGGTTGCGCTGCACGTTTCCCGCCCCGTCCGCTGGGACAGCGACCATGTGGTGATTTTGGACGACGAGCTGAAGGAGCTTGCCAAAGAGATCGTGCGCAGCGAAGCCGACGAGAAGGTGATTATCGGCCTCGATTATTTCGACGCTTCCATCAACCGTCTCTGCGCCTGGGTGACGGGCGAGCGTTCCATGCAGAAGGCGCTTCTGAACGCTATGCTTCAGCCGTATGCGGAAATGAAAAAATTGCAGGACGAAAATAATTTCTCCAAAATTATGTTCCTGAGCGAAAAGTTCAAGATGATGCCCGTGGGCGACGTATGGGACGAATATCTCCGCCGCCAGGGACTTTCCGAGGATTGGTTCGGCGAAGTGGAGGCGTTTGAAAAGGACGTCATTGCAAAGCGCGTATAACCGTAATATTTTAATATATTTCGGAAATACGCGGCAATTCCGCGGTTAAGGGAAGCTTACGGCTGTATTGCAGAAACAAGCTGTGGTTTACGGAAGCTTTACGGTTATATTGCGGAATTTTAAGGCTATATTTTCAAGGTATGCTATCAGGAGTTTAGATAAATAATGAAAATACTTGTTGTCAACGCCGGCAGTTCTTCGCTGAAGTATCAGCTTTTCGACATGGAAACCGAAAAGGCGCTTGCCAAGGGCAACTGCGAACGCATCGGCATAGACGGTGTGCTTACGCATAAGCGCCCGGGCAAGGAGGACTACAAGACGTCCGCGCCTTTTCCCGACCACCGCGCGGCGATCGAATACGTTTTGAAGATACTCACCGGTAAGACGCTGGGCGTCATCGGAAGCGTGGAGGAGATCGCGGCCGTGGGGCACCGTTTCGCGCACGGCGGGGAAAGGCTGAAAACTTCCTCCGTGCTCGGCGACGAGGAGATCGCCTATCTCGAAAGCATCGTGGAGCTTAACCCTCTGCACGGCCCGCCCGCGATCAGCGGCTTTAAGGCCTGCAAGGCGGTGATGCCGCGGGCTAATCACGTGGGCGTGTTCGATACGTCCTACTATTCCGATCTCGGGGAATACGCTTACATTTATCCCGTCCCTTACGAGCTGTACGAAAAGTACAAAATCAGGCGTTACGGGTTCCACGGCACCTCGCACAGATACGTCGCGGGAAAGGCGGCGGAGCTTTTGGGCAGAAAGGACGCGAAGATCATCACCTGCCATCTGGGCAACGGCTCGTCGATTACGGCCACGAAAAACGGCAGGGCGGTGGATACGTCCATGGGCTTCACGCCGCAGGACGGCGTACCGATGGGCACGCGCAGCGGCGCGCTCGATCCCACCGTCGTGACCTATATCATGAAGGCGGAGGGGCTTTCCGCCGAGGAGACGGATAAGTTGCTCAACTCCAAATCGGGGCTTCTGGGCGTTTCCGGCGTTTCCAGCGACTGCAGGGACGTATGCGAAGCGGCGGAGGCAGGGAACGCGAGAGCGGCTCTCGCCATCGATATTCTCGTCCACGATATCAAAAAGATCATCGGATCGTACTTTGCCGAACTCGACGGCGCCGACGCGCTGGTGTTTACGGCGGGTATCGGCGAAAACGACCGTAATCTCCGCGAACGGGTGTGTAAAAATATGTCCGCCTTGGGCATAGAGATAGACGAAGCCGTCAACGCCTCTTGCCCGAGGGGAGAAATCGCCGACATCACCAAGGCGGGCGCGAAGGTAAAGACCTTTGTAATCCCCACCGACGAGGAATATATGATCGCCCTCGATACCAAAAATCTGACAAAATAAAAAATCACATAAAGGAAAGGAAAAACATGAAATCTCCATTCGAAATCAAAAAGGAAATCTGCGAAGTAGGGCACAAACTCTACATGAAGAACTTCGTTGCCGCCAACGACGGCAATATTTCCGTCAAGATCAGCGACAACGAATTTTATTGCACGCCCACGGGCGTTTCCAAGGGCTCGCTCACGCCCGACATGATTATCAAGGTCGATGCGGAGGGCAAAAAAATCGAAGGAAAGCTCAACCCCTCCTCCGAAATCAAAATGCACATGCGCGTCTATAAGGAACGCCCCGACGTCAACGCCGTCGTTCACGCGCATCCGCCCATCGCCACGGCCTTCACGGTGGCGGACATCGACCTCGACCAGTACATTCTGCCCGAAGCAGTGCTCACGATCGGCGAAGTGCCTACCTGCGATTACGGTACTCCTTCCACGATGGAAATTCCCGATTCGCTGGAGCCTTATATTCAGGACCACGACGCGTTCCTGCTCCGCAACCACGGCGCGCTTACGGTCGGCTGCGACCTGACGAAGGCCATGTTCGTCATGGAAGAGGTGGAATTTAACGCCACCATCTGCAAGCATGCCATGGAGCTCGGCGCCGTGCACGAAATCCCCAACGATCAGCTGAAAAAACTGATGGAGCTGCGCAAGAAAATGAATATCCCCGGACGTCACCCCGGACTCGAGATCGAAGAGGAGAAGCCCGCCTGCAATTGCAGCCAGGAAGAGCTTGTGGAAGCGATTACGCGCAAGGTGCTTGCCGCGCTCGGCAAGTAAGCCGCGGGCGCAAAGGAGCATTCGATGGCAATCAATTGGACGGAAGCCCGCATAGAGGAAGTGGTTGCGGAGGTAATCAAAAGCCTCGGCGGCGCTCCCGAAAAGAAAGTCGGCTGGGATTCCACACAGTATAACGGCCGTAAGTTTATCGGCGTGTTTGCGGACATGAACGACGCGATAGACGCGGCGACGGCCGGTTACAAGGTCATCCGCGCGATGTCCCTCGAGGAACGCGAAAAGGTGATTTCGGCAATCCGCGAACTCTGCCGCAAAGAAGCGTCCGTGATGGCCGAGCTTGGCGTCGCGGAGACGAAGATGGGGCGCGTGGAGCACAAGACCGCAAAACATATCCTCGTCGCGGACAAGACGCCCGGCACGGCGGACATCGTCGCGCAGGTCAAGACGGGCGATTACGGGCTTACCTTGACGGAAATGGCGCCCTTCGGCGTCGTGGGCAGCATTACCCCGAGCACCAATCCCTCGGAAACGGTTCTCTGCAACAGCATCGGCATGATCGCCGCGGGAAACGGCGTGGTATTCAATCCCCACCCCAACGCGATCGCTACCTCTAATTACGCGGTGGATCTGGTCAACCGCGCCTGCGCTTCGGCGGGCGGCCCGCAGGTGCTGGTCGCTTCGGTGGTAAAACCCACCCTCGATACGGCGCAGATCATGTACAAACACCCCGCGATTCGTCTGCTGGTATGCACGGGCGGCCCCGGCGTCGTCAAGAGCGTGCTCTCGAGCGGTAAAAAGGCGATCGGCGCGGGCGCGGGAAATCCTCCCGTTATCGTCGATGATACGGCGGATATCCGAAAGGCGGGCAAGGACATCATAGACGGCTGTTCCTTCGACAACAACCTGCCCTGCATTGCGGAAAAAGAAGTGTTCGCGTTTAAGAATATCGCGGACGAGCTGATTTCCGTCATGAAGGAAAACGGCGCCTACCAGATTACCTTAGAGCAGGCGGACAGATTGGCGGAGATCGTTTTGGCGGAAGCGAAAAATCCCAAGACGGGCATCGTCAAAAAGGTGGTCAGCCGCGAGTGCGTCGGCCGCGACGCCGCCGTATTGCTGAAAAAAATCGGCGTGAACGTCGGCCCCGAAATAAGATGTATCGTCTGCGAGACGGCGTTTGAGCATCCGTTTGTGCAAAACGAGCTGATGATGCCCATTCTCCCGATCGTCCGCGTGAGCGACATCGACGAGGCGATCGACCTCGCGGTGAAGGCGGAGCACGGCTGCCGCCATACGGCGCACATGCATTCGAAAAACATCGACCACCTCACGCGGTTCGCGCGGGCGGTGGAGACGACGATTTTCGTCAAGAACGCGCCCTCCTACGCGGGCATCGGGTTCGGCGGCGAGGGACACACGACGTTTACGATCGCGGGGCCTACGGGCGAGGGGCTGACCAGCGCGCGCAGCTTTACGAGATACAGACGGTGCGTCATGGCGGACAGTTTCCGCATTATTTAAGAAGCGTAAAAAGGAGAACAATATGGACATTACTTCTTCCCAGGTGGAGAACATCGTTCGGAAAATTCTCGGGGAAATGGACGGCGGCGCGGCCGCAAAGAGCGCGCCTTCCGCAAAGCTCCCCAAGACGGCGAAGGTGGCTATGCTCACCTCCCCGAAGCACATCGAGGTAAAGGAATTTGAGATTCCTGCCCTTCGGGACGACGATATTCTCGTAAAGGTGGAGGGCTGCGGCGTCTGCGGTACGGACGTGCACGAGTGGAAGGGCGATCCGTTCGGGATTATTCCCGTAACGCTCGGACACGAGGGCACGGGCGAGATCGTCGCGCTCGGCAAAAACATCAAGACGGACACGGCGGGCAATCCCATCAAAGTGGGCGACAAGCTCGTCACCAGCGTCATCAGCTGCGGCGAATGCTACATCTGCCGCAATCATCCCGCAAACACCAACCTCTGCGACAAACAGGGCGTTTTCGGACTCATTCCCCACAACGACGCGCAGCCGCTTACGGGCTGGTTTTCCACCCATATCCTCATCAGGGGCAAGGGTGCGACCTATTTCGTCGTCAATGACCTCGATCTCCAGGAGAGGATGTTGCTCGAGCTAGCCTGCGTCTGCGTGCACGCTTTGAAACGCGCCAACGCCACGGGGCTGATCAACTTCAATTCCAAAGTGCTCATTCAGGGGCTCGGCCCCGTCGGGCTGGTGATGCTGAGCGTTCTGCGCGCGGCGGGCGTCAATCACGTCATTGCGATCGACGGCACCCCCAAACGCCTCGAAATGGCGAAAAAGCTGGGCGCGAAAACCGTGATCAATTTCCACGAAGCGACCTCTCTCGAGGAGCGCGTCAGGCTGGTGAAAGCGGCCGCCAACGGCGTGGGCGCGGACTTTGCCTTCCAGTGCACGGGCGCTCCCGCGGCGGCGAAGGACATTTACGAATATATCCGCCGCGGCGGCGGGCTCTGCGAAATGGGCTTCTTCGTCAACAACGGCGAATATAACGTCAACCCGCATTTTGCCATGTGCAACAAGGAGATCACGATCGTCGGCTCGTGGGATTACAGCGCGGACGATTATCCTACCACGATGGCGTTCCTGCGGCAGGCGCGCGAAATGAAAATCCCCATCAAGGAGCTCATCACGCACAGCTTCCCGCTGGATAAGCTGAACGAGGCGATGGAAGTCAACGTCAGGCAGGAAGGCATCAAAATCTGTTACGTGGCCGAGTAAGACGGCTGAAAGCAGAACAAAAGGAGAGACGGAATGGCCCTGGGCATGATAGAAGTATTCGGGTTTGCCACGGCGATCGTCGTGGCCGACGCGATGGCGAAGGCCGCCGACGTGGAGATCGTGGCGATCGATAAAAACAAACCCGCGGCGGGAGATTCCGCCAGGGTGCCGCTGGTCATGGCAGTAAAGGCGGAGGGCTCCGCGGCGGCCGTCGAGGCGGCCGTGGCCGCAGGTAAGGCGGAGGCCGAAAAAAGAGGTTTGTATATCACTCACAAGGTGATTGCAAGGCAGAGCGAGGACATCGAATGGTTTGCCCGTTTGAACGCCCTCGGGAAAGACAAATTGAGATAAAAAACAAAAAATAAAACTTGAGGAGAAACAAAATTATGATGGAAGCATTAGGCATGGTAGAGACGAGAGGTCTTGTGGCGGCGATCGAAGCGGCGGACGCGATGGTAAAGGCGGCGAACGTCGTGCTCATCGGCAGCGAAAAGATCGGCAGCGGATTGGTGAGCGTGATGGTGCGCGGAGACGTCGGTGCCGTGAAAGCGGCGGTCGAAGCGGGCTGCGCGGCGGCGACTTCGCTGGGCGAAGTGATCGCTACGCACGTGATTCCCCGTCCCCACGCAGACGTTGAAAAGCTTCTTCCCGCCATTAAGTAAGTATCGGGAAAAAGGGTATGAAAGCGATCGCATTACTCGAAGTGCAAGCCATGGTCGCCGCAATCGTCGGGCTTGACGCGATGGTAAAAGCGGCGGACGTGAAGCTGATTCACGTCGAGAAACGCCTCGGCGGACGGCTGGTGACGGTCGTCGTCGAGGGGGAGGTTTCAGCAGTTACGGCGGCGTTAGAGGCCGGGAAAAACGCGGCTGCGGAAGTAGGCAACGTCAAAGTGTGCGAGGTGATTGCGCGCCCGCACCCCGACGTCATGAAATTTTTGACGACGGATTGACAAAGCGGCGGGGACAGGCGCCCCGAAAGAGAAAAAAGAAAAGATAATTTTCAGGAGGATTCAGGCATGGAAGCATTAGGCATGGTAGAGACGAGAGGCCTTGTGGCGGCGATCGAAGCGGCGGACGCGATGGTAAAGGCGGCGAACGTCGTGCTCATCGGCAGCGAAAAGATCGGCAGCGGATTGGTGAGCGTGATGGTGCGCGGAGACGTCGGTGCCGTGAAAGCGGCGGTCGAAGCGGGCTGCGCGGCGGCGACTTCGCTGGGCGAAGTGATCGCTACGCACGTGATTCCCCGTCCCCACGCAGACGTTGAAAAGCTTCTTCCCACCATTAAGTAAGAAGCGTTCGTTTGTCAAAACAAATTTCCGCAGCGCCCGAAATGAAAGCGTTTGGGCACTGCGGAGGTTTTAGAACGCCGAAAAATCGCAAAATTCCGCCTTTCGTCGCACGTCGTCGTGCGCAAAAAGCAAAAAGCGGGAGGAGATACGGACGATTTCGGAATATTCGGAAAAATCGGTTTCAGATTACGGGAAAGCGATTGCAAAGTACGAAAAACGATTGCAAAGTACGAAAAAACGATTTTAGAATATCGGGAAGACCGGTTATAGATTACCAAAAGGACAGTTATGGAAATTTCAAGCGCTAAAATTGCGGAAATGGTGAAAAAAGTTCTCGCGGATATGGAGGGCGGCGCAAATGCGTCCGCCGGACAGGACGGGCTGGTTCCCGTCGGCGTATCCAACAGACATATACATCTGACGAAAGCGGACCTTGCCGTATTGTTCGGCGAAGGGTACGAGCTTACCCCCTTGAAGGATCTGTCCCAGCCGGGGCAGTTTGCCTGCAAGGAGACGCTCACCCTCGTGGGCCCCTCTCTTCGTCCCATAGAGAACGTCCGCGTGCTCGGGCCCCTGCGGGGCAAATCGCAGGTGGAAATTTCCGCGACGGACTCCTATGTGCTGAAGGTAAAGCCGCCCGTACGGGAATCGGGCAACGTCGCGGGAAGCGCGGGCGTGACGATCGTCGGCCCGAAAGGCGTCGTACAGCTGAAAGAGGGCTGCATCATCGCCAACAGGCACATTCATATGTCCCCGAGCGACGCGGCTTCTTTCCGCGTTAAAGACGGGGATACGGTGACGGTGGACGTCGAGGGAAAGCGCCGCACGCGCTGGTATGACGTGCAGGTGCGCGTCAGCCCCGATTTCCGTCTGGAAATGCACGTGGACACGGACGACGCGAACGCGGCGGGCATCGGCAACGGGTTCAAAGTGAAGGTCGTCAGGGAGTGACAAAGTGTTAAGAGGAATTATCAGAGGAAACATCGTTTCCACGAGAAAACAGGAATCGCTTGTCGGCGCCAAGTTCATGGAAGTGGAAATTATGGACAACGGCGAACTGACGGGCAGATACATCATCGCCATCGACAGCGTGGGCGCGGGGATAGGAGAAACGGTGCTGATCACTACGGGCAGTTCCGCAAGGCTCGCTCTCCATAACACCAATGCGCCGACCGACGCCGTGATCGTGGGTATCGTGGACTGAGCCTGCGTTTTTTCTACGCGTCGGTTATCGATAGCGCGGATTGAGCCTGTGTTTTTTCGCGCGGCGTTCGTGAACGGCGCGGACTGAGTCTGCGTTTTTTCGCGCGGCGATTATGAATAGCGTAGATTGACCCTGCGTCTTTTCGTTCGGCGATTGCGGCTGAAGCGTTTTTATGAAAGCGCAAAATTTCGTTGCGGAAAAAACAGGGCGCGGACGCGATTTAGGAGGCGGTTTTTTATTCTTATGGAACTTAAAGAACTTATGAAAGAAGCCGGTATCGTCGGTGCGGGCGGCGCGGGATTTCCCGCGTATGCAAAGCTCGCGCCCGGAGCGGATATCCTCCTCGTCAACGGCGCGGAATGTGAACCTCTGCTCTATACCGATTACATAATTTTAAGCAGGGAGATGCCCATGGTGTTGGCGGGCATCAAGGCTGTTTTGGAATATGCCGATATCCCCCGCGCGCTTCTGTGCGTGAAGGAGCATACGGCAAAACGGTTGAACCTGAAGGACGGCGAAAAGCTCGCCGACAGGATTTCGCTGAAAACTCTGCCCGACGTCTATCCCATGGGAGACGAAATCAGCCTCATCTATCAGGCGACGGGGCGGATCGTGAAACCGGGCAATCTGCCCATCACGGCAGGCGTTATCGTCTATAACGCGGAAACCCTTTACAATGTGGCGGCCGCCGTGAAATTTTCCGCAAAGGTGACGATGAAATGGCTGACGATCGGCGGAAATATCCCCGAAGCGATCGTCGTGAGAGTGCCCGTGGGCACCCCCGTTTCCGAGCTTTTCGCCAAATATTCGATTAAAATTCCCGAGGAGCACGTCGTTCTCGACGGCGGGCCCTCCATGGGAAAAATCATAGATCCCGAAAGGGCGGTTGTGACAAAGACGACCAAGGCGCTCCTGATTTTGCCCGAAGCCTCGGAAGCGGTGCAGTCCAAGCTCCTCGATGCGGACAAATCGGTGGCGCGGGCGGAGACGGCGTGCTGTCAATGCACCCGCTGTACGGACATGTGTCCGCGGGCGCTTCTGGGATATCCGCTGGAGCCGCACAAAATGGTGCGCACGGCCAAACAGGCGGCGGAAATTTCCCCCGCGATGGTGCTTTCGGCAAGCCTCTGCTGCGGCTGCGGCGTCTGCGAGAGCCTCGCTTGCTGTCAGGGAATCTCCCCTAAGGCGGTCATCGCGCATTATAAAGACGTTTTGGCGAAAAACAAGCTTCGCTATGTGGGGAAAGGGGAAGTGTCCGCGCTGCCCGAACGGGAATACCGCATGATCCCTTCCTCGCGCTGGGCGGGCGTGCTGGGCGTGGGCAAGTATGACAAAATGCCCGTGTTCAAAGGCGAAAATACGGATTTTGACCGCGTGGAAATCTATCTTAAGCAACACATCGGCGCGCCGAGCAAAGCGATCGTCGCGGACGGTCAGAAGGTGGAGCGCGGAGACAAAATCGCGGAGAGCGCGGACGGACTTTCCCTGCCGCAGTACGCTTCCGTCTCGGGCTATGCGACCGTGTGCGAGGGCGAAAAAATCATCATAGACAAGGTAAATTGCAATGTTTAAGTCGATCGGTGTCATTGAACTGAAAAACGTGCCCAAGGGCGTGGAGGCGACGGACGACGCGCTTAAGAGCGCGGGCGTGGAAATGGTTTCCGCGCATCCCTCCTGTCCCGGAAAATACGAAATCATTTTGACGGGCTCTATCTCCAACGTGACGGCCGCGATAGACCACGTGACGGGAAAATTCGAAAATTACGTGATCGATTCCTCCGTCATGGGCAGGATCGACGAGCAGGTGATTACGGCGCTGTTCGGCACGCAGCAGAGCGAGAAAAAGGGCTCGCTGGGGCTTATCGAAACCTTTTCGGCGGCGACCTGCATCAAGGCCGCGGATATCGCGGTAAAGACGGCGCGGGTGGAGATTTTCGATCTCCGCGTCTCCCGCGGCTTGGGCGGCAAGGGCGTCGTCATCATCACGGGCGAAATCGGCGACGTGACGGCGGCGGTCGAGGCGGGGGCGAATTATGCGAAGGGCGCGGGCATGCTTTCCGCTACCTCGGTGATCGCCGCGCCGCACGAAGAGCTTTGGAACCAGATCTGAAAGTAAGACAAAGGGGCAGAGGGCATGGAAAATATAAAATTCGTCATCGAAAAAAGCGCGAGAATAGATAAACTGATAGACGAGCTGTACGCAAAAATGCCGGAGATAGAATCGGCCCGCGGCGTGCTCGTCACGGAAAGCTACAAGGCGACGGAAGCGCTCCCGATCATCAACCGCAGAAGCGCCGCGTTCGCGCATATCCTGCGCAATATCCCCATTATCATCAGGGACGGGGAGCTTATCGTGGGCAGCGCCACGCTCGCGCCCCACGGCTGTCAGGTATTCCCCGAATATTCCTACGAATGGCTGGAGGCGGAGTTCGACACGGTGGCGACGCGGGCGGCAGATCCTTTTTATATCAGCGAAAAGACGAAAGCGGAGCTGCGCGCCGTCTATCCCTATTGGAAAGGCAGGACGTGCAGCGACCTGGCGAAATCGAACATGGCGCCCGAGGCCTACGAGGCGTTTACCGTCCACGGCATGTTTACGCCGGGCAACTACTTTTACAACGGTATCGGCCACGTGAACGTGGATTATGCGAAGGTGCTCAAAAAGGGCTACCGCGGAATTATCGCGGAAGCGCAGGCCGCGTTGGAGAAGCTGGACGTCTATTGTCCCGAATACGTGCGCAGGCACAATTTCCTTTCGGCCGTCGTCGAAAGCTGCGAAGCGGCGGTGACGTATGCGAGAAGATATTCCGCCCTCGCCCGCGAAATGGCGAAAAAGGAAAAGAACCCCGACAGAAAAGCAGAGCTCGAACGGATTGCGAAGAACTGCGCGCGCGTGCCCGAATTTCCCGCGGCGGATTTCTATGAGGCATGTCAATCCTTTTGGTTTGTTCAGCTACTTTTGCAGATCGAATCGAGCGGACACTCGATTTCTCCCGGCCGCTTCGATCAATATATGTATCCCTACTATAAAAAGGATATCGACGAGGGCAGGCTCACGAGGGAGCAGGCGCAGGAATATCTCGACTGTATCTGGGTGAAACTCAACGATATCAACAAGGTCCGCGACGCGGCTTCCGCAGACGGGTTTGCCGGCTACGGAATGTTTCAAAATCTGATTGTCGGCGGGCAGAACGTCCACGGCATGGACGCGACGAACGACCTTTCGTACATGTGTCTGGAAGCGGCCATGCACGTGCCTCTGCCTCAGCCCTCCCTGTCCGTTCGGGTATGGAACGGCTCGCCGCAGGATCTTCTCGTCAAGGCGGCGGCTTTGACGCGGCTGGGTACGGGGCTTCCCGCGTATTATAACGACGAGGTGATTATTCCGTCCATTATGTCGCGCGGGCTCACGCTGGAGGACGCGCGGGATTACTGTATCATCGGCTGCGTGGAGCCGCAGAAGGGCGGAAAGACGGACGGCTGGCACGACGCGGCGTTTTTCAATATGTGCCGTCCGATGGAGCTGGTTTTTTCCGACGGTGTGGATAAGGGCGTGAAGATCGGCCCCGATACGGGCGATGTCACGAAAATGAACACCTTCGAGGAGTTTTACGAAGCCTATAAGACACAGCAGAAGTATTTTATCCGCCTGCTCGTCAACGCCGACAACGCGATAGACGCGGCGCATGCGGCGAGATGTCCTTTGCCCTTCCAATCGTGTATGGTGGAGGATTGCATCGGCCGCGGCAAATCGTTGCAGGAAGGGGGCGCGGTGTATAATTTCACGGGGCCTCAAGGGTTTGGAATCGCTAATAACACCGACGGGCTTCTCGCGGTAAAACAGCTTGTGTTTGAGGAAAAGAAGGTGACCATGGCTGAGCTGAAGGAGGCCATGGAGGCCAATTTCGGTTACGGATTGCAGGGCGCGGCGGCGGAGCGCGTGACGGAGGAAATCGCCTGCGGGCTTGCCGAGCACGGCTTGGAAATCACGGCGGACGCGATCCGTACCATTTACGAGGAAGTGACGACGGGGAACGGAATCGGCGCGGAAAAGCGCGCGAGATACCGCGAAATCAAGCGGCTGATCGACGAAACCTGCCCCAAATACGGAAACGATATCTACGAAGTGGATATGTTTGCCCGCGACGTGGCGAATACCTATACCAAGGAAGTGGAAAAATACAAAAACGTCCGCGGCGGCAGGTTTCAGGCGGGGCTTTACCCCGTGTCCGCCAACGTGCCCCTCGGCGCGCAGACGGGCGCTACCCCCGACGGTCGGCTGGCGTTTACACCGATTGCGGACGGAATCGGGCCTATGTCGGGCCGCGACGTAAAGGGCCCTACGGCGACGGCCAACTCGGTGGCGAAGCTGGAACAGGGAGTGGCCTCCAACGGCACCCTGCTCAACCAGAAATTTCATCCCTCCGCCTTGGCGGGCATGGAGGGGCTGACCAAATTTGTGGCGCTCATCCGTTCGTATTTCGATCAGAAAGGCATGCATATGCAGTTTAACGTCGTCACGCGCGAAACCTTGATCGACGCCCAACAGCATCCCGAAAAATACAAGACGCTCGTCGTCCGCGTCGCGGGTTACAGCGCGTTGTTCACCACGCTTTCCCGCTCGTTGCAGGACGACATCATCAATCGTACCCAACAGGGCTTTTAACCGAAAAAACGCAAATAACCGCGCTCGGCCGCGCTTCGGGGATAAGCGGAGGTTTTTCGCGGCGTTCCCGTAAGCTTGCAGAGAGCTTGCGGCTTTATAGGACGGGGAATATGTCGTAGTTTCGTGGCGGGGCATATTTTACGATTTCGCAGGACGGGATATACTTTTCGGCTTTGCAGGCGGGACATTATATAACAGGAAAAAATTATGCAGGCATATCACGGCAAAGGCAGAATATTCAATATACAGCGCTTTTCGATTCACGACGGCCCGGGAATCCGTACCATCGTGTTTTTCAAGGGCTGTTTTATGCGTTGCGCGTGGTGCTGTAACCCCGAATCGCAGGAATTCGAAATTCAGACCCTCGTCGAGAACGGCAGGGAAAAAACTGTGGGACGGGACGTAACGGCGGAGGAAATTTTGCCCGAAATACTCGCGGACGTGCCGTACTATCGGCGGTCGGGGGGCGGCGTAACCCTTTCGGGGGGAGAAATCCTCGGCCAGGCGGATTTTGCGCGAGACCTGCTGGAAGCGTGCAAGCAGTCGGGGCTGCATACCGCGGTGGAATCCACGGCAAACGCGCCCTTTGAAACGATTTCGCGGATTTTGCCCTTTCTCGACCTGTATCTGTTGGATATCAAGCATATGAATTCCGCCAAGCATAAGGAATATACGGGCGCGGGCAACGAGTTGATCCTCGAAAATGCGAAAAGGCTGGCGGAAAGCGGCGTGGAACTGATTATCCGCACGCCCGTCGTGCCGAATTTCAACGATACGCCCGAGGAAATCAGGGCGATTTCGAAATTTGCGGCCTCCCTGCGCGGGGTGAAGGAACATCATCTGCTTCCCTATCACCGTTTGGGGCAGGATAAATACTCGGGCTTGGGCAGGAGGTATGCCCTCGAAGGCGTGGAACCGCCCTCGAAGGAAAAAATGGAATATCTCAAAGCCTGCGCCGAGGAGTGCGGGTTAAAGTGCCAAATCGGCGGATAAACTCTCCCGCCGAGGAGCGCGGCAAATGGTAGGAAATAAAGCTTTCCGCAAACAGCCTACCCACCCAAAAAAACGCATTTGGGCGCGGCGGTATAAAAAAGAATGCTTTATCTGAAATCGGGAAATATAAAAATACCGATTGTCAAACGGCAAAACGGTATAACGGAGAAGGTTTTTCGTAAAACGTCCCGTTAAAAAACTGAGAAAAAAATCGGACATGGTGAAAGATTTATGGAACTGAAAGACAAAATGAGAATCGTACAGGAGCTTGTTCCCGGCAAACAGATTACGCTTTGCCACATCATCGCAAACCCCGACGAGGTGCTTTATACAAAGCTCGGGCTCGATCCCAAAACCGACTACTCGAAGAGCGCGATCGGCGTTTTGACGGTCAGCCCCGCGGAGAGCGCCGTCATTACGGCGGATATCGCCATGAAGTCCTCCAATGCGGAAATCGGCTTCGTGGACAGATTTACGGGGACCTTGATTATTTCGGGCTCCGTTTCCGCCGTGGAGGCCGCGTTTACCGCGATCCGCGAATACTTTATCAATAAACTCGGCTATACCTGCTGCGAGTTGACGAGAACCTGATGAAAAAAATTATTCTGATCGGCCGTGTCGCGGCGGGAAAAACTACCCTCACGCAGGCGCTGCGCGGGGAAGAAATACATTATTTCAAGACGCAGTACGTCAATTATCTCGATACGATCATCGACACGCCGGGCGAATATACCGAGCTCAGGCAGACGAGCGGCGCGCTCGCACTGTATTCCTACGAAGCGGACGTGGTGGGGCTGGTGCTGTCCGCCAACGAACCGTATTCGATTTTTTCGCCCTGCATTACGAGCCTCGTCAACCGCGAGGTGGTAGGTATCGTGTCGGGGATAGATAAACCCGACGCAAACGTGGAACGGGTGTCGAGGTGGCTGAAGCTTGCGGGCTGTAAAAAGATTTTCCCCGTCAGCGCGGTGACGGGGGAGGGGCTTGCGGATATCATCGCCTATCTCGAAAAGGAGGATTGACGTTGAGAAAAACCAAGGTGATCGCCTTTGCCAACAACAAGGGCGGAAGCGGCAAAACCACGACTTGTTCCAACATAGCCTGCGCGATGGCGACGGACGGAAAAAGAGTGCTGATGATCGACGGCGACATGCAACTCAATCTCACCATCTCCTATTTCGACGAGGAGAGGGCGCTCGCCTACGCGAAAAACGGAAAAAATATCTGCGAGGCCGTGAAAGGGGGCAAGGATTTGTCCGCTTTTATCGTCTCTACGGAATTTGAAGGGCTGGACATGGTGCCCTCTTCCCCCTCGATGAGCGGGATTGAATTTGAGCTTTTTTCCAAGCCGAAGCGCGACTTTGTCCTTTCGGAATGTCTGAAACCCGTATCGGAAAAGGGGATTTACGATTATATCCTCATCGACGCGCCGCCCATGCTCGGGTGCTGGGTGACAAATGTTCTCTGCGCGTCCGATTTCGTCGTGATTCCCGTGGAGGCAAGCCCGTGGGGGCTGTTTGGCCTGGCAAATATGTTTGAGTTCTGCAAACGCGCAAAACGGCCGTCGCACGAGACGGAGATCCTCGGGATCGCCGTCACCAAAGCGGACGAGAGGAAAAAATATTTCAAACAGACCATGGAGACGCTGAAGGGCTTGGGAGAAATCAGGCTGTTTGAAAATTATATCCGCGTAGATAGCGCGATCGAATGGTCGCAGGACAACAGCAAGCCCGTAATCGCTTATAAAAAGACGAGCCGAAGCGCCGTCGAATATAAAAATCTGGCAAAGGAGATCATGAAATATGCCGATAGGTAAAAATGCGATCAAAAGAGTAGAAAACAACGGTTATTCCAACGTGGCGAGCAGCGCGCCCGATATGGAAAACAGTATCGTCGCCGAGCCCGCGCTTTCCGAACAGAAAGCCGCGCCCGCCGCAGCTGCCGAAACGTTGCCCGAAGCGAAAATGACGTCTGCAGAGCCTGCAAAGCGCAGAAGGGGCCGCCCCGTAAAGGAAAAGCCCGTCAAGGAGGAGACGGCGGCCGCTTCTCCGACAGCCGCCGCGCCGAAACGGAGAATCGCAAAGGCCGCGGAAAAGAAAACGGCGACGGCTGCGGAAAATACGGCCGCAGAAGCCGCAGAAACGAAAACGGAGAAAGCCGCGGAAAATAAGCAAGCGAAGCCTGCGCGCACGCGCAAAACGGCCGTAAAGGCCGCTAAAAACGAAAAGAACGGTTTCGAGCGGGTGGAGCTTGGCGGAGAAATGCCTTATTGGTTGCTTTGACCGAAAAAATTTTCTTTCCGTAAAATAATTCTTTCGAAAAATGTTTTTTTAACTTGTTTGGGAAGCTTATCAGGAGTTCCCGAACAAGTTTTTTTTATGGAAAGGATTATCGGGCTTTTACGGAATATTTTTTTCCGCGATGCACAAACTTCTCTTGTCGAAATATTAAAAAAACAATGGCTCCGATCGCCGCGGCGCGCGGCTCGGCAAGGTCCGAAAAAGGGGAAAGGTATGTTTGCACAATATTGGGAAATTATTTTTATGTTTGCGAAGGCGTTTGTCGTCGGGGGGCTGATTTGCACAATTGCACAGATCATCATTAATTTCACCGACTGGACGGCGGGCAAGATATTGGTCTATTTCATGCTGGCGGGGGTGGTTTTGCAAGGCCTCGGCCTGTATCAGTATCTCGTGGACTTTGCGGGCGCAGGCGCCACGGTACCCATTTCGGGGTTTGGATATCTGCTGGCCAACGGCGCGATCCGCGGCTCGCAAAAGGGGCTTTTCGGAGCGTTTACGGGCGCCTTGGCGGCGGCGAGCGCGGGCATAAGCGCGGCCGTGATTTTCTCGTTTATCATGGCGCTTATCTTCAAATCCAAAAGTAAAAAGAACTGAAAAAACGGACCTCGCAGAGAGGTCCGTTTTTCTGTCAGTCAACTTTTTTCTCTTTTTCCAGCCTTTCGATGATGGCGTTTAATCTTTTTCGCATTCTCTCCTTCATCGCGTCGTCGTAAATTTCCTCGAAATCGTCTTCCTCTTTTTCCGTGTGGAGGAGGGCGATGATACGTTTTTGAGCGGTTACCAGTAAGTCGGCGTGCGCTTTCAGCTCGTCCAATCTCAATGAGCACGACTTTTCGTGACTGAGAAGCAACCCGAACATGTCGAGGGATAACATTTGAAAAAATAAGTAATTTTTTAACAGAAAATAGAGAAGAACGGAAACGGCCGCCCCCAAAACGGGTGGAAAAAGGGAAAACCAGCTCATTCCCGAAAGAAAAAGCAGAAGTCCCATAAAAAGAAAGAAAAGAAAGGTGAAAAAGGCCGCGAGGACAGGCTGGACGCCGTAATTTATCAAGCGCTTATTTTCTTCGGCTAAAAGATCTTCTAGAGTTTCTTCTGTTTTGTCTGATTCTTTCATATAAAAATACCTCCAAGTTTTAAGAAAGTAGAATTTTCTAATTTTTTACAAATAAAGTAGAAACTTCTATATAATGACATTATGAATACGAAATTTAGCGACATATTGTCCGAATTTTTGAAAGGGGAAGGCATGAAACAAAAAGACTTTGCGTATAAGATAGGCGTTTCGCCAAGTCAAGTGAGCGAATGGCTAAAAGATAAAGCGACTCCTAATTATCATACGTTGAAAAGGATATGCTTGGCTTTTAACATATCGGCCGATTATTTTTTAGGAATTACAGACGGCTATTGAAATTATTTTCTGTAAAAGTATAACATAGAAAATTCTATCTGTCAATGAAATTTTGGTAGAAAATTCTACTTTTTTACATATTTTAGAAGAAACTTTATATAATCTAAATATGGAAAAAGAATTTGTAGAAATCCTTACAGAGTTTTTGAAGGAACAAGACATAAATCAAAAACAGTTTGCAGAGAAGATAGGGGTTAAGCCAAGTCAGGTAAGCGAATGGCTGAAGGGTAAAGCTAAACCTAATTATGACACCTTAAAAAAGATTGCCCGTTCTTTTAATATTCCTGCCGATTACTTTCTCGGGCTGACCGATACTTACTGAACAGAAAAAACCCTCCGTAAATTTTACGGAGGGTTTTATTTTACGGCGTAAGCCCCATATGCTTCCCAAAAATATCTCCTTGCAGATAGACGTCGGGGATTGCGCCCACCAGCACGCAGTCGCACACGAGAATGTCCGTCGTGACGGCGATTTTTTCCGTTTTGGACGGCATGACGATGCTGATGTCCGCCACTACGTTGAGATAGACGGAGTGCTTCGTCTGATTGATCCCCACGCTTTCGAAATCCGAGGAAAAGGCGCAGGTGACGCTGCTGACGGGAATGATACGGATATGTATTCTCGGCCCGAAACCCGCCAAAGCCTCGATTCCCGTCAGGGCGCCGAGCGGAACGGGGATTCCGTTGAGACTTAAATTTTTGAGGTTCGCCTGCGAAATCGATGCCGCGTCGCGTGCGATTTTATTGATTTTCAGTGCGTTGGCCGACACCGCCGTGATCGCGCCCGCCTCGCTCCTTTCGATACTGACGAGATCTTCATAACGAACCCCGTCGCTCAGCGTGTAATAAATGGCGTCGTTTATCGCAACGGTGGTGAACGAACGCATTGTCGCTTCACTGATTGCAATCAGCACCTTGGTGACGTTCCTCTGAAAATAAACGGCCGCGCCTATGACCAGCAGGCACACGGAAAGAACGACGGCGGCAATCGTCTTTTTCCTTCTCTTTTTTCTCAAATAACGCGGTTCGGGCGTGTCGAGTATGTATTCTCCGCCGTCCGCGCACACAAAGCGCCGTTTCATCGCCTACACCAAAAAACGACGGATTTCATGCAGGATATTTGCATTCCCGCTCGAAAAATCGGACACGGCCAGCGCGGAGATCAGCTCCGTATCCGTCAGAGCGTCCTCGATGGCCTCGGGGAGAAAGTCCGCTTCGGACTGTTTGAGCACGCGGCAGAGATGTTTTTGTTGAAAATAGGCGGCGTTCTGCGCCTGGTCGCCCCGCGTCTGGCCCTCCAGCGGAATGAGAATCGCGGGCTTTTTCAGGGCGAGGATTTCAAAAATCGTATTGCTGCCCGCGCGCGAAACGACGAGATCCGCCGCGGCATAGGCGCTTGCCATATCCGTTTCAAATTCTTTCTGCACATAGTGGGGGATATTGCTTTCCACGGCGTTGCCCTTGCCGCAGAGGTGCAGGACGTTGTATTTTTTGCAAAGCCGGGCGACGTTTTTACGCAACGCGTCGTTGATGGCGCGGCTGCCGCTGCCGCCGCCGAACACGAGCAGCGTCTTGCGGCCCGCGGGCAGGCCGTACTTTTTCAGGGCTTCCGCGCGGCGGCCCTCGAACAGTTGTTTTCTCAAAGGAGAGCCGCAGTATTTGCCGTTTTTGAATTTGTCCGCCGTTTCGGGGAAGGAGGTGAGCAGGTAGCGGCATTTTTTCGCCATCAGACGATTGGCCAGCCCCGGGGAAAGATCGCTCTCGTGGGTGAGACAGGGGATTTTCAGTTTTTTGGCCGCAAATACGACGGGCAGGGCGACGTAGCCGCCCTTGGAAAATACGACGTCGGGACGGAAGGCCTTCAGTCCCTCCGTCGCCTTTTTTTCCGCGCGCAAAAATTCGGCGGGGATTTTCAGATTGCGGAAGGAAAAGGAACGGATAAATTTCGGGCAGGAAATTTCCCAATAGGGAATTTTGAGGGGCACGATCAATCCCTTTTCGGGGCCGTCCGTACCCATATAGCACACGTCCGCTTCGTCCCTTACCGCCTCGATGAGCGCGATATTGGGCACGACGTGTCCCGCGCTGCCGCCGCCTGTAAACAGTATCTTTTTCATGGATAGCCCTCCGCCGTCGATTTTTTGCGCCGCTTTCGGAAAACGGTACATATTATTATAGACGGCGGAAGCCGCGGTTATGCGTATTTATCGATACAAGAGGGCGATTTTTTCGGCCGTTTCCCGCACTTTTTGCCGCACGCTTTCGGGAAACAGCACCTTAACCGCGTCCCCGAAGCTCACGATTTTGCGGATAAGGACGCTGTCGTCGGGCAGGCGCACGTCCGCATACCACTTTTCGTCGGTTCGGCGCAGGTTTTCGCCGCCGAGCCAATCCTGAACGTCGGCAAAGGCCTCCTCGCTCACCTCCAGGCGCACATCGACCGACGAGGTTTCGTCCGTCCAATAGTTGAGGGGGATATCCTCGCGGCGGAAGGGGCGGCGGATAAACTTTTCTCCCGTCAGTACGGCGGTGGAGATTCGCCCCAATCGGAACAGCCGAAAGGCGCGCTTTTTTCGGCAAAACGCATAGACGTACCACACGCTTTGCTTAAACACGAGCACGTGCGGTTCGATCCTGCGGTGGGTATGCTCGCCCATACGGGAATTATAATCGACCTCCAACACCGCGCAATCGCGGATACACCCTTCAAACAAACGGAGCTTTTCGGAAAAACTGCGGGTGTCGCCCCAGGTGCCGCTGTCAACGAGAATGGTCCCCACGGTGCCCGACAGCGTGAGATCGCGGCTCTCCGATTTCGCCTGCGCGGAAAGCTTGCGCCTGGCGGCGAGAAACCGTTCCTCGGGCAATTGGGAATACATCGCGCCGAGCGCCTCTATCGCCGCGCCGTATTCCTCCTTGGTCATAAAGTTGACGGGCAGCTTATAGGAATCGGAAATGAAAACTCCGCCGTTTCTCCCCCGCTGGATCTGCAAGGGCACCGAAACCGCCAGAATATCGAGATAACGATAAATCGTACGCTCGGAAGTCGCATGCTTTTCGGCCAGATAGCGCGCCGTCACCTTGCGCTTGGACAACAATTCGAATAAAATGTCCGTCAATATTTCGTATTTCATGGTTTTCCCTCCGAAAAAATTTGCATTTTCTTAAAACTATTTTATAATACCTGCGCACGTTTGTCAAGTTATTTATGCTATAATAGGTGCATAAGATAGAGACGAAGGAGAAAAGGCATGACGACGTTTGATATTTATGTAAAGGGAATAGAGGAGCGGAGGGCGCGCGAACGCAATTTTGCCGTAAACGCGGAGCTTGCGCGGCGGCTTCGGGAACGCACGGAGGCGGAGACGCTGGCGGCGCTTCTTTCTCTGACGCTGTTTCCCGCGGAGACGAAAGCGGAGGCAAGGGACCCGAGCGGCGCGGCATACGCCTGAAAAAGCAAAAAGGAGAAGTATTTTCCGAAAAACGCTTGACAAAAGGCGGGAAAAAGAGTAAACTAAAATTATCATGAAATACTTTTTCAACGAAAACGGACGTTATAACATTTATGCGTACGCCTATTGCGGCCGTGCGTTTATTTGCCGTACGTAAAATCGTGAAGAAGTCTTGACCCAAAGGGGCGGATCGACGGTTTGCGTATGCGCAGACCGTCTTTTTTGTTTCCCCGAACGGGACGGAAAAACGTTGAATAAAAAAAGCAAAAGGACAAAGGAGTATTTTTTATGGCTACAAACGTTATGGACACACTTCGCGCGCGGGGCTTTATCAAGCAGACAGTTTTCGAGGACGAGCTCTACGAAAAACTGGGGAAAGAGAGCGTGCCTTTCTATATCGGTTTCGACCCTACGGCGGATTCGCTGCACGTCGGGCATTTTATGCAACTCGTCGCCATGCACCACATGCAGCAGGCGGGGCATAAGCCCATCGTATTGGTCGGCGGCGGCACGGGCATGGTCGGAGACCCCTCGGGGCGCACGGACATGCGCAATCTCATGACGCGGGAGACGGTGAAGCACAACGTCGAATGTTTCAAAAAGCAGATGTCGAGGTTTATCGATTTCGAGGGCGAAAACGCGGCGATCGTCGTCGATAACGCCGATTGGCTGCTTCAGCTCAACTATATCGATTTCCTGCGCGAAATCGGCGCGCATTTCTCCGTCAATAAAATGCTGACGGCGGAATGTTTCAAGCAGCGGCTCGAGAGGGGGCTGTCCTTCCTCGAATTCAACTACATGCTGATGCAGGCCTACGATTTTCTCGTCCTTTACAGGAAGTACGGCTGCGCGTTGGAGCTCGGCGGCGACGATCAGTGGAGTAATATTCTGGCGGGCGCCAACCTCATCAGGATCAAGGAACAGCAGCCCGCTTTCGCCATGACGTTCACTCTTTTAACCACCTCGGACGGAAAGAAGATGGGCAAGACGGCCAAGGGCGCGGTGTGGCTGGACGAAAACAAGACCACCCCTTACGAATTTTACCAATACTGGCGCAACACCGCGGACGAGGACGTGGAAAAGTGCCTCAAGCTTCTCACCTTTCTGCCGCTTGAGCAAATCGGAGAGCTCTGCCGCTACGAGGACGAGCGGATCAACGGCGCGAAAGAGGTGCTCGCGTACGAGCTTACGAAGGAGGTGCACGGCGAGGAGAAAGCGGACGTGGCGAGACGGCAGGCGCAGGCCGCGTTCGGCGGCTCGGAGGCGGAGCTTTTGACCAAAGAAGTGACGGGCGCGGAGACGGTGGTGGACGCCATGGTCGCCGCGGGGGTCGCAAAATCCAAGGGAGAGGCGCGTCGGCTGATCGAGCAGGGCGGCGTCAGCGTGGACGAGACGAAGGTGACCGACGTCAATATGCCCGTGCCCGCGGAACAATTTGTCCTGCATAAGGGGAAAAAGGTGCATATAAAAATCGTCGTGAAATGATCGATCGGCGGCCGGAGGAAAAAATGGAGAAAGCCGTGCTTACCGTTTTCGGACGGCATGAAAGCGAAAAAATAATCGAAAAATCACGTTTTCTCACCTATTCCGCGCATGTGGAGAGCGAGGCGGACGCGAGGGCGTTTCTCTCGGAGGTCAAAGCCCTGCATCCGCTCGCCACGCATTGCTGCTATGCCTTCGTCGCGGATAAAGCGGGAAATTTGCAGCGGTTTTCCGACGACGGCGAGCCGCAGGGCACGGCGGGGATACCCATTCTCGACGTAATCAAAAACAAAAAGCTGTTTGAGACGGCGGCGGCGGTGGTGCGCTATTTCGGCGGCGTAAAGCTGGGCGCGGGAGGACTTGTGCGCGCGTATTCGTCGTGCACTGCGGAAAATCTCGCGGCGGCGGAAATACGAAGCCTGGAAATGTGCGTCGAATACGGCATTGAGGTGGAATATTCGGGGGCGGACGCCGCGCGGAAATTTATTTCGTCTCAACCCTGTACCCTCCTTTCGAGCGATTACGGCGAGGGCGTTACCTTCCGCGTCGCCGTGAAAAAGTCGCAGGCGGGGCGCTTTGACGAAAAATTGACCGACTGCATGCAGGGCAGGGTGAAAATTTCGGTAAACGGAGAATACTACAACGCTTTCGAGACGTAGGGAGAAAAAAGAGAGGGAAAAGGGTGGAATATCTGAATTTAAGGGACGCGGAGGGGCTTTGCCCGCCCGCGTATGCCGACGGACGTCTGCAAATCGATCCAAAGCTGGTGGAGGCCTATAAAAAAGAAATAAAATCGGAGAGGCCGAAGCCGAAAAGCGCCTATGCGGTATTGATTATTCTCACCGTTATCGCGGGGCTGTGCATTGCACTTTATCTGTGTTTGAAAAGTTTGGAAAAAGTTCCCGCAATGCCGCAGATCGTCGCGGTTCTCGTTTTTGTGTTCCTTTTGGCCTGCGCGGTTGTCTGTATTTTTACTATCCCTCTGCGCATAGACGAAAAACAGAATTTCGATTGGAGGGGCTACGGACAGAAGTTGGTTTATGCGGAATTTGTCGCCGCCGTTAAGCCTTTCCGCGACTATTACGGCTATACCGAGCCGAACGTGGTTACGAAATGTTTTGCCGCTTCGGACGGAAAATTTGTTTTGCGCGACGTTTGCGTATTTGTCGCCGCAGACGGAACGCTCCGCATCGCCGCGGATATCAGGCACGGCTTTTTGCGGATCGGGCACGATTTGGGCTGTTACGCTTTCGGGCGGGAGGAAATTTCCGTTTCGGAGAGAAATAAATCGGAGCTATGCATAGAGGACGGAAGCAAACGGCAAGGGTGCGCGTATCTTGCGGCGGGAGAAACGTATTTCGTCCTGGCCGACCGCGCTTTGAAGCTGTTGAAAGACTTCAAAGAGAGAGGGCCGCAAAAAGAAAACGGGGAAAATTTCCCCGCGGGTATTGACAAAAGACAAAATTCGTGATAAGATAAAGACACGGAAGGATTTTCGGGAAAAGCGCGGCTTTTTGCGGAAACGGCGGGAGCTTCATTTATGAGGCTCCCATTTTTCTGAAATCGTCGGGAGGCGTTGTGCGTAAAAGGGAAATGGGCGAAAAGGTTTATCTTACTTATGAACAGCAGATAGAAAAGCTGAAAAGGGACGGACTGATTGTTCCCGACGAACGGGAGGCGAAACGCAGGCTGAAATGGGAGGGATATTACAATTTTGCCGTCGGTTACAACCGCCTTTTCAAGGACGACAAAAAGCGTTATATCCGCGGTACCCGTTTCGACCATATAGAGGCGCTGTACGACTTCGACAAACACCTGCGCGGCATCGTTTACGAATATACTCAGGCCGTGGAATGCAACATAAAGGCGCTCGTCGCCGATACGTTCAGCAAGCGTTACGGCGTCAACGAACGCTCCTATCTCGCGGAGGAAAATTTCACCTCCGAGGAGACGGAAAGGGGAAACGTGCGTTGGCTGATTTCCACCTGCAAAGAGCTTCTCGAGGACAGCTTAAGGGAGGACGCGAAGAGCTACCGCGACTATATCGCGCACAACGCGAGGGTTTACGGACACGTGCCCCTTTGGGCGCTTATCCGTGCCTTGAGCTTTGGAAACACGTCGAAATTTCTCAAGCTGATGAAGGGGACGGACCGCGCGGAGATCGCGGAGGAATATGGGCTCGGCAGCTCGGAGCTTTGCAATATGACGGAAATGCTGGTGGGATATCGAAACATCGCGGCGCACGGGGAACGCGTATTCTGCGCCCGCCTGCCCGCCGTGCGGCTGACCGAAAAGCTTCCGATATTCCGCTCGCTCCAAATCCCCCGTTTCCCCGACGGACGACAAAAATACGGCAGATGCGATTTCCTCGCGCTGGTCGTCATTTTCAAATATATGCTTCCCAAAGGGGAGTTTTCGGATTTTTTGCGCCGCACGGTGCGCGAGGTGGACGCGGTGGAAAAGGCTCTTCCTCCGTTTGCAATGAGGCGCGTATATGAAGAAACGGGCTTGAGCGGCGCCTGGCGTAAGCTGGACGCCATGAAAAAATAGATAAAAATCGGGAGGATTAAATTATGAAATACACAAAACTCGGAAAGAGCGACTTAAACGTGTCGCGGATTGTTCTCGGCTGTATGCGCATAGCGGATAAGCCGCTGGAGCGCACGGAAAGGCTTTTGGAAGCCGCGGTGGAGGCGGGGGTCAATATGTTTGATCACGCCGATATCTACGGGGGAGGCGAAAGCGAGCGGCTGTTCGGTTTGGCGCTGAAAAATACGGGCATCGCGCGCGAAAAGATCGTCGTGCAGTCAAAATGCGGTATCCGAAAAGGAATGTTCGATTTTTCAAAACAGCATATTCTCGAGGCGGCGGAGGGAAGCCTCAAACGGCTGGGAACCGAGTATCTCGACGCGCTTCTGCTGCATCGCCCCGACGCGCTTATGGAACCCGATGAAATCTTTGCCGCTTTTGACGAGCTGTATCGCTCGGGCAAGGTGAGGCAGTTCGGCGTCAGCAACTTCTCCGTTTCGCAGACGAGGCTTTTGGAAGGGGGCAGGTATCCGATCGCCGCCAATCAACTGCAATTTTCGCTCATGCACGCGGGCATGGTGGACGAGGGACTCAACGTCAATATGATGAAGGGCGAATCGGTGGAGCGCGGAGGGGAAATCCTCGACTATTGCCGTCTGAAAAGGATTACCGTTCAGGCCTGGTCGCCCCTCAATTTCGGCATGTTCGAGGGGATTTTCGTCGGAAACGAAAAATTCCCCGAGTTAAACGCAAAACTCGCGGAATTGGCGGAAAAATACGCCTGCACCCCCGCTGCGATCGCGTTTGCCTGGATTCTGCGCCACCCTGCGGGCATGCAGGTGATCGCGGGCACCACCGACCCGTCGAGGCTGAAAGAGCTTTGCAGGGGAGCCGACGTGGAGCTGACGCGCGAGGAATGGTACGCCTTGTATCTTTCGACGGGCAAAACGCTACCTTAAACGGCGGGGAAAGCTATGGACAAACGAGCGAAAGTGCCCATAAATTGTTTCTTTCAGGGCTGCTACAATCCCGAATACGAAAGGGAAATAAGCAAGTGCAAGGATAAGTGCTTCAAGTATAATCAATTGAACCCCAACGACAGGGAAAATCAGCGGAAGCTGCTTGCGGAGATTCTCGGAAAAGCGGGCAAAAACGCGATAATCACCCCGCCCTTTTGGTGCGATTACGGGTACAATATCGTCGTCGGGAACGATTTTTATTCCAATCACAATCTGATTATTACGGACGGGGCGGCGGTGACGTTCGGGGATAACGTCTTTATCGCGCCTAACTGCTGTTTTACTACGGCGGAGCACGCGATTGACCCCGAATTGCGAAAAAGGGGGGTGGAGATCGCCAAGCCGATCAACGTAGGAAACAACGTCTGGATCGGCTCGGGCTCGACCGTCCTTGCGGGCGTGACCATAGGCGACGACAGCGTGATCGGCGCGGGGAGCGTCGTCACAAGGGATATTCCGTCGGGGGTCGTTGCGGCGGGGGTGCCCTGCCGCGTAAAACGCGCGATATCGGAGGAGGATAAGCGCAGATATCCCTTTTACGACGGGAAATACGCGGAAGATTGAAGAAGATAAAACCCGCCCGCCTTTTTACAAGGCGGGCGGGTTTTTGTCCTTTTTCAGTCGTTTTGTCCGTACTCTTCCACGAGGCGGAGAAGTACCCGCACCATGGTTTCCAATGCGTCCGCGGGGATAAATTCGAGGACGGAATGGGCGTTGAGGCCGCCCGTAGAAAGGTTGGGGCAGGGAAGCCCCATAAAGGAGAGCGTGCATCCGTCCGTGCCGCCCCGCACGGGCGCCTCGATAGGCGTTACGCCCTCCTTTGCAAACGCTTTGCGCGCGTTTTCGATGAGATGAAAGTGCGGGCGGATTTTTTCGATACAGTTGAAATACTGATCGCGCAGCTTTGCCTCCGCCGCGCCCCGTCCGTATTTTTCGTTGAGCCTTTCGCATACGTCGCAGACGAAGTTTTTGCGCGCTTCAAATTTTTCCATATCGTGGTCGCGGACGATCAGCTTGATCTGTCCCGTTTCCACTTCCGCGCGCACGCTTTCCACGTGATAAAAGCCCTCGCGTCCCTCGGTCGTCGCGGGCGTTTCGTCCTCGGGAAGCGAGGCGAGAAATTCGCCCGCCATTACCGCGCAGTTGATCATTTTGCCCTTTGCCGAGCCGGGATGAATGTTTTTGCCCTTAAAATCGACGACGGCTTCCGCGGCGTTAAAGGTTTCGTATCCCAGCTCACCCAGCTCCTCGCCATCTACGGTATAGGCGAAATCGCACCCGAAGCCCGCTACGTCGAACAGGGACGCGCCCTCGCCGATTTCCTCGTCGGGGGTAAACGCGATTCCGATTTTTCCGTGCCTGATTTCGGGATGGGCGGAAAGCTCCTCGACAAGCTGCATGATCTCCGCGACGCCCGCTTTGTCGTCCGCGCCCAGCAGGGTAGAGCCGTCTGTGACGATCAGCTCCTTTCCGACATATTTTTTGAGAACGGGAAACTCGCTTTCCGAGATGATTTTGCCGTTTTTCAGCCGCACGTCGCCGCGGCAGACGATGCAGTCGGGCTTGACGTCCCTGCCCGAGCATACGGGTTCGGTGTCCATATGCGCGATGAACCCCAAAGAGGGAAGTCCCTCGGCGTTTGCGGGAAGCTGTGCATAGACATAGCAGTGTTCGTCGAGGCGCACGTCCTGCGCGCCCAGCTCTTTCAGTTCCTCCGTCAGCAGGCGGGCGAGAGCGAATTGCTTTTCCGTGCTGGGGTGGGCGCCCGTCTCGGGGTTTGACTGCGTATCGATCTTTGCATATCTGATAAATCTTTCTTTTACGGACATTATAGACTCCTTATTGCGTCGGAATTTTTCTATTGACAGTATAACGCTTTTTTCCTTTTTTTGCAAGTTTTTCGGCAAAGGATTTTTTTGGAAAAAACGCATAAACGGCGCTTCGAACGTACAAAATAGGACTATAAAAAAAGGAGAAAGACATATGGCAAAAGCGATTCAATCGGTTTTAACCAAGATTTTGGCGGCGGCGCTGTCCCTTGCGGCGGTCTGCTGCGTAGCGGCTTGCGGCGGCGAGAAAGCGAAAAACGAGGACGTCGAGGTGACGTTGAGCAAAACGGAGCTGGAGCTGGAGGAAGGCGAAAGCTTTCGTCTGACGGTGAGCGTATCCCCCGCGGACGCGGCAAATAAACACGTGGAATGGAGAACGTCCGATCCCATGCTCGCCACCGTCGAGGACGGCGTCGTCACCGCCAAAAAGGCGGGCGAAACCATCGTCACCGCTTCTACCAACGAAAAGACCGTCAGCTGTAAAGTAAAGGTAAAGGGGAAAGAGGATTCGTCGGGTTCTTCTTCCGATTCGGGGTCCGACAGCGGATCGAGTTCCGACAGCGGTTCAGGCTCCGACAGCGGATCGAGTTCCGACAGCGGTTCAGGCTCCGACAGCGGTTCAGGCTCCGAGGGGAGCGGTTCCTGAACGGGGCGTCCGGCGATTTTCGGCCGCAGCTTTTTTAAGCTGCGGCCTTTTCTGTCTCGCGCGGATGTGCGTAACGGTTAAAATGGAAAATTTATCCCTGCAAAAGGGAATTGACGGAGAACTGAACAAATTTTTTATCGTGCGCAGGGATACGCATGCGACGAGAGGACGACGGCGCTTACAGATACAGGGTCATGATTTCTTATTACCCCCGCTTACGGATAAAGGACTGTTTAACGGACAAAGGGCTCTGTTTAACAGGAAGTTTCATCCGAAAAGGGGAGTTTGGCTTTCCGCGGACACGCTTTATTAAAAAATGGGGCGGGGTTCTTGTGCAAAATATACAATACCGTCGTATAAGTTTGTTGAATTTGTCCATTGTAATTTTTTTGGAAATAGAGTAAAATAAAAGCATAAAAACTTATTATCCGTAATGGAGGAAAAAAACAAATGTCAGGACTTTTGCTGAAAGGCATCAATAAGGTATATCCTTCGGGAGTACAGGCCGTGTTTAATTTCTGCCTCGATATCAGAGACAAGGAATTCATCGTTTTGGTCGGACCTTCCGGCTGCGGTAAATCCACGACCCTTCGTATGATCGCGGGCCTCGAGGAAATTTCTTCGGGCGAGCTGTATATCGACGGAAAACTCGTCAACGACGTCGTCCCCAAGGACAGAGACATCGCCATGGTCTTCCAGAACTACGCTCTGTATCCTCATATGTCCGTTTACGACAATATGGCTTTCGGCTTGAAGCTTCGTAAAGTACCCAAGGAAATCATCGACCAGAAAGTAAAGGCGGCGGCGGAAATCCTCGGCATTACCGATTACCTTTCCAGAAAACCCAAGGCTTTGTCCGGCGGTCAGCGTCAGCGTGTCGCACTCGGCCGTACCATCGTCCGCGAACCTAAAGTGTTCCTGCTCGACGAGCCTTTGTCCAACCTCGACGCAAAGCTCCGTGCTTCCATGAGAACGGAAATTTCCAAGCTCCACGCGAGACTTGCCACCACCTTTATTTACGTCACCCACGACCAGATCGAAGCTATGACGATGGGTACCCGTATCGTCGTTATGAAAGACGGCTTCGTTCAGCAGGTGGATACCCCGCAGAACCTTTACGATTACCCCGTAAACCTGTTTGTCGCGGGCTTTATCGGCACCCCTCAGATGAACTTCTTTAAGAGTGCGCGCCTCGTATCCGAAAACAACAAGGTCTATGTCAGCTTTATCGGCGGAAACAAAATTCTTCTGCCCAAGTCGGTTGTCGCAAGAATCAAGAACCTCAACGAATATCTCAACACCGATAAGGACGTGACGCTCGGCGTTCGTCCCGAGGATATCCATCAGGATCAGATGTTCCTGTCCGCGTCTCCCGACACGATCGTCAAGGCGCGTATCGAGGTTATCGAAAAGCTCGGCGCAGAGACGCAGATTTATTGCGAGCTCGACCACGAGGCGAAAGAAGGCTCGATTATCGACAACTCTACGCAGATGATCGCAAAGATTTCCAGCCGTGCGGTCGTTTCCCTGAAGGACGTCATCGACCTCGCGTTCGACGCCAACCACATTCACCTCTTCGACGGATATACCGAAGCCACTATGCTTGAAAGAGACGCAGGCTACGAGGTTATTCCCGAAAATGCGGAAGGCTCGGCGTTCGTTCCTCCCACACCGCAGGAAATGCGCGCGCAGATCGACGCCGCCCGCATCGTGACCAAGGAAATGAAGGCGCAGATGAAGAAAGACGCCAGAATGGCCAAGAGAACGGAAAAAATCGAAGAAAAGAAAGAACAAGAAGTAAAGAAAGAAAACGACGATAATAACGAAAACAACAACTAAGTCATTTCCTCCTTATAAGACGTTTCCCGCAGATGTTTCGCGTGGAGACGTCTTTTTTTGCCGTATATTTCCTTGAAAGGAAAATAGAGGAAACTAATTGATAATAATTCTCAATAAATCGATAAAAATATAACGGTAATCTTGACTGTGACAAAATTTTAGGATATAATATAAGACGGTATCAAGGGTTGTCCCGCGATACGTGAAGGAAGAAAAAAATCTAAATCGGAGGATATATTACAATGGCAAGATTTACTTTACCCAGAGACCTCTATCACGGCAAGGGCTCGTTGGAAGCGTTGAAGACGTTCCGGGGCAAAAAGGCGATGATCTGTGTGGGCGGCGGTTCCATGAAGAAATTCGGCTTTTTGGACAAGGCCGTTTCCTATCTGGAGGAAGCGGGCATGGAAGTTAAACTGTTTGAGGGGATCGAACCCGACCCTTCCGTCGAAACGGTTATGAAAGGCGCGCAGGCCATGCTGGAGTTCCAGCCCGACTGGATCGTCGCTATGGGCGGCGGTTCGCCGATCGATGCCGCGAAAGCGATGTGGATCAAATACGAATATCCCGACATCACGTTTGAAGAAATGTGCAAAGTGTTCGGTATCCCCGCCCTTAGAAAGAAGGCGCATTTCTGCGCGGTTTCCTCTACGTCGGGTACGGCTACCGAAGTGACGGCGTTTTCCATCATCACCGATTATGCAAAGGGCATCAAGTATCCCATCGCGGACTTCGAAATTACGCCCGATGTGGCCATCGTCGATCCCGATCTTGCGGAAACCATGCCCAAAAAGCTGGTCGCTCATACGGGTATGGACGCGATTACGCACGCAATCGAAGCGTACGTTTCCACGGCAAACTGCGATTATACCGATCCTCTCGCGTTGCATGCGATCGAGATGATTAAAAATGACCTCGTCGATTCCTATAACGGCGATATGTCCAAGCGCGACAGCATGCACAACGCGCAGTGCCTCGCGGGCATGGCCTTCTCCAACGCTCTGCTTGGGATTGTTCATTCCATGGCGCACAAGACGGGTGCGGCGTTTGCCGATTACGGCGCGCATATCATTCACGGCGCGGCCAACGCAATGTATCTGCCCAAGGTCATCAGGTTTAACGCTAAGGATTCCACCGCGAAGAAGCGCTACGGCCAGATCGCGGACTTCCTGCACCTCGGCGGCAAAAACGACGATGAGAAAGTGGAGCTTCTTATCGCCATGCTGAGAAAGATGAACGACGACCTCAACATTCCTCACTGCATCAAGAATTACGGCGCGGACAGCTATCCTTGCGAGCAAGGCTTCGTTCCCGAGAAAGTATTCCTCGAGAGACTTCCCGAAATCGCAAAGAACGCAATCGGCGACGCCTGCACGGGCTCCAATCCCCGTCAGCCTTCGCAGAAGGAAATGGAAGAGCTTCTGAAGTGCTGCTATTACGACACCGAAGTGGATTTCTGATAAAACGAAAAGAGAGCGGGAAATTTCCCGCTCTTTTCTATGAAATAAAACGGGGCGGTTGCAGGCAGATAGATTTGCAACCGCCCTTATTCTCCTATAAAAAACGCGTAAGTCCGAATTGGCTCGAATTTACGCGGCGTGTTTTTTGTAACTAAAAATAACATAGCGATTTTTTCGGAAAAAGCAAAAGGCTTTCCGCAACCTTCATTTTCGATTTTTTCGGAAAAAGAAAGAAGTATTTCAAGGCCTTCGTTTCCGATTTTCTATGAAAAAAAGAAAAAACGACGGACATATCCGCCGATTTTTTCATTAACGAATTCAAAAAATTAAGCGTTGAAGAGGTCTTTGAAAGATCTGCCGAACTTAAGCACGGGCTTTTTGCAAGCTGCGATCTCAACCTTTTCTTTCGTCTGAGGGTTGATACCGGTTTTTGCAGGTACGTCCTTCACTTCGAAAGAACCGAAGCCGACCAGCTGAACTTTGTCTCCGGCCTTTAAGGTTTCCGTAATAGTCGCAACAAATGCATCGTAAGCGGTAGCTGCGTCCTTGTTCGTGAAACCTGCTTTTTCTGCCATAGCTTTGATAAATTCGCCTTTGTTCATAAGAGTTATCCCCTTTGTTGAATTCTTAAATTTGCATTTAAGTAACTCTATTATACTGTATTTCAATGGAAAAGTCAAGCTTTCGAAGCAATAAGAAAGGCTTCAAACCCGTTAAAATAAAAGATTTTTTGATTTTTCGGGGTATAAAATTCAAAAAATAGGGAAAGGGGGGCAGGTCTTTAATCTTCGCCCGAAAAGAAGCCTAATCCGAGAACCTGGGAGACGCCCGACATTACGGCGAAGGAATCGGGATCGACATCTTTCAAAATTTTTCTGAAAGTGGCGATCTGGCGGCGGTTGATGACGCAGACCAGCATGGAATGGGTTTCGCGGGTGTACATGCCCGTCGCGGGGATGGAGGTGACGCCGCGGCCGAGCTTCGAGATAATCGTGAGGGCCATTTCCTCGGGCTTGTCGGTGATGACGCGGAATTCGATTGCGGAATGGAATCCGTTGGTGATGGCGTCGTTCACCTTGCTTTCGACGTACTGCTCGCACGCGGCCATGATGAGGGGCAGGACGCTGGCCGTGACGTCCCCGTCCACTTTATAGACGAAGAAGGAGGTTGCGATGACGATACAGTTGAGGATAAAGATCATCCAGGCGATCGAGGGAGCGGGAAACTTTTTTTGTACCATGACCGCGACGATGTCCATGCCGCCCGTGCTTCCGCCGAGCTTAAACGCAAACGCGATGGCCGCCCCGATCCCGATACCGCCCGCCAGGGCAGCGAATATTTTTTCTTCGAAAATCAGCTGCGGCATATTCAGATGTTCCATGACGGTCAGCCAAACCGTCTGCATGACGACGTTGAGCATGGAAAGGATTGCAAATTTTTTCTTCACGCAAAAGAAGGAAAGAATCAGCAAGGGGGCGTTGATACAAAAGATCGAAACGCTTTGCGGTACTTTTCCGTGGGTTGCCTTTTCCACGATGATGGCGATACCCGTGACGCCGCCCGTCGCAAAATTGTTGGGGGCGATCAGGCAGTAGGAGGAAAAGGCCACCAAAAAGGAGGAGGCGGCGAGAAATAGAAAGGTTTTGATAAAATAAAAGACTTTCACCCGCGGACTTCCCGCAGGGAGAATGCCTTCTTTTGCCCGCGTCTTTTTCGGGGGGAGGCGGAATTCGGCCGCCTTGTTTTCTTCGGGAGTTTTCTCCGCGTTTGAACGATTATCCTGATCCATAAAATTCCTCTGCCGATTTTATCGGCACGGCCGTATTTTGCTTTCGCGAGCTATATTTTATCACATTTCCCCGCGCTAATCAAGCGGTTGAGCGGAAATATAGGAAAATATTTTCAGGCCTACCAAAAAGCTCCCTTCCCAAAGAGGGGAGAGAGCTTTTTGCGACGGTAAGCCGATGGTCAATTGCAAATTCGGCCGAAAGAACCGTGCTAAAACGCAACGGTATTTTTTATGCGTTTGTCTAAGTAATTTTTTTATCGAAACGCAATGTTTTTTATGCATTCGGCTGAAGATTTTTGCCCAAAAGCAACGATATGTTTTATGCATTCGGCCGAGATATTTTCCGTCAAAATACGCCCCGAAAACGGCGCTTCTTTCCGTAAATAAAACGGGAGCGGCTTTTCGTCAGAGCGCGACGACGTTTACCGTGATTTTTGCGGAGACGTTTTCCATCAGCCGCACTTCCGCTTCGAAAGACCCCAACGCCTTTGCGGCGGTCATCTGGATTTTCTTTTTGTCGATATCAAAGCCTTTTTCGCTTAAGGCGGCCGCTACCTGTGCCGAAGTGACGCTGCCGAATACCTTTCCGTTTTCGCCCACCTTAATCCCTACGTTTACGCTCTGTCCCTTGAGCCTGGCGGCCAAGTCCTGCGTGGCCTTGATTTCCTCGGCCTTGTGGAACTGCTCCGCCGCCTTTTTCTGCGTCGCTTCGTTGATGCCGCTCGCCGTAGCGGTTTCCGCCAAGCCTTTCTTTAAGAGAAAGTTTTTGGCAAAACCGTCGGAGACTTCTATGATATCGCCTTTTTTACCGCTTCCTTTCACGTCCGCTTTTAAGATAACTTTCATGAGTTTGTCCTCCTTGTGTCTGTCCTTTTATATATTTTACAGGAATTTTTGAAAAATGTCAATAGTCTTGCGTAAATTTGTGCATACTGATTGTGCGTATCTGAGTTACGCAAGGAGGATTTTATCTATGATGAACGAAAATAATAACAATGTCAACACCAGCATCGGCTGCGGCGTTACCGAATGCAAGTTCAACTGCAAAGGCGACTATTGCACCCTTTCGAAAATTCACGTGGGCAACACCTGCTCCTGCGAAGAAGCGAAGTGCACCTGCTGCGACAGCTTCCAGCGCAAATAAGCGTTTTCGGATTTTTTGAAAACGAAAAAAGACGTCCCCGAGGGTTTCTTCGGGGACGTCTTACGTTTGAGCGTCAGACAATTGTCGAAAGCTTGCGCGAGACGATGATGTCTTACGGCTTAAAGCTTGCGCGAGACGATGATGTCTTACGGCTTAAAGCTTGCGCGAGACGATGACGTCTTACGCCTTAAATTTTGCGCTTGAGTTCCTTGACGGCGTTCAGCAGGAAAAACTCTGCCGTGGTGCCCTTGCGGATAAGCGCGACGGCTTCCTCGGGCGTGCACCATCTCGCTTCCGCAATTTCGTCTTCGTTGAGCTTAATGGGTTTTTCCTCGACCACGACGATAAAATTAAGCATCAGCACATCCCGCTGCGAATGGTAGCGGGAGGACATATACTTGCTTTTTACCACGTCGAAGCCAAGCTCCTCCTTGATTTCTCGGGGAACGGTTTTTTCGGCGTTTTCGCCCTTTTTGATATAACCTGCAAAGAGTATGAAATCTTCGTCTTCAACGTGTTTTGCCAGCAAAATTTTATCCTGTGCGCGGTTGGTGACGACCATCGACACAGCTACATTGAATTGAGGAAATTTATACGCTTCGCATTTGTCGCAATAGGGCACAAGCCCCTCGTTTTCGCAAAATCTGAGGGTGAGTTTTTCGCCGCATTGTTTACAATACATAGGTATTCCTCCTTTTCGGGCGGAGATCCGCCTTTATTTTCCTTATATCATAACGCATTTTTAAGGATTTGTCAAGGGGGTTGGCGAAAATAATTGCGGGTTTTTATTTGTCGGGAACCCAACGCGCGTATAATACCGTGCCGATCGGAATATTTTTCAGCTTTTCATACGGAAAATAAGATACCTCTGTTTTAAGGTACAAAACTCGATTGCCGATCTTGACGCTAAGAACGGCCGTTTCCACATCGAACGCGATTTTGTCGCTTCCCTTCTCCGTCGTCCATCCCATAAAGGTATATCCTTCCCGAACGGGCGTCCGCATCGGGCCTATTATCGGCAGACTGAGACTGCCTGCATCGATATTGACGCCGCCCGAATGATCTTCATACTCAAACGTCCAGACGCAGGAATCCATGTAAGGGCGGCCGTCGTCGTAACCGAATTTACAGTTATAGACGACGGAAAAGCCGTCGTAATTCCAAGGGATATCCAGAACTGAAGAATTTCCGCGGTGCCAGCCCTCGGGATAATTCGGCGAGGCGGAGGTATAAATGTGCGCAGCGAAAAACGCCTGCGGGCCAATCTTTTCGACGCTGTCGGGCAAAAGAACGATTAAAAAAGGAGAATATTCGAAGGCGCCTTGCTGTATTTCCTTTACGCTTTCGGGGATCGCCAACGCTCTTTTAGAATGCAGTTTTTCACAAGAAGAGAAAGCGCCCACTTCGATCGTCGTCAGCGTATTCGGCAGCGTGATTTCGGTAAGCTGACTTGAGGTGAACGCGTTGCTGCCGATTTTTTCTACGCCTTCGGGAATGACGATCGAGGTAAAGGAACAGCCCTGAAAGGCGTAGGGACCGATACGTTTTACATAGGCGGGAATGACGCTTGTTTTGCAGCCCGCCACCAATTGGTTATCCGATTTACGGAGAATGCAATTTCCGTCGCTTTTATAGACGGGATTTCCCTCTTTTACGGTAAGCTTCGATAAATTTTGACAGAAAGACGTCAGCCCTTCCGGGATAAATTCCACCGAAGCGGGGATTTCGAGAGCCGTCAGATTTATGCAAAAACGAAAGGGGGAAGCATCGGCAAAGGGGTTAGAAACGATTTCTTTTAAGCCCTCCGACAGCGTTATCGACGTTAAGTTACGGCAATTAGCAAATGCGTCTTTGTCAATCTTGCGTACGCCTGCGGGGACGGTGATTTCCGTCAGCCCCTGACAAAACTCGAACGCGTTCTCTCCAATCGTCTCGACGTAATCGGGGATGACGCTTGTTTTACAGCCTGCGATTAAAACGTTATCCGCTTTGCGGATAATGCAGTTTTGGTCGCTTTTATAGACGGGATTTCCCTCCTCCACCGAGATGGCGGAAAGATTTGTGCCTTGAAATGGGGTAATGCCGATTTTTTCTATGCCTCGGGGAATTGTGATTTCGGTTAAAGCGGAACAGTTGGAAAATATGCAGTTTTGCAATTCCGTCAGGCCTGAAGGAATCGTTATGTTTGTCAGGGACGAACAGTAATAGAAGGAAAATAACTCGAGGGTTTCCAATTGGTCGGGCAAATTGATTTCCGTCAGGCTGCCGCACTGATAAAAAGCGTTTGATTTTATTGTGGAGAGGGTGGTAGGGCAATGGACCCTCGTCAATTTTGCACAACCCTTGAAAGCGCTGCCGCCGATCGTTTGCAGATTATGCGACAGCACGATCCCCGTCAGCTCGGTGCAGTTGAGAAAAGCATTGTTGGCAAGCCGGGTTATGGGTTTTCCGTCCTGCGGGTTGACCGACGGGATCACCACTTTGCCGCGCGGCTTTTCGGCCGCCGCGGCCGCCTCGTATTCGGCGCCGTTTTCGATGGGGCGCAAAATCCAATTTTGCGACGGTTTGGATGTATATTCCATCGGCTGCGACCAGGAGGAATCGAGATAAGTTTCCCCGTCGCCGACCGCTTTTATTCTGATTTCATAGGTATCGGGCTCGCTTAAAAGGACAAAAACGTCGAGGCTGTTGCTCTCGGCCTCATATTCCCGTCGGCCGTCTATATCGACGAGATAACCGACGGCGTTTTCCGTTTTGTTCCAAAGCAGCGTTTCCTCTTCCACCCTTATATTTATCGGCGGGGGAAGTTCTTTTTCCCCGACGGTTTTGCGGCAGGCCGCGAAAAGGCAAACGCACGCCGTCAGCGATAAAATAAGGCTTATGTAAAAATTTTTTCTGCTTAACTTTCTCATGGTTGCGTGTTCTCCTGCATTGCGTTTAATTGCGGTGCGGCGAGTTATTTTATATTGTTAAGATAGATTTACCTTCTTCATATTTTATTTTTGACGCCAAATTAAAATTATTGATTATAGTATAACATAAAATCATATAAATTTCAATATTTTTCCAAAAATAAAAAAAGATTTTTTCTTCCGAAATTTTTTTCCTTATCCCCACGGCTTGACAGAATGTAAAAAATACAGTATAATAAAGTGTATGGTTTATAGGCGGAGGCAGGGCATTTGACCGAATAAAACGGAAAATGCTCGGTTTTTTGCGTGTTCCATACGTTTCTTACCGATAAAAAGCAAAAAGGAGAAAGATATGCTTACATCTATTTGCGGTATCAACTGGGGCGACGAAGGAAAGGGAAGAATGGTCGATCTGCTTTCCGAAAAATTTGACATCGTCTGCCGCTATCAGGGCGGAAACAATGCGGGACATACCGTTATCAACGAACGCGGAAAGTTTGTGCTCAATCTTCTGCCTTCGGGGATTTTGCGCGAAAACGTAGTCAACGTTATGGGCAACGGCATGGTCATCGACATAAAGCATCTCGTGGGTGAAATGGCGAAGCTTCAGGACGCGGGGGTTAAAATCACGCCCGAAAATCTCAAGATCAGCGACCGCGCCGTGATTACCATGCCCTATCACGTATTGCAGGATTGTCTCGAGGAGGATCGTCTCGCGGGTAAAAAATTCGGTTCTACCCGCCGCGGCATCGCGCCCGTGTATGCGGATAAATATTTCAAAAAGGCCTTCCGTATGGGCGAATTGCTCAACAAAGACCTGCTCTATAAGCGCGTCAAGGATATCGTGGAATGGAAAAATCTCACCGTAGTCGGCGGCTACGGCGCGGAAGCGGTAAAAACGGAGGATATGATCGCCTATTTCGAGGAATACGGCACGAAGCTGGCTCCGTTTGTCTGCGATACGGGGGACTATCTCGACAAGGCGGACAAGGCGGGTAAAAATATCATGTTCGAGGCGCAGCTGGGCGCGCTCCGCGACATCGATTTCGGGATTTATCCCTATACCTCCTCCTCCTCGACGATTGCGGCCTACGCGCCCATCGGCGCGGGCGTGCCCAATCTTCAGCTGGACAATTCCATCGGGATTATGAAGGCGTATTCCACCTGTGTGGGCGAGGGACCCTTCACGGCCGAATATTTCGGCGATAAGGCGGAAAAGCTGAGAAAGCTGGGCGGCGAATACGGCGCGGCGACGGGCCGGCCTCGCAGAGTGGGGCCTTTCGACGTCGTGGCCTCGCGCTACGGAATCCGTTGCCAGGGCGCAAAGGAAATCGCGCTCACCAAGCTCGACGTGCTTTCGGGCTATGAAGAAATCGAGATATGCACCGAGTATCTCCTCGACGGCAAGGCGGTGGAGGTATTCCCGTTTACGGACGTTTTGGACGAGTGCAAGCCCGTATTTAAGACGGTAAAGGGCTGGAACAAGGATATTTCCAAATGCCGTAAAAAGGAAGATTTGCCCCAAGAAGCATTGGACTATATCGCTTTTATCGAAAAGGCCTGCGACTGCCATATCAAATACGTGTCGGTAGGCGCGGAACGCGACGCCTACATCGAAATGTAACGGCTTTGGGATATGTTGAGACGTTTTTATAAAATGCACGGCATCGGAAACGATTATATTTATTTCGACTGCCTGGAGGAACCCTTTGAAAATCCCGGGGAAGCGGCGGCGAAGCTGTCCGACCGTCACTTCGGGATCGGCGGGGACGGAATCGTGCTCATCTGCCCGAGCGAGATTGCAGACGCGAAAATGCGCATGTTCAACGCGGACGGCAGCGAGGGGAAAATGTGCGGCAACGCGATCCGCTGCGTCGGGAAATATCTGTTCGATTTTCATAAGACGGATAAAACGAGCCTGAAGATAGAGACGCTGAGCGGCATAAAGACGCTGGAGCTGTTTGTGAAAGAGGGCAAGGTGCGGCGCGTCAGGGTAGATATGGGCCCGCCCGAGCTTTTAGCAAAAAAAATCCCCGTGACTTTGGACGGGGGAAAAGAGGGGCGCATCGTGAACCGCGAAACGGAGATCGCGGGGGACAGGTACGCGATCACCTGCGTTTCGATGGGAAATCCGCACTGCGTGGTGTTTTCCGACCCCGACGAATGGGCGGCGGAAAAAATCGGGCCGCTGTTTGAAAACGCGCCGATCTTTCCCGAACGGACGAATACGGAATTTGTAAAGGTATTGGGAAAAAACGAGATAAAAATGCGCGTCTGGGAGCGCGGCAGCGGCGAGACATGGGCGTGCGGAACGGGCGCCTGCGCGGCGGCGGTGGCGGCGGTGCTGAACGGTTTCGCCGACAGAGACGCCGACATAACGGTACGCCTGCGCGGCGGCGATCTGACGGTGCGCTGGGCGGAGGATACGGTATATATGACGGGGGCGGCGGCGCTGGCATTTACGGGCGAAGCCGAGCTTTGAGATCGTAAACGGACAGAGAGAAATTTTTCAAAAAAACGCATAAAAACACATACGGGAGCATAAAGAAAAATCATGACAAAGTACATTTTTGTGACGGGCGGCGTAGTATCGGGGCTGGGAAAGGGCATCACGGCGGCGTCCTTGGGCAGGCTTTTGAAAATGCGCGGCTATAAGGTTGCGTCGCAGAAACTCGACCCTTATATCAATATCGACCCCGGCACGATGAGCCCCTTTCAGCACGGCGAGGTGTTTGTCACCGAGGACGGCGCGGAAACCGACCTCGACCTCGGACATTACGAACGCTTTATCGACGAAAATCTGAATAAATATTCGAACCTTACGACGGGCAAGGTGTATTGGAACGTCTTGAACAAGGAACGCAGCGGCGAATATCTGGGCAAGACGGTGCAGGTAATTCCGCACATCACCAACGAGATCAAGACGTTTATTTACAACGTGGGCAAAATGTCGAACGCGGACGTGGTTATCACGGAAATCGGCGGAACGACGGGCGATATCGAAAGCCAGCCCTTTATCGAGGCGATCCGCCAGGTGGCGCGCGAGGTCGGCAGGGAAAACTGCTGTTTCATTCACGTCACCTTGGTGCCGTATATTTCGGGCTCGGACGAGTTCAAATCCAAACCCACGCAGCACTCCGTCAAGGAGCTTCAGGGAATGGGGATTACGCCCGACATTATTATGGCCCGCGTCGATCAGCCCATGCCCCAGTACGTGAAGGATAAAATCGCCATGTTCTGCAACGTGGAGCCCGAATGCTGTATCGAAAATCTTACCGTTCCCGTGCTTTACGAAGCGCCGCTGATGCTGGAAAAAAGCAATTTTTCCACGGTGGTGTGTAAAATTTTACACCTCGACCCCAAGCAGATCGATATGAGCGAATGGTCGGAAATGCTCGGCCGCGTACACGCGCGCAGCAAAACGGTGAAAATCGCGCTCTGCGGCAAGTACGTGCAACTTCACGACGCCTACCTGTCGGTTGCGGAGGCGCTGGCGCACGGCGGTTACGAAAACGACGCGAAAGTCGAAATCGAATGGGTGGATACCGAATTTCTCACCAAGGAAAACATGTCTGAAAAATTGCACGGCGTTGACGGAATTATTATTCCCGGCGGCTTCGGCAACCGCGGCATCGAGGGCATGATTCTCGCGGCGCAATACGCGCGTGAAAACAATATTCCCTATTTCGGAATTTGTCTCGGCATGCAGATTGCGGCGATCGAATTTGCGCGCAACGTGCTGGGTTACCGCGACGCCAACTCGTCGGAGTTCGACCCCGAAAGCGCGCACCACGTCATCGACCTCATGCCCGACCAATACGGCGTAAAGATGGGCGGTACCATGCGTCTCGGCGCGTATCCCTGCAAGGTGCTCGGGCCGATTATGAAACGCGCCTATGCGGCCGAGGAGATTGCGGAGCGCCACCGTCACCGCTTCGAATTCAACAACGATTATCGCAAGCAATTTGAGGAAAAGGGCATGCTGATTGCGGGAACGTCTCCCGACGGGCAGCTTTGCGAAGCGATCGAGTATCCCGCGGACGATTTCTATATCGGCGTGCAGTTCCACCCCGAATTCAAATCCCGTCCCAACGGCGCGCAGCCGATTTTCCGCGAATTTATCAAAAGCGCGGTCGCTTATATGGAAAAAAGGAAATAAATTTTTATGAAATTCAACGGACATTATTTCGAGCTTACCGAAAGCTATCTGTTTGCCACGGTGGCGCAAAAGTCTGCGGAATACGCGGCCGCCCACCCCGATAAAAAGGTGCTGAAATTAAGTATCGGCGACGTGACCCTTCCGCTTGTCCCCGCAGTGATTGCGGCCATGCATGCGGCCGTTGACGAAATGGGCGTCAAGGAGACGTTCAAGGGCTACGGCCCGTACGAGGGGTACGAATTTTTGAGAAATAACATTCGGGATTACTACGCCCGCCACGGCGTAAAAGTCGATGCGGCGGATATTTTCGTCTCCGACGGCGCAAAGTCGGACTGCGGCAACATTCTGGAGATTTTCGATAAAGACAATACGGTGCTGGTGCCCGATCCCGTCTATCCCGTGTATGTAGATAGCAATATTATGGCGGGCAGAAAAATCGTCTATGCCGCCGCGACGGCGGAAAACGGGTTTTTGCCCCTGCCCGACGAAGAAACGGACGCGGACATTATCTATCTTTGCTCCCCCAATAACCCCACGGGCGCGGCCTATACCAAGGCCCAGCTCGAAAAATGGGTCGCTTACGCGCTGAAAAAAAACGCCGTCATTTTGTACGACGCGGCGTACGAGTGTTTCGCGCAGGACGGCGCGGCGCGCAGCATTTACGAGGCCGAGGGCGCGGAAAAATGCGCCGTCGAATTTTGTTCTTTCTCCAAGACGGCGGGATTTACGGGCACCAGGTGCGGATATACCGTGGTTCCGTCCACGCTGGTCGTAGGCGGCGTTTCGTTAAAAGATATGTGGTATCGCCGTCAATCCACCAAGACGAACGGCGTTTCGTACGTGGTGCAAAGGGGCGCGGCGGCGGTTTTCACCGAGGAGGGGGAAAGGCAGATCGGGAAAAATCTCGCTTTCTACCGCGAAAACGCGCGTATCATCGCGGCGTGTATGGAAAATTGCGGAATTTCCTATACGGGTGGTAAAAATTCGCCCTATATCTGGCTGAAATGCCCCGACGGAATGAAAAGCTGGGAATTTTTCGATTATTTATTAAACGAAGCGCAGGTAGTGGGCACGCCGGGGAGCGGGTTCGGCCGCAACGGCGAGGGCTATTTCCGCCTCACGGCATTCGGAAGCAGAGAGACGACGAAGGAAGCGTGCGAAAGGATTGAGAGACTTTTGAAAAAATAAAGCGCGAAGGAATACCGACGGCGCAAAAGCGGGGTTCCGATGAAAAACATACTATACTATTTGAAAAAATACGGAAAATATACGCTTGAGGAAAAGCCGTTCAACGACGTGGACAGTCTGATTTTTTCGTCGTTGTCCTATCTCATGTTCGACGGGTTGATTCCCGATCTCAAGGAGAAAAAGAAGCCCGTGCCTATCCGCAAGCTAAAATCGGAATTTGTGTTAAACCGACTGATCGTTAACACGATGGATCCGGGGCCGAACAAAAAGCTTTGGCGATTGTTGCTTACCTGCCCCCGCTTCTGCGACATGGAGCTGGGATATTATCGGGCGATAGCCGATCACGGCATTGTCGAGCAGTTTGCCGCAATCACCTGTTTTTTGCCCGACGGAAAGGCTTACGTGTGTTTTCGCGGCACCGATCTTACTTTGCTGGGTTGGAAAGAGAATTTCAAAATGTCCTATCTCGAGGAAATTCCCGCGCAGGCGGACGCGGTGGCGTATCTCAACGCCGTGGCGGCGCGGACGAAAGGCGGGCTGTACGTGGGGGGACATTCGAAGGGCGGCAATCTGGCGGTGTATGCCGCTATGAATTGCAGGGACGCCGTCCGCAAACGGATTATCGGGGTGTTTAATCACGACGGCCCGGGATTTTTGCAGGACGTATATCATACGGAAAAATATCTCGCCGTCGCCGATCGGGTGCAGAAGCTGATTCCGTGGAACGATTTGGTCGGTATGCTTTTGCACCATGACGACAAGCTGAAAATCGTGAAATGTCGGGGAATACTTATTTTGCAGCACGACCCGTACAATTGGGTGCTGAAACGGGACGGAACGTTTAAAAGCGTTTCGACGAAGTCGAGCAGTTCAGATTTTTTCGATGTGACGATTAAGGCGTGGCTTAACTCGCTGGAGGAAAAGCGGCCGCATTTTGTGGATTTGCTTTTTCATATATTGGGCGCGGACGACGGGGTGACGCTGGTGGATTATCGGGTGCGGCCCGTGGAGGAACTGCGCGCGGCGAAAGGGCGTTACCGCGATTTGGAAGATGAGGAACGTCATTTTTTCAAGGAGAGCCTAAAGCAGTTTGTGCGTTATGGCAAAGAGAACATGCGCCGCATAAAAAAGCGGGTGCGCAAAGGCAAGAAAACGGCAAAAAAAGCGGCGGCCACAGAAGAGGAAGCCGCCGAAAAAGAATAAAAAACGGGCTTGGCGCTTTGTAGCGTCAGGCCCGTTTTTGAACTCAGTATGACTAAATTTAATTCTCTAAACCTAATAGGTAATCGGTAGTAACATCAAAAAATTTTGCAAGCCGTATCAAATATTCGCCCTTAATATCGTGAATACCATTTTCCCAATTAATAATGGCCGCGTCGCTTACGCCGATCGCTTTTCCTAATGCTTTTGCAGAAAGACCTTTTTCTGCTCTCAAATATTTTAGTCTTTCAGCAAATTCTTTCATGATATAATTATATTAAGTAATCGTAGTAAAATCATTGGCGCTACGTTAAATTAGTGGTATAATAAAATTGTTATTATAGGAGGTATTATGAAAAATATAGAAAACAAAGAGGGAAGTTGCAAATATTACGTACCGCATTATGTAAAGGTAGGAAATTCGTTTATTACGTGCAGGGCGGGGCACTGTAAATTGCAGAAAAAGGAAGGCGTATTGATTGACGAGGATAAAAAGATTTGCGAATGTTTCGAGGCGCAAGATATGGCAGAATATCTGAAAAAACCACGGGAACGCCGCAAGAAATGCAGAGCGGAACTTTTGAAAAATACGGAAGAATTGCTAAAGCTGTTGGGGAATTAAAAAACGCACGGAAATTTTCCGTGCGTTTTTTAATAGTCGGAATTATACATTCTGTCAATATCTTCCTGTGTGGCGAGAGCGTTTCTACTTCATAATTTAGCCCAAGGATTTGAAAAAATATTCGATATCTTCTTTTTCTATTTCCCCATAAGTCTTTTCATATTCCTTAATATATCTGATAATGAGTTGTTCGATTTCTTTATTTGTCGAACGTCCGTTTTCATTGGCTATATATTTCATTTTATCTAAATAATTAGGATCGATTTTAAGTGGGAATTGAGGATATTTTTTTGCCATACAATATACCTAATTCATTTATTTTTTTATCTCTATAAGTATAGCAAAAAAACTTTCAAAAAAGGGGGAGTCAATCTAACTGACAGCTAATTAACAGCTATTAGACGTCAATTGGTTGTCTAAGAGATATATAATTTAATTTAATAAAAGTTTTGTGGTATAATGGGAACAGAAAATTTGGGAAAGGCTAAGCTATGAAAAAAATAACTGAAACAAATTGTGACAAAAAAGAAGGAATTTGCGAGCATTATATTCCTCATTATATAAAGAGGGAAGGTGGATTTAGATATTGTGAAGCAGGACATTGCTCTCTGCACGAAAGGAACGGGATATTAATTGATGGCGATAAAAATATATGTAAGCTCTTTGAAATGGAAAATGTTGACAAATGGCAGGAAGCAAAAGAAAAATTTTGTAAAAGGTGCAGAAATGACCTTTTGAAAAATACGGAAGAGTTGCTGAATATATTAGCTGCATACAAAAATGAAAGAAAATAATCACGGAGATATTTATGAAAAATCCTTGTGAACAATGTCAAAATTATCGTGCTCACTATATAAAGACGGAAAACGGTTATGAAAAAAGCCCGCATGGAGAGTGCGGGTGGAAAGACGGAATAAAACGTTATGAGACGGGCAAACAATGCAAACATTTTCGGGTGAAAATAATGCCCTTTTTTGAAACAGGTGTAGAAAGTCTCTTTATCGACAAATATATGGACTCCTATGCCGAAGTGATCGCTGAATTTTTACAGACGCTGAAAGAAAATTTTACGCCTGAGGATTAAAGGGGGAGCGCAAATTTAGGGCTTTTACCATTTGATTGACATAATTTACGGGCACAAGCTGAATTTTGTCCTTAAATTTTTCGCAGGTTTTCATATTTTTCGCGGGCAAAACCACGGTCTTAAAGCCCGTTTTGATACATTCGTTCACCCGCTTTTCGGCGTACGTCACCGACCGCACTTCGCCCGTCAGCCCCACTTCCCCGAAAACGGCGGTATATTTGTCAATCGGTACGTCGCTCGCCGCGCTGGCAAGCGCCGCGCACACCGCAAGATCCACGGACGGCTCGCCCAGCTTGATTCCGCCCATGGCGTTCATATACACGTCGGATGTGTAAAAGGGGATTCCGCACCGCTTTTCGAGCACCGCGATCAACACCACCAGCTTATTATAATCGATGCCCAGCGTCATGCGCCGCGGCAGACCGTACGAGGTTTTGGAAATCAAAGTCTGAATTTCCACCGTCATACAGCGGTTGCCGCTCTCCGACGGCGTGACGGCCGAACCCGCCGCCGTGCCTCTGCTTTCGGACAAAAACAACTCCGAATAATCCGAAACGCTTTTTATTCCCGTTTCGGTCATCTCGAACACGCCTACCTCCTGCACCGAACCGAAACGGTTTTTCACCGCCCGCAGAAGCTTGAAATTTTCCTCCTGCTGCCCCTCGAAATACAACACCGTGTCCATAATATGCTCCAGCACCTTCGGCCCCGCCAGCGCGCCTTCCTTGGTCACGTGTCCGATGATAAAAAACGTAATCCCGCGCGATTTCGCAATCCGCATCAGCCGCGCGGCGCATTCCCGCACCTGCCCGACGCTTCCCGCCGCCGACGAAAGCGCTTCGGTATAAATCGCCTGTACCGAGTCGATCACGACAAATTCCGCATCCGAAAGGCTTGCCTCGATGTCCTCGAGGCAGGTTTCGTTTAACAATAAAAGGTTATCCGAATCGAGACCCAGCCGCTCGCACCGCATTTTTACCTGCGAACAGCTCTCCTCGGCGGACACGTAGAGGACGGGGCGATCCTGCGCCAAATGCGCGGAAACCTGCGTCAAAAGCGTGCTTTTGCCGATACCGGGGTCGCCGCCCAGCAAAACCAGCGAACCGCGCACGATTCCGCCGCCCAGCACGGTGTCAAATTCGCCTATGCCCGAGGAAATCCGCTTAAATTTTTCGTACCCGACTTTGGAAAGGGGAACGGCGCGCGTTCCGCCGCCCATGTCCGACAAGGCGGGGCGGGAGGAGCGTTTCGCGCTTTCCGCAGGCTTTACAAGCTCCTCCTGCATGGTGTTGAAATTGCCGCACCCGGGGCATTTGCCCAGCCATTTGGGCGCGGCGTAGCCGCATTCGGTGCAGACAAACTGCGACGAGGGCGCTTTTGATATAGCCATAAATTAAACTCCTTTCAACAGAACATAGGCGCTTACGGTGATTCCTTTGCCTTCCCCGACGTACCCGAGGCCTTCGTTGGTGCCCGCGGACACGCCCACGGCGGGCGGGCCGATTTCCAGCGCCGCCGCCAGAGACTGCCTGATCGCGTCTATGTACGCGGCCAGGCGCGGCCGTTCCGCCTGCACCGCGACGGATAGATTTTTCACCGCGAAGCCTTCCGCCGCAATCAGTTCCTTTACCGCCGCCAGCATTTTCATAGAGTCCGCGTTTTGCCATTTTTCGTCCTTGTCGGGGAAATAATAGCCTATGTCTTTCAGACCCGCGGCGGAGAGCATGGCGTCCATGACGGCGTGCGCGAGGACGTCTCCGTCGCTGTGGGCGATGAGTCCGCTGTCGGAGGGGACTTTTACGCCGCCGAGCATGACGAAATCGGTCGCTCTGCCGAAAGCGTGCGTATCCACGCCGAACCCGACCCGCGCAAAATTGTCTTTGAAATCTTCCGCGTAGGTTAACTTTATATTATCGCGCGCGCCCGCGCATATGCGAGGCCTGCCGACAAACGCCGCAAACACGGAGGAATCGTCCGTATAACCGCCGTTTTTGGGCGCATGATCGCCGCTGCTCTCGCCCGTATAAGTACGGCCGTTTTTGTCGGTATGACCGCCGTCGCTCTCGCCCGTATAGCCGCCGCTCTTTTCCGCGGCGGCTTTTTCGTATGCGGAAAGAAGCTCCGCGGTGTAAAAGCCCTGCGGGGTCTGGAGGGCGAAGGCGTCCTTGCGGGGCGGGACTTCCGCTATTTTTCCCGCGCCGTCCGTCAGGGCGATCGTATCCACGGCGGGCACGGCGCAAACGGCGCTTCCGTATTGCAGAACGCTGGCGATACAGCCCAAAATCGTCTCCGTTTTGACGAAAGGGCGGGCTCCGTCGTGCACCAGCACCAGCTCGCCCGAAGCTTGCCTGAGGGCGTTGAACACCGATTGAAAGCGGGTGCTTCCGCCAAGCACCGCCCGCGTGCGGGGGAACCTGCCGCAGAGCGCGGAAATTTCGGCAAAGTCGGCCTGCGAGGCGGTGACGAGGATTTCCGTCACGACGGGAAAATCGAAGGCGGAAAGGGTGCGCTCGAGGACGGTTTTTCCGTTTATACGCTCGAGAAGCTTATTTTTGGCAAACCCCGCGCGCTCGCCTTTGCCCGCCGCGCAGACGATCGCCGTAACCGAACGGGAGGGGGAGACGTTCAACGGATCACCTCGTAGAGGGAGGCCGCCTCGTCCTTTTTTACCGTCTCCTTCACTTCGCATATGCGGAATTTCAGGCTCCCCGAGGCATAAAGCACCTCGACTACGTCGCCCGCCTTGACGGGGGAGGAGGGCTTCGCCGTTTTGCCGTTGATCAGCACCTTGTCCTCGCCGCAGGCTTCCTGCGCGACGGTGCGGCGTTTGAGTATGCGGGAAACTTTCAAAAATTTGTCGATTCTCATGCTTCGCTGTCTCTCTTTGTCGTTTTTGAAAAATAAAAAAAATTAGTTGCCGAAGGCGGGCAAAAATCGCTTGACATCTTTTCTTTTCGCCATTATAATTAAATAATGTATCATTATGCTTACTATGGCGTATTGTCCCCTGTCACAGACAAAAGACATGCCCTTTACCTCACGGGGACTACGGTACCATTATACCGTAAACGCGCGGAAAAGTAAAGCGAACAAAGCAAAAATTCGATTTTTATCGATGAAAAGATATACTCGGTAGATCGCCTGAAAAAAACCGCAAGGAGCAAAAAATCAACCGATGGATTTACCTATCTACAAGTATGGCAAAAATGAAAGAAGAAAATTCGGCTCCATCAACGAAGTGATCGATATTCCCGATCTCGTCGAAATTCAGAAGGACAGCTACAATTCTTTCATTCAGGAAGGTATCAGCGAGGTTTTCGAGGATTTCTCCCCGATCACCGACTACTCCGACCATTTCGAGCTCTACTTTTTGGAGCACAGATTCGGCGATAAACCCAAGTACGACGAAAAAGAGTGCCGCAACCGCGACGCTACTTACGCTCTGCCGCTGCGCGTAAAAATCCGCCTCGTCAACAAGGTCAAAAACGAGGTCCTCGACCAGGAAGTATTCATGGGCGACCTGCCTCTGATGACGGAAAACGGTTCCTTCATCATCAACGGCGCGGAGCGCGTTATCGTCTCCCAGCTCGTGCGTTCGCCCGGGGTGTATAATTCCTCCTCCAAGGACAAGACGGGCAAGGAAATGTTCGCCACCACGGTCATGCCCAACCGCGGCGCGTGGCTGGAGCTCGAGCAGGACGCTCAGGACGCCCTTTACGTCCGCGTGGACAGAAAAAAGAAGCTCTGCATTACCGTGCTGCTCCGCGCTTTGGGCTTCGGCTCCAACCGCGCGATAGAGGACCTGTTCCCCGGCGATAAGATCATCAAGGAGACGCTCGCCAAGGATACGACGAAGTCGGAAACCGACGGCTTGATCGAGCTGTACCGCCGCCTGCGTCCCGGCGAAGTTCCCACCGAGGATTCCGTGCGTCAGCACCTGTTCAATCTGTTCTTCGATCCCCGCCGCTACGATATCGCCAAGGTGGGCCGCTACAAGTACAACAAAAAGCTCAACCTCGCTTACCGTCTGCCCGGCTGCAAGGTCGCGGACGATGTCGTCAACCCCGAGACGGGCGAAATTCTGGCCGCTGCGGGCGAGAAGATTTCCGAGGAAAAGGCGAGAGAAATTCAAAACGCGGGCATCAACGAAATTTTCGTGCTCGTGGACGACCGCGAAGAGGGAGAAATCCGCCACAAGATCATCGCCAACAACACGGTGGACTTTGCGGAAATTTCCGATATTCCCGTGCAGGCGCGCGCCAAGGATTTCGGGCTGCTGCCTACCGTCTATTACCCCAACTACCGCTTCTCCAAGCTCATCGCCGCCGACTGCGCCTCGATGACCGTCGAAGCGGTTGCGGAAAAATACGTCGATGAGCTCGACGCGCTTTACTATACGCAGGAAAAGCCCGAAGAGGCCGACGAGAAGCAGGAAGAAAAGAAAAACCGCGAAAAGCGCCGCGACAACCGCCGCAAATTCGTGCAGGCCTGCAAGACCTTCCATGCCGTGCTTTCCCGCGAAAATCCCGTACCCACGCGGGAGGAGAAAAAGGAGATCCGTCCGCTGGCCGAAAAGCTTTGCCACAAGCACGTCACTGTTGATGATATCGTCGCTTCCGTTTCCACAAACCTCGATTTGAAATACGGGATCGGCACGATCGACAACATCGACCACCTCGGCAACCGCCGCGTGCGTTCGGTGGGCGAGCTGCTTCAAAACCAGCTCCGCGTCGGTATCGCCCGTCTCGAGCGGCTCATCAAGGAAAGAATGGCCACGCAGGACCCCATGGAGGTCACGCCTTCGGGCCTTATCAATATCCGCCCCGTTTCGGCGGTAATCCGCGAATTCTTCGGCTCGTCCCAGCTTTCGCAGTTTATGGATCAGACCAACCCGATCGCGGAGCTCACGCACAAGCGTAAGCTGTCCGCACTCGGCCCCGGGGGCCTCAACCGCGACAGAGCGACGTTTGAGGTCCGCGATATTCACCACACCCATTACGGCAGAATGTGTCCCATCGAGACGCCCGAAGGTCAGAACATCGGTCTGATCTCGTCCTTGGCCGCCTTTGCGAAGGTCAACGAGTACGGCTTTATCATGAGCCCGTACCGCCGCGTGGACAAAGACACGGGTATCGTCACCGATCACGTGGACTACCTCACCGCCGACGAAGAGGACAGATATGTCGTGGCGCAGGCGAACGAACCGCTCGACGAGGAAGGCCGCTTTATTAACGAGCGCGTCGGCTGCCGTCACCAGGATCTCATCACCGAGCTGCCCAGAGAAAAGATGGACTACATGGACGTTTCGCCCAAGCAGCTCGTCTCCGTGGCCACGGCGCTGATTCCCTTCCTCGAAAACGACGATACCAACCGCGCGCTGATGGGTTCCAACATGCAGCGCCAGGCGGTGCCGCTCTTAAAGACGGAATCCTCCATCGTGGCAACGGGCATTGAGGCGGCGATCGCAAAAGATTCGGGCGTCATGGTCATGGCGAAGGAAGCGGGCGTCGTCGTGGGTTGCTGCTCCAACATGATTAAAATCCGCGAGGACAACGGCAAGGTGCGCGAATATCCCTTAAAGAAATTCGAGCGTTCCAACCAGGGCACCTGCCTCAATCAGCGTCCCATCGTTTCCACGGGGGACAGGGTGGCCAAGGGCGAGATTATCGCAGACGGCCCTTCCACCAACAACGGCGAACTGGCTCTCGGTAAAAATATTCTCATCGGCTATATGGAATGGGAGGGCTACAACTACGAGGACGCCATTCTGCTTTCCGAAAAGCTGGTGCAGGACGACGTATTTACCTCCATCCACATCGAGGAGCACGAGACGGAAGCCCGCGACACCAAGCTCGGACAGGAAGAGATTACGCGCGATATCCCCAACGTGGGCGACGACGCCCTGAAGGATCTCGACGAGGACGGCATCGTGCGCATCGGCGCGGAAGTGCAGAGCGGCGATATCCTCGTCGGTAAAGTCTCCCCCAAGGGCGAGACGGAACTCACCCCCGAGGAAAGGCTTCTTCGCGCGATCTTCGGCGAAAAGTCGAGAGAGGTGAGGGATACCTCCCTCCGCGTGCCGCACGGCGAAGGCGGCGTGGTCGTGGACGTCAAGGTGTTCACGAGAGAAAACAAGGACGAACTCGAACCGGGCGTAAACAAACTCGTCCGCGTCTATATCGCGCAGAAGCGTAAAATTCAGGTCGGCGACAAGATGGCGGGCCGCCACGGCAATAAGGGCGTCATTTCCCGCGTGCTGTCACAGGCGGATATGCCTTTCCTTTCGGACGGCACCCCGCTTCAGATTCTGCTCAACCCCCTGGGCGTTCCTTCGCGTATGAATATCGGCCAGGTGCTGGAAGTGCACCTCGGTTACGTGTGCAAACAGCTCGGCTGGAAGATCGCCACGCCCGTTTTCGACGGCGCCACCGAGAAGGACATCGAGCAGATGTTCCGCGAAAACAATCTTCTCAACCCCGACGGAAACGTTGACGGCAAGTTCCGCGTCTATGACGGCAGAACGGGCGAGGCTTTCGAAAACCGCGTCACGATCGGCGTTCAGTATATGATCAAGCTTATTCACCTTGTCGATGACAAGATCCACGCGCGTTCCATCGGGCCTTACAGCCTCGTGACGCAGCAGCCTCTCGGCGGCAAAGCGCAGTTCGGCGGCCAGCGTTTCGGCGAAATGGAAGTTTGGGCGCTCGAGGCCTACGGCGCGGCGCATATCCTGCAGGAAATCCTCACGGTCAAGTCGGACGACGTCGTCGGCCGCGTCAAGACCTACGAATCTATCGTCAAGGGCGAAAATATTTCCGAACCGGGTATTCCCGAAGCGTTTAAGGTGCTTTTGAAAGAGCTCCAGTCCCTCGCGCTCGACGTCAAGGTACTCACCGAGACGGGCGACGAGCTGATTATCCGCGAATTTGACGAGGACGAAGAAGCCTCCGACAACGAAGCGCGGCGCAGAGACAGCCTCAAGCAGGCCGAGCTCGAGGAGATCGACTTCAGCGAGGACGACGAAGACGAGGAAGACGAAGAGGGCGACGTGTCCATCTTCGAGGACGAAGGGGACGACGAAGACGACTTCGTTTCGGAAGTGGACGAGGAGGACGACGATTTCGCCGATATCAGCGACGATTTCAAGTTCGATTCTCTGTTCGATGACGACGAAGACGACGGCAGGGACGAGTAATCCGAGGAGACAGAAAAGTATATGTACGAATTAAACGATTTCAATTCCATTCAGATCAGCATAGCATCTCCCGAAAAAATCAGAGAATGGTCCTATGGCGAAGTAACCAAGCCCGAAACGATAAACTACCGCACCCAAAAGCCCGAGAGAGACGGCCTTTTCTGCGAAAAGATATTCGGGCCGATGAAGGATTGGGAGTGCCACTGCGGAAAATATAAACGGGTAAAATACAAGGGGCATATCTGCGAGAAATGCGGCGTGGAGATCACCCGCTCGAAGGTGCGCCGCGAGAGAATGGGCCATATCGAGCTGGCGGCCCCCGTCTCCCATATCTGGTATTTCAAAGGGGTTCCCTCCAAAATCGGGCTGTTGCTCGACATGGGACCCAAACAGCTGGAGCAGGTGATCTATTTCGCCTCCTACGTGGTTCTCGACCCCGGCAAGGTGAACGAGCTTGCCTATAAGCAGGTCATCAACGACAAACAGCTCCGAGAGATCGAGGAGCGCTTCGGCGACAGCTCGGCGACGGGCCTCAAGGTCGGCATGGGCGCGGAGTCCGTGCGAGAGCTTCTCATGGCGGTCAATCTCGAAAAGGAGAGCGACGACTGCAAAAAGATCATTTCCGACAATCCCACGGGGCAGAAGGCGATCAAGGCGATCAAACGTCTCGAGGTGGTGGAATCTTTCAGAAAGAGCGGCAACCGCCCGGAATGGATGATTCTGACGGTGCTGCCCGTTATTCCTCCCGATATCCGTCCCATGGTTCAGCTGGACGGCGGCCGTTTCGCTTCGTCCGACCTGAACGATTTATACCGCCGCGTCATCAACCGCAACAACCGCCTCAAGAAGATGATGGAGATCGGCGCGCCCGACATGATCATCAAAAACGAAAAGCGCATGCTGCAGGAAGCCGTGGACGCGCTCATCGACAACGGCAGGAGAGGCAAGCCCTTGAGCGGCCCCTCCAACCGCGAGCTGAAATCCCTTTCGGGCATGCTTCGGGGCAAGCAGGGGCGTTTCCGTCAAAACCTTCTCGGCAAGCGCGTCGATTATTCGGGGCGTTCGGTTATCGTCGTCGGGCCGGAGCTGAAAATTTATCAGTGCGGTCTCCCCAAGGAAATGGCCATCGAGCTGTTTAAGCCCTTCATTATGAAGCGCCTCGTGGAGAGCGGCCAGTGCCACAACATCAAGACGGCAAAGCGCGCCGTGGAAAAGGCCAAGGACATGGTCTGGAACGTCCTCGAGGACGTCATCAAAGATCATCCCGTGCTTTTAAACCGTGCGCCTACGCTGCACCGTTTGTCCATTCAGGCGTTCGAGCCCGTGCTTATCGAAGGCAGAGCCATCAAGATTTCCCCGCTCGTCTGCGGCCCGTTTAACGCGGACTTCGACGGCGACCAGATGGCCGTGCACCTTCCTTTGAGTATTGAAGCGCAGGCGGAAGCGAGATTTTTGATGCTCTCCGCAAACAATATATTGAAGCTTGCCGACGGTAAATCGGTTATGTCCCCGACGCAGGATATGATTATCGGCGCTTACTGCCTGACGATCAAGCGCCGCGAAGAGGGCAAAACCTACGACGAGCAGGGCCGTCCCGACGAAAACGGCGAAGCGTATATTCCGCCCGTATATTCCTCGGAAAACGAGGCGATCCTCGCCTATCAGACCAAGGTCGCGCACGAACAGGACGAAATGTATCTCAAGCGCGTCGTCGAGTTGCCCGAAGGCAAATTTGACGATCTGCCTTTGCCTTATACCTGCCCCGTGGATAACAAAGCGGGCGAAACGCCGATCAAGGAAGCGACCGTTCGACTCAACCCCAAGACGGGCAAGCGGGAAGTGATCGGCATCATCAAGACGACGATCGGCCGTCTGATCTACAACGACGGATTGCCCCAGGATCTCGGCTTCGTAAAGAGAGACACGCCCGAATCCTACCTCCGCCTCGAGCTGGATACCGAGTTTATCGGCAGCGCCCGCGCGATCGGCAAAAAGCATCTTTCCCGTATCGTCGAGGCCTGCTTCAAGACGGGCGCGGCGCCCAAAGCGTCGTACGTGCTCGACGCGATCAAGGAAAGAGGGTATAAATATTCCACGCTGGCGGCGCTTACGACCTCCGTCTTCGACATGAAGATCCCCGAGGAAAAGGAAGACATCGTCAACAACGCGGAAGCTGAGGTTTCCAAGATCGCCAAAAAATACTCCAGAGGCCTTTTGAACGAGGAAGAGAGATATCTCGCCGTGATTTCGCAGTGGGATACCGCTACCGACAAAGTGGCAAACCTCTTGAAAAAGCAGGGCGAAGAAGATAAATTCAATCCCATCTGGATGATGGCCGACTCGGGCGCCCGCGGCTCCATCGACCAGATCAAACAGCTTTCGGGCATGCGCGGACTGATGGTTAACCCCCAGGGTAAAAAGATCGAGGTCCCCGTTAAATCCTGTTTCAGAAACGGACTTTCCGTTTTGGAATATTTCATTTCTTCGCACGGCGGCCGTAAAGGCTTGACGGATACGGCGCTCAAGACGGCCGACTCGGGATATCTTACCCGCCGCCTCGTCGATGTTTCGCACGAAATCATCGTCCGCGAGGACGACTGCTATGCGGGCAGAAAGCCCCAGGGCATGAAGGTCAGGGCGATCTTCGGCGCCGACGGACGGGAAATCGAGGGCCTGAAAGACAGGCTTACGGGCCGCTTTGCGGCGGAGGCCGTCGTTCATCCTCAGACGGGCGAAGTCATGGTCGGCCAAAACGAATTTATCACCGAGGAAAAGGCGAAAGAGATCTGCGACGCGGGGATTGCGGAGGTTTCTATCCGCAGTATCTTTACCTGCGCCTCCCGCGTGGGCGTCTGCGCGAAGTGCTACGGCAAGAACATGGCGACGACGCTGCCCGTTCAGGTCGGCGAAGCGGTCGGCACGATCGCGGCACAGTCCATCGGCGAGCCCGGCACACAGCTGACGATGCGTACCTTCCATACGGGCGGTATCGCGGCGACGGGCGACATCACGCAGGGTCTTCCCCGCGTCGAGGAATTGTTCGAAGTCAGAAAACCCAAGGGCTGCGCGACGATTTGCGAAGTCGAGGGCGTCGTCGATATCGACAATTCCGACAACCTCAACCATATCAAAGTCAAGGACGAGGCCACGGGCGAAGTCAAAAAGGAATACGTCCTTCCCTTCAACGCCGAAGTCAAGGTGAAGAAAGGGGACAGGGTTGCGCCCGGAGTGCTTCTCAACGCGGGCAGCGTGTTCCCGCAGGACATTCTGCGCGTGCAGGGCGTCAAGGGCGTTCAGGACTATATTCTCGAACAGGTACAGTCCGTTTACCGTTCCCAAGGCGTCGATATCAACGACAAACATATCGAGATCATCGTGCGTCAGATGCTTAAAAAGGTCAGGGTGGAAAGCTCGGGCGATACCGACCTGCTTCCCGGCGAGCTGGTGGATATGACCACTTTCCAGGACGAATGCGGCAAGGCGATGGCCAAGGGCGGCGCGCCCGCGCTGGCAAAGCGCGTTCTGCTGGGTATTACCAAGGCGTCGCTCGCTACCGACAGCTTCCTTTCCGCGGCTTCCTTCCAGGAGACCTCGAGGGTGCTCACCGAAGCCGCGATCCGTACCAAGAGAGATTATCTCGTGGGGCTGAAGGAAAACGTCATCATCGGCAAGCTGATTCCCGCGGGCACGGGTATGAAGGAGTATAAAAATCTGTCCCCGCAGTTTATCGGCAGCTATAAGGATTCTACGGCCAACGTTTCCGACGAAATGGCCACGGGAACCTACGGCAAACCCGCCGCACCCGCTTATCGGGAGGACGAGGCCGCCGAGGAAGAGCTGCCCGTTTCCGAAGCAGCCGGGGAGGCGGCCGCGGAAGCGTCCGTAGGCGATATCCTCGCGTAAGAATTTGCAAATTTCATTTTATACCGCGCGCGTTTTCCGTGCGCGGTTTACTTTTTCCGCACTGTTTCCTTGACATTTATGCGGGAGAATGTTATAATTTTTTTTGTAAATCCGATTAAAAATACAACGTCCTAAGGGTAAAATTCGTCTATAAAACGGAATGGGAAAAGCTTCGGGGAAAGCGGGGACGGATTGTAGAAAAGTCCGAGAAAATATAGGGGGGACGGGCCGTGAAAAAAATTGAAAACGTAAAAAACACGCTGAATAAATTTATCTGGCTGCTCCCTCCGCTGATCGTGTGCGCGGCGATGACGTTTTTGTTTAAGGTAAACGGCCTCTATCCGTTTACGGGAAAAACAATCGCCTGGTGCGACATGGATCAGCAGGTAATTCCGCTCCTGCTCGATTTTAAGGATATTCTCGCGGGGAAGGAGGGGCTTTTTTTCAGCTTCAAAAACGCGGGCGGCATGAATTTTTTCGGCGTGTTTTTCTTTTTCCTTTCCAGCCCGTTTTCCTTTTTGGTGGCGTTTGTCGATAAAGCGGATATTTCCTCTTTCGCCAACATCCTGGTCATGCTTAAAATGTGCGCGATTTCCCTCACGGCCTCCCTTTTCTTTTCCCGAAAATACCCCGGCCACGCAGTGCCGAACGTTCTTTTGTCCGTGCTGTACGCCTATTCGGGCTACACCATGATGTACTACCAAAATATTATTTGGCTGGACATGGTATATGTCTTTCCGCTTCTGCTTCTTTCTCTGGATATGCTCAAGGAGGGGAAACGGCTGTTTTTCGTCTGCGCGCTTGCGGCATGTCTGTTTATCAATTATTATATCAGCTATATGATCGTCGTGTTTCTTTTGCTGTACGCTTTCCTTTGGCTGATTATCTCCAAGGACAGAAGGTTTGCGGGGAATTTTTTCCTCTGCTGCGCGTCGGCCGCATTGCTCTCCGCCGTCGTCTGGCTGCCTTCTTTCGTGCAGTATTTTTCGTCGGGACGGAAATCCTCCGTGATACGGAATTTACAAAATTCCGGCCTCATTACGTCCTATCAGACCGCCCTTCCCACCGTGTTTTCGACGCTGTTTCTCTTTCCCTTTACGCTTTCGCGCAAGGTTTCCAAGGACGGGAAGCTCCGTTTTATTCTCTTTCTGCTGACGCTTGTGCCGCTTTTGATAGAGCCGGTCAATAAAATGTGGCAGACGGGCAGTTATATGAGCTTTCCCACCCGTTACGCTTTTATGACGATTTTTCTTTGCCTGACGCTGGCGATGGACTGTATGACGCAGCCGTCCGCTCCGTCGGCGGTAAAGGAGCAGGAAAACGACGAAAATACGAAGAAGAATGCCTTCTTCGGCGGGCGCGCGCCCGCCGTCATATGCAGCGTTCTGCTCGGCGCGCTCGCTCTCGGATATTTGTTCTTTTCCGTCAATTATACAAAGGAAAACGTCACCGTCATGGACCAATACTCCAATACGCTTTGGGGGAACGACGCCTCCTTTGAAGCGCTTTTGAAGCTGTACCTGCTCGCTTTCGGCGTGGGCGCCTCGTGTTTTGCGCTTTACAAGCTCGGGCTTTTGAAACCCGTGGGGCTTTGGGTTTGCGTGGGGCTGTTGGTCGTTTCCGAACTATATGTGGCTCCGCAGACGTATATGCTTTCGCCCGCGCACGAAACGACGGGTTATCGGCAGATCGTGGATCTCGCGGACAGGATCGAGGACGACGGGTTTTACCGCGTCAAGACGGAACGGGAATATTCCTCTCTGGATTTCGACGTCAACATGATGGGCGGGATCGGCTACAACGCGCTGGGACATTATACGTCGTTGACGGGCGGCGGGTACATGGCCGCAATGAAGCAGTTCGGATATACGTCCTATTGGATGGAAGTGGGCAACAGCGGCGGCACGGTAATCAGCGACGCGCTGATGTCCGTCGGCTATACGATTTCGGCGGATAACGGCAAAGGGGACGTCTATCGGAACGATTCTTACGGGATTTCGAAAAACGACTGCTATCTTCCCCTCGGGATCGTGGCGCGCAGGGATATCGTCGGCGCGGCGCAAAACGGTGCGGACTATTCCCGTAGGGGAGAATTGCAAAAAACGTTGTACGCCGATTTCTTCGGAGACGACGAGGCCGTGACGGTCTATTCGTTGGAGGACGCAAGGCTGTCCAATCTCGACTGCCAACTGTTGGAAAACGGAAAATATCGGCTGAAGCCCACCTCGTCCGCGGCGAGCATTTCCTTTTCCGTGCCCGTTAAAGAGAAAGAATTGCTCTATTTCAATGCGTTTGACGAAAACACCAACGCGCTCAATCAGGCGATCAATAAAAAGTTTTCCGTTTCCGCTCCGGGATATTATACGGGCGAGTTTCCCACCCAAAAAAACAACGGCACCGCTTTGCTGGGAGAATATTCCTACGGCACCGTCACCGTAAAGGTAAACGTCAAAAGCGAAGTGACGATAAGGGATATCGGCGTTTTCGGCGTAAAAAAAGAAAAATTTTCGACTGCGGCGGCGGGCGTAAAGACGCTGGGACTGACGGCGGGAAAAAATTCTCTTTCGGGCCGTTATACGGCCTCGGGCGGGGAATGCGTGTTTTTGTCCGTCGCTTACGACGAGGGCTTAAGCGCGAAAATAAACGGGAAAAAGGCGCCGCTTTACGAAGTCTATGACGGCTTTACGGCCTTTTATCTCGAAGAGGGGGAAAACGAGGTTGTGATTTCCTTCCGCCCGAAAGGCTTTATCGCGGGTACGGCGCTGTGCGTCGTCGGGCTGGGGCTGTGCGTCGGGGCGTGCGTTTACGCGAGGAAGCGGAAGGGAGAGCTTGTCCTTCCCCAAGGCTTCGATACCGTCGCCTATTATGCGTTTATCGCCGTAGGGGGGCTGGTTATAGCGGCGGTATATGTCGCGCCCATCCTTCTGTGTATCTTATAAAAGGCTTAAAAGTCTGTTTTTAAGGAGAAAAACAAATGTCGGAAGAAACCGAAAAAAAACAATCGGCAAAATCGCTGTTTTGGGAAATCGTCCGTTTTTTGATCGTCGGCGGAACGGCGACGCTGGTCGATTATCTCATATCTTATCTGTTTTATCAGTGGATTCTGCCGCCCGCCCTCATCGGAGAGACCTTTTCCCTCGTACTTTCCACGGCGCTGGGCTTCTGCGTCGGGCTTGCCGTCAACTGGATTTTATCCGTCAGATTTGTGTTCCGAAACGTAAAAGACAAGGAAAAATCCCGCTCGAAAGCCTCCTTTCTGCTCTTTGCGACGATCGGCGTCATCGGCTTGGGAATTACCGAGCTGGGCATGTATCTCGGCGTAAAGCTCCTGCCCGAAATCACGCTGTTTTCCTCCGCCACGTTTTTGGGAACGGAATGGAAATGGTGGATCATGAAAGTTTCGATGACCTGTCTCGTCCTCGTATGGAACTACATCGGCAGAAAGCTGTTCGTGTTTAAGTAAGCGGCGAAGAAAGAGATGCGGTTTCCGACCTTTTTCGACAGGTTTTTCGGCCTTTCGAAAAAAAAGTTTGTAAAATGCTGAAAAATTTTGCCGAAAGGTATTGAAATTTTGTAAATAATGGTGTATAATAAAGACACGAAACAAAAGAAGCAAAAACGACGTTTCCGCCGTACGACGAAAATACATAAAACGGAAAGGTCTGTGCCGCGGGCGGCGTTTTTGCGATTGATTTGACTACAAGAGATGTGTTAAACTCCTTTTTTGATGTCGGAAAGGGCCGCATTTGAAAGAATGCGGTTCTTTCTTATTCCCTGCGCGGAAAACATCGAAAAAACGAAAAAAATTTCTTTTTCCGAAACGGGGCGCAAAATGCCCTGCGCGCCTTATGGCAGACGGGAAAGAGACCGTTTGAAGAGCGGGGTGGAAAGACTTGACAAGATCGGGTCTTTTTTGCTATACTATAATCCAAACCTTCAGGGACAAAAGGGGCGGAGGAGGGCGGAAAAATGGAAGGATATATCCATTCGTTTGAGTCGTTCGGTACGGTTGACGGCCCGGGAATACGCTACGTCGTATTTATGCAGGGCTGTCCTCTCCGCTGTAAATACTGCCATAATCCCGATACCTGGACGCGGGGCGGAACGCCTTATACGGCGGGGCAGGTATGCGACGAAGCTCTCAAATATAAAAATTATTTCGGGGAGAAAGGGGGCGTCACCGTCTCGGGCGGCGAGCCGCTCCTTCAGCTCGGTTTCGTCACGGAGCTGTTTTCCCTCCTCAAGGAAAGGGGAATTCACACCGCGGCGGACACTTCGGGCTATACGTTCGACCCCGACGACCCCGTTTGCGTGGAAAAGCACAAAAAGCTGCTCGAGGTCACCGATCTGGTACTGCTCGACATAAAGCACATCGACTCTGAAGCCCACAAGGGCCTTACGGGCAAGGGAAACGGCCGCACCTTGGCCTTTGCGCGGTTTTTGAGCGACAACGGCGTGCCGATATGGATCAGGCACGTTCTCGTGCCCGGGATTACGGACGACGACGGGGCGCTGAAAAGGCTGAGGACGTTTCTCGATACCTTAAAGACGGTGGAGAAGGTGGAGGTGTTGCCCTACCATACCATGGGCGCGGTCAAATACGAAAAACTCGGCTACGAGTATCCTTTGAAGGGCGTTCAGCCGCCCGATAAAGAGCGGGTGCAAAACGCCAAGAGAATTTTGGGAGTAATAAAATGAGCGGACTTTTCGGAAAAAAGGATTATAAAAATCAGATAGCGGGCCTGTGCTGCGTGGAAGTGAGCGGGGAATCGTGCGCGAACTGCTTTTCGTTGATGCCCGTGCTTAAAGCGATCGTCGATAAGAGAGGGGATATCCGTCTCGTGCACGTGGAAGCGGACGAGGAGACGACGGCGCTGATGGAGGAATGGGACGTTACGAGAGTGCCTACGGTGCTGCTGATGGAGGACGGAAAAATTTTCGCAAGGTGCTCGGGCTTTCAGCCGGAGGAAATCCTCGAGATCTGGATGGACGCGAAAATCGAAGAACATAGAGCCTCAAAATAACGCCGGCGGAGGGGGAACGTATAAGAAGGGCGGAAAACGCACATACTGAATGATCGGAAAAAAATTTTTATCAGGAGATACACATTATGCAATACGAAGAATGGGAAGGGTTTGTTCCCGGCAAATGGTGCGACGACGAAGTAGATGTCCGCGATTTTATTCAGCGTAATTATACGCCCTATGAGGGAGACGCCTCTTTCCTTGCGCCCGCTACGGAGGCGACGAAAAAGCTTTGGCAGATCGTGCTCGACCTTTCCGCCAAGGAGCGGGAAGCGGGCGGCGTGCTGGACGCGGATACGAAAATCGTTTCCACGCTGACGTCGCACGGCCCCGGATATCTCGACAAGGAGCTGGAAAAGATCGTCGGGCTTCAGACGGACAAGCCTTTCAAGCGCGCCCTTCAGCCCTTCGGCGGCATCCGCATGTCCGAAGAGGCGCTCAATATGTACGGCTATACGCTCGATCCCCAGGTAAAGGAGATCTTCACCAAATACAGAAAAACGCATAACGACGGCGTTTATTCGGCCTATACGCCCGAAATGCGCGCGGCGCGTTCGGCGCATATTCTCACGGGTCTGCCCGACACCTACGGCCGCGGCCGTATCGTCGGGGATTACCGCCGCGTGGCGCTTTACGGCGTCGATTATCTCATCCGCAAGAAGGAAGCGGACAAGCTGGCGATGGACGGGGACATGGTTCCCGATAAGGTACGCGACAGGGAGGAGCTTTCCGAGCAGATCAAGGCCTTAAAAGACCTGAAAGCGATGGCGGCAATCTACGGCTGCGACATTTCCCGTCCCGCGGCAAACGCACAGGAAGCCGTTCAGGCGGTCTATTTCGGCTATCTGGCGGCGGTGAAGGATCAGAACGGCGCGGCGATGTCCATCGGCAGAAACAGTACCTTCCTCGACGTTTATATCGAGCGGGATCTGAAAAAGGGCGCGATCACGGAAGCGGAAGCGCAGGAATTTATCGATCAGTTCGTCATGAAATTGCGTATCGTCAAATTCATGCGGATCAAGGAATATAACGAGCTGTTTTCGGGCGATCCCACGTGGGTGACGGAGTCCATCGGCGGCATGGGCGTGGACGGCAGGACGCTGGTGACGAAAAACTCCTTCCGTATCCTGCACACGCTGGATAACCTCGGCCCCGCGCCCGAGCCCAATCTTACGGTGCTCTGGTCCAAGAGACTGCCCGCCAATTTCAAAAAATATTGCGCCGAAATTTCTATCCGCACGTCGGCCATTCAATACGAAAGCGACGATCTCATGCGCCCCGAAATGGGGGACGACTACTGTATCGCCTGCTGCGTCAGCTGTATGCGCGTGGGCAAGGACATGCAGTTTTTCGGCGCGAGGGCGAACCTTGCAAAATGCCTTTTGTACGCTATAAACGGCGGCAAGGACGAGCTGATGAAAGACAAAAAAACGGGCAGACCCATGCAGGTTTCTCCCGAATTTGCGCCCGTGCTCGGCGACGGCCCCCTCGATTTCGACGAGGTGGTAAGAAAATATACGCAGATGATGTCCTGGCTGGCGGGGCTGTACGTCAATACCCTCAACCTCATTCATTATATGCACGATAAATATTGCTACGAGGCGCTGGAAATGGCTCTGCACGACACGAAGGTGCGCCGCTTCTTCGCCACGGGCATCGCGGGGCTTTCCTGCGCGGTGGATTCCCTTTCGGCGATAAAATACGCAAAGGTGTATCCCATCCGCAACGAGGAAGGAATCGTCACCGATTTCCGCGTCGAAGGGGATTTCCCCAAGTACGGAAACAATGACGACAAGGCGGATTCTATTGCCGTATGGCTGCTCAAGACGTTTATGACGGATATCCAGAGCCATTACACTTACCGTCAGAGCGTGCCGACGACGTCCATTTTAACGATCACGTCCAACGTGGTTTACGGTCAGAAAACGGGCAACACGCCCGACGGCAGGCGCGCGGGGACTCCGCTGGCGCCCGGTGCAAATCCCATGCACGGCAGGGATACCCACGGGGCGCTCGCTTCCCTCGAATCGGTGGCGAAGCTGCCCTACGAATACTCGAGAGACGGTATTTCCAATACCTTCTCGGTAACCCCCGCCTCTCTCGGCAAAAACGACGATTGAACGGAAAATAACGGAATAATAACGAAAAAACAAGGAGGATATCATTATGTCGAAACAACAGGTGGATAATCTGGTCAGCATGCTGGACGCTTACGTCGCGGACGGCGGCCATCATCTCAACGTAAACGTGTTCAGCCGCGAGACGTTGTTGGACGCGCAGAAGCACCCCGAAAAATATCCGCAGCTTACCATTCGGGTTTCGGGCTATGCGGTCAACTTCAACAAGCTGACGAAGGAGCAGCAGGACGACGTGATTTCCCGTACCATTCACGAGTCCATGTAAAAATTAAATAAAACGGAGGAAGCCGAACCGCGGTTCGGCTTTCTTTGGATTTTTGAGAGCATGAGGTAAAATATGGCAAAAGGAAGGAAAAAGAAAAGAGGACGCAAGGGAAAAGGAATCGGTACGCTGTTGGTCGTGCTCCTTCTCGTCGCGGCGATCTTCTGCTGTTACATACTTTGGAAAAAAGGATATCTCGACGTCGATTTGAAAGATAGCTCCTCGATAGACAGCTCCTTGGCAGATGGTTCGTCGTGGGATAATTCGTCGTCGGATAGTTCCTCGTCGGACAACTCGTCCGGTTCGTCGTCAGACATCGTCACGGACGAATTAAGTATTCATTTTTTGATGTTGGGAAACAAATATTCCGGCGACTGTACGTTGATTAAGGCCGGCGACACCGAAATCCTTATCGACGCGGGCTCCAGACAAAGTTCTGCCTCGACGATAGTAGAATACGTTAACAATTACTGCACGGACGGGATTTTGGAATACGTAATCGCAACGCATGCCGATCAGGATCATATAGCCGGCTTTGTCGGAAATAAAAACGGCGGAGACTATACGGGAATACTGTATGAATATCAGGTCGGAACGTTGATCGAGTTTGCCCGTACCGATAAGCCGTTGACGACTGCTGCGGGAAATCCTACGCTTTACGCCAATTACCGTACGGCGGTGGCGTATGCGGAAAGTAAAGGTACCGCCGTATATACGGCTCTCGAGTGCTGGAACGGCACAAACGGCGCGCAGCGCAGCTACGAGATCTCGGAGGGAATAACGATGAATATACTTTATAACGTTTTTTACGAGGAAAAATCCAGCGACGAAAATAACTATTCGGTCTGTATGCTTTTAACGCAAGGGAACAATCATTATTTGTTTACGGGCGATTTAGAGGAGAAAGGGGAGGAAGCCTTGGTGGAAAACAATACTCTGCCCAAATGCAAGCTGTTCAAAGCCGGACATCACGGCAGCCCTACTTCCAGCACCGAAGCTTTACTTTCCGTTATTCAGCCGGAAATTGTCTGCGTAAGTTGTTGCTGCGGAAGTGAGGAATACACTAAAAACCCGCTCAACGTTTTTCCCTCTCAAGCGTTTGTCGATCGCGTCTCCGTTTATACGGACAAAATTTACGTGACGACGATTGTCTCCGATAAGGCGGAAGGCGGCTTTGAGCCGATGAACGGCAATATCGTCGTTTCGTCAAACGGCGGGGAGGTGAAGGTAAACTGCTCTGACAACAATACCCTGTTCAAGGACACCGATTGGTTTAAGAAAAACAGAACCTTGCCCGAGAACGCGGTGGGCGCGGCGTAGAAAGTTTTGTGAAAATACACAAAAATGCGTTTTCGGACGGGAAAAGGCATATACGCGGTTGACAATTTTTCGGAAATAGGGTAAAATACTTAAAAGAACACTAAGGTGGGAAGCGCCGAAGCTTATGAATATACTGACAGCCATAAACAAAAAATATCTGCCGTATTTTGCGGCCATGGTCCGTTCCTTTGCGGACAATAATCCCGGCGAACATACGGTGTATATCGCCACGAAGGAAGTGACCGAGGCCGATCTCGAGGAATACCGCGGGTATTTTTCGGGCCGCGTCACTTTCCGCCCCGTCGCCTTCTGCGACGATATGCTCGCGGGGGCGCCTACCGAAAAAAGGTGGCCTAAGGAGATCTATTACCGTATTTTCGCCGCGGGTTACCTGCCCGAAACGGTGGATCGCATCCTGTATATGGACAGCGACATTATCGTAAAGGGGGATATTTCCGACTTTTACGATACCGATTTCGAGGATAATTATTTTGTGGCGACCACCAACGTTCACTCGCCCTTTCTCAAATGGTTTGTGCGGGTGAAGAACGGCGCGAAAAAGGACACGGTGTATGTGAATACGGGCGTCCTGCTGATGAATATCGAAAAATTAAGACGGGAACAGAGCCATGAGGAAGTGCTTGCGTACATAAACAGGCGGAAGTTTTTTCTCACTCTGCCCGATCAGGACGTTATTTCCACCCTTTACGGAAACAAGATCAAGCTCGCCGACGGCATGGTCTATAACCTCAACGAGCGGAAAATCCGCGGCTGGAACCGCCGTCACGGCAAGGGAAACAAGATCGATCTTGCGCGGGTGGACGAGCAGGCGAAAATTTTGCATTATCTCGGCCGCAATAAGCCCTGGGACGAAAAATACAGGGGGATTTTGAAGCCCTATTACGATAAATACCGCGTCAAATAAAATATTTTGCGGGAAAGTCCCCGAAAGCGTTGACAAAATCCAAAAATAGGAATATACTATTTTCATAAGAGCTTTTGAAGGCACTATGAGGGAGTAGTTTGCGTCCCGAAAGGACGTAACCGTTCCAACACATCGGCGGAGAGCGTAAAGCCCCGTCTGGGACAGTTTGAAAGAATGAGACTCATGCGCTATATTATTTACCCTGAAATGAGGTATAATATAGTGCGTGGGTCTTTTTTCGATTAAAAAAGGAGTTATAAATTTAACGATGAAGCACTATTTGTCTGAAACGAAAGAGGTTTTGGAAGAGGTGAAATCCTCTCCCGAAGGACTTTCCGCCGAGGAAGCGGCGTCCAGGCTGGAAGCAAACGGAAAAAATAAGCTGAACGAAGCGAAAAAGACGTCGATGTTCAAGCGTTTTCTCCTGCAGCTGATCAATCCGATGATTATCGTGTTGCTGATCGCCGCGGCCGTCAACCTCGTCACCGTCATCATCGACCGTTCGCGCGGGGGGGACGAGTCCTTTGCCGAATTTATCATCATCGTGGCCGTCGTGCTTTTGAACGCCATTCTCGGCGTGGTGCAGGAGGGCAGGGCGGAGCACGCGATAGAGGCCTTAAAGGAGATGACCGCTTCCACCTGCAAGGTGATACGCGGCGGACAGCTTCTCGCGGTGAAAAGCGAAGAGATCGTCGCGGGGGATATCGTCGTGCTGGAAGCGGGCGATTCCGTACCCGCAGACTGCCGTATTCTCGAGTGCGCCTCCCTCAAGGCGGAGGAATCCGCTCTGACGGGCGAAAGCGTGCCCGCGAATAAGGAAGCGGAAAAGCTGGAGCTGGGCGAGCTGAAGGACATTCCTCTGGGCGACAGAAAAAATATGGTATATATGGGCAGCACGATCGTTTACGGCCGCGCGAAAGTCGTGGTGGTAGCGACGGGGATGCAGACGGAAATGGGCAAGATCGCGGACATTCTCGCGCAGGCGAAGGACGAGGTCACCCCGCTTCAGAAGCGTCTCAACAAGCTGTCCCAGATCCTGAGCTACATCGTTTTGGGTATCTGCGTATTTATTTTCGCTTTCAAGCTGATCCTCGGAAGGAGCTTTGCGCTCGAGGTGGTGCTCGACAGCTTTATCGTGGCCGTGTCTTTGGCCGTGGCGGCGATTCCCGAGGGGCTGGCGACCGTGGTGACGATCGTCTTGTCCATGGGCATGACGAAAATGGCGAAGAAAAAAGCGGTGGTCAAACGTCTGACGGCCGTGGAGACGCTGGGCTGCACGCAGATTATCTGTTCGGATAAGACGGGCACGCTGACGCAGAACAAAATGACCGTCGTCGATCATTACGGCGAGGACGAGGCTCTTCTGGCCCGCGCGATGGCGCAGTGCTCGGACGCGGTGCTCGACGGGGAGACGAAACAGGCGAAGGGAGAACCCACCGAATGCGCCCTCGTCAATTACGCCTATAAGCTGGGCCTGAACAAGACGGAGCTGGACGCGGCGGACAAGAGAGTGGCCGAAGCGCCCTTCGACAGTATGCGTAAGATGATGTCCACCGTTCACGCGACGGCGGAGGGCGTCGTGCAATATACGAAAGGCGCGCCCGACGAAATTCTCAAGCGCTGTACGCGCGTGCGGGTCGGCGGGAAAGACGTGCCTTTGACGGACGAAAAGAGAGAGGAAATCCTTTCGGCCAACAAGGGCATGGCGGACAGGGCGCTGCGCGTGCTTGCCGCGGCGTATAAAAAGCCGGATACCGTCCCTCAAAATTTCGAGCCGGAGGACATCGAAAAAGACCTCACGTTTGTCGGGCTTACGGGCATGATCGACCCCATTCGTCCCGAGGTGAAAGCGGCGATCGCGGAATGTAAGGAGGCGGGTATCCGTCCCATCATGATTACGGGCGATCATATCGACACGGCCGTGGCGATCGCCATGGAGCTGGGGATTATCACGGACAAATCGCAGGCGATCACGGGCGCGGCGCTGAATGAAATTTCCGACGAGGAATTTGAGGAAAAGATCGGACAGTATTCGGTATATGCGCGCGTTCAGCCCGAGCATAAGGTGCGCATCGTCACGACCTGGAAGAAGAAGGGCTATATCACGGCCATGACGGGCGACGGCGTCAACGACGCGCCCAGCATCAAGAGCGCGGACATCGGCGTGGGCATGGGCATTACGGGCACCGACGTCACCAAGGGCGCGGCGGATATGGTGCTTCAGGACGACAATTTTGCCACCATCGTCACCGCCGTGGGCGAAGGAAGGCGCATTTACGACAATATCCGAAAGGCGATACAGTTTTTGCTTTCCAGCAACCTCGCCGAGGTGATCGCGGTGTTCGCGGCCACCATGCTTGGATTTACGCTTCTGCGGCCCATGCACTTATTGTGGATAAACCTCATCACGGACACCTTTCCCGCGCTGGCGCTGGGCATGGAGGACGGCGAACACGACCTCATGAAGCGCAAGCCGCGCGACGATAAGGAAGGGATTTTTGCCGGCGGCGTGGGGGTAAACGTCGCCCTGCAAGGCTTCTTTATCGGCGCAATCACCCTGCTTTCCTATTTCATCGGGCACTTTATCGAAAGCGGAAACTGGTCGATCGAGGGCGTCAGCCCCGACGGCATGACGATGGCGTTTCTCACCCTGTCCATGACGGAAATGTTCCACTCCTTCAACGTGCGTTCGATCGAACATTCGGTGTTTTCCATGAAGAAACAGAACAAATACCTGTGGGGCGCGTTTGTATTCTCCTTCCTCTTGACGCTGGCCGTCATTTATCTGCCGGGGATCAATACCGCGTTCGAGTTTGCCGCCATCAGCGCGAAGGAATACTTTATCGCCATAGGCCTGGCGCTTACGGTGATTCCGTTTGTGGAAATCTGCAAGCTTGTGCGCCGCGCGGTGAAAAAGAACAAGGCGAAATAAGCGGGATAAGGCTTGCCGGACCAGGCGGCCGTTTGAAACGATTATTCCCGTATCAGAGTACAATCCCCGCGGAGATTTTTTATAAATCTCCGCGGGGGTTTAGCTTTGGGACAAAAGGAAAAATCAGTTTATGATTTCTATTTTAACCCGATCGATATCGCCGTAATCCTTAGATAACTCCAAAAAAATATGCCAGCCTTGCATGGCGCAATCGCCGTCCGTGCCCGGTTTCGGAACAATCCTTTCGATGTTTAAGGTCAGCTCCCTTTGGTCGGAAAAACAGCTCCTGACTTTGTGGGAATTGCCGCCGCTGCCTTCTTCCAAGACAACTAAGACGATAAAATAAGTCTCGAAAAAATCGTCGTCGTAGTTTTTTACGGCGTTATGATAGGCGACGGCGTTTTCTAACTGAAAAATAGTTTTATTGTTTTTGAAATAGGCGTTTAATTCCTCGACGCTTTCGATGATTTGATAGGATTTGTTTGTGTTTTCGGCCCAACCCGTCCTTACATACCGAATGTTTTTTATTTCTACGGGCGCAGGAAGCAGCTCGCCTCCGCTTACAATTTCAAATTTCAGTACGGCGTTGCGGGCAGGCATATCAAAATAATATTCCCATTGATATCCGTTTTCCGTATAGACGGCCGTCTGCTTTCCGATGGATTGCCCGTTGAGAAATACTTCCACGTCGGCGTCTAAAACGACCTCGGTGACGATTGTTACCTGTTCGCCTGCCGCGTAGCGCGTTTTTAAGCGGGAAAGAACGGCGATATTCGGTTCGTTTTTAATCGATAATTTATATCTGGCGGTGCAGCCCGAAAAAGAAAACAAACCGATAACGCAAAACAGGCTTGCCGCCATTGTAAGCAGACGACGCTTTTTCATAAAAACTTCCCTCCTTATACCGAAGACGCGTTTTATTTTGCCGAATTACGGTTCTGTCTTGCGGCCATTATATCATAGAACGGGGATAGTCAATAGCGGTCTGCCATTTTTTTATCGGCGGGGAAAGAAATTTTCTCAAACGCTTGATTTTTCGGGCGAGATGTGGTAGATTAATACTGAATAGAGAGAGGGGGGGAAATCATGACCAAGGAAAGAAAGGCGGGCGTGCTTCTGCCGATTTCGTCGCTTCCCGCGCCGTACGGCATCGGGACTATGGGGGAAAGCGCCTATCGCTTTATCGACTGGCTGAAGTCCGCGGGAATGAAGCTCTGGCAGGTATTGCCCCTGCTGCCCACAAATTACGGGGACAGCCCGTATCAGTCGTGCGCGTCCGACGCGCTCAATTATTATTTTATCGACCTCGACGCGCTGGAAGGGGAGGGGCTTTTGGAAAAAGCCGACTATGCTTTCCTCGATTGGGGCGCCGACCCGCGGCGGGTGGATTACGAAAAATTGTTTCTGCATAGAGCCGAGGTGCTGAAAAAGGCCTTTGCGAGGTTTGATCGGACGGCTTCCGATTGGAAAAAATTTTTGAAAACGGGGAAATATCGGGATTTTGCCCTGTTCATGTCCCTGAAAAGCAAATTTTCGTATCTTCCCTGGACGGAATGGCCGGAGCCGTACCGCCTCTGCGACGAAAAAACAATCGGCGCCTTTATGGCGGAAAACGGCGACGAGCTGGAGTTTTGGCAGTTTACGCAATATCTTTTTCTCAGACAATGGAACGCCCTGAAGGCGTACGCGCATGAAAACGGCGTGGAAATCATGGGCGACATGCCCATTTACGTCGCGTCGGACAGCGTGGAGATGTGGAAATATCGGGGCGAACTGTTTTTACTGGACGACAAGGGCGCTCCCGCCGCCGTGGCGGGGGTGCCGCCCGACGCCTTTTCCGCCGATGGTCAGCTGTGGGGCAATCCCGTCTATGATTGGGAAAAGCTGAAAGGAAACGGTTACGCCTGGTGGCACGCGCGCATCGATTATGCGCTGACGCTGTTCGATATCCTTCGTATCGATCATTTCCGCGGCTTCGACCGCTTTTACGCGATTCCCGCGGGGGCGGCGGACGCGACGGAGGGCGAATGGCTGAAGGGACCGGGCGCGGCGCTGTTCGAGGGCTGGAAAGGCCGTCCCATCGTCGCGGAGGACCTGGGGATCATAGACGAGGGGGTGCGGAAAATGCTGAAAGAGACGGGATATCCGGGCATGAAGGTGCTGGAGTTCGCCTTCGACGGCAATCCCGACAACGATCACAAGCCCTCCCATTACGGGGAAAACTGCATCGCTTACACGGGCACGCACGACAACGAGCCGCTGCTCTCTTATATCGAAGGCCTGGACGAGACGGCGCGGCGTACCTTTGAAGAGGATTTGCGCCGCGAATGCGGGGCGGCGAAAGTCCCCGTGCGCGCGGAAAGCGCTTCGGCGCTGTGTAAAACGACGATTCGCCTGTTGTTTTCGGGGAAATCTTTCGCGGCCGTCGTGCCGATGAACGATTTGCTCTGTCTGGGAAAGGCGGCGCGGATCAATTTTCCCTCCACCGTTTCGCGCGAAAATTGGAGCTACCGCTTCAAAAAATCGGAACTTGGAAAGCGGGCGGCGGAATGGCTGAAAGCGCTGGCGAAAAAATATCAAAGATAAAAGGAAACAGGTATGGAAAACGAGGAAATATTGAGGCATATCGATCATACGCTTTTAAGGCAGACGGCGACGTGGGAGGAGATAAAAGCTCTTTGCGACGAAGGGATAAAGTACGGTGTGGCGAGCGTGTGTATTCCGCCCAGCCGCGTCCATCGGGCGAAAGAATACGTCGGGGACAGCTTGAAAATCTGCACGGTGATCGGGTTCCCCAACGGTTACGCCACGACGGAAACCAAGCTCTTCGAGGCGGGGGACGCGATCGCAAACGGCGCGGACGAGATCGACATGGTGATCGACGTCGGCGCGCTGAAGGAAAGGGACTTCGGCCGCGTCGGGGAAGAAGTGCGCGCCTTAACCGAGCTTTGCCACGGAAAGGACAGAATATTGAAAGTGATCGTGGAGACATGTCTTTTGACGGAAGCGGAAAAGATTAAAATGTGCGAAATCGTCACCGACGCGGGCGCGGACTACATCAAGACTTCCACAGGCTTTTCCACGGGCGGCGCGACGCGGGAGGATATCCGTCTGTTTGCCGCGCATATCGGAAAAGACGTAAAGATGAAGGCCGCGGGCGGGATTCGTTCGCTGAAAGACGCGGAGGATTTCCTCGCGCTTGGGTGCCGGCGGCTGGGAACGTCGGCCGTCGTGCGGCTGGTAAAGGAAGGAGCGAAAAATTAAATTGGATATCTCTTTTCATACGGAAGAAGGGCGTTTCAATTACCGCGTATGCGCCGTGATCGTCAAAGGCGGCAGACTGCTGATCATGAAGGACGACGCTTTGCCCTATTACTATCTGCCGGGCGGACGGGTAAAGCTGCGGGAAACCGCGGAGGAAGCGCTGGTGCGGGAAATGAGCGAGGAACTGGGCGCCGCGGTGCGGCCCGTCCGGCCCCTCTGGCTGAACCAGGCGTTTTTCACCGAGGACGTGACCAAGGAATTTTATCACGAGATATGTCTCTATTATCTCGCGGAAGCGGAAGGCCTGCCCGAGGACGGCTTTTCGAGAAAAGAGGACGGAAAGAAGCTGTCCTTCGAATGGGCGGAGCTTGAGTCGCTGGGAAAGAAGTATCTTTATCCCGAGTTTATCAAGGAAAAGATTTCAGATCTTCCGCAGCGTTTGGAAATAACGTCGGAATATCGCCGATAAAAAGGAGAAAATTTATGGCTACACCTCATATCGCGGCGGAAAAAGGCGCGTTTGCAAAGACCGTGCTGATGCCCGGCGACCCTCTGCGGGCGAAATTTATCGCGCGGGAATACCTCGAAGGCGCCGTGCTCGTCAACGACGTGCGCGGTATTCAGGGATATACGGGCACGTATAAGGGCAAACGGGTATCCGTCATGGCCTCGGGCATGGGCATGCCGTCCATCGGCATTTATTCGTACGAGCTGTTTCACTTTTTCGACGTGGAAAACATTATCCGCGTAGGCAGTGCGGGCGCGATCTCCGAAAAGCTGCGCGTGCGGGATATCGTGCTAGGCATGGGCGCGTGTACGGACAGTAATTATGCGGCGCAGTTTTCTCTTGCGGGAACGTTTGCGCCGATTGCAAGCTATCGTCTGTTGACGGCGGCGGCCGAGGCTGCAAAGGAGCTGGGGATTTCCCCGCACGTGGGAAACGTCCTTTCCAGCGATCTGTTTTACGACGACTCCGTATCTACGCTCAAGTGGCGGAAAATGGGCGTTTTGGCCGTGGAAATGGAGACGGCGGCGCTGTATATGAACGCGGCGCGCGCGGGAAAGGAGGCTCTTTCCATCCTCACGATCAGCGATCACCTTTCGACGGGGGAGACGACGACCGCCGAAGAACGTCAAACCACGTTTACGAAAATGATGGAATTGGCGCTGGAGATCGCCTGAAGGCCGCGCGATGAAAAGAAGAGTTTTTTTGATCGTTCTGGACAGCTTCGGGATCGGAGCATTGCCCGACGCGGACGAATACGGCGACGAGGGGAGCAATACCTTGCGCGCCGTGTCGAAAAGTAAATTTTTCCGCGCGGAAACGCTCGCTTCGCTGGGATTGTTTCAAATAGACGGCGTGCGCGAATGGGCGCATGGGCTTCAAAAGGGGATTCCGCCTCGTGCGGCCTGCGAAAAAACGACGGACGCATATAAAGCAGAAGTTTTTCCCGATACGGCATATAGAAAGACAAAGGACGAGTTTCAAGGCGAAGTGTTACCCAACGCGGCCTACGGCAGAATGTCGGAAGCGAGCAAGGGCAAGGATACGACCACGGGGCATTGGGAGATAGCGGGGATCATTTCCGAAACTCCTTTTCCCACCTATCCGCAGGGCTTCCCGAAAGAGCTTCTCGAAAAATTTTCGGCGGCGACAGGGCGGGGGATTTTATGCAATCGGCCCTATTCGGGGACGCAGGTAATCGAAGATTTCGGAAAGGAACATCTCGAAACGGGGAAGCTGATCGTATATACGTCCGCGGACAGCGTGTTTCAGGTCGCCGCGCACGAGGAGGTTGTGCCCGTGGAGGAGCTGTATCGGTATTGCCGCATCGCGCGGGAGTTGCTGACGGGCAATAACGCGGCGGGACGGGTGATTGCGCGGCCCTTTCTCGGCGCGGAGGGCCGTTTTTACCGCACGCCGCGCCGCCACGATTTTTCGTTGGAGCCGACGGGAGTGACGATGCTCGATATCCTTAAGGAAAACGGATTGGACGTCCTCGGCGTGGGAAAAATCTCCGATATCTTCGCGGGGCGGGGACTGACGGAAAATCGGGGCGCCAACCTCGATAACGCGGACGGTATGGAAAAGACGGAGAGGTGTCTCGAAAGAGACTTCGAGGGGCTGTGTTTCGTCAATCTCGTGGACTTCGATATGGTTTACGGCCACCGTAACGACGCGGACGGATATGCGGCGGCGATCGCGCGCTTCGACGAATGGCTGAAAAATTTTTTGCCGAAATTAAAAGAGGGCGACGTTTTAATGATTACGGCGGACCATGGCTGCGATCCCGACACGCCGAGCACCGATCATTCCCGCGAGTATGTGCCCCTTCTGATGTACGGCAAGGACGTCGCGGGCGCAAACCTCGGCACGAGGACGACTTTTGCGGACGTCTCCGCGACCGTTCTGGAGCTGTTCGGCCTGAAGGGCGGCGCGGGAAAAAGCTTTTGGACGGGGCAGGGTAGCGACGAGGGAAAAACGGAAGGGGAGTGAAGAAATGAGCACGGATGCAAAAAAGTTGATAGCCGCGGCTTTGAAGGCGCGAAAAAACGCCTATGCGCCCTATTCGGGGTTTTGCGTGGGCGCGGCTCTGGAAACGGCGGACGGAGAGATCTATACGGGTTGCAACATAGAAAGCTCGTCCTTTACGCCGACCTGCTGCGCCGAACGGACGGCGTTTTGCAAAGCGGTCAGCGAGGGCAAACGGGAATTTTCCGCGATTGCCGTCGTCGGCGGCGAACGGGACGCGGTCGAGCTTCCCTTTTGCCCGCCCTGCGGGGTATGCCGACAGTTTATGCGGGAGTTTTGCGGAGAGGAGTTTCGGATATTTCTGGGGAAGGGAGGCGAGGCTTCGGGCTTCGCGGTGAAGGAATATTTGTTGAAGGAGCTGTTGCCATGCTCGTTCGGCGGAGAGCTTTTTAAGGAAATGCGGAAGGATAAATAGCGGGAAAATATAGGCGTTAAGCCGTTTATATCGGCTGTAAAATCGTAAAGGCGGGGAGAAACAAGTATGAGAATGTACGACGTGATACGCAAAAAACGGGACGGCGGCGAGCTTTCGGAAAACGAGATCGGATTTTTCGTGCGCGGATATACGCGCGGGGAAATCCCCGATTATCAGGCGTCCGCCCTGCTTATGGCTGCCTATCTGAAAGGCTTGTCCTTTGCGGAGACAGACGCCCTGACGAGAGAAATCATCCGTTCGGGGACGACGCTCGATTTGAGCGGGATAGAGGGAATAAAGGCGGATAAACATTCCACGGGCGGCGTGGGGGACGGCGTTTCTCTGGCCGTGGCGCCCATCGTCGCCGCCTGCGGCGTCAAGGTGGCTATGATGAGCGGCCGCGGGCTTGGCCACACGGGCGGAACGCTGGATAAGCTGGAAGCGATCGAGGGATACGACTGCTATCTATCCGAGAAAAAATTCCGCGAGGTAATCGCTTCCGTCGGGTGCTCGATCATCGGGCAGACGGACGCTCTGGCACCCGCGGACAAAAAGCTTTACGCTCTGCGCGACGTCACGGCGACGGTGGACAAAAAAGAGCTGATTGCGGCGAGTATTTTAGGCAAAAAGCTGGCCGAGGGGATAGACTGCCTGGTTTTGGACGTCAAGGTGGGCAGCGGCGCGTTTATGAAAACCGAAGAGGAGGCGCGCGCTCTGGCGTCGCTGATGGTGCGCATCGCCAAGGAACACGGCAAAAAAGTGACCGCGCTTCTGACGGATATGGACGTTCCGCTGGGGAATGCGGCGGGCAATTCGCTGGAGGTGATCGAAGCGGTGGAGTGTCTTCAGGGGCGGGCGCCCGAGGACTATACGCTGCTGGCGACGGAGCTTTCGGCGCGCATGCTGTTTCTCTCGGGCAAGGGCGCTTTGGACGAGTGTCGGCTGATGTGCGAAAAAGCGTTGGAAAGCGGCGCGGCGTTTCGGAAATTTCGCGATATGGTAGCGGCGCACGGCGGAAATACGGAATGGATAGACGACGTTTCCCTGTTCCCTTCGGCGAAATATTCGCGTATCGTGCGCGCGGAACGGGACGGGTATATTTCCCGTATCGACACCGAGGCGTACGGCACGGCGGGCGTATTGCTCGGGGCGGGACGCAGAAAAAAGGAGGACGCCGTCGATCCCGCTGCGGGAATCAGAATTTTGAAAAAGACGGGCGACGAGGTGCGCGCAGGGGACGGCATAGCCGTATTATTCGCTTCGGACGAAGGTCTCTTCGACGAGGCGGAAAAAACTTTGTCCGCTTCGCTGGAGTATTCGGACGTTCAACCTGAAAAACGCGGCCTTATTTTGGACGTCGTTGAGTGAAATATAAAAGTTTCTTATAGATATATAAAAATTATCGTTATATTTTAAGGTTGGAAAAATCGTTTTTCCGCTGAGAGAGTGTGTGGGAAATGGAGCTTCAAAACAATCTTTTTTGAAGCTGACAGAGCTGTTTTTTGTCGGAATTATAGTAACTAAGTGAATAAAATAAATTATAAAAACGTATTAAATCGAAAAAATCGATTGATATGATTTGCATTTTTTATTGCTTTTTTTGTTTGAAACGTTTGACAAACGGGTAACGCGCTGATATAATCATAAGTAATTTCACGATCGGTTTCATTGAGTTGTTCGTAGTAACAACGATATTTTTTTAATTCGGGAATGTCATATAAAAACAGGCACGTGCCTGTTTTAGCGTAATACAGAAGTATTACGCTAAAGAAAATATTTATCGGCCGAAAGAGAAAGACGCTGAAAGAAGTATTTAATTCCCCGAAAATGTACAAACTGAAAGTAATCGACGAAAGACGCAAAAAAATTTTTGTAGTTTCTTGTAAGGCAGGGCGGAAAAGCCCGCGGAGAATCCATGAAAATTTGAAATAACATCGCGCAAAGGCTTTTCGCTTCGCCGCGCGATCGCTTCAAAAACATTCAGGAGGTAATTTTTATGAAAAAGACCACGAAAAGGTTATTGTCCGCCGCTTTAGCCGTGGGCATGACAGTGTCCGTGGGCGTGCTTGCCGCCAGCTGCGGCGACAAAGGAAAGAACGGTGACAAATCCTATACCTACAAGACCTCGACCGTCTCGCTCGGCACAAACTGGAATCCCCATACCTGGGAGACCAATGCGGACAATTCGATTTTGTCCTATCTGTCCAGCCCGTTTGTCGATATGTCCATCAAGGACTCGAAAAACGGAGTATATCAATGGGTTTACGAAATGGCGACCTCCGTCGAGGACGTCACCAAAGCGCATCAAAACGATCTGACCAAATATAAAGCTACCCTTCAGGATGGGAAAACCGCGGAAACCACGGATGCCGGCTTCGTTTTTGAGATCAAGCTCAACCAAAACGCGCAGTGGGAAAACGGCGAAAAAATCAAGGCGGACGATTACATCTATTCGATGAAGCAGCTTCTCGATTCGAAAATGAGAAACTACCGCGCCAATTTGTATTACAAAGGCGAATCGGCGGTTGCGGGCGGCCTCGCTTACTACAATTCCGAAGCGCCCATTTACGATCCCGTCGTCCCTGCCTACGGCGAGGGCGATACCCCCGATTACAGCTTCGATATTACGGCGAATAAAACGTATATTAATTTGACGGAGCAAGGAATGACGATCAGCTCTTACAGCTTCAGCGACATGAAAGCTTATTACGTTGAGGATGAGCTGTATAAAAAGCTTTCCGGAACCGCCAATCCTTACGGATTTATCGAAGTGACCGACTCGAATAAAACGGACGTTTTGACGATCATGGATCAATACCTGAAAGCGTTCGGCTTGAGTATTTACACGGACGAGGGAAAAACGCAGATCAACGAGGAGCTGTATAAGGAATTCCTTTTCTACAATACGGGCACGTTCGGAGACAAATACGAGTACGACGATACGGTCGGGTGTTATAAAGTAGATGATTATACGATCCGTTACGTTACGCAGACGTATATCGACTATAATAACTTCATGACTTCGCTCACCTCCACCTGGCTGGTGTATAAGCCCTATTATGAGGCAAACAAGGATACCACGGGCGCCTTGGTGACAACCAGATACGGCACCTCTAAGGACACCACGATGTCTTACGGTGTCTATAAACTCGATTCTCTTCAGTCCGAAAAACAGATGGTTTTCGTGCAGAACGAAAACTGGTACGGGTTTGAAAAGCAGTCGGACGGATCGCTGGTATCTTACACGAATTTCGAAGTCGATGGAAAAAAGGTTCAGCAGTATCAGACGACAAAAATTCAGATCGACGTCATGGACGATAACGCGGCCAAACAGGCGTTCTTAAAGGGGAGCCTGTCCGACTGGACGCCTTCCGCCACCGATCTTTCCACCTATAAATCCAGCGACCAGCTGTATCAGGTGGACGAAACCTATACAATGAGTTTATTCTTCAATACGGGGGTTGCCGCATTGCAGACCATGGACGCATCGAAAGGAAATAAAAACAGCGTCGTATTGTCCAATAAAAATTTCCGCAAGGCGTTCAGTCTCGCGATAAACAGAAGCGAATACGTTACCGCTACGCCCGGTTTCAAAGCGGAATATGCCCTGATGAACAATCTGTATTTCTACGACGTGTATAACGATCCCACGTCTTCCTACAGAGCTTCCGACGAAGCCATGCAGGCGATCTGCAACCTTTACGGAGTGGAGTACGGAGCCGACAAGCCCTATAAAACTTTGAAAGAAGCGTATCAGTCGATCAACGGTTATAACCTTACCGAAGCGAAAGCGCTGATGAAGACGGCCTGCGACGAGCTTGTCGCCGCGGGGCTCTACACCAAAGGCGCCGAGATCAAAATCAGAGTGGCCTGGGCTTCCGGGGCTTTGACCGACGATAACAATGCGCAGATCGCTTTGATGAATAAGTATATCAATGCCGCTTTGGAAGGCTCGGGCTTCGGCAAAGTTACGCTGGAAGCCGTCGGCAACCTCAACAACGAGAGATATTCGGGCGTTCCTGCGGGAGAATATGCGATCGGCTACGGCGCCTGGGGCGGAGCCGCGTTCTATCCCTTCAGAAACTTCCAGGTCTATATGGATCCCGATCAGTACGACGTCAACGAACTCGGCTGTTACGATCCTACCACGGAAACGCTGACGCTGAAGGTAAACGGCGTGGACGAAACCATGACGTGGCAGCAGTGGTCTAACTGTATGATCGGTTCGGGCAAATATTCGGCGGCCTCCAACGAAGTGAAGCTTTCCATTACCGCTCAGCTGGAGGAGGCGTTCCTCGACACCTACTATCGTATCCCTCTGTGCGCAACGACGCAGTGCTTCCTGCTCTCCTATCAGTGCAATTATTATACGGAAAACTACAATATCATGTATGATTTCGGCGGTATGCGCCTGATGTCTTATAATTATACGGACGCGGAATGGGCGGACTATGTGAAGAAAGGCATAAGCTACGTATAATTTTTATACGATAACGGAATATTAAAACGGTAAATAACGGGAGAATAAATTTCCCGTTATTTACGGTATTCCGGACGGTATTTTCCGTGAGATCACGGACGGAGAAAGGGGAAAATACGAGACGGGAGTAAAGATGATACGTAATGGGACATTTTTACCCATTACGTCATTTTCGTTTATATATGGGAAGGAAAACTTCCGCCGCTTATGAAAAATACTCGAAAAAAAGGAGAACGCTATGGCAAAATATGTGGTGAAACGGATTCTTCTCATGCTGTTTACGCTGTTCGTCATTACGACGATCTGCTTTATGCTGATAAGAATGCTGCCGAGAGAATTGCCGCAGGATAAAGTTTTGCAGGAGGTGATTCAGGCGCGCTGGGACGCGCTGGGATATAACAAGCCCCTGCTGGTGCAATACGGAATTTACTTGAAAAATATCTTTACCGCGTGGGATTTCGGAACCTCCTGGTATATTGAGCAGCTGAAGCCCGCCTGGGACGTGCTCGTGGAACGGCTTTTGCCTACGGTGCTCGTCAATTTATATTCGCTGGTCTTTTCCATTCCCCTCGGTATCGGGTTCGGGATTTTGGCCGCGATCAAAAAGAACAGGTGGCAGGATCACGTGATCAGTACCGTCGTTATGCTCTTTGTGTCCGTGCCCAGCTACGTCTATGCGTTTTTGGTGCAGTACTTCTTTTCCTTCAAGCTCAACATTTTCCCGCTTACCGTATATTCGCTGGCGGACGCGGGCGGATCGTGGTTTACGGGAAAGATGTTTTACAGTATGATCCCGCCCGTGCTGGCACTCTCCTTCGCGGAGATCGCGGGCTTGTGCCGTTTTACCCGCGCGGAGCTGACGGAGACGCTGACCTCCGATTATATGTTGCTTGCGCGCACCAAGGGACTGACGAGGGCGCAGGCGACTACCCGTCACGCCCTGAAAAACGCCATGGTGCCGATTCTGCCCATGATTATCTCCAGCTTTATCAGCATTTTGGGCGGGTCCATGATCATCGAACAGATTTTTTCCGTTCCCGGCGTGGGACAGCTGTACGTCAGGTCTATTAATCTGAGGGATTACGACGTATTTATGGCAGATACGATCTTCTACACCTTCGTCGGCCTTCTGGCGGGCATCGTGGTCGATATCAGCTACGGCTTTATCGATCCCAGGATCAGAATGGGGGAAAAATAAGTATGGCAGAGAAAAATACTCCGTTAAAAGATATCCCCAAGGAAAAGTTTGAGTTTGCGAATACGGAAAACAAAATTTCCGATAAAAAGTTCGACACCAAGCCCATCGGCTATATGAAGGACGCCTGGCTCCGTTTCAAAAAGAACAAGGCCTCCGTCGCCGCCGCAATCATTATTCTGTTTATCGTTCTCTATGCGATTTTCGCGCCCCTTCTGATCGGTTACGACGCCACGTTTATGGACGTGAATTATGCGAAAAAGGGGCCGAGAAACGTCACACTTCGCCAGATCGGCATTGCGGACGGCGGAACGACGCGCGATTTTTCCGAACGGGCGCTGGTGAGGGCGCTTGCGATCGGTATCGGCGCAGAAGGCTACGACGGCGAGGAGGTTTCCCTCGAAGAGGGGCAGGGAAGCTATTATCAGCCTATTCTCAAAATCAAGGACGAAAGAGACGTCAACGGACGGACCGTCTATAAGGCAAAAATAGATGCCTATCTCGAAGTGGGCTTTATATATATGTCCATCGAGCAGTCCGAATACGCCAAAATGGAAGCGTGGCAGGAGGAGACGGGAAATCGTATCTTCTATCCGCTTGTGGAAGAAAACGAATATTGCCCCGATATCTCGGTTGCAAATTATTGGTATAAATCAAATGCGAGAGGGGATGCGGTAAGCGTAAACGAGGCGACGGGAGCGGCGTCGGTCATTCCTTACGGCGAGGATATGGTTCTCGAGGACAACTACCTGCGCGACGAAGCGGGAAATCCCGTGTATTTCAGATATACGGGAGGCGGAACGGCGGAAACCGCACAGTACAGAGTCCGCGTGCTGTATTACAATTATTATCGCTATATAAACGGGTTCGAGCCCAACTATATTTTCGGCACGGACAGCCAGGGCTACGATCTGGCGCTCCGTATGGCCAACGGCATTAAGCTGAGCCTTATGTTGGCGATCTGCGTTTCCCTCATCAACCTTGTCATCGGCGCGATTTACGGCGCGATAGAGGGATATTACGGCGGCGCCGTCGATCTCGTCCTCGAGCGCGTGTCCGATATCCTTTCGGGCGTGCCCTTTATCGTGGTGGCTACGCTGTTTCAGATACATCTCGCCGCGCAGGTGGGCGCTATTCCCAGCCTGCTGTTCGCCTTTGTCGTCACGGGCTGGATCGGTACGGCCGCCCGCGTGCGCACGCAGTTCTACCGCTTCAAAAATCAGGAATACGTCATGGCGGCCAGGACGTTGGGCGCAAGGGACAGACGGATTATCTGGAAGCATATTTTCCCCAATTCGCTGGGCACGATCATTACGTCTTCCGTACTCGTCATTCCCAGTACGATTTTGAGCGAGAGCATCTTAAGCTTCCTCGGGATTGTAAATCTGGGCGGCTCCACGATGACCAGCCTCGGCACGTTGCTCTCCGACGCGAGCAGTATCTGGACGAATTTTCCCCATCTGATGATCTTCCCCGCGATCGTGCTTTCCCTTCTGATGATTTGCTTTAACCTGTTCGGCAACGGTCTCAGGGACGCTTTCAACCCCTCGCTTCGCGGAGTGGAGGACTAAAGCCATGGATAATATTTTAGAAGTTAAAAAATTAAAGGTGTCTTTTCGCACCCTCAACGGTACGGTGAAGGCGGTCCGCGAGATCTCCTTCGACCTTCAGCGCGGAGAAACGCTTGCAATCGTGGGCGAATCGGGTTCGGGAAAGTCCGTCACGTCCAAGGCGATTTTGGGAATCCTTGCGGGAAACTCGATCGTGGAGGGCGGCGAGATCCTCTACGACGGCAAAGATCTCCTCAAGGTGTCCGAGGAGGATATGCACAAGATCCGCGGCGATAAAATCGCCATGATCTTTCAGGACCCGCTCTCCAGCCTCGATCCGATCGTCAAGATCGGAAAGCAGATCACCGAGGCCATGCTTTTGAAAAATAAGGCCAACCGCCGTGCGGGTAGGGTGGAGTTCAACGCCTGTCTCGCGGCGCTTAAAGAAAATATCGACGCGGCCATGGGCGAAACGGAAAGCGCGGAAACGAGCGCCAAAGTGAAGGAATTTATCGCAACGTTTGACAAATTCAACATCGAAGCGATTACGCTGGAAAATCATTATAACGCTTCCCATACGGCGGCGGAGGAGCTGATCGCCGCGATAGAGGAATTTCTGTTCCGCGTCGAAAAGAAGCAGAAAATGGACGTGAAGCTCGTTCTGGGCGGCATTTCCAAAAAGCTTCGGACGGTAAAAGACCCCTATCTCACCGCGAAATACGACGGCGTGCTGGAGAAAAGCGCCGCGCGACTGGCCGAGGAGAAAAAGCAGCTTCGGGCGAAGCTTGCGTCCTTTGGGAACAATGAAAACAAGGCCGAGGGAGCCGAGGTTGCGCCCAAGGCTTCCGAAAGCACGGCGGCGTTGTCCCAGGTTCCCGAAAGCACGGTGGCGGCGTTGGAGGCCTTGAAAGAGACCCTGAAAGAGGTGATTTCCCAAACGCGGCCGAACTTTTTCCGCATCGGGTTTTATATGTATAAAAATCCCGACGCCAAGCTCGACCCCGCGGGCAGGAGCATAGAGGAAATCAACGATATGGCGTTGAGCTATCTCAACGAAAATTTCATGTCGGAGTTTATCGAGCTGGAGAGAAAGGGGGTCAGGCATTCGTTTGAAAAGGCGCTGGAGGGAAAGAAAAAATTTGTCGCTCTGGCGGCGGAGGCGAAGGAATTTTTCCTGAAAGGCGGCTTTGAAAAAGCGGAGGCGTATAAAAAGTGCAAGGAAATGTCCGAGGCCGCGGAGGCGTCGATCGACCGTCTGGCAACGGTGAAGGACAGCGACGCCTATACCTTCGGCACGGGCTTAAGGCACGCGGTGGACAGCTATTTCTATTATAAGGCAAACAATCCCAGGGAAGAAGCGCGCTTCGAGCGTCAGACGAAAAAGCGGGAGGCGCTTCTCGCAAAAGGCAAAACGGTGGATTGGAAGGTGGTGCCCAAGGTCGTCGTCGAGCTCGACGAACAGGCGGCCAATATCGCGGCGCTTTTCGACAGGCTGACGAAAAAATACGAGGCGGAAATCGCCGCGGCGGAATCGGTGGATTTCCGTCGTCGGAGCGTCGAGCTCATCGATTTTCTCAAGGAAAAGGCGTCGCAGGTGGTCTATCTCGTCACCAAGCGGATCGCCAGGGAAAAGGCGATCAAGCTGATGGAGGAGGTCGGTATCCCCGAGCCTCGTATCCGTTACAATCAGTACCCGTTCGAGTTTTCGGGCGGCATGCGTCAGCGTATCGTCATCGCGATCGCCCTCGCCGCCAATCCCGACATTCTCATCTGCGACGAACCGACCACCGCGCTCGACGTCACCATTCAGTCGCAGATTCTCGAGCTGATCAACAAGCTCAAGACGGAAAGAAATCTTTCGGTCATTTTCATTACGCACGATTTGGGCGTCGTCGCCAATATGGCCGACAAAATCGCCGTGATGTATGCGGGAAAGATTGTGGAATACGGTACGGCGGACGATATCTTTTACGATTCGCGCCATCCCTATACCTGGGCGCTGCTGTCCTCCATGCCCGATTTGGACACGGACGAAAAGCTGGACGCGATCCCCGGCACGCCGCCGAACATGATCTATCCGCCCGTCGGGGACGCCTTTGCGGAACGCAACAAATACGCGATGAAAATCGATTTCGAAATGCAGCCGCCGATGTTCGAGGTGTCGCCCACGCATTGGGCGGCCACCTGGCTGTTGCATCCCGACGCGCCGAAGGTTGCCGTGCCCAAGGCGATTACCGACCGTATCAAACGCATGAAGAAATTGGGAGGTACCGAGCATGGAGAACAATAACGAAGTGCTTTTGAGGGTGGAGCATCTCTGCCAATACTTCAAAATGGGAAGAAAGGAGCTGAAAGCGGTGGACGACGTCAGCTTCGAAATCAAAAAGGGCGAAGTGTTCGGGCTGGTGGGCGAGTCGGGCTGCGGCAAGACGACCACGGGACGCTCGATTATCCGTCTCTACGACATTACTTCGGGCAATATCTATTTCAAGGGACAGCGGATTTGCGCGGGGACCCGCTCCTATACCGACGCGATCGCCGCGGCGAAACGGGAGACGCGGAAAGCCGTCGGGGCCTTGCGGGCGGAAAGCAAAGCGGACCCTTCAAGGGCGGCGGAAAACGATAAAAGGATAGCGGAGAAAAGGGCGGAGCTTCAAGGGATTATCGCAGAAAATCGGAGAAAAATCCGCGAGGCGAAGCTGGATCACACCACGTCCGACAGGCAGTATGCCGAGGCGCAGGTGAAGCGGGTGGACGAGGAATACGCGCCCAGGCTGGAAGCGGCGAAGGGCGATCCCGAAAAATTTGCGGCCGTAAAAAAGGAATATTCTCGCGACCGTCACATCGCAAAACACACCAAGCTCATCACGCAGATACAGATGATTTTTCAGGACCCGATCGCCTCGCTCAATCCCCGCATGACGGTGCGGGAAATCGTATCCGAGGGGCTTGTCATCAACGGCATCAAGGACAAAAAGTATATCGACGAAAAGGTTTATGAGATTCTCGAGTTGGTCGGGCTGGTCCGCGAGCACGCGGGTCGCTACCCGCACGAGTTTTCGGGCGGCCAGCGCCAGCGTATCGGTATCGCGCGTTCCGTTATCATGAACCCCGAAATGATCATCGCGGACGAACCCATTTCGGCGCTCGACGTGTCCATTCAGGCGCAGGTGATCAATCTGCTCAACGAGCTGCGCGAGAGGTTGGGCCTGACCATTTTGTTTATCGCGCACGATCTGTCCGTCGTCAAATATTTTTCGGACAGGATCGGCGTCATGTATTTCGGAAAAATGGTGGAGCTTGCCTCGTCGGACGAATTGTTTGCGCATCCGCTCCACCCTTATACCCGTTCCCTGTTGTCCGCGATTCCGCTTCCCGACCCGCACTACGAAAAGAAGCGCACGAGGATTGCCTACAACCCGCTCGCCGAGCACGATTATTCCGTCGATACGCCTTCCCTGCGGGAGATTGCGCCCGGACATTTCGTCTATTGCAACGACGAGGAAGAAATGCGATATAAAAAAGAACTGAACGCGTGAGGAGACCGCCGTGGATAAAAAGCTCGTAAAGACGCTGGTAAAATATCTGATCGCCTTTGCCGTCGGCGGCGCCATGACGCTGGGCGTGCTCTTTTCGCAAGGATATTTTCATCAGACGGAACTGCTGCAAAAATATAAAAATCTCTGCGACGCCTTTACGATTCCCGGCGTCATTTTGATGCTGGTCACGGCGCTTTTGGCCGTCAGCAACGGCGGGATTTTCGACGGGCTGAGCTATTCGCTGGGCAGGCTTTTCCGCATGCTCATTCCGTTTATGAATAAATCGGACGAAACCTATGCCGAGTATAAGGAACGCAAGCACGGCGGCGGAAAGCTCAGAGGCTATTCCTTTCTGTTTTTCACGGGGCTTGCTTTCTTTGCCGCTGCGATCGTCTTTCTCGTTTTGTTTTATAAGGTCTATTAAGGCGGAGGGTAAGCTTGTCGGGCGCGTGGTTTCCCTGTTTTAAGGCTGTTAAAAGGGCGTCCGTAGGCTTCGAAGGATTGAAGGGCGGCGCTTCTTTACAAAATTTTAAGCGAAACGCCGGGAGAAGCCGGTGCGTTGAAGGTATCGTTTTTCTGTTTTGACTGTCAAAGTAAAAGCTCTCCCGCGTCGGGAGAGCTTTTTGTCGTACGGACTTTACTTTTTGACGATCGGGAGCCATACCTGCGCCCGCGACTGCGGGCCGTTCGTTTCCGTCAGATATACCTCGATATCGGGCGCAGGGGCATACGCATATCCCGAAGTGGGAAGCCACTCCGTCATGATTCGCCTTTGCAGGTTCTGTATCGCTTCGGGCATCTTGCCGACGCAGTCGAAAACCGCCCAATCGCCTTCGGGGACGTCGTACTCCTCCAGCCCCTCGGGACAGGGCGCTTTTGTCGCCACCGCGATATAATAGCCGGAAAACTCTCCGCCGTCGCAGGCGGAGACCCCCAGCACGCCTTCGGGCTTCGACCCGTCCGTCAGCGCCCGGATTTTGGGAAGCAGGCCCGCCTCGTGCGTCCGTTTCCAAAACTGCGGCACTTTTTCCATACAGTCTTCCATGGTCATGTGTTCCCTCGTGACGGCGCCGACGATCCGGAAGCCTTTGTTGTGTTCGATCTTGTAGTTCATGGCATATTCTCCTTTTACAGATAAAATAAAGGTGAGCCGGGGATAGGCGGATAAAACGTTTCCCTTTTCCCGCGCGGCCTTGGGCGTCACGCCGTGGATGGCATGAAACGCGCGGGTGAACGCCGTGGGCGAATCGTATCCGTATTTCAGCGCCAGATCGACGACCTTGACGTCCGAATTGCCCAGCTCGAACGCGGCGAGCGTCATTCTGCGCCTGCGGATATATTCGCCCAGCGTCTGTCCCGCGATATACGTAAACATGCGCTGGAAATGAAAGGAAGAACAAAGCGCCTTTTTTGCGGCGAGGCCGACGTCGATTTCCCCGTCGAGATTTGCTTCGATATAGTCCAGAGCTTCGTTGAGTTTTTCTATCCAATCCATTGTCTCACCTTCTTGAGTTCTATTATACGGAAAATATTTGCCTTTGTCCTCGCGGAAAGCGAGCAAAAATTGCGAGCCTGTCCCCGCGGAGGATTTTTGCCCGACGTTGCGGGGGATAGCGTGCGAAAGCTCTGCGGCCGCTTCCGTCGGAAGCGAATAAAATTTTGTTCCTTTCCGGCAGAGGTTTTCGCCTTTCTATCATAAAGCAAAGCTTCGGAAAAGTCAAGGGGGAGAAAGCAAATGAACGATTGCAGCAAAAAAAGTAAAATAAGTATTATTTTATGCGAAAAATCGGCGCGGGGACGTTTGCTTCTTGACAAATCGGTGTAAATATAGTATGATAATAAAGGTGATAAAGGGGAATTTGCGGATTCTCCCGCCAGGTTTTATTCGGAGGATCTATGGACATCGTCCCTCTATCTATTGCGATCGTTATACTCGTACTGCTCTCGGGCTTCTTTTCGGGCACGGAAACGGCTTATTCCTGCGCCAATAAAATCAAGCTGAAAAGCATGGTTGCGCTCGGCAAAAAGAATGCCAAAGCGGTTTACGCCTTTGCCGAGGAAAAATACGATAAACTCATCACGGCCATTTTAATCGGCAACAACGTCGTAAATCTCACCGCTTCCGCGCTGGGCACGATTCTGTTCGGAAAGCTGCTCGCCAATCCCTCGGAAGCGACCACCGTTTCGACGGCCGTCCTCACCGTGGCGGTATTGATTTTCGGCGAGATTACGCCCAAATACCTCGCGAGCATCTATCCCGAAAAGTGCTGCTATCTGTTCTATCCCGGCATGCAGCTCTTCTATTGGCTTCTGATCCCCGTCAGCTTTATCTTCGGCTGCTATAAAAAGCTGCTGTCGAAGATATTCAGGCTCAATCCCGACGACGCGGTGACGGACGCCGAGCTGATGTCCCTCGTCGATGAGGCGGAGGAGGACGGCACTTTAAGGGAGGACGAATCCGAGCTGGTGCGTTCCGCGCTGGAATTCGACGATCTGAAGGTGGAGGATATCCTCGTCCCCCGCGTGGACGTGATCGCGATCGACAGCCAAAGCTCTATGGAGGAAATTCTGCAGATATTCCGCGAAAATAATTATTCGCGCCTGCCCGTCTATAAAGATACCATCGACAACGTCATCGGCCTGGTGCACGAGCGGGATTTTTACAGCGCGTACTTAAAGGGTGAAAAGGAAATCGGACACGTGGTTCAAAACATCGTGTTCACTTCCGAATACACCCGCATTTCCACGCTTTTGAAACAGCTTCAGAAACAGAAGATACACATGGCGGCCGTCTCCGACGAATACGGCGGGCTGGTCGGTATCGTCACGCTCGAGGACATTCTCGAAGAACTGGTCGGCGAAATCTGGGACGAACACGACGAAGAGGAGGTTCTTTACGGCAAAATCGCCGAGGGCGAGTATTGGGTGGACGGCAAGTGCGAGCTGGAAGAGTTTTTCGAGCTTTACGGCCTGAAGCTCGACGACGACATCGAGTCGAACACCGTCGGCGGCTGGGTAACCGAGATTTACGGCGGTATCCCGACCGTGGGCGAAATCATAAAATTTAAGTTTCTCGAGATCAAGGTGGTGAAGGCCACGCGGCAGAAGGTGCTCAAAATCCGTTCGCGGCGGACGGAAGGGGAAAATATCCACGAGGACGATGAATGACCTTCCCCGAAGAAAAAAGTATCGGATTTTATAGATATCCGATAAAAATACATATATACATATGCAATGCGGTATGCTATACTGTAACGGACGAATAAAATTTCGGAGGTAAATTATATGGAAACGATCCTGGTCACCGGCGGAAGCGGATTTATCGGCTCCCATACTGTATTGGAACTCCTCGAAAAGGGGTACGGCGTCGTCGTGATGGATAATCTCTCCAACTCCAGCGAGGAGAGCCTGCGGCGCGTGGAAAAGCTGACGGGTAAAAAGGTAAAGTTTTACGAGACGGATATCCGCGATCGGGAGGGGACGGAAAAGATCTTTCAGGAAAACAAAATCGACGCCGTCATTCATTTCGCGGGGCTGAAGGCTGTGGGCGAAAGCTGTAAAATTCCCCTCAAATATTACGAAAACAACATCGGCGGTACGGTCACCCTCCTCGAGGTGATGGAAAAATACAATGTGAAAAAGATTATTTTCTCCTCCTCCGCCACCGTTTACGGCACCCCCGAACGCCTGCCGCTGGACGAGGACTGCCGTCTGTCCACTACAAATCCCTACGGCAGCACCAAGCTGATGCTGGAAAACATCATGCAGGACGTCTATAAGGCGGACGAGGGCTGGAATATCATTCTGCTTCGTTATTTCAATCCCGTCGGCGCGCACGAAAGCGGGCTGATCGGCGAGGACCCGAAGGGTATCCCCAACAATCTGATGCCGTACGTCGCGCAAGTGGCCAGCGGAAAGCTGTCCTGTATTCAGGTTTACGGCAACGATTACGATACCCCCGACGGAACGGGCGTGCGCGATTATATCCACGTCGTGGATCTTGCGCTGGGGCATATCGCCGCAATCGAATACTGCCGGGAAGCGGGCGTGCACATCTACAACCTCGGCACGGGCCACGGATACAGCGTTCTGGACATGATCCACGCTTTCGAAAAGGCCTGCGGCAAAAAACTGCCCTATAAAATCTGCGACCGTCGTCCCGGGGACATCGCCGCCTGCTATGCCTGCCCCGACAAGGCCGAAAAGGAACTGCATTGGAAGGCAAAATACGGCATCGAGGAAATGTGCGCTTCCCAATGGAAGTGGCAGAGCACCAACCCCAACGGTTACGATAAATAATAGTAAACTCCCCGCACAGCCGCGGGGAAATTTTTTAGGACGACTTAAAAAGTTATGATCTTACCCGATAAAATTATCCGTTCCCGCCGCAGGACGCTGTCCATTTCGATCGACCCTTTCGGACGGCTGATTGTCCGCGCTCCTCTGCGCTGCGGCGAGGAGCGGATTTGTGCGTTTTTGCGGGAAAAGGAAAGCTGGATCGTCCGTCAGAAAGAAAAAACGAAAGGGGCAGGGCTGCGACTTCCGCCCGAAAGCCTCGACGGGTACCGTTTTTTGCTGATGGGAAAGGAGTGCGTAATCCGTCTTTACGACGGAACCCGCGTCCGTTACGACGAAAACGCGCGGGAAGTGTTTCTGCCGCGGGAAAATTCCCGCGAGCGGCTGGTGAAATGGCTGAAGGAAAACGCGAAGCGTATCCTCTCGGCGATCTGCGCCCGCCGCGCGTCGGAAATGGGCGCTTCCTATCCCTCCCTTTCCGTCACGTCGGCAAAGACGCGGTGGGGCTCCTGTTCGTATAACGACGCCCTGCATTTTTCCTTTCGCCTGCTGTATGCGCCCGTAGAAGTGATCGATTACGTCGCCGTGCACGAGCTGTCGCATACCTTTTATAAAAATCACGGCAAGGCCTTTTGGGCTGCGGTGGAAAAATACGTCCCCGATTATAAGAAAAAACGCGCCTGGCTGAAGGAAAACACCCTGCTGATGGAGATATTCTGAAAAATTTTTCCGTGCGGCGCAGCATTTTTTTAATTCCTATCAATTTAGTATGAAATTATAGCGAATAAAGGCGTAAAATTTTGTTTACAAATCGGCGGGAGTGTGGTATAATAAAGGACGGCAATCGGAGGGGGCGCGCGGAAGACCTCGTGCGGCCCTTTGGGGAAAAGGAAAGAGAAAACCACGAAAAGGAAGTAGAAGAGTATGACTGTTCAAGAGATGCAAAGTGAAATTTTGCGCTTGAAAAAGGAGAAGGGAGTGTGCATTCTCGCGCATACCTATCAGTCGCACGACGTTGTGGAGATCGCGGATTTTACGGGCGATTCCTTTCAGCTGAGCATGAAAGCGAAAAGCGACGCGCGCGATAAAGTGCTGATGTGCGGCGTGCGGTTTATGGCGGAAACGGTGAAGATTCTTTCCCCCGAAAAGACGGTATATCTTTCCAATCCCATCGCGGGCTGTCCCATGGCGGAGCAGCTTACCCCCGAGCAGGTATTAAACGAAAAGAAAAAATACCCCGATTGTATGACGGTCGCTTACGTCAATACGACGGCGGAGCTCAAGGCGGTGAGCGACGTCTGCGTCACCTCCTCGTCCGCCGTGGAGATCGTACATAAGCTTCCCGCCCGCGACGTGCTCTTTATCCCCGACGTCAATCTGGGGGCTTACGTGCAGTCGAAATGTCCCGAAAAGAAATTACATTTCATGCGGGGCGGCTGTCCCGTCCATGCGTGTCTCTCCGCGCGCGACGCGGCGGAGGCCAAGGCGGCGCATCCGCAGGCGAAGCTTCTCGCCCATCCCGAATGTAAGGCGGAGGTGTTGGCGTACGCCGATTACGTCGGTTCCACGGCGGGGATCATGGATTACGTGCGCCGCTGCGACGAAAAGGAGTTTATCATCGGCACGGAGGTTTCCGTCGCCGAGCATCTGGGCTTTGAATATCCCGATAAAAAGTTTTATCCTCTGACGAAGGATCTCATCTGCCCCAACATGAAGGCGACGACGTTGCCCGACGTTTATCGGGTGCTGAAGGAGGGCGGCGAGCCCGTCTCGTTGAGCGCGGAAATTCTCGTTAAGGCCCGCGGGTGTATCGACGCGATGCTCGAGCTGGGCTGAAGGCAGGGCGCCCGAGCCGAAGATGCGCGAATATAGCGGCGCGGAAATAAGGGGCGCGAAACAGGTGGGATACGTGGGATACGCTGTCGCGCGATCCACGGGCTGAAAATCGGAAAAAAACAGTTTGCCCGAAAAATAAAAAATACGGATTGAAAATTCGGAGAAATGCTATGCTTCAATTGGAACACGTCACCTATCGCGTAAGCGACGAGCAGGGTGAAAAAACGATATTAAAGGACGTGAATCTGTCCCTGTCCGAACGCTTCGTGGCGTTTACGGGGCCGAACGGCGGCGGAAAATCGACGCTGGCGAAGGTAATCGCGGGTATCATAACGCCGACGGAAGGAAAAATTTTATTCGACGGCGAGGATATTACGTCTCTGTCCGTCACGGAACGGGCGAAACGGGGGATTTCTTACGCCTTCCAGCAGCCCGTCCGCTTCAAGGGGCTGACGGTGCGCGACCTCATATCGATCGCCGCGGGCAGAAGCGCAAACGTGTCCGACGCCTGCGCCTATCTTTCGGAGGTGGGCCTTTGCGCGAGGGATTATCTCGACCGCGAGGTAAACGCTTCGCTCTCGGGCGGGGAGCTCAAGCGGATAGAAATCGCCACCATTCTCGCCCGCGGGACAAAGCTTTCCGTATTCGATGAGCCGGAGGCGGGGATCGACCTGTGGAGCTTCGGCAACCTCATCAACGTCTTTCAGAAGATGTACGACAAGACGAACGGCAGTATCCTCATCATTTCCCATCAGGAAAGAATCCTCGACATCGCGGATAAAATCGTAGTGATCGCGGGCGGGGAAGTGGAGCGGGCGGGGACAAAGGAGGAAATTCTTCCCAAGCTGCTGGGCAGGGAGGCCTGCCGCGTGCTGACGGAAAAACTATAAGCGGAGGAAGGCATGGACGCAATCGAAAAAGATTTGTTAATGAAAATCGCGGATCTGCACGGCGTGCCCGAAGGGGCGTACAATATCCGCGAAAACGGAAAGCCCGCGGGCAGAAGCTCCACGGCGAATATAGAGATCGTCCCCAAAGCAGACGGAAAATCGGGCATCGAGATTTACATCAAGCCCGGAACGAAAAACGAAAGCGTGCACATTCCCGTCATTTTGAGCAAGGCGGGTTATCAGGAAATGGTGTACAACGATTTTTATATCGGCGCGGACGCGGACGTGGTGATCGTGGCGGGCTGCGGTATTCATAACTGCGGCGGCGTTGACCTCACTTCGCGCCACGACGGCGTGCATACCTTTTACGTGGGCAGAAACGCGCGCGTCAGGTATGTCGAAAAGCACTACGGCGAAGGGGACGGCAACGGCGAAAACGTAATGAATCCCACGACGGTGGCGCACCTCGACGAGGGCGCGTATATGGAAATGGAAACGACCCAGATCAAGGGCATCGACTCGACCAACCGCGCAACGAAGGCAGTCCTCAAGGCGGGCGCAAACCTCGTGATCCGCGAAAAGATTTACACGCACGGCCGCCAGCGCGCGGATACCGATTTCTCGGTGGACATGAACGGCGCGGGCGCGAGCGCGGACGTCGTTTCGCGGTCGGTGGCGGCGGACGAATCCCGCCAGAATTTCAATTCGACGATGAACGGAAACGCGCCCTGCCACGGACACACCGAATGCGACGCCATCATCATGGACAAGGCCTCCGTCACGGCGGCGCCCTGTCTGTCCGCAAACGATATCGACGCGGAGCTTATTCACGAGGCGGCGATCGGGAAGATTGCGGGCGAACAGCTGATTAAGCTGATGACGCTGGGATTGAGCGAAAAGGAAGCGGAAGAACAGATTATCAAGGGCTTTTTGCACTGAGAGGCGAATAAAATAAAACCAAAGAAAAAGGAGTATGCAACATGAGCGAGCTGGCTTATAAGAGAACCAACGTTTACGAAACGGCCGACGAAAGGAAGCTGAAGGAAATTTTCGACTATGCGGAAGGATACCGCGCCTTTATCGACGCGGCAAAAACGGAGCGCGAAGCGTGCGATTACGTCGTCGAGGAAGCGGAGAAGCGCGGCTATAAGCCTTTCAAATTCGGCGCGAAGCTGAAGGCTGGCGACAGAGTTTATTACAACAACCGCGGAAAAAATATCTATCTCATCAAGGTGGGTACGGCGGACATCGCAAGGGACGGAATACGCATCGTCGCCTCCCATATCGACAGCCCGAGGGTCGATCTCAAGCAGGTGCCTTTGTACGAATCGGACGGCGTGGCCCTCGCCAAAACCCACTATTACGGCGGTATCCGCAAGTATCAGTGGGCGGCGATTCCCCTTGCGCTTCACGGCAGGATCGTGAGGGCGGACGGGACGGCGTTCGACGTGAAAATCGGCGAGGACGATAACGATCCCGTGTTTTATATCAGCGATCTCCTGCCCCATCTTGCGGCCAAGCAGAACGCCAAGCCGCTCGGCGAAGGGCTCGGCGGTGAGGATCTCAATATCTGGCTGGGAAATATTCCCTATACCGCGGCGGAAGAGGATAAGGACAAAACGGTGAAGGAAAACCTTCTGCGCATCTTGCACGAGAAATACGGCGTCAGGGAAGAGGACTTTTTGAGCGCGGAGCTTTCGCTCGTCCCCGCGTTTCGGGCAAAGGACGTCGGATTCGACCGCGGACTGATGGCCGCCTACGGCCACGACGACCGCGTTTGTTCCTATCCCGCCTACACCGCGCTGTTTGACGAGGAGCCCGAAAAGCATACCGTCATGGTGGTGCTGGCGGATAAAGAGGAGATCGGGAGCGAGGGCGCGACGGGGATGCAGTGCGCGATCTTTACCGACCTGATCGACGCTCTGTCGGCCTCTTTCGGCGTCACGTCCGCGGAAGTGCGCGCGGCGTCCAAGTGCCTGTCGGCGGACGTCAACGCGGGTTACGACCCCAATTTCAAGGACGTCTGCGAGCCGCTGAACAGTACCTTCCTTTCCTGCGGCGCGGGATTGACGAAGTTTACGGGTTCGCGCGGAAAGGGCGGCTCCAACGACGCTTCGGCGGAGTTCGTCGGGGAAGTGAGAAAGCTGTTCAACGACAACGGCGTAATATGGCAGACGGGCGAGCTGGGCAAGGTCGATGTCGGAGGCGGCGGCACGGTGGCGAAGTTTATCGCCAAAATGAATATCGATACGGTGGATATCGGCGTACCCGTCATCTCCATGCATTCGCCTTACGAAGTAATCTCCAAGGCGGATCTCTACGAGGCGTACTGCGCTTTCCGCGCTTTTATCAAGTGAGCGGAACACGGCGAAAAAGTATTAAAACAGCGGCTCTGTAAAAGAGCCGCTGTTTTTTAGTTTCGTTTGATGTTTAGGGGAGGAACCGCTTCGAAAAATGCTCGGGCGGAATTTCCGAATCGCCGTTTTTTGCAACCGCCTGACATTTATTTCGTACATTCTGTCCCCAATGTCTGTTTTCAATCGATATTTCGTATTCCGTCGTCCGTATATAAAAGGGCGCGGCAGTCGTTTAGGCGAAACAAAGCGAAAGAGGGACAATCGGGCGAAGAAAAATGCTTTTTCAGATCGGGGCAGGCGTCCAGCATCATCTGTTTTTCCGAAAAAGAAGTTCGTTCCTCGGCCGTTGCGTCCAATCGAAGCCATTCGCGCGTTCCTTCCTTTAAGGCGGTAATCTGTACGAATGCGTTTTTCTTCAGCTGTTTATAAACGTCTTTGGCTTTTCCCGTGGATATATATATGGCTCCCATATATTCGGCCGCCGCTCCGAACGGACGGCAAGCGGGACATCCGTAGTTTGTACTTGTCACCCAAAAATGGCGGCACTCTTTCAAAAAATCGTAGGCGGCGCTCATTTATTTTACTTCCACGCCGTCCGCGGTGAAGAGGATATCGGAAGAATAGTAGGCGGTGAGGCCGTTGACGAGCTCCGCATAGTCCGCTTTGGCAAAACACTCCGAAGCGGAGTGCATGGCCAGCTGCGCCAGGCCGAGATCGGCCGACAAAACGCCCACATGTCCCAAAGAAATTGCGCCCAGCGTGCCGCCGCTTCTCATGTCGGAGCGGTTGAAAAAGGTCTGGTATTTTACGCCCGCTTTATCGAAGACCGTTTTGACGATCGCCGAGGATACCGCGTCGGTGGTGTAGGCCTTGTTTGCGTGATTTTTAATCACCACGCCGCCGCCCATCACGGTTTTGTTGGTCGGGTCGCATTTTTCGGCATGATTGGGGTGCATGGCGTGCGCGTTGTCGAGAGAAATGAGGAAGGAGGACGCAAGCGCCTTATAATATTCGTTGTCGTCAAATTTCAAGGCGTAAGCGATGCGCCGAAGCACGTTTTCGAGGAGATCCCCGCCCGCGCCCTGAAGGGTTTGGCTGCCCACTTCCTCATTGTCGAGGCAGGCCGCGACGCATACGCCGCCGCTCGGCGCGTGGGCGGCGAGGGACTCGAGAGACGACCACACGCTTGTGAGATTGTCGATGCGGGGCGAGGCCGCAAATTCGTTATTCAATCCAAACAGATAGGGCTTGTCCGCGTTGACGACGTAAAGATCGTAGGAGACGGGCGTCTTTTCGGTGAGGCCGACGAGAAAATCGGGCGCCGTTTCCCCGTCCGTGAGCGCGAAAAGGGGCAACAGGTCGATCTGCGGATTGACGGCGAATCCGTCGTTGACGGAGCGGTTCATGTGCACCGCGAGGGAAGGCACCGTGACGAAATATTCGCTCGTCGCGGTTTCGCTCTTCAACACGCCGTTTTCGTTTGTTACGACCCGTCCCGCGATTTTCATCGGTCGGTCGAAAAAGCTGTAATAAATTCCGCCGCCGTACGTTTCGGCGTTGAGCTTCGCATAGGGCCCCGCGAGGGTGACTGCGTTTTCCTTGAGCTTCAGCGCGGGCGAGTCGGTATGCGACGCGACGATCTTAAAGGAAAAATCGTCCAACGCGCCGACGGTAAAGGCGACGAGACTGCTCCCGTTTCTTTCCACGAAATATTTTCCGCCCTCCTCGATCGCCCAGTCGTCCGTTTCGCTCAAAGCGATAAACCCGTTTCCCAGAAGAAGCTGTTTTGCGTTTTCCACCGCGTGATAGGCGGTGTAAGAGGTTTCCAAAAAATCCAAAAGACGATTTATCATGATAGAATTCCGTTTAATGATATATTTTTCCATTATTGTAGCATACTTTAAGGGACTTTGACAACTATTTTAACAGATTTGTCCCGTTTTTCACCTGTACTATATTTTTCTTTCACACAAATATATTAAACTATATTAAAATAGATTTTATACCGAAAAAGGGGAAAGGATTTCCTCCTCCGAAAAAATGAAAATGCGGTGAAAAGTATTAAACAATGACAGTAAACCCTTGACAACGTTCACAATAGGTGTATAATGAAGACGTAATGCAAGGGGGGAAGAAACGCGGCGTTTTTGTAAATTCCGTCCCGTTCGCTTAAGGGCGGGGGCGGATTGAAAATACAGAACCGAAAAAACGACAAAAGTGAGGTAACAACCATGGAAGAAAACGAAAAGAAGTTGGAAGGAACGGCGGAGAAGACGAGAAATGAAGAATATCTCGGCAAAATCTTCACCATGCTCAAAAAAATGGAGGGCGTGGCGCTGACGAAGGTCAAATCCCATTTCAACAATTCCGAAATGCGGCTTCTCGGGGAAGTGATCCTCGCGGGCTACGGCGGGAAACGTATTATTTCCACGCAGCTGGCCTCGCGTCTGGGCGTCACCCGTTCCGCCGTGTCCCAGATGGTCAACAAGCTGGAGGCCCGCGGCATAGTCAAGCGCGTCCCCGACGAGGTGGACAGAAAGATCGCCTATATCGAACTTTCTTCTGCGGCGCTGACATATTATAACGAGGAAAAGGGCGTCTGCTGCAGCCTCGTGGGCGAAGTCATCGACAAGCTTGGGGTCGATAAGGTCGATAAGCTGCTCGCTTTGAGCGACGAATTTATCGACACGGTAATAGATTTAAGAAAATAATTTTTATAGATTAAAGCAGTTTTTCGGCTTTAGGAAAGGCGGAAAGGTTTCCGCTTTTCTTTCTATTGTGCGGGAGTATAAAGGGATTATGTTAAAGCTTAAGGATATCAAAAAGGACTATAAGACGGCGGGAACCGTCGTGCACGCGCTTAAAGGAGTATCTCTCGAATTCCGTGCCAACGAATTTGTCTCCGTTCTCGGGGCGTCGGGCTGCGGAAAAACCACTCTCTTAAACATCATCGGCGGGTTGGATCAATACACCTCGGGCGACCTTGTTATCCGCGGTATTTCCACTAAAGATTACGACGACCGCGACTGGGACGTGTATAGAAATCACCGTATCGGGTTTGTGTTTCAGTCGTATAACCTTATTCCTCAGCAGTCGGTTTTGGAAAACGTCGAAATCGCCCTGACGATCGCGGGCTGTTCTAAAGCAGAACGAAAAAAGCGCGCCGCCGAAGCGCTTAAAAAGGTGGGGCTGGGCGAGCAGATGAACAAGCGGCCCAACCAGCTTTCGGGCGGACAGATGCAGCGGGTGGCCATCGCCCGCGCGCTGGTCAACAATCCCGAAATCCTTTTGGCGGACGAACCGACGGGCGCGCTCGATTCCACCACCAGCGTACAGATTATGGAACTGATCCGCGAGATCGCGGGGGAACGCCTGGTCATCATGGTCACGCACAATCCCGAGCTTGCCGAAAAGTATTCCTCGCGTATCGTCCGCCTTCAGGACGGCCTCGTCGTCTCCGATTCCAATCCTTACGATAGCGGCGCGGAGCGCAAGGCTCTGGAAGCGCAGCTGAAGAAAAAGGGAATCACGCCCGAGCAGGTGCGTGCCTGGAAGAAGCGCAAGATAGAGCGGGAAGGCGCCTCGGCAGAAAAAGCTTCTATGAATTTCGGCACGTCTTTAAGCCTCAGCGCCCGTAACCTGCGCGCAAAGAAGGGGCGTACCCTGATCACCTCGATCGCGGGGAGCATCGGTATCATCAGCGTCTGCCTGGTGTTGGCCTTATCTCACGGCTTTAACAGGTATATCCTTAAAACCGAGGAGGATATGCTGTCCTATTATCCTTTGCAGATTACCGAGAGCTCTATCGACACGGCTTCGATTATGTCGGGAATGAGCTCGCACGGGGAAATGCCCGATTTATCCCAGCTTGACGATAAAGTATATGTCAATTCTTTTTTGACTAAAATAGCCAAGGGAATGACGGTGACGAACAATCTTTCGCCGGAATATATCTCCTATATCGAAGAGATGGACGAAAATCTTTATTCCGCTATCCAGTACGGCTATGGAACGAATCTTTCCGACAGCCTCTTTACGGAGGTCGTCACCGGCGTTTCCGAAAGCTCTTCCAAAAAACAAAATATGTCCTTGAGCGCGCTCAAGGAATTTTATGTCAACGAATTGACTGTTCACGCGTCGGAATACGCGCAGATTGCCTATATGGTCGATTATTTGGGCAGCGTCGTACATACGATGCCCGGCACCGACGAGCTGACGGACGAGCGTTACGGCGATTATATAGCGACGCAGTATGACGTAATTGCCGGCGAATTCCCTAAAAGCGACGACGAAGCGGTGCTGGTGATCGGCGGGAATAACGATGCCACCGATCTGCTGCTGGCACAGCTGGGATTTATCGAAGAATATAATTTTCTCTCTCTGTTTGAAAAGGGAGAAAGCGAAACCGACGATTATATGACCATCGATTTCGACGATATTCTCAATAAGAAATACACGCTTTTCTATAACGACGAAATTTATAAGAAGAGCGCCTCCGCTTTAGAGCTGTACCCGTTTACATATCAGGGTGAGCGGGAAACTCTGGAGGCTGCGGAAGGAAGGGGCATAAACGTTAAAATCAGCGGTATCCTTCGTATCAAGGACGGGCTTACTTACGGGTGCCTTTCCAGCGGACTGAATATTTCCGAAACTACGGTCAATAAGTATATTGCCGAAAACATGAAGTCGGAAATCGTTAAATGGATGACGGATCCGGCCAATGCCATTCCCTATGAAAGCGACGGCAAGCTGCTTACGCTTTACCGTTCCCCCGCGGAGCACCTTAACTCCTATTACTCCGCGGTGGAGGGCTATCCTATCCGTCTGACGACGAATCAGATGCGCGCCATACGTTCGCTGGGCGGCAGCGACATGCCCAATTCCATTGCCTTTTACCCTACGGATTTCACGGCCAAGGATAAGATCATCGATTATCTCGACGCCTGGAACAATTCCCACGAGGAATCGCAACAGGTCACTTATACCGATACGGTGGGATTAATGATGGGGATGATCCAGACGATGCTAAACGCCGTCACATACGTTCTCGTGGCGTTTACGGCGATTTCCCTCGTCGTTTCTTCGGTGATGATCGGCGTGATTACCTACGTCTCGGTTGTGGAGCGGACGAAGGAGATCGGCGTTCTACGGTCGCTGGGTGCAAGGAAACGGGATATTAAAAACCTTTTCAATGCGGAGACGTTTTTAATCGGCCTGTTTGCGGGTGCGATAGGCGTGGGCGTCACGTACCTTTTGTCTATTCCGATCAACTTGATTTTCGGGGCCCTGACCGGCATTTCCACGCTGGCGGCGTTGCCCGTATGGCAGGGAATCGTCATGATCGCGGTGAGCATCGTGCTTACGCTGATCAGCGGGCTTGTTCCCGCGCAGTCGGCCGCGAAAAAGGATCCCGTCATCGCGCTCCGTACCGAATAGAGACGGAATACGGTATTCTTTCCGAGAGAGGATAAGAACCGTCGTATTCTTTCCGAGAGAGGATAGAACACGGTAGTCCCTCGGGGCTTTCAACCGAATAAAATTGCAAAACAGGCGTCCTTTCCCGATCGGAAATCGGAAGGACGCCGCTCGCGTTTTTCTCTGTTAAGCGGGTAATGAAAATAGATTACAAATTTTTGTTCGAAAGGGCAACGCGAAAATTTTGACGCTTTCGGTTTGACATTTTCTGCGGCGTTTGTTAGAATAGGAGATAAGGATTTTAGAAAAATAAACGCTCGGTGGGGCAAAAGAGGACTTTTGCCTAAAAAGGAATCTAAAACGGATACGGGATTATGAAATCGATCAGAAACAGCTTCGTTTGCAACACACCCATTGCGCACAGAGGTCTGCACGAAAAGGGGGTGCCCGAAAATTCGCGCGCGGCGTTTACGCGGGCGATCGAGGAAGGGTACGCCATCGAGACGGACGTGCGCCGTACCAAAGATGGTACGCTGGTGGTTGTCCACGACGACAATTTAAGACGTCTGACGGGAGAACCCGGAAAGGTGAGCCAGACCTCGTATCACGATTTATCCGCCATGCGCCTGGCGGGGACCAACGAGAGGATTCTCACGCTGGAGGAGTGTCTCGAGCACCTCGACGGCAGGACGCCGCTCCTTTTGGAAGTGAAGGATTTAAGCACCTTCAGCAGCTTTCCCGAGCAGGTTATGTACCGCATGCGTCAATACAAGGGCGAATATGCCCTGCAATCGTTTAATCCCTTTTACGTGTATAAATTCAAACAGCTTGCGCCCGACGTGTTGCGCGGACAGCTGGCGATGAGTATTTTTTCGCCCGACGTGCTTATTTCGTGCAGGGATACGCTGGAGGAATTTGACGTGTCGCCCGAGATTTTTGCCCGCGAGGGAGGCCTTTCCCGCAGGCAGGTGAAAGAAGCCGTGGCAATGGCTGTGGAACAGTCGGGCTTTACGGACACCCACAAGCATTGGAAAATCGACGCATGGGCGATCAAGACCATGATCATGAACGTCATTACCAAACCCGATTTCGTCAGCTATTGCTGCTGCAATCTGCCCTATCATCGCGCCAAAAAAAAGGAAAACCGCGCGGTGCTCACCTGGACGATCCGCACCCAGGCGGAAGCGGAGCGCCTGCGGCCCTGGGTGGATAACATGATCTTTGAAAATTTCCGCCCCGAAAAATCGTTCAATTGAAAACCCGTTTTATAAAAGAAACCCTACGAGAGAAGCCCTTCCGAAGAGTCGGAAACGGCTTCTTTTTACGTTTGGAGATAAAATTGTAAAAAATATGGAAAATTTTTCATTTCGCTATGGACAAGAAGGATAAAGTGTGGTAAAATATCGGGAAACAGGGGCCCGTCTGTTTGCGTCGCGATATAAAAAGTAAGACAAAAGGGCATACTGGTACATAGGAGAAAGATTATGAAAATAGGAATGTTGACCAGCGGCGGGGATTGCCCCGGGCTCAATGCCGTAATGCGCGCGTTTGCCAAATACGTCTGTTCCCATATAGAGGACGTGAAAATTTTCGGTTTCCTCAACGGCTATACGGGATTGATCGAAAACGAGTACGAGATTCTTGCGGAAAAGGATTTCGAGCCCCTTCTCCTCGCGGGAGGAACCGTGCTCGGCAGCAAGCGCCAGCCCTTTAAGCAGATGACCGTCTCCGACGGCAACAATCGCTCCAAGCTGGACAAAATGAAAGAGACGTACGAAAAGCTGGGGCTGGACTGTCTCGTGACGCTGGGCGGAGCGGGGACGCACAAGACGGCCGCGCTGCTCTCCTCCGAGGGGTGCAGGGTCATCGGTCTGCCCAAGACGATCGACAACGACATCTGGGGCACGGACGTCACCTTCGGGTTTTCTTCGGCAATGGAGATCGCCACGGAATGTATCGACCGCATGCACAGCACGGCGGCCAGCCACGGCCGCACCATGCTGGTGGAGGTCATGGGCAACAAGGTGGGCTGGCTGACCTTATACGCGGGGCTGGCGGGCGGCGCGGATATGATTCTCATACCCGAAATTCCCTACGACGAGGACGCGGTGGTCGGGTTCCTCGAAAAGCGCAGAAAAGAGGGCGCGAGATACAATATCGTGGCGATCGCGGAAGGCGCCTTAAGCGTCGGGGAGGCGTCGCTCAAGCGCAAGGAAATGGCGGCTTTGCGCGCCTCGCGCGGGGAAACGACGGCCACGGAACGCCTGGCGCGGGCAATAGAGGCGCGGACGGGCGTGGAGACGCGCACGCAGGTGATCGGTTACCTCCAGCGCGGAGGCTCGCCCAACGCTTACGACCGCGCGATCTGTACGCTGATGGGAAGCTATGCGGGCGAGCTGGCCGAAAGGAAAAAATTCGGCGTCACCGTGGCCATGGCGGGCGGAAAGATTACCTATAATTCTCTCGCGGACATCGCGGGAAAGACCAAGAGCGTTCCTCCGACCCACCAGCTGGTGAGGGCGGCGAAGGCGGTGGGGATAAGCTTCGGAGAGTCGGCGCTTTGAATTTGCAACGAAAAGGAGAACGGTTTATGAAATACGCGATTATAGATATCAGTTCCAGCAGTATTTCCCTGCTGGTGGCGGAGGGCGAAAAGACGTTTGACGTGCTGTTGAGAGAACGGGAAAACATATCGATCCTGCACTATATGGAGGGGAAAAATCTCTCCGAGCGCGGCGTGGAGAGGCTGGCGGAAAACCTCGAGAAAATGAAGGAAATCTGCCGCAAGACGGGGGTGGTCAAGTGCTACGTCATCTCTACCGCGTCCATGCGGAATTTTGAAAATTTCGAATGGGTCGCCGAGGAGCTTAAAAAACGCGCGGGCGTCAACGTCAACCTGCTGGACGGCGAACGGGAAGCCTATTGCGATCTCGTCTCCAACGAGCGTTATAAGACGTTGGACAGGGCGTTTTTGGTCGATATCGGCGGCGGCAGCATCGAGATATGCGATCTCACGAGAGACGGTCCCGACGCGCTCACGTACCTCGATTTCGGGCCCATTCAGCTGAACGGAAAATTTGTTAAAAATATCCACCCCGACGAAAAGGAGGCGAAAGAGATAAAAAAATACGTCAAAAAGACGCTGAAGAAAACCTCGCTTCCCGATAAGGGCAGATTTGCGACGGCGGTGCTGGTGGGCGCCACCAACCGCGCGGTTTACGACGTCTATCTCGAGTACTGCGACGAAACCGAGCCCGCGGGCGAAAAGCTTATCGAATACGACAAGCTGAAAAAGCTTTGCAGGCACCTCGTCCGCTCGTCCGACAGGAGCATGCTGGTGCTGAAAAACGCGCCCGAAAAGATTTATACCCTGACGACGGCGGCGGTTATTCTGCGCGCGATATTAAAGCATTTCGGGGTGGCGAATATCGTCGTGTCCGATTTCGGCGTCAAAGAGGGGTATCTCGCCCTGGCGGCGGGCGGAGAAGCGGAGGGGGAGCTTTCCCCGCTCGACGAGATCGTCGCGCCCGCGCCCGCCGTTTATGCGGAAGAAAAGAAAAAGGGTAAAAAATCGGAGGCGGCTTCGGACGAAAAGGGAAAAAACGGCAGGAAATCGGCCGCACTCCCGAAAGAAAAAAGCGGCAGGAAATCAACCGCCTTTACGGAAGAAAAAAAGAATAAAAAGTCACCGACGCAAGGGGAAGAGAAAATAAAAACCGATAAAAAAGCCGTCGCGGAGGAAAAGAAAAGCAATAAAAAGTCCGCGGCGTCCGCGGAGAAAAAGACCGTGGAAAAGGAGGAATGACCGTGGCGAAGAAGGAGGGCGAAACCGCCTTTGTAAAAGGTATCTACTGTAATAGGGAATATTCCTGGCTGCAATTTAACCGCCGCGTTCTCGACCAGGCGTGCGATCTCACTAACCCGCTGCTGGAACGCTGTAAATTTTTAGCGATATTCTGCTCGAACCTCGACGAATTTTTTATGGTCCGCGTAGGCAGCCTTCTAAACGAAAGCAAGCTGGACCCCGTCGCCCGCGAGAACAAGACGGAGCTGACCGCTCAGGAGCAGGTAGAAGGTATTTTGGCCGAGACGAAAAAGCTGTATCAGGAGTGTTCCGTCGCTTTTTCCCGCCTGAAAGCGGAGCTTGCGAAAAACGGCATGAGGATATTGCGGCCGTCCGAATTGACGGTGCGCCAGCGCGCGCGCTGCGAAGCGCACTTTTTCGAGGCGGTGCTGCCCTTGCTCTCGCCCATGGTGCTCGACTCGAAGCACCCGATGATCCGCTTTGAAAACACCCATCTTTATATGATGTTCGAGCTGGAGCGGGAGGGTAGAGATATGTTCGGGGTAATGGCGATTCCGCCCGCCGCCGAACGGTTGTATCGCATAGAGGGCGGAAAAAAGATCAATCTGATCGCGGTGGAGGATCTGGTGTCCGAATTTGGGTACTATGCGTTTCCGGGCTATACGGTGAAGGGGAAGGCGCTGATCCGCGTGACGCGCAACGCCGATTTCGACACCAACGTGGACGACGCCGACCTCGAACACGACTTCGATTTCTCCAAGTACATGAAACGAAAGGTGGAGCTTCGTTCGACGCTGGACGCCGTGCGGGTGGAAACGGATAAAAACAGCGATACGATCCGCGCTTTCGTGCTGAAAAATCTCGATTTGAAAAAATCCTACTGCTTTAAGGCAGAGCATTATCTCGATTATAAATTTTTGTTTTCCCTGGGCAAGTATTTTCCCGAGGAAAAGCTGGCCGTCCTCAAATATCCGCCTTTCAGGGGGCGCGTCGCCGCCGACCTGCTTCCGCCCGTCAAGCTCGTCAAACGGGTGCGAGAAAGGGACGTGTTTCTCGCGTACCCCTTCGATTCGATGGAGCCGCTTATCCGGCTGCTCAACGAGTGCGCGGACGACCCCCGCGTCGCGGCGATCAAGATTACCATTTATCGGCTCGACAATCATTCGCGGATCGTAGAGGCACTGAAGCGCGCCAGCGAAAACGGCAAGGAAGTGACCGTCGTCATCGAGCTATGCGCCCGTTTCGACGAGGAAAACAATATGTATTACGCGGGGATTTTGCAGGAGGCGGGCTGCACGATCATCTACGGTATGCAGAATTATAAGGTACACTCTAAGATCGTTTCCGTACTGCTCAGCGAAAACGGAGAAATCGAATACATCACGCACCTGGGTACGGGAAATTACAACGAGAGTACCAGCAGGCAATATACCGACCTCAATATCATCACCGCGGACAGGGCGATCGGGGAGGACGCGGCGGCGTTTTTCAGAAATATCGCCATCTGCAACACCGACTATCATTACGACAGACTTTTAATCGCGCCGCAGGGATTGAAAAAGGGGCTTCTGAAGTGTATCGACGAGCAGATTGAGCTGGCCGCCGCGGGCAAGCCCGCACGGATTGTGGCGAAGATGAATTCGCTTACCGATAAACAAATGATCGATAAGCTTTATCAGGCGGGAAAGAGCGGCGTCAGGATTTCGCTGATCGTACGGGGAATTTGCTGCCTGATGCCCGGGATACCCGGAGAGACGGAGAATATCCGCATAATTTCTATCGTCGGCAGGTTTCTCGAACATTCGCGGATTTATTGTTTCGGCGAGGGAAAGGAGCGGAAAATGTATATTTCCAGCGCCGACCTTATGACGCGCAATACCGATAAGAGGGTGGAGATTGCGACGCCCGTGCTGGATAAAAAGATAGAAGGAAAAATTTATCGCATGCTGGAAGTGATGCTGGCGGATAACGTCAAAGCCCGCGTTCTTCTGCCCGACGGCAGTTATAAAAAGACCGAGCAGGTGGGAGAAAGCGTCGATTCGCAAAACGAGTTTCTGCTAAATCCCTGAAGAGAGGGGCCGACGAATAATTTTTTCGTCGGCCCGTACTTTACGCAAAGGAAAGGGGACAAATTTTTTAATTTTGACATAAAAAGCTTTGACAAGCGCGGAAAAATATGCTATAGTATTATAGCATCTTAAAGAAACGGTTCGGGCCATGCAGAAGTACCCAAGTGGCTCAAGGGGCTCCCCTGCTAAGGGAGTAGTATGGGATAACCGTAGCGCGGGTTCAAATCCCGCCTTCTGCGCCAAAACAAAAAAAGGACTTAGGTTGAACGCCATCAGCCTAAGTCCTTTTTTTGCGTATAAAAAGTCGGCCGAACATTTTTTCGCAGCGGAAAAATTAATCTTCTTCACCCAATAGGTAATCTGTTGATACATCAAAAAATCTTGCAAGAATAATCACTGCATATGCGTTGGGGAGTCCTTTTCTCGTTTCCCAATAAGCTATGGCGCTTTGGCTCAGCCCCGTCTCTTGGGCAAGTTGTGCCTGAGACAACCTTTTTTCAGAGCGTAACTCTTTTAATCTTTTTACAAATTCTTCCATATTTCTATTTTACCACAAACATAATTAAAATTCTTGATAAATGCCAAATTTGGTTGATTTAATATAAATAATCACGATTGTGGTTAAATAAAGTAAAGAGGTAATTTATGAAAAGGAAATCGGCAATCATGCAAATGTACTACACGGAGAGAGGAAATTTTGAAAAGGTGCCGTGCAGCGACGAATATTTCAGGCTTTTAGAGGAATTTGTTAAGAAAGATGAGGAAATGAGGGCGCAGCTTTCCGAATTTCCTCATTTATTAGACTTATACAAAAACGCGACCACAGCTCTTGACTTTTTGAATTGTGAGGCGGAAGATAATCATTATTTGGAAGGCTTCAAATTTGGGTTGCTTATGGGATTAGAGGCTGCGGAGGGCGCGGACTATGAAGAAAATTAAAATTATCATCAAAGCAGACGGTCTCTCATAAAGAAAAGCCGTACCTCTCGCGAAGTACGACTTCTCACAAAATTTATTTGGATGTGTAAACATTTTTATGAATTTATTCTATCCCTTTCTAAAAGATTTGTCAAGCGGTTTTTTAAGAAAAATGAAAATTTTGTGAAAAAATTTTCATGCAACAAAATAATTTTCACGTCGGTGTTTTTTTGGGGAAAAGTATGTCGTCGGTTCTCGATTTTTTACATGGATAAGGGTATTTGCAGAAGAGGGGAAAGAGGATTTGACTTTTGATCGGTTTTATAAAATTTATTAAAAAAATCCTGCCGAAAACCGTTTGTATTCTTTACAAATCCGAAAAACAAGGTTATAATGAAAGTATGTATATAGCGGACTTACACATTCACTCGAAATATTCGAGAGCGACAAGCAAAAACGGAGACATTCCCAATCTGGATTTTTGGGCGCGTCGGAAAGGGATAGAGCTGGTGGGAACGGGCGATTTTACGCATCCCGCCTGGCGCGGGGAGATGGCCGATACGCTGGAACCCGCGGAAGAGGGATTGTATCGTATCAAGCCTGAAAAGCGGCTGAAGGATTTTTGCGACTTTTCCATAGAACCCCGTTTCGTGGTATCGGGGGAGATCAGCTGTATTTATAAGCAGGACGGAAAGGTGCGGAAGGTTCATAACTTGATTCTGCTGCCCTCTCTCGACGCCGCCGAACGCTTGGCGTTGAAGCTGGAGACAATCGGAAATATCCGTTCGGACGGGAGGCCGATACTCGGGTTGTCGTCGAAAGACCTCCTCGCGATAACGCTGGAAATATGCCCCGAAGCGATCTTTATTCCCGCCCATATTTGGACGCCGCATTTTTCTATGTTCGGCGCTTTTTCGGGCTTCGATACTGTCGAAGAATGCTTCGGAGACCTGGCGCCGCATATCCGCGCCATGGAGACGGGGCTTTCCTCCGATCCCCGCATGAATCGGCGCGTTCCGCAGTTGGACCGCTACACGCTGGTCTCCAATTCCGACGCTCATTCTCCCGCCAAGCTCGGCAGGGAAAGCAATCTGATAGATGCGGAGCTTTCCTATCCCGCACTTAAGCGGACGCTCGATACGGGGGAAGGCTTCCTCGGCACCGTCGAGTTTTTTCCCGAGGAGGGTAAATACCATCTGGACGGGCACAGGGCCTGTCACCTCAGACTGACCCCGCAGGAGACGCGGGAGCTGGGGGGGAAATGTCCCGTTTGCGGTAAAAAAATCACGATCGGGGTACTCAACAGGCTGGAGCAGTTGGCGGAACGGGACGAGACATATATTTCCGAAAAAGAAAAACGTTTCGAGTATCTCATGCCCCTGCCCGAAGTGATTGCCGCGTCGCTGGGGATTTCCGCGTCGGGCGATAAGGCGGAACGGGTATATTGTAAGCTGCTTTCAAAGCTGGGAGCGGAGGCGGAAATCCTGCGCGTCCGCTCGCTCGGCGATATCGAGAAGGCCGGCGGCGAGAGGATAGCCGAAGGCATAAGGCGGCTGCGCGAGGAACGGGTTATCAAAACGGCGGGATATGACGGAGAATACGGTAAAATAGCTCTCTTTACCCCCGACGAGCTGAAAAACGCAAGCGGGCAGATGTCTTTTTTAAGCGACTTACCCCTTGCGGCCGCGCGGGACGGGGAAACCGACCGTGGGGAAAAATTCAAAAAGGGGAAGGAAGAAAAAAACGAAAACGAAAGCGGGAAGAGAAACCCTCGCGGAATAAACGCCGAACAGGAAGCCGCGGCGGACAGCAAAGCGCGCGTGACGGCGGTCGTCGCCGGCCCCGGCACGGGCAAGACGTTTACGCTGGTAGAGCGGATCGTGCGCCTGGTGGAAAGCGGCGTGAAGCCTGCGGAGATTACCGCGGTGACGTTCACGGTCAAAGCCGCGGCCGAAATGCGCGAAAGGCTTTCGGCGCGGTTGAAAAAAGCGGCGGAAAAGATTACCGTGGGCACCTTTCACTCAATTTGTTTTTCCTTTTTGAAAGACGAATTCACTTTGGCGAACCCTGCTTTTATGCTGAAAACCGCGGCCGAGGTCGTCGCGGAATACGGGATAAAGCTTGCTCCCCGCAAATTTTTGAATCATGTATCCGCCGTGAAAAACGGCAAAGAGACGGAAACGGACGCGGCGGCGGAATATAACCGACGCCTGAGGGCGGCGGGAATGCTGGATTACGACGATCTCATCTCCGAAGCGCTGAAGCGAAAGATAAAGGGAAAACAATTCCGTTATCTGCACGTGGACGAATTTCAGGACGTCAATCCCGCGCAGTACGAGCTGATCCGCCTGTGGCTGGGCGAAGAGGGGCGGCTGTTTGCGATCGGCGATCCCGATCAGGCCATTTATTCCTTCCGCGGCGCCGCGTCCGATTGTTTTTCAATGCTGGCGGCGGATTATCCCGACGCGTTTACCGTGCGGCTGACGAAAAATTACCGCTCGACGCCCGAGGTGATCGATTGCGCGCTGAACGTCGTTTCGCATAATTCGGGCGCGCGCGTGCTCGAGGCGTGCAAGCCGTCGGGGGCGGCCGTTCGTCTGGTCGATTGCGCTTCGGAGCTTTCCGAGGGGATATTCGTGGCCAAAGAAATCGCGCGCATGACGGGCGGGCTGGACATGCTCGGCAAAGGCAGGGAGGAAGGGCTGCGGGAATTTGGAGAGATTGCGGTGCTTGCGCGCACGCATCGCCAGCTTTCCCAAATCGAGCATTGTTTAAGGAGAGACGACATTCCCTGCGTCGTTTCGGGTAAGACGGAATTTCTCGAAGCGCCCGCGGTGAGCGGTACCCTTGCGTTTTTTGCCGCCCAGCTCGCGCAGAACGAAGCGGCTGAAGCGCAGGCGTTGGAATTTATGGGCGGGCGCGAAAATTTTGAAGCGGCGAAAGAAAAATTTCTACCGCTTATCGGAGGCAGACCGAGAAAAATTTTGACGACCTGGAAGGAATATCTGCATTTAACTTCCGCGGAATTTGAAGAACTGATAAAAGCCGCGCATTACGCGGCCATGGACGAATTTCTCGACGCGGTGTATCTGGGCAAGGAGGGCGACGTTTTGCTCCCCAGCGGAAACGCGGCCGCGGGAGCCGTGAGACTGGCTACGCTGCACGGCGCCAAGGGGTTGGAGTTCCCCGTCGTATTCCTCTGCGGACTTACCGAAAAGGTACTGCCGCTCGTTTCTTCGCGGGAAACGGACGAGGAAGAGGAACGCCGTCTGTTTTACGTGGGCATTACCCGCGCAATAGAGGAGCTCGTTTTGACAACCAGAGGCGATCCTTCGCCGTTTCTTGCGGAATTGCCTTCGACTGTAAAGAGAGAAAGAGCACTCGAAAAGCCGTGGGCACAGCAATTGTCATTATTTTGACGACAGAAAAAGAGAATAAAGCTTTCTTGTATCGAACCCGTACTTGCCGTCCTTTAGTTTTTGCGACAGAAAAAGAGAATAAAATTTTCTTGTATCGAACCGTCAAATGGCCGACCGCTGTTTTAGCGTATAAAAAAAGAGGGTAAGCGGTATGCTTATCCTCTTTCGGTATAAATAAAGCAACAATACCGCCCGAACCAAAAGCTCGGGCGGCGTTTTTTAAGATTGCTCGGTTTCTTCCGGCGGAGGCGGAACCGCCTTTCGGCGGGGCGGCAAAAAGCCCCAGGGAATGACGACGGCCAGTCGGAGGGCGTTAGCCAACAGGGAGGCCCACACAAAGCCGTTCAGGCCGAAAAGATAAGTGGCGATTAAGGTGAGCGCAAAAAATACGATCGCATAGCCCAGATTGAGAAAAAATTGTTTCTTTTCGCCGCGGAAGCGCAGCAACACCACCAACAGCACCCCCGAAACGAAATAGAGGATCTGGCTGAGAACGGCGGGGAACAGATAGGGCTTAGAGGCGGCGTATAAGTCGTTGTAGAAATGCGGCAGAATAAGCCCCGAAAACAGGAGACATGCGCCTAAACAGATTGCGCCGCAAACAATTCCGCCGAGGGTAAAGACGCTCCACATTTTTTTCGACAGCTCCTTGTCGTAGCGGATCAGATAGCTGATGATTACCGAATTGACGGGGACGGTGAGCAGCGCTACGACTTTTCCGAAAAGAGACGCCGTATAATAGACGGAGACCGCCGTTCCGTCCACGAAAGAATATAGAAGCAGGCGGTCGGCGTTTAACGTGAGGTTTTCGAGAAGGTTGGAAAGGAGAAGAAAAGAAATGCTTTTCAGGACGAGTCCGAAGCTTTGAGAGGGGCGCAAGAGGGGATGACGGTAGATCCTGCTTGCAAAGGCCGCATAGACGAGGCCGAAAATTTCGCCCGTCAGAAGGGCGGTCATCCATTGATTTGTCTTTCGATAGACGAGAAGCCCGAGAAGATATCCGACGGAAATGGCGAGATAAAAGAAAAAATAGCGGACGAAAGAGGTCTTTAACTTAAACTCCACATCGGAATAATAACGGAAGGCGGTGACGATGAGAAGCGCCGCGAAAAGAATTGCCGTTATAGGGGTGAGGAGCTTTATCTGCCAAAGATAAAAAAGACCGACTGCGGCGCAAAGCATTCCGCCGACAAGCAGAAAAAGATTGTAGTCTCCGTTGGAGGGACGAAGCGTTTTTTCGCTCACTAACCGCGAATAATTGGCCGCGGTTCCGCAGGAGCCCGAGGCTATGGCGACGAGAGAGAGCATAAAAAGCGCAGTCCCGTACATTTCTTCTCCCAACGTTTTATTCAGATAGGGATACAGAGCAAACTGAATGACGAGATTGAACAGGGCGGTCGCCCCGATGTTCAGAAAAAGGTCGCCCATCTTTTTTCTATTTTCTTTTTCAAACAGAGAGTTAAATTTCATATTTTAATCGATATGAGAGGGATAGCGTTCTTCCGGAGGCGGAGGCGTCATATAGTCGCCGTATAAAGCAGTCAGCGTTTTATCGTATCCCGCGGGACAGGTAAAGAGAGCGTCGCGTATAGGAAGCTTCACGGAGGAATCAAACCATTCTTTTGAATAACGATTCCCAATTTCTTTAAGAATAACGTTTGTAAAACAATAGTAGTTGGTGTCTTTTTTGTTGTAAGCAGTGCTTAAGCATTCTTGCTTTTTCAAAATGTTTTTAAGAGAATGGAATTTTCCCAGAAAAGATAAAATAAAAATTTTCAGCTTTTCACTTAGGGAATGCGAATGCATTTTTTTGTTGAAACGATGCGCCATTGCATATCCGTAAAGGATTTTTTGCTTCAATACCATTTTGTGAAATGCTTTTAAGTCATCAGGTGCATTGTCCAATAAAAAAATATCGACGGCCATACGATTCTGATAGTTATTTTGTGCAATGTCTTCTTTTGTTTCCGTATGTAAAGGTTCATCCATATTGATGACGCGCGGCGCAAAATCAAAAAAGTATCCGCCATAATCTTGCGGTTGAATCAAAAGATAGGGCTTGGGAAGCTCGTCCGCTACCTTTAGAAATTTTTCATATTCGCTTCTTTTCATTGCGATATCGGCATCGTCGTCCCAAGGAATAAAATCCTGATGCCTTACCGCACCCAATAACGTCCCCGAATCTAAAAAATATTCGATCTCATATTTATCGCATAAAGAGGCGATTTCTCTCAACATATCGAAAAGAACCGAATGAATTTTTTCCGGCTTTTCCATACTTTCTCCTTTGTAAAAAACGTAGTGCGATTGAAGGGTAAACAATTTAGCAAATAAGCGTTACGTCTTTTTTATTACAGTAATCTTCCATTAATCCGCTGATCGCAATGGTAATATCGTTATTAATATAATAATTTTCCGTTTTTCTTTGAATGATTTCAGAAAAGGCGGATATCTCGTATCTGATGCCTTCGCCGTGCAGCGAATAGAAATATCTCTTGTTTTCAGCAGGATTTTCAAAACGGATTTCAAAATATTCCGTTTTCCACCAGGGAGCGGGAACATAGACATAACCGCGCGTTCCCGAAATAACCAATTCTCCTTCCGATTTGACGCCTATGCCGACCTTTAAGGACGCAGTTGCTTTTGGATAAATAAAAGATACTTTCGTGAACAGATCGATATCGTCGGCATTGTCGAAATAGGAAATGATATCTTTTTTTATATACTCCGTACCGAGAATTTCAAAAATCGGAAGTATGGCGATCGCACCCCAATCGAGCAGACTTCCCCAGTTATTTTCCGAAGTACTTCTTAAACTGGTGCAAGTAGAATCGATGGATTTAACTGCCCCTATAATTCCACTGCGAACAAGCGAAATAAGTCGGGAGAAGGCAAGGACGTAGGCTGTTTTTATGCCTTCAAAAAGAATGAGATTTTTCGACTGTGCCAACGTGATCAGTTCGATGGTTTGTTCACGGCTTAAAGAAACGGGAGATTCGCACAAAACGTGCTTTTTCTCAATGAGTGCTTTTTTAATGTAGCCGTATCGCGTCTTTGGATCGGAGACGATATAGACGGCGTCAATTTCAGAAAGAAATTTTTCGTAATCGTCAAAGAGATAACAGACATTTGCCTCTTTAAAACTCAAAGCAGCGGGGGGAGGGTAAGATTTTGTATAAATAGCCTGCACTTCTATGCCGTTTACATATTTGCATTCTTCAATAAATTTTTCCGACATTGAAGAATATCCTACAATACCCATTCGTATAACGTTGCGGGAACGGATTTCCGTACTTGAAATTCCCCTTGTTCTTTCGAGATACACTACTTCGCAATAGTTTTTCAAATAATCAAATTTTCCTTCCCAATCGGAACCGATAGCGAAAATATCAATGTTATAGCGTTTGATGTCGTCGATTTTTTGGCCTTCGTACTCTTCGGCAATGACTTCGTCGGCTATTCCTAAATTCATAACGGCTTTTATGCGCTCGGTCAAAGTTTGCCGGACATTCAGTTTTCCCCGTGCCATATCGAAGCCTGCGGACGTAATCCCTACAATCAGATAATCGCCTAAAGCCTTTGCTCTTTCCAGCAAACGGATATGACCAATATGGAGCATGTCAAACGTACCGTAAGTTATTACTTTTTTCATCTTTTGTTTTCCCTTATCTTATAGCAAAAGCTATTTGTGATCGACCTCGAAGAACGCACTTAGAAATATCTTCATTGCGTCGATTGATCCGACGGAAACACGTATATAGTCCTTTAATAGCGGATTGCCGTAAGCGTGGACTAAAACTTTTTTTTCTTCACGAAGCTTTTCCGCGATAGTCCTTGCGTCATGCAAAGGCTTGATAAAGATAAAATTTCCTTTACAGTCCCGATATTCATAACCATATTCCTTCAAGCGGTTAAGCGTGTAACTCTTTCCTTCTTCCTGCCGTTTTATTAAATATTCAATCAACTCGGGACGCTCTAAAATCCGTTCACCGAAAAGCAAAGCGACGGAGTTGACGTCAAATGTCAACCGGGCATTTTTTACGTAAGAAATCAACGCCGGATTGCCGAGTATTACCCCCAATCGACAAGCGGCGAGCGAAAAAAGCTTTGAAAAAGTTCTTAAAATAACTACGTTGTCATAGCGCTCGACAAAATCGAGAAAGGTATGTCTATAAAAGTAGTGGTAAGCTTCATCTATAATAACGATTGCTCCGACTTGTTGTGCCTTGATAATCACTTGTTCCGCTTCTTCCCGGGTATAAACGTTTCCTATTGGATTATTGGGGTTCAAAAGAACAACAACACGGGTATCGGAAGTAATCGCGCGCAAAATATTTTCAATATTTATCGTCAGATCCTTTTCATATGAGACCGGGACGTGTTTCAAACCGAGAATGTTACAGTTTACCCCATACATTTCAAAGGAAGGAGAGACTGTTACAACTTCTTTTTTCGTTTCTCCGAAAGTTTCGAGAAGATATCGTATCGCCGTGTCGGAACCGTTTGTCGTAAGGACATTGTCGTAGCTTACCCCGACAAAAGAAGCGTATTTGTTTAAAAAACGGTCAGGCTCGGGATAAACGGACAAAAATTCGGGCGTGATTTCCTTGAGGACTGAATCGACAAAAGCTTTGGGAAGGCCCTCGGGATTTTCGTTCATATCATATCTCTTATACGCATATCTGCCCTGTTGAGGAAAAATTCTTTTTGTATTTTTAATATTTTCATTTACATAGTACATAATAGAAAATTGACTTCCTTGTTTGTTTCTTCAGTTAAAAATCAGCGGAAACATTATTTTTTTCTTTTTGCCGGATTGTAATTGCCGAAAACGTATCGACAATGCAAAGTATAAGAAGGGCGATAAGACATAAAAGAATGACGACTTCATTTATTGTGATATTCGAATTGGAGATGCCGGGAGGAAAGACCCCGGGAATAAATAAAAACGGAAAAGCAATGAAAAGGAAATATAGAAAATTTTTTCCGTTTAATGTTTTTTCATTGCAAAGTAAAATAAGGGGAATGAGAAAAAGATTCCAACCGTAAACGGCATGCAACGGCGGGGCGGCCATAAATAATGTACAAGCAAACGTCCAGACCTTCCAACGCTCTTTTTGGAAAAAGGACGAAAGAATAAAAAAGACGATGCAGGTTACTATTCCGATATAAAATATTATTTTCAAAACGATTACGGGAATATGCACTGCATGAGAAATTGTGTCCCAACCACTCTTTCCCGACGAAAAGGAAAATATATTTTCCATCATCCAAATAAGACATTTCGGCCCACCGAAAAAAAACGAGGGGATAATCAGCAGTAAAATTCCATAAATTACGCACCGTAAGGCCTCTTTATAGCGCTTATCTGCGATCAGCATCCAACCTAACGCGGCGGGGTATAATTTAATGGAAAAGGCGAATGCAAGAGAGAAAAGCCCTATTTCTCGGGCGAGCTTACTTTTGCTGTCATAAGTAAAAATATAGATACCTGTAAAAAGGGTGGAAATCAAAATAATATTTCCGCGCTCCAATAGGTAAAGCATGGGCACGTTGGCCAACAGGAAAAAAGAAAAAAGGAGCTTTGTTTTCCCGTTAAAGCGCATATGCCGTTGACAAAGCAATAAAAACAGAACGGCAAAAATAAGTATAAACAATAAACAGGACAAAATTGCCGAAGGATAATTGACCCACAGATAACGATCGTTAAAAGAAGTTGCGGCATATTCGTCCGGGACAAAACGCAGGCACAAAAGAAAAATCAGATTCGCCATAGGCGGATAGATAACATGTCGTTCGGTATAGACGCCTATGCCCTGAAAAACATCTCTGATCGAATTAAAATAATCCATAAAAAGGTCGGTGCCGTTATTAAAAAAGATTCCCGTGAAAAATTTTTCTCCGACGATGAGCGAACTGACGAGCCATATAATAAGGCTCAACGCCATCATCGCGATAAAAAATTGGGCGGGATTTTTTCTCTTAAAAAAATTTTCAACCGCACTTTTTATACTGCTTCCGAAATTTTTCATCTTCTCTTTCAGCATAGTTTCTCCGATAAAAACGATTTAAGGTAAGCGTTCCCATTATAGCATGTTTTTTTGAAAAAAACAACTGATTAAAAGCCTTTTGCCCTTTTCGCGTAAAACGGTAAACCTATAAAAGTCTTTTTTCGGGATATCCGTCGGGGAAATTTTTGAAAGCTTCTTTCCAACTCTTGCGAAAAATCGGAAAGTATGATACAATATTATTATAAAAGACAAATAAACGGACCGTCCCAAAGGAGTGATTTAATTATGAATATCTGGCACGATATTTCCGAAGAACGGATAAAAGCGAAAAGCTTCGAGGCGCTGATCGAGATCCCGAAAGGCTGTAAAGTAAAGTACGAATTAGATAAGGAAACGGGCCTTCTGAAGCTGGACCGCGTTCTCTATACCTCTACGGTGTATCCCGCCAATTATGGCTTTATTCCCCGAACGCTTGCCGAGGACGGCGACCCGCTGGACGTGTTGGTGCTTTGCGGGGAAACGATTTATCCCATGACCCTCATCAACTGTTATCCCATCGGTGTGATCAAAATGATCGACGGCGGTTCCCTGGACGAGAAAGTGATCGCCATTCCCTTCAGAGACCCGACCTATAACGGCTATTACGATATCCATGAATTACCCAATCACGTATTCGACGAAATGATGCACTTTTTCGAGGTTTATAAAACGCTCGAACATAAACAGACGACGGTTAAGGAAATCTGTCATAGAGACGAAGCCGTGGAAATTATAAACAAGTGCATTTCTATGTATAAAGATAAGTTCGGCAAGTAAATAAAATTTAGGAAAACTGCATAAAATCCTTCGGAATATGCGTTTTGAAGAAGGAGATTTAATCTAAAATTCGACATGATCTGCGCGTAGAAGAATGCATAAAAGTCTGCGGCCGAGCATGGAATATAAAGCGGGAGGAAAAGAAAAAATGAAAGAGCTGCTTATCGTGGTGGACATGCAAAACGATTTCGTGACGGGCGTTTTGGGAAGCGCCGAGGCACGGGCGATTTTGCCGAAGCTAAAACAAAAAATCGACGGGGCGCGGACGGCGGGAAAGACCATTGTTTTTACGAGGGACACGCACGGCGCCGATTATCTTTCGACGCAGGAGGGGAGAAATTTGCCCGTGCCTCACTGTATCCGCGGAACGGAAGGCTGGCAAATCGTCGAAGGGCTTTGTCTGAAAGGGGACAGGGTGTTTGATAAGCCGACTTTCGGCAGCCTTTCTCTCGCGGAGTTTATTCGGGACGGAGAGTTCGGACGGGCGGAATTTGTCGGCGTATGCACCGATATCTGCGTGATTTCCAATGCCGTGCTGGCGAAGGCGTTTTGTCCCGAAACGGAGATCGCCGTGGACGCTTCCTGTTGCGCGGGCGTTACCCCCGAAAGCCACGAAAGGGCGATTAAAGCCATGCGTTCGTGCCAAATAAAAACGGAATGATTAAACGCGGGGTTGACGAAAGCGAAAATACAAAAAATTATTGGGGAATTACGGAGAAAAATTTGGAAAAGAATATTGACAATATGGAAAAAACAGGTTATAATAGAAAGGAATAAAAATCGGTGTAAATATTTGTAAGTTTCAAATAAATATAAGACCGATAAAAAATGAAAAAATATCAGGAGGCTTCGGATGAAAAAGAAAGGCAGGATCTGCGGGACGATCGGGTTGATTCTTTCTCTCGCACTGGCGGGCGGCACCGTGATTTATAGCACGATGTTCGACAAAAACGCCGTGGGAAAGGCGGAAAAGCCCTTCGGCGCCGCAACGACGGGCAGCGTGTTTAATCGTAAGGGGTTTGACGAGACGAAAAAGCTGGTCGATGAGACGGAAGGGGTGTTTGAAGGGTCAAATAAAGACGCAAAATATAAATCTTATACGCTGTCTTTTAATGCTTCTCATTCCGTAACGTATAAAACGGAAAAGGGACAAGAGGTAAACAATGAAAATATCGAAGGCATGATTTATACGGACGCCGATTATTCCTATATCAAAATAAGCAGCACGACATTGTCGGGACGTACTTATTCGGTAACGGCTGCCGAATACGCTTTTTCCAAGCCTAAAAGAGATCGATATTACGTCCGCTCGAATACATATACGGCTTTGTCGAATCCTTCCGATTCCGTTCTCGGCGACAAGGCGAAATGGACTGAGAGAGCTTTCGTCGCCGACGTTATCGACTGGACGGAGCAGCTTTTATATGGGGTCTATGAAGCATTTGGAGGCATGGCCGAAATCTTTGAGTTCGGCGCTTCGGAAAACAAGATATTGATCGGCGCGACGGGGGAATATAGCTTTAAGGGCCCCGCCCAGGCCGCAGATAAATACGAAGCCGAATGTCGATTTACGGTGGGATGCCGTCCGACCGTGCGTTATACGACAAGCGTGACCGATCCGAAGAATGTTTCGTTCCCGATATCGAAAATGACGCAAACTATCGTATTTACCTATTCCAACCTGAATAATACCAAGGTCGGCCTGCCCGATTCGCTGAAGAAAGTTATGGAGGCGAAATCATGAAAGAAAATATAAAAGAAACGAAGCCCGTCTCTATGAAAAAACGCATTGCCAGGACGCATTCCAAAGCGGAATTTGTCGGTATGCTCTATCTGATCGCCACGATTTTTCTCGCCGCGGTCGCTTTCTTTCCCATGCTCTACGGGACATCCGTGGGAGACATGTGGGTAAAGACCTTTTGGAAGCCCTTTCTCGAGCTTAAAAATATCAAGGCCTCCCCGATCGCGGTTTCCGTCAACGTGTTTGTCGCGCTGATTTACGCCGTCATGCTTCTCACCCTCGTCATCAACGTAATCAAGTCGCTGTCCCGTCTGAGCCGCCTGTTCAAGAAAAAGGCTTCGCGGGTAAACGGATATAACCGCAATCTGCTGGCGATGGAGCGGATGGGAAAAATTTTCTCGGGTACATATTGTGTATTTATCGCCTTCCCGTTTATGATTCATCTCATCTCGGGCGCGGGCTTCTCCAATCTGTTTTATATCGCCGTGGCGATAGGGCTGATTTTCCATTTCTGGTGCGGGCTCGTCGGCGGAAACGTCAGCTGGTTTACCACGGGCGACACGCTCGAGGAAGAAAAGAGACTGGTCGGCAGATGGGCGCCTTTCTTCCGCAATCTCGCCCAGCTGGTGTTCGTCGGGCTGATCATGTATTTTATCTCCCGTACAAACCTTATGCTCAATGCGTTGAAATGGATGGAAAAAGGCGCTTTCACCGAATTGTTCAAGGCGAAAATGGACGTTTTCGTTTACGGGGTGATCCCTTTCGTTCAGCTTCTCGCCTGCGTCTGGACGCTGGTGCTGTTGAAGCATGCCACTGCCGAAACCGAGTTCAATCGTTACGGCAAGGAAGGAGACGGCATGAAGAATTTCAGAATCTTCTCCATTTTCCTTCTCGTTACGTCGGCTGCTCTGTTTATTCTCTTGATCGTGGCAAGTAAGAAACGCGACGGCATCGTGCCCTCGATGGGTACGCTTTACATCGCTGTGATCGCTTTGGCTGCGATGATAGAAGAATTTTGTATGTGCCGTTTGCCCAACGTCAAGGGCAAAGTTGAGGAACCCGTCGGAGAGACCCTTTCGGAGAACGAAGACGAGCTGGATTTCGATCCCGATTCGTATAATATGGCTTCGGCGGATCGCGTTGAGGAAGCGCCCGCGGCAGCGGCGCAGGAAACGCCTGCAAATGTGCCTGCAATGTACCATGTTCCTCTGCAGTGCATCACGCAGCCCGCGGTATTTATGCAGCCGAACGGCCAGCCCGTGATGGTAATGCCTATGATTGCAGGGCCGCAGATGATGCCGCCTGCGCCGATGCCTGCTGCAAATGCCATGCCCGACGGCAATCAGCCCGCTTACGGCTATGCCTATAACAATCCTTATATGAATCCCTATCCCAATCCTTACGGATACGGCAACCAGGAATGGGTGAACGGCCGTCCGTATCGTCCCTTTAACCCGTATCAGTATATTCAGGAACCCACGGAAGAGCCCATAGTCACGGAAGCGAAAACGGAGGAACCCACCGCGACTGTGGAATCCGTTGCACCTGCGGCGGCGTCCGCTTCGTCCGAAGCGGAAAAGAAAACCGAGGAAGCTGTAAAAGCGCCTGCGGCGGATAAGAAAGCGCGCCGCGCGGAAGCGGCTATGGCGAAGAAAGAAACCCGCACGGCCGCAGAACGGGCCGCCGTGGAGAGAGCGTTGGCGGAAAAGTGGATGCGCAAGGCCAAACAGCCCGTGACGGAAGAAACGGGGATTGCGGCTGTTGCTGCGCCCGCTGAAACGCCCGTAATGCCCGCGCCTGCGGCTGAAACGGCAGCCGAAGCGCCCGTGCACGCAGAGGAGGCAAAAACGTCCGCGGAGAAGGCGGAGACCAAAGCTTTGGTGCCCGCTTACGCATCCGCCCAAGAGCCTCTTCCCAGGGAAGCGGTGATGGAGACGTATGCCTATCAGCAGCCCCGAAAGGAAAATAAACTGCCCGCATATCCCGAAGCGGACGACTTGACGGAGGACGACCTTTCCAAACCTCTTCCGCCCAAGAAATGGTCGGTAACCTGTCCCGACTGCGCGACGAAGCTGACGGTGAAGGAAGGCGCGTTTGCCTATCGCTGCCCCGAATGCGGCGGCGTGTTCCAGCTCCGCAAGATATTCAGATCGAAGCAGAACCAGATTTCCGAAGAAAATAAATAAAGCATATCCGAAGCAACTCTGAAAGAAGGGCGTCTCCGTTTGGAAGCGCCCTTTCATTTTTTGTCCCGAAAAATAAAATGTTAAAAAGTAACAGAAAAATTCTTCTGCGGCAGGGGCTTGAAAAATGAGCAGATAAGTGTTATAATACAAGCAAAAGTGCGGAAGTACGGAGTATTTAAAGGCATTTTTGCGCAGTATTCAAACATAACGTCAGTTATGTTATAATACAAACGAAAATACAGGGCGCGAAGTATTCGAGTGTATTTTTGTGCCGTAAAAACATGGCTTGTCCATGTTATCATAAAAGCGAAAATGCGGAAGTTTGAAGCAAGTATTTTCGTACCCTATTCAAACATAACGTCGGTTATGTTATACTATAAGAAAAACACGGAAGCTTGAAGCAAGTACACGTATTTTTGCGCAATATTATAATATTGCAGCTGTAATGCTATAATGGCGTGTAAGTAAACGGCGGAAGCCGTAAAGTAAGAATTTAGAAGACGAGGAAACGGATATCGGTTGATAACTTTTTTGATCGGTCGGAAAATACTTAAAAATTCCAAACGAAGGAGAGCTGCCCATGGAAGAGAAAAACAGAGGCAATAACGCGGCGGAAACGCCGCCGAAGGAGAATGATTTTTCCGTACCGAACAAACGCGATTACGAGGAGGAGCTTCTTGCAATTATTCAAAGCGATCTCCCGTCCGAGGAAATACGCGAAAAGCTGACCGATTATCACGATAACGATATCGCTTCGGTGTTCGGCGAGCTGACGCAAGCCAACCGCAGAAAGCTTTATCATATCCTGTCCGACGACGAGATTTCCGATATCTTCAGCTATCTCGACAACGTCGAGGACTATATCGCCGAGCTGGACGCGGAAAAGGCCGCCGACATCATCGAAAGCATGGACGCGGACGACGCGGTGGACGTACTCGACGAGCTGGAGGACGACACCCGAAACGAGATCATCGACCTCATGGACGACGAGGCCGTGGAGGATATCGAAATGATCTCCTCCTACGGCGAAAATACGGTCGGCAGCCGCATGACCACCAATTTCATTTCCGTGCCCGACAACTATTCGGTTAAACAGGCGATGAAGAGCGTTATCGATCAGGCGGCCGAAAACGATAACATCTCCACCATTTACGCGACAGACGAACAGGGCGCTTTCCGCGGCGCTATCGATTTGCGGGACCTGGTGATTGCCCGTTCCACGCAGGATTTGAAAGAAATTATCGCCGAATCTTATCCGTATGTTTATGCGGCGGAGGATATCGCCGATTGCATCGAGAAGCTTAAGGAATATTCCGAGGATTCCATTCCCGTCCTCGATAACGAAAATCGTATCCTCGGCGTCATTACCAGCGCGGATATCGTCGAGGCGGTCGATGAGGAAATGGGCGAGGATTACGCAAAGCTCGGCGGCTTGACCGAGGAGGAGGACCTTTCCGAATCCACGGCAAAATCCGTGCGCAAGCGGCTTCCCTGGCTGATTATTCTGCTCTTTTTGGGGCTGGGCGTATCGACGGTGGTCGGGTTGTTCGATCACGTGATCGACAGGCTGGCCTATCTCGTTTTCTTTCAATCGATGATCCTCGACATGGCGGGCAACGTGGGCACCCAGTCACTGGCGGTGACGATCCGCGTGCTGGCCGACGACGTGGACGGCAAGACGATGGCGAAACTCGTCTTTAAGGAAATACGCGTCGGATTTTTTAACGGCCTCATCGTGGGCGCGTTGTCGTTCGCTTCCTCCGCGCTCTATCTGTTCATTGCGAAAAGCACCCCTCAGCCGCTGCTTGCCGCGCTGTGCATATCCGCCGCCATGGCCGTGGCTATGGTCGTATCCAGCTTCTTCGGGACGATTATCCCTATGCTCTTCAAAAAAATGAAGATCGATCCTGCCGTCGCTTCGGGGCCGCTGATCACGACGATCAACGACATGGTGGCCGTTTGCGTATATTACTCGCTGGCGATGATGATCCTGGCCGCCGCTCTATAAACAAAAAAAGAAAAGCTCTCCGAAAGGGCGCTTGCCATAGGGAGTTTCTTTCGTGGATAAACAAATAACCCACTATACTTCGCAGGCGAAGTATAGTGGGTTTATACTTTGTTGTTAGAATGATAAATTGAAATTTATATTCCTAAAATGTAAAAGCCGTTGAAATTTTCCCCATTCTTTAACCATTCCAAAATTACCGTATAATCCAATGGTTTTTGCTCTTCAATTTTCAATAAAGTATTTTTTAATCGCTCAGGTGAATAATAATTTACTCCAAAAATATCAACTTTGCCGCTATGTAAATTTTGATAAGTCCCACCGTAAAATATCTCCTCATAATTAGAAAGGAAGGACTCAATATCATCAATATAAATATAAAGAGAACTGTCTATCCAGTATCCATGCGCGTTAACAATTTTTTTAAGTTTAGTTCCCAATTTTTGAGTACAATACTGCATCTCTATAAACGCAGAACCACCAAACGTCCTTCTCGCATCTTGATTTTTGAATGAATGAAATATCATTAAGAACCACCGTTAAATTACTGCTTATTATAATTGTATTATATCATAAACAAGATAAAAAAGCAAGGACTGTTTGATTATTCTTGCTTTTATCCCTATGAAATACATCTTAAACAGGAGGGCTTTTTCGATTTTGCTGTTCGCATTTTTTCGTTATACCGCTTCCGAAAGACTTTTGAACAGCCTTACGGCCAGTACGGTCATGTCGTCCTTTGCCGTCCCGCCGTAGAGCGCCACCGCCTTGGCGAGCAGCGCGTCCGCCAATTGCTGGGGATTGGAAGCGGGAATATTTTTCAGTGTCTCGTAGAGATCCGACGAGGAGCCGAAGGCGGAGGTGATTCCGTCGCTTAAAAACAGAAGCACGTCGTCCTCCTGCAGGGTATAGGAGGAGGTGTCGGGGTGAAGGGATTCGAGGATACCGAGCGGCAGAGACGCGCTTTCGAGGATATGCAGAGCATTTCCCGAGAGAATGAAGCCCATGGGCGAGCCGATCTTTACGATGTCCGCCTCCCCGTTGTCGAGATCGACCACCGCGATATCCACGCAGGCGAAGGTTTCTTCGCGGCTGAAGGTCAGCAGCTTATTGATGGTGGAAAGCACAAGCGAGGAGGGCATTTTCGCGCGGTAGAAGCTCTCCAGCAGGGATATCGTGCTTTCGGAGATACGGCGCGCGTATTCGCCGCTGCCCATGCCGTCGGAAAGGGCGATCATAAACCGTCTTTCGTCTATCTTGATGACGGAATGCGTGTCGCCGCTGGCGATTTCGCCCGTCTTGGTGAGAGTCGCCACGCCGAACGCCGCGTCGAAATAGGGTTTTCTGTGCAGAATACAGCAAAACTTGTCCTTGCTCAACGTCAGCCGTTCGGAGATAATCAACGGCGCGGCGAGCACGTGGGAGGCGATTGCGGCTATCTTTTTTACGTCCGCTTTGCCGAAAGTGACGAGGGAGAGGGTGAGGCTGTCCTCGTCGCCCGCGATCAGTACCTCGGAGCAGACGATTCCCGCCTTCAAAAGCGCGACGTTGAGCTGTTTTTCTTTTTCGGAATAGATAGTTAAAGGCTCGCTCTGTTCGAGCGCTATATTTTTGAGAATCTCGCTGACGCCCTGCGCCTGGTTGGCGAGCAGTTGCCGTCCCGAAGCCGCGTTTTCCGTCTCCAGCATGTATTTTCGATAGTCCCCGATCTGTCGGTTGACCGCATATAAGACGCCGCTTTGATTGACGCACGATTCGGCCAGATCGGAGGGAATATCTATCAGGCTTGTTTTTCCTTTTGCGCACCCGACGTCGATCAGCTTGTTGAGGCCGTTTTCCAAGCCTCGCGCCATACACGTGCGGTAGTTGGCGCACGATTTGCAGACGCTTTCGATTACGCAGCCGCGTATGTATTCCTTGGCTCCCTCCTCGGCCTCGTTGGTGCTCAGGGCGGCAAAAGTGGTCTGTATCTCCCTGAATACGCCCGAAATCTCGAAAAGCTGTTCACCGATGGCCGCGCGGTTGCGATTGATGGCGATCCGTGAAAGGTGCTTTTCCCGATAAAAGACAAGCTTGTTTTCCATTTTTCTGACCAACGGAGAGGGAATGAGCAGAAAGAGAAGGGAGGGAATGAGCGCGGAAAGAATGGATTGTACGAGAAGGGAGGTCTTTAAGGCGTAGATGCCGTCGAAATAGCCGTAGGCGAAAAATACCGCTAACAGCGCGAGCACGGCGGGCAGTCGGCCCATTTTGATAAACAAGACCACGGCGATCCCATAGACAAAAAAGCGTTCGGGCGAAACGCCGCCGACAAAGGCGGGCGGCAGACTCAGCGCGAAGGCGCACACGAGGGCGGAGGCGTCTTTCGTCGCGCAGGCAAAGAGCAGCAGGACGAGAAACGCGATACCCATGTAAGCGGTGACGCTTGCGATACGACAGATGCCCACGCCGCAGAGCACGAAGAAAAGAACGGAAAAGATAATCTCTTCCGCCTTGAGACGACAGCGGAGCAGTTTGTTCAAGAGGGCTTTAAGCGCCACGGTGAACATGGCGGAAAGCAACAGGATGAGTCCCGAAAGAATGATTTTCTGCGTGATTGCGCCCAATGTGAAGGGTAACTTGAGCGGGATATTGTAGGGGGTGAAGGGCGAAAAGGCCACGAAAAGCGCCAGCGACAGGGCGACGCAGGCGAGCGGAAGCACGGAGGCCTTTTTCTTCAATTTCGCATAGACGCAAAAGACGATGCAGAGGATGGCCGCCTGTCCCGCATAGACGGGCAGGAAATGCAGGGTAAAGCCCGACAGCCCCGAAAGCGCGTACAAAAGGCAGGACACGACGGGGTTCAGCCCCGCCGCCAGCATGGCGTACAGGAGCGCGAGGGAAAAGGGCTCGCCGTTTCCGCCGACGTAGTACAGCGCAAACATGGCGATAAAGAGAAGTATGTAAAGGAGAACGGTGGAAAAATTGAACTTTTTGCGTTCGTTCATAGCAGCCTCCGATGGCTTATAGGTCTTTCGGAAATCACTATAACAAAAACGCGGCCGCGGAATTTGGCTGATTTTGCGTCATTTTGGCTTTCCCGCGCGAAACCGCGCCCGAGACGGCAAAAACGGCGCGGGGCAAAAAACGCCTCGTGCCGTTTTGCTGCGTCGCAGGGGATCGGACTGCTCCGAGGCCGCTGCGGCCGTATGGGGGGAAGATGATGAAAAACATCGGATAGGCAAAAAAACGGAATTCAGGGATTCTGCGTGAAGCCCAGGCTGATGAGAATCGCCTTATTGACCCGATTCATCGTGGAGGGCGGAAGTTCGCCTATGCGCTCCTTGAGACGGCGCTTGTCGATGGTGCGGATCTGTTCGAGAAGAATCACGCTGTCCTTGGCCAGCCCGTAGGCGGAGGGCAGCTCTATGTGAGTGGGAAGCTTCGCTTTGTTGATCTTACTGGTGACGGCAGCGGCGATGACGGTGGGGGAGTATTTGTTCCCGACATCGTTCTGCACCACCAAAACGGGACGTATGCCGCCCTGTTCGCTGCCGACCACCGGCGATAAGTCGGCGTAGTAAAGTTCCCCTCGTTTGACATTCATATAAAACACCTCTTGCGTAAGAAAAGACTCCCTTAGTGCATTATATGTAAAGGCGAGCTTTTCCTGTTCAATAGGAAGTATTCCCGCCGAGGCCGCGTTTTATACAAGGCCGCGCGCGTTTTTTGGAAAAAATTCCCCCCGGGTCGTTTGAGGCCCGAGGGGAAGCGCTTTTTCCGTTTATTGAGAAAGTCAGATGATATATTTGCCGTCCTTCGCAGGTTGAGCGTCGAGTTCGGCTTTTTTGGAGTCGTACCCCGCTTTGCCGAGCAGGGCGAAGGTCGCTTTTTTGCCCTCTTCGACGCCCGGCTGGTTGAAGGTGTCGATGTTCAGCATGGCGCCCGCGTAGGCGGTCTGAAGCTCGAACAAAAAGAGCAGCTGGCCGAGGGTGAAGGCGTTGAGCTCGGGAATCCAGAGGGTATAGTTCATTCGGCCCGCCTTCGTAAGCGCGTAAGCGGTGGCCTCGTTTTCCGCCTGAATAAGTTCCTGCATGGTATGCCCGCCGAGGAACGCCACGTCGGGAATGTTTTCGCAGCCGTGGGGAATGGGCATTTCGCAGGCGTATTTTTTAAGGGAAAGGAAGGTGACCACCTTATCGAACGGCCCCTCCGTATAGAGCTGCACCTGCGAATGCTGATCGGTGACGCCCAGCGATTTGACGGGGGTCTGGCCGACGTTGCAGGGCTTGCCGTCGAGTGTGACGTTTTTGCCGAGAGATTCCGCCCAAAGCTGGCAGTACCAATCCGCGAGATATTTGAGGTTGTCGGAGTAGGGCATCATGACGCCGACGTTTTTACCTTGTTCCATCGCCGCGACCTGAAGCACCGCGCACATGAGAGCGGGGTTTTTGGCGGGGGAAGGATAGCGGCAGACGTTATCCATATACGCCGCGCCCGCGAGCAGGCCGTTGATGTCTATGCCGAGCACCGCCGCGGGGAGAAGCCCCACGGGGCAGAGCTGGGAGAATCTTCCGCCGACGCCGTCGGGAAGCACGTAGCTCTTGATTCCGCCTTCCTCGTCGGAGATCTTTTTGAGGTTTCCCTTTGCGGCGTCCGTGGTGAAGATCACGTTGTCCTTGACGCTGACGCCCGCTTTTTTCAGCAGGTCGAGAATGATGAGGTATTGCGTCATCGTCTCGCTGGTGGCGCCCGATTTGGAAATGACGTTGAAGCAAGTCTTGGCGGGATCGATTACGTCGAGCAGGTCTCTCATTCTGACGGGATCGACGTTGTCCTCCACGTAAAATTTGGGGCCTTTTCTCACCGATTTGGGGAGGTCGTTATAGTGAAGATGGCAGAGCGCGTTAAACGCCATGATGGGGCCGAGGGCGCTGCCGCCGATCCCGAGCACGACGAAATACTGAAATTTTCTGCGCACGTTTCTCGCCGTGGCCGCAATGTCGGCGACGATCTCTTTCTGATTGTAAGGAAGCTCCGTCCAACCCATGTAAAGGTCGTCCCTGCCCCTGTTTTTCTTCACGTAATTGAAGGCCGCGGCGGCCGCCGCATTGTAGGAAGTCAGCTTTTTGGGAGAGAAGCCCTTGTCGCCGAGAAATTTTTCGGTCATGTTGTTGTAGTCTAACGTAACGCGCATGCTGTCGCGCCATTCTTTGGTTTTATAGCCCATTGTCTATTCCTCCGATGAGAAAGTTTTTGCACTCATATTGTAAAACAAAAAAGAGCTTCTGTCAAGGATTGCGGGGGGAAATCTCTCTATTTTTCAAATAAAAGCTTTTTGAAGGGCTTCGGGGAAAAAATGTGACAAAAAAAGTAAAGAACGAAAGTGATTGCCAGCATGGCGAGTGCAGTGAGTCCCATTGCGCCCAGCGCGCTGAGATATTTTTTCAGCGCTACGCAGATAAATTGCCCGATCAGAGAGATCGGCAGCATCAGCGCGCAGACGATGAGGCTCTTTTTCAGCAGGGAGGAAGGCAGGGGGCATTTTTTACATAAAAATATGAGATTGCACGCCGAACAGACCAGATAGCTTAAGGCGAGCCCGACGGGATAGGCATAAACCCCGATATATTTCGGCAGCAGGAGAACCGCGCCCAGCATCAGCGCCGCGCCGATAAAATAAAAGACGAGCGTCTGCTTTTCGAAATTCAGCGAATTGAGTATGCCCGTGGAGATCATGGTCAGGCTCATCGGCAGCAGGATAAAGCAGCATTTGCGTATCATTTCGCCCGCGCTGGCATCCGAATACAGCACCCGCCCGACGTCGTCCCCGAGCACGAAAAACAGCGGGATGAGGGTACACGCAATCAAAACGGTGGTGGAAAGTCCCCGCTCGATATTTTTCGCCATATGCTTAAAGCGTTTGCGATAGAAGTCCTCGGACAGTTCGGGGACGAGGACGAGGGAAATGGAGCCGATGATCGTCGAGGGAATGGAAAGAATGGGGATCGCCATGCCCGAGACGACGCCGAACATCTGGAGCGCCTGCGTCCGCATGGCGCCCGCGCGGATAAGCATGGCGGGCAGAAGCACCGCCACGGCCGAGCCGACGAGCGACCCGCCCGCACGCACGGCCGTGATGGGCATGGCGGACGAAAAGAGCGGCTTTAGCTGTCCGCGGGGGGAGGAGAGCCTGCCGCCGCGGGCGAAGAAACAGATTGCGGACGAGGAGAAGGAGACGAAATAGGAGATGATGACGGCGATACAGGCGAGCCGCGCGCCTTCGAATACGTCGGAGACGCCGCGCAGGAGAAGGACGCCCGCGATGACCATGACGCTCTCCTCCACCAGCTCTAGGATAGAGGGGGTGAGGAATTGTTTGTTGCCCCAGAAGCTGCCCCTTACGACGGCATAAACCGAGGAAAAGACCAGCCCGATCAAAAGGATGGAAAAGAGGCTTAAGCACCTTTCGTCGGAGAAGAGAAAGGTGAATTTGCTCCCGAAAAGGACGAAGATAAGGCAGACGGGAAGTGTGAGCGCGAGCGAGCCGAGCAGGCCCGCCGTAACGGCGCCGCTTTCGCCTTTGGCGCTGCCGTCCGCCTTGTTTTTGGAGATGAGGCGGGAGACGGTGATGGGGATGCCGCCCGTGCCCAGCGTGATAAAGACGGAGAATACGGACAGAGCCACCTGATAGAGGCCCAGTCCTTCGGCGCCGATCAGACGGGACAAAACGATGCGGTATAAAAATCCGAGTGCCCGTTCCGCAATGGAGAGGCCCGTTACGACGGCGGCGGTGCGATAGATATTTTTTTTCATAATTTATTGTACGGGCCTTCCTGCGGAATTATGAGGATAATTTCTTTTCCCGCCGCATATAATGGAGTGATGTTAAAAAATGTGATTCCTCAATTTTATAAGGTCAAACGCGGACAGACGCTGAGAGCCGTCGCGGAGGCGTTCTCCCTGCCCGAATGTGCGATCGTCGGCTTCAACTCGCTGAAAACGGAGTTGTGGGAAGGGCAGATCCTGCGTATCCCGAAACTTCGGGGAAACCTTTATACCGTGCGCGCGGGAGACACCAAAACCTTGCTTTCGGGGAGCGAGGAAAACTTCGAGCAAAAAAATATGACTTCCCTGCTCTATCCGGGCATGAAAGTATTATTGCAGGCGTAACGAAAAGCGCAGGGTAAAACATAAGATATAATAAGTAATTAATTACGGAGGTAAAAAATGTCGTTTTTTTCTAATTTTCAATCGGATAAATGTCCCGGAACGATTACGGGCAATCCGTTGAACGGCTTGACGGAAAAGGTATGCATTCAGGCGGAAAAGATATTCGACGCCTGCATCAAGCAGACGCAGCTTGAAAACTATACGTTGGAACTTACCGACTTCGTTCCCGCAAATCCTACATATCCGCTCACGTTTATCAGCGCGAGGTCTCTCTCTTCCGAGGCGACCGTTTCCAATCTCAATATAGATCGCCAGTCCGACAAACAGTGCGCCCGCGTTCAGGCGTCCGTCACGATACCCGTCGAGGTGTTGTATATGGACGCGGCGGGCGTCGAAGGCAAGGCGACCTCATCCGTGACGATGAACGAGGACGTTCTCCTCTTCGTTCCGTCTCCTTCCATCATGCCCTTCACGGTGAAAGGCGTGGTCAGCGCCGTGGCCCCCGAGGGCACTTTCAACGCGGCCAACAACACGTTTACCGTCAGCATGTGTACTACCGTTATTCTCAAGATCGCCATGCAGGTGGAATTGCTGGTGCCGTCCTACGGCTACTGCGCCATTCCCCCCGCACAGGAATACTCCCGCGAGGTCTGCACGGGCTTCTTCGAACTTCCGCTTTATCCTCAGGCACGGGCCTGCGCCTGCAAGGGCGGCGAGGGACGCTGCTGACGTCCGCCGTTCCGCGTCCGGATATGTTTTCCAAAATAGACAAAAGTTCCTTCCGCGAAACGCGGGAGGAATTTTTTTTGCGGGGGAAATTTATCTTTCGGGCGAAACGGCACGAAAATCTTGCCTTTTCGGGAAAAATCTGCTATACTGTTGGCATGAATATTTACGCGATCAGCGATCTGCACCTTTCCGCAAACGCCGAAAAGCCCATGGACGTATTCGGCGGAAACTGGGAGGGGCATTTCGAAAAAATAAAAGCCGACTGGCGGGAAAAGGTGACGGAGGAGGACGCGGTTCTCATTGCGGGGGACATCAGCTGGGCGATGAAGATGGACGGCGCGATGGAGGATTTGCGTTCGCTTTCCCCCCTGCCCGGAAAAAAGGTGTTTATCCGCGGCAATCACGACTATTGGTGGAACGGGATTACCCGTCTGCGCGACCGCGCGCCCGATCCCTCGTTTTTCTTTTTGCAGACGGACGGAGTGCGGCTCGGGGAATACGTGATCGTCGGTTCCCGCGGGTGGACGTGTCCGGGCAGTCCCGACTACACCGAACAGGACCAAAAGCTGTACCTTCGCGAAGCGGAGCGCTTCCGCCTCGCTTTCGAAACGGTGAAGCCGCTTCGTCGTGAGGGGGACAAAACGATTGCGCTGATCCATTATCCCCCCTTCAACCTCAAGCGCGAGGACAGCCTGTTTACCTCGCTTTTCGAAAACAACGGCGTGGATAAAGTAATCTTCGGACATCTGCACGGCCCCGTGTTTTTCCCTCTCTCTTCCGAAAAAAACGGCGTGGAATATCACCTCACCTCCTGCGACAAGACGGATTTCAAGCTGGTGAAAATCTATTGAAAAAATATCGGAAAACGCCTCCCGATCCCTTTACAAGCGGAAAAGAGTGTGGTATAATTGAAGTATCTTTAAGAGCGGTACCGTGATGCCGACAAGACGATAAAGCAAACGAATATTCTTCGGGCTTTTCCGCACGCCTTTTGCGGGGGAGGAGAACAGAGAAAGCATTTGCGGTCTTGGGCGACGGTCCGAGGCCGCTTTTTATTTTCGGAGAAAAACGCATGGCAGAACACGTTATCATGGACGCAGGCGGCATGCGTCGGACGCTCGTCCGTCTGGCGCACGAAATCGCGGAGCGAAACGAAAACTTAAACGACGTAGTGCTTTTGGGCATCAAGCGCGGCGGCGAGGTTGTGGCGGACCGCATACGGGAGCGTCTTTCCGAGGCGGAAGGGATCGCCGTGCCTTCCTTCGGGATAGATATCGGTATGCAGCGCGACGACCTGGTTTCCGCTTTTTTTGTGCCCGACTATACGGCGGAGCGACCCGATTTTTCGATAGAGAACAAAATTGCGGTGCTGTGCGACGACGTGCTGAACACGGGCCGAAGCGTGCGCGCGGCGCTCGAAGCGATCTTCAAAATCGGACGGCCGCGGGAAATACAGCTGCTCGAGCTGATCGACCGCGGAGGCAGGGAATTGCCGATCCGCGCCGATTTCGTGGGCAAAAACGTGCCCACTTCCCGCAGCGAATACGTCGAAGCGTATTTTACGGAGCTGGGCGCGGCGGAGGACAGGATCGTGATCGGAAAGGAGGACGCAAATGATTAAAAGAAAGGACATGCTGGGGCTGATCGACGCGACGGCGGAAGAGATCAGCGAGATTCTCGACACCGCCGCGAACATGAAAAAGCTGCTGAAGCAGGGGATTAAAAAACTGCCCCACCTCGAGGGCTGTACGGCGACCATTCTCTTTTATGAAAACAGCACGCGCACGCGCACCAGCTTCGAGCTGGCGGCGAAGTATATGGGCGCGAGCACGATCAACATCGCCGCAAGCTCCTCCTCCGTAGCCAAGGGCGAAACGCTCATCGATACGGGAAAGACGCTGGACGCCATGAAAAACGACTTCATCATCATTCGTCACCCCATGGGCGGCGCGCCCTATCTGCTTGCAAAAACGGTGAAGGCGAGCGTTCTGAACGCGGGCGACGGCATGAACGAGCACCCCACGCAGGCGCTCCTCGATATGTGCACCATGCGGGAGCGGTTCGGGAAGATAGAGGGGCTGAAAGTGGCGATTCTCGGGGATATCAAGCATTCCCGCGTGGCGAAATCGGATTTGTTCGGCCTGACGAAATTGGGGGCGGAGGTCAAAATGTTCGCGCCCGAAACGCTGATTCCGAAAGGGATCGACCGATTGGGCGCGAAGCTGTGCGCCTCCCGCGAGGAGGCGGTGGAGGGGGCGGACGTCGTCATGGGGCTGCGAATTCAGCTGGAGCGTCAGCAGGCGGGCAACTTCCCCTCCCTCAACGAGTACGCGGAATTTTACGGCGTAAACGAAAAGGTGCTGTCCCTGGCTTCGCCGGACGCGATCGTCATGCACCCCGGCCCCGTCAACCGTGGCGTGGAGCTGACGAGCGCGGTGATAGACGACGGGAAAAGCCGTATCGAGGATCAGGTGCTGTCGGGCGTGGCGGTGAGAATGGCGCTTTTGTTCCTGTTGGAACAATTCAGAAAATCGGGTAAATAAGCGAGGTGTAAAGAAAATGATTATCCAAAACGGAAACGTGGTTTTTAAGGACACGGTGGAGAAAAAGGACATTCGTATCGCGGATGGAAAAATCGAAAAAATCGCAGAGACGATTGCGCCCGAAAAGGGCGAGGCGGTGATCGACGCAGCGGGGCTGCACGTGTTTCCCGGGCTGATCGACATGCACGTACATTTGAGAGAACCGGGCTTCGAGTATAAAGAGGACATCGAAAGCGGTTCGAGGGCGGCGGTGAAAGGGGGCTTCACGCAGGTTTGCTGTATGCCCAACACGCAGCCCGTCGCGGACAATAAGGTGGTGATCAGCTATATCCGCCATCGCGGCGAAGAGGCGGGGCTGTGCAAAATCCGCCCGATCGGCGCGATCACCAAAGGGGAAAACGGCGAACAGCTGGCGGACATCGGAGAGATGAAAAAGGCGGGCGCGGTGGCGATCTCCGACGACGGAAAAGCGGTGGCGAGCTCCCGCCTCATGCGCCTGGCGATGGAATACGCGAGCGGCTTCGGTATGAAATGTCTCTGTCATTGCGAGGATAAGGAGCTGGCTGACGGCGGCGTGGTCAACGAGGGCTACAATTCCACGCTGGCGGGGCTGAAAGGGATTCCCCGCGCGGCGGAGGACGTGAGCATCGCGCGCGAGCTTTGCCTTGCCGAAAGCCTCGGCGTGCCCGTGCATATCTGTCACGTTTCGACGTACAGCGGCGTGCGGCTCATCCGCGACGCCAAACGCGCGGGCGTCAAGGTAACGGCGGAGACCTGCCCGCACTATTTTGCCGCGACGGACGATCTCATCACGGGCTTCGACACCAATACCAAAGTCAACCCGCCCATCCGCGAGGAGCGGGACAGGGTTGCGATTATCGAAGGCTTGAAGGACGGAACGCTGGACGCAATCGTCACCGACCACGCGCCGCACCACGCCAACGACAAGGACGTGGAATACAATCTGGCGGCGTTCGGAATCAGCGGAATCGAGACCTCCTTCGCCTTTGCAATCACGTATTTATATAAGACGGGCGCCTTGACGCTCAGCGAAATCGCGGACAAAATGAGCCGCAATCCCTCCGATATATTAAATCTGGGCGGCGGGAAGATCGAGGAGGGCGGGGCGGCCGACCTCACGATCGCGGACCTGAACGAGGAATTTGTCGTCGATTCCGCGAAATTCCTTTCCAAGGGCAAAAACACGCCCTTCAACGGCCGCAGGCTTTCCGGCGTCGTGAAATACACGCTGGTTGACGGCGACGTGAAATACAAAGCGTAAGTAAATACAGAGCGTAAATAAATACAGAGCGTAAATAAATACAACGCACTAAATATAAAGCGTAAAAGGAGAAACGGACATGATTACCGATCGACTGATCGAACGCATTATCGAGCTTCAAAATCCCACCTGCGTAGGGCTGGATACCTCTTTCGACTATCTTCCCGACGACATGCGCGCGGGCGCGAAAAACTTTTCCGACGTTGCGGAGCGCATTTTCGATTTCAATAAAAAGCTCATCGACACGCTTTACGACGTCGTTCCGTCCGTAAAAGTGCAGATCGCCTATTACGAAATGTACGGCGCGGAGGGGCTGAAAGCTTACGAAGCCACCCTGAAATACGCCGCGGAAAAGGGCCTCGTCGTCATCGCGGACGCAAAACGCAACGACATCGGTTCCACGGCGGCCTGCTATTCGAAAGCCTTTCTCGGCGAAACGGAGGTGAACGGCGCGCGGTTTTCCGCGTTTCCGTCCGATTTTCTGACCGTCAACGGGTATCTCGGCACGGACGGAATCGCGCCCTTCGTCGAGGACTGCACGAAGCGCGGCAAGGGGATTTTTGTGCTGGTCAAAACCTCCAATCCCTCGAGCGGCGAGCTGCAGAACCTCCTGCTCGAAAACGGAACGCCCGTCTATGAATACATGGGCGGCCTCGTGGAAAAGTGGGGCGAGCCTACGGCGGGCAGATACGGCTATTCGGCGGTGGGCGCGGTGGTGGGCGCCACGCATCCCGCGGAAGCGGCTTCCCTGCGGGCAAAGCTGCCGCATACCTTTTTCCTCATTCCCGGCTACGGCGCGCAGGGCGCAAACGCCGAAATGCTGAAATGCTGTTTCGGGAAAAACGGTCTCGGCGGCGTGGTCAACAATTCGCGCGGGATCATATGCGCCTATAAGAAAACGGGCGGAACCTATTACGAAGCGGCTCGCGCGGCGTCGCTCGCCATGAAAAAAGACCTGTCCGAAACCATCGGCAGAATGGGGAAGTGAAATCATGAGGGAATACCAAGCGACGATTCTCGAAAATAAGCCCGTGGCGGAAAATATCTATTCTTTGACATTGGCGCTTCCCGAGGCGGTGAAGATACGCGCGGGGCAGTTTGCCGATCTTTCGGTGGGCGGGGCGCACCTTTTGAAGCGTCCTCTGGCGGTATGCAAAGCGGACGGGGAAAAAGTCACGGTCTGCTATCAGATCAGGGGCGAGGGCACAAAGCTGCTGTCCGAAAGGAAGGCGGGGGAAGCGCTCGACGCGCTTCTGCCTCTCGGCAACGGCTTTTATCTCAAAGAAAACGAAAAAAAGATCGCCCTCGTGGGCGGCGGCGTAGGGATCTTCCCCATGATTTCCGTCATCGGGGAATATGCGGCGGAAAAGGAAATTTCCGCCTATATCGGGTTCCGCAACAAAGGCGCGGTATGCGGGCTTGAGGAACTTAAACGGGCGAAAAAGCTGACCGCCGTGACGGACGACGGAAGCTTCGGGGAAAAAATGAACGCCGTGCAGGCCTTCGCCGCGGATTTGCAGGCGGGAGAACGCCCCGACGTTGTGCTTTCCTGCGGGCCGCTGCCCATGCTTCGGGCGCTGAAAACGGCGCTCGAGGGCAGGGAGATTCCCTGTTATGTTTCCTTGGAGGAGCGCATGGGGTGCGGGATCGGCGCCTGCCTCGTCTGCGTGTGCGAGAAGACAAACGGCGAACACGCCCGCGTCTGTAAGGACGGCCCCGTGTTCGGGATCGGGGAAGTGGTTTTATAACGGAATTTTAAGCATAAGATAAGGAAAAGATCTTAAAACAGTTTTGCAAGGCAAGCTTTAGAAAGACAATAAGGAAAAACATCATGGCCAATTTATCGGTAAATCTTTGCGGCGTGACGCTGAAAAATCCCGTCGTCGCCGCGTCGGGTACCTTCGGCTTCGGCCGCGAATATAACGAGCTGTACGATATCGGCCGCCTCGGCGGCGTATCGACGAAAGGGCTTACCTTGGAGCCGCGTCTCGGCAATCCCACGCCCCGTATTGCCGAGTCCCGCGGCGTCATTCTCAACGCCGTCGGCCTGCAAAATCCCGGGGTGGAGCATTTTATCGCGCACGATCTCGAGTGGCTGAAAGGGACGGGCACGGCGGTGATCGCCAACGTCGCGGGCAAGACGCTCGAGGAATATGCGGCGATCTGCGCGCGGCTGGACGGGTTTGCGGACATGATCGAGCTGAATATCTCCTGCCCCAATGTCCGCTGCGGCGGCATGGCGTTCGGAATTCGTCCCGAAAGCGTAAGGGAAGTGACGCGCGTATCCAAGGCCGCGCTGAAAAAAACGCCGTTGATGGTCAAGCTTTCGCCAAACGTCGAAAGCGTCGCCGCCAACGCGCGGGCGGCGGAAGAGGGCGGCGCAGACGCGGTTTCCCTCGTCAATACCTTTACGGGCATGGCGATCGATATCGAACGCCGCCGTCCCGTGCTGGCCAACAATACGGGCGGCGTATCGGGCGCGGGGATTAAGCCGATTGCGGTGCGCATGGTGTTCGAGGCGGCGCATGCGGTAAAAATCCCCGTCGTGGGCATGGGCGGTATCACCTGCGCGGAGGACGCCGTGGAATTTCTTCTGGCGGGCGCCGTCGCCGTTCAGGTGGGTACGGCCAATTTCACGGATACGTCCGCGTGTCCGAAGATCATCGACGGGCTCGACGCCTGGTGCGACGCGCACGGCGTAAAGAACATCGGCGAGCTGACGGGCGCGCTCAAACTCAATTAAATTCGGGAGGACAGAAAAAAAATGGAACTCAATTATAAGGAAAAGTTTATCCGTTTCATGGTGGAAAACGGCGTTTTGCGCTTCGGTGAATTTACGTTGAAGAGCGGGCGGAAAGCTCCCTATTTCATCAATACGGGCAACTATAAGACGGGCGCGCAGCTGGCGAAGCTGGGAGAGTATTACGCGGCCTGTATCCACGATAACGGCATAGCGGCGGACACCCTCGTCGGGCCCGCCTACAAGGGGATTCCCCTCGCCGTCACCACCGCGATCGCGCTTTATGAAAAGTACGGCGCGGACATGAATTACTGCTTCGATCGGAAAGAGGCCAAGGATCACGGCGAAGGCGGACTGTTTGTCGGAAAGGCTCTCGAAGCGGGCGAGCGGGTGATTATCGTCGAGGACGTGATGACCTCGGGCAAGGCGCTTCGGGAAATTTTGCCCAAGCTGAAGGAGACTGCCGACGTCGAGGTCGCGGGAATGGTCATCTCCGTAGATAGAATGGAAAAGGGCTTGCAGAGCGAACGCTCCGCCGTGCAGGAAGCATACGCGGAGTTCGGCGTAAAGGTGTATTCGATCGTCACGATGGCGGACATCATCGGGGCGATTGAAAAGGGCGTGATCGAGGGGAAGGAATATCTTCCCGCTATGTACGCCTACCGCAAAACCTACGGCGTGGATTGAGCGGAAAAGTACACGGGCATACCGCGAAAGAGCGATCGGCTTTTTCGCGGTATGCCCGTTTTTTTAGTTGAAGGGCGGAAAGGGAAGAAAGGCGGGGACGGCGGGAAGGTCGGAGACGGGAAGGTGAGGAAACAGCAGGAGCGCGCCCGCCGCTACGAAAAATACTGCGCATAAAAACATAAAGGCCGCAAAGGGCAGTAAATTCTTTTTCATACAAATATTTTGTGTAAAATATCTCCGCGATATTTACAAAACTTCAAAAATGTGATATAATAATAAAAAAGGAAGAAAAGGAAATGGATTATCGCGCTCTTTACGGGGAAACGGCCGACGAACGGGAAACCCTCGAGCGGTATCGCTCGATCGGCGAAGGCTTCCGCGCTTTGAACGGAAAAGCGCCCGAGGTTTTTTATTCTTCGCCCGGACGCGCGGAGATCGTCGGAAACCATACCGATCACAATTTAGGCAAAGTGATCGTGGCGGCCATTTCCTGCGATATCGTCGCGGCGGTGGGGAAGCGGGCGGACGGGCTTGCGGAGATCGTCTCCAAGGGGTTTCGCCCCGTGCGGTTCAGGATCGCGGATACCGCGCCGAAACGTCACGAGACGGGGCGGAGCGCGTCGCTTGCGCGCGGCGTGGCGGCGGGGCTGGAAAAAAAGGGCTTTTCCCTGAAAGGCTTCGGCGGATTTACCGCCTATACGGAAAGCACGGTGTTCCGCGGCGCGGGCGTGTCCTCGTCCGCCGCGTTCGAGGTGCTGATCGCGGAGATATTCAACGATCTGTGGCTGGGCGGAAGGTTGATGGCAAAAGACAAGGCGGCGGTCGGCCATTTTGCCGAAAACGAATATTTCGGCAAGCCCTGCGGCCTGCTCGACCAGTCGGGCGTCGCCTGCGGCGGCCTCAACAAAATCGATTTCAAAACGCCCGACGCGCCCGTCGTCTCTCCCCTGCCCGTACCGAAAGGGTATTCGCTGGTCATCACCAATACGGGCGGCTCCCATTCGGGCCTTACCCAGCATTACGCGGCCATACGCGAGGATATGGCGGCCGTTGCGGCTTTTTTCGGAAAAAAGTTTCTGCGCGAAGTCAATGAAAGCGAATTTTTCCGTTCCCTTCCGTCGCTTAAAAAACGGGTGAGCGAACGGGCGATACTGCGGTCCGTTCATTTCTTTGAGGAAAACGCCCGCGTGGACAGAGCGGCGGAGGCGCTGAAGCGTTCGGACATGCCTGCGTTTTTGAAATGCCTGAAGGAGAGCGGGGAGAGCAGTCAAAAGTATCTGCAAAACTGTTTTGTGCCGGGCAGCGCCGTCCAGCCCGTTTCCTTGGCGCTGAAGCTTTCGGAAAGAATATTGAAACAGGGCGGCTACCGTCTGCACGGCGGCGGATTCGCGGGGACGGTGATCGCCTGCGTTTCGGAAGCGGAAAGGGAAAATTACACCCGCGAGATGGCACGCATATTCGGAAGGGAAAACGTGTTTACCGCTTCCGTACGGCGCATGGGAACCGCCCGCGTCGATGTGTAAAAAATAGAAATTTCAAATAAGGAGAAGTTTATGACGAAAATTGAAAAGTCCGTATTCGGGAATATGCCCGACGGCAGGGAAGTATATGTCTTTACGTTCGAGGACGGAAAGAGAAAGATGGAGGTGCTTTCTTTAGGGGGCATTATCCATAGTTTGGTCGTGCCCGACAAAGACGGGAACCCCGTCGATGTATTGCTCGGCTACGACACCGTGGCGGAATACCTCGAAAACGGCGGATATCTGTGCGCGCTCATCGGCCGTTTCGGAAACCGTATCGACAAGGGCCGCCTGACGATCGATGGAAATACTTATCAGCTGTATATCAACGACAGAAGCAACCATCTGCACGGCGGAAAAGAGGGCTTTGACAAAAAGCTTTGGAATGCGAAGATCGACGGGGAAAAACTTGTGCTTTCCCTTTTTTCGCCCGACGGCGAGGAAAATTATCCCGGAAATCTCGACGTGACGGTCGTCTATACTTTTGCCGAAGGCGAGCTGGGGATCGAATATACGGCCGTTGCGGATAAAAAGACGGCGGTCAATCTCACCAATCACGCCTATTTCAATCTGAGCGGCGAAAGCGACGGCTGCACGATCCTCGATCACGAGCTGTTTCTCGACGCGCCGTATATCACCCCGACCGACAACGAGCTGATCCCTCACGGCGAATTTCTTCCCGTCGCGGGTACGCCGTTCGACTTCACGAAGCCGAAAGCAGTGGGCAAAGACGACGGCATGAGGGCGACGGAGGTCAATTTGTCCTACGGCGGGGGGTACGACCATTGCTTTGTATTCGATAAGGCGCGCGACAAGTCCAAGCCCTACGGCGTATTGTACAGCCCGAGGAGCGGCATTGAAATGAAATGCTACACGGATATGCCCGCCGTGCAGTTTTATGCGGGGAACGGCCTCGATCAGACGGGCAAAAAGGGTCACCGTTACGGCCGCTGCGGAGGCCTTTGTCTCGAGACGCAGGCGATCCCCAACAACGTCAACGTGGAGGCGTACGCCGCTTACGGTTCGTCGATACTCCCCGCGGGAGAAACGTATCGCTTCGCCGCCCGTTATGCGTTCGGCGTCCGCAGGTGAAAACCCTTGACAACCGCGCCGCGCGCGTGGTATAATCCCCTCATATCCAAAAGGAGAAAAACGAAGGACCTTTCTTATGAAAAATATCATTCTGACGGGCGACCGCCCTACGGGAAAACTGCATATCGGGCATTACGTCGGCTCGCTGAAGCGTCGGGTGGAGCTGCAAAACAGCGGAAAATTTGAAAAAATTTACATTATGATCGCGGACGCGCAGGCGCTGACGGATAATTTCGACTCCCCCGAAAAGGTACGAGCCAACATCACCGAGGTTGCGCTGGATTACCTTGCCTGCGGCATCGATCCCCAAAAATCCACCGTTTTCGTACAGTCCTACGTGTCGGAACTGACCGAGCTGACGTTTTATTATATGAACCTCGTCACGCTGGCACGGCTGGAACGCAATCCGACGGTAAAGGCGGAGATCAAGCAGAAAAACTTCGAGCTGTCCCTGCCCATGGGCTTTTTGACGTATCCCGTTTCGCAGACGGCGGACATTACGGCGTTTAAGGCGGACACGGTGCCCGTGGGCGAAGACCAGCTGCCCATGCTGGAGCAGGCCCGGGAGATTGTGAGGAGCTTCAACGGGCTTTACGGCGAAACGCTGACGGAACCGAAAGCGGTATTGCCCGAAAACAAATCCTGCCTGCGCCTGCCCGGAACGGACGGCATGGCGAAGATGAGCAAATCGCTGGGCAACTGCATTTATTTATCCGATTCCGCGGACGAAATCAAGCGCAAGGTCATGGGCATGTACACCGATCCCAATCACCTCAAGGTGACGGACCCCGGAGATACGCAACACAATCCGACGTTTATCTATCTCGACGCCTTCTGCCGCGACGAGCATTTCGGGCGCTATCTGCCCGATTACGCCTGCCTTGCGGAAATGAAAGCGCATTACGAGCGGGGCGGGTTGGGAGACATGAAGGTGAAGAAGTTTCTCAACGCCGTTTTGCAGGAAACTCTGGAGCCTATCCGTTTGCGCCGCGAAAAGCTGGCGGAGGATATTCCCGCGGTGTGGGATATTCTGTACGAAGGGAGCAGGGAATCGCGCGCCGTGGCGGCGGATACCCTGGCAAACGTGAAAAAGGCGATGAAGATAGACTATTTTTCCGATCGGGAAAACGTATAAAAGGCAAAATAAAAAGCGCGTCTGCGGCGGGTCCGCGGGCGCGTTTTTGCGTGCGGAAAAAGCGAGAGATACGAAGAAGCTGCAAGGCGAGGATACGAAGATAAGGCAAGGGAGATACGGGAAACAAAAAACGCTTCGGGGAATATACTGCTTATAAGCGATGCCCCGCCGTTTTTAGGCGGCAGACGCTGACAAGATGAAAAAGGAATGAATTTACCGATGAATTTTTTGCAGAACCTTTCGCCTGTCTGGCAGGCGACGATCGCCTCGCTGTTCACCTGTCTGATGACGACGGCGGGCGCGTTTGTGATTTTTTTTACCGATAAGCCCAAAAAGAGCTTTTCGGTGATCGCGGAGAGCTCCGCCGCGGGGATCATGCTGGCGGCCTCCTTCTTTTCGCTGCTGAGCCCCGCGTTTGAGTATCCTTGCGCAATCCCTCCCTACGTCGCGGTGACGCTGGGTTTTTGTATCGGCGGGGGAGTGATCATTCTTACCGACCGCTTGTTCGCCCGTTCCGCGCGCATGTCCGAGAAGGGGGATCGGAAAAGCCGACTTTTATATGCGGCGGTGACGCTGCATAATATTCCCGAGGGCATGGCCGTCGGCGTGGCGTTTGCGGGCGGCGGATTTCTGCCCGCCCTCATGCTGGCGCTGGGGATCGGCGTGCAGAACGTGCCCGAAGGGCTGTGCGTCGCCTGTCCTTTGCGCGCCCGCGGCATGAGCCGCAAAAAGAGCTTTTTTCTCTCCTCGCTTTCGGGTGCGGTGGAAATTCCCGCGGCGGTGCTTGGCGCCGTGGCTGCGACGTTTATTTCCAGCCTGATGCCCTGGGCGCTGGCGTTTGCGGCGGGGGCGATGGTCGCGGTGACTGCGGCGGAGCTTATTCCGGAAAGCTTTTCCGAAAACAAACCGCTGGCGCTTATCGGGCTGATGCTGGGCTTTGCGCTGATGATGTTTCTCGATACGGCTTTGGGATGACGAAACATAATTTTACTTAAAACGGCGCCTCTCTTTCGTTTGCTTTTTCGCGCGTTTTTTGGTATAATAAATCCCGAAGAAAAAATTTACGGGAGAAAAAAATTATGCCTACGATATCGGTGAAAAAGCTGGACGAACGCGCGGTTCTTCCCAAATACGGTTCCGCTTATGCGGCGGGGGCCGATCTGTACGCGGTGACGGACGGGGAGGTCGTCTTTGCGCCCGGGGAAACGCGGCTGATTCATACGGGGCTTTCCATGGAGATTCCCGAAGGGTTTGCGGGCCTGGTGTATGCGCGAAGCGGCCTCGCCTCCAAGCGGGGGCTGGCTCCCGCCAACAAGGTCGGGGTCATCGACGCCGATTACCGCGGGGAAATCCTCGTGGCGCTGCACAACCATTCGACTCAAGCGCAGAAGATCGATTGCGGCGAACGCATCGCACAGCTGGTGATCGCGCCTTTTCTCAAAGCGGAATTTGAAGAGGCGGACGAGCTGTCGGACACCATGCGCGGCAACGGCGGCTTCGGCAGTACGGGCAAGGCGTAAAAGGCGGGCCGCGTATGTCCATGAGAATGAGAAAAAAACGCAACTTCGAAACGCGGATGGACGCCTGCAAAGACCTGCTTCTGGCACGCGGGGCGGGGGGCATACTCAACATGAAAGAGGCGGCGGAAAATTACCGCGACCTCGTCGATTTTTCAAAAGTATTCGGAAACAATCGTCCCGTGGAGCTGGAAATCGGCTGCGGCAAAGGCGGCTTTATCTGCGAGCTTGCCGCGCGGAACAAAGGCGTCAATTATCTGGCGCTGGAGAAAATGAGCAACGTCGTTTTGACGCCCATGGAGGAAGTAAAAAAGCTGGGGCTGGGAAACGTCCGTTTTCTCAATATCCGCGCCGAATGCCTGCCCTGTTATATCCACGAAAATTCCCTCGAAGCGATATACCTCAACTTTTCGACGCCGCTTCCCAAGCTGGGCTATGCGACGCAGCGGCTGACCCACCGCAATTTTCTGGAAATATATAAGAAATTGCTGAAAAAGGGCGGGCGTATTCTGCAAAAGACGGACAATAAGGACTTTTTCGAATTTTCTCTGGAGGAATACCGCGCCTGCGGCTTCCGCCTCAAAGACATTTCCTACGATCTCCATCGTGACGGAAAGCCCGAGGAGAACATCGTCACCGAATACGAAAGCAAATTCGCGGCGGCGGGGCTGCCGATCTATTTTGTCGAAGCTGTGTTCGGGGACGGAGCGGTGAAAAAGGAAGGGTTAAGGGACCGATGACGGAAAATATTATTTTCGACGTGGACGGCACGTTGTGGGATTCGGCGGAGGTCGTCGCAAGGGCTTGGAATATCGTCTATGAACGTCGCGGCCTGACCCGCCGCTTTTCCGAAAAAGAAGTGAGCGAGTGTATGGGAATGACCCTCGAGGAGATAGAAGAAAAAATTTTTTCCGATACCCCGCCGCAGGAAAAGAAAGAGATTATCGACGATTGCCTTGCCACGCAAAACGCTCTTTTACAGCGTGAGGGCGGTAAGCTGTATCCCATGGTAAAGGAGACGATAGAGGAGCTGTCTTCGAATTACGGCATATATATCGTCAGCAACTGCGAGTGCGGTTATATCGAGGCTTTGCTGAGCAGTACGGGAATGGGCGCGTTTGTCGGAGATTTTTTATGCGCGGGCATGACGGGAAAGGGCAAGGGGGACAACCTTCTGACGCTCATGAAAAGGAACGGACTTAAAAACTGCGTCTATGTCGGCGATACCCGCATGGACGAGACGGCCTGCAAAAAGGCGGGCATTCCTTTTATCTGGGCCGCCTACGGGTTTGGGACAGCGGAAAATCCCGCGGCGACGGTAAAGAGCATATCCGAGGTGAAAGAGGCCGTAAAAAGGCTGTAAGCATTTCTTCGCCGTGGATTTATGCGGAAAAAAGTTAAAAAAACCCAAAAAATTTTTCGACAGGCTATTGAAAAAACTTTGTCGTTATGGTATAATGATTTTATAATAGAAGCGGAAATGCGTAGGCACGGAGCATTTACAGGCATTTCTGCGCCCTATTCAAACATTGCGTAAGCGATGTTATAATAAAAGCGAAAATACGGGCGCGCGGGGGGCTTTTTCTGTATTTTCGCGTCACTGTTCAAACACAGCATAAAATCGGAACGTGAGGTTTTGGCTTTCTGACGTTTCAAAACTTCCGTATAACGTTAAGGAGGATTCAGGAAAGGTGAGTTACATAGTGATTGACGGCGATACCTGCGAGGCGGTATGCCCGACGGGAGCCGTGACGATTAAGGACGAAACGGACAAGGCGCGGGAGATTTTCCAATCGGACAAAGAGACGACCCGCGTGGTCGTCGAGGTGGCGCCCGCCGTCCGCGTGGCTTTGGGCGAAAAATTCGGCATGGCGCGCGGAGAAAACGCAATGGGAAAAATCGTTGCGGGGCTCAGAACGCTGGGGGCGGATATCGTGGCGGACGGAGCGTTCGCCGCGGATTTCCTCGTCGCGCGGGAAGCGGACGAGCTGAAGGAAAGGCTGGAAACGGGCGAAAATCTGCCCTTGTTTTCCTCCTTCTGTCCCGCTTGGGTACATTATGTTCAGCGTAAATATCCCGATCTCTCTGCGGCGTTTTCGTCTTGCCTCTCTCCCATGCGTACGTTCGGAGAATCGCTCAAAGCGCATTTCGACGCGCTGGGGGACGGTAAAGAGACGAAAGTGATCGCGGTGATGCCCTGCGCGGCGGAAAAGTGTGAAGAAATTCCCTCCGACGGCGCGCCTGCCGTCGATCTCGTGCTCACGACGGACGAGCTTGCGGAAATGTTCAAAAAAGCGGAACTCAATCTGCGTCTCCTCGCCGCGGAAGCTCCCGACGAGCCTTTCGGACATTATACGGGCGCGGGCATTCTTACGGGCGTATCGGGTGGTGTTGCGGAAGCGGCGGCGCGGCGGCTGTCGGACGATAAATCGGAGGACGCGCTGGCGAAGCTCCGTTACAGCGGCATCCGCGGCCCGAAGGAACTGCGCGAAGCGGAGATCTCCGTAGGGGAGACGAGGGCGAAAATCGCGGTGGTTTACGGCTTAAAGGCCGCGGGCGAGCTGGCGGAGAAAATTGCCGCGGGCGAAGCGAAATACGACTTTGTGGAAGTGACGGCTTGTCCCGACGGGTGCGTGTCGGGCGGCGGTCAGCCCTGTCTCGACGTCGAAACCGAGAAGTTGCGCGCCGCAGGGCTTTATTATGCCGATCAATGCTGCGAAATCAACTCCCCCGAATTGAACGAGGAGGCGAATAAGTTTTTCTGTCCTCCCGCCGCGACGGAAACAGAAGAAGCCTGCGAAAGCGAAGAATGTCCCGTCGCAGAGGAACTTTCCCAAGCCGCAGAAACGGAAGAAACGCTCGTCGAAGCAGGAGCGGAAACAGTCGAGGCGGAGGAGCCTTACGCTCCCGCAGAGACGGCGGAAGAGGCCGAGGAAGAACTGTCCGCACCGAACGGCGATGCGCTTTCCGTAAATGAGACGGAAATCGAGCTTGCCGCGGAGGATATCGCGGAAGATCTCGCCGCGGAGGAAGAACCTTTGGAGGAGCTGTTTGAGGAAGAGGCGGTTTGTGAAGAAGCCGTTTCCGAAACGGAAGAGACCGTTTCGGAAGAAGTTGTTTCGTCCGAGGAAGTAACTCCCGAAGAACCCGCGTCCGAAGAAAATAACGCCGAAGAAACAGTTTCCGAGGAAATTGCGCCCGAAGAACCCGCCCTTGAAGAAACAACGGCCGAAGCCGTCATGGAGGAGCCCGTAGCCCAATCCGAGGAAGAAATTGCGCTTGCGGAAACGCAATCGGAAATTTCCGAGAAGGGAGAAGAAAACGCTTCCGACGGCGAAACGGAAAACGCGGAAGCAGAAGACGTCGGCGCAGAAGACGAAACCGACAGCGAGTCGGAGCCTTATCGCAAAACGCTTTCCCGCAAGGAGCGAAGAAAGCTGAAAAGAATGAAAAAATTCAGACGCTGAAACAAAGCGCCGAATTGTCAAAATAAAACTTGAACCGAAAGAAAATTTCCGACGGCAAAAGAGAATATCCGAAATTACCTATTATTCGGCAAAGAGGAAGGAGAAGTCCCACCCCGATGCGGAGCATACGATTGTATCGGAATAAAACGGTTTCGCGCGGCAGGCGCGGGAAAAACTCTTTTGCTTTCGGCAAAGGAGTTTTTTTATGAGCGAAAAACGCATCGCCGTTGTCAGCATTCTCGTATCCGACCGCTCGGCCAGCGAAAGCATCAACGAATTGCTTTCCCGCTACGGCGAATATATTTTGGGAAGAATGGGGATACCCTATCGGGAAAAGAATATCTCCGTCCTTTCCGTCGTCCTTGACGCACCCGTGGAGATCACCAACGCTTTGACGGGCAGGCTGGGAAAATTGGAAAATGTCGCCGTCAAGGCGCTGTTCGGGAAAATATGAGAAAGCAACGCACAAAAAAGGAGAATAGAAGTATGATAAAAAAGATCGCATTGGCGCTTTGCGCCGTTTTGAGCGCCGTATTTATGGCTACGGGCTGTGTTTCCCGTGAAAAGGAGTCGTCTTCCGACCCCTTGGTCATTGGCCCGTCGAATGTGGAAATTTATATGCCCGACGGCGCGCCCGCTTTGGCAATGGCCGAACAACTCCATTGGGACCGGGAAGGGGACGCGAAACATTATTACGTTGTAAATGCCCAGACGATTCAGACTTACGTTACGGGCGAAAATCCGAAAGCCGACCTTTGCATTTTACCTTTGAACCTTGCCTCTAAATTGCTGGGGACGGGGGAGACCTACCAAATGCTGGGGACGGTGACGCACGGAAATCTGTTTATGCTTTCCACCGACGCTTCCCTGCAATATACGGCCGAAAATTTAGAAGCCCTTAAGGGGAAAACGGTGGGCGTGGTTCAGCTTCCCAACGTTCCCGGCCTCACGTTTAAGGTGATACTCGAGGAAAACAATATTCCCTGGCAGGAGCTGGGAAATTCTGCTTCGCCCGCGGCGGATAAGGTAAATCTGAAGGCGGTCGATCCCAACCAGGTCGCGCCCGCAACGGGGCTTGATTGTTACGTGGTGCCCGAACCCGTGGCCAGCCTCAAAGTAACGGCGACGGCGAACGCCCCCAAGCCTTTGAGCTTCGTGGGGGATCTTCAGGAGCTGTACGGCGGGGAGAAAGGATATCCCCAGGCGGTTCTGGTGGCGAAAAAGAGCTTTATACAGGGAAACGGGGAATGGATAAACAGCTTTATATCGGAGATGGAGGGGGCGGCTGAATGGCTGAAGACAGCGGAGCCTTCGCTGATCGTTTCGGCTGTTTCCCGACATCTCACCGAGGGAATGACGCCCGCTTTCACCGAAAAAAACCTTTCCCAAGCGGTCATTTCCCACTGTGGGATACGCTTTGAAACGGCGGCGGGCTATAAGACGGAAGTCAACGTTTTTCTCGATAAAATGATCGCCGTCAGTCCCGTTTCCGCAGCGAAAGTTGCCGAGGGGTTTTATTACCATGCCTGACGGGCGTCGGGCGGCGAAAAGGTTTCCGCCTTTCGTAAAAAATTTATTTTGGTCTTTGGCCGCGGTCGCTTTTTTGTGGGCGGCGTGGCTGGCGGTTCACGCGCTGGTGAAAAACGATTATCTTTTTCCGTCGTTCGGCGATTCCATGCGCGAAGCGGGGCGGCTTTTGATGGATAAAGACTTTTGGCATGCCTTTTCAGGAACGTTTCTGCGCACGCTCGTAGCGTTTTTTCTCTCCTTTATCGGGGCTTCCGTTTTGGCGGTAGTCGCATACTTGGTGTCGCCTGTCGGTCGGTTTTTAGCCCCGCTCGTCTCCGTTTTGAGAAGTCTGCCGACGATGGCCGTGATCCTCATTATTCTCGTGTGGACCACCCCGAAAACGGCGCCCGTCGTCGTTGCGTTCCTTGCGCTGTTTCCCATGCTTTATGCGGGGATTTCCGCGGCGCTCGCTTCGGTAGATCCCAAGCTTGTGGAGATGAGCAGGGTTTACCGCGTGCCTGTCCGTAAACGTATCTTCGGGCTGTATCTTCCTTCGGCCGCGCCCTATGCCTTGCGCGAAGCGTCGGCCGCGCTGTCCTTTTCCCTTAAACTGACGGTGTCCGCCGAAGTGCTGGCCAATACCTATCAAAGCCTCGGCGGCATGTTGCAGGAGGCAAAGCTGTACGTGGAAATGCCCTCTCTGTTCGCGCTCACCATTCTCGTGCTGGCGACGGGCTTTCTGCTGGAGGGGCTGGGTTCGCTTGCGGCGAGGCTGGCGGGAGGGCGGCGGTAATGAAACTGGAAAATATCTCTAAAGCTTACGGAAACCAGCGGATATTCGAAAATTTTACGCTCGAAATCGAAACGGGCAAAATTTTATGCGTGCTGGGAGAGTCGGGCGGGGGAAAGACCACGCTGCTCAATATTCTGGCGGGACTTACGGATTTTTCGGGTACTCTTTCGGGTGTTCCCACTCGTGCGGCGTATATTTTTCAGGAAGCGCGGCTCCTGCCCAATCTGACGGTAAGGCAAAATCTCGAGTATGCCGCGGGCAGACACGAGAAAATCGGGGAAATTCTCGAAAGGACGGAGCTTTCGGCGTGCGCGGATAAACGTCCGGACGCTCTTTCGGGCGGAGAAAAACAAAGGGCGGCCATTGCCCGCGCCTTTTTGGCGCCGGCTCGGCTGCTCTTGATGGACGAGCCGTTTTCTTCGCTGGATACGGCTTTGAAGATACGCCTGATGGGTGTGTTTGCACAGCTTTGGACGACTTCGGCCGAGGAGAAGCGGACGGCAATATTTGTGACGCACGATCTCGAGGAGGCCTTAATGCTGGCGGACAGGATCGTCGTTTTGAAAAAGGGAAAAATTGCCGCCGACGTGTCCCTTCACCGTCGGGAATTTCCTTCTCCCTATGCGTCGCCCTGTAAAGAGCGCGAAAAACTGCTTTCCGTATTGCTGAGTTAAAAAGCCGAATAAAAAACGCGGACGAAAAGTCCGCGTTTTACTTTTGAAACCGTCATTCTCCCGTATATCCGTAAACGATTTTCGTATTGCTTCCGTTAATGAAAACGTTTCCCCAGCCATCGGGAATTTCGTTTTCCTTAAAGCGTACATAAACAGTCCAACTCCACGTTGCGAATGCTTCGTTTTCTATAGTTTCCACACTTTTCGGGATAATGATGGATTCGACTTTTTCACATCTGTAAAAGGCTTGAGAAGAAATCTTTTTGAGATTACCGTTTTCGGACAGTTGGATCTTTTTCAAATTATCAGGTCTGGAAAAAGCGAGCTTGCCGATTTCTTCCACGCTTGCGGGCACGGTGTAACTCGTTTGTTCGAGATTCGAGGGATAATATACAAGCTTCGTTCCCGCTTTATTGAACAATACGCCGTCTATACTTTTATAATGTTTGTTTTTTTCGGGAACTTTGATTTCTCCCGCAAAATTTCCGCTCAGGTGAACGATTGAAATATGTTCAACGGTGGCGGAAAATTCCAATGAGTCGAAAGAACAGGCAGAAGAAGCATAGTTTTCGGGTACGGCTACTTCCAGCACAGGCAAATAGTCTTCCTCGCCGAGGTCTTTGTAATATCCCGGAACGATAACGTCGCCGTCGGCTCTGGAGATTTCTGCGATATAATATTTTTGATTGTCGGAAAGCGTGTATTCGATTTCTCCCTCGTAAAGCTTTTTGCCGCAGTGTTCGCAAATATTGTCTTCGACGGAAGCGGAAATCTTGTGCGCGTCCTTTTTCAGGTCGGCGTCCTCGTCTTTGGAACAGGCGGCCGCTCCGAACAGGGAGACGAAAATCAGGCAACCCGCAATCAGTAAAGGAAAGCTTTTTTTCATATCATTTTCTCCTCTATGATAAACTATATTTATTATAACATAACTTGCGTTATGTTTGAATAAGGCGCGGAAATACCTGTAAATACTTCGTGCTTACGCATTTCCGCTTTTATTATAACACACCTTGGCGGCGTTTGCAAGAGAATTTGAAAAATTTTCAAAAAAACGACGTGAACAACGAAAGAGGGCGGGGCATAAACTATAGGGAGCGAAAAAATCGGAGAGTAAAAAGTATGCGGAAAGCAGTGCGTTGGTACGTATGGAAAGAGAGGCTGTTTACGGCGGCGGGCATCCCCGACTGCGAATGGAAGATTCTCGGCAGAACGGTTGCCGAACACACGGCCGAAAAATTTGAGGCGGATATCGTGGAAGCTTTTCCCGACTATGCCGAAGGGGAGACCTTGGTGGTTTTACGTTCGTCTCATACCTGCCTGCCGAGGTCGGCTGTGGAAGCGTTGGTATGGCGTGCGGAATCGGAAAAGAAAAATATTTTTTTCGGCGCGGGTTGGGTGCTTGTAAACGGCGAAGATAAATCGGAGGCAAAATATGTGCCTCTGAAGGCGGGCGCGGCGTTGCTTTCGTCCGCGGATTATCCTTTCGTGGCGGAATGTCTGCGGCACGAGATACTTAAAAAATTGCTCCGCCACGGCGTAATCATTGAAAATACGGACGGCGTCTATGTGGATGCCACGGCGTTTGTGGAAAGCGGCGCCGTTCTTTCTCACGACGTGACGATTTCGGGCAGAAGCGTGGTTAAAAGCGGGGCGCGTATCCGTCCCTATACGCTGATCGAGGAAAGCGCCGTGGAGGCCTTTGCCGACGTCGGGCCCTTTGTCCGTCTCACGGCGGGCAGCGTGGCGGGCGCTTACAGCCGAATCGAGGGCGCAAGCGGCATAAACGGCGCCAAGGTCCCCGCTCAAAGAGAGTGCGGAGCGACACACGGCGTCGAAAATGAAATGCAGCGTGCGCGTCCGCGCGAAGAAAAATAGAGGGACGGCTATGGGAAAATATTTCGGAACGGACGGATTCCGCGGCGAAGTAAACGTCGCATTGACGGCGCGCCACGCCTATGAGATCGGCCGTTTTATCGGCTGGTACTTTACGAAAAAGCGCAGGGGCGTAAAAAACGAAGACGGGGAGATACGCAGTCGGGTAGTGATCGGAAAGGACCCCCGCCTGTCGTCCTATATGTACGAATATGCGTTGAGCGCAGGGCTGACCGCTTCGGGTGCGGACGCCTGCCTGCTTCACGTCACTACCACGCCTTCCGTGTCATACGTTACCAGGACGGAGGATTTTGATTGCGGAATCATGATTTCGGCCAGCCATAATCCCTATACGGACAACGGAATTAAAATTTTTGACGCGTTGGGCGGCAAGGCGGACGAACGGCTGATCGATCTCATCGAAACGCATTTGGCCGCCGTGGATGCCGACCAACGGCGGGCGGAGCTTCCCTACGCGACTGGCGGAAGCGTCGGCCGCACGGTAGATTTTATTGCCGGGCGCAACCGTTATATCGGCTACCTCGTTTCCCTTTCGAGGGTCTCCTTCCGCGGTCTGAAAATCGGCTTGGACTGCGCGGACGGTAGCGCCTTTTTTATTGCAAAAAGCGTATTCGATACGCTCGGCGCCGCAACGAAAGCCATTCACGCCTCTCCCGACGGCCGGAATATCAATCTGGGCTGCGGCTCCGTCCACCCCGAAGCGCTGGCGCGGTGCGTAACGGAGAACGGGCTGGATATGGGCTTCGCCTTCGACGGGGACGGCGATCGGTGCGTCTGCGTGGACGAAACGGGCAGGATTTTAAGCGGCGACCATATTCTGTATGCCTGCGCGCGCTATCTCTCGCCGCGGGGCGAGCTGGATAAAAATACGATAGTCGTCACGGTGATGTCCAACGGCGGACTGTTTTCCTCCCTGCTAAACTTGGGCGTGAACGGCGAAAAGACGCGCGTGGGCGACCGCTTTGTGTATGAAAAAATGCTGGAGACGGGCGCGACGCTGGGCGGGGAACCCTCGGGGCATATTATTTTTTCCAGATATGCCACGACGGGAGACGGTATCCTCACCGCGATCAAGCTAACCGAAATGGCGGTGGAAAATAAGTGCAAATTTTCTTTGTTGTTTGAAGGCATGGAGAGCTATCCGCAGGAGATCGTCAATGTAAAAGTGAAAAACAAAACGGGCGCGCTCAATTCGCTGGCGGTCGCTTTTGCCGCGGCGGACGCGGAGGAACGCTTAAAGGAAAAGGGCGGGCGGCTCCTTCTGCGCCCCTCGGGAACCGAACCCGTGGTTCGGATTTTGACGGAGTCGGAGGACGAAAAGCTCTGTCGGGAAACAGCGGAATATCTAAAGGGAGTGCTCGAGAGGGCGGACAGGGATTTTTCTGAAAAAGAGGGCGGGGAGAAATAAGGAAAAAAATGAAAAATAGCGGGGGACGGGTCGCGTTGAACGCTTAACTTGTTCATGTTCAATGGATTGAATATAAAGGGAAATTGCTCTTTTCATAAAAAAGGCTTGACAAGGTATCTGAAAAAGTGTACAATGAACTAAGTATCTAAAGAACCTTGGAGAAAAATATGGCTAAAAAAGGGCAAATAAAACATTTTGCCGCCTGCGCAATAGCAGGCATGTCCGCGTTGAGCGCCGCGGCGGCGCTTTCCTCCTGCGATATCAGTATGGAGAAGGAGGCGGGCTATACCGAAGGGCAGCTGTACGCTGTCGAGGCGGAATTTTCAAAAATACGCATAGACGCCAAAGGCGGGATCGCTTTATCTATTTCTTACGGCGGCGATTTTTCCGTGAGCTATGCGGAGAGCGAGCAGGAGAAGTTTACCTTTTCCGTCGAAGACGAAACCCTGGTAGTCGTTCAGAGGCGTACGATCGGTTCGTTGCTCGACTATAAGAGCAAGGCCTTAAACATCGTCGTGCCTGCGGCAAATAAGATATCCTCTCTTACGGCGGATATAGAAGGACAAATAGATTGCACGCTTCAAGGCGAATACGGTTTGCTGTCTTTCGATGTGGATGGGGATATGAAGGGGGACTTTTCAGGCTCTGCGGATCAGCTTACAATCGATTGCGACGGTACCTTGAGATTTGGCAGCAAAGGTTTCGCGGCGGACACGGTACGCATCGACTGCGACGGCGTTTTGAAGTTTGAAGTCACCTGCAACGCCCTGCTCGACGTCACCTGCGACGGAACGTATGAGGGAACCTATTACGGCGATTGCCTTTTGGAGAAAAAGGGCGCGGGGGTCGGTAAAATAACCAAAGGCGAGTAACGCATGTCTGCGTTCGGCATAATTTTTACTTTAGGAGGTTTGTTATGGCAGTCTGGTTCAACAAGCAGAGCCGTTTGGTGCAGATCCTTCTGCTCCTCATTCCCGGCGTCAATTGGGTAGTGGAGATACTCATTCGCTGGTCGGCGTTTTTGCATACGAAAAGCCTTGTGACGTTGCTTTTTGCAATTCTCGTCACGTTTGCGGGCTTTGCGTTCGGTTGGTTAGACCTGATTTGGTGCCTGCTGTTCAAGCATCTGATCTTTGCGAAAGCGTAAAAAAGTTGTCATAGCGGACGCCGTTAAAAACGGCGTCTTTTTTGCGTAAAAAACGAATTTACGAAAAAGCGGTTGAAACGCCGCCGTTTCGGGTATAAAATTTTATATGGAAAACAGCTTTCGGAGGCCGAAAAACGAAGGCGATGAGGAGAAAAAATGAAAATCGAAAATTTTACCCTTAATTCTTTGTATGACAGTCTGCCTCTTTCCTGCTGTGCGTATCTTCCCGAGGGCGAGCCGAAGGGGATTTTCCAGATCGTCCACGGCATGTGCGAATATAAGGAACGCTACGACGACTTTATGCGTTTTCTTGCGGAGAACGGCCTTATAGCGGCGGCTCACGATCACCGCGGCCACGGAAAAAGCGTCAAGGAGGAAGCCGATCTCGGCTGGTTTGGGGATAAAAAGGCCCGCGCGGTCGTCGAGGATGCCGTGCTGGTGACTCGAAAGCTCAAGGAACGGTATCCAAACCTCCCCGTCACCTTATTCGGCCATAGCATGGGTTCTATGGTGGTGCGCTGCTATATTCAGAATTATGACGACGAGATCGACAGGCTGATCGTGTGCGGCTCGCCCAGTAAAAATCCGTTTGCGGCCGCGGGCGTGGCAATGGCTAAAAGCGTGGCCTTGGTCAAGGGCGAACGGCACAGAAGCAATACCCTGGCACAGCTTTCGACGGGCAACGGGGATAAGAAATTCCCCGGCGAAGGAAAGGGCGCCTGGCTGACGCGCAATAAATCGGTTGTCGAAGCGTATAACGCCGATCCGCACTGCAATTTTACATTTACCTGCAACGGCTTTGAAAATCTTTTCCGCCTCATGCAAAAGACATACGATAAAAACGGATATTTTGTAAAGAAGCCCATGCTCCCCGTTTTCTTCGTTTCAGGCAGCGACGATCCCGTGCTGATCGACGAAGATAAATGGCAGAAAGCACAGCAGCTTCTGCGCGACGTCGGCTACCGCAACGTTTCGGGCAAACTTTATCATCAGATGCGGCATGAAATATTAAACGAGATAGATAAGGAAGAGGTTTACGGCGATCTGCTCGCCTTTTCTACACGCACTCTCTGAGCTTTCGTTTGCCTGTTTTATAGCGCGATATATTTTTTCCAACTCCTTTGCAGGTGTTTTTGTTTAGCAATAAAAACACCTGACTTTTTTTGCGTAAACCGTTGACAAAATACGAGGTATATCGTATAATAAAGAGGACAGAAACGGAAAAAACGCGGCGCAGAGCGCTGTAAAAATTACTTTTTCCGTAGGAGGATGTATGGCAAAAAAGAAAATGAAAATCGCCCCGCTGATGTCTGCTCTTGCGACGTTGCTGGGATTAGTGGCTGTAATCATGCTATTTGTTCCCGTTCTCGGCGTTAAAGATGTGGACACGACGTACACGGGGCTGAAAGTCGTGTTCGGTTATAAGGAAAAGGTAGCGATCATCGGCGACGTAACCGTGTTCAATTTTTCCTTTATGAACCTTCTTACGTACATTTTGGCGCTTGCAGGCACGGTTTTAAGCCTTCTTAACCTGCTGGCTAAAAAACCGAATAAGCTTTTCAGTCTGCTTGCTATGGTTGCGTTTGTCGTTTCGGCTGTATTTTTCTTCTGCACCGTTTCGTTTACGTCTGTCAACGAAGATGCTTCCAAAATTTTCGATCTTTTCGGCGGAGACATCAAAGAACTGTTTAAGCTGGGTGTCGGCGCGATCGTCGGCGGCGTGCTGAGCATACTTGCGGCTTTGGCTTCTGCGGCGTCCCTCGTACTGAAAAAATAATCCCAAATTCGGCTTATCCCCGCGGCATGTGGCCGCGGGGATATTTTTTATGTATAATTTTTTGAAGGGGAAGCCATACTGTCAATAGGAGGAAAGAACATGCGTTTTATCAATATTTTATCTTATATATTGGTTTTGCTGGGCGCGGTGAATTGGGGTCTTTTCGGGATTTTCAATTTCAACCTCGTTTCCGCTATTTTTGCGGGCGCGCGGAGCATCGGTTCCATCATCATCTACACGTTGATTGCGGCGGCGGCCATTTGGCTGATCATTTCCCCGTTCTTAACGCGCGGAAACTTATTTATGGGACACAGAGGCTCTGACGGCGACTAAATTGCCGCGGGCGTCAAAAAGAAGGACTTCCTTAAAAGGGAGCCCTTCTTTTTTATCGAAAAGCTTAAAATTAACAATTTGTAAATGCCGCAGCGTTATACGGTGGCCATAACCGCGAAACTCGACCCCGTGACCGAACGGAAATATGACGCAAGGTACAAAACCTGCGAAAAGGCGAACGGATTACTTGCAGAATAAAAGTATAAATAGCCCAAGATAGAAAATCGTCGCATATGCGGCGATTTTTTTATTTTTTGCTTCCGTCGCTGCAAATCGGAAACCCGATTTAAGAATAAATGGAAAAATTTGGAAAAAAATAACGAATGAAAGTCAAATTGCGTTGACTTGTGTGAAGAATATGTTATAATATAAAACAGATAAAATAATATTGCAGGTAGAAATATTCCGACACTTCGAAAAATCGGAAAAATAGTGGATTTTTTAGTAGAAAAGGAAGATTAAATCTATAATTTTTAATGCTTAATAAAATTATGTAAATTTTGACTCGGCAAACGCCGTAAAATAAAATATATTGGGATAAGGAATACAAAGGCGAAAAAATGGAAGAAAGTATAAACAAACAGTTAAGCAGGCTGTTAGGGGAAATTAAAAAGGGACACACAAAAGCTTTGGGCGGAGTACAGCAATTGTTGGAGCCCCGGCTGAGCAAAGTAATAAGCGGTTTCTTTTTGCAGAAAGCAGATCGGGAAGACGTCTTAGAAGATACTTATTTGAGAATTGTATTGGAGATACATACGTATAAGCGGGACGAAAATCCTTCCGCTTGGATTATTCGTATTTTGAAAAGCATTATCTTTACCAAATTGAAGAAACAGAAGCGGGAAGTGAGCATGGAAGACGCCCGTTTGGAAAGGAGGGGCATGTACAGTCCCCGCGGGAGCGAAGAATATATCGAAAACTATCTTTTGACAAGAAAAGTATTTGAACATCTCAACGATTACGACAGAGATCTGGTAATGTTGCATTGGTGGTTTGATAATTCGTTTGGCGAGATTGCTCTGCTTTACAATAAGCCGAAAAGTACCATTCAAAGCCAAATCGAGAGGGTCGAACGCCGTGGAAGAAAAATTTTAGGAATAAAATAAAAAAAGTTTCGTACGAATGGCGTTTTCAAATGTTATATATATGTAAGCATTTACAAAGGAGGTTGCATTTCTATGGAAAATGCACATAAGGTTAACTTTTTTACTAAAATTACGGTTCCTGTACTGTGCGGCGTTCTCGCGCTCATTAACTTCGGTTCCCTTTCGGTGACCGCGGCAAAAGCGGAGGCTCCCGTGCCCGAAGCGCGTTATTGCGCGGAAGGGGAAGCTCGGTATCTGGACGAGGGGGACGAGCCTTCGTACGACGGGCAGGGCGGTATCGTAGGGGCAAGCTACGATGTCTATTACGATTATAAAACGATTGTCGAGGACGTCTATCTTTCAAGTGTTCCTTCCTTCGGAAACGGAGATAGCAGTATGACAAATACTTGCGCGCCTGTGGCGGGGGCAAATATTGTCGGCTATTACGATCGCTGGTCCACAAATCTAATCCCTAATTTTGAACCCGGATTAATGTTATCGGGAAAATACGTATATTATCCCGATATGGCTTATGAGCCTGTAACAAATACCATAGCCAGCTTGTATAATTTAATGCAAACCAACGTAAACGGCGGCGGCACTTCCGAATCGGAATTTATAACCGGGTTAACTACATACGTCACCAATGCGGGCTACAGCCTTTCCTATACCTCCTTTCATAAAAATGCTACTATGGTGGATCTGCCGAAATTGAAAACCGCGATTAATGCGGGCAAAGTGGGTCTTGTCATGTGCAGTAAATACAATTTTGTGTATGGACTTACGCATGTTGATGGACAAACTCATGTTGCAAAAGAAAACGGAGACGCAGGCCATATGATGATGGTGTACGGTTATAAAACAATCGCCTATTATAAAAACGGCGCCAATTTCCAGACGGACACTTTTCTTTATACATGCAGCGGGTATAGTTCCTCCGACATGGGATATATGCAGTTGAACGATTATTCGCAGATAAACAATGCTTTGGTGATGACCATAGCTTAATAAAAAAAATCTCAGATAGTGAGGAGGCAATATGAACGAAAAAAAGGATAAATGGGAACAGCTAACGGAAATCCCGCAGGATTACGAGGTCAATCCCGATCTGATTAAAAAGGCCGAAAGCGCGATGCGGCAGGAGCGCAGGACAAACCGCCGCAACGTGCACGTCTGGCAAACGGTGGCGGGCAGCTTGGCCGCGTGTTGCTTGTTGTTGATTATGATTCCTGCTTTTCGTTCTCTCGGCAACGGTCCGATTACTCCGCCCGATAGTTCGTCGAGTTCCACTGAAGAACGATATTTTGATGATGGAAGTATAATTAAAGAAACTGCTGACATTACCGAAGTTGTAGAAAGCAACGATCTGGATATACGGTACTTTACTGATAAATCTGTAAAAACACAGGTTGCAAAGATAAAAGAGACGGACGAATTAGCGATTGTTTTGCAGGATATGTTTTATATCGATATGCAGGCAGGATACATGGATACCGTCGCTTTAATGATTTCCTTAAAGCCTAACGACAGATTTGAAGTTTTTTCAGATTTTGATGTATTAACTGATTCAATGTCGTTAGAAGATATTTCCATACAATACTCTATTCAACAAGAAGAAAAAAGGGTAAAAGCAAAATTTGTCTATGAAGGTTTTCCGTATTATTTAGAGATAAAAACGGAAGACGCTACGGGCAAAATCGAAAAATATGTAAACATGTTGATCTCACAACAAAATTAAAGAGAAATAAAACGAAAGGAAAAATGGGGGAAACCTCAAAGAGAAAACTATGCAGAAAAAAGTATTAAAAAACATTCGTCAGTATCACACTTGCTGGTTCAGAGATGAATTTTATCATCACTTGCTCGCGGCGTACAGCTTTTTTGGCGTTCCCGCGGAATACGTCGTTTGCAATTACATTATAGACGTCGAGCCTTACGAACTCGGTAAAGACATTGTCTATTCCGAGCATGAGATTCTCACCGACGGAGAATTTCGTGCGCTGACGGGCGCACGCCCCAGAAGTCTGCGTCCCGACGATTTGTGGAAGCGCATTACCACCTGTATCCGTTCGGAGTTTCCTTTGATTATCGGGCAGGACGCGTTTTATCTGCCTTTCCGCAGAAAACAGTTCAATAAAAAGCATTCCGACAACTTCGTGCTCATTTACGGCGTAGATCCCCAAAAGGAGATTGTGTATCTCAGCGGCGATACGGGCACCACGCTTTTCAATTTTGAAGAAATGGCTCTGCCTTTCTCCACAGTCAAAGCCGCCTTCGATGGGTATTGCGCGCGCCACGAAAACGACGCGGTGACGGCCGTCATGGTGGAACCCGTCGAAAACGTTTCTCTTTCCCGTAAGTCGGACGTCCTCAACAAGCTGAAGGAATCTTTCTTCGATAGAAACTACGCGCAGTATGCGTCTTTCTATCGCATGTTCCTCGACAGACCCTGGACTCTTGAGGATCTGAAAAAGTGGGACGCGTTCACGATAAAATATACCAACTTTTTCTGCATACTTGCGACTCAATGCGGTTACATATTCGGCTCGCTTCGGCGTTCGGAAGCAATGGCGGGCGCGTGGCACAGTGCGCTGCGCTTCCTCGAAATCTACAAACAGGCTCTTGCTGAGGAAAATCCCGAGCTTGTATCGGGCGAGGAGGTATCTCGTCTGGCGACGGACATCGAAGAACGGCTGAAGTACATGAACCGTATGAAAACGGCAACTCCCGTCGTCGCGGGCTGACGGTTTCCGTTGCGCGGACGCATAGTTTTCGCGGGCTGATCCGCCGTTTTATTTCACTTATCCTCTCCATTAAAATTGCCCCCCGAAGCGTTTTTTGCTTCGGGGGACATTCGATTTTAGTCCTTCATAAATCCCTTAACGCGACATAATCTCGCCATCGGTTTCATTTTAGTCCTTCTTAAACACCTCTGTGGGCGGTCGGTCGTACAGCCTTGAAAAGCTGCGGTAAAAGGTGGTCATCGAATCGAATCCGCTTCCAAACACCAACTCCGAAAGGTTGGGGTTATCCGTCTTTTTTGCGGCGGAGACAAGATTTCTGATCCGTACCGTATTGATATAATTATTCAGGTTTTCCCCGATATACGTATTGAACAGCCTGGAAAAGTAATATTTGTTGTAGCCGAATACCGACGAAATCGAGTCGAGGGAAATAGGCTCGGCAAAATGCTCGTCAATATAATTCAGCGCGCCCAAAACGACGCCCATCTGCGGCGTGGCAGGGACGGGAATACGCTTGTAATGCGCCAGAAGGCTGCCGATAATGATATTGATATAGCCCTTTTTAACCAGCTCCGAATCGGTGTCGCGCAAATGATTGAGCGCCTCGAAATGGGGGAGCAAGCTGCGGTTGAACTCTGCGTCGTCGAGGTGCGCTGGCAAGGTTTCCGTCTGGAAGATGCCCAGGAAGTCGTCGGAATACCTCTGGCCGATAATCAATACGTAGTTGACGAAATCGGGCGCGGCTGTGAGGGCGTGCGGGGCGCATTTTCTGGCAAAGATCAGCTCGTCCTTTTTTGCGCGGAATTTTTCCTCGCCCACTTCGCAGTCGATCGCTCCGTCGGTGACGTAGATCAGTTCGATGCAACGGTGAAAATGCACGAAGGTGTCGTCGTGCGCGCTTTGGAAAAATTCTACTTTATCCGTTTTGTCGTGAAATGCTTCGTAAAAGATGTCTTTTTTCATAGATGTCAATATTCGGTAGATGTTTCTGAAAAATTGAGTGGAAATCCGCAATATTTAGTGATATTATATCACTGTAAGACAAAAATGTCAATATATGTACGGAGATTTTCATTATGAAGCTTGTCATTATCGGTTACGGCGGCATGGGCGGATATCATGCAGGGTGTTTGAAGAGCTATTCCGAAAGCGCTCCCGAGGCCCCCGTCGAGGTTGTCGGGGTTTACGATATCGACCCGGAACGCGCCGCAGCCGGGGAAAAAGCGGGGTACAAGGCCTATAAAAGCCCCGAAGAGATCTGGGCGGACAAAGCGGTGGACGCGGTGCTGATCGCAACGCCCAACGACGTGCACGCGGCGTACGTGGAGGCGGCCGCCAAAGCGGGCAAACACATTATTTGCGAAAAGCCGATCGGCATGAGCGTCAAAGAAGCGGAGGAAATGTACGACGCGGCGGAAAAAGCGGGCGTGGTTTTCGAGGTTCACCAAAACCGCCGCTGGGACGACGATTATCTCACCGTCAAAAACATCGTAGATAACGAGCTGGCGGGCGAGGCGTATCTCATCGAATCCCGCGTCATGGGCGGCAACGGCATTCCCGGCGCGTGGCGCAAGGAAAAGGCAAGGGGCGGCGGCATGATGCTGGATTGGGGGGTGCATCTGATCGATCAGATGCTTCTGATGATCAAATCGCCCGTAAAGAGCCTTTACTGCGAATACAGCTACATTTACGGCGAGGAAGTGGACGACGGGTTCAGCCTCACCGCCGATTTCGAAAACGGCGTCAAATACCGTATCGTCGTGGCGACCGACTGCTTCCGCAACCTGCCCCGCTGGCAGGTCTATGGCACGGAAGGCACGGCGACCGTGGCGGATTGGGATTTGTCGGGCGGGATCACCCGCGTTTTGGTGAAAGAGGGCGACATGCCCGCGGGGATAAAGGCGGGAAACGGCTTCACCCGCACCATGGCCCCGCGCGAGGGGGATTCGGTGGAGGAAAAGCCTCTTCCGCTCGTACATGCGGAGCCGTTCGCGTTCTATAAAAATTTTGCGGCGGCTTGTGCGGGCAAAGCGGAAAAAGCAATCAAACGCGAAGAAGTGGTGCGCGTCTATAAGCTTATGGAAGCGGCGGCGCGTTCCGCGGCGGAAAATATCGTCATTAAAGAAAAAATCTGATATAAAGGGGTACTTAAAGTATGAAAATCAGCGTAGTAAGCGGTATTCTCGGAGATTATACCCTGGACGAAAGCCTGAAATATCTTTCGTCTTTGGGCGTGGATCAATTCGAACTCGGGGTGGGCGGCTATCCCGGAAAAGCGCATGCCGACGCGCTTGTCTTGAGCAAGGACAAGAAGGCTCGCGAGGAATTGCTGGACACCTTCAAACGCTACAATATGGGCATTTCCGCGCTTGCGGTGCACGGCAACTGCGTGCACCCCGACAAGGCTACGGCGGAAAAATTCGAGGCCGATTTCGAGGCTGCGTGCGTTTTGGCGGGGCAGCTCGGCGTCGATCGGCTGGTCACCTTTTCGGGCTGTCCCGGGTCGGACCCCGACGCCAAGGAACCCTCCTGGGTAACCTGCGCCTGGCCGCCCGATTATCCGAGGGTGCTGGAATGGCAGTGGAACGAGGTGCTTATTCCCTATTGGAAAAAGGCGGTGAAATTCGCGGCGGACAACGGCGTGAAAAAGATCGCGCTCGAATTGCATCCCGGGTTCTGCGTCTATAATCCCGCAACGTTGCTTCGTCTGCGTTCGGCGGCGGGCGACATGGTCGGTGCAAACATCGACCCTTCTCACCTGTTCTGGCAGGGCATGGACATTCTCGAGGTCATACGCGACCTCGGCGCCGCGAACGCCATTCATTATTTCCATGCGAAGGATACCCAGCTCATCGAGCATAATATCCGCAAAAACGGCGTTTTGGACACCAAATCGTTTACCGACGCGGCGGGCCGCGCCTGGTCGTTCCGTACCCTCGGTTACGGGCACGATATCGGGCTTTGGAAACAGATATTCTCCGCGCTGAAGGTGGCGGGCTACGACGATTCGATCTCGATCGAGCACGAGGACGGACTGATGTCCCCGAAAGAAGGGCTGGAAAAGGCGGTCAGGCTGGTGAAAGAGAGCATTATCACCGAAAACAACGGAAATATGTGGTGGGCATAAATCATGAAATACGGAGTTCAATTATATAGCCTCAGGGAGACGGCGGAGCGCGAGGGCGCGGAAAAGATACTTCAGATGGTATCCGAGGCGGGCTACGACGGCGTGGAGTTTGCAGGCTTTTACGGCAGGACGCCCGAAGAAATGAAGGAACTGTTAAAAAAATACAAGCTTGTCGGGATTTCGGCGCATATCCGTCCCGAGGCGGTGGAAGAAAATCTTCCCTATATCGACGTTTTGGGGATCAAATACGTATTTATTCCCTGGGCGGGGGCGGAGGAATTCGAGTCGGCGGAAAAGTACGCAAAGTTTTTGTCCGAAACGAAAAAAGCAAAGGCGCTTCTCGATGCGCGCGGCGTGGGGTTCGGCTATCACAACCACGCGCACGAGTTTGAAAACGGGAAAGATTATCTCAAAAAAATCACGGACGACGTCGCGGGCTTGAAAGCGGAGCTGGACGTATTTTGGGCGACGGTCGCGGGGTTGGACGCCGTCGGAAAAATGAAGGAACTCGAGGGAAAGCTCGCGTTTGTGCATATCAAGGAAGCGGCGAAGGAAAACGCGCGGGAAGCGGCTCAGCCCGTCGTAGGCGAAGGCGCGGTGGGTATGCCCGCCGTATTCGCGGAGGCAAAGCGGCAAGGCATCGAATGGGCGGTTTTAGAGGTGGAGAAATTCCCCTGCGGCGAGCAGGAATATCTCAGCCGCAGTTTTGAAAACATGAAGAAGCTAGGAAACTGAACGGCGCGGCGTTTCGGCCCGTGCGGCAATAAAAAACAAGGAGAAAAGAAACATGGACAAAGTAAGGATCGGCGTTATCGGCTGCGGCGGTATCGCCAACGGCAAGCACATGCCTGCGGAAAAGAGAAATCCCGCGGCGGAGATGGTCGCGTTCTGCGATCTGATCGAGGAAAGGGCGGTTAAAGCCCGCGCCGATTACGGCAAACCCGAGGATAAGGTATATACCGATTACCGCGAGCTGCTGAAGGACAAAAGTATCGACGCGGTGCTCGTTCTGACGCCCAACTGCTCGCACTGCGAAATCACGGTAGCCGCGCTCGAGGCGGGCAAGCACGTCATGTGCGAAAAGCCCATGGCGATGAATTACGAAGAGGCGAAAAAGATGATCGCCGCGCGCGACAAGGCGGGCAAGGTTTTGACGATCGGTTATCAAAACAGATACCGCAAGGATTCCATCTACCTCAAACAACAGGCGGAGGCGGGCATGTTCGGGGACGTTTATTATGCCGAAGCGATCGCAATCCGCCGCCGCGCGGTGCCTACCTGGGGCGTTTTTATCGACAAGGAAAAACAGGGCGGCGGGCCGCTCATCGATATCGGTACGCACGCGCTCGATCTCACGCTGTTTATGATGAACAATTACGAGCCCGCCTTCTGCGTCGGAAAAACTTTCCATAAGCTGAACAATCAGCGCAATACGGGCAACGCCTGGGGGGATTGGGATACGGAAAAATTCACCGCCGAGGACAGCGCGTTCGGGTTCGTCGTCATGAAAAACGGCGCGCTCATCAATCTCAAATCGAGCTGGGCTTTGAACATGGCCAACCCCATCGAAGCGGTGACGACGATCTGCGGCGACAAAGCGGGCGCGGATATGCTGGACGGACTGCGCATCAATACCGTGCTGGGCGGCAAGCAGGTGATGATCACCCCCGATCTGAACGGCGGCTCGGTGGATTTCTTCGAGGGCGCGGGCGCGGGAAACCCCGAGGATCTCGAAGCGGCGACGTTTACCAACGCGATTCTGGGCAAGGGCAAGCTGTATGTCACGGCAGACCAGGCAGCCGTCGTCACGCAGATTCTCGAGGGAATCTACGAGTCGGATAAGACGGGCAAGCCTTATTATTTCGCATAAAGAGGAGACATCGGCATGAAGATAACCGTTGTATGCGAGCATAACGCTTCCATGGATTCGGAGGAGGGAAAAAGGGCCTATCCCGAGGGCATGGGCGTATGTATCGGCGACTTTCTCAAAAAAGCGGGGTACGAAGTGACGCTTGTCCGTCTGGACGATAAGGGCGCCGAAGGGCTCACCGACGAAATTATCGGCGGCACGGACGTAATGTTCTGGTGGGGGCATTGGTATCATCTTGCCGTGTCCGACGAGGTGATCAATAAGGTGGCCGACAGGGCGTTGCGCGGCATGGGTATGGTATTTTTGCACTCCGCGCACGATTCGAAGATGTTCAAAAAGCTTTTGGGTACCTCCTGCTCGCTGAAATGGCGGGAGGACGGCGAACGCGAAAGGCTTTGGTGCGTCGATCCCGCGCATCCCATCGCGCGGGGACTCGGCGAATATATCGATATTCCGCAGGAAGAAATGTACGGCGAACCGTTCGATATCCCCACGCCCGACGAGCTGGTATATGTCGGCTGGTTTAAGGGCGGCGAGGTCATGCGCGGCGGATGCGTGTTCAAGCGGGGGAGAGGAAAATTATTCTATTTCAACCCGGGGCACGAAACGTATCCCACCTATCGTCTGCCCGCGGTTCAGCAGGTATTGACGCAGGCGTGCGAATACGTGGCGCCCAAAATGCCTTTGCTGGATAAGATCTGCTGTCCCAATGTAGAAGTTAGTATCAAAGAGTAAAAGAGACGAAAAGCGGCGGTTTTTCGCAAAAGCCGCCGCTTTCTATTTTTGCCGTAAAAACTTGGGAAAACGGGCGAAAAACAGTTGACAAATCTTTCAAAAAATACTATACTATGATAGCAATTTAACGAAGATAATTTTTTATATGCACCTTTAGCTCAACTGGATAGAGCGTTGGTCTACGGAACCAAAGGCTAGGGATTCGAATTCCTTAAGGTGCACCAAAAAGCAACCTGATTTGAATATCAGGTTGCTTTTTTTATCGGGGCATAATTCTAAACTGAATTATAAAAAAAGAAAGACACGACAGCATAGCCGTGTCTTTTTATTATAGTTTTGTTCCCATTTCATCTTCTAATCCAAGAAGATAATCTGCGCTGACATCAAAAATTTTACAAAGTTTTTTAATGGACTTAATGTCAGGCTCTGTTCGTCCTTGTTCCCAACTTGCATATCCATTGGGCGATATATTTAAGCGCTCGTAAACGTCTTTTTGAGTCATTCCTCTTTCTTTACGCACCGATTTAAGTATCTCTCTAAATTCCATATAATCACCTTTTCTTAAATTATATAATATTGTACCCAAAATGAGTTGACAATACCCATAATGGGTAGTATAATAAATATAGAAGTACCCAGAATGGGTTGAAAATTTGGAGGTGCAAAAATGGAAGAGCAAGAGCAAAAGAACAAAGAGTGTTTTCGATGCGGTAATTTCAGGTGTTATTATACCAAAGGACAGTATCGCTTCAATAAAACACAGCAAGGGTACTGTATAGGAAAAGGAGAAATCGTAAATAAACACGGTACTTGTGAGAAGTGGTGCAGTAATTACAAAAAATTTTATTCCAGCAAGAAAACCTCTATAAAGGTGTTAGCGGAATTACTGTTGGAAATTGCGGCGATCCGACAAGTTTTACAAGCGGAGCAGGAACAGGACGAGGAATATAAAAAATGAGAAGCGCGAAAGAAAAAGTGATCCTCTGTCAAAATTGCGCTTGTTATCACGCTTTTTACCGCGAGGGCATTGTCGATTTCTGGAAAGAAGAAAAAGGGATATGTTCGGAACGGAAAAAGGTGGTGGAAGAAAACGATACATGTGACTTCGGAAAGCCGCCCTATCCGATTGTAAACGTGACGCTACAGGCGCTCGATAGGGCAGCGGAACATCTCGAAGCGCTTAAACGGTTTTTTAATGAAGAGGGTTTTTAATTGCGATACCGACGGCTGAAGGTTGCAGATTCGACGCCGATCTGAAAAGAGAAAGGCAAACGGAACATTCCGTTTGCCTTTTTTCAAACTCTTACTCCTGCGGTTCGTCGGGCATCAGCCACGCTTTGTGATCGGTATGCAGTAACTCGTGCGCGCGGTGCGAAAGGGGTTTTTGCAGATAGTTTTCGTAGCACTTGATGACGGAAGGATTTTCGTGAGAGAAACGCAGGGCGTTTTCTCTATCCAGCTTCCGCAGGTTTTCTCCGCGTTCCTCGGCGGATTCCTTGCCCTCGTGAATGGGCTGACCGCCGCCGCCCGCGCAACCGCCCGGACACGCCATGATTTCGACGAAGTCGTAATGCACGTCGCCGCGTTCGATCGCTTCCATCAGCCTGCGCGTATTGCCGAGGCCGTGGGCGACCGCCACGCTGATTTCCGTTCCCGCGACGTCGAATTTCGCTTCCTTCCAGCCCTCCATGCCGCGCACGGCGTAGAAAGCGTCGGGATCGGGGTTTTTCCCCGTCACCAGGTAATAGGCGGAGCGGAGCGCCGCTTCCATGACGCCGCCCGTCGTGCCGAAAATGACGGCCGCGCCCGTGCCCGCGCCGAGAGGGGTATCGAATTCTTCTTCCTTGAGGTCCTGCGGAATGATATGCTCCGCGCGGATGAGACGATCTACCTCGCGGGTGGTGAGTACGACGTCCACGTCCTGTCCCGCGCCCGCGTCGTTCATGTTCTCCAGCGCGCATTCGTGCTTTTTCGCCAGGCAGGGCATGACGGAGATACAGAAAATCTTATTGGGATCTACGCCCAAAAGATCGGCGTAATAGCTTTTGGCGATGGCGCCGAACATCTGCTGGGGCGATTTTGCCGTAGAGAGACGGGAAACGTATTTCGGATACTGCGATTTGATAAAGCGCACCCAGCCCGGGCAGCAGGAGGTGAACATGGGAAGCCCCGATTGCTTGATTTCGGGCAGACGCTTCAAAAATTCGCTTCCTTCCTCCATGATGGTGAGGTCGGCGGAGAAATTCGTATCGAAAATGTAGTTTATGCCCATGCGGCGGAGCGCCGAAACGAGGCGTTTGGTGGTGGCAAATTCGCGGGAAAGGCCGAAGCTCTCGCCCCAAGCGGCGCGCACGGCGGGCGCAATCTGCACAACGGTGATCTTTTCGGGATCGGCGAGCGCGTCCAAAACCTTATCCGTATCGTCCCTCTCGCGCAGGGCGCCCGTGGGACAATGGGTAATACACTGTCCGCAGAGCGCGCAGTCCGTCTCCTTGATGACGCGGCCGCGGGATACGTCCACCGTCGTGCGGGAGCCCGTATTCGTCACGTCCCAGACATGCATATCCTGTATCTTGTCGCATACCTGTACGCACCTCATGCACTTGATGCACTTGTTTGCGTCGCGGATCAAGGGAAAATTTTTCGGCCAGTTTGCCTTGACGAAATTCTTTTCGAAACGCTGGTCGATGATGTCGAGATCGTTGGCGAGGTTCTGCAAGGAGCAGTTGCGGCTGCGCACACAGGTGGCGCAGTGCGCGTCGTGCTGGGAGAGAATCAGCTCCACGTTAATCTTGCGTGTGTTGCGTACCTTGGGGCTGTTGGTATAAATCTCCATGCCTTCCTTGACGACGTTGTTGCACGCGGTGACCAGCTTTTCCTTGCCCTTGATCTCCACGACGCAGACGCGGCAGGCGCCGATCTCGTTGATTTCCTTGAGAAAACAGAGGGTGGGGATAGAAACGCCCGCTTTGGCCGCCGCACCCAGAATGGTGGTGCCTTCTTCGACGGCGACGGGGATATTGTTGACCTTTAAGTTTACCATTTTTCTACTCTGCCTCCTTTGAAGATACCGTATCCGAAGTGATCGCACCGCAGGCACCGCCTGGATTCCTGCAGGGCTTCTTCCTCGCTCATGCCGCATTCCATCAGCTTGAAATCCTTTCTGCGCTCGGAAGCGTTGCGCTCCTTCATATTCACGCGCCCGCAGGAACAGCGGTCGTCCAGGCGGATGGGCGGGATTTCTACTTCTACGTTAAGCTCGTGACGGAAGCCGAGATATTCGTCGATGTTCGCCGCCGCGACCTTGCCCGCCGCGATGGCGCGGATAACGGTGGCGGGGCCCGTGACGCAGTCGCCGCCCGCAAATACGCCGGGAATGTCTTTAATCCCGCTCCAGTTCAGCGCGTCGATGACGCCGCGTCTGACGGGAATGCCGTGCTTTTCGAAATCGTGCGATTCGATACCCTGGCCGATTGCCACCAGCACTCTGTCGCAGGCGAGGCGTTCCTCGGGCTTTTCCGAATTGCAGGGTTTGGGTCTGCCGCGGTCGTAGGCGCCGATGATCTGCGGTTTCACCCAAAGCGCGACGGCGTTGCCGTCCTTGTCCTTTTCAATACGCAGGGGGGACTGAAGCTCCAGCACTTCGCAGCCCTCCTCGACGGCGCCCTCCACTTCTTCGCGCATGGCGGTCATATCCACCTGACGGCGCCTGTAAACGATACGCACTCGCTTCGCGCCGAGGCGTATGGAGGAGCGCGCCACGTCCATGGCGACGTTGCCGCCGCCGATGACGACGATATCCTTGCCCTTGAAATCGGGCGTTTCGTCGTCGCCGATGCCGCGCAGCATTTCGACGGCGGAAAGCACGCCCTTTGCGTCCTCGCCCTCGATGCCGATCTTTTTATCCGTCTGCGCGCCGATGGCTATATATACCGCGTCGTATTCCTTTTTGAGGTCGAGAATGCTGGGATTGTCTCCCACGGGCGTCTCGGTTTTGACGGTAATCCCTGCAGAGACGAGGTCGGCGATCTCCTGGTCGAGGATTTCTCTCGGCAGACGGTAGCTGGGGATTCCGTAACGGAGCATGCCGCCCAGCTTTTTCTTGGCCTCGAACAGCGTGACGGAGTGACCCATCAGCGCGAGATAATACGCCGCGGAAATACCGCCGGGGCCGCCGCCGATGACGGCTACCTTTTTGCCCGTGGGGGGCAGGGGCTTGGGTACGGGCACGCTGCCCGCGTGCTCCACGGCAAACCGCTTGAGGCCGCGGATATTGATGGAAGCGTCCATCATACTGCGGCGGCAGCGGACCTCGCAGGGGTGCTCGCAGATGAGTCCGCAGACGGCGGGCAGGGGGTTGTCCTTGCGGATAAGCCTGACGGCGTCGGCGTTTCTGCCCGCTTCGACGAGGGAGATATAGCCGGGGATATCCACGCCCGCGGGGCACTGCGCCACGCAGGGAACGGGCTGGTTGAGCGCGCATTTGCAGCGTCCGTGTTCGATATGCTCCACGAAATCGTCGCGGAAGCCGCGGATGCCCTTGAGAACCATATTCGCGGCCTCATAGCCGATCGCGCAGTCCGCCGAAAAATAAATGCTTTCGGCCGTCTTTTCGATCAGGTCGATGGTGTCGAGGGTCGCGTTGCCGTCGAGAACGTCGTCCAGAAGCTTTTCCAGCTGTCCCAGGCCTATGCGGCAGGGCACGCATTTGCCGCAGGACTGCGCGTGGCACATCTTCAAAAAAGAAGATGCCATATCCACGGGGCAAAGTCCCGAAGGGCTTGCGCTTATACGGCGTTCCACGTCCTTGTAAAGCTCCTCGACGGTGGCCTGCGCCTTGTTTTGGGTAATGATACTCAGTCTGCTCATAAATCCTCCCGTTTTTAAGCGTCAAAAATTTTCAAAATCGGTTTTCCGATTAATGTTTATACCAAACATATTTATTCTATCATAGAGCGCAAAATATGTCAAACAAAAGCGAAAACAAAGGTTTTTTGTTTGTTTATTACATTGTTTTTTGTTAAAATGTTGATAAAAAGTAACCGCGGTTCAATTATAGAAAAAAGAATAAAATTTGCGTAAAAATTAAAAAAAGGTATCCTCGGGCCTTGTATTTTTGCGCGGAATGTGTTAAAATAATAAAGTAAGAAAAACAAAAGGAGAATATTTCGATGGCTAAAATAACGGCGGATACTTTAATTGCCGAATGTCTGCAACTCAACCCCAACGCACCCGATATCCTCATGGAGGCGGGCATGCATTGTTTCGGCTGCGCGATGGCGCACGGCGAAACGGTAGCCGAGGCGGTGGCCGTCCACGGCGAGGATCTCGACAAGCTGCTGGCCAAGCTCAACGAAGGCCTGGCTGACTGAAACGAAACTGCGGCGCGGAAATTTTCCGCGCCCTTATCTTTTCAGCGGAAAGTGGAGAGAAAAAATGAACGCTTATGAAGAAAAGCTCGGGAGGCTGAAAGAGATTTTCGACGAGGGGAACGCGGTGTTTTTCGGGGGCGCGGGCGTCAGCACGGAGAGCGGCATACCCGATTTCCGTTCGCAGGACGGCCTGTATAACGAGGAATACGTCTATCCTCCCGAAATGATTATCTCTCACGGATTTTTTCTCGAAAATACGGCGGAGTTTTACCGTTTTTATAAAAGAAAGATGCTTTTTCCCGCCGCGACTCCCAACGCCTGCCATTTGGCTTTAGCGAAGCTGGAAAAGGAAAAGAAGCTGAAGGCGGTGATTACGCAGAACATCGACGGCCTCCACCAAAAGGCGGGCAGTAAAAACGTATTTGAGCTTCACGGCAGCGTGTGGCGCAATTATTGCGCAAAATGCGGAAAGGCGCATACCATGGCAGAGATCATCGAGACGGACGGCGTGCCTTTCTGCGCGTGCGGGGGAGTGGTAAAGCCCGACGTGGTGCTCTACGGCGAAATGCTGGACGACGGCGTGGTGACGGGTGCGGTAAACGCAATCGCTTCGGCGGATACGCTGATCGTGGGAGGCACTTCGCTGGTGGTATATCCCGCCGCGGGATTGCTGCGTTATTTTCGGGGCAGGCACCTCGTCGTAATCAATAAAACGCCTACGCAGGCGGACGCGGGGGCGGAGCTCGTCGTTGCGGAAAAGCTCGGAAAAGTGTTTTCCGATTTGCATATCTGAATCGCGGAAAAGCTCGGAAAAATGCTCTTTGAACCGCATATTTGACGGGGTTTAAGGAAAAAACAACCGACGGTTGAGTTGTTTCTCAACGGATAGTTGGGAAAACGGGGACCGAATCAACCGATAGTCGGTGGATTTTTGCCTGCGGAAAGGGTATAATGGAGACAAGAAACCCATAAGGAGAATTTTTATGAAAACGATTGGACAAAACATCGCGGGCTATCGCAAAGAGAAAGGTATTACACAGGAAACGCTGGCGGAAATATGCAGCGTAACGCCGCAGGCGGTTTCCAAATGGGAAAACGACGTCTCCTATCCCGACATCACGCTTTTGAAGCCGCTTGCGCGGGCGTTCGGCGTCAGCGTGGACGAGCTGCTCGACGACGGCAGCGAGCCTGTCACCAAGCTTGCGGCGGAAAATCCCGACACCGATAAAATGCTTCTGCGCGTCCGCGTCCGCAGTACGGACGGCGACAAGGTAGATGTCAACCTGCCCGTCAAGCTGATCGAAATCGCCGTGTCCAACGAGGCGCTGATGAGCAAGCTGGGCGGCGGCGGGGATAAGGGGGGCAATTGGGCGAGGTCGCTGGATTTTAACCAGATTCTCACGCTGATCTCCCTCGGCGTTACGGGAAAACTCGTGGAAGTGCAAAGCGCGGACGGCGATCAAGTGGAAGTGTGGGTGGAATGAAAATCCGTATCAGAAGTAACGGAAGAAAATTTGTGTTTTTTCTGCCCCTTAGTACCCTTCTCGTGAAGCTGGTATTGAAAGCGGCCATACGCACGGACAGGGACGGGCAAAAACGAGAAATTTCCTTCACGGCGGAAGAGAAGCGCTCGATCGTCGCCACGGGCGCGGAAATGGCCAGAGCATTGAAAAAATATCGCCGCCGTTACGGCAAGTTCCCGCTTGTGCAGCTTTACAGCGCGGACGACGGCGACGAGGTGTTTATCTCGGTATAATTGCTGCAATCGGATAGAAACAGACCGCTGTCAAAAAGTTGACGGCGGCCTGTTTTGTTAAATACGGTACGTGACAAAAAATTTTATATCCTCTCCACTTATTTATATACTACCATATACAAAATGAAAAGTCAAGAAATTTATACGTATTTTCGATATAAAATTTCGATAAAATTTTACGATATATAAAATCGCGCGACAGTCTCAGACCGATACTATATAATAAAGAAAAGAATTTATAGTAAGGAAAAGAGGATGAAATTAACCGACGCGATTATAAAACGGATCAACGAGTTATCCGAGGAAAGAAAACTTCCTATTTCGAAATGGAGCATCAAGGCGGGGATAACTCCCTCGACGGTGTATAGCATTATGAAAAGGACGGCAGGCTGTCCGCGAATACAGACGATAAAGTTGTTATGCGATTACATCAAATTGCCCTTATCCGAATTTTTCAACGTCGATTATATAAACAATGCCGAATACGAGGAAGAGCAGTAATTTTTACGGGGTTTTTCCGTAAAAACCTTTTCGCGTACCCGAAAGGATATATAATAATGTATAGGGAAAGGGAAAAAGGGCAATAACCGAAAGGGTAAAGCTCTTTTTTCTATGCGGGAAAGGAGCAAAATATTCCCCGATCGGGAAAAAAATCGAAAAAAACAAAAAAAAGTATGTCCAAACGCTTGACACAGGGGTTGACGATTTGGTATTATAATTAAGCTGTGTAAATATGTGTTGTATGGGTTGAGACGGGAAGTTACTGTAAATCTGCGGCAGAAAGCCGCCGCGGCAGATAATTTCCGTTGACAAAAGTGGGAACCCGATTCCTGCGACTAACCGAGGCTTTGCGTTAAACGCTCGGTAAAAAAGAGTGTTTTTATTTTGCGCAAAACCCCGATACACACGGATGTGTTGATACAGCGAAATAAAATGTTAGTATAAACGGTAAAAGGAGAAACCAAAATGGCAGTTCAGAAAATCAGAATCAAGTTGGCAGCGTACGATCACGAGCTGGTGGACGAAGCGGCGAGCCGCATCGTGGAAACGATGAAAAAGAGCGGCGCGAAGATCTCGGGGCCTATTCCCCTTCCTACGGAAAGAGAGATCGTCACGATCCTGCGTTCCCCGCACAAATACAAAGATTCCCGCGAGCAGTTCGAAATGAGGACGTATAAGCGGATCATCGACATCTACTCTCCCAACGCGAAGCTTCTCGATTCCATTCACCTCCCCGCAGGCGTGGATATCAAGATCAAGCTCTGATTTAAGAAAACTATTTCGCCGAGAAATACTTTTCCAAAGGTATTCGAAAATAAATTTTTAAGGAGTGAACTTTATCAATGAATAAAGCAATCATCGGACGCAAAGTCGGCATGACCCAGATCTTTGCTGAAAACGGGATCATGATTCCCGTAACGGTAGTGGAAGCGGGTCCCTGTCCCGTAGTGCAGGTGAAGACGGTGGCCAACGACGGATATTCCGCGTTGAAGCTGGGCTTCATCGAAACCAGCGAAAAGGCGCTTACCAAACCCGAGCTGGGACAGTTCAAAAAGGCAGGCGTCAAGCCCCATAAGGTGTTGAAGGAAGTGCGCGTGGCAAACGCGGAAACCTTCGCGGTGGGCGCGGAAGTCAAAGCCGACGTATTCGCCGCAGGCGACAAAGTAGATGTTTCGGGCGTCAGCAAGGGCCACGGCTTCACGGGCGTCATCAAGAGATGGAATCAGCAGCGTCTGAAAGAGACCCACGGCGTAGGCCCCGTGCACAGAGAACCCGGTTCCATGGGTTCCATCAGCGCTCCCTCGAGAGTATTCAAGCACAAGCATCTCGCCGGTCAGTACGGCGTCGATAACGTCACCGTTCAAAACCTCGAAGTGGTGAAGGTAGATGCGGGCAGAAACGTACTTCTCATCAAGGGCGCCGTTCCCGGCCCGAGGGGCAGTATCGTCACCGTGTCGGACAGCGTTAAGAGCAAATAAGGAGAGTGAAAGACATGACCGATATTAAAGTATATAATATGAGCGGCTCTCAGGTCGGCACGATGGAGCTTAACGACAGCGTGTTCGGCGTCGAATATAAGGAGTCTTTGATTCATCAGGCGGTGGTTACCCGCCTCGCCAATGAGAGACAGGGCACGAAATCCACCCTCACGAGGACGGAAGTCCGCGGCGGCGGCGTAAAGCCGTGGAGACAGAAGGGCACGGGCCGCGCGCGTCAGGGTTCGATCAGGGCTCCGCAGTGGATCAAGGGCGGCGTCGTGTTCGCTCCTAAATCCCGCGATTTCTCCAAGAAGATGAACGCGACGGCGAAAAGGCTGGCGTTGCTCTCCGCGCTTTCCAAGAAAGTGGCGGACGGAGAATTCATCGTCATCGACGAATTGAAGGTTTCCGCACCCAAAACAAAAGAAATGGCGGCGTTCAAGAAAGCGCTCAATCTGGACAAGACTGCGCTGGTCGTAATGGACAACGACGACATCAACGTCATCCGCGCGGCGGCCAACCTTCCCAAGCTGGAGACCCTGCCGCTTGCACAGCTCAGCACCTACGAAGTCGTAAAGAACAATAAGATCGTTATGACCAAGGCTGCTGTCGAGAAATTCCAGGAGGTTTACGCATAATGTTTGCCGAAGACATCATTTTACAGCCCGTCCTCACCGAGAAGGGATACGACGGGATCGCGTCCAAGAGATACACGTTTATCGTGAAGAAGGACGCAAACAAAACCGAGATCAAAGCGGCGGTCGAAAAGCTGTTCGGCGTCAAGGTCGCAAGCGTAAACACCCTTACCCGCAAGGGCAAACTCAAGAGAATGGGCAGAAACGAGGGCTACACGCCCGACCGTAAAAAAGCGGTCGTCACCTTGAAAGAGGACAGCAAGCCCATCGAATTCTTCGACTCGTTGTCGTAATCAGAGGAGGCAGAAAAATGGCAGTCAAAACATATAAACCGACTTCTTCCGGCCGTCGTTTCGCGGTAACGTCCGCCTATACGGAGCTGACGGGAGATAAGCCCGAAAAATCCTTGCTGCACGACCAGCGTCACAGCGGCGGCCGCAACAACCAGGGCAAAATCACCTGCCGTCACATCGGCGGCGGCAACCGTACCAAATACCGCATCATCGACTTCAAGCGCGCGAAAGACGGTATCCCCGCGACGGTAAAGAGCATTCAATACGATCCCAACAGAAGCGCCAACATCGCGCTCCTCGCGTACGCGGACGGCGTAAAGACGTATATTCTCGCGCCCGTCGGCCTCAACGTGGGCGACAAGCTCATGAGCGGCCCCGCCGCGGATATCAAGGTCGGCAATGCGCTTCCCCTTGAAAATATTCCCGTAGGTACCATGGTGCACAACATCGAGCTGACCCCGGGCAAGGGCGGACAGATCGCCAGAAGCGCGGGTATGTCCGCGCAGATCATGGCTATGGAAGGCAAATACGTCACGTTGAGAATGCCCAGCGGCGAAATGAGGCTTGTGCTTCAGCGCTGCCGCGCGACGATCGGCCAGGTCGGCAACGTCGAGCACGAAATCCTTTCCCTCGGCAAAGCGGGCAAAGCGAGATATCTCGGCCAGCGTCCCGAAGTGAGAGGCGCGGTCATGAACCCTGTGGATCACCCTCACGGCGGCGGCGAAGGCAAAGCGCCCGTGGGCCATGCGGGTCCCGAAACTCCTTGGGGCAAGCCCGCTCTCGGCTATAAGACGAGAAAGAAGAAGAATGCAACCAATAAGTTCATTCTCAAGAGAATCAACTAATCGGAGGGAATAAAAAATGTCAAGAAGCGTTAAGAAAGGACCTTATGTCGAAGCCAAGCTCTTGAGCAGAATTCAGGCGATGAACGCCGTGAACGAAAAGAAGGTCATCAAGACCTGGTCGAGAGCATCCACAATATTCCCCGATATGGTCGGTCATACCATCGCGGTATATGACGGACGCAAGCACGTGCCCGTATATATTACCGAGGACATGATCGGCTGCAAGCTCGGCGAGTTTGCGCCCACGAGAACGTTCCACGGCCATGCCGCAAAGACGACCCAGCCCGGTAAATAAGGAGACGAAAAAATGGCAACGAACATGAATAAAAAGACGAAAAGGGTGGAGGAAAACAGAGAAAAACGCCCTTATGCAGTCGCTAAATACGTCAGAGTTTCCCCTTACAAGGTAAGGACGGTCCTTGCCCTGATCAGAGGGAAAAGCTATCAGGAAGCGAAGGCGATCCTCGATTACAGCACCAACGGAAGCGCGCTCGCGGTGAAGAAGGTGTTGATGTCCGCGGCCGCCAACGCCGAGCATAACCAGGGCATGGACAAAGCGGATCTCGTCGTAGCGGAATGTTTTGCCGACGGCGGACAGATGCTCAAGCGTATGCAGCCCGTGTCCAAGGGCAGGGGCCACGCGATCTTAAAGAGAACGAGCCATATCACCGTCATTCTCGACGTTAAAAAGTTGGAAGGAGAATTATAATGGGACAGAAAGTTAATCCTCATGGTTTGAGAGTCGGAGTTATTAACGGTTGGAACACGCAGTGGTATGCCGATAAGAAAGAATTCTCCAAATACCTGAAAGAAGACAATACGATTCGTACGTTCCTCAAAAAGAAGTACTATGCCGCGGCGATCAGCAAAATTCTGATCGAGCGTGCAGCTTCGAGAATCGTCGTCACCATCTACACCGCGCGTCCCGGCGTGATCATCGGCAAAGCGGGCTCGGAAGTGGAGACGATCAAAAAGGATCTGGGAAAGCTTACGTGCGGCAAAGCGATCAGCATCAATATCACGGAAGTGAGAAAGCCCGACTGCGACGCGCAGCTCGTGGCGGAAGGTGTCGCGGCTCAGCTCGAGAAGCGTATGTCCTTCAGACGTTCGATGAAGCAGGCGATCGGCCGCTCCATGCGCGCAGGCGTCAAGGGCATCAAAATGATGGTCAGCGGCCGTCTCGACGGCGCCGAAATCGCAAGATGCGAGCAGTATCACGAGGGGTCCATTCCTCTTCAGACGCTTCGCGCGGACATCGATTACGGCTTCGCGGAAGCGCACACCACGTTCGGTATGATCGGCGTTAAATGCTGGATCTATCGCGGCGAAGTGCTCAAGAGCGCGAAAAGGCCCGCTCCCGCAGCGGAAGGAGGAGAGCAGTAATGTTAATTCCTAAAAGAGTGAAAAGAAGAAAGCAGCATAAGGGAAGAATGACCGGCGCTGCGCATAAGGGCAATACGATCGCCTACGGCGAATACGGTCTTGTCGCGGAAGAATGCGGCTGGATCAAATCCAATCAGATCGAAGCCGCCCGTATCGCGATGACGAGATTCATCAAGCGCGGCGGAAAGGTATGGATCGATATTTTCCCTCATAAGCCTATCACGAAGCACCCTGCGGAAGCCCGTATGGGTTCCGGTAAAGGTAACGTGGAATATTGGGTGGCCGTCGTGAAACCCGGCAGAGTGATGTTCGAAATGTCGGGCGTCAGCGAAGCGGACGCGAGAGAGGCCATGAGACTTGCGGGACACAAGCTTCCCGTAAAGTGCAAGTTTGTCAAGAAAGAAGCCGCTCCGGTTGCTGCCGAGCCGGCTGAAGGCGGTGAACAGTAATGAAAGCTAAAGAAGTAAAAGAGATGACCAGCGCCGAGCTTACCGCAAAGCTTGCGGAGCTCAAGAGCGAGCTTTTCAACCTTCGTTTCCGTTTGGCATCCGGTCAGCTGGAAAACCCCGTTTCCATCAGAACCTGCAAGAAAGATATCGCGCGCGTCAACACTGAGATCCGTGCGAGAGAGCTTAAGGCGTAAAGCGGAGGAATGCGATCATGGAAAGAAATTTGAGAAAAGAAAGAATCGGGCTTGTGGTATCCGATAAAATGGATAAGACGGTGGTCGTGGAGATCAGCGACAGAAGCAAGCACCCCCTTTATAAAAAGACAGTGACAAAAACCAAGCGCCTCAAAGCGCACGACGAAGAAAACGCGTGCGGCGTGGGCGACAAGGTGAGAATCGTCGAGACGAGAAAGCTCAGCAAGGACAAAAACTGGAGAGTTGCCGAAATCGTCGAGAAGGCTAAGTAATTTTCAAGGAGAGTAAAGAGTTATGATACAACCTCAGACAAGGCTTAAAGCGGCCGACAACTCGGGCGCGAAAGAGCTTATGTGCATCAGAGTATTGGGCGGCTCCTTCCGTAGAACAGGCAATATCGGCGACGTGATCGTAGCTTCCGTAAAGTCGGCTGCGCCCGGCGGCGCGGTGAAGAAAGGCGACGTCGTCAAGGCGGTCATTGTGAGAAGCGCCAAAGGCATCAGAAGAACGGACGGCACGTTTGTCAAATTCGACGACAACGCGGCCGTGATCATCGATAACCAGAAGCAGCCGAAAGGCACCCGTATCTTTGGGCCGATCGCGAGAGAATTGAGAGATAAGGACTACATGAAGATTATCTCCCTTGCTCCCGAAGTGCTGTAATCGTGAGGAGGAAGAAACAATGAACGTAAAATTAAATGATAACGTACTTGTTATTGTCGGTAAAGATAAAGGCAAACAGGGAAAAGTAATTGCCACCTCCCCCAAAGCGAATACGGTGACCGTCGAGGGCGTCCGCGTCCAGAAGAAGCATCAGAAGGCGAGAAAGGCAAACGATACGAGCAAGATCGTCGAAATCCCCGGCCCCATCGACGCTTCCAACGTCATGGTAGTCTGCCCGGCCTGCGACAAGGCGACGAGGGTAAAGCACGGCGTTGCGGACGGCAAGAAAGTGCGCGTCTGCGCGAAGTGCGGCGCGACGCTCGATAAGGCGTACTCGAAGAAGAGCGCCAAAGCAGCCGCCGCGGCCGAGACCGAGGCGCCCAAGAAGAGGACGAGAAAGCGCGCGGCGAAACCCGCCGAGCCGAAAGCTCCCGAGACGCCCGCGACGACCGAAACGACGCCTGCGGAAAACGAGTAACGAGGTAGAAGAACATGGCAGAAAAAGTATATAAAAACAGAGTAAAAGAAAAGTACGAGAAAGAAGTTGTACCTTTCCTCACGAAAAAGTTCGGCTACACTTCCGTGATGCAGTGCCCCAGGCTCGTTAAAATCGTAATCAATACGGGACTCGGCGACATCAAAGACAACGCGAAGTCGATGCAGACGACGGAAAACGAAATCAAGCTCATTTCGGGCCAGAAGCCCGTCATGACGAAGGCGAAGAAATCCGTCGCCAACTTCAAAGTGAGAGAGGGACAGACGATCGGCATCAAGGTGACCTTGAGGGGCGAGAGAATGTTCAACTTCTACGATAAGTTCATCTCCATCGCGCTTCCCCGTATGAGAGACTTCAAGGGCGTGTCCGACAAGGCGTTCGACGGCCGCGGAAACTATTCCGTAGGCATCAAGGAACAGCTGGTCTTCCCCGAAATCACCTACGATCAGGTGGAGAAGATCAGAGGTATGGACATCTGCATCGTCACCACGGCGAACACGGACGAAGAGGCGAGAGAGCTGCTCCGCGCGCTCGGCATGCCTTTCAAGAAGTAAGGAGAAACGAACATGGCAAAAAAGTCAATGATCAATAAACAGCAGAAGACGCCCAAGTATTCCACCAGAGCCTACACCAGATGCAGTATCTGCGGAAGACCCCACGCGGTTTTGAGAAAGTACGGCGTTTGCCGTATCTGCTTCAGAAACCTTGCGTATAAGGGAGAGATCCCCGGCGTTAAGAAGTCGAGCTGGTAATAGGAGGAGATAAACATGACAGATCCTATCGCAGATATGCTTACAAGAATCAGAAACGCGATCACCGCCCATAAAGAGACGGTGGAAATTCCCGCGTCCAATATGAAAAAGGCGATCGCCGACATTCTTTTAAGCGAAGGTTACGTAAAGGACGTGAAGATCGTAGAGGACGGCTACAACGGCAAAATCTCTATCGTGCTGAAATACAGCGACAAAAAATCGGTTATCAACGGCCTTACGCGGGCGTCCAAGCCGGGACTTCGCGCGTATTCGGGCGTGGAAAATATGCCCAAGGTGCTCGGCGGACTGGGGACGGTGATCCTCTCCACCAACAAAGGTATCCTTACGGGCAAGCAGGCAAAGGCCGCCAACGTTGGCGGGGAAGTCCTTTGCTATATCTGGTAATCGGGAGGGAGCAAAACTATGTCAAGAATAGGTAAAATGCCCATCGCGGTTCCCGCAGGCGTAACAATGGAATTCAAAGACGGCGTCGTCACGGTCAAGGGCCCCAAGGGCACCCTTTCCCGCGAGGTCGTCGGCAATCTGGACATCGTGACGGAAGAGGGCAACATCGTCCTTAAAACGCTGGACGACAGCACCGACACCAACGCGAAGCACGGCCTTTACAGGGCGCTGCTCGCCGGCATGGTGAAGGGCGTCACGGACGGCTTCGTAAAGAGCCTGGAAGTCAAGGGCGTAGGCTGGAAGGCGCAGGTGCAGGGCAGCAAGCTGGTGCTCAACGTCGGCTTCTCCCATCCCGTAGAGATCCTTGCCCCCGAAGGCATCAAATTCGAATGTCCTTCCCTTACCGAAATTGCCGTTTCCGGCATCAGCAAGGAGCTTGTCGGACAGACGGCTGCCAACATCAGAAAGGTCAGAGTGCCCGAGCCTTATCACGGCTACGGTATCCGCTACAAGGGCGAGTACGTGGAGCATAAGGAAGGCAAGACCTCCGGTAAGAGCAAGAAATAAGGAGCGTTAATATGATTTCCAAAATTGATAAAAACACAGTCAGACAAAGACGTCATGCGCGTGTAAGAAAAACGATTACGGGAACGGCGGAAACGCCCCGGATGAACGTTTACAGAAGTCTCAATCACATCTACGTACAGGTGATCGACGACAGAGCGGGCGATGCGAAAGGCGGCGTAACCCTGGCGGCTGCTTCCACGATGGAAAAGGCGGTCAAGGAAAAGATCGCGGGCCTTAGCAAAACCGACGCTGCCAAAGTGGTCGGTGCCGTAGCCGCGGAAAGAGCGCTGGCGAAGGGCGTCGAGGCGGTTGTATTCGACAGAGGCGGCTATCTTTACACGGGACGTGTGAAGGCGGTCGCAGACGGCGCCAGAGAAGCCGGACTTAAATTCTGATAGGAGAAACGACAATGGCAGACGAAAAAAGAGAAAACAGAAGACCTCAGAGAAGACAGGCGGAGGATGACGGACTCATCAAGAAGCTGATCGAGGTAAACCGCGTTTCCAAAACGGTGAAGGGCGGCAAAAATATGCGTTTTGCGGCGCTCGTCATCGTCGGTGACGGCGCGGGCAAGATCGGCGTCGGCACGGGCAAGGCGAAAGAGGTCCCCGAAGCCATCGAAAAAGCTACCCTGAGGGCGAAAAAGAACATGATCTCCGTCGCGGTGGTCGATAACACCATTCCCCACCAGGTGCTCGGTCGTTTCGGCCGCGGCGCGGTGCTGATGATGCCCGCTGCGGAAGGTACCGGCGTTATCGCGGGCGGCCCCGTCCGTGCGGTGATGGAAGCCGTCGGGATCAAAAACATCCGTACGAAATCCCACGGCACCCAAAACCCCGGCAACTGCGTCAAGGCGGCCGTGGCCGGCCTTGCGGAGCTTAAGACGGTGGAAGAAGTGGCGGCTCTCCGCGGCAAGACCGTGGAAGAGATCCTGGGCTGATTTATTCGGAGGGACTGAAACATGGCTAAAATAAAAGTAACGCTCGTCAAGAGCACGATCGGGGAAGTCGCGGCGGTGAAAGGCACCGTGGCGGCGCTCGGTCTCAAGAAGATCCGTTCTTCCAGGGAACTCGAGGACACGCCCGCAATCCAGGGGATGATCGCCAAGGTGAAGCATCTCGTCAAAGTAGAAAACATCTAAGGAGCTTTATCATGAGAATAGATACTCTTTCTCCCGCAGAGGGAGCAACAAGGCCTGCGAAGAGGCTCGGCCGCGGTATCGGTTCGGGGCTGGGCAAAACTTCGGGCAAGGGCCATAAAGGACAGTGGGCCCGTTCGGGCGGCGGCGTTCGTCCCGGCTTCGAAGGCGGACAGATGCCCATCGCGCGGCGCGTACCCAAGAAAGGGTTCAACCATAACGGCAAAAAGGAATACGTTATCGTCAATCTTTCCCAGCTGGCGGATCTGCCCGAGGGAACGGTGGTCGATTACGGCTTCGTTATGGAAAACGGACTTGCGAAAGACGTCAAGAACAACTGCGGACTCAAAGTTTTGGGCGACGGCGAACTCAAGGTTTCGCTCACCGTAAAAGCGGCGAAATTCTCCGCCTCCGCCAAAGAGGCGATCGAAGCGGCGAAGGGTACCGCAGAGACCCTTTAATAAACAGGAAACACGGAAGATTGCCTTGCGTTAAGGCGGTTTTCCGTAGTTCGCGTTTATTTCTCCTTAAAGCCGCGTATGGTTTACGCGGGTCTCTTTGAGTGATTTTCACTCAATCAAAAACCCAATATCGGAGAAAAAAATGTTACAGACATTAATCAATGCTTTCAAAGTCAAAGATATCCGGCGTAAGGTATGGATGATGCTGCTTCTGTTGCTGGTCTTCCGTATCGGCTGCTATATCCCTGTGCCCGGGTTGGCAAGATCGACGTTTGAGGACAGCATTAAAGGAAACGATTTCCTCAATCTGATGAACAGCATCACGGGCGGCTCGCTTGCCAACGGTACGCTGTTTGCCCTGGGTATCGGGCCTTACATCAACGCTTCCATTATCATGCAGCTTCTCTGCGTGGGTATTCCCCCGCTCGAAAGGCTCTCCAAGCAGGGCGAAGAGGGACAGAAAAAGATTTCTCAATATACGAGATATCTCACGATCCTTCTGGCGGTTATCCAATCCATCGGTATCATCGTCAACTTTGCCGGCTCCAGCGGCTCCATCAAGACGCAGCTCTTTTTCGACCAGACGTGGCTGGCGGGGCTTTTCATGACCGTGGTCTATACCTCGGGCGCGCTCCTCGTCATGTGGCTGGGTGAACGAATCACCGACTACGGCGTGGGCAACGGTCAATCCATGATTATTTTCGTGGGTATCCTCGCCACCGCGGGTCAGGCGGTCGTTTCGAAAATCAAGCAGATCCCCAGCACCAGCGGCGACGCGATCTGGGAGCTTGTGGCTTTCGTGCTCGTGTGCGCGGTCATTTTCTTTGCGATCGTATTCGTCGATCTTTCCGAGCGTAAGGTTCCCGTCCAGTACGCCAAGCAGATCAAGGGCAGAAAAATGTACGGCGGCCAGTCGTCCGTCATTCCCATCAGAATTTCGGGCAGCGGCGTCATGCCTTTGATTTTCGCTTTCTCAATCATCAGCTTCCCGCAGATGATTGCGGGCTTGTTCTGGCCCAATTCCGGCTTCTATAACTGGTGGACGAAGTGGATGTCGGGTTCCTCGGCGATCGCGGGCGGACGTATCATTTATTCGCTCATTCTCTGCATTTTGATTTTCGCGTTCTCGTTCTTCTACGCGCAGATGCAGTTTAACCCCGAGGACGTCTCCAAGAGCATCCAGCAGAACGGCGGCTTTATTCAGGGCATTCGTCCCGGAAAAGCGACGGAAGCGTATCTCAAAAAGATATCCAACCGCATCACGCTGTTCGGCGCCATCTATCTCTCGCTCGTAGCCTTCATTCCTTCCCTCGCCTTCGCGTGGGCGTCCATGGACCTCGTCAACGTGTTCTCTACGACGGGTATCCTGATCGTCGTCTCGGTGGCCATGGAATTTGAAAAGCAGCTGCAGGCGCAGATGATGATGAAGAATTACAAGGGCTTTTTGAAGTAAAAAAACAAATTCCGACCCCGGGGCCGTAAGGCTCCGGGAACGGAAGAAAAATACCCGATGTAAAAAACAAACCGAAGGGAGAAGTTTGAAAATGAATATTATTTTACTCGGCGCTCCCGGCGCGGGCAAAGGCACGCAGGCGACGAAAATTTCCGACCGCTACGGCATGCCTCATATTTCTACGGGCGATATTTTCAGAGAAAACATCAAAAACGAGACGCCTATCGGGCTGCTTGCAAAATCCTATACCGACAAGGGCCAGCTCGTCCCCGACGAAGTCACCTGCAAAATCGTGGAAGAGAGACTGAAGAAGGAGGACTGCAAAAACGGTTATCTCCTCGACGGATTTCCACGCACGAGGGTGCAGGCGGAAGCTCTGGACACGTTTGCAAAGATCGACGCGGTGGTAAATATCAACATCGATTTTTCCCTTCTCATGGATCGGCTCTGCGGCAGGCGCGTGTGCAAGGAGTGCGGCGAAAGCTATCACGTTTCCACGCTGAACGGCGCGGAAGCCTGCTCCCGTTGCGGCGGCGCACTGTATCAGAGAAAGGACGACAACCCCGAAACGGTGGGCAAGCGTTTAGACGTCTATAAGGAACAGACGGCTCCTTTGATCGAATATTACACGCAAAAGGGCATACTGCTCAACTTTACGGGCAGCGAGGCTCCCGCCGAAGTCCTGTTCGCGGAAGTGGCCGCAAAGCTCGACGAGCTGGACAGACGATAATATGATTCACGTTAAAAGCGAAAGCGAAATAGATTTGATGCGGGAACCCTGCAAGATCGTTCACGATACGCTGGAATTCGTCGGTTCGAGGATCAAGGCAGGCATGAGCACCAAAGAGGTGGACGAACTCGTCGAGCGGTATATCCGTTCGTCGGGGGCGTATCCTTCCTGTCTGGGTTACGGCGGTTTTCCCGCTTCGGCGTGCGTTTCGGTCAACGAAACCGTGGTGCACGGTATCCCCGACGGTCAGACGATTCTGAAGGACGGCGACATCGTCAGCGTGGACTTATGCGCGTATAAAAACGGCTACCACGGCGACGGCGCGCGCACCTTTTGTATCGGCAGCGTCTCGCCCGAGGTCAAAAAGCTCGTCGAGGTCACCGAGGAATGTTTCTTCAAGGGCATCGAAGGGCTGAAGGCGGGCACGCCGCTCTACGACATCGGTTACAGAGTGCAAAGCTACGCGGAATCCTTCGGCTACGGCGTGATCCGTTCCTATACGGGACACGGCATCGGCAAGGAAATGCACGAGGACCCGTCCGTTCCCAATTTCGGGAAGCAGGGCACGGGCGTGCGCCTGAAGGCGGGCACGGTGCTTTGCGTCGAACCGATGATCGCAATGGGAACCTGGCGCGTGCGTCTTTTGGATGACGACTGGGGCGCGGTGACGCAGGACGGACTGCCCGCGGCGCATTACGAAAACACATTGGTGGTGCGCGAGGACGGCGTCGAAATCCTGACCCTTTGAGGTCTGAAGAAAAGCAAAAGCGGAGAAATCATAATAAAAAATCGGAGGGAATTTCTGTGTCGAAAGACGATGTAATCGAAGCGGAAGGCAAAGTGATCGAAGCGTTGCCCAACGCCACATTCAAGGTGCAGCTTTCCAACGGTCATACGATCACGGCTTATATTTCGGGCAAGCTTCGGATGAACTATATCAGGATCATCGAAGGCGACAACGTAAAGCTGGAAATGAGCCCGTACGATCTGACCAAGGGACGGATCACCTGGCGCAGCAAGTCGTAAGGCGCCGTTAAAGCATAAAGCAATAATTCAAGGAGAAAAAACAATGAAAGTCAGACCTTCTGTAAAACCTATGTGCGATAAGTGCAAAGTCATCAAAAGAAACGGCAGAGTTATGGTAATTTGTTCCAAAAGCAAGAGCCATAAACAGAGACAAGGCTGATAAAAACGCTTGACAATCCCGGGGTTTTTGTGGTATAATTTTTTTATGCGACTGAAAAACGGGACAGACGTCCAGCGAGGCCGCAAAGTCAAGAAAAAATAACGTAAATCAAGCTGAATTTCCGTAAAAATTTACGGAAACTCAGTTTTGTTGCGTTTGAAAACGAGGAACTTTTTATTCCGAAAATAATACGATGGGTTCGCAGGGGGCATTTTCCACTGCCCGCGCGGCGCATTTGTTTCAAGATAGATTTCAAATAAAAATTATCCATTACAATTAACGGAGGTTATAAATCAATGGCACGTATTGCCGGTGTAGATTTACCCAGAGAAAAGAGAGTAGAAATCGGTCTTACCTATATTTACGGTATCGGTTTGACTACGTCCAAAAAGATCCTGGCGGAGACGGGCATCAATCCCGACACGCGGGTGAAGGATCTCGACGAAAACGACGTATCCAAGTTGAGAGAATATATCGATCACAACGTACGTGTGGAGGGCGAGCTTCGCAGCGAAGTTTCCCTCAACATCAAGCGCCTTATGGAAATCGGCTGCTATCGCGGCATCCGTCACAGAAAGGGCTTGCCTGTACGCGGCCAGAGCACGAAGAGAAACGCGAGAACCCGCAAAGGCCCCGCGCGCGCTATCGCCGGAAAGAAAAAGTAATATAGGAGGAGATCAAGTATTATGGCAGACAATAAAAACGCTAAGAAGACATCCGCTCCTCGTAAGCGTAAGGAACTTAAAAAAGTAGATAAAGGGCAGGTTCATATCCAGTCCACCTTCAATAACACGCTGGTCACCATCACGGACGCCAACGGAAACGCGGTATCCTGGTCGAGCGCAGGCTCCCTCGGATATAAGGGCAGCCGTAAGGGCACCCCGTTCGCCGCGCAGATGGCTGCGGAGACTGCCGCGAAGGCCGCGAAGGAACACGGCCTGAGAAGCGTAGAGGTTTACGTAAAGGGCCCCGGGGCGGGCAGAGAATCCGCGATCCGCGCGCTCTCCGCATGCGATCTCGAGATCACGTTGATTTCCGACGTGTCCCCCATCCCTCACAACGGCTGCAGGCCGCCCAAGCGTCGTAGAGTTTAATCAGGAGGCTATCAAAAGATTATGGCAGTATATAGAGAAGCAAAATGCAAGCTTTGCAGAAGAGAAGGCGCGAAGCTTTTCCTCAAAGGCGATAAATGCTACATGGAGAAATGCCCGTTCAATAAGCGTCCGGTCGCTCCCGGCCAGCACGGCGCGGGCAGAAAGAAGGTCTCCGAATACGGACTTCAGCTTCGTGAAAAACAGAAGACGAAGCGGATTTACGGCGTTCAGGAAGGTCAGTTCCGCAAGTATTACGAAATGGCCGACCGCATGAAGGGCGTCACCGGCGAAAACATGCTTTCCCTCCTCGAGAGAAGGCTGGACAACGTCGTGTTCAGAATGGGCATCGCTCCCTCCAGAACGTTGGCTCGTCAGCTCGTCAATCACGCGCATCTTTCCGTCAACGGCAAAACCGTCACCATTCCCTCCTACATCGTAAAGGCGGGAGACGTGGTCGCCGTCAAAGAAAACAGAAAGGGCAATAAATATTTTACCGAACTCAAAGAGACGAAGGCGGGAAGCACGTTGCCGAAGTGGGTCGAGTTCAACAGAGAAAAATTGGAAGGAAAGGTATTGGCACTCCCGACGAGAGAAGATGTTGACAGCCAGATTGCGGAGCATATGATTGTCGAATTGTACTCCAAATAATTGAAACGTATTAAGGAGGTAGCATAATGATCGAAATGGATATGCCCAAACTCGAGGTACTCGAAAACGACGATTCTTACGCGAAGATTGTCTGCGAGCCCTTGGAGAAAGGTTTCGGTCTTACCATAGGAAACTGCCTTAGGAGAATATTGCTTTCCGCTCTGCCCGGCGCGGCTGTGGAAGGGATCAAATTTCTGGACGGCAGCGTGAAGCACGAGTTTTCCGCTGTGGCAGGCGTCAAGGAGGACGTGACGGAGATCATCCTCAACCTCAAGACGCTTGCGATAAAGACGAAGGTCGTCGATAAAGACTACGAAAAGGTGTTGCACATCTACAAGGAAGGCCCCGCCGAACTCAAGGGCGAAGACCTCAACGTGGACGCCGAGATCGAAGTCATCAACAAGGATCAGTACATTTGTACGATCGACGAAGGCGGCAAATTCGACGTGGAGCTCACCGTCGGAAGAGGCAGAGGCTACAAGCCCGCCAAAGAAAACAAACAACCGGTCATCGATTATATCGCAATCGATTCTATCTATACGCCCGTTCAGAAGGTCAACTACACGGTGGAACCTACGCGCGTCGGGCAGGCTGTCGATTATGACAAGCTCACGCTGGAAGTATGGACGGACGGAACGTTTTCCGGCAAGGAAATCATTTCCCTTGCGGCGAAAATCATGCAGGATCACATCAATCTGTTCGTCAATCTTTCCGACACGATCAAAGGCATGGATATCCTTGTCAAGACGGAGGACGACAAACAGCAGCAGGTTCTCAAAATGGCGATCGAGGAGATGGATCTTTCCGTCCGCTCGTACAACTGCCTGAAGAGAGCGAATATTCATACGGTAGAAGACTTGACCAAAAAGACGGAAGACGATATGCTGAAGGTGAGAAACCTCGGCAGAAAATCTCTGGACGAAGTCATTCAGAAATTGGAGTCTTACGGTCTCTCATTAAATAAACAGGAGGATTAAATATTATGCCCGGTAAATTGGGAAGAACTTCCAAAGAAAGAACGGCGCTTTTAAGAAATCAGGCATCCCAGCTCCTTTGGTACGGTAAAATCGAAACCACGGCCGCGAAAGCCAAGGAATTGAGATCCTATGTTGAGAAATTGATCACTAAAGCCGTCAATACCTACGACGACAATATCGAATTCGAAGTGACGAAAACGGATAAAAAAGGCAAGGAATTCAAGGCGACCAACATCAAGGACGGCCCCAAGAAGCTTGCCGCCCGCCGCGCGATCATGGCCAAGACCTACGATCTTCAGGAGATCAAGGGATTTGCCGAAAAGAAGAGCGCGTACAAGGCGCGGACGGCCGACGTTCAGCACCCGCTGATGGACAAACTCTTCAACGAAATCGCACCCAAGTATGCGGCGAGAAAGGAAGAGACGCAGCAGGGCGGCGGCTATACGAGGATTTACCTTCTCGGCGAACGCCGCGGTGACGGTGCGGAAACCGCCGTAATCGAATTGGTCTGAGAGTAAAATCAAAAGTAAAAAATATCCCGCCCGAGGTTTATGCCTCGGGCGGGATTTGACTTAATAATAAATATCTTTCATAAGATACAGAACGATAGCTGTACACATTCCTATTATAAAAAAGAGACTGAGCAATAAAGCAATTAATTGCGCCTTGAGATGTCGCAGAAAATATTGGGGCGATTCTTTAGAACGAAGTCTTTCCAGCCAGTCGAAAATATTAGCTCGGTCGAAGCGATCGAGCGTTTCGAATTTTTTGTTTCTGAAGCGCCAAAATTTTTTGAGATAGTAAATACAAAAAATAATGAGTGTCAAAGCGACAAGACACTCAATAACGAATATCGAAGAGGCAATAATGAGGTTCCAAGGATACGGAAGTGCGTTAATCGGATTTATCATAAAACTCTCACCTTGCAAGTTAATTAACATAATTATATCAGTTAAGTCGATATTTGTCAAGCAGAGGATAAAAAACAGGCAGCGGAAAATTTCCGTTGCCTGTTTTTTATGATTTCCGTTTATGCAAAAGGAGATAATCGGCGAGTACGCAGATACACGCGCACCCCAACAGCAGAAAACACATTCGCCAAAGGGAATCGAAATCGGTATCCGCCGCGCCGTATTCGACGGCTTCCGCGTCGGGCGGCGCTCCGTTGAAATTCGTTACGTACCCTTTAGGCACGTAGCCCGTCTTTACCGCCCCGTTTTCGTCCGTATAAGACACGTAATAATAGCGGTAATCCAAGGTGTCGATTTCCCCCAGCACGGTCACCGCGGCGTTTTTATCCAGCTTTTGCACTGTCAAAAGCCGGGTGAGATAGGGATATTTGTAGAGGAAAACCTCGTTGGTGAGATATCCCGTTCCGTCGGTAAACCCTGCGGGCGGTTTGAGATATTCCTCTTCGGAATATTCCTTTTCACAGTATTCCTTCAGGATAAGCGCCGTCGAGTAGCTTTTGGAGACTTCGTCGAACACCGCGATCAAATGATATTTGTCCGTTTCTCCCAATTTCAGCGCGGTTCTGCTTTGCGTTTCTCTCACAAAGGAAAGATAGGGGAATACCTCGGCTCCTTTAAGCTCGGCAATGTCGAAATTGACCATCAAGGCGTTTTCCTTTGTCTGAATGACGGAAAAAGAGGCGCTTTCCTCGCTGAAGATGGCCTCGTCGGCGCCGTTGACCGCAATCGATTTGACGGTGGGCAGATCGACGTCGTACGTCCGCACCGCAAAGTCGCCTTCATAGAGCAGATACACCGCCTGCTCCTCTACGCCGAACGCAAAGGAAAGGACGGCGGTGGACTCCGTCTGGCCGTAAACCAGCGTTTTACCTAAAGAATAGCTCACTTGTTCATGTGCGTATTTATGCAATTCGTTTTTATAGAGCGCATAGACGGTCTGCTCGTAATCGACGGCAATCTTTTCCGCCTGTACGGGAACGGTGCAGACTTTTTCTTTTTTCGACATATCGGGCTGGGAGCTCATAAATTCGTTTTCCGTAAAGGAATAAACGTTTCCGTCGGCGTAGGCGACGTATAAATTTCCGTAGATATCTCCCGCCAGCAGGCGCGTCGGATACGAATAGGGGTTTTGAACGGATTTTACCTTCCAACCCGTTTCTTCGTCGTTTTGTGCGCAATAAAAGTAGTTGTTGTCGGTGATAAAATAATATTTTCCGTAAGAGGCGGCGATTCCCGCGAGGTCGCTGGCAAAGTTCTCGAAAGTATGCAGTTTTTTTCCGCTCGCCAGATCATAGAGAAGCGCGGAAGCCGAATCCGCCGCGAGCACGGCGGCGCCGTCGGAGGCAAGCATCGTCGCGTTCAGCTCGGTTTCGATGGAACGGTAAGCGTTCGTTTTGGTGTCGTAAACGGAAATACGACCGTTGCCGTTGTCTGCCGTGAGCAAAAGATCGCCCGTAAGCAGCGTTGCTGCGGCGGAAGAAAGTCGGTTTTCCGCGTCGGAGGAAGCGCAGATTTCGTAATCGGTAAAGGCTTTATCTAAAGGGGAATATTGCCTGACGGCGTCGTTTTTTACCGCATAAACATAACCGTCGGAGACGGTCAGCGCGGAATAGCCGCCCTCGAAGGTATCGAGAAGGGTGCCTTCGTTGAGATCGCGCACATAGAGATTTTTCGCCGTGTCTGTATAGTACAGGCGGTTGCTGTAAACGGCGAGAGAGACCACCGTTTCGCTTTCGGTCAATCTGCGGGCAAAAGAGGAATCGTTTGCCTTGCACAGGATTTTTCCGCCCTCCGTATAGTACAAAACGCCGTTGTCCTGCGTGATGGCGGGCTTGGACGTGATTCCGCCCACCACCGATTCGGCCGCGGAGGAATCGAGGTTGTCCAGGGTGGTTTTGGAGATCTGCGATTTCGACGAGGACACGTTGGTAAAATAGATGACGTCGGAAAAAATAGTGAAGGTGCTGCATACGAGCGAGGTCTTGCGCTCTGTCAGCGTCGCGGGATCGAGCGTATAGAGATAGGTGGAGGCGTCCAAAAAGTAGAGGACGCCGTTTTCGGCAAATTGAAGCTTTGCCACGTTATTTTTTTCCGCATCGACGTTGGCGGTATGCTCGTAGCAACGGTATTCGTTTTCGCCGCGGTTATATACGTAAATCAGATTTCCGTCCGCAATCGCCGTGTAGGCCTCCGTCACTGCCGCGTCGGACGGCGCGGAGAGGGGGAGATATTGCTCGTAAGAGGCGGGAAGCAAAAGGGCGTCCTCCTTGTTGTCCTCCTGTGCGGAAAGGGAAAGATATTCTTTCTGCGGGACGGACGGTAAAAGCGGATCGGCTTTGTTTTTGTCCTCCGCCGCGGAAAGGAAATCAGCCCCGCTCTGTTCGGCGCGCGAAAAAATTGCGCCGCCCGCGGGAAAAACGGAAGCACTCAGCATGCAAACGGATAAAATTGCCGTCAACAAACGTTTCATATACAAATTATATCATAATACGACAGAAAACGCAATTGATTGTAAAAAAATTTTTCCTCTCTCTTATTTTCCATATTTAGGGGCATTTTCAAAAAAAGTGGAAAAAATTTTTGAAAACATGCGTACGTTTGTCATATTTAATGTGTTATAATTGTCTAAAATACGAACGAATGTTTGTATTTTGTAAAAAAGTTGGCACAGTCGGCTGGACAAACGCAAAAAACGTGAGATAATGAATGCGCTTAGGAGGCGCGGACTGCGCAAAGAGGGAGGAGGCAAAATTGGAGAATTACGTAAAGGCGGTTTTATACGTATATCCGCGGCTGGAGAGGCTGGAAAAGGACTGCGAGGAGCATATCCGCAACAGGGCGTATATGTCGTATGATTACAGGACGACGGCGGAAAGGCTTTCGGAAGAGCTGGCGGAAGAGATTATCCGCAAGGGATTGATCGGAGAGCTGAAAAGAAAAACGGACGCCGCGATCGGCGCCCTAAAGAAAGAGGAAAAGTTTTTGCTGGAGCTTCGGTATTTTCGAAGAAAAAGCAGGTTGAAGCAATTTTGCGGCGAGACGGACTTCAAGGAAATAGGCAGCGAAAGAAACTACTATCGCAGGCAGGCGAAGCTTCTGAAGAAGGTTTCGGGCGCGCTGCAAGCACAGGGATTGACGAAAGAGACCTTTTTTTCGGATTATGCGCGTTTCGACTGGCTGATGTCCGTCTATCGCTTTATCGAAGCCGGAAAAGAAAGGCGGAGCGCCGCGAAAGAACACTCGCTGGTAGAATTTCTGTACGGAAAAAGTGCGGGACCGACCTTTCGGGAGCTTTGGAAAAAGGGAAAGAAACGGGACGGGTAACTTGAAAACCCGACGTTTCAATCGCTTTGAAAAAATCGGAAAAAAGGGGTTTTTGGCGGGAACGGGATAAGGAACGGGAGAAAAACGGTTATTCCTCCGACTCATAGGGCGGTTTTTTGGGCGGCCGCAGGATGAGCGCCGCGATGACGGGGACAAGAATACACAAAAGAACCAAAATGGCGATTTGTGCGGGAGGCATCGTTTCGTGATCGCCAAAGTTTCCCGCAGGGGCGTCGGACTCGTCGGGGGTATGATTGTCGTATTCGTCGTTCAGCTCATAGGAGAGGTCGGCGGGCTTGGGAATATAGCCGAAGGTGCCCTCCCGCAGGACGTAGCAATAGAGCTTGGAGCCGACGCGGTATTCGCCGTAATAGGCGCAGGTAATCGTGATCGTGGACAAAAAATCGTCGTCCTTGATCGACGGCGACGCATCCTCTATGTAATAGGTGACGTCCAGCGTGCAGTAAAGATAGGGGCGGACGGGAACATAGTCCACGAACGTGAGTTCCGAGTTTTTACAATAACCGTTGATCTTTCGGGTGTTCGGGCCGTCGGAAAGATATTCGACGTAGGAGTATTTGACCCCCGAGGAAAGAACCTTGACATAATAGGTGTAGGGCAGAATAAACAGTCCGCTTTTATCGTTTTCCTCGGAGTATAAATATACGTTTTCCGAACGGATGCAGGCGTAGCCGTTGTCCTCTGCCCGCACCTTTACATGCACCGCAGGAGAAAGACAGGCGCAGATTAAATATAGAAGCGGCAGAACTGCCGACAAGATAAACTTTTTCATGCTTTCTATTATAAAAATACGGAAAAGGGAGTTTTTGACCAATTGGCGGGAAATATGAAAGAAATTGTAGAAAAGCTGTGCCGCATAGAGGCGGAGCTGAACAGGCGGCGGGCGGAGGACAAGCTGGCGGCCTACAACACGGGCGAAAGGAAACACGAAAAACAGCTTGCCTTTCACAGATGTAAAAAGCGCAACCGTTGGGTATTCGGAGGGAACCGTTCGGGGAAAACGGAGTGCGGGGCGGCGGAGTGCGTGTATATGGCGCTCGGCATTCATCCCTACCGCGAAAACAAAAGGGACGTATGCGGCTGGGTCGTGTCCCTCTCCGCGCAGGTGCAGAGGGACGTGGCGCAGAAAAAGATTTTATATTACCTGCGGCGGGATTTGATCGAGGAAATCGTCATGCAGAGCGGACGGAAGGACAGCCCCGAAAACGGCGTTATCGATTTTATCCGCGTGAGAAACTCGTTTGGGGGGATATCGGTGATCGGGTTTAAGAGCTGCGACCAGGGGCGGGAAAAGTTTCAGGGCGCGTCGCTGGATTTCGTCTGGTTCGACGAGGAGCCGCCGAAAGAGATTTACGAGGAATGCCGCATGCGCGTCGTCGATCGCCGCGGGGAGCTCTTCGGGACGATGACCCCGCTGAAGGGATTGACGTTCGTCTATGAGGAGATATTTCTCAATCGGCACAACGACCCCGAGGTGTGGTACGAGTTTATGGAGTGGGGCGACAATCCCTACCTTCCCGCCGAGGAAATAGAGCTTTTGGAAAGCTGTATGGACGAGGGACAGCTTGAGTCGCGGCGATACGGGAAATTTGCGGCGTCGTCGGGGCTGGTGTATCCCGAATTTGACGAGCGGGTGCACGTGATCGAGCCTTTCCCCGTGCCGAAGGAGTGGCAGGACAACATTTCCATCGACCCCGGGCTGAACAATCCGCTGGCGGCCTTATGGTTTGCGGTGGATTACGACGACAACGTATATGTCGTTTACGAGCATTTTGCCGCGGGGAAGGATATCGATTACCACGCGGCGGCAATCGGGAGGGCGTGCGCTTCGCTCGGCTGGCATACAGATCCGAAGGGGAGGATCTGCGCGCTGATCGACAGCGCGGCCAAACAGCATACCTTGTCGGGCATAAAAAGCGTGTGCGAGCTGTTTTACGAGCGGGATATTCTCGTCAACGCCGACGTCGATAAGGATTTGTTTTCGGGCATTGCGCGGGTGAAAAGCTACCTTAACGAAAAAAACGGACTGCCTTCGCTTTATATCTTTTCCTCCTGCGTCAATCTCATCCGCGAGCTGAAAAGCTATTTCTGGGGGAGCGGGGACGTACCGAAAAAAACGGACGATCACGCGCTGGACGCCCTGAGATATTACCTGATGTCGAGGCCGAAAAAACTGCCGCCCGCCGCAGAAAAGACGGCCATACAAAGGGACAAGGAACGGAGATGGCGGCAGATCGCGGCGGCAAGAAACGGAAAAGGAGAATATTATGGCGGTTAAAAAGAGAGAGGAAAAAGTGGGAGAGGCGCTTTTGAAGGTGGCGCTGGGCTGTCGGGTGGAGGAGGTGACGGAGGAATACGCGGAGGTGGACGGGGAGCTGAAGCTCACCAAACGCAGGGAGACGAAAAAGGACATTCCGCCCGATTTGAAGGCCGTGCAGATGTTGCTTGCGGCGAAGGAGGACGGCGCGGATTACGCCGCCATGTCCGACGAACAACTGAACGCGGAACGGGAGCGGCTGCTGGCGGCGCTGCGGGAGACGGAAAGCGGGGGCGACGGGAAAGGCAGGGCGGATAGGAAAGACAGGGCGGATAGGAAAGGTGCGGCCGTTGAGGTAGGGGCGGCGCGGAAAGATGATAAAGGTAAGGAAGAGGAATCGCGGGATGAGGCGGCTTCGGAAAACGCGGCGCTCAAAGCAATAAAAAAGAGAGCGGCGTCGCGTAAAAAAAGAAGGGTAATAAAAAGGAGAAATATATGAGTTTCGACAAAGAGGAAGAAGTGAAGCGGGAGGAGCGGCGGCGGGCGAAAATCGCGGCGGAGGTGACCGAGGATTTCGAGCGGCGGCGGGAGGAGCGGCGGCAGACGGAGAGCGGCTGGCTGCTGAATATGAATTTTTTCAGCGGCAATCAGTATTGCGACGTTTCGCCCTACGGGGGGATCGTCGAGGAGGACAAGCGGTTTTATTGGCAGTCGCGGCGGGTGTTCAATCACATCGCGCCCACGATCGATTCGCGGATCGCAAAGCTGACGAAAATGCGGCCCGCCCTGAAGGTGCGTCCCTTTTCGGACGAGGAAGCGGACGTCAAGACCGCGCGGCTGGCTTCGGGGATTCTCGAATACGTCCGCGAACGTATCCGACTCGACGAGACGACGGCGCGGGGGACGCTGTGGTCGGAAACGTGCGGCAGTGCGTTTTACAAGATCGTATGGGACGAAACGGGCGGGCGGCAGGTGGCCGTCGATGAGAGGGGCGCGCCCGTCTATGAGGGGGAAGTGTGCGTCAGCGTCGTTCCGCCGTTTGAAATTTTCCCCGATCGCATGGGCGCGGAATGCCTCGGGAAAGTGAACAGCCTCATTCACGCGCAGGCGGTGCCCGTTGCGTATATCGCCGAACGCTTCGGCGTCGAGGTGGCGGGACGGGAGATTACGGAAACGGATTTTTCGGCGTACAGCGAACCGTCGAACGGAAAAAATCCCGCGCTTCAGACGGGCGGCAGCCGCGAAGCGATAAAGGACTCGGAAATCCTCATCGAACGGTATTCGCTGCCGACGGCGGAAGAACCCGACGGCAGGCTGGAGATCGTCGCGGCGGGAAAACTGCTCTATCTCGGCCCCCTGCCCTATCTCAACGGAGAACGTGGAGAAAGAAGGTTCCCTTTCGTCAAACAGGACTGTTTAAGGCTTCCCGGCGCCTTTTTCGCAAGCAGCGTCGTCGATCGGCTGGTTCCCGTTCAGCGGGCGTATAACGCCGTCAGAAACCGCAAGCACGAGTTTCTCAACCGCATTTCCACGGGCGTTTTAACCGTGGAGGACGGCTCGGCGGACGCGGACGAGCTGGCGGAGGAAGGGCTGGTGCCCGGCAAGGTGCTGGTTTATCGACAGGGAGGACGGCCGCCCGAAATGTTGGACTGCGGCAGCATACCCGCGGAATTTGCCGCCGAGGAGGAATGGCTGGAAAAGGAATTCGCCTTGGTGAGCGGCGTCAGCGATCTGTCGCAAAATTCCACGCCCGCACGGGTGACGAGCGCGACGGGGCTTCAGCTGCTTCTCTCGCAAGACGAATCGAGGCTGGCCGCCACGGCGGACAATATTTCCGCCGCGCTGAAAGAGGTGGGACGGCAGATTTTGAGGCTTTACCGACAGTTTGCGGGCAGCGCGAGACTGCTGACGCTGACGGGCGAAAACAAAAAGACGCAGATTTATTATTTCAACGCCGCCGACCTCGCGGCCAACGATATCGTATTCGAAAGCGAGGAACCCTCCACGCCGCAGGAAAAGCGGGAGACGCTGATGAAACTGTTCGAGGCGGGGCTTCTGGCGGGCGAGGACGGTAAGCTGTCCGAGGAAAACAGAAACCGCATTTTGGAGGCGTTCGGGTTCGCAAGCTATGAAAACGCGGGGAACCTCTCCGCTTTGCATATCGCGAAAGCGGGGGAAGAAAACCTGAAGCTGAAAAAGGAGGAGCTCGTCCCCGACGGCTACGACGACCACGCGCTGCACATCGGGGAGCATACCCGATTTTTGCTGTCGGAGGAACTCGGACGGGGGACGGACAGCGCGGTGAAAGCGCGCTTTGCGGCGCACATCGAGGCGCACAGGCGCATGAAAAAGGAAAACGAATAAAAGGAGGAAATACGACATGACAGGAGAGGAGAACGTTTGCGTGGGGAAAGAGGGCACGGAGCGCGCCGCGGAGGCGGAAGGAAAAAACGGCTCGGCAGTGCTCGGGAAATTTCGGGACGTAAACGCCCTTGCGGAGGCTTACGGCGCTTTGGAGGCGGAATTCACCCGTCGCAGTCAACGCCTCAGGGAGCTGGAAAAAAGAGCGGAAAATCCCGCAAGCGGGGTTGCGGAAGGGACGGCGGAAAAGCCGACTGCGCAGGCGGAAGAAGCGGGGACGGGAAAGTCTTCGCCGTCTTCCGAGCGCGAGGGACCCGCTTTGCCTTCGGACTTGTCCGAACACCTCAGGCAAGAACGGACGAAAGAGGAGAGCGCCCGCGATACGGACGAGAACGAGCTCTATGAGGCGGCCAGGCGCTGCGAAGGAGTGCGATTGAAGATCGTGGGCGATTACCTTTCGTCGCTCAAGGGCGCGGAGGCGCCTCTGATGAAGGGCGGGACGGGGACGCTTGCCGTTTCGCCCGCAAAGCCGAAGTCCATTTCCGAAGCGGGAAATATGGCGCTTCGCTATTTCAAAAAAGGCACGCAGGCGTAAAACAATTTTTAAGAAAAAAGGAGAAACAATTTTATGGTTACTATGCAGACCGCGGACAACGCTTTGAAATCTTTTTACCTCGACGCCGTGACGGAGGCACTGAATTTTAAGGTAAATCCTCTGTTGGCGCAGATCAGACAAACCACCGCCGACGTATGGGGCAAGGACGTGAGAAAGCTTGTCCGCTACGGCGTCAACGGCGGCGTCGGCGCGGGCAGCGAAACGGGAACTTTGCCGACGGCGGGCGGAAACAATTACGTACAGTTTGTCTCGTCGCTGAAAAATCTTTACGGCACGATCGAGATTTCCGACAAGGCGCTGCGCGCGTCCGCCAACAACGAGGGCGCGTTTGTCAATCTGCTCAACGACGAGATGCAGTCGCTGGTGAAAAGTTCTGCCTTTCATTTCGGCCGCATGCTCTACGGCGACGGCTCGGGAACGCTGTGCAAGGTGACGGGCGTGGCGACGGGAAACGTCATTACCGCCGACAGCGTAAAGGGGATCGCCGAGGGAATGATCGTCGATTTCTGCTCCGGAGTGGGCGTTATTCTCGCGGGGGCAAAGGGCAGGACGATAAAGAGCGTCAATCGCGCCGACAAGACTTTCGTCGTGGACGGCACCGCACTCACTTCCACGATCGTACCCGCAAATTCCCTCGTCTGCCTTCAGCATTCGGGCGGACTGGAGATTACGGGGCTGGAGGCCTTATTTTCGGATTCCGAGACGCTGTACGGCGTCAACAGGGCGTCGAATCCCTGGATGAAGCCCTACGAGCAAACCGAAGTGGGGACGATTACCGAAAGCGTTCTGCAGAAGGCGATCGACACGATTGAGGAAAATTCGGGCAGCAAGGTCAACTTTATCGTCTGTTCGTGGGGGGTGAGGCGGTCGCTGGCTGATTATTACACGCAGTACCGCACGTTTATTCCCACGCTGGAGATCACGGGCGGCTACAAGGCCATGAACTTCAACGGAATCCCCGTCGTGGCCGACAGATTCTGCCCCGAGGGTACCATGTATTTGCTCAACACCGAGGATTTCTGCCTGCACCAGCTGTGCGACTGGCAGTGGCTGGAGGGCGACGACGGAAAGATACTCAAACAGATCGCCGAAAAGCCCGTCTATACCGCCACGCTTGTGAAATATGCCGAGCTGGTGTGCGAGCGGCCTTTCGGGCAGGGCAGGCTGACGGGAATAGAGGAATATTGATCGCGTAAAAAGGAGGGGCGCGGGCGGGAGGAAAACGGGATTGGAGTGAGGCGGCGGGGTAAAGAGGTTGGCGAGGGGGAACGAGGGAGAGGGGGAGCGAGGAGGGGAAGGATTGGCGAGGGGATAAGGGAGAACGAGGGGAAATAATTGGGAAGGGAGGAGGGGCTTAAGGGGAAAAGGGCAACAATGGACGGGAACGGGCTTAAGGGGGAGGAACAAGCGGAAACGGGGCGGGGTGGGGCTGAAAGGGGAACGGCCGGCAACAAGAAAACATGGGTAGGAAAGAGAGACGGGAGCAAGCTCGGACAAAAAGGAAGAATCGTTGGGGAAAGAGGAACGGCGGGTTAAAAGAGCCGGGAGAGGAAATAGAGGAGTTTCGAAGTAAACGGAAAACGGGCGGGAAAGGGAATAAAAACGGGAGGAAAAAATATGACGGTAAAAGAAACGGTGATTCTTGCCGCGGAGGAGCTGGGGCTGGGTGCCCGGGTGCGCGGCTTTTTGGAAAACAACGCTTCGGAGGGAAAGGAGGAGACGGAAACGCTGGTGAGATATTTTAACGTCGTGGAAAACGAAGTGGCGTTGGATTATCTGCCGTTGCGCTGCGAGGACGAGGCTGAATCGGAGACGGGCGTTATTCGCTATGAGGAGCTGACCATGCCCTGCGTGAGAATCCTGCGGGTGACGGACGAGGGCGGAAACGCGGCGCCTTTTAAGCTGTTTCCGAGTTATCTGAAGACGCAGCCCGGAAGGGTGAGGATAGAATATACCTATACGCCCGAAAAAAAGACCGCGGAGGACAAATCGGATTACGAAATTTTGGCGTCGCCGCGGCTGTTCGCCTACGGGATTGCGGCCGAATACTGTCTCGCGTGCGGACTGTTTGAGGAGGCGGCCGTATGGGACAAGAAATACAAGGACGCGCTGACGGCGGCATATCGGTCGCGGCCGTCGAGGGTGATTCGTTCGAGGCGGTGGGCGTGATGGGGATATTTTACGAAAAGGCGTTTCCCGTCGCAAAGACGGCTTTGAAAAGGGCGAGGTTTGAAGGCTTTACTGAAGCGGGAACGGAAAAAAAGGGCTTCTTGCAGGCCACGGGAGGACAAAACTGCGAATTTGCGGGAGGAAGGCTTTCGGCGGGAATGGGATTTTCGGAATATCTGACCGAAGGGGGAATTAATCCGCTTATCGACGATCCCGACGACCCGCCTCGGGCGTTTGCGCTTCTGCCATATACCGACGGGGACGGAACGCGGAAAAAAGCGCTGATGTACGTTTCCGAACTGGGCGTTTCCTATATCTACAATTCCGCTCGGAACGCATTCGATTTCACGATGCACGTATTCGACGATATTCCCGCCATGGTGCCCGTCTATGGAGAGGACGGGACCGCAAAGCTGGCGTTTTGCAGCGCGGACGGAATATGGCTGTACGACAAGGCGGCGAAAATGACGAAAATTTACGCGGAAAGGGCGAGCACGCTCGCCTGCGCCTTTCACGAACGGCTGTTTTTCGTCGAGAGACCCTTTTGCGTGAGATACTGCGCACCGCTGGCGCACACGGTCTGGACGGACAGCGCGGACGAGGGCGGACACGTGGAATTTCCGTCGGAAGAAGGGGAAATCGTGGGCCTGGAGGCTATGAACGAGGCTGTTTACGTATTTCGGGAGAGGGGAATCGTGCGGCTGGACGCGCGGGGCGCCGCGCGGGAATTTTCCGCGCAGGCGGTGCCTTACGGCGGCGGAAAAATTTTAGAAGGCTCGATCGGGGCCTGCGGGGAAAAAATCTTTTTTCTGGCAGAGGACGGGGCGTACGCCTTCGACGGAAAGACCGCGCGAAGGATCGTCGGAGCGTTGTCGCTTTCGTTGCCGACAGGCAGGCAGGTATGCGAACACGCCGCGTATAACGGGAAATATTTTCTGCGCTATACCGCGAAAAACGGAGAGAAAAAGCTGTGGATTTTAGACGCCGCGTCCGAAAGAGGATATTTTTCCGCTCCCTTCGTCGGCGCGCTTTCGGAGACGGAAAACGCTATGCTCTGTCTGGTCGGGGGGAAGATCTGCGCGGCGGATTCGGCGGGGAAGCTGCCCGCGGGAGAGGAGTATGTCTTCGAGACGGCGTCCGATTTCGGAATTCGGGGGAGAAAGCTGTGGAAAACTTTGATTTTGAAGGGCGCGGGCGGGTGCGTCGCGGAGGTCGGCAACGGATATGAAACCAAACGGCGGGAAATGACGTTTGTCGGGGGCGAGGCGCGGGCAGAAATTTTGCTGAAAGGGGAAAGGTTCGCTGTGACTCTGCGGCTGCAAAAAGGCTCTCAGATTTCGGGCATGGAGACGGAATTTGTCGTTTACGGTTAAACGGAAGGAGAAAAAGTTGTGGAAATAGATATCATATCCTATACGGACGAACAATTTGCCTCGATGACCGACGAACAGATCCTCGAGGTGGAAAACGTACAGCTGAAAAAGAACAGGCTGACGGAAAGACTGAAAGAAAAAAAGCGAGGGGAAAAGTTCAGGCTGCTGAAAGCGGGCGTTTTCCGTTCGGGAATATGGGAAAACATCTGCGCCGCATTGGAGGAAAGCTATAACCAAGAGGTGGAAAGCCTCAGGGACGGACTGTTGTTTTATCTGCGCTTCGCCTCTAAGCAGGAGGGGGACTCGGCGCCCTATACGGTGGATTACTCGTTAACTTACGAACAGCGGCTCGCCGTCGTGAGAGGGCATTACGATTCCGCTTATCCCGATCCCAAGAAAAAATTTGAGACTTTTAAGGGGGACAAGGTTGCGCTGAAATATCTGGGAGAGCTGTACGCGCCTCTGTACGAGCTGTATTCGTTTCAAGCAGAATAGAGAAGAGATTGCGCGAAAGAGAGAGGCAAGCGTATCCTTTTTGAAGGGCGAGGAAGGGGAAATCAGGGAGAAATATCGGAAAAACGCATCCGTTTGAAAGATACGTAACGGGAAAACGAGGCGGAAAAGGGAAAGCTATCGTCTGAAAGATACGAGACGGGAAACGGCGAGGAAAAATGGAAAGCGTATCAGTTTGAAAAATACGAGACGAGAAAACGAGGAGAACGAGCAGGGAATTTTGTCCGCTTGAAAGATAGGGAAAGGGGAAACGTTGCGCGGGAAGAAGTTTAGCGGGCTTCTTCCCGCTTTTTTTCGCAAAAATACTTTACAGAAACGACTTTATGATGTATAATAGAGGAAAAGGAAATACCGATTATGAACTATACGATTGCGTCCATTAAATATATCTTGAAAAATTTTTGGTACATACTGCCGTTTGCGATCCTGCCCGCGCTGTTTTTGTCGCTTTCGATCGATAAATTCGCCATACAAAAGGTGCTGACGGATTATTTTACGGGAAAGCCCGGCGGATCGTTTCCCATCATTTTCCGTGCGATTTCCATTTTCAATTTCCGCGACGTCGGCGCGTTTTTCGCGGGGCTTGCGGGGATCGTCCTCATGGTGGTGTGCGTGTCGCTGATGATGGCGCTGATAGAAAAACACATGCGCATCGGCAAACGCACGTATAACGGGATTTTTTCAAAGCTCAACGACAATCTTCTCTCTACCTGCGGCATCTGTCTGTTTTACGTACTCATTTACGAGGTTTGGGCCGTGCTTATTTCCGCGTTGCTCTTTCTCGCCTATCTGGTGGAGAACGTCGTCGCGGTGTATATCCTGTCCGTGATCATTTTCTTCAGCATGCATTTCGTGCTTCTGTACGTCGTTTCCCTGTTTTATCTTTGGCTGCCGTGTCTTCAGATTACGGGCTTCAGAGCCTTTGAGGCGCTCCGCTACTCCTATCAGCTGGTGGCGCCCGTGAAAATGAGGATCGTGTTCGGGCAGTGGATCAGCGTGACGATTTCGGAAATTTTGATCGGGCTGACGGCGATTTTCGTGCCCATGAGAGGGTTTTCTTTCGCGGCGGCCGCGGTGCTGTATATGTTTATGACCGTGATGTTTTGCGTGCGTATGCAGGTGGTATATTTCGACCGTGCCCAACTGGAGCGCGCCGACCTGAAAAAGTATTATCACTTTTGAGTCGGCAAGGTACGAATTTTAAGTAAGGAGAACTATTATGCGCTTTCGCAACAGTACGAGACTTTTGACCGAAAACTTTCGGAACGTTTATAAAATTTTACTATACAGCCTGATCGTCGCCGTGGTGTCGATCTCCCTTTCCTGCGCTCTGCTTCTGCCAAATCTCCTCGATATCCTGCGCAGCGCCGAGGTGACGACGCTGGTTTCCGAGGGAAAGGAGTTTCTCTCGGCGCTCGTCAGCGGCGACAACGAATTTTTGCGGGAATTCCCCGCGCGCTTCAAAGAGGCGGGGACCGAGCTGTGGCGGCTGATCGATTCGAAAATGTCGCAGATCGTCTGGTCTTTGGTCGGCTGCGCGTTGGTATATCTCGTTAAACGATTTGCCGACACGCTGTGTTATTTCTCGATCGGGAGCATTCTCAACGATAAAATGGCCACCTACGCCGAGACGCCCTTTGCCGCCGCGTATATCCGCAATCTCGGAAAAGCCAGCGTTTACAGCGTGGTGTATGTTCCCATCGTATTTTTGATCGACCTTTGCACCATTGCGCTGTGCTGGTTCCTTTTCTTCTATCTGCTGTCCTTCCTCAACGTGCTCGTCTCGCTGTTTTTGTCCATGACCCTCATCGTGTTGTGTCAGGCGCTGAAGCTGACGTTTACCTCCATGTGGCTGCCCGCCATGGCCGCCGATAATCAGACCATCAAACAGGCCATGAGGCTCAGCGACAAGAGCGAGCGCAAACAGCGCAAAAAGATGTTTTCCACTTACGTCGTGTCCGTGTATATCGTCATCATCGTCAATGTGGTCGGCGCGCTGTGCACGTTCGGAAGCTCGCTGCTGGTGACGGTGCCCGCTTCTTACTTCCTGTTTATCTGTGAACAGTTTGTCAATTATTACACGGTGAAGGGAAAGAAATATTTCATTACCTACGACAAGATCGCCACAAACCGCGACCGCGGGGACAGCCAGCGCTTCTTCGAGACGGTGGAGGACCCCGAGGATTTCGGGATTCCTCACGCCGAAACGGAGGCCGGCGGGCGTTCGGCTGCGGAAAATGATTTGGAGAAGGCGGAAAAAATTCTCGGCGAGCTGAAATCCAAGATCGAAACGGCGGAAAAAATCGCGGCGACGGCTCCGACGGCCCCTGAAACACCGGACGATGCGGAGACCTCGAAGGAGACCGAGAAAAAGGCTTCGGGGACAACCGAAAGAACGGGCGCGGGCAGGGACGCCGAGGGGACGGCCGAAAAAGCGGGTGCAGAGAAGGACGGAAAGGACGCCGAAGGGACGGCCGATAAGGAATAATTTTTTTCGACGGAGAATATAATGACAGGGCCGTTTTCGTCGGGGACAAGGCCGCGGGCGGAACGGGAGTGCTGGAAAAAATCTGATTTGCGAGGATAATATATATGGATTATCGGAAAAATTACCAAAGCTGGCTGTCCGATCCGAGGCTTTCGGAAGAGGGAAAAAGGGAGCTTGAAGAAATCGCGTGCGACGAAAAAGCGAAGGAATACCGTTTCGGAGGAGAGCTTGAATTCGGTACGGCGGGCATGCGCGGCATTATCGGTTACGGCATGAACATGATGAACGTCTATACCGTCATGCGCGCGACGAAGGGGCTTGCGGATTTTATCCTCGAACAGGGCGGAGAGGCGGCGAAAAAAGGCGTCGTCATCTCTTACGATACGCGGAGAAAATCGGAGGAATTTGCAAAAGCGGCGGCGGGCGTTTTGGCAAAGAACGGCATAAGGGTATATCTTTTTGACGACGTGCACCCCGTGCCCATGCTTTCCTATGCGGTGCGGTATCTGCATACGGTGGCGGGGATCATGATTACGGCCAGCCACAATCCCAAGGAATACAACGGATATAAGGTTTACGGCGCGGACGGCGCGCAGATGTCCCCCGAGGATACCGAAAAGGTGGTGGGGTATATCGAAAAGATAAGCGATTACCTTTCCGTCGGCGGTGACGAAAAGAGCGGGCTGATCCTGCCCGTGCCCAAAAAGCTGGACGAGGATTATATCGAGGAATTGTCCAGGCTTCGTCTCTCTCCCGAGGCGGTGAAAAAATGCGGGGCAAACCTAAAGCTGGTCTATACGCCCGTGCACGGCAGCGGCTATGTGCCCGTGACTACCGTTTTGGAGAAATTGGGGATAAACGTCACCGTCGTGGAGGAACAAACGACCAAGGATACCGAGTTTTCCACCGTGAAAGTGCCCAATCCCGAATTTAAGGAAACCCTGTCCATGGGGATTGCGCTGGCAAATAAGATACATGCCGACGTGGTGTTCGGCACAGACCCCGATTCTGACAGGCTCGGCGTCGCCGTCAAGGACGACAGCGGAGAATTTGTAGCCCTGTCGGGCAATCAGGTGGGGATTTTGCTGCTCGATTATATCCTCACGCGGCTGGAGGAAGAAAACGCGATGCCCGCCAATGCGGCCGTCGTCAAATCCTTTGTCACCACGGGCATGGCCAAGGCGATCTGCGACGATTTCGGCGTAACCCTGTTTGAAACGCCCGTCGGATTTAAGTTTATCGGCGAAAAAATCAAGCAGTGGGAGACGGACGGAAAATATGTTTACGTATTCGGCTTCGAGGAATCCTGCGGGTATCTGCGCGGCACGCACGCGCGGGATAAGGACGCCGTGGTCGCGTCTATGCTCTGCGCGGAAATGGTGTGCTATTATACCTACGTCGGAAAGACGCTCTACAGCCGTTTGCAGGAAATTTACACGAAATACGGTTACGTCCTCGATAAAAATATTTCCGTGCAATACTCGGGGCTCAATGCCATGAAGGAAATGAACGCCGTGGTGGATGCCCTCAAACGCATGAAAACGCAAACGCTCGGCGCGCTGAAGGTGGAAGCGTTCCGCGATTACAGCGCGGCAAAACGGGTCTCCTATCTCACGGGCGAAACCGAGGAAATGGATATCCCGAAATGCAACTGCGTCTATTACGAGCTGGAGGGCGGCTCCTTTGTCTGCGTGCGCCCTTCGGGGACCGAACCCAAGCTTAAAATTTATTATTCTCTCCGCGACAAATGCGAGGCGGCGGCAAACGAGGCGTTGATCGGACTTCAGGCGGCTGTAAACGAACTGTTGGAAAAGGCGAAAAAATAAGAGCGACGGGATAAGGCGATGGAAAGCAATGGGAAGCCTAAAGGGAACGCAAAAAATATCGTCGCGGGAATTTTGGCTCTTGTCGGGGCGATAGGAAGCGGATTGCTTTGGTTGGGATTTATATTGGCAGAAGGAGCTTTGGGGCTGCTTGTTATCTTGGCGGTTTCAATGTCGGAAGCAGAAATATCGGATATCTCGACGGTTTTACCGTTTGAACTTTATATGACGTATTTCGAAATTAATATAAATTTTTTGCTGCCCGCTTTCGTCGCGGTATTTGTTTTGCTCGCTACGGCGTCCTTTGCCTGTCTTTCCCGCCGGGAACAGGTAAAAAAGACGGGAATTGTTTTATCCGTCGTCGGATCTGCGCTGTTGCTTGGATGTATAGTCGGGGCGACGGCCGTTTATCGGATTTCAATAGGGATATGCTTTTGCTTTGCGTATATCGGATTAAAAATATTCTGTGTCGCGGCGGATTGGAAAAAAGCGTTCGGAAACAAGGAAAAAAGGTTGACATAAATAAAAGGCCCCCGCAAAATTGCGGGGGCTTTGCCTTAACAAAATAAAGGACATACGTATTCGCAAAAAAGCGCAGAAAAAAGACGGGAATTTTATTGACTGCCGCGCAATACGCACAAAAAGACCTCCCTTAAGGATATACTGAAAGGGGAGGCGTGGGGTTATGCGGATTTGTTTTGTGAGCAGAGGGTCGCTCAACAGTTTTTGGGACACTTACGGCGGCAGCGACGCGGATATCGTTTTCTTCGGGTTTCAAGGCATCGGAGAAGTGAGCTACGAAAAGGAACTGCGCGGAGAAACGGGATATTTCGAGGACGCGGCAATCCTTTCGAAAGAAAATCACAACGTCGTCGTCTGCGGGTGCGTCACGGACACGCGCGGCGTAAAAAGAAAATCCGCCGTGGTGGCGGAAAACGGACGTTTGCTCGGGGTGTCCGACATGCTCAACGCCATAGACGGCGAATATAAGAGCGGCGCGGGCCTCCGCGTCTATGAAACCAAGGTCGGCCGTTTGGGGATAGCCGTCGCGGAGGATTTATATTTCCCCGAAATTTTGCGTACCCTCGCCGTCTGCGGCAGCGATCTTATTTTGTGCCCGTTCGGGATCGTCTCCGATTCGACGGAGTCCGTTCTTCTGCGCGCGGCCGCGTTTTCCTACGGCGTACCCGTGGGGTTCTGCGGCGCGGGATACAGCCAGCTTGCCGACGTTTCGGGCGCCGTTGCCTTCGCCTCGCCCGACAGCCCCGTGGAATTTTCCCTCGATAAAAAACAGGAATATCATCTGATCGAGACGCGGCGCAGAGGGTTTTATAAGGCGCCCAAAAAGGATTTTTGAAAGGCCGCGGCCTTGAAGCGATACGGGAGACGGCGCGCCGCGAAAAGATTTTTCGGAAAAGAAAGCGCGGAAAAAATCAATTTTCAAAGCGGTAGGGCGTTACCTGATACACACAGTAATTCAGCCAATTGTTATAAAAGAGATTGGCCGTGGAGGTCCAATTCATTTTTACCCTGTTACACCCCTTGTCGGCAAAATAGGAAAAGGGCTTTCCGATCGGCAGGCCTTTCGCCAAATCCCGCTCGTATTCCTTTTTTAACGTATCGCGGTCGTACTCCATATGCCCGAACACGAACACCTGCGAATCGTCTTTCGACGCGATGACGGACGCCCCCGCCCGCGCGGACACGGCGAGAATTTTTAAGCCCTCGATGCCTTTTATATCGCTCACCTTGACGGTGGAGTGGCGGGAATGGGGCATATGAAATTCGTCCGAGATTCCGCGCATCAGCGGCTCGGGCTCCGCATAGGGCACTTTATGGTGCGTGAATACCCCGAAGAGCTTCTCCTTGAGCGGGTATTTTTTTACGCCGTAAAAATAATGCAGCGCGGCCATGGCTCCCCAGCAGATGAAAATGGTGGAGGTGACGTGCGTTTTGGTATAGGCGAAAATGCGTTTAAGCTCGTCCCAATAGGCGACGGAGGAAAAATCCATTTGCTCGACGGGCGCGCCCGTGACGATCATGCCGTCGAAATGCTTGTTTTCCACGTCGCGGAAGGATTGATAAAATTTCCCCAGATACCCCTCCGCCGTATGCTTGCCGTGGTAGCTTTCCGTGCTTAAAAGGGTGACGTTGACCTGCAGGGGGGAGTTGGAGAGCAGGCGCATAAACTGCGTTTCCGTCTCCTCCTTGGTAGGCATAAGGTTGAGTATGGCGATCTCGATGGGGCGGATATCCTGCGATACCGCCCTCGTCTTGTCCATGACGAAAATTTTTTCGCCGCCGAGTATTTTGTACGCGGGAAGCGCGCTGTCTATGACGATGGGCATGGCGCGCCTCTCAAATCCTGTCCAGCGCCCGGGAAAGATCCGCGAGGATATCCTCGGGATTTTCGATGCCGACGGAAAGACGGACGAGATTTTCGGGTACGCCCGCTTTTTTCAGATCGGCGGCGGAAAGCTGGCGGTGGGTGGTGGAAGCGGGGTGGAGTACGCAGCTCCGCACGTCCGCGACGTGCGTTTCCTGCGTGATAAGCTTCAAGGCCTCCATGAAACGTGCGCAGCGCTTTGCATCGCCTTTTATCCCGAAGCTCAGCATGCCGCCCGTGCCCGCGGGCATATATTTTTTCGCCAAGGAGAAGTAATTGTCCTCTCGGAGTGACGGGTGCTTGACCCATTCCACTTTCGGGTGCTCCTTGAGAAACGCCGCCGCGGCCTTTGCGTTGGAGCAGTGCTTTTCCATGCGCAGGGCCAGCGTATCGCAGCCCAGCCAAGTGAGAAAGGCGTTTTGGGGGGACATGATCGCGCCCATGTCGCGCATCATCTGCGCGCGGCATTTCGTCGCAAACGCGGCGGGCAGGGACGCATAGACCAATCCGTGATAGCTTTCGTCGGGCGTATTGAAAGAGGCGTAGCGGGGATTGTCCTTGAAGTTGAAGCTGCCGCCGTCGATGATCATTCCGCCGAGCGCCGCCGCGTGGCCGTCGATATATTTTGTCGTGGAATGGATAATGACGTCTGCGCCGAAGCGGAAGGGATTGCAGAGCACGGGGGTGGCGAGCGTGTTATCGACGGCGAATACGACGCCGTGCCGCCGGGCAATGCGTGCGATTTTTTCGAAATCGAGCACGATAATCGCGGGATTGGCCACCGTTTCGGCGAAGATCAGGCGGGTTTTGTCGTCTATAAGCTTGTCGATCTCTTCCTCCGCCGCATCGGGATCGAAGAAGCGGCACCCGATCCCCAGCTTGGGCAGGGTGGTGCCGAACAGGTTGAACGTGCCGCCGTAAACGGCCTGCGCGCACACGATGTTGTCGCCCGCCTCGCAAAGGGTCGCGGCCGTGAGCAGGGTGGCGGACATGCCCGACGAACAGCCGATCCCCGCAATTCCGCCCTCCAGGGCCGCGAGCTTGTTTTCCAGCGCCGCCACCGTGGGATTTGCCAGGCGGGAATAAAAGTATCCCTCCCCTTTAAGGTCGAACAAATCGGCCATGGTTTTTGTGTCTCCGTAGAAAAAGGTGGTGCTCTGGCAGATGGGCGGGATACGGCTTTCGCCCGTCTCGGGGCGATAACCCGCCTGCACGCATAAAGTGTCTTTGCGATAGTTCTTTTCCCTTTCGTCCATAGTGCGTTCTCCTTGTATAATAAAATTTTGACGTTATAAACCTGCGCGTTTTGCTTTCGACGTTAAAAACCCGTACGTCTTGCGTTCAAGTCTCAAAAGCCCGCGTTTTTTACGGCCCGATCGGCGGCGCGCTTTAAGTCGCGTTCCGCGATCGATTGCTTTTTGTCGTAGGTGTGTTTGCCGCGGCAGAGCGCGACTTCGATTTTGACGAGCGAATCCTTGAAATACAGCTTCAGCGGCACCAGCGTATAGCCCTGTCGGTTGATTTTGCCCGCAATTTTGGCGATTTCCGCGTTGTGCAGAAGCAGCCGTCTGTCCCGCCGCGTGTCCCTGGTGCTGAAGGCGTCCGATTTGTCGTACAGGGCGATGTGCATGTTTTTTACGGTCACTTCGCCCTTTTTCACAAAACAGAAGCTGTCGTTCATGTTGACGGCCCCCTGGCGCAGGGACTTGATCTCGTTGCCCTGCAGGACGATCCCCGCCTCGTATTTGTCCTCGATGAAATATTCGAAAGACGCCGTTTTGTTTATCGCGATGATCTTCATGGCTATGTCTCCTTAAGCTTCCTTTGCAAGCAGGGAAAAACGGGTGCGCCGCTGTTCGAAATCGACGCTCTCCACCTTTACGCGAACCTTTTCGCCGATAGAATAGCTTTCCTTGTTTCCTTTCAGCAGGAAACGTTCGGGGATAAACTCAAATTCGCCCTCCAGCGTTTCGAGGGGGATAAACCCTTCGATTGTGTTGGGCAGCTCGGCAAACAGCCCGAAGGCCGCCACGCCCGAGATTACGGCTTCGTAGCTCTCTCCGATTTTGTCGCTCATATACATGGTCGTATATAAAGCGTCCACCTCGCGTTCCGCTTCCGCGGCCCTGCGCTCGCACTCCGAGGACTGCACGGCCGCTTCGCTGACAAACCCGTTGTACCGCTCCGCGCCCTCGGCGTACCTCCCGTCCAGCACTTCCTTGATGATGCGGTGGATACACAGGTCGGGATAGCGGCGGATGGGGGAGGTAAAGTGGCAGTAGCAGGCGCTGGCCAGCCCGAAATGCCCCGCGTTGACGGGGGAGTACCGCGCCTTTTGCATGGAACGCAGCATCACGCGGTTGAGCACGGGGAAGATCGGCAGCTCCTCCGCGGCCTTCAGCAGTTTCTGATAGTCGTAAGGCTTTACCTCGTCGGCGGAAAATTTTGCTTTCAGGCCGAGATTCTGCGCAAATTCGCGGAACATGGAGGCCTTTTCCTCCGAGGGCTTTTCGTGGATACGATAGACGAAGGGCATTTCGATCGAGTGCATATATTCCGCCACCGTCTCGTTGGCGAGCACCATAAACTGCTCGATGATTTCGTGGGAGAGGGAACGGTCGTAATCGGGAATGACGATTTCGCCGTTTTTATCCAGCATAATTTTGGCTTCCTTGACGTCGAGCTCGATACTGCCCCGCTTCTCGCGCATGGCTTTGAGAATGTGCGTCAGCTCGGCAAAGAGGGATACCATGTCTTTGACGTCCGCGTATTTTTCGCACGTCTCTCCGTCGCCGTCCAGCATTTTCGTCACTTCCGTATAAGTCATGCGGTGGGTGGAGCGAATGACGGATTCGACGATTTCGCTGTCCCTGACGGCGCCTTTTTCATCGATGCGCATGATACACGAAAGCGCCAGTCTGTCCTCGCCCTCGTTCAGCGAGCATATGCCGTTGGAAAGGGCGCGGGGGAGCATGGGCAGAACGCGGTCGGGAAAATAGACGGAGGTGCCGCGGGCAAACGCCTCTTTATCGAGCGGCGAGCGGTATTTTACGTAGTGCGAAACGTCCGCGATGTGGACGCCGAGCACGTAAAACTCCCCGTCCTTTTCGAGGGATACCGCGTCGTCGATGTCCCGCGTGTCCTCGCCGTCGATCGTGACGATCGTTTTTTCTCTGAAATCCCTGCGGCTTTCGATTTCCGCCTGCGAAGGCTTTTTTGCGGCCTGACGTTCGGCCTCCGCCTCTATCCCCTCGGGAAACTCCTCGCGGAGCTTATAGGAACGGATAATCGAAAGCTCCTCGGCGAAAAAGTCGTCTCCTTCGCCCAAAACCTCGACGATCTCGCCGCCGGGGGCGCGGCCGAAGGGATATTCGGTGATCTTTGCGACGGCCTTTACGCCGTCGGGAATGTTGAAGCACTTCGACAGGGGAATATAGATATCCTCGAAATACTTTTTTTCGTCTGGGTGAAGGCAGCCCGCGTTTTTATCTTTCCAAAAGGTGCCGACGATTTCCGTATAGCCGCGTTCGACGATTCTCACCACCTCCGCTTCGTCGTCGCTTCGGCCGTAAACCCGTTCGGCATATACGGTATCGCCGTGCAGCGCGCCGTGCAGATTTTTATGCGGAATAAAAAAATCGTCGCCGTAGAGAGCCTTGTTTTCGGGGACGAGAAACGCAAAGCCGCGTTCGTTGCCCGAAAGGGTGCCTTTGATGAGGCCGAGCTGCTCCGGCGTGCCGTATTTTCCGCCGCCCGTCACGTAAAGGGCGCCCTCGTCGCAGAGGGAATCGAGAAGGGCCAGCAGGCTCTTTTTTTCCCTATGGGAAACCTTGAGAAATTTCGCGATTTCGGTAAAGGTCTTTCCCGACAGGGTTTCGTTTTCGAAGTATTGAAGTAAAGTTTCTTTCGCGCTCAATGTGCGCCTCCCGTAATAAAGTGATATGTAGGTTGCGGATAAAGAAAAACGGCGGCCTTTTCCTGAAAAGCCGCCGTTCGAATTCCCGTTTATGCCTGATTAAGCCCAGATCTTTTCGAGCTGAAGAATGTAGAAGCAGATAGAGAAGATCACCAGAATGACAAGACAGATGATCGTCCACTTTTTCATTCTCGCCTCGATGGATTTGCCCTTGTTCTTGCCGAAGAAGGTTTCGCTGGATCCGCCGAGTGCGTCGATACCGGTCGAGTTGCCGGGCTGCAATAATACGAGGACGATTGCGGCGGCCGCCGACAGGAACATTAGAGCGATCATGGTGACGCTCAGGCCCATATACAGATTATAAAAAGCATCGCTTTTCGTAGGAAGCAACAAGTTTATGAAATCCAACATTTCCGTTTAATCCTTTTGAAGCATTTTTCTTTTGACGGAACAGACCGTTATTTCAAGATACTCGTAAATTATACCATACTCTTAAAAATAGCGCAACTGTTTTTTTGCCCTTTTTTTAATCTTTTCCCAAAAAACTTCGGGAAAGGGCGGTTATTTTGCGATGAAGCCTTTTCGCGGAAATGCCGCGGCCGACGCACTTCGAAAGAAGGTTATTTTTCGATGAGGGTCTTTCCCGTCATTTCCTTCGGCCGGGGCAGGTTCATCATATCGAGCAGGGTGGGCGCGAGATCGGCCAGCACGCCGCCGTCGCGGAGTTTGGCGCTTTTATATTTCTCCGAAACCAAAATGACGGGCACGGGATTGGTGGTGTGCTGGGTAAAAGGCGTAACCCCGTCGTCCGCGATCATCTGATCGGCGTTGCCGTGATCCGCCGTCACCAGCGCGCTGCCGCCCATGGCGAGGATTTTGTCCGTCACCTTTTTCACGCATTCGTCCACGGTATGCACCGCTTTCACCGCCGCTTCCATGACGCCCGTATGGCCCACCATGTCGCAGTTGGCGAAGTTGAGGATGAGCACGTCGTAAATTCCCTTGTCGAGCTCCTCGAGAACCTTGTCCGTCACGAGGTAGGCGCTCATTTCGGGCTGGAGGTCATAGGTGGCCACCTTCGGGGAGGGAATGACGATGCGGGTTTCGCCCTCGACGGGCGTTTCGATTTTCGCGTTGAAGAAAAACGTCACGTGCGCGTATTTTTCCGTTTCGGCGATATGCAGCTGTTTCAGCCCCAGAGAGGAAATATATTGGGGCAGAGTATTGTCGATTTCGTCGGGCGGGAACGCGACGCCTACGTTTTCGAAAGAGGAATCATAGACGGCAAAGCCCACATAGGTAGGGGCAAGGAAACCCGTTTTGCGCTCGAAGCCCAGCTTCGCGCCCGTCTTGGCGTCCGTAAAGGGAAATTGCTCCTGCGAAAACATGCGCGTAATCTGCCGCGCGCGGTCGGGACGGAAGTTGAAGCAGACGATGCTGTCGCCCTTGCCGATCAGCGCGACGGGCGCGCCGTTTTCGGTGAGGTTGGTGGGAAGGATAAACTCGTCCGTCACGCCCGACGCATAGGACGCTTTCGCGGCGTCCGCGGCGCTGCCTTCAAAGCGCACGCCTTCGCCCAAAGCGAGCATATTGTACGCCTTTTCCTCGCGGTCCCAGTTGTTGTCGCGGTCCATGGCGTAATATCTGCCCGCGACGGAAGCGATTTTACCGAATTTAAGCTCGTCGAGCTTGCCCTGCAGCTCCTCGAGGAAGCCCGCGCCCGAAGTGGGGGCGACGTCTCTGCCGTCCGTAAAGGCGTGGATATATACGTTGTCGAGGCCCTGCGCTTTCGCCATTTCGACGAGCGCGTAGAGGTGTTCGAGATGGCTGTGCACCCCGCCCGTGGATACGAGGCCGTAAAGGTGCAGCTTTTTGCCGCCCGACTTCGCGGCGTTCATGGCGCGGAGAAGCTCCTTGTTTTCGAAGAAAGACCCGTCGCGGATATCCTTGGTGATCTTGGTGAGATCCTGATAGACGATCCGCCCCGCGCCGATATTGAGGTGACCCACCTCCGAATTGCCCATTTGTCCGTCGGGAAGCCCTACGGACATGCCGCTGGCGCCGAGCTGTGCGGTGGGGTAGGCCTTTTCCAATGCGGCGATATTTTTACTGCCGTCGAGATAGACGGCGTTGCCGTCGGTGTCCTTGTTGATTCCGTAGCCGTCCATGATGATGATGGCGTAAGGCGTCTTCATAAATATTGTCTCCTTTTTTGAAAACGGCGGGGGCAGGTATGCGCCGAGAAAGAAGCTTTCCGCGATACCGCCCCCGTCAGACCCGCCGAAAGGCGGAATTATTTGTCGTAATTGACGATTGCGGCGAAGTCGGGCGCTTTGAGGGACGCGCCCCCGATGAGGCCTCCGTCGATTTCGGGCATCGCCATGAGTTCCTTGCAGTTTTTCGCGTTCATGCTTCCGCCGTACTGGATACGGAGCTTTGCCGCGCATTTTTCGCAGAACATTTCCCCGATCGTTTTACGGATAAAGCCGATCGTTTCGTTCGCCTGTTCCGCCGTGGCCGTCCTGCCCGTGCCGATCGCCCAGACGGGCTCGTAAGCGACGACGATTTTCGTAATATCCTCGATCTCCTTCAGTCCTTCGCGGATCTGCTTTGCGAGCACTTCCTCGGTTTTGCCGCCCTCACGTTCCTCGAGGGATTCGCCGATGCAGACGATGGGGGTGAGCCCGTTCGCCAAAGCGGTGAGCGTGCGCTTATTTACCGTTTCGTCCGTTTCACCGAAATATTGGCGGCGTTCGCTGTGTCCGACGATGACGTATTCGACGCCGTATTCCTTGAGCATAGCGGCGGAAATTTCGCCCGTGTAAGCGCCCTTGTCGGCAAAATGCACGTTTTCGGCGCCGAGGGCGATATTGGTGCCCTTGAGCGCTTCGCTCACCGCGGGAATGTCGATCGCGGGCACGCATACGACGACGTCGCAGCCCGCTTCTTTGACGAGGGGCGCGATCGCGTTGACGAGGGCGACGCCTTCGGAAGCGGTGTTGTTCATTTTCCAGTTGCCTGCAATAATGGGTTTTCTCATATGAATACTCCTGAATATTTTTCTTTTCCGAACGGTATTATAGCACAAAACGCGGTGCTTGGCAACGAAATAGGGCGGGGAATTTGTATTTCGGGCAAATTTTATCTGTTATTCTTCCAAATTATATAGAGGGAAGGGCTTTGTTTTCCCCGGCCATAAAAATACGGGCAGGGGAAAACCCGCCTGCCCGCCATGGTAATATCGAAAATTTTCGGTTTTTTATTTGTCGTTGAGGCAGGCGATGCCGGGGAGCACCTTGCCTTCGAACAGCTCGAGGGAAGCGCCGCCGCCCGTCGAGATGTGCGTCATTTTATCCGCGAAGCCCAGCTGCTGTACGGCCGCCGCGCTGTCGCCGCCGCCGATAATCGTCGTGGCCTTGCCATAGACGTCCGCGAGCGCCTGCGCTACCGCTTTGGTGCCCTCGGCGAGCACGGGATTTTCGAACACGCCCATGGGGCCGTTCCAGATAACCGATTTCGCGTTTGCTACGACTTCCGCGAAAAGCTGTCTCGTTTCGGGGCCGATATCGAGGCCCATTTCGTCCGCGGGAATCTTATTCGAGGGGACGACGACCGTCTCAATGGGCGCGTCGATGGGATCGGGGAAGGACTTCGCCGCTACGGTATCCACGGGCAGAACGAGCTTTTTGCCCAGCTTCGCCGCTTTTTCCAGCATTTCCTTGCAGTAGCCGAGCTTTTCCTCGTCCACGAGAGAGGTGCCGATTTCGCCGCCCTGCGCCTTGATAAAGGTGTAGGCCATGCCCCCGCCGATCACCAGCGTGTCGCATTTTTCAATCAGGTTGGAAATGACGTTCAGCTTGTCCGCCACTTTGGCTCCGCCGAGGATGGCGACGAAGGGGCGTTGAGGATTTTCCAGCGTGTCCGCCATGACGGAGAGCTCCTTTTCGATGAGGAAGCCGCAGACCGCGGTCTTTACAAGGCCTTCTTCCACGATGCCCGCGGTGGACGCATGGGAGCGGTGGGCCGTGCCGAAGGCGTCGTTGACATACACGTCGCAATAGCTCGCAAGGGCCTTCATGAAATCGGGCGCTTTCTTTTCCTCGCCCTTGTGGAAACGGAGATTTTCAAGGAGAACGCATTCGCCGTCCCCGCAGTCCGCCACTTTCTTTTTCGCATCGTCGCCGATGACGTCGGAGGCGAACGTCACCTTTCCGTCCAGCAGCTCGTTGAGCCGTGCCGCGACGGGCGCGAGCGTAAGCTTTTTGACGTCCTTTTTCGCCTTTTCGAGGGCTTCGGCCGTCGCCGCCGCCTGTTCCGCTTCGGGCAGAGCCGCGATCTTGGCCTTTTCCTTTTTATTCAGCTCGACTTTTGCGTCGAATACGTTGTGGGGCTTGCCCATATGGGAGCAGAGAATGACCTTCGCGCCGTGCTCCATCAGATATTTAATGGTGGGAAGAGCGCCGATGATGCGGTTTTCGTCCGTGATGGCGCCGTCCTTCATGGGAACGTTGAAGTCGCATCTGACGAGGACTTTTTTGCCGCGGACATCTACGTCTTTTACGGTTTTCTTGTTCATAGAAAAAATCTCCTTGATTTAATTTTTCATACGGATATATAATACCCGTTTTTCGGCCGTTTGTCAACCTTTTGGAAAAATAATCCGAAAAGTTTTTTGTAAAGCTCCGCTTTCCGCCATAGACGGATTAAGAGGCTTGTAAGAGGATTTTTCCGTCGTTTTCAGAAGAAAAACCTCTGTTTGAAGCAAAAGTTTGGAAAAAAATGCTTTCAAATAGTTGACAAACCCGATTTTTAATGTTAAAATCAATGTTGCTGTAGTGCGAAAAGGGGATAGTGTGCCCTTTTTGCGTCTTTTTTGCGGTCTGAATCCCGCTCGGGGACAACCCTTTCGGAATACCTACCGCCGCTGAATTTGCTTTCTTTGGAATTGCATAAGGGCAATTTCGGGAAATATATTCCACATTTTTACAAGGAGGTAAATAAATGCCTACTATCAACCAACTCATCAAGAAAGGCAGAGAGAGACAGACGTTCAAGTCCAAGAGTCCCATTTTGGACAACTGCCCTCAGAAGCGCGGCGTTTGTTTGTCCGTTACCACGACTTCTCCCAAGAAGCCCAACTCCGCTTTGAGAAAGATCGCCCGTGTGCGTCTTACCAACAAAGAGGAAGGTACGGTTTACATTCCCGGCGAAGGCCACAACCTTCAGGAGCACAGCTCCGTTCTGATCAGAGGCGGACGTGTCAAGGATCTGCCCGGTGTGCGTTACCACATCATCCGCGGAGCCCTCGATACCGCCGGCGTTGCAAAGCGCAAACAGTCCCGTTCCAAATACGGCGCAAAACGCCCCAAATAAGTTTGACGGACTTTAAGCGTTGAAACAAAAACGGAGTATTTCTCCGCGGAGCGCGCTCTCCGTAAAAAAGCGCAGAAAATCCTACTTGTAATCGGAATATAGCTCGAAAGCCCCGAAAAAAAGTAGGCAGTATGCGGCGGACGCCGCAGAAGGTTCGCCGCCCGAGGCGGGCGCGCGATAGCCGTACTGAAGGGTAAAAGCCCTTATGACCGTCCGAAGCTTTTTATATTAATCAAGGAAAAAGATTTCGGAAAAAACAATTATTTCAAAGGAGGATAAAAACATGCCCAGAAGAGGTAATGTCCCTAAAAGAGACGTGCTGCCCGATCCTATGTACGGAAGCAAGGTAGTGACCAAGCTCATCAACCAGATCATGCTTGACGGCAAAAAAGGCACGGCCCAGGCAATCGTTTACGACGCGTTTAAGATCATGGGGGAGAAATTGAACATGGATCCCATGGATATCTTCAAGCAGGCGATGGAAAACGTTATGCCCGTCGTGGAAGTCAAGGCCCGCCGTGTCGGCGGCGCCAACTACCAGGTTCCCATCGAGATCAGGCCCGAAAGACGTCAGACCCTCGCGATCCGCTGGCTCGTCATCAATACGAGAAAGAGAAGCGAGCGCGAGATGTCCAAAAAGCTCGCGGCGGAACTTATGGACGCCTACAACAATGCCGGCGGCTCTGTGAAGAAAAAGGAAGACACGCACAGAATGGCCGAAGCGAATAAGGCGTTCGCTCATTTCAGATTCTGAGAGAGGAGTAACCTATGCCCAGAGAATACGACTTAAAACACACCAGAAATTTTGGTATCATGGCGCACATCGATGCGGGTAAAACCACCACGACCGAGCGTATCCTGTTCTATACGGGTAAGACGCACAAGATCGGGGAAACGCACGAGGGCACCGCGACCATGGACTGGATGGCTCAGGAACAGGAGCGCGGCATCACGATTACGTCCGCCGCGACCACCTGCGTCTGGAAGGAACATCGGTTCAATATCATCGATACCCCGGGTCACGTGGACTTTACGGTGGAAGTGGAACGCTCCCTCCGCGTCCTCGACGGCTCCGTCGCCACCTTCTGCGCGAAGGGCGGCGTAGAACCCCAGTCCGAAACCGTCTGGCGCCAGGCGGACACCTATAAGGTGCCCCGTATCGCCTACGTCAACAAAATGGACATCAACGGCGCGGACTTCTTCCGCGTGGAGACGATGATCCGCGAGCGGCTGGGCGCCAATCCCGTGCCCATCGAACTGCCCATCGGCAAGGAGGATACCTTCCGCGGCATCGTCGATCTTATCAGAATGGAAGCGGAGGTCTATTACGACGACCTCGGCAAGGATTTCCGCAAGGAACCCATTCCCGCCGACATGACGGATATCGCCAACGAATACAGAGCCAAGCTCGTCGAAGAAGCGGCTTCCGCCAGCGACGAACTTATGGAAAAGTATTTCGAGGAGGGCGATCTGTCCGCCGAGGAAATCATTCAGGGGCTTCGTACGCGCTGTCTGAGAATGGAAGCGGTTCCCATGCTCTGCGGTTCTTCCTATAAAAACAAGGGCGTGCAGTTCCTGCTCGACGCCGTGATCTATTTCCTTCCCAGCCCTCTCGACGTGGATCACGTCAAGGGCACCAATCCCGATACGGGCGAAGAAGAGATCAGAAAAACCGCCGACGACGAGCCTTTCGCAGGCCTCGCTTTCAAGATCGCCACCGATCCTTTCGTCGGTTCCCTCGCGTATTTCCGCGCCTATTCGGGCGTGCTTTCCGCAGGCTCCTACGTGTATAACTCCACAAAGGAGAAGAAGGAAAGGGTCGGCCGTCTCGTTCAGATGCACTCCAACGAAAGAAAGGACATCTCCGAGATTTATTCGGGCGACATCTGCGCGATCGTCGGCCTCAAATATACGACGACGGGCGATACGCTCTGCGACGAAAAGCATCCCATCATCCTCGAGAAGATGGTATTCCCCGAGCCCGTTATTCAGCTTTCGCTGGAGCCTAAAACCAAGGCGGGACAGGAAAAAATGACCATGGCGCTGATCAAGCTCGCCGAAGAGGATCCCACCTTCAAGACCTATACCGATCAGGAAACGGGTCAGACGATTATCGCGGGCATGGGCGAGCTTCACCTCGATATCATCGTGGACAGACTGCTCCGCGAGTTCAAGGTGGAAGCCAACGTGGGCGCGCCTCAGGTCGCTTACAGGGAAACTTTCCGCAACGCATGCGACGCCGAAGGCATGTACAAGCGCCAGTCGGGCGGTAAAGGTCAGTACGGTCATTGTAAAATTCACCTTGTTCCCCAGGAACCGGGCGCGGGCTATGCGTTTGAGGACGCGACGGTCGGCGGCTCCATTCCCAAGGAATATATTCCCGCCATCGACAAGGGCATTCAGGAAGCCGCGAAAAACGGCTACCTCGCGGGATACGAAATGGTGGACTTCAAAGTGGTCGTCTATGACGGAAGCTATCACGAGGTCGATTCCTCCGAAATGGCGTTCAAGATCGCGGGTTCCCTCGCCTTCAAGGACGGTATGACGAGGGCGAAGCCCGTCCTGCTCGAGCCGATTATGAAGGTGCAGGTCATCACCCCCGAAGATTACTTCGGCGATCTGATGGGCAACATTTCCGGCCGCCGCGGCACCATTCTCGGTACGGATGACAGAAACGGTGCGAAGATCATCGACGCGGAAGTGCCTCTGTCCGAAATGTTCGGTTATGCGACGGAGCTCCGTTCCCGCACGCAGGGCCGCGGACAGTTCACAATGCAGTTCGACCACTATTCGGAAGTGCCTTCCAACATCTCGAAGGATATCGTCGAGAAGCGCGCGAAGAAGGATTGAGAAGCGTAACTTACGCGAAATACGTTTTGCTCCGCCGAGAGACGGGGCAAAACGGAAAAATTAAAAGTTTTTTTGGAAAACACCGTTAAAAGATTTGATAATTTCAAAAATTTAAGATATAATAGATACGTCCAGAGCAATGGACAAAGCTTATGTCATGAAAAATGATAGATAGCTGCGTCCGAAGAAGTCGGATAAGTTATCATTTTTAATTTTAAAAATATTGGAGGATTTATTATGGCTAAAGCTAAATTCGACAGAAGCAAACCCCACGTTAACATTGGTACGATCGGCCACGTTGACCACGGTAAAACTACTTTGACCGCAGCTATCACGATGGTAATGGCTTGCAAAGGCGACGCTGTGAAGATGAGATACGACGAAATCGACAAAGCGCCCGAAGAAAAGGCTCGTGGTATCACAATCAACACTTCCCACGTCGAGTATCAGACCGACAAGCGTCACTATGCGCACGTTGACTGCCCGGGCCACGCCGACTATGTCAAAAACATGATCACGGGTGCCGCTCAGATGGACGGCGCTATCCTCGTTGTCGCTGCGACCGACGGTCCCATGCCCCAGACCCGCGAGCACATCCTGCTTGCCCGTCAGGTAGGCGTTCCCTACATCGTAGTGTTCATGAACAAAGTTGACCTCGTCGATGACGACGAACTGCTCGACCTTGTCGAAATGGACGTGAGAGATCTGCTTTCGTCCTACAACTTCCCCGGCGACGATATTCCCGTCATCCGCGGTTCTGCGCTTAAGGCTCTTGAAAAGGCCAGCTCCGGCGCGTCCAACGAAGAAATTCTTGCGGCTCCCGAATGCCAGTGCATTCTTCAGCTGATGGATGCCGTCGATTCCTATATTCCTACGCCCGCCCGTGAAGATTCGAAACCCTTCCTTCTTCCCGTCGAGGACGTATTCACGATTTCCGGCCGCGGCACCGTTGCTACGGGCCGTGTCGAGAGAGGCGTTGCGAAAGTCGGCGAACCTGCCGAAATCGTCGGCCTTATCGAAAAGCCCGTCGCTACCGTCATCACCGGTCTCGAAATGTTCCACAAGCAGCTCGACGAGGCTATGGCGGGCGATAACGTCGGCGCTCTGCTCCGCGGTATCAACAGAACGGACATCGAAAAAGGTCAGGTTATCGCAAAGCCCGGCACCGTTAAGACGGGTACCGAGTTCGAAGCTCAGGTCTATGTTTTGACCAAGGATGAGGGCGGCCGTCACACCGCGTTCTTCAACCACTACAGACCTCAGTTCTTCATCAGAACCACGGACGTTACCGGTACGATCGAGCTTCCCGAAGGCGTTGAAATGGTTATGCCCGGCGACAACATCAACATGAAAGTCGTCGTGATCAAACCCGTCGCTATCGAAGAAGGCGTTCGTTTCGCTATCCGCGAAGGCGGCAGAACCGTCGGTTCCGGCGTTATTGCAAAAATTCTCAAGTAATTTTTGGGATTGTTTATTATTACGAAACAAAGAAGCAGCTTGCCGTTTTCGGCAGGCTGTTTTTTGTGAAAACAGGCGGCGGCTCGCATAAGCGCCCCCGCAGGTAAAGGACGAGGAAAAAACGATGAAAAAACGGCTTGAGGAAATGAGCTTGGAGGAACTTTGGAGGCTGTTTCCCGTAATTTTGAAAGAATACGATCCTGCCTATCCCGTTTGGTACGAAGAGGAACGATCCCGTATTTTGAAGCTTGCGGGAAAAGAAAATATTTTCCGTATCAGCCACATCGGCAGTACGGCCGTGACGGGGCTTTTAAGCAAGCCTACCGTGGATATCCTGCTGGAATTGACGGACGTGGCCTCCGTGGCCTTGGCTTCGGAGCGACTGAAAACAGAATGGATTCTGATGTCGGAAAATCGGGATCCGCTCAAACTCACTTTCAATAAAGGATATACGGAAGACGGCTTTGCCGAGCGCGTGTTTCACCTCCACGTGCGGCGCGCGGGGGATTGGGACGAGCTGTATTTTCGGGATTATCTGCGCGGGCATGCGGAGACGGCGGAGGAGTACGGCAGGCTTAAACAAGAGCTGCTGCAAAAATATTGCTATAATCGCGACGCTTACACGGCCGCCAAAGCGGAATTCGTTAAGAAATATACCGCCGAGGGCCGCGCGCTGTATGCAGACAGATATGCAGTGAAAGGAATGTAAAAAATGAAGGGACGCATGTGAAAAAGGAAAATGCAAAATGAACAAGCCGTTGTACGAAAAGGAAGGAGGAAAATGAACAAGCCGTTGTATGGAAAAGGAAGCGGGAAATGATAGAGATATTATACGGGACGGGAAATCCCGCAAAATTTGACTATATGCGGAGGATTCTCTCCCCGCTTCCCATACGTCTCCTGTCTTTGCAGAAGATGCCTTTTCCCGTGCCCGAAGCCGAGGAAACAGGCTCGTCACCACTCGAAAACGCGAGACAAAAATCCCGGCTTTACTTTGCCGCTTACAAAATCCCCGTCTTTTCCTGTGATTCGGGCCTGTATTTCGAGGGACTGCCCGAGGAGGTTCAACCGGGGGTACATGTGCGTCGGCCGCAGGGAAAGAGATTAAACGACGAAGAAATGACCGCCTATTACGCCGCCCTCGCCTCGCGTTTCGGCGGCCGCCTAACCGCCCGTTACCGTAACGCGGTCAGCCTTATGACGGGGGCAGAGTGCGTTTTCGAGCGCATGGACGAGTCCTTGTCGGGCGATCCCTTCTTTATCGTTTCCAAGCCCCGCGGACGCCGCGCAAAGGGCTTTCCGTTGGATTGTCTTTCCGTGGAGATAAAAAGCGGGCGCTGTTACGCCGAGCTTGCCGATTACCCTGCGGAAGAAAGTTCCGTCGGGGAGGGCTTTCGAAGGTTCTTTTCCCAAAGTCTCGGCATTTAAGGAAAAAAATAGATGTAATGATTGACATTACACCTGTTTTATGATATACTTTCGAAAAAGGAAAAAATTATGAAAATCACTTCGAGATTTACCGTTGCCCTGCATACGCTGTTGGCGATCAGCTTTTTTGAAAAAAAATATAAAACGACTTCGGAATTTATCGCGTCCAGCGTCAACGTCAATCCCGTCGTAATCCGTCGCACGCTGGGCGCATTGAAGGAAGCGGGGTTGGTGGAAGTGAAGGCGGGCAGCGGCGGCGCAAGCATTGTAAAAGCTCTCTCGGAAATCACCCTGTTCGACGTATATCGCGCGGTGGACTGTGTGGAGGACGAATTGTTTCATTTTCACGAAAATCCAAATCCCGCCTGTCCCGTGGGGAAAAATATCCACGGCGTGCTGGACGGACATTTGGCGGCCGCGCAGGCCGCGATGGAAAACGAACTGAAAAAAGTTACCCTTTCCACGCTTGTCGAACAGCTTGACGAGCGTATCCAAAGCTAACGGAGGCCTATCCCTTACGGGATGGGCTTTTTCTGTAAAAACTTTTCAAAAAAACTTTCAAAAACCTACGTTGTAATCGTTGAAATTACAACTATAAAGTGTTATACTATGGTTGTAATCAATGAGATTACAACAAATAATAATTGCGGAGGTTGTATCATGAAAAGAATTGCGATTGTAGGTGCGGCGGGTAGAGAAGGAAGCTGTCTTGTAAAGGAAGCGATTGCGCGCGGGCACGAGGTAACGGGATTTGTACGGAGAAAGGACCAAACGATAGACCCTAACGCGAAGAGAATCGTCAAGGACCTGTTTGAGCTGACGCGGGAAGATTTAATCGGATTCGACGTCGTTATCGATGCGGTAGGCGCATGGACGCCCGAAACGCTGGCGTCTCTTTCTAGCTCTGCGGCGTATCTGTGTGATTGTTTAAGTAATACGGAGGTTCGCTTATTGGTCGTCGGCGGAGCGGGAAGCCTCTATACGGACAAAGGGCATACGGCCTGCGTAGCGGAGGCGCCAGATTTTCCCGAAATTTATAAGCCTGTCGCGCATGCGCACGATATTATATTAAAGGGCTTGAGAAAACGCGAGGACGTAAAGTGGACGTATCTTTCTCCTGCGGGGGATTTCCGCGCGGACGGCGAACGCACGGGAAAAATACTCATCGGCGGCGAGGAATATTTCGTCAACGACAAGGGCGAAAGCCAAATCAGCTATCGGGATTATGCGATTGCGATGATCGACGAGGCCGAACGTGCCGAGCACGTCGGCAAGCGTTTTTCGGTGATCGGCGCATAAAGACGGGAAAGGTATATTTCTCGGAGGCGGAAAACTTCTTTTATGGACGGATATAAAAAACGGAGGGCGGAAATGGAAGCGGAAGTTCTCGACAGATTGATAGAAATATTGTGCAGAGAGCGTAACAAAACGCCTCCGCGGTTAAACGCAGGGGAAAAACCCGATTACTTCCGCGCTCTCTGCAACATTCGCCCTCCGCTTCCCGTCTCCGAGGAATTTCTCGCCTTACAGAACTTATATTTGTCATCGCAAACGCGGGCACGCGGGATCGTCGATGCGGAAGCGCTCGATTACCGAGGAGATATTGCGCTTTGGCGCGGAGATATCACCCGCTTGAAAGCAGATGCAATTGTAAACGCCTGTAACAGCGCTCTGTTGGGCTGTTTTCAGCCCTTGCACGGGTGTATAGATAATGTTGTTCACTCATCGGCGGGCGTACAGGTGCGGCTGGACTGCGCCTTGATGATGCGGGGCGGGCGGGAAAGAAACGGAAACGTGCGGGTGACGAAAGGATATAACCTGCCCTGCCGCTATATATTCCACACCGTGGGGCCTATGCCCGCGGGAAAGGTGACGGAAAGGGACGAAAGCGATCTGAAAAACTGTTATGTCTCCTGCCTGAATAAAGCAAACGAGCTGAATCTGCGGCAGGTCGCGTTCTGCTGTATTTCAACGGGAGTTTACGGCTATCCCAAGGAGGACGCCTGCGCTCTCGCCGTCCGTACCGTCAAGGCATGGAAAGGACAAAACAGCGGAACGCTGAAAATTATTTTCGACGTGTTTTCGGAGGAGGACGAAAGGATTTATGCAAAAGAGCTACGAAAACAGGCTTAAACGGGCGAAGAAAGCGCTTGACGAAGCGGAATATGTGTTAATAGGCGGGGGAAGCGGACTTTCGTCGGCCGCGGGACTGACGTATTCGGGACGGCGGTTCGAGGAAAATTTTGCCGACTTTATCCGCCGTTATCATGTGACGGATATGTATTCCGCAGGTTTTACGCCCTTTTCCTCCGAAGAAGAAAAGTGGGCCTATTGGTCCCGCCATATTTTATTCAACAGATACCTGCCCCCCGCGTTGCCGCTCTATCTGACGCTATATGCGCTCGTGAAGGACAAAAAGTATTTCGTCCTGACGACCAATGTAGATGGCGCGTTTTCCAAAGCGGGCTTCGACGAAGCTCGTCTGTTTGAAGCGCAGGGGAATTACGGGCTGTTTCAGTGCGCCAAGGGGTGCCATGATACTTTGTACGACAACGAGGCGTCCGTCAGGGCGATGGCAGAGGTGCAGCAGGACTGCCGTATTCCCGCGCGGCTGGTGCCGAGCTGTCCCGTCTGCGGCGGAAAAATGGAGGTGCACGTGCGTAAGGACGCCTTTTTCGTACAGGACGCGGCCTGGTATCGGGCGGCGGAACGCTATCGAGAGTTTCTTTCGCAGGCAGAAGGGAAAAGGACGGCGCTTTTGGAGCTGGGGGTGGGCTTCAATACGCCGACGATCATTCGATTTCCCTTCGAACGGCTGACCCATAGAAACGCGGCGACGACGTTGATCCGCGTCAATCGGGATTTTCCCGAGGGGGCGGAGGAAAACGGGGAACGGACGGTCGCCTTTTCAGAAAATATGCTTCGGGTGATAGAAGGACTGACGCTTGCATAAGCGTCAGTCCTTCCCGATTTTTTATTTGATGCTGGCCTTATATTCGCCAGGGGTCATTCCCGTATATCGCTTGAAAACGAAGTTGAAATGGGAGAGCGAATCGAAGCAGAGCCGTCCCGCCACTTCGGTGAAGGTGTATTTCTGTCGGATCAGCTTTTTCGCCTCATCTACCTTCAGCCGCAGATAAGTCTGGTAAATGCTCATGCCCGTCTTTTCGCGGAAGAAGGTGCACAGGTACGTTTTGCCGTAATGGAGACTTGTGCACAGGTCGTCCAGCTCGAAGGTATCGTACAGCTTCGACGAGAGAAAGCGGACGATTTCGTCCTGAAGCTCCGTGGAGGAATTGATTTTAGAAATAAAAAATTCCTGCTGGGAACTTTGGTTGTTCGCCTTGCGGAGGATATACACCAAAAGCAGCTCGAGCGAGTTTTTGATGACCTGTTCGCCGCCGAGGTTGGGATTGCTGCGCAGCTCCAGCTTGTGAAGATCGGGGTTGAAATCGGGGATAACGAACGTCTCCTTCGCTTCCGACATGATATTCTGCAATAAATATTTCAGATTGTCGGGCACGGAATAAATTTTGTCATAAAAAAATCCCATGCTTTCCGAACGGCATTCGAAAGAGATAATGAAGATATTCGCCCCGTCGCGGCCGCACCGCACAAAATGCGGCTGGTTGGGCTTGATAAACACCATTTCCCCCTGCTTTAACGGATCGCGTTCCTCGTCCTTGACGATGGTGACGGCCTGTTTATCGACGTAGATGATCTCCCAGAAATTATGCATTTCTTCCCGCGAATAGTATCCCGCGGGCAGCTCCTGATAGTGAATCGTCACAATTTTCTGCACGTTCAAAAGATTGGCGATCTTGTGCATGTAAAAGTGCTTGCTCTTCGCTTGTTTTTCCATACCGACATTATAGCATACTTTCCCTTCCTTGTAAATTATTTCACGATACGATTTTGAGAAATATTTTATAAAAAAAGAGAAATAATTTCAATTGCTATCCCCGAAAAAAGTAGTATAATAAAGGCAAAAGAAAGGGAGGCTCGGTTAGGTATGAAAACGCCCGTTTTGGACAAAAATTTTTATCCCATGATCAAGGCGCTGGAGGAGTACGACGCCAAGGTAAAAAAGTGCGGCAAAAAGACGGAGGTCGTTTTGGTTGCGGAGCGCAACGGCGGCTATAATTACGTTTACAGATATACCGCGTTTGCGGACGGCTGCGGCGAGGACGAACTGAATTTCCGTATTGCGGAAAGGCTCGCAAAAACGATTTTGTGGGTGGTCGGCGGCTATAAGATTTCCGTCGCGGGAAGCAAAAAAATCTATGAGGGGCTGAAGGAAGCCTATACGTCGGCGGGCGCGCGGGCGTTCGACGTGGATTTCATGAGCGGCGTTTACGAGCGGCCTTTCGAGGTGACCTGGCTGGAGGAAAACGAAATCCCCGCGCAGAAAAATTGCTCGATGCGCGTGGGCGGCTATCTGAAAGGCTGCCGTATCGGGTTCGACGCGGGCGGAAGCGACCGAAAGGTGAGCGCGGTGATCGACGGCGAAGTCGTCTATAGCGAGGAAGTCGTCTGGCACCCCAAAACCACGGAGGATCCGCATTATCACTACAACGAAATTCTCACGGCGATGAAGACGGCGGCGTCGAAAATGCCGCGCGTCGATTGTATCGGCGTTTCGTCGGCGGGCGTTTATGTCGATAACAAAATAATGGTGGCGTCGTTGTTTATCAAGGTGGATAAGCAAAAGCACGGCGATTTTGTCAAAAATATGTATATCGATATCGCCAAGGAAATGGGAAACGTGCCCCTCGAAGTGGCCAACGACGGCGACGTGACGGCTCTTGCGGGCAGTATCGATCTGGGCGACAATAAAGTGCTGGGCATTGCGATGGGTACCAGCGAAGCGGTGGGGTATATCAACGCCGACGGCGGCATCAACGGCTGGCTGTCGGAGCTTGCTTTCGTCCCCGTGGATTTCAACGAAAACGCCATGGCGGACGAATGGAGCGGCGATACGGGCGTAGGCTGCAAATATTTCTCGCAGGACGCGGTGATTAAGCTGGCGGAAGCGGGCGGCTATAAATTCAAAGCGGGCGCGACGCCCGCCGAAAAGCTGAAGGAGATTCAGGCGCTGATGGAAAGGGACGATCCCCTCGCGCGGCAGATTTACGAGGACATCGGCGTTTATCTCGCTTATACCATTCCTTTTTACGCAAAGTTTTACGACATGAAGCACGTGCTTCTTTTAGGGCGCGTGACGGGCGGAAAGGGAGGAAATATTCTGCTCGACACCTGCAAAAAGGTGCTTGCGGAGGAGTATCCCCAATTTGCGGGGCTGGACATTTCCCTGCCCGACGAAAAGAACAGAAGGGTGGGGCAGAGTATCGCGGCCGCGTCTCTTCCCGCCGATCGGGCATAAAAACGGTCGGGGAACGGATACAATAATACGAGAGGAAATAAAACTCGGGAGGATTTTGGATATGAAGGTAATTATCGCCAAAGACTATGAAGAAATGAGCAAAAAGGCATTCGAGGTCATGCGGGAGGTCGTCAAGGGAAATCCCCGCGCGGTTTTAGGGCTTGCGACGGGCTCGACGCCGATCGGGCTGTATAAAAATATGATCGAGGATCATAAACGGAACGGCACCTCCTATCGGGAAATCCGCACGGTCAATCTCGACGAATACGCGGGGCTGGATTATTCCAGCGATCAAAGCTATGTTTACTTTATGCGCAGCAACCTGTTCGATTACATCGATATCGATCTGAAAAATACGAATATCGAAAACGGAAAGGCCGCCGACAGACAGGCGGAGTGCGACAGATACAACCGCCTGCTGGAGGGCATGCAGCAGGATATTCAGGTGCTCGGCATCGGTTCCAACGGCCATATCGCTTTCAACGAGCCGGGAACCCCGTTCGGCAGCGTCACGCATATCGTCGATCTGGCGGAGAGCACGATCAAAGACAATTCGCGGATGTTCAAAAGTATCGACGAAGTACCCCGTCAGGCATTTACGATGGGGCTGAAAAATATCATGAACGCGAAGAAGATACTTATTCTGGCCAACGGCGCCAATAAGGCGAAAGCCGTTTACGGGCTGGTGAAGGGCGAGGTGACGGAAGCGGTGCCCGCCAGCGTATTGCAGCTGCATCCCGATTGCACGCTCGTGTGCGACGAGGCGGCGGCCGCGCTTTTGAAGTGAGGTGTGAAAAATGAAAGCTTTCAGAAATGCCCTCGTCTATGTGGAGGGGGAAGGGCTTAAAAGGTGCGATCTCGTATTCGATAGAAAAATCGAAGCGATCGGCGGAGAAATCGGCGGCGCGGAGGTAATCGAACTTCCCGAAAACGCCGTCGTGCTGCCCGGATTTATCGACGAGCATATCCACGGCGCGGGCGGCGCGGACGCCATGGACGGTACGAGAGAGGCGCTTAAAACGATCGCGGAAACGGTCGCGGGAGAGGGAACGACTTCCTTCCTTGCTACGACCATGACGCAGAGCAGAGAAAATATCCTGCACGCGATGAAGGCGGTTAAGGCGTACCGCGAGGAGGCGCCCGAGGACGGCGCGCGGATACTCGGTATCCATCTGGAGGGCCCGTTTATCGCGGCGGCGCACAAGGGCGCACAGCCCCTCGAATACGTGGCGAAGCCAGACGTAAACACGTTCGACGAATATAACTCGGCCAGCGGCAACGCGATTAAAATCGTCACGCTCGCTCCCGAAGAGGCGGGCGCGGACGAGCTGGTGAAGCACCTCGCTTCGGAAAATATCGTTCCTTCAATCGGCCATACGGGCGCAAAGAGCGCGGATATCCGCGCGGCGGTTCGGTGCGGAGCGAAAAACGTCACGCACACCTACAACGCGCAGAGTCCGCTCCATCACCGCGAAATCGGCACGGTGGGCAGCGCGCTTTTGTACGACGAACTCAACTGCGAACTGATCGCGGACACCATTCACGTTTCCGTGCCCGCCATTCAGCTGCTGACGAAATGCAAGCATAAGGACAAACTGACGCTGATTACGGACGCCATGCGCGCAAAGGGCCTGGCGGACGGCGAAAGCGAGCTTGGCGGGCAGGTCGTCATCGTCAAAAACGGCGAGGCGCGTCTGAAAGACGGAACCCTGGCGGGAAGCGTGCTCCGCATGAACCGAGCAATCGCCAATCTCGTCGAAAAGGTGGGGATCGCTTTCCTTCAGGCTGTGGACTACGCGACGATCAACCCTGCAAAAACGCTGGGCGTGGACGGCGAAACGGGCAGTATCCGCGTCGGAAAAAACGCCGATTTTGCGGTGCTTGACGACAAATTTAACGTTTTATATACCATCCGCGACGGAAAAATCATTTATCGCGCCTGACTTTCGGCGGCGCGGGCGGAGAACTGCGCTCAAGCGTGTTTTCTTCCTTTTCGGAGCGCAGAAGAAAATTATGCTCAAATGAAGTTTTTTTCCTTTTTGGATCGTAAAAAAATTACGCGCAAACGCTGTCCTTTCCTTTTCAGGAAGCAAAAGCAAACTGCGATCGGGCATGGGCTCTTCCTTTCCGGAAAGGAAAAGAAAAATATGACCACACATTATTTCCTCTTATAGAGAAAAAGACGCGGGGCGTTTGCCTTGCGTCTTTTTCATGGAGCTTGTCGGAAAATACTCAAGCAAGCCTTAAAGTATTTGTCTTATGAGGGGGGAGACGGTTTCGCGCCTTACAGACGAAATACCGTCTCGCCGTCCTTAATCGTTTGTTCAACGCGGATATCGCGGAGCTTTTCCGCAGGACAACGGAGGGGATTTTCGCTTAAAAGCACAAGATTTTCCCGCTTGCCCGTTTTCAGCGTACCCGTTGTTTTTTCCTCGAAATACTGATATGCCGCGTTTGCGGTGACCGCTTTAAGCGCAGAGAACACGTCTATCCGTTCTTCTTCGCCCAGCGTTTTTCCGCCCGCCGTCTTTCGTTCGACGGCGCACCAAATCGTTTCGGTCATATCGGGCCGAATGACGGGCGAATCCTGGTGCAGAGTGAAAAGGATATCCTTTTTTAACGCGGAATGCAGGGGGCTGATATGAGAAGCCCGTTCGAAACCGAAATTTTTGATATGCACGTCTCCCCAATGCAGAACGTGAGCGACGAAAAAAGAGGGGATAATCGCGGCGCGCTTGAGCGCGTCCAGCTGATCGGTTCCCAACAGCTGTGCGTGAATCATGACGGGACGGGTGGCGGGATCGCCGTAGTTTATTTCCGCTTCGATAAATTTTTCCGCGGCCCTGTCCCCGTTGCAGTGGACGAGAAGCTGAAGCTTTTTTTCGGTTGCAAAGCGCACGGCGTTTTCAAGCGTTTCTTGCGAAACGGAAGGATATCCGCAATAACCGTCCGATTCGGGACGGCCGCTCTCATCCAGATAGGGCGTACGCATCCAGGCCGTCCTTCCCTGCGGCGAGCCGTCGGAAATAAGCTTGACGCCGCCGATCTTCAAGCTTCCGCTTCCGCAGGATAAACGGGCGGGGATCGCTTCCGCATACGCTTCGTACGCCGCGAGGTCGGGATAGATCACTACGTCCGCTTTCAGGCGTCCCGCCGCGGCGATTCCCTGATAGAGCGGCAGAAGCTCTTTCACCCCCAGACCTTCCTGCATCATGACGATTCCGTTTGAAAAATACAGCTCCTGCGCGCGGTCAAATGCGCCCAGCAGTTTTTTTCCGTCGGGCATGGGGACGCTTTGAAGACGGGTGACAAAATCCGTTTCTTCCATATATCCCGTCGGCGCGCCGTCCGCGTTCCTTTCGATTACGCCGCCCTCCAGCGGTTTCGTGTCCGTAGCGACGCCCAGAAGCTTCATCGCGGCGGAATTGAAAATTCCCATATGTCCCGACTGATATTGCACCACCAGCGGATTATCGGGCGCGGCGCGGTCGAGAAACTCCGCGGTCAGCCGTTTCCCCTCTACCCGCGTGTGATCGTAGCCGCTCGCAAAGACCCATTCGCCGCAGGGCGTGTTATTTTTCGAGATAAATTGCGCGATCGCCTTTTCGATTTCTCCGTTTGTTTTACAGTCCTCGAGATCGAGCTGTAAAAATTTTGAGGCGCAGGCGGAAATGTGGCTGTGCGGATCGATAAAGGCGGGCAAAAGTGTTCTGCCTTTCAGGTCTATTTTTTCCGTGTCAGCGGAGAGGACGGGCGGTGTTCCCTTACCTGCTCCCTTGATTTTACCGTTTTCGGCAACCAGATAATCGGCGCGTCCCTCTCCTTCCATGGTGAGGATATCGCCGCCGAAGTAAATTCGTCGAGACATAAAACAGCTCCTTTATTTTGTTCTTATTTTTATTATAGCGCTTTTTTCTGCTTTTGCAAGCCCAAAACGGAAAATTTCACGCGGTTTTTGAAAAAGCGTCGCAAGGCAGAGCGTATTTTATTGACAAAAATCCATTCTGTGGTATAATAAAAGCGGAAATGCTCAAGTACGGAGTATTTATCGGCATTTCCGCGCCTTATCCAAACATAGCTTGTCTATGTTATAACATTCTAAAGGAAGAGCAAGGAGAACGACATGACGGAAATGCTGAAACGGCTGCGGGATAAAAAAGTGCCCGTCGCCATTTATTATAAAAGCGTGGGCGGATTCTGCGCGGGGTTTGTCAGAGAGACGGACGACGAGTTCGCGCTGTTAGAACTCATTTCCCCAAGCGGAAGATTCGACGGCTATCTGTGTATCAGGATCGAGGAAATCCTGAAATTGGACGCGGGCACCGCGTATCTCAACAATCTCGTAAAAGTGTATCGCCATTATGGCGAGGAGCCTCTCCCGATCAAGGTATCCTCCAGAGAAGTCCTGCGCGAATTTACCGACGTCGTGATCAAAAACAAATGGATGTGTACGATGGAGATCGGTTTTGAAACGCTGGATAAGATCAACGGCTTTGTCGTCGGGCGGGAATGGGAGCTCGTCGAAATGCGGCTCGTCAGCGAAAACGGAGAGGACGACGGATATACGACGTTCGATCTCGAGGAAGTCGTCTGCTTCGGCGTCCGTTCGGAATACGAAAAGTATCTCGATACCCTTTACGGGCTGAACGGCGGCGCGGAGGGCGAAAACGTCGCGCAGGAGAAGGGCAAAAAATCGGGGGATAAACATATTCTTTCCTTCCCGTTCGGGAAATAATCGGGGAATATTTTGCATCGCCGCAATAAAAGATTTTCTGCTATAGACGCTCGGAAATAATCGATAAGCTCTTACCTTGTCCGGACGGAAAGCTTTTCGGTACCGAGTGTCCGAAAATAATGGGTAAGCCTTTCAGCTCGTCCCAATAAACGGCTCGGCGAGCCTGATACTCGGAAATATCCGACAAAAAGTTAAAAAAATACCGCGTACCCTTGGTCGCGGTATTTTTTGCGTCGTTATACGCAAAAGGCGGAGACGATGGAAAAAGCAAATAGGTGCACTATTTCGGCGTCGTCGATTTTTCCTATTTACAAAAAGGGGGAGATCGGGTATAATCGGGGATAGTAAAGGGGACTTTTTCGGACTGTCCCGATTTTATAGGAAGGTGATTTATGCTTTTTACCGAAACGCACGGTTCGAGGAAAGCCTTTTCGAAGGACCCCGCCGTCATCAGACTCAAAGACACGTACTTTTTATATTATTCGTCCTATTACGCCGACGGGGAGAGGGAAGCTCTGGGGATCGGCGTGGCGTCCTCTCCCGATATGGAGCATTGGACGACGGTAGGGCGTATTCCCCCGACGCAGGAATGCGAAAAAAACGGGATCGGCGCGCCCGCCGCGATTCTGCTGGAGGGAAAGGTGCATCTGTTTTATCAAAGCTACGGCAACGCCCGAAAGGACGCGATCTGCCATGCGGTTTCGTCGGACGGGATCGGCTTCGAAAAGGACCCGACAAACCCCGTGTTCCGCCCGACGGAGGATTGGTGCATCGGCCGCGCGATAGACGCGGACGTGGTGGTGTTCAGAAACAGGCTGTTTCTCTATTTTGCGACGCGCGACCATTCGATGACCATTCAGAAACTCGGTGCGGCATATGCGGAATTGGGCGGCGATTATTCGCGCGGGGCGTGGAAGCAGGCGGCGGAGCGTTCGATCCTCTATCCCGAATACGAATGGGAGGGCGCGTGCATCGAGGCGCCCGCGACGGTGGTACATAACGAAAAGGTGTATATGTTTTACGGGGGCGCGTATAACTGCACTCCCCAGCAGATCGGCGCGGCCGTCTCCGACGACGGAATTAATTTCCGCAAGCTGTTCGGCCGCCCGTTTATCGCGGCGGGAAAAAAAGGCGAGTGGAACAGCAGCGAATCGGGCCACCCCTATGTATTCACGGACGACGACGGAAAGACGTATCTCTTTTATCAGGGCTCGGGAGACATGGGAAAAAGCTGGTACATCACGAAGTGCAGGATCGGCTTTAAGGACGGGTTGCCGTTCGTCTGCGGGGAAGATACGGGCGACGCGCAGGGTCATTCGATGCGGCGCGAAACCGAAACGAAGGGATTTTCCTCCTGCTGCTTCATGTATCGGGAGGGGGACTGACCGAATTTCGCCTTAAACAGGCGGGAAAAATATTTGATATCGGAAAAAGCCAGCCGCTTGGATACCTCCGTGACGTTGAGATAGGTGGTGATAAAGAGATGCTTGGCGACTTCCAGCTTTTTGTCGAGCATGTATCGGACGGGCGAAACGCCGTATTTGGCTTTGAAAATCCTCTCCGTCTGGGAGACGGAGAGATGCACGGTGTCCGCAATCTCCGCCAAGTTGATTTTGTCGTAGATATTGTAATCGATATAATTTTTGATGATCGTCGCGGGGTGTTCGTCCATGGCCGTGGTGTTGAAATCGGGCGGCTTGACCAGCTGTATCAGCTTGAGCAGAATCGAGGAAATCTCCGTATAAGCCTCCGCGTCGATAAACTGTCCCTCGTGCCTGTCGGACAGGGCGATGATCTGCTCGAACAGGGCGCGGGCGTCCGCGTGCACCACCAGCGCGCTTTCGGTGACGCCGTGCGCCTCCAGCATTTTATCCGCCAGCGAGCCCTCCACGACGATAAACAGCTTTTCGTAGGGAGCTTGCTTGTCCGCGTAGTAGGTGTGCTGCTGCAATTTGTTGAGAAAGTAGAGATCCCCCTTGCCGACGGTCAGCGTTTTGTCCCTGGTTTCGATATATCCCTTGCCCGAAATGACGTACTCGAAATTGTATCTCTCCCAGAGCGCGCCCGATTTTCGGGAATGACAGATGATATAGTTGGGGTTGGGCAACGTCCTGCCCGCCATGGACAGATGGAAAAAGCTGTTGCCGTGCGAGCGTTCGTCAAAATAGATGATTTCGTTTTTTCTGTTGCTGTGCATAGGCCTATTATACTACGCCTTTTTCAAAATGTCAATGCGAAAAAAATACAATGAAAGAAAAAAAATCCTGCCGAAATATTACGCGAATGCCGAAATAATACACCTTTTCGGTAAAATTATGTGTTTACATGCGCCTTGGAATATGTTAAAATCAAAGTGTAAATAAAGAAAAATCCATAAAGGAGAAAAGCTATGAGCAAATGGTATAAAAAAGCGTTGACGGCCGCGTTGGCGGCAACGTTTTCCTTGTCCTTCCTCGCTGGCTGCGGAGCGGGCGGCGACGACATTCAATTCGACGATTCGGGCAACGTCATTCCGTCCGATAAAACGACGATCATCAATTTCTGGGGTTGGGCGGACAAATACGAGGAGGCCGTATTCAATCAGCTGGTCGCCAATTTCAATAAAAAGTACGAAGGGGTGATCAGGGTCAATTATACGCCGAAAAGCTCCGGCGGGTACAGCGAAAATTTTGTCGTCAACATGATCAGCGGTCCCGACGTCGCCTATGCCGACGAGCGTTATTTCAAGAGCTACGCCGACCAGGACGCCCTTTACGACGTCACGGAGTTTTATGACAAAAGCGTCGCAAACTACCGCTCGAGCGGCGGGCGGAACGGGCTGGACGCGGAGGATATGCTTCCCTACACGGTTAACCGCTACCGCTATAACGTAGAGACGACCACCTCTTTGGAGAGCGATCCGCTCTACGGGATCGCAAAGGATCTCGCGCCCACCGCGATCTATTTCAACACCCGCTTTTTCGACCAGGCGGGCGTCACGATCATCGACGAGACGGAGGAGAGCATAGAGGCGTATAACGCGGCTCATCCCGACGCCAAAAGGAAGATTATGGCGTTTTACGAAGAGGGCGGCAAACGCTATTTCAATAAGGCGGTTGCGATGAGCTGGCAGGAGTGCGTCGCTCTGTCCCGTTTTCTTCAGGAAAACAGCGACGCCGACAAGGGCTTTTTCACCGAATGGTGGTTTAATTACGGCTTTTCGGTGGGAGGCGACTGTATCGAATACGTGCCGACGGACGACTCGAAATTCAACGGCGGGTATTGGAAGTTTACGCTGGCGGACGAAAGTAAAAACTATATCGTCAAGGACGACGCGCAGCCGATCACCGTCAACGGCAATACCTACGGTGCGGGCGAGATCGTCGGCTACAACGATAAAGCCGCATTGACCGCGGCCATGAAGGAAAGCTGTAACCGGCTTCCCTCCCAGCGCGAAGCGTTTACCGAGTTTGTGCGGCTGTCGCAGGCGGCGGGACAGCTCGTGGACGACGTGAAAGGCGTCTATTCAAGCGTGTCGGAGTTTTACGGCGCAGACGCGGACGGGAAAATTTACGGCTACGGCGTCACGCCCGATCCGCAGTCCATGAGCGAAAATAAAAACTCCTATTTTTCGTCGGGCAAGGTGGCTATGCTTGTCTCTACGGCGTCGGCGCAGAGACAGTTTACGGAAAACATGAAAAGCCCCAACAAATTCGACGTGGCGCCCATGCTGGTGTATAAGGAATACAGCGAGGACGGAACGGAGGTTTTGGTGCACGGGGTGGAAGGGGCGCACAGCGGTTCGGTGGGCATCGTCATGAACAAGGAGACGAAAAACCCCAACGCGGCCTGGCTGTTCATGGAATATATCGCAAGCAAGGAGGGGCAGGAAATTCAGGCGCAGGGCGGGTTTGCCGTACCCTATTATAAATCTTTGGCCTACGACGAAGAGGGCGCCTTCCTTACGGGGGCTTACGCGGCGGACAACGCGGTGGTATTCGCCAAAGCCACCGCCTACGAGACGCCTGCGGACTGGTGGTATCTCAAGAACAAGGAATGGATCGACGACTGGGCGCGGGTGCTCAATTCGGACGTAAGAAACGGCAGCATGAGCCTTTCGGGCTTCTATGCCAGCAAGGAATATCTTTCCACGCAGGCGGTGCTGGATACTTACACCGCAAAATAAACCTTCGGGGGTGAATATGACGAACGATATCTCGGGGCGCGCCGTTCCGCCGCGTACGAAGCGTCCCAGGCGCACGAAGATTGCGCGCAAGGAAGAAATCTGCGGTACGGTGATGGCGTTTATTCCCGTATTGAGGTGTATTCTTTTCAGCCTGATTCCCATGGTTCTGGCGTTGGTGATGGCCTTTTACGACATGAAGAAGCCCGTTTCCTTCGAGGGCGCGAAATTCTGCGGCCTGGATAACTTCAAAACACTGTTTCGAGACCCCGACTTCGGCCGGGCGGCGGTCAATACGCTCGTCTATGCGCTGACCCTGCCCGTGTCCGTGTTTCTCGCGCTCCTCGTGGCGGCGTCGCTCAATGCCGACGTGAAGGGGCGTGGCGCCTTCCGCGTGGTGCTGTTTCTGCCGTATATCTGCTCCACCGTGGCCATCGTCTATATCTGGAAATGGCTCTACAACACCAATTACGGCATTTTCAACGTCGTTTTGGGCAAAAAGATCGGCTGGCTGGATTCGCCGATGATGTTCCGCGTCTCTTTGATTTTGATGATGGTGTGGGCGACGACGGGCTATAAGGTGATTTTGCTTTCGGCCGCCCTTACCGCGGTGAACGGCGCCTATTACGAGGCGGCCGAGATCGACGGGGCGAATTTCGTGCAGAAATTTGTGCACGTCACCCTCCCCGCCGTCAGTCCCACCGTCTTTTTCCTGTTGATCACGGGCCTTATCAGCATTTTTCAGATGTTCAGCGAATCGCAAGTCATGGATCCGACGGGCGGACAGAAGGTGAATTACGCGGGCCTTACGATGGTGTTTTATCTCTATCGGGAGGGGTATTCCAACGCGCATATGGGGCTGGCGTCCGCCGCTTCCTGGGTTCTGACGGCGGTCATTCTCCTCGTCACCGTGCTCAACTTCAAGCTTTCGAAATTGTGGGTGCGCTATGACTGAGAGAAAAATTCTGCGGCAGAACCGCGAAAATTCGAGGGCAAAGCTCGAAAGAGTCGCCAAAAAGACGGGCTGTTATCTGTTTTTGTTCCTCTGCTGCTTCATCGTGCTGTTTCCCTTCTATATTGCGGCGGTCACCGCGCTCAAGCCTCCCGCGGAGGCAAACAGCCTCGATTTCACCTGGTGGCCCGAGTCTCCCACGCTGAACGGCTTTAAGGACGTATTTACCTATAAGGGCGGCAATACGGTGAGCGTGCCCCTCCTCTTGCTGGGCTTCGTCAATACGATGTGGATGGTGCTGCCCCGTTCGCTGATCAGCACGGTGCTGGCGGGCATGGCGGCCTACGCCTATGCCAAGCTCCGTTTCCGTGCGAAAAACGCCATGTTCGGCTTTCTGCTGACTACCATGATGGTGCCGGGCGTCATCACCCTGATTCCCTCCTATCTGCTGTTTTACCGTCTCGGCTGGCTGAATACGCCCTTGCCCGTCATTCTCCCGGGGCTGCTCGGCGGCACGGCGAGCGTGTTTTTCATGCGGCAGTATTACATGAGCGTGCCGGGCGACATGACGGAAGCGGCGGCGATCGACGGGCTGGGATATTTCGGAATCTATTTCCGAATTATGCTGCCGATCGGCATGCCCGCGTTCTGGGCGCAGTTTGTGCTGGCGTTCGTGGGCGGCTATAACGAATATTTAGGGCCGATGCTCTATCTGAAAAACGCGCAGTTGCTGACGTTGCAGCTTGCGCTCAGCCAGTTTTCCAGCTCGCGCATGTACACCGATCCCGGCGCGGTGATGTCGGCGGCGATCGTGGCGCTGGTGCCCACGGTGCTGTTGTTCATCGGGGCGCAGAAGCAGTTTATTTCGGGGATCGTCACCTCGGGGCTCAAGCTGTAACTCGCAGAAATGATAAAATAAGGAGAAGAATGATGAAATTTTTCAAGAAACTTGCGCCCGCCGTCGCGCTCGCGCTCTGCTTCGGGATCGGCGGCTGCGGCGACGCGTCGTTCAGCGTCAAGCTCGGCTATAACGACGGAACCCTCCCCAATGAGGACGGTACGCTCTTTTACAGGGAATACGACGAGTCTCTGTTCTATCGCAACGATTTGACGCTGAAAAAGGTTGCCGATCCGTCGGTGATTTATGTGGAAGAGGGCGAATACGCGGGGAAACTGTTTCTCTACGGTACGAGCAATACGCTCAGCGTGCGGGGAATCGGGGTGTGGCAGTCGGACGACGGCGTGCATTGGGATTCCTACGGGGTAGCGTTCGAGCCGGAAACCGCCTCCTGGGGCTATTCCAGCCTCTGGGCGCCCGAAGTGATTTACGACGGCGCGGGCAAATACTATATGACCTATTCGGCGCGTAACTCCAACACGATCGCCGCGGGCGGCAAATATTACGGCAATACGTATATCGGTTTGGCGGTGTCCGACAGCCCCGCAGGGCCTTTCGTCCAGTGGACGGGGACAAACGCGGACGGGGCGGAGATAGGTCCGGGCGACCCGATTTTCGATCCCGCCAAAATCACCGCCGTGGACGGCGTCGCCTGCGAGGCGGGGCATTACGCGAGATACCGTTTTCTCGATTCCTCTCTCTTTGCGGACGGGGACGAGCTTTATATGTACTTTTCGAGGGGAAAGGATCGGTATAATGTTCTCACCCCCGGGGACGATTACGCTTACGGGAAAGAGACCTCGGAGATCTGGGGCGTCAAAATGAAGGATTTTTCCACGCCCGATTATTCCACGGTCACCCGCCTCACCAAGGTGGGGTATAACACGGTGGACGGGGAGACGGAGGCCGACTACAACGACATCGACAAAGAACGCGCTTCGGCGGATCAAATCAACGAGGCGCCGCAGATGTATAAGCGGGACGGCGTCTATTATCTCACCTATTCGGTGGGCGGCACCACGTCCAATTTCTATTCGGTGGCGCAGGCGCTCGGCAGCTCGCCGCTCGGCCCGTTTACCAAGCTGAGCAAGGCGGACGGCGGGCTGGTGCTGGGCACGGAAATGAATTGGATTCAGGCGGCGGGCACGGGACACCATTCGTTTACGCAGATCGGCGACGAGCTGTTTATCTTTCATCACGAGGGCGCCGACCGCTATACGATCGATTCGGAAAACCGTGCGATTGCTTACGACAGGGCGGGCATGGCCGAAAATTCCAAGGGGCAGAAAGTGCTTGCCGCCAACGGGCCGACGTCCTACAGCCTCCAGCCCCTTCCCGCGGCGATCAGCGGCTATAAAAATATCGCGCCCGAAGCCGAGGTAAGCGTTTCGGGGCTGAAAGAGGGCAGCGACAAAAAGTGGCTGACGGACGGTTTTTTCGCTTCCCGTCTGACGGGCGTCATCGGGGAAACGGAATTCGACGCGGGCGCCACGGCCGAGATTTCGCTCAAATGGAAGGAGTACCGCACGGTGGGCGCGCTGCTGCTCTACAACAGCATCGATTACGACAAGACGTTTTACCGTATCGCGCGGATCAGCTTTTCGGTGCGGACGGCGAGCGGGGCGACGGGCACGGCCGTGGCGGACAACGCGGCCTTCCCCTTCGACGAAACCACCAATTACAGCTCGCAGCGGCTGATGTTCGCGGGGAGCAACCTCGTCCTCGATTTCAACGATATCGAGGTGAACGCCATAACGATCACTTTCCGCGCGCCGCGCGGCGAAGGGAGCGTCGCGGTGGGCGATATATGTGTTTTGGGTAAATAGGAGGGCGGAAAAATGAAGAAAAAATATCTGATCGTTTCCCTGCTCGCCGCGGCGGCGGCCTGCGTTTTTGCGGGCTGCGCGGCGAAGGAGGCCACGGGCGCGGAGCTCGACAAGCTGGGAAATTTCGGCTTCGAAAATTCCGCGCATGAAAACGGGTATCTCGATCTCAAGCTGGACGACGGCTTTAAGGTGGACGGGGTCCTCGACGAAGGCGTGTGGGAAAACAACGGCACGGCCTGGACGTTTGCCCATGCCAACAGCACCGAGGAAAACCCCGTCACCATGACCAGCATGAGCTATCTGGGGGAAAAAGGGGTATATCTCGCACTTTCGGTAAAGGATACGGCGATCTATTATTCGCCCGACCGCCGCGCCTCGGGCAATACGTCGGTGGAGGTGTATATCGGCGCGTTCGACGCCACGGAGTGGAACGGCGACAGCTATCGGCTCTCCGTGGTGCCGACGGGGTCGGATTCCTGCATTACGGAGCTGCGCACCTACCGCACCAAGAGCGCGGCGCTCGACGACAACGGCTCCAAGCTCAACGCCGAATGGGCGCTGTGGTATAAAGCGCATCTCGCGGCCTGCCGCATCAACGGCGTGGGGATCAATTCCAGCTATAACGAAGGCTACGATATAGAATTGTTTATCCCCTACGAAAGCTTGGGGATAGAGGAAAAGCCGCAGGCGATCCAATACATGACGGCGTTTTACCACGTCGAATCGGAGGCGAGCGACGCCGACAACGTCTGGACGAAATGCGATCCCAACGTCGGCGCCACCAATCTGGGCGGCTGGCTGGTGGCGACGGACGACGCAATCGGGCTGTATGCGGATATGGCGGACGGGATAAACGTACGGCCCGACGACTATATGACGATCGACGGAAGCCTTGACGAGGACGTTTATAAAAAGGAAAAAGCCCTCGTCTATCGTGTAAACAATTCCGCTTACGGGGTAAACGCTTCCGTGGCGACGACGGCGCATATTTCTCCGCGCGGGGTCTATCTGGGGATACAGATCCGCGATAAACAGATTTACGCTTCGCCCGCGAGAAACGTCAAATTCAATTCGGGCGTGGAAATCTGGATACAGGATTCCGCCAATACTCACGTAAGTACAAATTCCGTTCAGCTGCGTATCGACGCTCTGGGCGTGGTCAATAAATGGAGAGGCACGGGCAGGAGCGACAACGGTTTTTCGGAAAAATATTTCCCGTCGTTGTCGGCGGTGAAGCTGCTCGGCTGTCAAATCGACGAAGGATACATCGCGGCGGACGCTGCGACGGGCTTCGACGTGGAGATCTTTGTGCCGTATGTCTCGCTCGGCTTCGAGGCAAAGCCCGACGATATCTCCGTCTATCCCGCCTACGTCCACGCGGGCGACAATGAAAATACCGTCAACCAGACCGGCGCGAGCTGGATTTACTTTCAGCCCGCCAGCCAGAGCGCGGCGAAAAACGATTCGCAAAAGGCCTTTCTGCGGCTTTTAGACGGCGATTTTGCGGGCAAGCTCGTCGCGGCGGACGTATTGTTCAATAAGGGGGACTTGCAGGCAGACGGCTCCTACGAAAGGGAAATTTCGGTGACAAAAATGCCCGAAACCGAGCTTTCGGGCGGCAAGACGGACGGCGCGCCCGTCACGGACGCTTCCCTTTCCGCGGAAGGCGTCGCCCTGACGCACAAGGGCGGCGGCGCCTATACGTTGAAAATCGAAAAAGATTACGTGGCGTCCTTTGCCGAGGGGAAGTCGGTCTCCGTTCTTTCGGGCGGGTTCCGTACGGAGATACAGGTGCTTTATATTTCCGTCGCTTTCGACGGCCGCGCGGAACAGTCGGACGGCTATTCCCCCGCGTTCAGCTTCCTCACCATCGATTCGCAGAGCCAGAATAACGAAGCGACGGTACATGTAAAATCGACCGCGACGGGCGTCGCCTTTGCCATCGTCATGGCTTCCCCGTATATCAATCAGACGGGCAGCGCAAGCGGCCAAAACGGCGGCGGGCTGGAAATCCGCATGGCAAACTCGCCCGACGCCTCAACGGGGCTTTGGTGGCGGGTATTCTCGGACGGCACGGCGCGACAGGAGACAAATCTCAGCGCGGGCGCGCCTTCCTCCGCACGTTACGCTTCTCCCATAGGCAGCTCGGCCTTTGCCGTGGGGCTGGTTCCCAACGACGAAAACGATTTGACAAAAGGCTATAAGCAGATGACGCTGGAGTTTTTCGTGAGCTACGGTGCGCTGGATGCCGACGGGGCGGACGATTTCTATATCGCCGTCGGCCTCAACGGGACGAGAAAGAGCGACAACGCGATTTTGGCCGTCAGATGGCAGGACAACACGGGCGCGACCAAGCCCGCCTCGGAAAATTGGTTTTCCGTTTCGGCTATGGAAAATTATTCTTTGGTCGATCAGTCGGTGGCGGCTTCCAACGGAGAGGCGCGGTTCAGGATCTATGCCGATCTTTCGTCTCATACCTATGTCAAGGGCGCAAGCTTTGTTGACGGCGCCGTGACGGAAGGAGGCTACGGCTACTATATTTTCGCTACCAACGAGGGCGGAACGCTGGAAGCCTCCGTCGCCGACCGCGTCGTGCGGATCACGGTCGCTTACGAGGGGCCTGCGGTGATGCACGGCACCCGTTTCGACGGGATCGTCGATGAAAACGACGTCGCCTATTCCGCGCCCTTCAGCTTCTTGACGCTCGATTCCCAAAGTCAAAACAACGAGGTCACCGTCTATACTAATGTCGCAAAAGACGGCGTGGGCTTCGCGCTCGTCCTGGCTTCTCCGTACATCAATCAGACGGGCAGCGCAAGCGGCCAAAACGGCGGCGGGCTGGAAATCCGCATGGCAAACTCGCCCGACGCCTCAACGGGGCTTTGGTGGCGGGTATTCTCGGACGGCACGGCGCGACAGGAGACAAATCTCAGCGCGGGCGCGCCTTCCTCCGCACGTTACGCTTCTCCCATAGGCAGCTCGGCCTTTGCCGTGGGGCTGGTTCCCAACGACGAAAACGATTTGACAAAGGGCTATAAGCAGATGACGCTGGAGTTTTTCGTCGCCTATTCCGCAGTAAACGCCGCCGACGCCGCGCATTTCTATATCGCGGTAGGGGCGAACGGCACGAAGGCCGACAACACCACGCTGGCGGTGCGCTGGCCCGATAACACGGGCACGACCAAGCCTGCGGCGGGCAACTGGACGTCTGCGGCGGCCGCGGCGGATTTTGCCTTACAGGACGTAAACGCGGTCTCCGAAAGCGGCACGGCGCGCTTTAAGCTGATCGCAGCCTTTTCGGAATATGCCTATGTCAAGGGCGCTGTCTTTACGGGCGGCGCGGTGACGGAGGGGGACTATGGCGCGTATGCGTTTGAGACGGAAACGGCGGCGACACTCACGGCCTCATGGAACGGAAAGACGGCGACTGTCTCTGTTTCGCTTTCTTCCGAAGCTTCGCCCGTGCTCGACGGAGTTGTTTCGGAAAACGAATATACGGGATATTTCTCCTTTACGACGTCGATGGGAAAGGATTCGGCGGATTATGCGGCGATAAAGGTATATTATTATGCGGGCAAAACGGCGGCGTATCTCGCTTTCGACGTGACGGAAAATACGCCCGCCTATGTCAAAAATACGGGCTCGGGCAATCAGGGCACGGCGGGGATTGATTTCGCCGTGGCGACGGCGGATTTGTCGCGGGCGGATTACTACCGCGCGTACGCTTCGGGCGCGGTGCGGTCGCAGGCGTTCAACGGCAATACGTTCGGCGCGCCGGGCACGTACTCCGCTGCCGTCGATTTCATGAAGGGAAGTCATACAATCGAACGGGGCGGCTCGCAGCTCGACAATATAACGCATTACGTTTTGGAGTGGCGGATCGATTGCGCCGCTTACGGGGCGGAATCCGCGGCCGACCTGCATTTTATGCTCGGCTGGATCAACGCTTCCATGGGCGACCGCGCCTACGGCAAGGCGAGCGGGATGTTCGGCGTCTCCACAAACAACGCCTCCAATGGCCTTTACAAAATCGCCGAGTATTATACGCTGTCCGATCTTGCGGCTGGGTAACCGTCGGAGGGGAAATTATGAAAAAATTGTTTTTGTGCGCGGCCGCGGTTCTGGCTGCGATCGCCGTGGGCGGCTGCTGGGGCCGCAATCCGATTTCCGCGGCGGCGGAAAATAAATCGATAGACGTTTATCTCATCGGCGGACAGTCCAACGCCGTGGGGTACGGCTACGACGATCTCGCGGCAAACGGCTACACCGACGCCCGTTATTCGGACGGCTTTGAAAACGTGCTCTTTTACGGAAATTACGAAACGGAAAAAACCTGTCCCGCCGATTTCGTGCCCGTGAGGAAAGGTCTGGGGAAAAATTGGAACAACGGCACGTCGGGGTCGGGCGCGGAGCTGGGCGTTGCCTCGATGCTGGGCGATACGCAGGGCGTGCACGCGGTGATCAAATGCGCCTGGGGCGCCACCTTTCTCGCCCCCGACGCCTCCGCTTCCGTGTCCTTATCCCAGGGAACCTGGACGCCGCCGAGCTATCGGGAGTCGCACGGCCTTTCGGGAAACATGATCGGGAATATGTACGCCCGATTTTTAAGCACGGTAAGGCTGGGGCTGGAAAAACTGACGGCAAAGGGCTATGCCCCCGTCGTCAAGGGAATGTGGTGGATGCAGGGGGAGGCGGAAGTAACAAATTCGGCAAACGCCAACGCCTATGCGGAGTTTTTGTCCGATCTGATCGACGATCTGCGCGCAGATCTGACGCGGATCAGCGGAAGCGATCTTTCGGGTATGCCTTTCGTATTGGGTAAGATTTATCGGAATCCCGACCCGCAATATACGCAGTTTGCCTATATCGATACGGTCCGCGCGGCCCAGCAGAAGGTGGCCGACGAAAAATTCAACGTTTTTTCCGTCGATTGCACGGGGCTGAAACAGCAGGACGGCTGGCATTTCCGCGCGTCGGCGCAGGCGTGGCTGGGCGAACAATTCGTTTCCGCCGTTCTTCGCGGCGAAGGCAAACGGCAGGTGTCCTTCGACGGATCAAACGTTTCCGCAACGGGACTGGGCGTCAAGGAGACGGGCGCTTCCGTGCGCGTCTCCTTTTCTCCCGACAGGGGCTATAAGCTCGTGCGCGTATTTATGCGCGAGGGGGAGGGCGAAGCGCGGGAGGTCGCGCTGGAAAACGGCGGCTATACCTTTACCGTGCCCGACGCAAACGTCTTTTTCACCGCGGAGACGGAAAAGCTGCCCCTCTATCGGCTTACCTCCTATTCGGTAAACGATACCGCCATGGGTTCCGTCTTTCCCTCGGCCGAAGCGAAAAACGGCTGGTACGAGGGGGAGAGCGCAACCGTCGCGGTTAGCCCCAAGGCCGGCTTTGCGATCAAAAGTGCGACGATCAACGGCGAGTCCGCAACGTACGATTCGGCGGAAAAGGGCGTGTATTATTATCGATTGCCGTCGGGCGCGGACGTGGAATTTTACGTGGAATTTGAAGCCGTCCTTCCGCAGGAAAGCTCTGGAAGCGCGTCGGAAACATCGGAAACAGAAGGCGCGTCCGCGTCGGGAGGCTGTAGCGGCTTTGCGGCGGCGTCGGGGCTTTTGCCCGTGGCTTTTGTAAGTTGGCTGATCGTAAGGAAACAAAAAGAATAAAAGAATACAAACCCGCCCTCCGAATTTTCGGAGGGCGGGTTTGTTTGCGTTTGCGGGGGGTCAGGCAATGCCCGCATTCCGTTTCCAGGTTTCCCAATTCGACGCGGTTTGCGTCTGGATGCTTTCGAAGGCCTGATCGAGCGTGTTCGTTCCCCCGATTAAAGCGTTGTAGGGGCGCAGTGAGGCGATCGACCAGATATCGACGATATTGCTCAGATAGAGCAGGCTGTCGGAAAAATTGGTAAACGTCTTGGGCGCAGCGGTGCGGAAGTCGAGGAGATTTTTCATAAATCCGTCCTCCGTCGTAAGCGCGGCGGAGGTTTTATACGCCAGTTGTCCGTGCGCCTTATTAAAGAAAGTGGATACGCCGTCGTCGCTGATGACGTATTTGATAAACTGTTTCGCCTGATCGATACGGTCGGAGGAAGCGGGAATGGCGATGTATTGATCCTCTCCGATGACGTAAGAGATGTCGGTATGCGTTGCTCCGGGCAGTGCGGGAGTGTTCATGATCCCCAGCTCGAAATTGGTCATATCCACTTCGTTTGCCTTATAGCCGAGAATTTCGTTATACAGCCAGTCGCCGTTGAACATCATGGCCGCATAACCGTTGACAAAATTCTGTTGTGCGAGGTGATTACTCTTGCCCGCGCTTCCTTCCACGTAATTTTCCTTTGTCATCAGTCGGTTCCAGTAATCCGTTGCAGTTTTCAGCTTCGAGTAGGTATTGTCGAGGGCCGACCCGTCGGAGCCCTTGGTCGCAAACGCGGAAGCGTCCTTGTATTCAAGAAATTCTTCGATAGCGTCTTTTCCCGCCAGCTGTGCCCACCAGGTATATACGGTGTAGTCGAAATAGTCGGCGTTTTGTCCCGTAAAGACGAAAGGCTTTACGGTGGCGCCCAGATCGCCGCCTTCGACGGGGAGCGCGGCACTGTTTATCGTGGCGCAGAGCGCGGCCAGCTCGTCATAAGTGGTCGGTACCTTCCACCCGTTTGTCTCGAACATTTTTTTGTTGTAAAAAATCCCGCCCGTGCCCGACGTCCAGGGGAGACGGTAACAGGCTTTCGTATTTTTTTGATCGGTGTACCAGATACTATCGGAGTATTCGTCGCGTATCTTATCGCTGACTTTAACGCCGTCCACCGTATCGTCAAGCAGGTCGTCGAGGGGCGCAAACTTTTTTTGCGCGGCATACGTCTTCCAGGCCGTATCCGTGGCAATGTAAAGATCGTCGTCATTTTTCTTCGACGCCATGTGTGAGGAAATAATAGGTCTGACGTCGTATTCGGCCGTCAGGTGCACCTTGATCCCCGTCTCTTCTTCAAATTTCGCCTGGATATCCTCGATCCATTCGTCCCCGTAGCCCGCGCTGAGCACGACGACCTCCAGATAATCCGAACCTTTTCCGCCGCAGCCCGCCAGCGACGCGCAAGCGGAGGCGCCGAGCACCATGCAGGACGCAAGAGCGATCAGTTTTTTCATCTTTTTCATATAGGAATTACCGCCTTATTGTTTTTAAGCAATTCTATTTTATCACGTTTGAAAGCCGCTGTCAAGATGTTTTTTTAATTTTGTTAAAAATATTTGTGAATTTATGCCGAACGCCGCCGTGAAGAGAAAATGGCGCCGCGGCAGAAAAAATTCGGCTGTCGAAGAAATTTTTTATTCCATTTCTAAAATATAAAATATATCACATTATTTCCATATTGAAATGTCTATATACAACATTAATTGATAAGTAATTAAAGAAAATATAAAAAATAAAGTGTCGCAAATGAAAATATTATGTGAGTAAAAAAATTTTTTAACAAAATTAAAAAAGGTATTGACATTTTGAAAAACGTGTGATATTATATAGAAAAATGCAGGAGGGACGAATTTCGTGATATCCTTCGATAAGATAAAAAAATCTTCCAGACCTGTCGCGGCGGCCGTAACCGTCGCCGCGATGGCGCTCTGCGGTTCGGCTTTTGCGGGCTGTACGGCCAAAGAGGCCGCCGAGCCCGAGGTGTCGAAGGCACCCGTTTTGCTTTCGGGCGTGGAGCTTGATCTGCAAAATACGGTTTTTGACGATTTCGTGGGCGGGATAAACAGCGACCTTTGGTATATCGGCAAGCAGGCGTGGGGGAACAACAACGGCGGGGTAATCCCCGAAAACGTGGGCTACACGGACGAGGGCGTGCTGGTGTTTACGGGACGGGGCGGACATTACGCCGCGCAGGAGGTTTCGGGCGTGGGTCCCGTCAAGGACGGCTCTCTGACGGGCGGCGCGCTGATCTCCAGGTTTCTGACGGGGCCCGGGCGTTATGAGGTCAAGATGAAGGTGCTTCCCCGTCTGGGCGCATGTACCGCGCTGTGGGTGTATGCCTACGACGCATCGGGCGAAAACGGACCCGAAAATCACGAAATCGATATCGAGCTTCCCGGGGGGAAGACAAAGGGAACGCAATCGTTTAATTCCGTGCTCAACACCAATTATATTACGGAGGAATTTAATATTTCGCAGGACGTCGATCTCACGGCAAACCGCGGTTCCGACTCCTTATATTCCGTAAGCGACGGCGAATGGCATACCTTCGGCTTCGATTGGTACACCGATCCGGGAAAGGTGGTTTATTATGTGGACGGGATCGTCACGACGGTCTCCGACCAGTTTGTTCCCTCCCTTCAGACCCGCCTCTGGCTGGGCGTATGGTTTCCCAACAGCGCGGGCTTCGTGGGCACGGCCGATTTCGAGGAGGACTATCTCCAGGTGGATTGGCTGCGTTATACGCCGTTTAAGGATCAGCCCTGCAAAGAGTTTCTGCCCGCGGTAAATTCCTCCCAGGTGGCGGCGCTGTCCGAATATCCGTCCGCGCCGTCCGCTTACGAGGAAGCCGACAAAATTTCCAACGGCGATTTCGAGCACGCGCTGGCCAAAGAGGAAAACGGCTGGTCGCTGACGCAGATCGCCCGGCCCGACGCGCCCGCCGTGGAGACGGAGTGCCGCATAGAAGCGGGCGTCGGCAGGGACGGCTCCTGCGGGGCGATGGTGAAGGACCGCGGCGTTTTGGGGCAGAATATCGACTGCGTTTACGACGGCTTCACGTACGAGCTGTCCTTCGATTCGAAATGTCTTTCCGCAGAGGGCAAGGGCTATCTGCGTATTTCCTACCGTTCGGAAGTGGGCACGTTAAAGAGCGAAACGGTCAATCTGTCGGGCGGGGAGTGGAAGACGAATACCGTTTCCCTCACCGCGCCCGACGGCTGCACGAAAGTCCGTCTCGAGTTTTACACCGAGGACGGAAACACCGTGTTTCTCGACAATATCGCCATGAGGAGGACGTAAGGTATGGCTTCGGCTCGTACGGGAAAGCTTTTTAAGGGTATCAAAAAGAATACGTGGCGGGATTGGCGTTTTTGTGCGATCTGCCTCGCCTTCCCGATCCTCCAGTTCGTCCTCACCTGGTCGTTTGTCAATATCGGCGCGGTGACGATGGCGTTCAAGCGCTACTATTTATGGGGCGATTGGGAGTGGTGCGGACTGGATCAGTTCAGACGGGTAATCGACGATCTTCTCCATTCCTCCGTCAACACCACGGGCGTGGGCTGGCTGAACAATCCTCGCGTCGAGTTGCTCAATTCTTTCGGCTACGGCGCGGTGACGATTTTTATCAGTCTGCCGCTGTCCCTGCTGTTTTCGTATTTTCTGTCCAAAAAAATGCCGCTCGACAATATGTTCCGCGTCATTTTCTTTCTGCCCAACGTCATTCCCATTGTGGCACTGACGCTGGCCTTCAAGCTGCCTTTCGACAGCACCTACGGCTATATGTACACAGTGATGAGCAGGCTGGGTATGAGGGCGGACGTCTTTGCCTCCTGGCCGTCCTCGCAGAACATGATTTACCTGTACTGTATCTGGGCGGGGCTGGGTTATAATATTCTTTTGCTGTCGGGCGCGATCGGGCGTATTCCCAAAGAGGTGTTCGAAAGCGCGCAGATCGACGGCGCGGGCTACGGCAGGGAATTTTTCAGGATTACCGTGCCGCTCGTCTGGCCGACGGTGGTCACCCTGATCGTACTCGGCATGACCAACGTCCTCGTGCTCTATCTTCAGCCCTATTTGCTTACGGGGGGCGAGGCAAACACCTATACCATTGCGATGTCGATCTTTATGTCCACGGCCTCGTACAGTCCCGTGCAGTACTGCGAAGCCGCGGCGAAGGGGCTTTTGTTCACCGTCGTATGGGCGCCGGTCGTCATGATCGTGCGGAAATTGGTCAGCCGCTGTTACAGCGACGTGGATTATTGAGGTGGCGGACATGGAAAACATAACGATACGGGAAACGCCTCGGCGGAAAAAACGGATGAGCTTCGGCATGTATCAGGCGATTAAGGTAGTCGTATTTATCGTGTTCGCGCTCTATGCCGTGTCTCTCGCGTTTCCTTTCTTCTGGATGCTGTTCAACTCGGTGAAGCCCAACGGGGAATTTCTTTCGGGAAATATTTTCGGGCTCCCCGAAAAGGCGACCTTCAAAAATTACGTCAATATCCTGCAATACAGGATCGGCGGGGAAAGCATTTTTCAGATGTTCCTCACCAGCGTGGTGCTCACGGTTCTGGGCACGTTCGTCAACGTGTTCTTTTCGACGATCTCCGCCTACTGCGTGGCAAAATACAACTTCCCCGGCAAAAAGCTCGTCATGGGCGTGGCCATCTTCACGATGATCATTCCCATCGTGGGCACTCTGCCCGCGCAGGTGCAGATGATGGAGCTGTTTCATCTCGACGACTCCATGGCGGGCGTGCTGTTTCTCTATTCGGGCTGTTTCGGCTTCAACTTCATTCTGATGCATTCCTCGTTTGAAAGCATCAGCTGGACGTACGCCGAGGCCGCGCAGATCGACGGCGCCAACCGCGCCAACATTCTGTTTCAGATTATGCTGCCCATTGCGAGCGGGCCCATCGTGGCTGTTTGCGTGCTTCAGGCCATCAACGTATGGAACGATTATTCCACGCCCTTCCTGTTTATGCCCTCTCACAAAACGCTGGCGGTGGGGCTCCAGCGGCTTCAGGGCGAGCTTTCGGGCCGGGGCGGAAATTATCCCGGTATCTTTGCGGCGGTGATCATCGCGGTGCTTCCCATCTTCGTCCTATATGCGTGTTTCCAGAAAAAGATCATGGAAAACACGGTGGCGGGCGGCCTGAAGGGCTGACGCCGGGACGGACGGCAATCGAATCGGAGGATTTAATGATATGATAAAGAAAAAATTACTCGTCGCGCTCTGCGCGGCCGTATTTGCGGGGACGACGCTGCTGGCCTCCTGCGGGGGTACGGGAAGCTTCCTGCCGGAATACGAAATCCGTTCGGGGGAGTCGATTGCGATTCCGGGCGGGGTCACCTACGAGCTGGTCGGCGCGCCTGAAGGGGTGGCGATCGATCCCAAAACGGGGGTGATCACGTTCGATGCCGCGCCCTATACGCAGGTGCTGGCGGTGGCGAAAAAGTCGGGAAAGGTCGTCTCCGAAACCAAAGTGACGCTGCTGGGGGAATTTAAGGCGCCCACCCTGCGTTTTACCAATCTTTCGGATAATATCGTCAGCGGCGACAGCGTATCCGCGGTAAGCGATACGGGCAGCGCCGTGACGTACGCCCTGAAAGGCGATACGGCGGGTGTGGAAGTCGGCCGCACGACGGGCAAAGTGACGTTCGCTTCTTTCGTCGCGGACGGAACTCCGTTCATCGTCGAGGCCTCCTCGCGCGGCGTTTCTCTGGAGCGTACCTTTAAGGCCGCCGCCGCAAACTTCGTGCGCGCGGAAGCGGATAAACAGTTCGTCTCGCAGGAAACGCCCTGCGACGTAGGCTTCAGGCTGGAGTTCGGCTCCGACGCCTCGGTCGAACGGCAAGGCGTTCTGGGGGTGCAGAGCGGCCATACGGCGATCGATTCTTCGCTGTACGACTACGACGCGGGCACGCGGCTTCTGCGCCTGAAAAAGGAAGTTTTCGCCGATTGGTCGGCGGGCGAACATGCGCTCAGGATCATCACCGCAAAAAACGCGGTTTCCGTCACCGTCTCCGTGGCGACGAAGTTTATCTCGACGCCCGAAGCGCTGGCCTCCATCAACGCCTCGGCGGAGGCGCTGAGCGGCTATTATGTAATGACACGGGACATCGACCTCGCCGCGTATTGCGAAAAGCAGAAGGACGACGGCTATTGGACGCCGATCGGCACCTATCACGACGTGGCGGACGGCACCGCGTTAAACGACGCTTTCAAGGGCACCTTCGACGGCAACGGCCACAGGATTACTGGCTTTAAGATCTACCGCGACCAAACTTCGGATACGCGGGCCTACAACGCGGGGCTGTTCGGCTACGTCGATAACACCGCGACGATCGTCAATCTCGGCTTGGAAAGCTCGGCCTACAATGTGGTGCGTTCCTTCTCGGGTACGTTCGTCGGCGTCAATACGGGAGTCATTGAAAACTGCTACGTGCAGGCGGACGTGGAAAGCATCGGCAATTATGTCGGCGGCTTCGTCGGCAGAAACGAAGGGACGATCAAAAACGCCTATGCCCTCGGCACCGTGCGAGGCGAAACCAGCAAAGGCAGCTTTGCGGGACGGAATATGGGCGTTTTGGAAAACTGTTACGCGGTAACTGGTGAAAAGGGACTTCCGCTCGTCGGAACGGACGAGGGCAGAACTGTGGGCGAAAACTTTGAGACCCGCGCGGAATTCGAGGCGTTTGATTTCCCCTTCGGTGAACAGTGGGTATTGGGCAAAGGCGCTCCTGCGCTGAAAGAAGCGGTGCCCGCGTACTTTTTGAACGGCGTGGCGCTGACGGGGCTTCCGGCTTCCATGTATAAGGGCACAAGCGTGCAATTGACGGCGGTAATCAATCCGCCCGACGCCTCGGACGCGGGAAAGCCCGCGTTTACCGCATCGGTGGGGACAATCGAAAACGATACGCTGTACGTGCCCGTTTCCGCCGACGCTTCGGCATGCGTCGTCACGGTGACATGCGGGGACTATTCGGACAGCGCGGAGATTGCGTTGCTCGAGCCCCGGCTCGAGATTTCGGGCGGCGCGGAGGTGCTTGTCAAATCGTATTCTTACGACCTCGAGGTTTCCGTTCTGCCCGCTTTGAGCGAATATATTTCCGCGGTGAAGTACGAAATCACGGAGGGAAAAGGCGTAACGGTGTCGGAGGACGGCCGTATCACGGTCAGCCGCAACAGCAAGGCGGAAACGTGTACGGTGCGTGCGTATATCGAAGGGATCGCAGAGGCTTATAAGACGTTTATGATCCGCGACGTGGCGACGGGCGTAAGCTTCCTCGAAGACACCGACGACGTCGTATATGCGGGACATCGTTATCGGCTGTCCGCGGCGGTTTCTCCCGCCACGGCCGATCAGGCGGTTACCTATACGGTTTCGGGCCTTTCGGGCGTAAGCGTTTCGGGCGATCTTCTGATTGTTTCCGATGCGGCGGCGAGCGGCACGATTGCCGTCACGGCGCATGCGGGTACCTCCGCCGCGCCCGTTACGGCGGTAAAAAACATAGAGGTTGTCGGCAAGACGGCGTTCGACGGCAACGTCAAAAGGGTCGCCGAAGGCGAAAGCGCGACATTCGATCTGTCCGCTGCGGGGCTGACCTCTCTCGAAGGACTCGTCGTCAGGCGCATGGAAAAAAAGATCGACGCGGCGGTGAACGGAACGGCCGTGACGATCGGCGCGGAGTATCTCGAAGGCTTCGGAAGCCGTCCCATCGAGATCACCTTCTGGATCAACGGTAAAGTATATGTCGCGACGGTGACTGTGTCGGCGTCGGACAACATATAAAACAAAAATTATATTCAAGGAGAAGGAAAATGAAAAAACACGGTTTGGTTGCTTTATTGGCGGCGTTGATGGTTACGTCCGTCGGCTGCGGTCTGGCGGCTTGCACAAAGCCTGCCGATACCTCCACCGATTCCACGACCTCCGTCGATTCGGGCAGTTCTACGGATTCGGGTAGCTCTTCGGGTTCGGAAACGCCCGCTGCGGAGTATCAGATCACGGTTTCGGCGACGGAGCACGGCACGGTTACGACAAACGTATCGAAAGCGAAGGCGGGGGCGGAAATCACCGTCACGGCGACGCCCGAAGCCAATTATGTGCTCAGGAGCGGCAGTCTCAAGTGCAACGGCACGGAGATTGAGGACGGCAAATTCGTCATGCCCGCCGAAAACGTGACGATCACTGCGGAGTTTGTGGAGGACAACATTACCGCAATCGAAGTCACCGCGCCCGACAAGGATACTTATTATCTCGACGAGGAGGCCTCCTCGCTGGATCTGACGGGCTTCGAGGTAATCGCCAGGTATGCGGGCGGTGGCATGAAGGCGCTGGAAACGAAGGACGTCACCTTCTCGGACGTGGATTTCACAGCCGTTAACGACAATATCACCGTTACGGTGACGTACGGCACGCTGACCGATACCTTTCAGGTGGGCGTGAGAAAGCGCGACGTGGCGGAAAAGGATCTTGCAAATACTTATCGTTTCGACAAGGCGGCAAATCTCGAATTTGAAGATACGGGCGTGACGAAGCTGGTGACGCTGGAGGGCGAGAGCGTCGCATTTACGGCAAACGGCGGAAAAATCGTCGTGGCTAAGGAAGCGCTTCCTTACGCGCAGACGATCCTGCGCGTAAACAAAGCTGACGGCCACCGCTTTATCAAAGTGATCGCGGAAACGCATATCAAGACGGTCGAGGATTTCAAGGCAATCCGCGATGACCTCGGCGGCTGTTATGTGCTCGACGCCAGCTTGAATTTCGAGGGGGCGTATATACAGCCCTTCGGAACGGTGCCCGTCAAATACGAGGGCGGCTCGATGATCGATTCCGCGGGGATCGGGACATCTCCCGACGCTTTAGCGGAAGGCGACAAGCTTAAAGCCCAGCTCGGGGTGCCTTTTACGGGAACCTTCGACGGCAACGGATACGTGCTGTACAATTTCAAGAGCGGTTGCGATGAAGGCATGTGGCATGCCGTCAATTACGGCCGTTCGTTGTTCGGGTATATCGGCGCGGGCGGCATGGTGAAAAACGTTACCCTCCGCGGCTATAAGCTGGAAGGCGGGCAGGATTCGGCCTTTATCGCAGGCCTCAACCTCGGCACCGTTGAAAATATCGTAATCGACGCGGAAAATACGATTTTCAGTCATTACGGCAGGGCAAACGCGATTGTAAGCGTCAACGGCGGCACCGTTTCAAACGTCGTCTGCTATGTTTCCGACTTTACCGACAGAGACGGCACGAAACAGCTGAAAATGATCGCGCCCGATCACTCTAAAAACGAAGATGCGGCAAAGGAAACCGCAACGCGCGGCTATATCGCGCCCGAGGCCGAACTCACAGACCTCACCGCTTTGGACGGCTGGAAATATATCGAGGGCGTCGGTACGGTCTATACCAACCAATATTACGTAATCAGCCGCGCCGAAAAATTTGAAATCCCCCTCGGCGGTACGCTCGATTTGAATTTATGGTTCGATAGTTCCATGAGTGAAAATGTGGAAATAAGCGTATGGGGTAACGCCGAAGTCCTTTCGGGTTGGAACGGCGAACGCCATACCCATTACCTGCATTTCGGCGACGGGACTCTCGCTACGGAAGTCGGCGCAACGTTCACGGTCGGTTTCGGTACGGGTAGCGGCCGCTATTCGCAATGGGTAACCGTTACGGTGACAGCTCCCGTCCTGACAGGCGTGACGTACGATGGGGAAGCAAACGTCGAGTGGTATAAAGGCGTTGCAGTCGATAAAAGTCAGTTTATGCTCACCGAGCATTATTCCGACGGCACGACGAAATCCGTTCAGCCCGACGAAATCGAGGGGCTGGACGTCGAAAGCTTATCCGCGCAACAGGTAAAGCTCGTCTATGGAACGTATTCGTTCGATATCACGGTAACCGTAGTGGAAAAAGTGGCGGCCGTCGCCTCGCTCGAGCTTACGGGCACGGCAAAAAACACCGTCTTTTACGTGGGCGGAACGCTTACGTTAGCCGATCTTGCGGGGCTTACGCTGACTGCCGTTTACGACGACGGTTCGAGGCTTCCCGTAGCGCTGACGGCGGAAATGCTGGATAAGACGACCTTTACGGAAGCGGACGCAGCCGCGCGGCTGACGATTTCTTACGAAGGCGCGGCGACCACTCTTACGCTAACCGTTTATGCGGCGCCGACCTCGATTACCGTCGCTTTGAAGGAGGGCGTTTCCTCGGTCGTATATCCCGAAGGGGAGGTGATCGATTGGTCGCAGTTCGTCACCGCGGCGGACAATAACGGCAATCCCGTAAAATTTGAAAATCTTACTTTCGGGAGCGGAACGCTCAACGGCCCCGTAACGGGAAAATTCGTCTATACGTTCAACGGAAATCAGACGGCGGAGACCGCGGCGGAAACGGAAATTTCCTTCTGGTACGGGATCGGCACGGTGGATCAATGGAATAATTTCGCCGCAAAGACAAACGAGGCTGAAAATCCCGTGACAGGCTACTACACGCTGACTGCGGATATCGAATTTTCGGGGCTCACGTTTGTTCCCGCGGCCGGTACTCCCGCCGAGACGGTAGGCTCCGCAGAATTTGCAGGGATATTCGACGGCAACGGATATCAGCTGAAACATATCACGTTAGGGGCGCACAACTCGGCCGTGTTTATCAAGCTGGGCGGCGGCGGAATCGTGCGAAACGTCGGGTTTTATAAATTTGAAACGAAGAAATCCGCCTGTGCGGCGATTGTCAAACACAATTACGGAACGGTGGAAAATTGTCTGGTAACGGGTTTCTATGATATGTCGGGATACGGTGCGGGGCTTGTCTCCAACAATACTCAATGGGGCGTGGTGAGAAACTGCGTCATCGATAAGATTTCTTACGATTCCGCAACCAATAATTCGATATTCATCAACGAAAATGCCGGAAAGGTGGAAAACTGTCTGGTGGTAAATACGAAAATCGACACAATGATAAGAAAAGATACGGGCACAAGCAGCAATCTTGTAAAAGCCGACGCCTGGAAAACTGCGGAAGATACTTCCATTCTCACTTATGCGAACAACGCATATACTTACACGACGGGCGATGCTTCGGTCACTTTTGCCGACAGCGCGTGGAGCCTCGACGAAACCACGTCGGCGCTCAAGCTCGTAAAGGAGTATCTTTGACGTCGCTACGGCGACGATAAAAGACGATTTTTCCACGCTCGACGGCTGGGGGATACAAAACCGCGTCTGGGGCTATACGGGTACCCAGACGCATGGTGGCGTGATCACCGACAACGTCTGTTACGACGCCGACGGAAATCTTGTGCTGATCGCTAACGGCGATTATTACGAGGGGGATAAGAAAGGCATCAACGCTTCTTATTCCTCCGTCCGCGGCGGAAAGCGAACGGGCGCGGCGGTCAAATCCAGGCGCGCTTACGGGTACGGCAGCTTCGAAGTGGAGATGACGGTGCCCGCGTTCAACGGGATCTGCACTTCGATCTGGCTCTACAACAATTTCCCCGACGAAACGGCGGGAAGGGAAAATCACAATTACGAGATCGATATCGAACTGCACGGTACGGCGGTAAAAGAAAACGGCGCGCTCAGAAACGACGGAAATTTAAGCTCCATGGCCTGCACCACATGGCTGACGGAAAAGGATTACAAGTCGCAGTATGTCGCCGCGGGAAAACCGCTCAATGACGGCGCGTTTCATAAATTCCGTTTCGATTGGCACAGCGACAGGGTGGAGTTTTATCTGGACGGACGGCTGATGCACACGACGAGACAGGATATTCCCGACAACGAGATGTATTTCAATATCGGGTGCTGGTTCCCCAACAATTGGTGCGGAGAGCCGAATTTTGAAACGGATTATCTGACGGTAAAATCGTTTTCGTATAAACCGTTTTCGGAAAAGGCGAACTCTCTCCATGCCGATCCGCAGGCAGGCAACGGTACGATAAACGCGGCGGTGACGGTGCCCGGGCGAAATTATTTCGCAAACGGCTCGCTGGAGTACGACGTTGGCAAAAACGAGGCGTTTACCGTAACGGGTACGCACGAATGGTCGAAGGGAAAGCTTTCCTTCGACGGCTCGCTCAGCCAGACGATAGACATCGACAGCGCGGGGCTTAGCTATCTTCTGGAGCTGGAGATGACGGCGGGCGCGGAGGTGAGCGTAGCCTATCAGACGTTTGTCGGCGGGGTAAAGACACTTAAGACGGAGACCGTTTCCGACGGAGCCGTGCTGTCGCCTCCCGAAGGCACGACGCGTATGGTGTTTACGTTTACGGGCAAGGCAGAGCTTCAGTCCGTGCGGCTCACGCTTACGAAATAAGGCTCTTTGAAAAAGGAAGGATTTTGATATGATCGGAAAAGGAAAATTTCGGCCGTGGATCTGTTGTGCGGCGCTCGTCGCCGCGATGCTGCCGTTCGGCTCCGTGACGAGGGCCTATGCCCTGCCCGTGCCCGACGAGGAAAAAATACCCGCGATGGTCGCCCTTTCCGTTTGGGACGAAACGACGATGGGCTTCAACTGGAACACCTCGGACTATACGGGCTGCGACGTGGAGGTGGCGCCCTATGGAAGCGGCTTTACGGGCGCGGAGGTCATGCGGTTTACGGGAAGCGTGGCGTTGAGCCGCGCGCACGAGGACGACGGATATATCCACCGCGCGGTTGCCGCGGGTCTGAAAGCGGGCACGAAATATAGCTATCGCCTTGGCGACGCCGAATTTGACGTTTGGGCGGAGGGCAGCTTTACCACGCCCAAAACGGACGGCGCGTTCGAGTTTGTGCATCTGTCCGATCCCCAAGGCTGGACGGAGAGCCATTACGATACTTACAGCGGCCTGCTCTCGGCCGCGTTGACGGACTCGCCCGCCTTTATCGCGGCGACGGGCGACATCGTCAACAACAGCTGGGCCGAGCGCGAGCCTGTGCTTCAGCAGTGGGATTGGGCGCTCACCAAACAGTTTCCGTATCTTAAGGACGTGCCCTTTATGGCGGTGGCAGGCAACCACGACGCCGCGGATTACGACTTTTCTTCCCGCTTTTATTACGACGTCGGCGGAGACGAACGGACGGGAAACTACTATAGCTTCAATTATTCCGACGCGCATTTTATCGCCCTGAATACCAATGATACGATAGGAAAGGAAACGCCCGAGGCGACGGGGCTTTCCGAAGCCCAGATGTCCTGGCTGAAAGCCGACCTCGAGGCGAACAAAGCCGCCGAGTGGAAGATCGTCATGATGCATAAAGGAATATTCGATTCGGGCTCGCACAGCTCCAACGTCGATCTGGAGGATTACGATATCGCCAAAATCCGCGGCCAGCTGGCGCCCCTGTTTGCCGCATACGGCGTCGATCTCGTCCTTCAGGGGCACGATCACCTGTATAGCTTAAGCTATCCCGTTTCGGCGGAGCTTGCGGACAATGCGCTGAAGGTAATTCCCGACAAGACGGACGCGAAAAAGGCCTCTTACGAAGGACGGACGTATTCCATGTCTTATCAACCCGAAGGCGCCGTATATTTCAATACGGGCAGTGCCAGCGGCTCGAAATATTACGAAATCCAGCCCTACAACGCGGCGCTGATCCCGATCGCCGATACGTCCGCGCCCAAGAGTCCGATGTTCACCCGCATCAGGATCGACGGCGGGTGCCTTCTTGCCGACACCTATTTGGTGGAAAACGGGGAAGCGGAAGCATATAAAAGTTTCGGTATCTATAAGGGCGAGCCCGAGGAGGGGGCGCTGAAATTCGAGGACGGCGAAAAGCCCTCCGATAACTCTTCCGAGGCGTTGCCTCCGAAAAGCTTCGCCTGGAAAATCGTGCTCATCGCGGTTGTCGGGGGGATAGTGCTCGTCGGCGCGGGGATCGGCGCGCTGTGGATATTCCGAAAAAAGAAACCGTAAAAGCAGACGGGGAAAGGGTGAAGATCTCAAAAGCGGAGGAAGGATATGATAGAATTCGGTACGGGCGGTTTCCGCGGGGTCATAGGCGAAGATTTCACGCGCGATAACGTGCGTCTGATCGCGGAGGGACTGTCGCGGATCGCGGAGGAGGACGGGGCGGATACGCCCGTCGTCGTGGGCTACGACAACAGATTTATTTCCGACCGCGCGGCCATCTGGCTGGCGGAGGTGTTTGCCGCGCACGGCATAAAAGTGCTGAAATTCGATCGGCCCATGCCTACGCCCGCGATCATGTACGCGGTGAAGGACATGGGGCTCGCGTACGGCGCTATGGTGACCGCCAGCCACAACCCCTATTATTTCAACGGCGTCAAGCTGTTTATGAAAGGCGGCATGGACGCGGATCTCGCCTTTACCGAACGGCTGGAGCGGACGATGGAAAAGATAACCGCGGTCAACGCCCTGCCGATCGAGGGCGCGGAGAAAGAGGGCCTCGTCGAACATTTCGACAACCTCGACAGATATCTTGCGTTTATCAGAAGCTTTATCAGCCCGAAAATAGTGGACAATCATGCAAAAATATTGTATGATAATTTATGCGGGGTAGGCGCGGTAAGCCTGCGCCGTCTGGCGGAGGATTATAACATTCGTCAGTTCGATATCCGCAACGCCCGCCACGACGCTTTTTTCAGCTTCTCCCTGCCCAATCCGACGGAGGAGATGATGCGTCCTCTGGCGGATACGGTGGTGCGGGAGGGCTACGATTTCGCCATGGCGACGGACAGCGACGCCGACCGTCTCGGTATCCTCGACGAAAAAGGCAATTATATCGACAGCAACGACATTCTCGGCGCGCTCTATTATTACTTAAGCGTCTATCGCGGCATGAAGGGGGATGTGGTCAAAAACTGCGCCACCTCCCTGCTCCTCGATAAGCTGGCGGAGCGCCTCGGGCAGAAATGTCACGAGGTGGACGTGGGCTTCAAAAACATCTCCCAAAAAATGGCGGAGACGGACGCTCTGATCGGCGGTGAAAGTTCGGGCGGGCTGACCGTCCGCGGCTATGTCCGCGGCAAGGACAGCGTCTTTTCCGCGTCCCTGTTTATGGAAATGGTGATCATGATGAAAAAGCCCGTTTCCGAAATAGTCAAAGAAGTGCACGGGTTTGCGGATTACCGCCTCAATTCCGCCCAATCGGTCATCGAGGTGAAGTCTCTGGAGCCCGTCGTCGAATACCTGTCCCGCTGTACGCCCGATCTTTCGCAGAAAGTGCTGGAGACGCGGGCCTTCGGGCGCAACTATAAATATATTTTGAACAACGGCTGGGCGCTTTTGCGCATGTCGGGCACGGAACCCGTGCTTCGCGTGTTTGCCGAAACGGACAGCGAAAAGACCACGAAAAACATCATCGGCGAGCTGACGGGCAGCCTGAAAAAATTCGCGTAATACTAAAAACAAGGAAGTAATCATGGATTTAATCGAAACTGCCCGCGCGCTGCTGAAACGCATCGACGCGCTCCTGGAAAATCCCGAGGCGAAACGGGCGTCCGCTTTGCCCGACGGGGGATATTTTCTCGACGAAAACACCGTCTTGTGTCTGGAACGCGCCAACGGCGACGCGCGTTTCCCCTATACCGCCGACGGCTTTAACCTGTGGGCCCATTCCTCGGGTTGTATCAGCATCAACGAAAGCACTTTTTACGTCGTTCTCTCCGCCGACGGCGGAAAGGAGCCGTATCTCAACTTTTATGCGGGGCTTCCCGCCGACGGAGGGTATGTTCCCGTATCCCTCACGGGTGCGGCGTGTTCGCCGCTCGAGGGCGAAACGGCGCGTTATACCGTGTTCACCCCGCAGGCGGTTTATTATCTCACCCGCACCGCGGCAGCCGATTTCGTGGTTCGCGCGTACGTGACGCGGGAAAAGACCGTGCGTTTTTCGCTGGCGGCCTTGGGCAAAACGGATACCGAGCTGTACCTTGCGGGATATTTCAACTGTTTTCTCATGCACGCGGCGGCGGAGTGCTGCGAGACGCCGTGGTTCCGCCAATGCAGAGCCATACCCTCGGGCTTCGAGTTTTACAGCGTCGAGGATCTCGACCGCAGGACCCACCTCGACAATTACGGCGTGCTCACCCGCACGGTTACCGCACGGGAAACGGGGCGCTCGACGACCACCTCCCGCACCGACTTTACGGGCGCAAAAAGCAATTATCTCGCCGCGTCCCGCTCGCTTAGGACGGGCAGGTTTGCCGAGAGCAGGCAGGCGACAAAATTTACGGACACGGCCATCGCGGGCGACATCGTACGCGTTGCGCTGACCGACGGCGGGGCCGCCCGCGTGGACTACAGCCTCGACGCGGTGTTCGATACGGCGTCGTGCGCCGCGAAAGCGGCGGCGCTGCCCTCCCCGCAGGAGTTTGACAAATACGTCGAAGAAGCCGAACGGATGGATAGGGAGAAAAAAAATTCTCCTCTCATGCTGGAGATGCGCTTTGAAAACAGCGAGCTCCCCGCCCTCTCCGCGGCCACGCTGGAAAAATTTGTCGGTTTCGTCGTCCGTCAGGTAGAGTTCGCCGCGCTCAGCAAAAATTCGGGTGTCTCCCTGCTGGGGGTGCGCGACGTGTTTCAGCAGCTGGAGGCCGCGCTCATGTGGACGGGGGAGAAGTGCCGCGCGAAGATCGTCGAGGCGCTCGGGTTTGTCTGCGAAGACGGACGCCCGCCCCGACAATACAGCATTCCGCCCACGCCCGACGCGCCGCCGCAGATGGATTTACGTAAATTTATCGATCAGGGCGTGTGGATCATCGATACGGTATATCGCTATCTCGCCTATACGGGCGACTATTCCATTCTCGACGAGCCCTGCGGCTATTACCGTTTCGAAAAGGGAATCCAAAAAACCGACGAAATAACGACCGTTCTCGAACACCTCGTGCGCATTTCGCGCTTTCTCATCTCCAACATAGACGAAAAGACAAATTGTCTGCATGCGCTGTACGGCGATTGGAACGACGCTTTGGACGGCATGGGGGTGAGCGCCGACGGCTCGAAAGAATTTGGCACGGGCGTGTCCGTCATGGCGACCCTTCAGCTCTATCACAATATGACCGAAATGGGCGAGATACTCGCGGAAACGGACAAAAAGGAAGCGCTTCCCACGGCGGAAGTGAAGAAACGTCTCGAGCGCGGGCTTACGGAATACGCCCTCGTACGCGAAGGCGCGGGGCGCAGAATTCTGCACGGCTGGGGGGACGAACGATCGTACCTGGTAGGCAGTTCGTGCGATCCCGACGGTAAGGACCGCGTGGGGCTTACCTCGTATGCGTTTTGGGTGATCTCGGGCATGTACGCCCGCGACAAGAGCGTGCGGGAAGATATTTTGCGCGCCTATCAGAGGCTGGATTCCAAATACGGACTGAGGACGTTCGATCAATTTTTCGCGCCCGGTACTCCGGGCGTTGGACGGATCGGCAACCTGCCTCCCGGGACGGCGGAAAACAGCGCGACCTACGTGCACGCGACGCTGTTCGGTGTGTGGTCGCTGTTTATGATGGGCGAGGATAAGGCCGCGTGGGAACAGCTGATCAAGGCGCTTCCCGTCACGCACGCGCATCTGTCCGCGACGCAGTTCGTAATGAGCAATTCCTATTCCTTAAACCCCGAATTTTCCATGGACGGCGAGTCCATGTCCGATTGGTACACGGGCGCGGCCAACGTGCTGATCAAGACGCTGGTGCGGTGCGTGTTCGGCGTCGATGCGACGCTTGAGGGGGTATATATCCGCCCCGCGGCGTATATGCCTTTCGCTTCGGCAAAAATACGCATCGCCGTGCGCGGCTGTTCGGTGCGTGTGGAATACGCCAAAAAGGGAAACGGAAACCGCGTTTTCCGCGTGGGCGGAAAGTTTCGGGAAGCGCCGCCCGACCCCGTTTCGGGCGCGCCCGCGCTGTTGCTTTCCGAAGCCGACCTCAAGGGCGAAACGCTTGTGATTTCCGTGGAAGATTAAAAAGTAAACCAACTACACAGAGGAAACGATCATGGCCAATGCAGGGAAAAATCAAAGCTACGCGAGATTCAAAAACAACGAACTCGTACTCAATCTGCTCCGAAAAAAGGAATACAGTGCAACCGAGCTTTCAAAGGAGCTGGGGCTGTCCAACGCCGCTCTTTCGCAGATCATGTCCGAGCTCAGCGAAAAAAAGCTGGTGCGGCAGGTTCCGTGCGGGGATCGGACGACGCTCGGGCGGCGGCGCAATTATTTTTCTCTCAACGGCGACTACGGAATCATCGTGGCGGTGGGGTTTTCGGATAACGAAATTCATATCGCCTTTGCGGATTTTTCGGGCAAGCTGCTGTTGGAGGAACGTATCCGCGACAGACTGAATTACGACCTCACGATCGTCTATGAAACGGTGCTTCGGATTCACGAGCTATACAATAAAAATTTTAAGACCCTGCCCATTCTTTCGGTAAATTTATCCCTGCCGGGAAAAATCAACAACGAAACTATGGAGGTAGTGCTCTCCGCACAGTTGAAAAAGGTAGTGGATGAGGACAAGGGAAAGCTTCTGAAGATCTTTAACGGCCATTTCGACGTGCCCGTGCGGGCGTTCAACGACATCAACCTTTCTTTGATTGCGGAGCGTGACGACGAGGAAAGCTACGGAAAAAACCTCATTTTAATGCACATCGACGCGGGCGTGGGCGGCGCGTTCTATTTCGGAAACAAAATTTACGGCGGCGACCACGGCTTTGCGGGCGAAATCGGCTTTATGCCCGTGTTTTTCGACGGCAAAAAGACGATTTTAGATTCGGCCGTTTCTTTCACGTCTATTGCGGAGCGTTTAACCGAGCGTTTTCATAAAGCTTACGGCATAGACGACTTAAAGGAGCTGTATTTCACCGACGCGGAGGTTCGCGCGGAATTTTTGAAGACCGCTTCGGTGGCGGGCCACGCCGTGGGCGAGCTGGCCGAGATCCTCGACGTAAGCTACGTGGTCGTCAGCGGCGGTGTCACCGAGCTGGACGACGAATATAAAAAACAGCTGACGGAGGCCGCCAATTTCGGGCGGGGCGAAGTGGAAATCTGCTTTTCGTGTCTGAAGGACGCGTGTATTAAGGGCGCGATCATCACTGCCGTCCGTCAGGAAATTATTGCCGCGATCTCCAAATAAACCCGCGCGAGTAAATAGAGAGCTTTCTTTGAAACCGATACGAAAACGACTCGATTTTTTTAACGCCGCTTGCGAAAATAAAAAGCTCCCCGCCATGCTTCGGCGGGGAGCTTTTTGTCTATAAAACGTTTCGGGTTTTTCTTCATTCAATCGTTCGCTTATTTACGTCCTCATTCACGTCCTCATTCGTGTCTTCATTTAAGCATTCACTCGTTCCCCCCCCCTTCATTTACTCAATCGGAATATTCCTCCCATTTATCGGCGGTCGGGTCAAAAGCGAGAAACTGCCTGTACTGCCGATAAAAGGTTGAATAATTGTTGTAGGCGCAGATTTCCGCCGCTTTTGTGGGCGGCACGCCCGATTTGATCAGCTGCTGTGCGTACAGTATCTTTTTACGGTTTATGTACTGTGAAACGCCGATTCCGAAAAAATCGCTGAAGGTATGGGAAATCCAGGAGGAGCTTACGTAAAATTTTTCGGCGATTATCTGTGCGTTTAGGGGGCAGGTGAGATTTTCGTCGATAAATTTCAGAATATTGTCCAACACGTCGTGCCTTTTTTGCGGCTGTCCGCCCTGATAGGAGGCATATTTCAGATGCAGGAGCACGAGATTGATTTCCTGAATCAGCGCGAGTCGGGCGTCCTTTTGCGAAAAGTTTTCCGCCGCCTGCAACAGTCCGTAAAAGATATGGTCGATCGGGCTGTCGGGCGTTTTGGGAATATTGTAAAGCTCCCGATATCCCCCGAGCAGACCCGATAGATTTTTCGGGACGATGTCCTCGGGAAAATTGACGATAAACCGCTCGTAAGGGGCGGAGGAGAGCAGCTTGAGATAGTGATAGGTGGCGGGCCTGATAAACAACAGATCGTTCGGCCGCAGATGATACACCGAACTGCCGACGACGTAGTCGGCGTCCCCGGCGATAAAATAAAGCATTTCGTATTCGTTGTGCATATGCTGTCTGAAAGTGCTCTGCACGGGATTGGCGTCGTTGCTGTGTGCAAACAAAAGTCCTTTGTCCGATATTTTAGTCATATCCGAAGTATATCACAATTTTGCACAAAATGCAATATAAAAGCACAAATTTAATATTTTTCTTTCTTTCGTTGCAGATTTGTGCAGAATTTGCAATATAAGTCTGCGGATTTTGTTATTGCTTTTCCCGCGATTTATTGTATAATAAATACAGAGAAAGACGCGGAGGAAAGAACATGATCAGATTGAGCGCATTTTCGGACGAGGCGGCGAAAGATCTCGACGGACAAATAGAGGCGCTGAAGCGCAACGGCATACCCTATACGGAGCTTAGGAGTGTCGGCGGTAAAAACGTCCGCGAGCTCAGCGTAAGGGAGGCCTGCGAATGTGAAAAGCGGCTTTCAGACAACGGAATCAAGGTTTGGGCGGTGGGGTCTCCCCTCGGAAAAGTGGATATCGACATCGACTTCGTCGCATACCTGGATACGGTAAAGCATGTCTGTGCGCTGGCAAACGCGCTGGGAACGGACAAGATCCGCATATTCAGTTTTTTCCGCGCCTACGGGGAAAAGAATAAGGTGTTCGATTATCTCAATAAAATGGCGGAAACGGCCTCGGCGTTCGGCGTGACGTTATACCACGAAAACGAAAAAGAGATTTACGGCGATACGGCGGATCGGGTTCTGGAAATCATGTCAAACGTAAAGGGGCTGAAATACGTCTATGACCCCGCCAACTATATTCAGGTGGGCGAGGAGGCGGAAAGGACGCTGGCTCTCCTGCACGCAAAAGCGGATTATTTCCACATCAAGGACGTCGCGGCGGAGACGGGCGAGCTTGTGCCCGCCGGTTACGGCAGCGGCAAAATCGACAAATTGATCGACAAAATCGAAGGAGATAAGGTGTTGACGCTGGAGCCGCACCTCGCCCTGTTCGACGCTTACCGCTCGATAGACGGCGCCGAAATGAAACATAAATTTACCTTTGCAAACGGTGGCGAAGCGTTCGACGCGGCGGCAAGGGCCTTAAAAACCTTGCTCGAAAAAGCGGGCTATCGTGAAGAAAAAGGAGCGTATGTAAAATGAAGTCGGGCTATCGGGAAGAAAAAGGAGAATATGTAAAATGAAAGCGGGACTCAATTTGTTTTCGGTAAGAGGAATGATACGGACGGAGGAGGATTTTCTTTCTACCGCGATAAAGCTGCGGGAAGCGGGGTATTCCTATCTCCAATATTCGGGCGCGGCGTTCGATGCGGAACGCATCAAGCGGGTCAGCGAGCGCAGCGGCCTGCCCGTCCTTCTCACCCACGTGCCCATGGAGAGGATACTTGCCGATACGGAAAAGCTGATGGAGGAGCACGCGCTTTTCGGCTGTAAAAACATCGGGCTGGGAATGATGCCGCTCAAGATACTGACGGACGAGAATGCGTGCAAGGAAACGATCGGTGCGCTCGAGCGCGCGGCGGAAAAAATGGAGGAGAACGGCTTTAAGTTTTTCTATCATCACCATCATTTCGAGTTTTCGAAGTTTTCGGACGGCGAGACGGTGTTCGGCTATATGCTGAAGCAGACGAAGCATATCAATTTTACGGCGGACACGTATTGGCTCCAATACGGCGGCGCGGCGCTTCCCTCCTTTCTCGACCGGCTGGCGGGGCGCATGGACTGCGTACACCTCAAGGATTACCGTATCGGCAGAGACAAGGAGGACTCTCTCAAGCTCCGTCCGGAATTTGCTCCCGTCGGGGACGGCCTGCTCGATTTCAAAACGCTCGTCGAAAAAATGAAGGCGCTGGGCGCAAAATATTATTTTGTCGAACAGGACGACGCGGAAACCTATCCCGATCCGCTCGCGCAGGTAGGGCGCAGTATCGGCTATATCGGCAGGGAGTTATAAGGAGAAAAGAAAATGAAAAAGATACGCTTCGGGATCATCGGTTTAGGCAACCAGGGCTCTACGTACGTACTCAAATTGTTTGACGAGGGAAAGATCGAAAACGGTTGCGTGTCGGCCATGTGCGATATCAACCCCGCGAAGATAGAACGGATAAAGTCGAAAACGACCAATTCCTCTGCCCGTTATTTCATCGATTATAAAGAAATGCTGGACAGCGGATTGTGCGACGCGGTGCTGGTGGAAACGCCGCATTATCTGCACCCCGAAATGGTGGAGGAATGTCTGAAACGGAACATTCACGTCATCTGCGAGAAGCCCGCGGGGGTATATACGGCGCAGGTAAAGGAAATGAACGCGGCGGCGGAAAAAAGCGAAGCGAAGTTCGCCATGATGTTCAACCAGCGCACCGATTGCGTCTATCGCAAAATGCGCGAGATCATCGCCGCGGGCGGGATCGGGAGGCTGCAGCGCGTCACCTGGATCATCACCGATTGGTACCGTTCGCAGTTCTATTACGATACGGGCAGCTGGCGCGCCACGTGGGCGGGCGAGGGCGGCGGCGTGCTCATCAATCAATGCCCGCACCAGCTCGATCTCATCGGCTGGGTGGTGGGACAGATGCCCAAAAAGGTGCGGGGGGTCTGCCATTACGGAAAATGGCACGACATCGAGGTGGAGGACGACGTGACGGCGTATCTGGAATACGAAAACGGCGCGACGGGCGTGTTTGTCACCACGACGGGCGAAACGCCGGGCACCAATCGTTTCGAGGTATCGGGCACGGGCGGAAAACTGCTCTGCGAGGGCGGCGCGCTGAAATGGTATAAAAACGCGAGCGACAGCGCGGCGTTTTCGCTGGAGACGAAGGAGTTTTTCGGCCGCCCGAAGTGCGAGTGCGTCGCGGTGGAAACGGACGGAAAAAATCCTCAGCACGCAGGGATAATCAACAATTTCGCCAATGCGCTTTTGGGCAAGGAAGACTTTTTTGTGGACGGCAGGGAAGGGCTGAACGGCGTGGAGCTGATGAACGCCATCGAGCTTTCCGGCTGGCAGGGCGGGCGCGAGGTGACGCTTCCCGTCGATGAGGAGCTCTATCTGGCGGAGCTGAACAAACGCCGCGCGGCTTCGAGATTAAAGACCGCGGACGACGGCGCGGTTGCCGATACGCAAGGCAGTTACGGGAGCAAGGAAAAATGAGGGCGGCGATCGTCGGGTTGGGCGTCATCGGGCGCGTTCACGCCGAAGTCTTGCACGCGCAGGGCGAAACGCTTTGCGCCGTCTGCGATACGGACGCGGAGAAACTGAAGAATTTTTCCGCCGCCGGATATACCGACTATCTGCGCCTGCTGGACGAGGAGAGACCCGACGTCGTGCACGTCTGCACGCCCCATTATCTGCATGCCGATATGGTGACGGAGGCGCTGAAACGCAATATCAACGTGCTCTGCGAAAAGCCGCTGTGCATTTCGGAAAAAGACATTCCCCGTATTCTCGAAGCGGAAAAGCATTCGGCGGCTAGGCTCGGCGTGTGCCATCAAAACCGTTACAACGCGGCGAACGCTTTCGTCAAAGAATATCTGAAAGATAAGCAGGTGCGGGGCGCTTACGCGACGGTGGTATGGCGCCGCGACGCGGCGTATTATGCGTCGGGAGATTGGCGCGGAAGGCGGGCAACCGAGGGCGGCGGCGTGCTTATCAATCAAGCCCTGCATACGCTGGATCTGCTTCAGTGGCTGGTCGGCGAGCCCGAATACGTCGCGGCAAACGTTTCCAATCTTACGCTTTCGGACGTCATCGAGGTGGAGGACACCGCGGCGGCGATCTTTTCGGGCGGGGCGGAATTTTCCCTTTTCGCCACGGTGGGAAGCGCGGCGGATTTTTCCGTTTCCGTCGTATTGCGCACCGACGCGGAGACGATAACCCTGCTTCCCGATACCGTGCTGATAAACGGGAAAATTAAGGAGTTTCAAAGAGACGGCCGCGCGTACGGCAAGGGCTGCTACGGCACGGGACACGAAAAACTGATTGCGGATTTTTACGACTGCATGAGGACGGGACGGCATTTTATGCTCGACGGCGCGGAGGGCGCAAAGGTTGTGAAGCTCATTCTCGCCGCCTATGCGAGCGGAGGAAAAAGGATAAAAATATGAAAGAATTTTTCGGCGACGACGTATTATTGAACGGAAGGGCGGCGCAGGAGATATACGAAGAAGTAAAAGATCTTCCGATTATTGATTATCATTGTCATTTAGACCAAAAAAAGATAATTTTCGACGCGAAGCTTTCAGATATCGGCGAGCTGTGGCTTTCGGGCGATCATTATAAATGGCGCGCGATGCGGCTGTGCGGTGTCGATGAGAAATATATCACGGGAAATGCGGATTATCGGGAGAAATTTTTGAAATATGCGCAGATTTTGCCGCAGTTGGCCGGAAATCCTCTGTATTATTGGACGCATTTGGAACTGAAACAGATTTTTGAAATCAAAAATCCTCTGAATGCGGAAAATGCGGAAAAAATTTATGAGCAGGCAAACGAAAAGCTGAAAAATATTTCGGTGAGGGACTTGCTGAAAAAATATAAAGTGGAATATATAGCGACGACGGACGACCCGTGCGACGACTTAAACGACCATGGCAGGGTTGCGACGACGGAGGTTTGCCCCACCTTTCGGCCCGATAGGGTTTTTACGCTTGAAAAGGAATATCTCGATAAATTGGGCAAAGCGGCGGGGATAAAAACAGAGACGCTGGACGACCTTTTATGCGCGCTTTTAAGTAGGCTGGACTTCTTTGTTTCAAAGGGCTGCAGGCTATCAGACCACGGCTTCGAGCGATTTAGCGAAAACTACGCGGATTACGAAGAGGCAAAAGAGCTTTTTAAGTGCCGTGAAACCCTTACGCCGAAAGGGAAAGACGCACTTTGCGGATTTCTCTTCGTATTTTTGGCAAAAGAGTATAAAAAACGCGGTATGATCATGCAGCTTCATTTTTCCGTCATCCGCAACAATAATTTCGAGATGTATAAAAAATGCGGCGCGGATTCGGGCTTCGATTTGATCGGGGATCGGCAGTCCGTCAAGGACGTCGTAAAATTTTTCAATCAAGTCCGCGACGACGAACGCCCCGAAACGGTGCTTTATACCCTAAACGACGGAAATCTGTCGGCGTTGGCCGCGGCGACGGGCGCGTTCCGCCACGTGCGCATGGGGGCCGCGTGGTGGTTCAACGACACCGTGCAGGGCATACGCCGCAATCTGGAAAGAATAGCCGAATATTCCTGCCTCGGCACTTCGTTCGGCATGCTGACGGACAGCCGCAGTTTTTCTTCCTACGCGCGTTTCGATTTTTTCCGCCGTATTTTGTCGGACTATCTGGGCGGACTGGTCGATAGGGGCGAATACGACAAAGCCGCGGCGAAAGAAACGGCGAAAAATATCTGCTATTTCAATATAAAAAAAGCTTTGGGCTTATGAGACGACGTTTTGACGAAAAAGCAAAGAATTGCGAGATAAAAGACGTCTTGGATTTATAAAAAAGAAAAGAATTGCGCGACGAAAGAAGCCTTGGATTTATAAAAAAGGAAAAAGCTGCGAGACAAAAGAAATTTTAGATTTATAAAAATGACGTTTTGCAATAATATTGCGACATAAAATCGGCTTTGAGCTTATGAAAATAAAATCTTGACGGAAAAGGCAAATATTACGGGACAAAAGGAGTTTGGACTTATGAAAATGACGTTTCGCTGGTATGGGGAAGGGGACAGCATTCCTTTATCCTACATCAGACAGATCCCCGGCATGAGCGGAGTGGTGACGGCCGTATATGACGTGCCCGTGGGCGAAGTATGGGCGGAGGACAAGATTGCGCGGCTTAAACGGCTTTGCGACGGCGCGGGGCTGGAAATGGAAGTGATCGAGAGCGTGCCCGTTCACGAGGACATCAAACAGGGCAAGACGACGCGGGATAAACTGATCGAAAACTACGCGCAGACGATACGCAACCTCGGCAAATACGGGGTAAAATGTATCTGCTATAATTTTATGCCCGTGTTCGACTGGCTCCGTACCGACCTGAAGCGGAAAAATGCGGACGGGAGCACGTCGCTGTGCTACTGCCACGATACGCTGTTAAAGCTGGACCCGAAAAATCTGCACCTGCCGGGCTGGGACGAAAGCTATACGACGGAGGAGCTGAACGGGCTTTTGGAGGAATACAGAGAGATTACGCACGAAAAACTGTTTGACAATCTCGTGTATTTTCTCAACGGGATTATGCCCGCGTGCGAGGAGGCGGGGATCGATATGGCGATTCACCCCGACGATCCGCCGTGGGATATGTTCGGGTTGCCGCGGATCGTCACGGGCGGGGAAAGCTATAAAAAGATGATCGAGGCGGTGCCGAGCCGCCGCAACGGGTTTACGTTTTGTACGGGGAGCCTGGGCGCGGGGCGCGGGAACGACCTCAAAGAGCTAGCGGCCGCGTATGCGGACAGAATTTATTTCGCGCATCTGCGGCAGCTGAAATACGAGGGCGAAAGGGATTTTGCGGAAGCGGGACACCTGACGGGCGCGGGCGATTTGGATATCTACGGTATCGTAAAAGCGCTTATAGAGAACGGCTTTAAAGGGTACGTGCGGCCCGACCACGGACGAAACATCTGGGGCGAGGACGGAAAACCCGGGTACGGGCTTTACGACCGCGCGCTGGGCGCGGCGTATCTCAACGGATTGTTTGAAGCGATAGAAAAGGGGGTATAAAAAAATGAAATTACCGTTTTATGTAGATCTGACGGGCAAGGTAGCGGCGATCACGGGCGCGGGCGGCGTGATTTGCAGCGAATTTGCGCGCGCGCTGGCGGCGTGCGGCGCGAAGGTGGCGCTTTTGGATATCAACGAGGAGCGCGCGGCGGCCTACGCGGCGGAGATCGGCGAAAACGCGATTGCCGTCAGATGCAACTGCCTCGATAAGAAAAATATTGAGGAGGCGAAAAAGCTTATCGGCGCAAAATGGGGCAAGGTGAACCTTTTGATCAACGGCGCGGGCGGAAACAAGCCGAGCGCGACCTGCGACAACGAGACGATGACGCCCGAGCTCGGGGGCGTGAAGGATTTCTTTGCCCTGGAGGAAAGCGGATTGAAGTTTGTTTTCGATATCAACATCACCTCCGCATTTTTGGTGACCCAGGTATTTGCCGAGGACATGGTGAAAACGGGCGGAAACATCATCAACATTTCCTCTATGAACGCCTATCGCCCCCTGACGAAAATCCCCGCCTACAGCGCGGCGAAAGCGGGCGTGAGCAATTTTACGCAGTGGCTGGCCGTGCATTTCGCCCCCTGCAACATTCGCTGCAACGCCATCGCCCCGGGATTTTTCGTGACCAATCAGAACAGGGCGCTTCTCTATAACGAGGACGGAAGCGCAACGGCGCGCACGGGGAAAATTCTGGCGGCGACGCCGATGAAAAAGTTTGGGGAGATTTCCGATTTGACGGGGTGCCTTTTGTGGCTGGCCGACGACAAGGCGAGCGGGTTTGTGACGGGCACGGTCATCCCCATCGACGGCGGCTTTTCCGCGTATTCGGGGGTGTGAAGCCATGGAAAAAAACAGATCGGCGGGGGCGAGTGAAACCGTGGGGAAATACGGCTTGACTGGGGCGCGTGAAGCCGTGGAGAAATACAATTCGACGGAGGCGCGTGAAGCCGTGGGAAAATACGGCACGACGGGGTCGAGTGAAACCGTGGGAAAATACGGCACGACGGGGTCGAGTGAAACCGTGGGAAAACACAACTCGACGGGAACGAGTGAAGCCGTGGGGAAATACGGCACGACTGGGTCGAGGGAAGCCGTGGGAAAATATATCCCCGTGGTGGTGGTCAAGGAGACGGAAGAGGCGCGGACGGTTTTGAAGGCATTGAAGGAGTATGGCATTAACTGCGCGGAAATTACTTTCCGCACGGCCTGCGCCGAAGAGGCGATCGGGCTTGCCGTGAAGGAATTTCCCGATATGGCGATCGGCGCGGGCACCGTAATCAACGGCGAACAGTGCGAAAGGGCGTTGGCCGCGGGTGCAAAATTTATCGTTTCCCCCGGGCTTTCGCGGGAAGTCGCAAGGGTCTGTAAGGAAAGGGATATCCCGTATTATCCGGGATGCGTGACGCCGACGGAAATCATGGCGGCGTTGGAATTGGGATTGACGACGCTGAAGTTTTTCCCCGCCAATATTTACGGCGGGCTGAAGGCCCTGAAGGCGTTGAGCGCGCCCTTCCCGCAGGTGAGATTTATCCCGACGGGCGGCGTCAATAAAGAAAACATGGAGGAATACCTCGCCTACGAAAAGGTGGTGGCCGTGGGCGGGAGCTTCTTCGTAGAGGAGGCTTTGAAAAAGTGAAAGTAATGACGCTGTGGAGGAGGCTTTGAAAAAGTGAAAGTAATGACGCTGTGGAGGAGACTTTGAAAAAAATGAAAACAATGACGTTGGGGAGGAGACTTTGAAAAAAATGAAAGCGGTGACGTTTGGAGAATTGATGCTGAGGCTGGCGCCCGAAGGCTACAATCGGTTTGTGCAGAGCGAAAGGTTCGGCGCGACGTTCGGCGGCGGCGAAGCTAACGTGGCGGTAAGCCTGGCGAATTACGGGATAGAAGCGTCGTTTGTGACGAAGTTGCCCGTGCACGAGATCGGGCAGATGGCCGTAAACAGCTTGAGAAGGTACGGGGTGGAAACGCGGGACATCGTGCGCGGCGGGGAGAGGATAGGGATTTATTACCTCGAAAAAGGCGCGAGTCAGCGCCCCTCGAAGGTGATTTACGACCGCGCGCATTCGGCGATTGCGGAGGCGGAAAAAGAGGACTTCGACTGGGAAAAAATTTTCGAGGGGGCGCAGTGGTTCCACTTTACGGGAATAACGCCCGCCTTATCGAAAAGCGCGGCGGAAATTTGCCTCGAGGCTTGCAAAAAGGCCAAGGAAAAGGGACTGACGGTGTCGTGCGATCTCAATTACCGCAAAAAACTGTGGACGCGGGACGAGGCGCGGGAGACGATGACAAAGCTGATGAAATACGTGGACGTATGTATCTCCAACGAGGAGGACGCGAAAGACGTATTCGGGATCGAGGCGGAAAACAGCGACGCGGAGAGCGGCAAGCTCGATTTCGAGGGCTATAAGAGCGTGGCGAAACAGCTGAAGGAAAGGTTCGGGTTCGCCTACGCGGCGATCACGCTTCGGGAGAGCATTTCGGCAAACGACAACGACTGGAGCGGACTGCTGTACGACGGAAAGGAGTATTGCTTCAGCAAAAAATATCCCATCCATATCGTCGATCGGGTAGGCGGCGGGGACAGCTTCGGCGGCGGGCTGATCTATGCGTTGATGAAAGGCTTTAAGCCGCAGGACGCGATCGAGTACGCCGTAGCGGCGAGCTGCCTGAAGCACAGCGTGGAAGGGGACTACAACCTCGTGAGCGAAGCGGAGGTAAAGAGCCTTGCAAACGGCAACGCTTCGGGCAGGGTTCAAAGGTAAAAGAAATAAGGCTCGTTTTCGGAAACGTTCTTCCGTGGACGGGCTTTATTTGTTGCGGCGGGAAAAAGAAAAAAACTGAAAAAGGCGGCTATGGAACGTTGATAATTTCAAAGGGATATGATATAATAAACATCGCAGTGCCCGCCGAAGGGAGGGCGAAAAGAGAGGATAAAATCCAATAATTTGGATTTGGTCGGAAGAAATATCGTATGCGGACGTTCTCCTGCGCAAGAGCGTGGACAGGGCGGCTGTCGCGCCCTACTTCAGAGCGGGGAAAACGAGCGGCTCGTGCGGGCGTATCATAGGGGAGAAGATTTCGCCGTGTCGCGCACCGTGCCCGCGACGGTAGCCGCTCGGGGGATTTTTTCCTATCGAGGCGGATTTTGGCGAGGCGGGGAGCCTGGGCCGATCGGCGTTGGCGTGTTATGTATTCGACCGTTATCTCGGCAAAAAGGAGAAAAATTAAAATGAAATTTTCGGGTTATTACAGGGACGGGGCGATCGTTCAGCGGAACGCGCCCGTAACCGTACGGGGCTATGCCGCGGCGTCCGCCGCGGTAAAATGCGTCCTGAGCGGCGGGAATATCCGTGCCGAAAAGAGGACGGAAACGGACGGGAAGGGGCGTTTTGAGGTCGTTTTCGACGCGGTATCCGACGTAGAGAGCGCGTTTGTGCTGTCGGCGGAGGCGGGCGGCGAAAAAATCTCGGCGAGGATAAGGTTCGGGGACGTCTATCTCACGCTGGGCCAGTCGAACGTGACCTATTCGCTCTCTTCGACGGAGGATTGCGGCGAATGGGTGCGGCGGGCGGCGGAAGCGGAAATTTCTGTCCTCGACCTGCCCGAACCGCCTTATTTTTCTACTGAAGAGGTGACCCGTCCCGCCCTGCCGCTGGAGGATTTTTGCCGCGAATATTCCTGGACGTCGGGAAAGGAGGAAAAAATCGCGGGGATTTCTGCGTTGACCGTGCAGACGGCCGCGCTGGTGTCGGAACGCAAAAAAATGCCCGTGGGCGCGGTGCACGCCTCCATGGGCGGGCTGAGCATCGAAGCGTATCTGAAGCATGAAACGGCGGAGTCGGACAAGGAGCTTGTCGGGTTTTTGGAAAAGGTGGGGAGATACAATCCCGTGGAAACGTACAATACGGCGGGATTGCGCAACTTTACACAGCTTTCGGGGGTATGGAACGAAAAAATCGCGCCGCTGAAGGGGATTTCGTTTGCGGGGATCGTGTGGTATCTCGGAGAAAGCTCCGCGTTCGATTTCGAATTTGCAAGGTTTTATCTTCGGGAACTGAAGATGCTGCTCGGGCAGCTGCGGACGTGGTTCGGAAATATTCCCTTCGCGGCGGTGCATATCGCGCCCGAATACTATCCCTACGGCGACCGATACGGGTATCTGTATATCTGCGAGGCGCTGACAAAGCTTCAGGAAACGGAAGAAAACGTCTTTACGGTGCCTGTTTACGATATCGATCCGCGCTGGCTGAAAACGGACGGGGAATTGTATTATCACCCCATTCACCCCGTCAACAAGGCGCCCGTCGCAAAACGGATCGCGGATATATTCGGCGGCGGCAGAAGGCGGTATCCGAGAATTTCGAAGGTAGAATATCTTGAGGGAAAAGCCGTATGCACCGTTTCCGACGCGGGGGCTTCGGGCGTTTCGGACGGACTGAAAAAAGGGGAAATCCTCGGCTTTACGCTGGCGGGGAAAGACGGGAAATACTATCCCGCCCGCGCGGCGGCGGTCGCGTCCGATCGCATAGAGGCGGTCTCTCCCGACGTGAAAGAGCCTTGTATGCTCACTTACGCCTTTATGCAGTATCAGGATTTCTGCAACGGGCGGGCGACGGACGGCGCTCCGTTGCTGCCCTTCCGTTCCGTCTATGAAAGCGTGACGAAAGGGTACTGCTTCCCGCCCGCCTATACGACGGACGGGGCTTTGAGGGTGTATGAAAATTGTTTCGGCTGGCAGGCGGGAACCTGTCGTCTCGTACCCGTATGGCGGTCGGGCGAGATTTACGGCGCGGAAAATGCGGAGATAGGCGCCGAAATAACGGCAGAGGGCAAGGCTGTGGTCTGCACTGCGGAACCGACGGCGGAAAGCTTCTTTCTGTTCGGCATTTCTCCCGCGCTCTGTCTTTCGGGGCATAAACATCACCTCGCGGATTATAAATACTTGAATTTTCGCCTCAAGTCGGACAAGGAGGCACAGTTTTTGGGCGTCGTCGCGCGGTCGGCGGACGGGGAAGTTTTCCGCTTTGATCTCATGAACGGAGAGGCGAAGGAGTACGATTCTCTGCCGCTCGGCTACGAATTTGAAGATTTTTCCGTCTGTCTGGAGACGGGCATAAGAGGGGATTTGGCGGCTTTGGAATTTTCGGAAGAGCAACGTAAAAATTTTGTTCAGGCGGAATTTTTGTTTCGGGCAAAAGGGCCTGTCAAGGTGTGGCTGAGAGCGGTGACGCTTTCCGACCTCAACCGTTCGAGGCGGCGTGAGACCGCGGCGGAGCGAGTGGAGGCGCGCGGGGATACGCAGCTGCCTGAAGCGGGAAGCTGAGCCGTAAAGAAGGCGTTGCGGAGTGAACGGGAAATCGAGCGGCGAAACGAAAGGCGGCGGCAAAATGCGCGGCCGAACGGCGAAACGGGAAACGAGGGACGAAGCGGAAAAGTGCGCAAACGATAGAAAATATTGAAAAAGAAGGGTGAAGCGTTGGCTTCGCCCTTCTTTCGGGTTATCGTCGGAACAATTAATTATCGGGCTGAAAAAATCTCGTCGGTTACAAAATTTTTCGCATGAACAGCTCCATAGGCTGGGGAAAGGGCGTGCCGTCAAACAACAAGCCTCCGCAGTCGATATATCCAAGCTTTCGATACAGATGCTGCGCGCTTTCGTCGGCCCGCGTGGAAACCAACGTCATTTGGTAGCCTTGCTCCTTCATTTCCTTTTCCCATGCCTGCATTGCGGCGCGGGCAAAGCCTCGGCTTCTGTATGCCTCCTCTACAAACAGGAAATTTATAAAGGGAAGAGTATCCCACAGGAGGCAATACGTCATTATGCCGATCCGCTGTCCGTTGTCCCATAAAACATATCCCGACTTTGTATAAACGAGATTTTTATAGCCCGTTTCTTCTATATGCATATCGATGTGCATTACATAATTTTTATCGTCGTCTCTTACAGGCTTTATTTCCATTCGTCTGTTTTCCCAAGCTCCCGTTCCGCAAGGAGCAGCGCGGCCTCGATCGCCTTGTCCATATCGAAATACCTGTAAAGCCCCAGCCGCCCGCCGAAAAGCACGTTTTTTTCGCCGTCGGCAAGCGCCTTGTATTTTTGATAGAGCAGGGTGTTTTTTTCGTCGTTGATCGGGTAATAGGGCTCGTCCCCGCGCCGCCAGGCGGCGGGATATTCGCGCGTGATATAAGTAAACGGACATTTTGCCTTTTCGAAATGCTTATGCTCGATAATGCGCGTATAGGGAATTTCCCGCTCGGTGTAATTGACGACGGCGTTGCCTTGAAAATCCTCCGCGTCGAGCCTCTCCGTTTCGAAGCGAAGGGAACGGTATTCGAGTTCGCCGAAACGGTAGCCGTAAAATTGATCGATCATGCCCGTATAGACCGTCTTTTCCGCAACGTCGGGATATTCCTTTATAAACTCGGAATATTCCGTGGAGAGGCGCACGTCGCACCCCTCCAATAGCTTTTCCGCAAGCCTTGTGTATCCGCCCTCGGGAATTCCCTGATAGCGGTCGTTGAAATAATTGTTGTCATACGTAAAGCGCAGGGGAATGCGGCGAATGATAAAGGCGGGAAGCTCGTTGCAGGGTTTTCCCCATTGTTTTTCCGTATAACCCTTGATCAGCTTTTCGAATACGTCTTTTCCCACCAGCTTCAGGCCCTGTTCCTCGAGGTTTTTCGGTTCCCCGAGGTGCAGCGCGGCGATCTGTTCTTCGAGCTTCGCCTTTGCTTCCCGCGGGGTGACGACGCCCCACAGCTTTGAAAAGGTGTTCATATTGAAGGGAAGGTTATACACCTCGCCGCGGTAGCGGGCGATGGGGGAATTGATAAAATTGCGGAAGGGAACCAGTCCGTTGACATAGTTCCACACGCGCTCCGAATCGGTGTGGAAAATATGCGCGCCGTACGCGTGGAGCACGAGCCCTTCCCTGACTTCGGTGTAGCTGTTGCCGCCGACGTGGCCGCGCTTGTCGATGACGAGGCAGTTTTTTCCCGCCCTCACCGCTTCGCGGGCGAAAACGCAGCCGAACAGCCCCGCGCCCACGATGAGATAATCGTATTTTTTCATAAAATAGAAATTCTCCGTTTATAAACCGCCCGCCGCGACATACTACTGGAAAAGCTCCTCCTCCAGCGCGGCGGCCGCGCTCTTTCGGTAATCCTTGGGCGATATGTCGTTGAGCTCCTTAAATTTTTTCGCAAAAAAGGAGGGGGAGGTAAAGCCGACCGAGTTGGCGATGGCCGTGACGTTGAGATCGGTGGTGCGAAGCAGGACTTTCGCCTCCTTGATCCGCCGCTGGTTGAGATAGCGCATGGGGGATACGCCGTAGGCCTGCGTAAAGAAATGGATCATGTGATATTTGTTGATGAACGCTTTCTGCGCCAGATCGTCCAGCGAGAGATCGTAAGCGAAATGCTTGTCTATGTACTGCTTGACAAAAATAATCTCCTTGGTGGCGGTTTTGTTTTTTTCGGGCTTGGAAAATGCCAGGTTGTTGGTGCGCAGAATGGGGATCAGCAGACAACACAGCCGATGATAGGCCATCAGCTCGTAATAGGGGGCCTTTGACTCAAATTCGTCCGCGATCTTTTGCACGTAACCGAGCGTGCGCTCGCTGAATTCGGGATTGTGAAAGACGGGACAAAAGGTCTCCTCGCCGTCGAGAGAAGCGTTGCGGGGAGGCGGCGCTTTTTTATCGGCCGTAAGCGAAATGTTATCGATCCCGAAGATGTAATATTTCAGGGGATCGGAACGCGTCGAGGTCTCCGTATGTACCGTATAGGGATTGATGATCACGAAGTCCCCGCGCCGCAGCGAAAACGCCTGCCCGTCGATGAGAAATTCGCCCTTTCCTTCAAACACGTATAAAAGCTCTAAAAAGGGATGATAATGAGGCGTGGAATGCCAATCGTCGCCGTATTCCGACTGCGTCAGATACAGCAGTTTGGGCTTGAAGTTGTTGAGCTCCTCGTCGGAAAACTCGTATCGGATACTGCTCATGTTTTCCCCTTTTTCTTTTCTTTATTAAGGATAGTATATCACAAAAACGGCTTCCCGTCAAGGGGAAAATAAAAATTAAAAAGCCGAGGTTTTGTAAAGAAATCCGCATAATTTTTCCTTTTTTTGGGAAAATATTTTTATGCGGGGCGCAATTTTTTTATAAAACGGCGCAACATTGTTATTGAATTCGCCCTGTCGGTTGCCTTACAATATAGACAAGAAACGCAGGAAATGCGGATCTTAAGGAGGAAAGTTATGAATAAGAAACTCGTTGCATTGGTCGGTTCCGTCGTTATGCTCGGCGGCGTGGTCGCAGGAGCCGCGTCCTGCGGAAAAAGAGCCAAATCCGAATTTACGGTGGCGTATCTTGCGGGCGGCCGCGGGGAAAGCTATGTGGAAAAATTGGTGGAGGGCTTTGAAAAGACCGATTACGTCAAGCAGTATATGAAAGACAAGGGCATCGAAAAGCTCAACGCGAAGATCATCAAGGGGCCCAGCGCCTCGGTGGAGGACACCCTGCGTACGGAAATCAATTCGGGAACGACGCCCGACGTCCTGTTTATGAATTTCAACATGCCCAAGACAACCACGGAAAGCTTTATCAGGGCGAAACAGGTGCTCGACATCAGCGACCTGCTGACGCAGAAAGTATATGGCGAGGAAAAGACCCTTCAGGAGAAGCTTGTCCCCGGGCTTTTGGAAAACTACACCACCAAGCCCTACGGCGACGGCAAGGTTTATACCCTTCCCGCGTTCTATTCCCCGACGGGGCTGTGGTACGACGCCTCCCGTTTCAACGAGAACGGCACCGACGGCAAGTATAAGCTGCCCGAAACCTGGGCCGATTTCTGGGCCCTGGGCGACAAATTGAATACGGACAGAGGCAGCGCCGCCGTATCGGCGGAGCACCCCGCGCTGTTTACCTATCCCACGGCGGGATATTTCGACGGCTTTATTTACGCGGCGATCGCGGGTATGGCGGGCGAAGAAAAGTTTATGCAGACGCTGGGCTATACGGACGGTATCTGGGAGGACGCGGCCGTCAAGAGCGCGCTGGAAACGGTGGTGAAGCTGCGCGACTATCTCGAGCCGAATACCGTTTCACAGGCCAACAAGGACAACTTTACGAGAAACCAGCAGGCCGTCATAGGCGCTGCCGACGGAACGGCGAAGGGCACGGCGCTCTTTGTCCCCAACGGCGACTGGCTGCCCGGGGAAATGAGCAAGAGCACTCCCGAGGGGTTTGAGTGGGGCTTTATGGCTCTGCCCAAGAAGGACGCAAGCTCCAAGAGCTACGTCAACACCTATCTCGAAAACGTGTATATCCACAAGAATGCGGAGCATACGGATCTTGCGAAGCAGTTCTTGCTGTACTATTTCAGCAACGAGGGCGCGAAGATCGTGGCGCAGGAAAGCAAGGCGATTATTCCCACGCAGGACGCTTTGACCAATGCCAAGGCGAACGGCGTTCCGCAGGCTACCATCGATCTTTACAGCGTATATGACGGCAACGGCGCGGTATCGGGCAGCTTCGCGGCTACCGAAACGGTGACGGGCGTGATCTGGAGCGATATTCTCTATAACGACCTCAATACGAAGGTGTTCAACGCCGAAAACAAGAACACGCCTATCGCGGACCTTCTCAACGCATGGGTGGGCAGGCTGGAGACGGCGAGCGATCAGCTGCGTGCGAAAATCATTAAGTAAATCGACCTGAGATCGCATGGGGGGAGGAAGGAGGTTCTTCTTCCCCCTGAATTTTTAAGAGGGAGGCAGATGATGGAAAATTTATCGACGGACGTACCCGTACGGGCGACGGCGGGGGAAAAAATAGCTCGGTCCGCAGGCCCCGTGAAAAAAAGACGGGACGGACAGCGCACGGCGTTTATCCTCTTGACGGTGGCGCCGTCTCTCGTCCTGTTTATCGTGTTTGTCATATTCCCCGTAATCAATATGTTCTACACGTCCCTGTTTACCTGGGACGGGATCGGGGAAAAGCTGTTTGTGAAATTCGACAACTATCAGGTATTGTTTCACTCCGACGATTTTTGGACGGCGTTCAAAAATACCGTGTTTCTCATCTTTACCGTGACGATTTTTACGATCGTGCTCGCGCTCTTTTTCGCGGCGGTGCTCTCGAAGGGAAAAACGAAGGGAAAAACCTTTTTCCGCATCGTGTTCTATATCCCAAATATCCTGTCCATCGTCGTTATTTCCGCCATATTTTCGGCGTTGCTCGCCCCGTCGTACGGCGTGATCGGCGCCATCGCCAATTTGTTTAACAAGACCTATACGGGCTGGCTGGGCGATACGGACGCCGTGATGTGGTGCATTACCTTTGCGATGGTCTGGCAGGCCGTGGGCTATTATATGGTCATGTATATCGCGGGCATGGACAGCGTGCCCGACCACCTCTACGAGGCGGCCGACCTCGAGGGCTGCGGCAAGCTGCGGCAGTTCTTTATGATCACCGTGCCTCTCACCTGGGAGGTGATCCGCACCACGCTGACCTTCTTCATCATCAGTACCATCAACATGAGCTTCCTGTTTGTGGACGCCATGACGCAGGGCGAAGCCAATTCGCACGTGCTGCTGTCCTTTATGTATAAGTTTTACGGCAGTCAGTACGGCTACGCGATGGCCATCGGCACGGTGGTGTTTGTGTTCGCTTACGGGATATCGCTGATTATCCAGCGGCTGACCCGCAGAGAAGTTATTCAATATTGAGAGGAGGGGAAGACCATGGAAAAAGAAAACGATAAAAAACAGCCGTTTCCCTGGGGGAAGGTCGGCCGCTATGCGGGCGTTGCGCTCAAGTACGCCATGCTGATTATCTTTGCGCTTCTCGTCCTCGTTCCGCTCTTCTGGGTGGGCATGTCCTCGCTGAAGACAACCGAGGAAATCAACGCCAATGCGTTTGCGTTTCCTTCGAAAATTTATTTTCAGAATTACGTCAACGCCTGGAACCGCGCCAATATGGGCTCCTATTTCGGAAATTCCATCCTTTTGACCGCAGGCAGCCTCGCGCTTCTCATCGTTTTGGCCGTGCCCTGCTCCTATACGCTGTCGAGGTTCAAATTCCGCGGGCGGAGCGCTATCAGGCTCATCTTCATGTCGGGACTGTTTATCAATATCAACTATATCGTTCTGCCGCTCTATTTAATGATTTTCGGCGCGGGCAAGGCGATCGGAGTGGGCACGGGACTCACCAATAATTATTTTACCGTTGCGATTCTCTATGCGACGACGAGTCTTTCGTTTAGCATCTATCTCATGAACAGCTACTTCGCGGGGCTTTCGCCCAGCTTCGAGGAGGCGGCGAAGATCGACGGCTGCGGGTATTTCAAAACTTTCTTGTATATTTGCGCGCCGCTCGCTCTGCCGAGCATCCTCACCGTCATACTCTTCAATTTCCTGTCCTATTGGAACGAGTACATGCTGGCGATCAATTTCCTGTCCCCCGACCGCTCGACGCTTCCCGTGGGACTTTTGAGAATCATGCGAGAATCGAAAGCGGCCAGCGATTTAGGCAGAATGTACGCGGGACTGATGCTGGTGATGGTGCCCGTGCTGATCGTATATGCCTGCGTGCAGGGGCAGCTCACGAAAGGGGTTACCGTCGGCGGCGTAAAGGGGTAAAAGGTGAAGAAAGGAGACAAGGTTATGAAAAATCAATCTTTCGGCGGCGGACTTACGATACCCACCGAGACGGGGTTCGTCGAAGAGACGCTGGAGCTTTTGAAGCGCTGGGGCGCGGACGCGGTGCGCGACTGCGACGGCACGGCGATGCCCGACGAAATCAAGCGGGCGGGCTATAAGGTGTATTCCACGTACTTCGTTGCGCGCGGCGACAACGGGTTTGCAAAGACCGTGCCCGACGAGCGGACGCACTTTTTCGTGTGCAGCGAGTATGTCCCCGCGACGGGGGATACGCTTTCCGTCGAGATTATGCGCGGGTATTTCGGGCAGCAGATACAGCCCGAGTACGACTGCGACCTGCGTAAGTATTGGGAAGTGATCGACCGCACGACGGGCGAGGTCGTGCCTGCGGACGATTGGTCGGCCGATCGGGCCGCGAACGTCGTGACGATTAAAAACTGCAAAAAATTTCACCAATATTCGGTGTCCTTCCTCGCGCGGGCGATCTGGGACAGCACGCAGATGTACAACTATATCACCAACAACTGGACGAGGGAAAAGGATCTGCCCTTTGACGCGCGCTGCAAAAAAACGGGCGAATATATCGTCGAACGCCTGGACAGATGGCTCGACGAGCACCCCGACACGGACGTCGTGCGCTTTACCACCTTTTTCTATCATTTTGCTTTGCTGTTTAACGATAAGGGCAAGGAAAAGTTTGTCGATTGGTTCGGGTACAGCGGCTCGGTGAGCGTGGAGGCGCTGGAGGCGTTTGAAAAGGAATACGGCTACGCGCTCAGACCCGAGGATTTTGTGGACGAGGGCTGTTACAACTCGCCTTTCCGCGTGCCGAGCAAAGCGTTTTCCGATTATATGGATTTCACGATGCGTTTCGTGAGCGCCACCGCCAAAAAGCTGGTGGAGAAGGTGCACGAAAAGGGCAGGGAAGCGATGATGTTCCTCGGGGACAACTGGATCGGCACCGAACCCTACGGAAAGTATTTCAAGGACATCGGCCTCGACGCCGTGGTGGGGAGCGTGGGCGGCGGCGTCACGGTGCGCATGCTTACCGATATTCCCGATCTGAAATACGTCGAGGGCAGATTTTTGCCCTACTTCTTCCCCGATACCTTTTACGAGGGCGGCGAGCCGACGAAGGAGCTTAAAAGGAATTGGCGCACCGCGCGCAGGGCGATGCTGAAGAAGCCGCTCGATCGGATCGGCTACGGCGGATATCTCAGCCTCGCCGCGAAGTTCCCCGATTTCGTCGAAGAGGTGGAACGCATCGCAAAGGAATTTAAGGAGATTTATCGCAAGGTAAAGGGCAACAATCCCCGTTCCAATCTGAAAGTGGCGGTCATCAACGCCTGGGGAAAGCTCCGTTCGTGGCAGTGCTTCATGGTTGCGCACGAGCTTTGGTATCAGAAGGTGTATTCCTATCAGGGCATTTTGGAGGCGCTCAGCGGCATGCCCGTCGATGTGGAGTTTTTGAGCTTCGACGACGTTTTGGCGGGGGGGCTGGAGGGCTTCGACGTAGGCATAAACGCGGGCGACGCGGGTACGGCGTTTTCGGGGGGCAGACGTTGGGACGATCCCGCGCTGGAGGCGGCGGTGCGCGAATGGGTGTATAACGGCGGCGGCCTGATCGGCGTCGGCGAACCCACGGCCTATCCGAAAAACGGCAGATATTTTGCCCTCGCGGACGTGTTCGGCGTGGATAAGGAGCAGGGGTTTACCCTCTCGACGGACAAATACAATCTAAAAAAAGCGGAAAGACATTTTATCCTCGAGGACGTCGAGGGGGCTGTGGATTACGGCGAAGGCATGAAGGGGATTTACGCAAAGCCCGATACCACGGTTTTGGATATCGACGGCCAGGACGTGTTTATGGCCGTGAACGACTACGGAAAGGGCAGGGCGGTGTATATCGCGGGGCTTCCGTACAGCGTGCAGAACGAACGGATTTTGTACCGCGCCTGTCACTACGCGGCGCATAAGGAAGCCCTGCTCAAACGTCGGTACTGCGACGATACCGCCGTCACGGTGCAGTATTATCCGCAGATCGGCGAATATGCCGTCGTCAACAACGGCGACAGAGAGGTGGACTCGACGTTTTACGACGGAGAGGGGCGCGCGGAAAAGCTTAAGCTGGCGGCGGGCGAACTGCTTTGGCGCAAAGCGTAAAATTTGACGTAAAGCGTAAGAGCCGAGGCAAGGCGTGAATGCGGCGCAGAAGCCGAGGCAAAACGTAATTCGGCGCGAAACGTAAAAAACGAAAGGACGGAGCCGATTTATTTCGCTCCGTCCCTATTTTCGCCTGTGAAAAGGCCTGCAGGCTTTTTATCCGTCGAAAAGCCTGCAGACGGGTTACCTTTTTATCCTTCGAATTATCCGTCGAAAAGCCTGCGGGCGGATTACTTTTTTATCCGCGAGGGCGCGCGGCCCGACCATTTTTTGAAGGTGGCGCTGAAATAGTTCTGGTTGGAAAACCCGAGGGAGAGCGCGGTTTCCTTGACGCTGGCGCCTGCGGAGAGCAGCTCGACGGCTTTCTGCATGCGCAGGCCGTTGTAATAGGCCATCGCGCCGCAGCCCGAGTAGCGGAATACCGTTTTTTCGAGGGCGGGCACGCTCATGCTGCACAGCCTCGCCAGCTCGCCCGCCGTGAGGGCGGCTCCCAGCCTGCTCTCCATTACCGACAGGATACGGATATAGTTTTCGGCGCTGCGGCCCGTGTATTCGGAGCTGACCGCGTTATCCTCCGAAAGCGCGGAAAGCAGAAACAGCTCCAGCTTCTTGACGACGGCCGCGGCCTCCGCTTCCATGCCCTCGCGCACCCGTTCCACATTGTTGTTTTCGAGGACGAAGGCTCTCTCCGCCGCGCGGAAAATCCCCTTGATCTCCGTCAGCCGTTCGGGAGACAGGCGATAAACGCGGCGCGCGATGTCGGGAAAGGCTTCGGCGCGGAAGGAGAAAATCACCGTTTCCGGCTCGGTTCCGCAGTCCGACCAGATGGCGTGAAATTCCCCCGGAAGATGGACGATCATCTGCCCCGCGGAGAGGACATAGACGTTTTTATCCGCCGTGATGCCTACTTTTCCGTCGGTGACGCATACTACTTCCGTGAAGTCGTGGCTCTCCCCCTTAAAGGAATAATTGTCGGGAAACTTGCGCCGCGAAAAGGTAAACAGCGAGGCGAGGCGGAGCGTGTTTTTTACGGGACATTCCCGATAGAGATTGCTTTCCATAAACTACCTTAAAATTATCAGATTTTATAGATACATGATAAAGAAACGTATATATTTATGTTATTCGATATAGTATAATTATATCAGACCGAAAGGGAAAAGTCAATAAGAGGTGAAGAAAAATCATGAATACGACACTTGTTGTGATGGCGGCGGGAATGGGCAGCCGCTTCGGCGGGCTGAAACAGGCGGAACCGGTTACGGACGACGGAAAGGGCATACTCGATTTTTCCGTGCACGACGCGAAGGCGGCGGGATTTGAAAAAGCGGTGTTTATCGTCCGCGAGGACATGAAAGAAGATTTTAAGCAGCTGATCGGCGACCGTATCGCAAAGACGATAGACGTCGAATACGTTTTACAGGACATGAAAGACCTGCCCGCGGGAAGAACCAAGCCCTTCGGCACGGGGCACGCGATCCTTTGCTGCAAGGACGTCGTCAAAGAACCGTTCGCCATTATCAATGCGGACGACTATTACGGACACAATGCCTTTTTCGAAATTAGAAAGCATTTGGCGGCGGCGAAAAAAGGGGAATACGCCATGACGGCGTACCTTCTGGAAAACACCTTAAGCAAAAACGGCACGGTTTCGCGCGGGGTCTGCGAGACGGAAAACGGGTATCTTAAAAAAGTGACGGAAATCACGAAAATCGCGCCCGACGGCAGTATCGAAAAAGAGGGCGAAAGGATTGTTCTGCCCGGCGATACGCCCGTATCCATGAACCTTTGGGGGCTTACGCCCGATATTTTCGACGTTCTCGAAGAGGACTACTCGAAATTCCTCGCGGAAGCCAACCTCATGAAGGACGAGTTCTTTATCCCCAGCGTCATCTCGAAAGCGGTGGATACGGGCCGCGCGACGGTGCGCGTCTTCAGGAACGCGGACAAATGGTACGGCATTACCTACCGCGAGGATTTGCAGGAAGTAAAAGAAGCGATCGGAGGATATATCCATGACGGAATGTACAAAGACTTATAAGGCCGCGGCGGACGCTTTCCGTCTCGAGGGAGAAGTGACGGACATATGCCCCTACGGCGAGGGGCATATCAATCTCACGCTGCTTGTCACCACGACAAAAAAACGGTATATCATGCAGAAGATGAATACCCGCGTCTTTACCGATCCCGACAGCCTCATGCGCAACATCTGCGGCGTGACGGAGCATTTGAGGGCGCGCGGCATAGAGACGCTGGAGGTGATCCCCACGAAGGAGGGAAAGCCGTTTCTCAAGGGCGGGGAGTGCTACCGCGTCTATGCGTTTATCGAAAATACCGTAACTTATCAGCAGGTGACGGACAAGCGGGTGTTTTTCAATTCGGGCAAGGCGTTTGGAGAATTTCAGAACTATCTCGCCGAATTCGACGCCTCGAAGCTGACGGAGACGATCCCGCATTTCCACGATACGCCCAAGCGGTTTGACGACTTTCTCGCCGCGCTGAAAGAGGATAAATTCGGCCGCGCGAAGGAGTGCAGGGAGGAGATCGATTTTCTGCTCGCACGCAAGGATACCTATTCGAAAGCGACGGACGGGCTGGCAAACGGCACTCTGCCCTTACGGGTGACGCACAACGATACCAAGCTCAACAATATCCTGATGGACGCGGAAACCGATCGGGCGCGCGCCGTCATCGATCTCGACACGATCATGCCCGGCTCCATGCTGTACGATTTCGGGGATTCCATTCGTTTCGGGGCCTCCACGGCGGCCGAGGACGAAAAGGACCTTTCCAGGGTACATTTCGACATCGGGTTGTTTGAAGCATACGCCCAAGGCTACTGCGGGGCGGTGAAAGACAGCATTACGGAGGCCGAAAAGGAGCTTCTTCCCTACGGGGCGTACCTGATGACCGTGGAATGCGGCATGCGGTTTTTGACGGACTACCTTTCGGGCGACACTTACTTTGCGACCAAATACGAAGGGCATAACCTCGTGCGCTGCCGCACCCAGCTGGCGTTGGCGGGGGAAATGGAAAAAAGCTTTGCCGAAATGGGGAAAATCGTTGAAAAATCGGTAAAATAAAAGATTATAAGTCCGTTGTACGCCCGTCGAAGATTCGGCGGGCGTATTTTTTTGCCGCAAAAAATTGAAAACCCCATTGACAAAACTTCGACGGGGCTATATAATAGCATACGTTGTCGTTTTCGGTAAAAAATTTCGGGAGGAGAAACAATGGACATGCAAGCTGTAAAACTGCATATAGACGAGCGAATCGAGGCGGGGCTTTTGCCCGGGGCGGTGTGCGGCGTATTTCTGGACGGGCGGCCCGTTTTTACCTATGTTTCGGGCTATGCCGACGTCGAAAAGAAAATACCCTTGAAGGAAAACGCCGTGTTTCGCCTTGCGTCGATGACCAAGCCCGTTACCGCGGCGGCGGCGCTTCTCTGCGAGGACCGCGGGCTTTTACATATCGAAGACAAGGTGAGCCGCTATCTGCCCGCCTTTTCGCACATGAAGGTGGGACGAATGGAAAACGGCCGCCCGATCGAAGCGGGGGAGGCGTCGCGCGAAATTACGCTGTACGACGTGCTGACGCACAGCTCGGGGTTGGGCTCGGGCGAGGTGGGCGCTTTTCAGTACGGGGCGCGTTCCCTGCCCGATACGTTGGAGGAGGCCGTCGGGGCTTACGCGGGCTGGCTTCTCGATTTCGACCCCGCGAGCAGACAGTGCTACAGCGCGGCCGTCGCGTTCGATCTCGCCGCCCGTATCGTGGAGATCGCGTCGGGTATGCCTTACGCGCAGTTTCTGGAGGAAAATATTTTTCGTCCGCTCGGCATGCGGGATACGGGATATACGGTAGATGACGAACGTTTTGCCCGAACGGTGAAAATGTATCGCCTGAAGGACGACGGGTCGGGAATTCAACCGCGGGATTTCAAACGGTGCGGTTTTCCCGAATTCAAGGAAGGATATACGGGCGGCTCCGCGGGGCTTTTTTCCACTTTCCGCGATTATTCTCTCTTTGCCCGCATGCTTGCGGGGGAAGGAGAATTCGGCGGCGTGCGTATTTTATCGAAAGCGGCCGTCGAAAAAATGAGAAGACCCGCACTGTCCCATTCGATGGAGGGGATCGACGACTTTTTCAACTGGGGCTGCGGGGTGCGCGTCCGTGAGAAGCAATGCGGCGACCGTCAGCCGCTCTCCGACGGCAGCTTCGGCTGGAGCGGGGCGTTCAGCACGCATTTCTGGGTGGATCCCAAGCTGAAGCTGACGGCGGTTTTAATGGCGAATCTGAATGACGCGGGCGGGGCGGACGCGGCCGCTTCGGCGCAATTCGAACGGGACGTCATGAAGGAGCTCGACAAACAAAAAATCGCTTTATCGTAATTTTTGGGAACAAAAACCGAAGATATGATAAGACACGGCGGCTTTTTTGCCCTATACTTAAAGCGTACCACGGCCGCGCGGGTTTTTTTGTGCGTTCGTCCGCGGAAATATAAAAAAGCAATTCCCCCGGGGGAATTTGAATGTTATTGCCGATAACATTCAAAAAAAACTTATCCGATAAGGAGAAGAGGGGACGAAACGCTTTACAGTTAAGGGATTCGGCGCGTGAAAACGCGGGGATTAAAAAAAGTTTGGAGGAAAAAATGAAGAGTATCAAAAGAATCAGACTTTCGCTTGTCACTGCTTTTTCGGCGGCGGCGATCGCTCTTACGGCAGTGGGCTTAAACATGCGTCCCGTTTCCGTAAAGGCCGAAAACAGCGTAGTCAACGGTTGGAACAGCGCGGTTGCGAGAGGGGACCAAACTGTCGAGCTCGGTATCGCGGCAGAAGATAACTTTGCAAGCTTTTCCGATTTGCAGTCGGGCGACGTTATTTCTTATGCCGGCAGATATACCCTCGAACAAGACGCCGCATGGGCGAGGACTTTGCCCTTGCGCATGTCGATTTCCGCGAAAGGAACGGGTAGCGTTACGTGGCAATTTCTCGACGGCGATCTTGCGAAACTTGACGAGTTTGCGTTTCAAGGGATTTATTACACGGGAAAAATGACTCTTGGAGGTAACGCGCTTGAGGGTGCGGGAAAGTGGGGTGCCAATCTGATGACAAACGTCAAGCCGAAAACTATTCAGTCGGGAGAGACGCTCGATCTTGCGTTTAACGGCTTCAGCCCCTATGGCAGCAGTATTTATTACGTGGATGAAGAGGGCGTATTTACGGAAGCGGCTACTTTGGCTGGCGGGTTTTATACGGCTACGTCGACTGATTTCGCTATCAGTGTGAAAGTGGAAGGCGAGATCACCGATCTTTCCGTGAAGATCGGTGAAGGACTTTACATGACTTCGGTGGATAAAAATTTCGCCTGGCCAGACTATCACGCCCCTTTCAAGGCGGTGAATGATGCGGAATATCGCGGGGTTCTGAAGACTAATTCCGTTACCAATCTGTTGGATTATTTCGTGTTTAAGGGATATCCGATGTCTCTTACGTTTGATAGCGCCGACGCCGGCGCCATAGCCGACATCAAAATGGGCGGCAATCGAATCGGCGGCGGCAAAGCGGGGGAAAGATACGCTTATACCGTGCCTGTAGAGGCGAATGCGGCCAACCTTGAGATCAGAGAAGGCGTCAACGGCTGGAGCCCGACTGTTAAGAGAGAGGAGGGGAATGCCAAACTCGACGTTACGATGACCGACGATTATTACGCTTCCTTTACGGGCTTACAGAGCGGCGATGTCATTTCCTACAACGGAACGCTTAAGAGCGAATGGCTGAAAGGCCCCATGTTAAGGACGATGCCTTACGCGCTGTCGATTATCCCGACGGGTACGGGCACGGTAAGCTGGGACTTGCAGGCGGCAGGAATGGCTGCGCCTCTTCGTATCACGATGGTGGTCGGCGGAGATAAGGCGCTTCGCAGCCAATACGGCACGGGCGACAGCATTAAGGATATTACAAGCAACAAAACCTGCGCTTCGGGAGAAACCCTTACGGTTGTCGTGGACGGACATCATATTTTTGACAATACCGTATTTTATCTTAACGAGGACGGAACGTTTGAAAACGCGGCGCAATTGGTGAGTTCGGTATTATTTGCAGACGGCGAGCTCCTTTACGATACGTTTAACGTTTCTGTGACGGTTTCGGGAGAAATCACGGGCTTGAAGCTGAAGCTCGGCGAAAGCATGATGTTTACAAAGCTGGGACAGATATTCAGCGGTACAAATTGGACGTTTGATGGATATTCGGCGCCTTTTAATGCGAATTTCGGAGCCGAAACCTCCGACACGGGCTTCCGCGGGATATATAAGCCCGTACAGGCAGGGGAGCACGGCAGCGAAGTCAGATACTTTGCGTTTAGGGGCTTCCCGCTTTCCCTCAAGTGCACTTCGACCGATCCCGACGCCGCGCCTTACGTCACCGTAGGCGGACAAAAGGTGAATTCGGACAATACGGCCCCCGAAGGACAGTTCGGCTGGTACAATTATACCGTATCACCTTATGCAACCGACGCGGCCGTCTCGATTACTGCGTCCGATTTGAACGTTACTTATATGGACGGCGACGAAGTGTTCAGAAAGGTTGCCGTCGGCTTCAACGAAACGACGTCCCCGCTTGCCAACGTGGAAAAGAAAGGAAACGTCGCGGAAGGATTTTATGCGGACGCAGATTTGACGACGCCTTTCGATTTCACTTCTTTGATTACGCAGAATACCAATATCTATATCAAGTGGAAAGGGGTGCCTCATCTCACCTTTATGGTGGACGATCAGGTTTACGGGTATCAGAACTTCGAAGCCGCGGGACTTCCCGATATGCCCGAAGATCCCTCAAAGGAAGGCAAGGGCTTTATGGGCTGGTATGCCGACGCAAACGGTACGACGAAGTTCGACTTTTCGGCTCAGATAACGGAAAACGCTACCGCTTATGCGGTGTTCGGCTATAACGTCGCTTATCAGATTCCCGGGTTTACGGGCGTGGAGCAGAAGAGTGTGAAAATTGTAAAGGAAGGCGGCGCAATCGCGGCGGCGGACGTTCCCTCTTATGCGGAAATTACGGGCGGTCTCGAGTTTGATGCCTTTACCCTCGAATGGTATAAAGACGTTGAATTGACTCAAAAGGCGGCGTTCCCTTATACGCCTTCTGAGAGCGGCACACTGTACGGCCGTCTCGTGGATACGAAAGACTATGTGAAACCCAACGAATACGGTTGGGATACCCAGAAAGGCGTCAAAAATCAGGATACGGTGGTTGGCGATAAGGAAATTCCTTTAACCGAATCCGAATACGGCATGGCCGCAAAGGCGATCGGTCAGGGCGACGGATATTCCAAATTCCAGCTCGGATACGAGGGGTACGTCGTCAATGCCAACAAGCTCAACGTCGCAAAGGAAATTTATTTCGATATCGAAGCGGATTCCGCTTGCGACACCGATTGGGCGCAGTCGGGCGGCGCGGCGAAATGGATTTCGTTCGGCCTGTTCAATTCGCTCAACGGCGCGCTCACCAGCCAGGGACCCGAGACGAACCGCGGCTTAAACGGCGGACTTGCGCTGTTTGCGTTTAATCTTACCGAAAACACTACCCAGATTTCCGGCTGGCCGACGGGTAAAACTCCCGTTCGTCCCGTTGCCAATGCGTTTACATACAACAACACGGTTAAGCTGGATATGATGCACTTCGTCATCGTCATCGGTGAGACCAAGGCGGAAAGCGGGCTGTATCTCGAAAAAGACGGCAATAGAACGCTTATCGCCAATCTCGATCTTCAGCGGTCGATGTTCCCCGACGGCGCGTATCTGATGCTCTCCTGCTTCAGAAAAACCGACTTTACCGTTCGCCTTGCACAGCAGTCGTCCATCAAAGCGGGTTCGCAGGAGAACGGCACCTACTCGTTCAGCAAGACCAGCGGAATCGCAGGCGAAAAAGTATATATCGAAAACATCGCCCCGAAAGCGGGATATAAATTTACGGAAAGAAGCGTATTTGCGGGGGACACCGCTTTGTCTCTTGAGACGGAAGAAGTCGGCGGCGAGGTAAAATATTATTTCTCCATGCCCGTCGGCGACGAGGTGGTGATTGAAATCAAATGGGCCGTCGCGGTGACCTTTGTCGCGGACGACCAGACGCTGGGGACGGCGTACGTAGTGCCCGGAGATAAGGTGCTCGGCGTGGATATGCCCGACGATCCCGAAAAGGCGGGGCATACCTTTGACGGCTGGTATAAGGACGCCGCTTTCACGCAGGCGTTTGACAGAAAGACGGACGCGATCGAGGGACTGACGACGATCTACGCGAAATTTACGGCAAACGTTTATACGATCACTTTCATGTCGGATAACGAGACGTATAAGACGGGCACGGCGAATTACGGCGGGAAGTTTACCTCGGAGGAGATATCCAGGGAAGGCTACACCTTCGGCGGCTGGTTTACCGACGAGGCCTGCACGCAGGCTTACGATTTCGAGACGGCCGTTACGGGCAATCTCACCGTCTATGCGAAGTGGACCCCTGTCGGCGGAGGAACGAGCTCCGAGACTGAAAACAGCTCTTCGGGGAACGGCCAGAGCTCTTCCGAAAGTGCGGCGGGCTGCGGAAGTGCGGCCGGAATCGGCGGAGTGATTGCGGGAATGACCCTCGCGGGCGTTGCAATCCTTTCCGCGTTTAAGAAAAAATCCAAATGATCTAAAGCCGTAAAATAAATTTCAGGACGGTTTCGTGCGGAAGGGGACGGGATAAACGATTTCTTTCCGCATAGAGCCGCCCGCATACGGACGGCGAGGAAAGACGGCCTGCAAACGGCCGACTCGGGCGCGCGGAGCGCCCGCCGTCCTTTCACAAAAAATAAAAACCAGGTAAGGAGCAGAAAGTGAAAAAGGTTTTAGCTGTAACACTGTCAACCCTGATGATACTTGCGACGGCGACGGGGTGTCTCAAGCGCGTCGATCCCAATTCGGCGAGCGACGTCGTGATCGGCGGCGACTCGGGCGACGAAATCGACAATATCATTAACCCCGATAAAAATATGGAAGGGAAGCTGAAAATCGCCGTGCCTAACGTGGAGAGCCATATCAACGCGATAAACGCATTTGTTTCCTCGTATAACGAAAAATTTCCCAATATCGACGTTGTAATCACGAAGTTCGATCTCGACCAATACAAGGGCAAGGTAAAAGATTTTGCTGCCGCGGCGCAGGCGGTCAATCGTCCGCAGGATATGTTCGACGTATTCTGGCTGCCGCAGGATTACATAAACGAGTGGTATTCGCTTCGGTTGGTCGGCTCTTTGGACGCGCTGATCGAGAAAGACCCCGACGTCTCCAAGGATATGCTGATTTCCAACGCGGTGGAAAGCTCGTCCGTCAACGGCTCTCTGTATATGATGCCGCGCGACTACAACCAGGTCGTCATGTATTACAACAAAAAAATGTTCGACGACGTGGGCATGGATTATCCTACCTCCAGAATGAGCGCGGCCGACTTCGAGGAAATGATCGTCGAATTGCGCGAAAGGCTGTGCACCAGCAATAAAACGAACGATTACGGCGTCAAGTACAAGGAGGGAATCAGTTGCATTATCGACTGCAACATCAAATGGGATTCCCTCGCCTGGCCCCTTTTGAAATCGTTCGGCGGCACGATCGTCAACGAGCAGGGCGAGGTTACGTTTGACAGCGAGGAGAATCTCAATGCCTTTAAGTATTGGAAATCGCTCACCGAAAACGAAGACTATGCCTGCCCGCTCGCCATCAGCATCGAAAAGGGCGGCACAAATCCCGGCATCCAATTCCGTATGCAGCAGGCGCCTCTCTATTTTCAGTCGCGCGCGGTGGCGAGCGATATCGTAACGAGCACGACGATGGGCGGACAGACCTATTACGGCATCACCGATCTCGGCGCCGCGGGACTGCCGCAGTTCGGCCCTACCTATACCATAGGCGGCGGGTGCAGCGGCTACGCCGTTTACAGCGAGGTAGTCAACGTAACGGAGGCCTGGCAGTTTGTCAAGCACGTCGTCAGCGTAGAAGGGCAGAACGCCTATTCGGAAACGGGCGGCTGCGTCCCCGTGCGCAAGGATCTGCTGGAGGACAAAAACGCCGCATGGCGCAAATCGCTGCCCGACGTTTTTGACGCGGCCGACCATGAAGCCTTTGTCGAAAATATGGACTGCTATGCCAGCACGAGAGACTTTTATCAGTACATTCCTTTAAGCGCGCAGTCGAGCATTTTAGCCAAGATCGAGGAGACGTTCAATTCCATGGCGCCGCTCAAAAACGATTCGATCATGAGGGGTACGCTTACGTCCTACGCGCAGACGATGCAGGATATTATCAACAAGGCTAAAAAGTAAGGAGGCAAACGTGGATTACGAAACGAAAAACGGCGGAACGGCGGCCGCGGCGGACGGCAAAGCCCTTGCGGACCGCTCCGCCGGCGTCGGAGGAAGCAATCGGCCGAATAAGCTCCTGAAATGGATAAAAAAGGATTACGGCTGTTATCTGTTTCTGTTGCCGATGATTATCGGTTTCTTTATCTTTACCGCCTATCCCGTCATCACCTCCCTCATTTACAGCTTTACCGATTACAACGGCCTTTTCTATACGAAGCTGGGGCTCGAAAATTATCAGACCATGTTCGATTTCTCCTTTTCGGGGCTGGGCAAGGACGTGTTCAAATCCTTCGGCGTCACCTTCGAGTGGGCGTTGATTTCCATTCCTCTGGGCCTGGTGCTCTCCTTTATGCTGGCGCTTCTGGCGTCCAAAGAGGTGAAAGGGGTCGGCGTCTATCGTCTGCTTTTCTACATGCCGACCATTATCCCGAGCATCGCCATTTCCTTTATCTGGGCGGATACGTTCAGCTCCGACGGGCTGGCCAATCAGCTGCTTTTAAGCCTCGGGCTTCCGCCTTCGATGTGGCTGGAGGGGGAGAGCACGGCGCTGTGGACGTTGATTTTGACGGGCGTCTGGGGCATAGGCGGAAACATGATTATGTGGCTTGCCTCCCTGCGGAATATTCCGCCCGAGCTTTACGAGGCGGCCAGTCTCGACGGCGCGGGATATTTCACCAATCTCTTCCGCATTACGATCCCGCTTTGTACGCCGATGATTTTCTATAACCTCCTCAATGCGCTGATCGGCGCGATGCAGGCTTTCGACGTCTATGCGATGGTCGGCCACGGGCCGAACGACAGCCTTTACTTTATCAGTATCCGAATTTACGAAACGGCATTCGGCTCCGGCAACGAATACGGGCTGGCCTGCGCGATGGGCTGGTTGATGTTCGCCGTGATCGCGGTGCTGACGCTGATTATGTTTAAGACGAACAATTGGGTGAATTATGGCGAAGAAAGTTGAGATAACGATAGAGACGGCCGCGGAGACGGACGTCGGCGAATTGCTTAGGAGAAGCAGGCGGAGAAAGCGCGAAAAAGAGATCGTTTTGCTTACGGTCAAGTATCTTGCCCTGACGCTTATGGCTGTATTCCTGCTGTTCCCTTACGTCTTTATGGTCTCCAAAAGCCTGATGGATATCGTGGACGCCAATTCGTCCACGCCGACGCTCTTCCCCACGCGCGGGGTACACTTCAAAAACTACGAGGTGTTTTTCGAATATTGGAAATACTTCAAAAATTCCCTCATCGTGGTTGCCATAAACGGTATTTTTATCCCGCTTACGGGCTTTATGGTGGCTTATCCGTTTGCACGGCGCAACTTTAAGGGAAAGAAAGTGATGTTTTCCGTCATGATGGCGACGGTCATGCTGCCCGGCGCGGTGGTCATGGTCCCTACGTACATCATGTTTAAGAGCTTCGGGCTTGTGGATAACCTCGCTTCGCAGTGGGTCGGCGCGTTTTGGGGCGGCGGCGCGATGAACATTTTTCTGATGATTCAGTTTCTGCGCGGCATTCCCAAGGAGTACGACAACGCCGCGCTGATCGACGGGGGCAATATGCTTTCGATTTTTATCTACATATTGCTGCCCATGTGTAAAAACGTACTGCTGTTTATCGGCATATCGACCGTGATCGGCCGCTGGTCGGATTTCCAAGGGCCGCTGATCTATCTCCATACCATGGATAAGATGACGATAGCCGTGGCCTTTTATACGCGCTTCAAATCCAGCGGCGCGGCGGCCATCTTCTCCAACTCGAAAATGGCTATGGCGGTGTGTATGACCGTCCTGCCCATGACGCTGTATCTCATCTTCCAGAAGCAGATGATCGGCGGTATAAAAATAGGCGGCCTCAAGGGCTGATTTTCCGAAAAAGTTCCTTTTCAGGAACGGGCAGGCTTGTAAAGAAGGACGATTCTTTTACAGGCCCGTCTTCGGTTAATCGCCGCGGCGAAAAAATAACAAACAAGGGGTAAACCATGAAAAAAATGAAAACGGCGGCGATACTTGCGCTCTCCTGCCTCTTTCTCTTTTCCGCAGTCTCCTGCGGCGATTACCATAGGAATTCGGGCGATTCCGCTTCTTCCTCTTCTTCGGGGACGGAGGAGCCTGCGGGAAACACTGCCGAGCAGCAGCAAAAAATAGACGAGGCGCTCTCCGCGCTGGGCGATCAGGATTTTACTTACGCGCAGCTTACGGGCACGGATTCGCTCGGAAGAAAGACCCTGCCCACGATCGGAAACGAAAAGAAGTACGTAGGGCTTTTCTATTTCGTCGCCACGGGCTACGTCAATACCGATCCTTGGAATTATTCCGTGCACAATAAGGTATATGATATTTCCAAGCTGCTGGAAAAATACGGCGACGACAAGCTCACCAATCCCGTGATGGCGCTTCCCACGGGGCAAACCGCGCCCTATTACGACCCGTCGATCAGCCCCGAGGGACTGGCGCATTTCTGGGGGGAGCCGCTTTACGGCTATTACCGATCGGACGACCCGTGGGTGGTGAGAAAGCACCTCGAGCTGTTCATGAACGCAGGCATCGATTTCCTTTATCTGGATTACACAAACAACATCATTTACGAGGAGGCGACGAAGGTTCTCCTCGACGCAGTTTCGGAAATGGTGGAGGCGGGCTACGAAAACGTACCCAAGGTCGTCCCCATGCTGAGCTATAATCCGAGCTGGGCTTCCTCTACTTTCCCCAACGTATATTCCGCTTATTTCGCAAACGAAAAGTACGACAAATGCTGGTTCCGCGCCGACGAAGCCCTCAATCCGTCGGGCAAGCCGCTCATTATCGGCAATATAAGCGCGGACAGCACACATGCGGACGAATTTTGGATAAAAAATATCCAATGGCCCGGCCAGGCGTTCGACGAGGACGCCGTTCCCTGGATGGATTGGAACCTCGTGCAGAAAAATCATAACGGCGTGATGACCGTCACCGTCGCGCAGGGGGGAAGCTCCTCCAGCGAGGCGTATTTCGATCCGGACGCGCATTATCAGGCCCGGGGCTATACGCCCTTTAATCCCGGAGCGCAGGGCACGGACGAGAAGGGCGTGCTCGAGGGAAGCAATTTCGAGTTCAAATGGGAGAACGCGATCAAGGCGAGGGACGATCTTGATATCGTCACCGTGACGGGCTGGAACGAGTGGATCGTCCGCAAGCTGGCAACAAACGACCCCGCGGCGCATCATTACGATTACGGCGAATATGTCGATAGCTTCACGATGGCTCTTTCGCGCGACGCGGAGATGATGAAGGGCGGATACGGCGACAATTACTATATGCAAATCGCGCGCAATATTCGTCGGTTCAGGGGCAGGACGGTGGAAAACAGCGACAACGTGGCGTCGAACGAAAAGGCGACGGTCGTCATCGATAATCTGTCCGAATGGGAAAAGATCTCCCGCCGCTACCTCGATTTAGGCACCTCTACGGTGGAGAGAAATCACACCTCCGTCGATAGGGACGTCCCCTATAAGGACGACAGCGCGCGCAACGATATCGACTATCTCAAAATCTGCAACGACGGGCAGAACCTGTACGTTGCCGTGACTGCGAAAGAGGATATCGAGCCGTATAAGAACGGCGATACGGCCTGGATGAACCTCTATCTTTCCGCGGGAGAGGATTCGGGCTGGGAAAACTACAATTTCGTCGTCAACCGCAACCCCGATACGACCGCGGGCAGTACGAGCGTCGAAAAGTTTACGGGAACGGGCAGCGAAGTAAAGGCCGCAGGATCGGCGAAGTATTTCCTTTCAGGCAAGACGATCGTCTATTCGATTCCCCTTTCCGCGCTGGGCGTGACGGAGGGGAGCGTGATCGAGATTAAGGCGACGGATAATCTGCAGCGCTTCGGAGAGGCGGACGATTTCTATATTTCGGGCGACAGCGCGCCCATGGGGCGGCTGAATTACGCCTATAGGATCGCCTGACCCCGCGCGGAAAAGGAGGTTGTCATGAAAAAACTGAAAAAACTTGTGCCATTTCTTACGGCTTTGACGCTGTTGTTTTCTTCCGCAGCTTGCGGAGGCGGAACCGATTCGGTAGGCGGCTCTTCTTCAAGCTCCCTTCAGGAGAACTCCTCCTCGTCCTCGGACGGGGGCGGAAGCTCCTCCTCGTCGGGTAGCTCCGCGGAGGAAACGGACGAGGGGCAGAAAGCCGTGAACGAGGCTCTCGCAAAGCTTTCGGCGGAGGATTTTACCTATGCGCAGCTCATGGGCACCGATTCGCTGGGGAGAAAGACCCTGCCCGTGATCGGCAGGGAGAAAAAATACGTCGGGATTTTCTATTTTGTCCTGCTGGGACAGGAAACCCACGATACGATTTACGACATCACCAAGCTGTTGGAGACCTACGGTTCGTCAACGACCCTTCCAGACGGACGCAAGAACCCGATCTTCGACCTCGACGACAAGACAATCAGCCCGTACAGCCGCGCGCATTATTGGGGCGAGCCGCTTTACGGCTACTATAAATCTACCGATAAGTGGGTGATCCGCAGGCATCTGGAATTATTCATGAACGCGGGCATCGATTTCCTCTATCTCGATTATTCCAACGGCCACGTCTATCCCGCCGCGGTGGACGCGCTTATACGGGTGATCAAAGAAATGCAGGACGAGGGGTATAAAAACGTCCCTACGATTGCGTTTCTCTGCCCCAACGACAAGGACAGCAACAGCGCCGCCAATCAGATGGGCAGCGTAGATGTCCTCGATTATTTATGGCGGAATTATTACAGCGAGAGCAAGTACGACAGCTGCTGGTTCAGGGGGGACAAGAGCATCAATCGCTACGAAAATCCGCTCGTCATCGGGCGTTTCGCTTCGGCAACGGAGAAAGAAATCTCCCCGATCGTGCGCGACAGCCTGTGGCTGAAAGAGCTTCAATGGCCCATGGCCATGAAGGATACGCCCGACGCTTTTCCTTGGATGGAATGGAATAAACCGGGCACGACCCAATTCAATCACGACGGCATCATGAACGTTTCCGTCGCACAGCACGTGAATTCGTGGTCGAGCACGAGCTATCTCGACAGCCTGACGCCGGGAAAGAAATATTCGTACCGCGCGCGCGGCTGGGACCCCGCGGAGCCGGATAAATACGGCACGGACGAGGAAAAAGTGCTGGCGGGAAGCAATTTCGAGTGGCAGTGGCAAAACGCGCTGGCCGAAAAGGACGATTTATATATGCTCACGCTGACGGGGTGGAACGAATGGGTCGCGCCCAAGGTGAATTACGGCGCGAGCTACGGCGGCGTGTTTAACGACGCATTCAACTGCGCGTTTTCGCGCGATGCGGAAATGATGAAGGGCGGCTACGGCGATAACTATTATATGCAGATCGCCCGCAACGTCCGCGAGTTTTCGGGGATACGGGAGGAGGGCACGGACAACGTGGCTCTGTTCGGACAAGTCAAGGCGTCGGGGATAGCGGACGCCGCTTCCCTGCCCGCCCGTTTTTTAGACATCGGAAGCGACGCGCTGGCGCGCACGGATAAGGCGATCGACGATAAAATCGACTATTCCGACGCCTCAAACCGCAACAATATCCTCGAGACGCGCGTCGGAAACGACGGGGAAAATCTTTACGTCGCCGTAAAGACCAAGGACGACGTGAAAGGCCCCGCCGCGGGCGATACCAATTGGATGACCCTGTATCTGTCTATGGGAAGCGGCGGCTGGGAAAACTATAAATTTGTCATCAACCGCACGCCCGATCTCGACGCGGGCACGACGAGCATCGAAAAGTTTACCGGCTCCCATACCTCGACGATCTCTGCGGGAAGCGCGAAAATCGCCGTTTCGGGCGATACGGTGTTCTATACCATTCCGCTCTCCGCGCTGGGCGTATCGGCGGGCGAGGTCGTCGGGATCAAGGCGACGGACAATCTGCAAGCCTTCGGCGACGCGGACGATTTTTATATCTCGGGCGACTGTGCGCCGCTCGGCAGGCTCAATTACGCTTACAAAATCGCCTGAATGAGGAAGCTTTCGGCAAAAAAGAGCAGTCCGTAACGGGACTGCTCGGTATTTTGTACTCTTTTCGGGACAAGAATGTCTTTTTTCGCTATTTTTCGCGGCGAAATTTACGCTCGGCAACCGATTTATACGATTTATACGCCGCAACCGGCAGGCCGCCGATACACGCCGCAGCCTGCGAACGGCTGTCGATTTACACGCCGTATCCTGCGCGTGTCACCCGATTTGCACCCTGCGCGTGCCCGCCCATTTACAAGCTATAATAAGTAAGCGGTCGCCGATTTTCGGCGCAATTGCCGCATTGCCTTATTTTTCGGCGATTTGGGAGGGCGTGGTGCCGTATTCGCGCTGATAGACCCGATAGAACGTGGCGAGCGAATTGAAGCCCGAATCCATGGCCGCGGAAAGGATGGGCGTGCCCTGTTTGATGAGATAGGCCGCGAAGTTTACCCTCATTCGTCCGAGATAGGTACGGAAATTGGTATGAAAACAGCGGTGGAAGAGCGCGGAAAAATAATTTTCGCTGTATCCGACGGAGGCCGCCACGGACGCGAGCGTGATATTTTCAGTGAGGTGTTCCTGGATAAAAAACAGCACCCGCCGCATAAAATCCCGATCCCGCGTATGCTGAGTGCTTTCGAGGGGAACGGACTGTTCTAAAAGCCCTAAAAGGGCCTCGTACAGCCCCGCGAAAAGGTAGGAGTTTTTCGGGTCGGATACCCTCATGATCTCCATGAGGTGGCGGAAGGGCCGGGCGGCGGCGGGGGATTTGATAAAGTTATCCGAGAAGCTGCGCCCGTTTTTATGCGCTTTGAAGGGATCGAGATAGCGGTTGGGCACGGTGACCAACGAGCTGAGGCTTTCGGGGCGCAGCGCCGTTATGCTGTAATCGTCGAAGCTGTCGGCAAAGGCGATTTCTCCCTCGGAAAGCTCCTCCGTTTTACCGTTTACGGTGACGGAATATCTGCCCTTGTTGATGATGAGAAACGCGACCTGGCCGTGGAAATGGTAGGGGCATTCGTTTTGCTTGTCGAAGGCGAGATACTGCGAATCGGTGATGTCGCGGCAGGCTTCGTAGAAAGCTTGCTTCATGGGAGAAACCTCCTTATCGTAATTTTTGATAACAAAAGCATAAATATTGACGAGACAGACGGGGTTTTTTGTTGTATGCTTATCACAGAAGCGAAAATACGGGAGCGCGGCAGGGGCGGCGGATATTTTCGCGCCCCGTCCGAACGGCGCTTGGACAATGTTATAATAGAAGAGGAAATGCGTAAGCACGAAGTATTTATGGGCATTTCCGCGCCCTATTCAAACATTGCGTAAGCGATGTTATAATAGAAGTGAAAATACGCAGGCACGAAGTATTTGCAAGTATTTTCGCGGCCTGTTCAAACATAGCCCCACTATGTTATTATATAATAAAATAAAAAAAATTACAAGGAAATCGGTATGAAAAAACAGCTGAATATTGCGATCATCGGGTTCGGCGGCATGGGCGAGTGGCACTGCCATCAAATGAAAGCGAGCAAGATCATGAACGTCGTCGGCGTTTACGATATTTCCGAGGAACGCCAAAAGCGCGCGGCGGAGCTCGGCCTTAAGGTTTTCGAAAGCCCGGTCGCGGTCGCCGTGGAAGAGGGGCTGGACGCCGTCCTCATTGCCACGCCCAACGATCTGCACCTTCCCTATACGGAATATTTTGCCGCGCGGGGCAAGCATATTATTTGCGAAAAGCCCGCCACGCTTACGTCGGGATATTTCGAAATGATGACGGACGCCGCGAAGGCGGGCGGCGTTTTGCTGATCGTGCATCAGAACCGCCGCTGGGACCCCGATTTTCTCACGGTGAAGCAGCTGAAGGCGGAAGGGACGATCGGAGAAATTTACGATATCGAGTCCTGCGTGACGGGCTCCCACGGGATTCCCGGAGATTGGCGGAAAGTGAAGGAAAAGGGCGGCGGTATGCTGATGGATTGGGGGATTCACCTCATCGACCAGATGCTGCAGTTCGATTCCTCGCCCGTAGTGGACGTGGACTGCGACATGAGCTATATAGAGGGCTTCGAGGTGGACGACGGATTTACGCTGCGTCTGCGCTTCCAAAGCGGACTCCGCGCCACGCTGATCGTGGATACAAACTGCTTTATCAACCGTCCCCGCTGGCGGATACAGGGCACGGACGGCACGGCCGTTATCGAAAATTGGGCGCGAGAAGGAAAAATCGTGCGGGTTAAGGAAAGAGAGGACAAATACCTGCGCGGGATCGACGCGGGCAACGGCTTTACGCGCACGATGGCCGACCGCTCCGCCGTCACGGTGGAGGAATTGCCTCTGCCCGAGCCCATGCCCGAGATGTTCGCCTTTTATAAAAACGTTTTGGCGGCGGTGAACGGCGGCGAACTCGCCGTAAAGCCCGAGGAGGTCTCCCGCGCGCTGAAGGTGATGGGCTTTGCGACGCTGGGACGCCTGCCCTGCCTGATCTGAGCTTCCCGTCGGATTTATGCGCCGAAAGCGCGCCTACAAACAATGAAAGATATTTCGGAGGAATTATCATGAACAAAATTAAAACGGCAATCGTCGGCTGCGGCGGAATTGCCCTCAACGCACACCTGCCCGCCATTCAGAGCCTCGAAAATGTAGAAATCGTCGCTATCTGCGACAGCAATCCCGCAAAATTGGACCCGTTTGAAGAAAAAATCGGTTGCAGGGTCGAAAAATTTACCGATTATAAAGACCTGCTCGCCAAAATTAAGCCCGACGCCGTTCACGTCTGTACGCCCAACTACGTGCATGCGGAAATCGCTTCGGCGGCCCTGCTGGCAGGGGCGGACGTGCTCTGCGAAAAGCCCGACGCCATGACCGCCGTTCAGGTGGAGGAAATGAAGGCCGCGCGGGACAGGAGCGGAAAGACGCTGCTGGTTATGCGGAACAACCGCTTTCTCGACGCGTCCGACGTGGTGCGCTCTTTGATTAAGGAGGGCAGGACGGGGGAGCTTTATACGGGGCGCTGCGGTTGGATACGCCGCCGCGGAATTCCCGGCGCGGGCGGCTGGTTTACGACGAAGGCGCAGTCGGGCGGCGGACCTCTGATCGACCTCGGCGTTCATTTTATCGACCTCGCCATGCACTTTATGGGCAGCCCCAAGCCCGTGGCGGTCAGCGGGTGCACGTATTGCAAATTTGCCGACAGCACGATTTCCGATTCCGTCCATTCCCAGTTTGGGGAAAAGGTGGCGGGCGGTACGTTCGACGTGGAGGACCTTTCCATCGGCTTTATCCGTTTCGCCGACGGCAGAAGCCTTCAGATCGAATTCAGCTGGGCGTCCAACATCGAGGAAGAGAAAAACTTTGTCGAGCTGCGCGGCGAAAAACTCGGATTCACCATCTGCAACGACCAACTCACCGTTTACGGCGAGCAGGCGGGGCATCTGACGGATACGAAAGTGCACGTCGGGCCCAACTTCGGACACGCGCGTTATATCCGTCATTTTTATGACGTGGCCTACAACGGCGCGGAGCCTATTTACGACATCGAGGAGGGCATCAATATGATCCGTATCCTCAACGCCATGTACGAATCTGCCGCGACGGGCAAAGAAGTCCGTCTGTAAGCGCGGCTTTAAGGAGATAAGAATATGATCAGAGTAACCGTCTGGAACGAATACAACGGCACGCAGAACTTCCCCCATTATCCGAAGGGACTGCACGAATATATCAAGGACTTTCTCAACGAGCGCGAGGGGATTACCGCCGCTTCCCAGATTCAATTCTGCGAGGGCGAAGGGCTGACGGAGGAAATATTGTCCGCCACCGACGTGCTCGTGTTTTGGGCGCACGGCTTTCACGAGCTGCTTTCCGAAGCCGCCGCAAACCGCGTCGTTAGCCATGTGCAGCGTGGTATGGGCGCCGTGTTTCTCCATTCCGCGCATATGTGTAAGCCCTTCCGCCGTCTGATGGGCACCAGCTGTACGCTGAAATGGCGGGAGGCGGAGGAGCGGGAACGCCTCTGGATCGTCGATCCCACCCACCCCGTCGCCAAAGGCCTGCCCGAACAGATCGTCATTCCGCACGAGGAGATGTACGGCGAAAAATTCGATATTCCCACGCCCGACGCTTTGATTGCGATCGGCTGGTTTCAGGGCGGCGAGGTGATGCGTTCGGTCTGTGCCTATCAGAGGGGATTGGGGCGGATCGTCTATATCCAGCCCGGCCACGAGACCTATCCCGTGTATTTGCAGCCCGAAATTCAGCAACTGATCGAAAACGCGGTGCGTTGGACCGCGCCCGTCGCCAAGGCGGAACGGCTCGAATGTCCCTGGATTAAGGAGCCTTTGGAAAAGCTTAAATAAATACAGACAAGCGTCCGCGGGCAGTGCCGCGGGCGTTTATTGCCGAAATGAAGAAGCCCCGGAGGGCGTTGGCGGCAAAGACGGGACGATGTGAATTTTACCTTTTCCTTTGCGGGGAAAGGGTTGACGGAAGGGCGCAATCATGCTATAATGGGGGCAGGGACAAAGGAGAAAAAGGGTGGACTATTATGAATTGCCCGCCGAGGGCAGAGGATATTATATGTTCGATCACCGCCCGCTGATGAACGCGAAAGCACATTTTCACAGCGCGGTGGAGTTCATTTTTATGGAAAAGGGATATGCGGAAGTGAATGTGGGCGGGGAGCGCCGCCTACTCTCCGCGGGCGAGGCCTGCTTCGCGGACAGCTTTTGCGTACATTCCTACGTCGATAATCCCGACAATCTCGTCTATGTTTTTCTCGGCGACCGAAATTATTTCGACCCGTTTTTCCGCGAACGTTCGGGTCGCGTGTTTCCGAGATTTTTCCCCTTTTCCGATTTCGGGTTTTTGCAAACCTTATACGGCCTTTGCGGGCTTCCGCGCGGGGACGGGGCCGCCTCCCGCACGGTATTCGGCGGCGCGGCGCAGATCCTGCTCGCCTCGCTCGCCGAAAAAATTCCGCTCGTAAAAAGGGAAAACGACAAGCAGTCGGCTTTCGTCTGCGAGATACTCAAATACGCGCAGTCGCACGTCGAGGAGGAATTGTCTCTGTCCGTGCTGAGTGATCGCTTCGGCTACTCGCGCGAGCATCTTTCCCGTATCCTGCACAAGTACCTCACCGAAACCTGGAACGCCTACGTTAACGGCCTGCGGGTGCAGAAGGCGGAAGCTCTCCTCAAAGCGGACGAAGAAAAAAACGTGCTGAAAATCGCTTACGAGTGCGGGTTTGACAGCCAAAATACCTTTTATCGGGCGTACAAAAAAGAATTCGGACACCTTCCCCGCCGCGCCGTCGGAACAAAAGAAGAATAAACCGCTGCAAGAAAACTCGTCAATTTTTGACACAAAGATATTGTAAATCGGCTGGAAATCCGTCCTGCGGCCTGCTATAATAGAAGCGGAAATGCGTAAGCACGAAGTATTTATGGGCATTTCCGCGCCCTATTCAAACATAGCGTAAGCGATGTTATAATAGAAGCGGAAATGCGTAAGCACGAAGTATTTATGGGCATTTCCGCGCCC